>Ga0207756_100041_pt1 | contig 198873 bp, 195 predicted proteins | sample A23M1SouthBayCA_FD_187748 | JGI IMG/M metagenome (GOLD analysis project Ga0207756, IMG submission 187748) | Aerobic enrichment media microbial communities from Eden Landing Ponds, California, USA - A23 M1 (3) (SPAdes) | ecosystem: Environmental > Aquatic > Marine > Unclassified | place... | reverse complement strand
GGGTGGGCAGTCGGTCGAGCGCACGCGAATGGCTTGAGCAATTCATGCACTACTACAACCGCCAGCGACCGCACCAAGCTCTCGACGGAAAGACGCCGATCGAGGAGGTGCAGAACTAGACAGTGCCGGTCAAATGAGTGCGTAGATAATCAAGAGGGTGAAGTACAGCAGCACGATCGCCCCGACCGCGATAATCTGGTAGCGTCGGAGATCGTCGGTCTCTTCGTCGTATACTTCATCGAACGCTGCCAGTTCCTCGTCGTCGAGTCGATCAGGGTGGTCGAGGCCTTTGTGGAGTGTCAGCAGTTCGTCCTCGGCGAAGGGGCGGTTGCAGTGCTCACAGCGGTGCACTAGGTCGTCTGTCGGGACGTCGTAGTGGTCGGTAGTCATACGTATGGGGGTGCGATGGTCGGTTGGGAGACGATCCAGAGGCTGGACATGGTGTAGACGACCATGACGGCAGTATAGGGGTACTGGCTCCGGATGGCCTGTAGCCGTCCGGGAAAGAGATCGAACGCCGTCGCGTGGGCGGCCCAGATCGCCAGGATATGCCCGAGTAAGACGCTCGCCAGCGCGACGCCGTCGAACCAGCCCGGCAACGCGAGCACCGGGACCGTCTCCAGGAGGGTCAACGGCGTCGCCGCCGTGGTGGCCAGCGACGGGGCCAGCGTGAGGAAGTAGCCCAGATAGTGCGCGAGGTGATACCCGGCGGCGATCGCCAGTAGCGGCGGGGCGAACTGTCGTGTCAGTTCGGCCACCGAGAGATACGTTCCTGCGAGTCGGCGGCTGTACCGCGCACCCAGCACGAAGACGCCGAGAAACAGCCCGAATCCGGCGAGCAGGACGAGCAGGTACAGGACGAGTGCTGGCACGCCGGCAGAGACGAGTGGGTCGGCCAGCGAGCGCCAGGTCGGGGTCGCGACGAAGCCGTCGTAGGTCGTCACCCAGACGAGCGCGATCACGAACCCGACCTCGTCGAGGCCGTCGACCAGTCGTGTCTCTGAGAGGGCTGTTCCCGGGAGTCGAAGCCTGATCTGCCCGTCCTCGCGAGCGATCGGAGCCAGTCGGCCGTAGTACCTGAAGACCCGCGAGATGGGGTCGACTGTCTCGAACCAGGTCTCGGGCCCGTACGCGAGCGCGCCCACAAGCGTGAAGACAGTATAGCCAGCGACAACGGTCGCCAGCACGCCCGGCGCGTCGGCGACGGGACTGACGACTTCCAGCCAGACCAGGCCCAGGAGACCGGCGACACTGGGCCAGGCGCCGAGTCGCTCGGGATAGGAGCGGTTGAGCGACGGCAACAGCTCGGCGATGGTTCGCCAGGGGTTCAGCGCCGGCCAGGTCGACCCGACGAGATAGGTCGTGGCGGTGAAGCCGGCCCACCAGCCGACCCACACCAGCAGGACTGCGGCGTTTGCATTCCCGAGCTCGGGGCCGAGAAACCCGACGACAAGGACAAAGGAGAGCCCGACGACGCCCACGAGCTGGAGGAATCCTCGAAGCAGGTGCTCACCCGGGACCGGGACCGTCCGCCGCCAGCCGTGGATTGCGTCGATGAGGGCCCGATCGGTGACCAGCGAGGCCAGCAGAAACGACGCCCCGATGGCTGCGCCGCCGGTCAACAGGAACAGCCAGGCCGGGATGGCGATCGTCTCGCGGGAACTGTCGAGAGACGCTCCGTGAGCGGCTGCCGGGCCGACGGCGACGACCAGCAGCGCGAGCCACGACGAGAGTGTCCCCCAGCGGCGCAGTCGCCGGCAATACATGTGTCGGCTCTGCGGGTCCCGGAACCGAGTATGTTCCGAACCGAAGTTGGGAGGGTTTTTAGCGGTCGACTCGTAACGCATGGATATGGCTGCAGAAACAGACGACCACGGGGATCATCACCTGCCCGCGGTCGAGGACTGGCCCCGAGGGTTTGGCGAGGCGAGCTGGTGGCCGTTCGTGGCTGCCGTCGGTGGCAGCATGATCTACGTCGGCGCTGCCCTGCTGGTCTGGGGGTTGAACGACAACATGACGCTGACAACCGTCGGAGGGACGGCCGTCACCATGCAGATTCTCGGTGGTGCCGTCGTTTCGTTGAGCGTCCTGACGCTGCTGGCCGGGATCTACGGCTGGCTGTATCACGCGTTCGTCGTCAACTACTGGGAGCACGGGACAGAAGGACACGGGAGCGCGGCCCTCCGATTCGGGATGGTGCTGTTCCTCGGCTCGGAGATCGCGACCTTCGGAGCCGGCTTCGTCTACTACTTCTTCATCCGGGCCGGTACGTGGCCGCCCACGGAGCTGCCACACCTCCTCGGGAGTCTGATCCTGATCAACACCGTGATCCTGCTGATCTCGAGTGTGACGTTGCACTTCGCCCACGTTGCACTTCGGAACGGGAACCGGACGCGATACATCCGGCTGCTCGGGCTCACCCTCTTGCTGGGGATCATCTTCATCGGTGGACAGGCCCTGGAGTACTACGAATTCATCCACGGTGGATTCACCCTCGGCGACGGCGTCTTCGGCAGCGCCTTCTACGGCCTGACCGGCTTGCACGGCGCTCACGTCACGCTCGGCGCCCTGTTGCTGGGGATCGTCTTCGTCCGCAGTCTCTACGGCCAGTACGACGCCGAGCGTCACACCTCGGTCACGACCGTCTCGATGTACTGGCACTTCGTCGACCTCGTGTGGGTCTTCCTCGTCGTGGCGCTGTACGTCGGTGCGGCGTACTGACCACTACACTCACCTTCTGTTTCACTTCTAACTGGACTGTGAATAATCGGTTCCGTCGCTTGAGCACTGTAGTTATTCCTGTCGCGAGTCCCCGCTATGACCGCACGTGAGCGCCCAGTCAATACAGTGCCACAGCAATCACGCTGGGAAAGGGCCGAGTTTCGGCCGATATTTTCCAAGTGTGTAGCAGAATTTCGTAATCATTTTATACCTTATCCGAAACAGTCGATATCACGGGATAGTGTCGCAAGCGGGGGAAAGGATCACCGCCGTCGTTCTGGGGGGAACGGCGGCCGAACGTGACCACTTGGGGGTGGCACCACGACATCTCGACTCCGATCCACCAACGCCCCGCGTCAGATCTTCTGGCGCACTACTCCCGTTCTCTTCGTTTCCTACCGGAAGAGTCGTCTCTCAGTCGGAGACGCGTCGCCGATGGACGACCCCCTGATTGTTCGCGACGCGTTCGACGAAGTCCCGAAACGCCTCGGCGGTTTCACCCTCGCCGAGCACCATCGGTTTGCCTTCGTCGCCGCCTTCACGGATGGCCGGATCGAGCGGGATCTCTCCCAGGAACGGCATATCGCTCTCCTCGGCGAAGGCCCGGCCGCCGCCTTCCCCGAAGATAGCGTGCTCGCCGCCACAGTCCGGACACTTGAAGCGACTCATATTCTCGACGATCCCTAACACAGGTGTCTCGTGCTTGCCGAACATCTGCAGGCCCTTGCGGGCGTCGTCGATGGCGACCTCCTGGGGTGTCGTGACGACCACGGCCCCGGAGACGGGAACGCTCTGCAGGAGGGTGAGCTGGGTGTCGCCCGTCCCTGGTGGGAGGTCGACGATCATGTAGTCCAGATGGCCCCACTGGACGTCCTCCCACAGCTGGGTGAGAACTTTGTGGACCATCGGGCCGCGCCAGATCACCGGGGCGTCTTCGCCCATCAGCAGGTCGATGCTCATCAGCTTCATCCCGTACTTTTCGGGTGGGATGATCGTCTCGTCGGGGGTAGCCTGGGGCGTCTCTTCGGAGCCGAGCATCCGCGGGACGTTCGGGCCGTAGATGTCGGCGTCGAACAGTCCCACGCGCGCGCCCCTGTCTGCGAGCCCGGCTGCGAGATTCACTGAGATGGTGCTCTTGCCGACCCCGCCCTTGCCCGAGGCGACGGCGATGATGTTCGTAACGTTGGGCAGGACCTGCTCGTCAGCGGCGAGACCACTGTCGATCGAGGCCGACAGCTCGACCTCGGTGTCAGGGTACTCCTGGGCGAGGACGGCCCGAACGTCGTCAGCGATGGACGTCTCGGTGGGCGAGTACGGCGCGCCCAGCGTCAGATCTATCGCGACGTGGTCACCTTCGATGGAGATCTCGTTGATCAGTCCCAGCGAGACGATATCGTCGCCCAGCTCTGGATCCTCGACGGCCGACAGCGTCTCCTGAATCGCGGCTTTGTCCATGTGCTGGTATAGGCTTCCGGCGGTCGAAAAGGGTTGTGACACCCGTTTTCGCCTAGCCGATCATCGTCGAGCACGATTCTAGATGTAACCAATCAGGTTTACCACGTACTGGGGTTCGGCGCGGAGTTTAAGCGTCGGCTCGGAGTAGGACTCAGTAATCGATGCTCGTCGACGATTTCGGTCGCGAAGTGTCCGGTCTTCGCGTTTCGCTGACCGATCGGTGTAACTTCGACTGTGTCTACTGCCACAACGAGGGACTGGGTGACACCCGCGGCCCCATGGCACCCCAGGACGAGGAGATGGGTACGGACGAGGTCGTCCGTCTGCTGGAGGTCGCCGCGGAGTTCGACATTCAGAAGGTCAAGCTCACGGGCGGGGAGCCGATGTTGCGGGAGGATCTCGAAGAGATCGTCCGTCGGACACCGGAGTCGATGGAAGTTTCACTGACGACCAACGGAACCTTCCTGCCGGGCCGGGCCGAGGATCTGGTCGACGCGGGCGTCGAGCGGGTGAACGTCTCCCAGGACGCAATCGACCCGGAGGCGTTCGCGGAGATCACGAAATCGGGGGCCTACGACAGGGTGATCGAAGGGGTCGAAGCGGCGTTGGATGCTGGACTCGCCCCAGTCAAGATGAACATGGTGGTGTTCGAGGCGACGGCGGGGTACGTCCCGGAGTTGGTCGAGCACGTCGCCGCGAACGACGGGCTTCAGCTCCAGTTGATCGAGTACATGCCCGAAATCGCGGGGAATCCCGAGTGGGCGATCGACATCCAGCGGGTCCACGACTGGCTGGCCGAGCAGGCCGCTCGAATCGAAACGCGGGAGATGCACGACCGGAAACGCTACTTCGTGAGCGACGAGTCGGGATCGGAGGGGATGATCGAGATCGTCGACCCAGTCGAGAACGCCGATTTCTGTGCGAACTGCCACCGGGTCCGCGTCACGCACGACGGATCGCTGAAAGGGTGTCTGAACCGGCCACGGGTCCATCCGATGGGTGAGATGAGTCGGGAAGAGATTCGGGCGGCGTTCCGCGAGGTCGTGGCCGACCGCGTGCCCTACTACGGCGAGTACATGATCGAGGAAGACGGTGAGTGGGTGCTCAACGACGAGTACATCGGTGAGGCTGCTGTTACCGAGAAACCGTTGCCGGGCGACGACTGATTGTCTGGATCGTCCGGAAGCCTATCCGGGCGACTATCGATTGTTCGACCACGTGGGCCGGTCGCCTCACCGTCGCACCAAAGTCATATTTGGCCGCCGGTCGTCGCCCTGCATATGCGCTGTATCGCCCATCGCGGCTTCGCGGGGCTGTATCCGGAGAACACACTGACAGCGGTCAGACAGGCCGGCCAGCAGGCGGACATGATCGAGGTGGACGTCCGGCAGTGCCGGTCGGGTGATCCGGTCGTCATCCACGACGAGACGGTCGATCGGGTGACTGACGAGACTGGCCCTGTGGCCGACATCTCGCTGGCGACGCTGCAGTCGATGGACGTTCTCGGGACGGGTGAAGGCGTCCCCTCGCTGGAAGCTGTCTTCCGGGCCGTGCCCGAGGGCGTCGGGCTCAACATCGACCTCAAGGAGCGCGAACTGGTCGAATCTGTCATCGAGCTGACCAGCGAGTACGACACCGAGATCCTGCTATCCTCGCGTGACATCGACGCCCTGGCGGCTGCCCGGGAGGCTGACCCGGACGTCGACCGTGCACTGCTGGTCGATTCTTCATCCGAGGCTGGGATCGAACGCGCGGCCAGTCTCGACTGTGTGGCAATCCACCCACACTGGCGGTTGGTCGATTTCGCGTTGCTCGAACGGGCCCATCGCTCAGGTCTGGATGTCAACGTCTGGACGATCAGCGATCCTGAGAAGGCCCGCGAGTACGAGAAGATGGGCGTCGACGGGATTATCGTCGAAGAGCCGGCTGCCTGTCTGGACTAGTTATGTCGGCCGGCAGCCCAGTCGGGCGAGTAGTTGTGTCGGCCGGCAGCCCAGTCGGGCGAGTAGTTGTGTCGGCCGGCAGCCCAGTCGGGCGAGTAGTTATGTCGGCCGGCAGCCCAGCCGGGCGACTAGCCGCCCATCCCGAGGAGGTTCTGCCGGAGCTTGATAGTGGCAGTCATCAGCGTCGTCGCGGTCATGATGATGAAGACGATCTGAACGTGTAAGACGATCGCTCGATCCAGCCCGGCGACGACAGCCAGCTCAGTGATGGGGATCATCGCACCGAACAAGAGTACTGGTAGGAGATGTCGCAAGAGCGTGTCGAGCAGCGTGCCCTGAACGCGGGTATTTGCGAGCTGGCGCGAGCCAAACCGATAGCCGTACAGCAGGAGCGCGACCCCGGTCATGCCCTGCAATCCTGCGAATGGCGTTCGCATCGAATCGAGTGCGAGCATCCCGATCGTCGAGGCGGCGACTGCGACGACGAAGACGCTGATCAGGAGTCGATCGCGTGGCGCCGACGTCCCGCTGCTGTTGATGTAGACTGCGCGGAGTGCGAGCACGAGACACAGGACCATGACCAGTATGAATCCCCCGACGAGATTGAGCAGGATGTCGTCGAAGACACGGAGGACAATTCTGAGGATGCCGAACACGCCGGCCAAAATCGCGGCTACGCCGATGAAGAGGAGATAGCCCCACAGCGTGATCTGGGCGTCGGACTCGGTGGCTCGCCCATTCCAGTAGGCGTAGAGCCCAAAGCGGACGCCGATCGCTGTCAGTATCACGAACGCGATGAATGCGACGAACGTAAAATTCGCACTGCCGGCAATCTCGTTGAGCCCGAGCCACTCACTGACCATCTGTCACCAGATGGTCGCGCAGTTGCAGTAAATCTTGCTCAAGATGCGCTACCGTCTCGTATCTGGTAAGCTTCTGAGATGCCATCGCCTTCGAGATGACATTGTCAACCGACCGGGGAACCGTTTCGGCTTGTTCGGACGGGGCCACCGCCGATCCTTCGAGTATCTGTTGCTGCACGCTCCGGTCGTCTCCGTCGTAGGGGGCCTCGCCGGTAAAGAGTCGGTACAGCACCGCGCCGAGCTGGTAGATGTCTGTCGCGTGGTCGATCTCACCGAACGTGGCGTCGAAGTACTCCGGGGCGGCGTAGCGGGGATCGAGATACTCCGAGGGGTCGAAGTGAAAGCGAAACGCTTCGATAAGCCCGACGTGATCGATCAGCGGTGTCAGGCGTTCGTCGTCGTCCATGATCGCACCAGTGTAGGCGATGCTGCCCGGATCGAGGCCGCCGTGAATCACGTTGTTGTCGTGCAGTGTTTCGACTGTTCGCGTGAGTGTGATCGCGTTCCAGAGTGCCTCACCGATCGGGAGCCGTTCACGATCAGCCAGCGTCTGTTCGGTGTAGGCAACGGCAGCCCACGGCTGTGGTCGCTGCCCGTAGTCGTAGAGTGAGGCGACGTTGCTGGCTGCGCTGACTCGGTTCCACCGATCGAGCGCGACCGAGAGGTATCGTTCGAAGCCGTCGGAATTGGACTCCGGTTGGCGAAACAGCCGTAGTGCCGTCGCATGCTCGGTCCCGCGGGCGACCGCTAGCGTCCGGTAGCTGTCGGAAAACCGACCCAATTCGTGTCCCGCGAGAATCGTGATATCTTCGAACGCACTCTCGGTGACGATTGCCTCCAGTGTCTCTGCCTCTAACACCCAATCTGGACGCTCGCTCGGAGAAGCGTGGGCTTCGGCTGCCTCGGGCGCCGCTGTGTCGCCATCCGCAGCGTCTGTGGCGGGCTCGTCGTCGGTGGTCGACTCCTCGTCAGTGCCCGCGGTGGGCTCGTCACCCTCGTCTTTCTGACGCGCGCGCTCCTCGGCGGCCGTTTTCGGTCCGGGCTGGCGTTTGACGGGTTCGCCGTCGTCGTTGTAGACCTGCTGGGGACCGGGATCCTTCTCGTTCCCTGCGAGTCGTGTCCGGCCGACGTCGTGGCGGTTGCTCGACGGAGAGTAGATGTGGCTCCGGCGGAATCCGCCGGGTCGGGCGTACGCCAGCGGCTCGCGACCGTCGCCCTCTTCGCGCAGTTCCTGGACGATTTCGTCGACCTTCTCGGGGAACTGCGTCGCCAGGTACTCGAAGGCGAACACTCCCTCCGCACGGGCGTCCTCGGCGTGGAGTCGGTCGATCAGGCGACGGATCAGATACGGCAACATCTCTGGATCCGCGCTCCCGGCCAGACAGATCCCACACGCGGCGCTCAGCCGGAGGTGGTCGTCCTCGGATTCGAGCAGCCCCATCACACCCGGGATGAGGCTACGGCTTTCGGCAGGAGTGCGAACGAGTGCCGCGATCCGTTCGCGAGCCGACTCGTGGTCGTCGATTCCCTGTGATCCCATTACACACCGAGATATAGGATGGAGCGCGGTATTAAAACATCCCCCTCGTGTCCAGCGTACGGCGACCGGAGGGAGCCGTTTCACCGGACACGAAGCCGTCGGCTGAGTGGCCGGGTCGTTTTTCCCCACGTTTTTGCGAGGAGTGGTTCGAGCGCGCCGACGGCGCGACCCGAACCCGACGAAGTAAAAAGTGTTTAGAAGGCGCCTTTGCCCATCAGTTCCCGAGCGATGATGTTCTTCTGAATCTCGGAGGTCCCCTCGTAGATCTGAGTGATCTTGGCGTCGCGGTAGAACCGCTCGACGGGGAAGTCGTTCACGTAGCCTGCACCGCCGTGGATCTGGACGGCTTCGTCGGCGACCTCGACAGCGACCCGTGAGGCGTACTCCTTGGCCATCGAAGCGAGCATCGTGAGCTGGTCGGACTTGTTGTCGACGCTCCAGGCGGATTTGTAGGTGAGCTGGCGGGCAGCTTCGGTCTGGGTATGCATGTCCGCGAGCTTGTGCTGGATGGCCTGGAACTCGCCGATCGACTTGCCGAACTGCTCGCGCTCCTGGGCGTAGTCGAGGGCAGCCTCGGCCGCACCCTTGGCGATGCCGACACCCTGTGCGGCGACGGCGGTCCGGGTTTCGTCGAAGAACTGCATGAGCTGGAGGAAGCCCCCACCGCGAGTGCCGACGAGGTTCTCTTCAGGGACGCGAACGTTGTCGAAGATGAGTTCCGCTGTATCGGAGGCCCGAATCCCGAGCTTGCCGGTGATCTTCTCGGCCTCGAAGCCGTCTCGGTCCGATTCGACGACGATCTGTGAGAAGCCGTTGTATCGGCCCTCGGCATCGGGGTCGGTCTGGGTCATGACGACGAAGTAATCCCCAACTGTGCCGTTGGTGATCCACATCTTGTTGCCGTTGATGACCCACTCGTCGCCGTCTTTCTCCGCGCGAGTCGAGATCGAAGAGACGTCGCTGCCGGTGTCGGGCTCGCTGATCGCCGTCCCCATGATCGCATCGCCCATCGCCACCGGTTCCAGCCAGCGCTCTTTCTGCTCGTCCGTCCCGAAGCCCATGATCGCGTCAGAGCCGAACGAGGCGGCGATGATCGACAGCGCGATCCCGGGATCGACCGAAAAGAGTTCCTCGGTGATGATGGCGACGTCCAGCGTCGAGTAGCCCGCTCCGCCGTACTCCATCGGGATGTTTGCGCCTGTCAGCCCCATCTCTGCGGCTTTCTCGACGATCTCGTGAGGGAACTTCTCGGCGACGTCGTACTCCGTGGCGACGGGCTCGATCTCGTTTTCCGCGAACTTCCGTACTTCCTCGCGCACTTGCTCTTGATGATCTTCGAGTTCGAAATCCATGACAGTGTGTTACAAGTCCCAAATCTTAATGGTTTGTAATCACAAATAAATCTACAACAAGTTCATAAACGGCTGGCAGGTTCCCCCCTGAGAGAAACGTTAAACCGTCCTCCAGATGTGAATCCGAATGGAGAATCATGGACATCGACGATATCACTACAATCTCGGTACTGGGTGCCGGAAACATGGGTCACGGCATCGCGGAGGTCGCGGCAATCGCGGGCTACGACGTCGTGTTGCGGGACATCGAGGAAGAACTGGTGCAGGACGGCTACGAGCAGGTCGAGTGGAGTCTGAACAAGCTCGCAGAGAAAGATCGGATGACTGAGGAGGAGGCCGAGGCGGCCCTGGAGCGGATCACACCGCTGGTCGACCTCGAGGACGCAGTCGCTGATGCAGATGTGGTTATCGAGGCCGTCCCCGAGGTCATGGACATCAAGAAGGAGGTCTACCAGGAGATCGACGAGTACGCTCCAGAGGAGGCGATCTTCGCCACCAATACGTCGAGTCTGTCGATCACCGACCTCTCGGAGGTCACGGACAGGCCCGAGCAGTTCTGCGGGATGCACTTCTTCAATCCGCCTGTGCGGATGGATCTGGTCGAGGTCGTCTCTGGCGCGCACACGTCAGGAGAGACCCTCGACGCCATCGAAGACCTCGCCGTCTCGATGGACAAGACGCCAGTTCGCGTCCGCAAGGACGTCCCCGGGTTCATCGTCAATCGCATCCTGGTCCCGCTGATGAACGAAGCGGCGTGGCTCGTCCACGACGACGTGGCCTCGATCGCCGAGGTCGACTCGACGACGAAGTTCGATGTCGGACTGCCGATGGGAAGTTTCGAACTTGCGGACTACGTTGGCATCGACGTCGGCTATCACGTGCTTGACTACATGAACGACGAAGTGGGCGAGCGCTACGAGCCCTGTCCGCTGATGGTCGAGAAAGTCGAGGCCGAACAGTACGGCCAGAAGTCCGGCACGGGCTTCTACGACTACGAGGACGGCGACGGTGCCGACGTGCCGATGGACGAGGCCGACGAGACTGTCAAGGCTCGACTGCTGGCCGCCCTCGCAAACGAAGTGGCCTACCTCATCGGCGCGGACGTCGCTTCCGCCGAGGAGATCGACACGGCGGTCAAACTCGGCGGCCGCTGGCCCAAGGGACCGGCGAAGATGGCCGACGAGTACGGCCTCGCGGAGCTCTACGAGGTTATCCAGGAGGCCCACGAATCCAATGGGCATCCGCGATACGAACCCTACGAACACTTCGCGGAGTTCGCCGAGCAGGGCGGCTTCTACGACGACTCGGACGATTCGGAGGAGGCCGCCGTCGACTTCGAGACGATTACGCTGAGCTACCCCGGCGAGAAGGTCGCGCACATCGAACTCGACCGTCCCCAGCAGATGAACAGCATCTCGCTGGAACTCATCGAGGAACTGGACACCGCGATCGATGTCGTCGAGGACGACAATTCGGTCCGCTCGCTACTGTTGACGGGCGCTGGCGACCGTGCCTTCTCCGCTGGCGCGGACTTCATGAGTATCGCTGGCAGCGGTGCCGATCCATTCGAAGCAGTCGAGCTCTCGAAGTTCGGCCAGGAGACCTTCGGCCGACTGGAAGAGATCGAGATGCCCGTCGTCGCTGCCATCGACGGCTACTGTCTCGGCGGTGGGATGGAACTGGCGACCTGTGCAGACGTCCGCGTCGCCACGAGTCGATCCGAGTTCGGCCAGCCGGAGTTCAACCTCGGCCTGCTCCCGGGCTGGGGTGGCACCCAGCGCCTCCAGCGAATCGTCGGGATGGGTCGTGCCAAGGAGATCATCTTCACGGCAGAGCGCTATCCCGCCGAGGAGATGGAAGGGTTCGGATTCGTCAACGAGGTCTACGAACCCGGTGAGTTCGAGGAGAAAGCACAACAGTACGCTGCGAAACTGGCCGGCGGTCCGCCGCTGGCGATGCGCTACACCAAGCGCGCGATGAACAAGGGCTGGGACGACCACGAGACCGGGCTGGAGGTCGAGTCGATGGGCTTCGGGCACGTCGTCAACAGCGAAGACGTCCACGAGGGCATCAACGCCTTCTTCGGCGACGAGGAGCCGGAGTTCGAAGGGAAGTGACGACGACTGGGTAGTCGTTTCGCGAGGAGAACGAGCCGATCACTCGGTCGCGAGCAATGTTCGCAAGGCCACCGCGAGTTCTTCGAACGTCCCGATGTCGAATTCGTCGGTCGTGACGAGGACACCGTGGTCACCGACGATGACCCGTGTGACGAACCCGTTGGTGAAGGCCCGAATCGTCGCGACGTACTCGCCGATCCCCGGTTCAGTCCCGTGTTCTGCCGACAGTCTGTTGAACCGCCCCTGGCTGGTGAATCCGAAGCGTTCGATGTCGACGAACTCCGAGCGGAGTCGGCGCCCGACCGGGTCGTCTGCCAGGTCGTGACGGAGGTCGACGACGTCGTAGTCGCCGGGGGTGAAGGTGATGACGCTCCGCAGAGAGTCACCGAGGGTCGTTCGGGCTGCGCTGACGACGCTGTCGCTCGATGGTGTGGGTGCTATTGGCATGCGAGTAGTACGCGCGCTGTGGGTATCACCCTCCCGCAAACTGTCGGTGGATCAGCCGATCGACGACCAAAGAGTTACCTCCGTGCCCGTCCCCGCTACCGATATGTCCCGTCAGACACCACTCTACCAGCGCCATCGCGATGGGGAGGCGCGGTTTACCGACTTCGGGGGCTGGGAGATGCCCGTGGAGTTCGACTCGATCCGCGACGAACATGACAGCGTCCGTGAGTCGGTCGGCAAGTTCGACGTCTCACACATGGGCGAGATCGAGATCCGTGGTCCCGACGCCGCCGCCCTGCTCCAGCGATTGACGACCAACGATGTCCAAGCGCTCGACCCCGGCGAAGCCCAGTACACGGCGATCACCGACGAGCGCGGCGTCATGCTCGACGATACGATGGTCTACAACCTGCCGAAGAGCGAGGGCTATCTGTTCGTCCCCAACGCCGGCCACGACGAGGCGATGGCCGAGCGCTGTGGCTGGGTCGGCGAGGAGTGGAGATTGGACGCCGAGATACGCAACGCGACGACCGACTGGTCGATGGTCGCGGTCCAGGGCCCGGACGCGCCGGGGCTGTACGCGAGCGTGACCGACGAACAGTTGGCCCTCGACCCCTTCGAGATCGACCGCCGAACGATCGCTGGCGTCGACTGTCTCGTGGCCGCGACAGGATACACGGGCGAAGCCGGCTTCGAGATCCTCGCCCCCTGGGACGACGCGACCACCGTCTGGGACGCCTTCGAGTGTCAACCCTGCGGACTCGGAGCCCGAGACACACTTCGCCTGGAGATGGGGTTTCTCTTGTCGGGACAGGACTTCGACCCCGAGGAGGAACCCCGGACGCCCTACGAAGCCGGGATCGGCTTCGCAGTGAAGCTCGACACCGAGTTCGTCGGTCGAGACGCACTGGAAGCGGTCTACGAGGAAGGCCCCCAGGAGAAGCTCGTCGGCCTCCAGTTGATCGATCGGGGGATCCCACGCCACGGCCATGTCGTGACTGCACAGGACGGATCGGAGATCGGCCACGTCACCAGCGGCACGATGAGCCCGACGATGGGCGAGCCGATCGCGCTCGCGTACGTCGACGCCGCACACTCGACACCCAACGAGACGGTCCGGGTCACGGTCCGGGGCGAACCGAAGAAAGCACGTATCAGGACCACGCCATTCGTAGATAGATGAGCTTCGAAACCCCGGCGGACCTGCGCTACCTCGACTCCCACGAGTGGGTCCGCACGACCGACAGCACCGCCCGGATCGGGATCTCTGATTTCGCTCAGGACGAACTCGGCGACGTTGTCTTCGTCGAGCTCCCCGCTGAAGGGGACGAACTCAGCGCCGGCGAGGACTTCGCGGTGGTCGAGTCGATCAAAGCAGTCTCGGATATCTACGCGCCCGTCTCCGGCGAGGTGACGGCCGTCAACGAGACGCTGCTCGACGAACCCGAACTGATCAACGAGGATCCCTACGGCGACGGCTGGCTCGTCGAGATCGAACTCACAGACGACAGTGAACTCGACGACCTCCTCGACGCCGACGCCTACGCCGACCAGATCGAGTAGCGGTCTGTCTCACCTGTCCGACCCAGATTATGCTTCGACGGCCGCTCTGATCGCGTCAGCGAGTTCGCCGTAGCGTTCGGTTCCGGTCCCTTTCTGGACGTAGCCGGTGATGTCGGCCGACTCGGCCACCGCTTCAATCTCCGCGCTGTCCTTGCCGGTGAAAAAGAAGAACGGGAGTCCGGGAGCGCGTTCGCGGATGGCTTCGAGGAATTCGACACCCGTCATCTCTGGCATCGAGTAGTCACTGACCACGCAGTCGAACGACGCTGCTTCGAGTTTGTCGAGTGCCGCTGGTGCACTCGTCACGGTCTCGATTTCGAGTGCGTCGTCTTCGCGTTCGAGAAACGTCTGGGTCAAATCCAGAACCTCCGTATCTTCGTCGACGAGCAAGACAGTGATCGTTTCGGCCATCTACGGTCCAGTACGGGGAGGACGGACTTGTAGTTTGACCCTCCCTGTCGTTCTCTGTCTAGTGGACCGCTGTGAAAGGAAATACGATGGACCGTGGTGTTTTTGCGGTCGCCGACCCCAGCGAGCGTATGGACGAGGCCGCGCCGACCATCCTCCTGACGAACGACGACGGCATCGACACGACTGGCTTTCGAGCCCTCTACGATACCCTGACTGACGTCGGAGACGTCACGGCCGTCGCGCCCGACAGCGATAAGAGCGCCGTCGGCCGTGCGATGTCGAGTTCGGTCTCGGTCGCGGAACACGAACTCGGCTACGCCGTCGCCGGGACGCCCGCCGACTGTGTCGTCGCTGGCGTCGAGGCGCTGGTCCCCGATGTCGATCTCGTCGTCGCGGGCTGTAACGACGGCGCGAACCTCGGCGCGTACGTCCTCGGGCGCTCGGGCACAGTGAGCGCAGCCGTCGAAGCCGCCTTCTTCGACGTCCCCGCCATCGCCGTCTCGATGTACATTCCCGTCCGCGAGGACGTCGCCTTCCAGTCCATCTCGGCGGAGTACGAGGCCTACAGCGAGGCCGCTCGTGCGACGAAGTATCTCGCGAGCCACGCCGTCGAGGCGGGTGTGTTCGACCACGCCGACTACCTCAACGTCAACGCCCCGATGGCCGGCGGCGAGCATGGCCCACTGGCGGACGGTGAACACGCACCCATCGAGATCACCGAACCCTCGACCGTCTACCAGATGGACGCCGTCCGCGAAGGCGACCACGTCCAGCTGCACGACCGCATCTGGGAACGCATGGCCGACGGTGATATCCCGGATCTCGATGGCACCGACCGCCGGGCCGTCGTTGATGGCAAGGTCAGCGTCTCGCCACTGACGGCGCCACACACGACCGAACACCACGAGGCCCTGGACGCACTCGCCGAGACCTATCCGGACGCTACGTGAGACTGCTAGAAGCGGTGAAAATCAGTCTTTCATCTGCTGGAGTTTGTCCAGCAGTTCGTCCTGGTCGGCCTCGGATTCGAAGTCGACGCTCCCCTCGTGATCGTTCTCGTGGACGTTGACGGCGTCGTCTTCGTCGTATTCTGACTCACTCTGCTGGTTCTCCTGTTCGGATTCGTCGTAGCTACCAAAGCCCATTGTACTACACCTACTCGCGGCACCCTCAAAAGGGGCGTGGCTCTCTACCCGTGTGACGCGCGTTGACAGCCAGCAGGAGGCTGCATCGATATTGCCGCATACGGACCGCTGTAAGTCTGTTCCACATCGACCGCCCGGGGTCGGGCGGTCGGAGCGGTAAATCGTTACAGCGGTCCGTATCAGTCCACAGCACTCATTGCCGGCCCCATCGGTGAATGGGTATGAACGACACGGTTCGGGGGTTACTGGCGAACAACGACGCCCACGCTGCCGCGTTCGACTCCCGGTTCGGCCACGTCCAGGACGCCCAGTATCCCGACGCCGTCACCGTCTGCTGTTCTGACTCTCGTGTTCTGCAGGACCATATCTGGGGTAACGACGAGCCCGGCCAGCTGTTCACCTGCGCTAATATCGGTAATCGCGTCATCCAGCGTACCGGCGGCGAGGAGGTCGTCTCCGGCGACGTCCTCTATCCACTCGCCCACACCGGGACCGACACTGCGATCGTCGTCGGCCACACCGGCTGTGGCGCGGTCACTGCGACCTACGACTACCTGACTGGGGGGCTCTCTGATGCGCCGGGGATCGAACACTGCATCAGTTTGCTCGCGTCCCCCCTCGAAGTTGGCGTCGAGGCACTTCCGGACGGAATCGGCCGCGCTGGGGCGATCAACCGCCTCGTCGAGTACAACGTCGACCGGCAGGTCGACCACCTGCTCGAAAGCGAAGACGTGCCCGATCACGTCGATGTCGTCGGTGTCGTCTACGACTTTCAGGACGTCTACGGCGGCCGCCGCGGCGAGGTGCACGTGATCAACGTCGCTGGCGAGACAGACGTCTCGGTGTTACGAGAAACACACCCCGGCATAGCCGGCCGAATCGACCGGCTGTGGACACCCTGACACTGGTCACTGCCCGCGATCAGCCATCGTCACGAGATCGGCCGCGTCTTCGGCGAGCCCGACGGCTTCGGGGCCGAAGGAGTCGGCGTAGCGAACGACCAGCAAGAGGACGCGCTCGGGGTCGACGAGCGTGTACCCCCTCTCTCGGGAGAGCAGACCGGCCTCTTCCAGTTCGGCCGCGTACTTGCTGACGGTCGGCCGTGAGACGCCGACCGCGTCGGCGATGTCGCCACCGGAGGCGTCGGCGTCTTCGAGTAGTGTCAACACCATCCCCCGCGGCGTCTCCCGCCGGAGGTACGACAGTGCAGTCTTCTCGAAGTCGTCGAACCGATCAGCCGGGACGAAGCGACGATATTCACCGTCTTTGTAGCTTTCGACCCGCCCGTCTTCCAGGAGTTGCCGAAGATGGTGTTGGGTCTCGCCAGTCCCTAGCTGGAGGTCGTCGCGAATCTTCGAAAAGTGTGCGCCAGGGGTCGCTTCGAGATAGCCGGCGATGGCTGCGCGTGCATCCGACTGCTCGTCGGATTCGGCGCGTCCAGCCCCGGCGAAGCGGGCGAACGATCCGGCCGTCCCCAGTGCGGCGAACCGTCGGAGGGTCGCCCGCTTGCTTTCGTCGACCCCCTGATCGCTCATTAGACTCCAGTAGGCGATCCGTGCGTAAAATAACTTCGCAATGGTGTGTGAGACAGACAGGTAGCGTCGACGCCAGTCCGACCCGGCGTCGAAGCGGTGGTCGCTGTCCGTTCAGTTAGTCGTCTTTCGACGAGTTACTTCGCCCAGTTCCGTCTTCCTCGTTGAACGTCTCCGAACCGGGCATGTCGGCGTCCATCTCCTCGATGACTTCGTCCGGATCTTTGATGTCGGTGTCGTCGGCACCGTGTTTGACGGCCTGGGCCTGTTCTTCCATCTGCTCGACGTCGACCTCGGCTTCCTGGTCGATCTGACCGAGAATCTCCTCGATGTCGTCCAGGCCGAGCATCTCCCGAGTCTCGGCGTCGAAGTCCTGCGTGTCGAGCTGCTGACCGTTCTCTTTGGTGTCCGACCCGGTGAGGTGTTTGCCGTAGCGGCCGACCATCGACGTGAGTTCCTGGGGCAGGACGAACTTCGTCGACTCGCCCTTGCCGATCTCTTCGAGGGTCTCCATACCGCGCTCGATGACGGCGCGTTCGCCCATCGATTCGGCGGATTTCGCACGGAGCACCGTCGAAATGGCGTCACCCTGTGCTTCCAGGATCTGGCTCTGTTTCTCACCCTGGGCGCGGATGATGTTCGACTGCTTCTCACCCTGGGCCTCTTCGACGGCGCTGCGCCGTTCACCCTGGGCTTCCAGGATCATGGCACGGCGACGGCGCTCGGCGGATGTCTGCTGTTCCATCGCCTGCTGGACGTCCTTGCTCGGGTTGACCTCCCGAACTTCGACACTCTCGACACGGACACCCCACTCGTCGGTGGGCTCGTCCAGTTCCTTGCGGATGCGTGCGTTGATCTCCTGGCGCTTGTTCAGCGTGTCGTCCAGTTCCATGTCACCCAGCACGGCACGGAGGGTCGTCTGGGCGAGATTCGAGACGGCGCGCTTGTAGTCGTCGACCTGCAGGAACGCCTTCTTGGCGTCCATGACCTTGATGTAGACGACAGCGTCGGCCGTGACGGGAGAGTTGTCACGGGTAATCGCTTCCTGCCGGGGCACGTCCAACGTCTGCGTTCGCATGTCGAACGCATAGGTCTTCGAGACGAACGGCGGGACGAAGTTGATCCCCGGTTCCAGTAGTTTGCGGTACTCACCGAAGACAGTCAGTGCTTTCTTCTCGTAGGCCTGGACGATGACGACCATCTGCCAGACGACGGCGACGGCGATCACCAACAGGACGATGCCGACGAGCAGGAGGCTGTCGATCCCACCCAGTATCTGTAGCGGGGCCAGTTCGAGCATACACTCAGGCCTTCGGGGTTCCTAATTAAAAGTGTTCGGTGAACACAATTGTCATGCCGTATCGACGTCGCGTTCGCGGTCGTCGCCATCGCGTTCGCGCTCACGGGCGAGCTCGCGGTCGATCTCGTCTTCGTCGATCTCGTCGAAGTTGGCGACTGTGAGGACGTTCCCACCGCCTGGGTCGACGACGATCACTTCAGTCCCTTCTTCGATCGTCTCGCTCATCGAGCGGGCCTGATAGTTGGGGTTGAATCCGCCCTCGTCGAGTTTTACCTGGCCGCTGGTTTCAGTGACGCGCTCGGTGACGCGGCCGGTCTTGCCGCGGAGCGAACTCGAATCGCTCGTCTGTGCTGTCCCCTTCCCTCCGTAGAAGTCGAACTCGCGGTAGCCGTACATCGCGGCCCCCCCGATGATCATGACGGTGGCTGCGAGTACGAGTGTCGTCGCGAACAGGCCAAGCGACGCTGGCAACGCCAGTCCAACGAGGCCGGCACCGAGTAGCGCGATCCCTAACACGATGAAGTGCGCGCCCGGGGCGAAGGCCTCGGCGATGACGAGCCCGGCACCCGCCAGTAACAACAGCGTCGCCAAATCGAGTCCGAGCAACTCTACCATACTCCGGCGTTTGGTCGCTGGCAGGATAATCCTTCGGTCGCGTTCACTATCCCATCAAGAGGTAGAACTGCAGGAAGAACAGCAACGCCAGAACCGCACCCGCGACGACGAACAGCGTCCCTTCGAGCGACGGCGAGTTAGCCTCGATGACTTCTGTGTCGCTGGAGAGCGAGCCGAAGACGTTGCCACCGACCGCGCTCTGTTCGTCGGGTTCGTCTTCGTCGTCGAGGTCCGACAGCGAGTAGCGCCACTCGTGGTCCGCCTCCGACCGGTCGTCCCCGGCGGCGACCGAGTCGGAATCGAGTTCCCACTCGGACTCATCGTCTGTCATGGCCGTCCGTACGGGATGAACGGTAAAAGGACTGGCGCAGTCATGCCGGAACATCTGAGTAGGAGGCCGATGAAAACCCGATAGTGAAGCTGTCGCTGGTCACCGATCCCCAACAGTTCTTCGAGTCACGAGCGCCGACCCTCTGGCAGTCTAGCCTACTGCTTGTCGCGCTCGGAATCGTCGGGCTTGGGCTGTTACCGCCGATCGTGGCGCTAATGCAGTCGCCGCTGATACCCGACGATCGGGTATTGAACCCCCTGCCGGTCGTCAGCTACGCCACCACGAACGGGATCGTCTCGATTCCGGGCGTCTACGCGCTCCTCGCCGCGATGTTGCTCGTCATCCCGATCCTATCTTGGCTACTGTTCTCGGCCGTGTTCTATGGGCTGTCGTGGCCAGTCGCGACCGAACGAGGGGTTCGAGAACTGTTCGCCGCCGTCGGCGTCGGTTTCGTTCCGCTACTGATCGGGAACGTGTTTACCGTCGCCGTTACGCTCCTGACATTTCCATCGACACCGGCCCAGCTCTGGGGTCTTGGCATGACGATTCCGGGCCGCGTGTACGTGATCCCACCTGAAATGGGAGCGCTGTTCTTCCTGGTCAACGCCGTCGGCATCGGATGTGCGCTCTGGGCAGGATATCTGTGGGCTCACGCCCTGAAACGAACTCGTGGACTTTCGAGTCGACAGGCGCTGGCTGTTATCGCAATCCCGGTGTTGCTGACGATCGGCCCACTCTGAGCGACTATTTGATGCGCGTCCCGACCGGCGCGTCCTCGTGCGTGGTCAGCAAGTCGGCCTGCTCGCCCGCAGCCAGGACCATCCCGTTGGACTCGATGCCGAACAGTTCGGCCTGCTCCATGTTCGCCAGCAGGATTACCTTCGTCCCCTGCAGGTCCTCGATGTCGTGGAGCTGTTTCAGGCCGGCGACGACCTGCCGTGTCTCGACGCCGATGTCGACTTCGAGCCGGAGGAGTTTGTCCGAATCTTCGACATCTTCGGCGGTCTCGATGCGCCCGACGCGCATGTCGATTCCCTGGAAATCTTCGAAGCTGATGCGATCCTCGACGAGGGATTCGAGTTCCATGGCTGCCGATTCGACCTCGTCGGTATCGTCGCTTTCGTTTTCATCTTCCGTCTCGTCCTCCGCGTCGCTCTCGGTCGCTTCTTCGACGCGTGCCTGGAGTTTCTCGTTGAGTTCCGCGACGCGCTCGTCCTCGATCTTCTCGAAGAGTTCGTCGGGTTCCCCGAACGCGCCCGGCGGGGCCTCGTGGACGTCCGCGACTGTGGCCTCGTGGACGCTGCCGTCCTCGGCGAGTTGGTCCCACAGCGCTGCGGCCTTTCCAGGGGTAAAGGGCTCCAGCAAGATGGCCAATGCCTTGGCGATCTGGACGCAATCGCGCATGACCTGTGCAGCCTGTTCGGGATCGTCGTCGGTGAGCTTCCAGGGCTCGTTGCGCTGGATATACTCGTTGCCGAACTGCGCCAGTTCGACTGCCGCACCGCCAGCCTTCCGGATGGAGTAGTCGTTGAGGGCGGCCTGGTAGTCCTCGACGGCCTCGTCGATCCGATTGGTGACTTCCTCGGAGACTGCCGCATCTGGCGTGCCCTCGTAGTTCCGGTACGCGAACAGTAGTGACCGATAGAGGAAGTTGCCGACTGTGCCGACCAACTCGCCGTTGACGCGCTCGCGGAACTTCGCCCACGAGAAGTCGACGTCCTGCTGGAAGCCGCCGTTCGTGGCGAGGTAGTACCGCAGGAGGTCCTCGTGGAAGCCTTCCTCCAGATACTCGCGAGCCCAGACCGCCCGATTTCGGGAGGTCGAGAAGCCCTTTCCGTTCAACGTCATGAACCCACTGGCCATCACAGCGCGGGGTTCGTCGTAGCCAGCCACCTTCAGCATGGCCGGCCAGAAGATCGTGTGGTGCTGGATGATGTCCCGGCCGATGATGTGGACGATCTCCCCGTCTGCTTTCCAGGCGTCTTCCCAATCGTACACCTCGGGACCGACGCGCTCGGTATACTGCTTCGTGGAGGCGATGTACTCGATTGGCGCGTCGACCCAGACGTACAGGACGAGGTCGTCAGTCTCTTCGCCATCTACGTCAGGATAGTCGAAGCCCCAGTCCAGATCCCGCGTGATACACCAGTCCTGCAGGCCGTCTTCGATCCACTGGCGGGGCTGGTTCCGGGCGTTGCTCGTTCCTTCGAGGTGGTCGAGGAACTCCGTGAGGTAGTCCGAGAGCTCCGAGACTTTGAAGAACTTGTGCGTCCGGTCGCGGTACTCCGCTGGATTGCCGGAGATGGTCGAGATCGGATCTTCGATCTCGCCCGGTTCGAGGTGGCGACCACAGCCTTCGTCACACTCGTCGCCGCGGGCCTGCTCCCCGCAGTAGGGGCAGGTCCCTTCGACGTAGCGATCCGGCAGGGGTTGTTCGTCTTCGGGGTCCCAGGCGACTTTGATGTCCTTTTCGTAGACGTACCCCTCGCGTTCGAGCGCGCGGACGATCTCGTAGGTCAGTTCGCGGTTGGTGTCGTCGTGGGTGTGGCCGTAGTTGTCGAACTCGACCCCGAATTTGGGGAAGGTCTCCTGGTACTGCTCGTGGTACTCCAGGGCGAACTCGGCGGGGTCGACGCCCTCCTGGATGGACTGGACGGCGATGGGCGTGCCGTGCATGTCCGACCCGCAGACGAAGGCTGTCTGCTGGCCCAGCGTCTCCAGGGCGCGGCTGAACACGTCGCCGCCGACGTACGTCCGCAGGTGGCCGATGTGCAGGTCGCCGTTGGCGTAGGGCAACCCACAGGTCACCACCGCGGGGTCCTCGGTCGGAAAGTCCTCGTGGCTCATACCCTCTCATACTGCGAAACGAGTCAAAAACCCGCTGGTTTCGGGTAGCCAGCAGTCCAGAATATGCGTCCTGACGAGAACTCTCCCGTCTCACCGTGGTGCGACCGTCGACCGTGCCGCAATCTAGTTGTTTACGTCCCGGAAGCGATACCGGTAGGGTTGGTCACGGATGACTTCCACTTCGCCGCGCTGGGCCTGCCGACCCAGAACGGTGGCGACGCGGTGAGCGCTGTCGAATTCCTCGCCGTGTTGCTCCAACAGATCGAGGATTTCGCGCGCTGTCAGCGGCTCGTCGGTGTCGGCCTGCTCTAACACCGACCGGATCCGCTCGAACTCGCCGTGACGTATGCGCATACGCTTACACACGGCCTACTCCCCCATTAAACGGCGTCAGACATCCGTCAGACGACGTTTCAGCGAAAATCGCCCGACGCCGACCTAACGCCCATGTGAACTACTGTCAGACGACGGTGTGTCAGAACTTCACACGGGCTGGTCGAACTCGTCTTCGAGATTCCGCTCGGCGCGATAGGCATCGACGAAGCCCTCGATATCGAACTCGGCCATCTGGGTTTCGAACTCTCTCGCGAGGTCGTCGTTCTCGACGTGGCTGATCGCGTGTTCCATCAGTTCGACAATCAGCTCGACGGCGACGTAGTGCAGCCGCTGGGCGTCGAAGTCGCTGATCCAGACGAGTGCCGCGCCGACCTGCCCGTCGTCGGAGACGTCCGCGACGGCGATCTTATCCGGAAACTCTTCCATGACGCTGCCCATGAGATGGGGCATCGAGAACTCCTCGTAGTCGTCGTCGGTATCGATGACGGCTCGGAGTTGGGCGACGATGTCCTCGGGCACGAACCGCGCCAGGGGGTGGACGTCCATCACGATCGCGTGGGTGTCGCCACAGTCACAGGAAAACTCCCGCATACCCAGGTCGAACTTCCGCAGCGAGACGGTCTCACCGCACGGTAGTTCGAGGTCGGCGCCGGGGCCGCCGGGGACGCGTGGTTCTGCCATTGGCCGGATCTAGGCGAGCGAGCGGTTAAATATCGCGATGGCGATTCGCTGTCTGGCTCTCACTCGCGCGGGTGGAACCGCTGGACGGCCTTGGCGACCGCGTCGCTGTCGCCGAGAAACGTCACCACTTCGCCGTCGCTCAAGCGGTGGTCGGGCTCCGGCACGCGCGCCTCACTGCCCTCACCGACTTCCGCGACCAGACAGCCGCCCGGAATCACTTCGTTCACTTCCTCGATAGTCTTGCCCACGAGATCGGCGGCGGTCACGGTGATCTGCTGGATGTCGTGGCCGTCGCCCAGATCGGTCATCCAGTGGGCCAGCTCCGGACGTTCGATCTCGTTATCGATGGCGTAGGCGGTCGCCATCGAGGAGTCGATCGCCGTGACCACCTCGGCGTCGAACGCGTCGACGTTCTCGGGGTTGTTCACTCGCGCGTAGATCTTCTCGACGCCGAATTTCGTCGACGCAAGTTGGGTCACGAGTGCGTTGACGTCGTCGTCGCCAGTCGCCGCGACGACGATCTTGGAGTCTTCGATGCCGGCCGCCCGGAGGACGTCACTCTCGGTACCGTCGCCGTCGTGGACGGTGAACCCCGATTTTCTGGCCGCGGCGGCTGCGTTCTCGTCGTCTTCGACGATGACGACGAACTCTCCTCTCTGTTCGAGTCGTGTGGCGAGCGACCGGCCGACCCGGCCCCCGCCGACGAGTATGGTGCGCATTGGTGTTACTCCGAGTAGGTCGCCGATCTGTCTCGCCAGCCCGGCCTCTATCGTGACGGTCGCGAAGATGACCACGAACACCGTCCCGAGCAGGATCTGGGCCGCGCTCTCGTTGCCTGCTGTCGCCAACTCGATCGCGAACAGCGTCGCGACGCTGGCCGGGATGATCCCGCGTGGGCCGACCGCTGCGAGGAACAACCGTTCCGGACGGGAGAATCGATCGACACCGGCGGTCGCGATCACCGCGACAAGCGGGCGCAGCACGAGGATGACGACGGCTGCGAGTGCCACGCCAGCGACGCCCAGGTCGGCGATTGCACTGAGGTCGATCAGGGCTGCCAGCGAGACGAACACGAACGCCAGCACGAGCAGCGTGGCGTCCCGGCCGAACTCCTCCATCAACTCCCGCTGTGGCAAGTCGAGATTGCCCAGCGCGATGCCGGCGGTCGCCGCGGCCGCGATTCCGGCTTCGGCGGCGACGGTCTCGGCGAGCGCGAACGAGCCGATGGCGGCGGCGATCGTCAGGAACCGGGCGGCCTGTGGCTCCTCGCCGGGCGCGACGTCGCTGCGAAAGAGCTCGAAGACCACCCAGGCGACGAGAACGCCCGCCAGGAGGGCGAGGCCAGGTCGGATGGGGCCAGCGAGTGTCTCGGTCGTCAGCAACCACGTCACTGCGATCGCCCCAGCACCGCCGGTGAGTCCGAACGCGAGCCCGACCCGCCGATCGGCGTCCGGGCCGATGTCGTAGCGGAGCAGTCCCGCGGTGACGGCAGCCGCGACGACCCCCGTCGCCAAGCCCACGAGGCCCCAATCGGGCGTCCCGATTCCGGCCTCGAACGCGAGGATGCCCGCCAGGACCGCCGATCCGACGCCGCTGGCGGCGATGAGCCAGCTGACGACGCGGCGCTCCGGGTCGATCTCGTCGTCGGCTTCGAGGAGTGCGTAGACGATCGCAGTCGCGACCAGCCCGGCCGCGACGCCGATCCCGAGGCGTTCGAGGAACGTCAGCAGTGTCGCGGGCAGTCCCAGGTCGTCGAGCAACAGCGTCTCGAAGATCACGACTGCACCGATCGCCGCGGTCACGTCGTTGACGATACCCTCCGTTTCCAGTGCCGCGGCGACGTGCTCGCGAACCCGGACGACTTCGAGGATCGGCGTGATGACTGTCGGGCCGGTCGCGACCAGCAGCGCGCCGACCAGCAGCGCGATCTCCCACTCGGCGCCAGTCAGGACTCGCACGGCCACGGCGGTCCCGGCGAACATCACGACGGCGCCGACTGTCACCAGCCGCAGGGAGGTGCGGGAGGCTTCCCTGATGCGGTCGAACTGCAGTGCGAACGCGCCGTCGAAGACGATGATGGCCACGGCCAGCCCGACGATGACCTCAAGTCCGTCGCCGAACGTCTCCAGCGTCACCATCCCCGCGCCGTCGGGGCCAAGCAGGAGGCCGACGGCCAGATAGAAGACGACGCTCGGCACTTTGAGCCGTCGGGCGAGCAATTGCGCGCCGATCCCGGCGACGAGGATCGCCGCGACGACTGGTAACAACGATCCCGACACGTCTTCGGATGCGAGCCCACACTAAATGAAACCGCCGGGTGGTGGGTTGGGGTCGCCCACCTTTCAGATGCCGAAAAGAACTCCGCCCTCCGCGGTCGGGAGTTCGATCACAGCATATCCGTGCTCGTCTCGGCAACCTGGTCGGCTTCGGCCGGCTGGTCGCTGAGGCGGACGTACGCGTCGGTCACGACGGCGATGGAGAAGACGCTCATCACGCTGGTCACGATCGCGGAGACGACCAGCCCGACGTTTCCGGGGATGATTCCGGGGACCAGACTGGCAGCGAAGCCGATCGCCCCCAGGATGACGATCAGGAGCAGCAGCGTCCAGCGGTGGCCCTTGGTCACCGCCCAGGTTCCAGAGATTGCTTGGACCGGGCCCTTGTCGGCGATGGCGATCTCCTGGCGGAAGAACAGCGTTCCGATGAAGACGATGATCCCCGGGACGATAAACAGCACCAGGCCGACCGTGACTGCGATTCCCAGGAGAATGCCGCCGAGGAACCCGTACAGCGTCGCGATCGGGAGCCGGCGAGTCACGAGACCGATCGGGATCCCGTCGTGTTCGGAACTGGCGAACGCCCGGACTGCGCCGATCATGACGGCTTCGCTCAGTAGTGCGAGGACGAGCAGTCCTGCGAGGAGAACTGGAACTGAGACGTCGAGGCCGAATCCCATGCCTTCGATAGTACGCTCCATTTCCGCGACTGCTTCCTGGGTCTCCGACTGGGATATGTCGAAGTTATCGCGGATGTATTCGAGTGTGTCCCTCCCGATCTGGACGAACAGCGTTTGGCTGAGGACAGTGCTACTGATACCGATGAGCGCGAGCAGTGTGACCAACTGTGCACCCGTCACCGACAGCAACGAGTCGAGGCCTTCTGATAGCGGATCGGCGACGTCCAGTGACGCCGTCTCGGTTGGATCGTCGAACTCGTCGTCGACTGACATTGCACGGTGGTTCGACCACCGCCAAAATAAAAGCCCCAGTATTCGTCAGGCGAGCGGATCGGCTCTGACTCGGTGGTTTCGATCGACTGCTATTCGTCGACTGCGACCCATTGCCCCGCTCTCGGTGCCGACGGTTACGCTTCTTCGTCCTCGTCTTCGGCTTCTTCTTCGTCCTCGTTTTCTGCCTCTTCTTCGTCCTCGCTTTCTGCCTCTTCTTCGTCCTCGTCTTCGAGCTCGGGTGTCTCCTCGACTTCGACTTCGGCTTCGACTTCGATCTCCAGTCCAGGGGTTTCCAGTTCGGCCTCGGCAGTCGTTGGGTTGTCCAGTTCTACTTCGAGTTCGTCTTCGTCTACCTCGACTTCGACTTCGACGTCGACGTTGATGTCAGACATCGGGACAGTCTTCACAGACCAGCGGCAAAAATACTCCGCCCATCTCCATGCGATAGCCTAGGGCCAGTCGTCGCGGATCTGGTCGTCTTCTTGGGCCGGACTCTCGGGCTCGCCGAGTTCCCATTCGGCGGCCTCGGCTGCGCCTTCGACATCGAGGTACTCCCAGCCGACGCGCTCGGCCAGTTCGGCGTCGTCGTCAGTTGTCCCGACGAAGACGTGCCGCGGGGTGTCGAACTGCTCTTTGACGTTTTCGAGACTCTCCTCGCGGCCGCGGGGGCCGGAGAAGAAGTCCTGGCGGATGCGGTGTTTGCGCGTGAAGTTCGTCACGACGTAGGTCGGCTTCTCCGAGACCACGCCGACGTACTCACTCCACTGGCGCGCGTCGGTGAACACCGCGTCCGGACGGGCCAGCTGTTTCAGTGCCTCCAGATCGAAGGCGAGAGTCATCTCGCCGCTGCCACCGCCGTCCATATTTGATGCTCGCGGAGGCGCGCGCAAAACGGTGTCGGTCCATCTCCGCAGTTAGGGCCGCAGGCGCTCGACCGCTATCTGCCAGCCGCCGACGTGAATCACCACTGCGGCCAGTATCGCGCCGACGCAGTCGAAGACCAGATCCAGGATCGTGTCTTCGATCCCGTAGACGATCAACACCGGTTGGAGTCCGGCTGCGCGTGCGAGTTCGCGGGTCAGAAACTCCATCGTCTCCCAGACGACGCCGACTGCGACAGTTGACAGAAAGACGAACACCCACAGGAACGCCGGCGGGAAGCGGACGCTCTCACTATGGCGATCGATCGCGACGACGATCGCGTAGCCGACGGCGGCGACCAGTGCCGCCGAGAAGGCGTGAGTGAGATGATCCCACCACCAGACGGACTCGTAGACCCCGACCATTCCCAGCGAGTGCAACAGCGCCGCGACCGTGATCCAGAGGACGAGCCAGGGGTCAAAGTGCACGCCGAAGTCCCGGGCCAGCAGCGCCGGAAGCAGCGTCACCGAAAGCGAGAACGTCGCGTTGACCACGACGCTGGCGTTTCGCAGGACGATCCCTGCCAGGAGGACGACGACGAGCGCCACCTGCAAGACCAGCACGATCCGGCGAGCACCGACGGCAGGGGACCAGAATCGGTTCACTGCACGGTCACGTTCGACAGTGACGGCACCCGCCGACATAGGGGTAAGGGGTGGCGATACGGATTTACGACGTGATCACATATCCGGTTCTACACATGATGGCGACGACCCACGGTCTGGCAGGGCTGCTCATCGGTGCTGTCTTCGCGACGATGGCTCCCGGTGAGTCCTCGGTCCTGCTGGCTGCGGGACTTCTCGGCGGGTTCGCGCCCGATCTGGACCTCTACTGGGGCCACCGCCGGACGCTTCACTTTCCGGTCTACGGATCGCTGGCTGGGCTAGTCGCCCTCGGCGTCGCTGCGGTGGTTGCGACGCCGATCACGCTCGCGCTTGCGGCGTTTCTGGCCGCTGCCGCGTTCCACGCCGCGAGCGACGTCTTCGGCGGCGGGCTCGAACTCCGGCCGTGGGAAGCCGGTTCGGAGCGCGCGGTCTACTCACACTACCACGAGCGGTGGCTCGCGCCGCGGCGGCTCGTGCCCTACGACGGCTCGCCCCACGATCTCGCGGTCGTGTTCGCACTCGGCGTTCCGGGACTCGCGATCACCAGTGGCCCCCTCCAGGTTGTGGTCGGCCTCGTGCTGGTCGTCTCGGCGACCTACGTTCTCCTGCGAAAACGTCTGGCGACGCTCGCGACGCTGCTGGCGGGCTTGCTTCCAGAACGGGTCTTGCCGTACGTCCCCGAACGCTACCGGGCCGGCGGAAATAGCCGGGCGGTCAGTTCCTCACGACGGACGTAGACGACGAGTGCGATCGCGACCATCGCGACGACGATCCCGGCCGCTAGCCCGTAGTCGTCGGTCGCTACCGAAGCACCCGCCAAGTTCGTCAGGAAATAGCCAGGAATCCGTCCCACGAGCGACACTACCGTCATGCGTTTGATGTCGAGATCGGTCGTCCCGCCGACGAAACAGATCACGTCGTCGGGCATCCCGGGGATGAGAAAGACGACGAACAGCGTCAGATAGCCGTGGTGTGTCGAGAAGTCGTCGAACCGATCCAGCACACTCACGTCGAGTATCCGTTCGACGAACGGGCGGCCCCAGCGCCGCGAGAGGTGAAAGGCGACGAAACTGCCGATCACCGCACCGGCGAGGCTGTAGACTGTCCCCCAGTAGGCCCCGAACAGCCAGCCGCTGGCGAACCCGAGCGCTTGCCCGGGGATCGGCGCGAAGATCACCTGGCAGGCTTGCATGAAGACGAACGCCAGTGGCGCGAGAATCCCGAACTCCGCCACGAACGACCGAACGACGTCGGGATCGGACAGCCACACAGCGTACTGGTCGAATATCGCTTGGGCCGCCACCAGCGTGAGGATTCCGAGGAGGACGACGAGCGCGACGATCCGCCGACTTCGGGTGTCGGCGAAGATCCTGGCAGGGCGATCCATCGACTGTCGATGTGGGCGGTCGGGAGAAAAAAGCGTGGCTTACTCGATCGGCGAGGGTGCGAGCGCGTCGAGGTCGACGTCTTCCTCAAGCAGGAGCTCTTTCTGGTCACCCACGGGCCGTTCCTGGCGGATGATCTTCTTGAACGTGCTCTGCTGGGAGAGATCCCCGATCAGGACGCCGCCGATGAGTTTGCCATTCTTGAAAGTGAGTCGTCGCCACTCACTGTCCGAGTACTTGCGTTCGGCCTCGTCGTCGCCGATGGTCGGATGGCCAAAGGAGAGGAAGGGGAAGTCGAAGTGCGTGATCGAGTAGGAGGGAACGTAGCGGAACTCTTTGACTGTGTCGTCGGCGACCATGTTCTTGCCGGCGACGATCCCCTGTTCTTTGGCGGAGCCCCACGCGCCGTTCTGGGTCTGCCCTTCGAGGATAACGTCGTGGAACTTGGTGATGTCACCCGCGGCGTAGACATCCTCGATATCCGTTTGCATGTACTGATCGACGACGATACCGTCGTCCAGTTCGACGGGTGTCTCTTCGAGGAACTCCGTGTTGAAATTCAGCCCGACGGCGATGCCGACGAAGTCGGTCTCGTGGGCCGTTCCGTTCGAATCGATTACCGAGTCGACGTGGCCCGACTCGTCGACATCGAAGTGGTCGAGGCCGCTCTCGAAGACCGGCTCGACACCGATGTCTTCGAGTGCCTCGTGGATGATCTCCGCGCCGTCGAGGCTGAGCGCGTAGCGCCACCAGCGGTTGCCGCGCATCAGGTACTTTGCGTCGACGTCCTGTGCGCCACAGATCGCCGCGAGGTCGATCCCGAGCAGTCCTGCACCGATGACGACGCCGGTGTCGGCCTCGGCGGCGTGCTCGCGGATCTTCCGGGCGTCCTGAAAAGTCCAGAAGTGATGGATACCCTCCGCATCGGCGTTTTCGACCGGAAGCTGGGTCGGCGTTCCGCCCGTCGCGACCAGCAGCTTGTCGTAGGCGACGTCCGCGCCGTCGTGGGTATGGACGACCTTCCCGTCGGTATCGACGCCCGTGACGTGGGTATTGAGCCGCAGGTCGATGTCACGCTCGTCGTACCACTCGGGTTCGTGGATCGACACCGGGGCTTCGGGGAGTTTGCCCTTGGCGAACTCCTTGATGAGGATCCGGTTGTACAGTGCCTCGCCCTCTTCGGTGATCACCGTAATCTCCGCGTCCGGGTCGGCTTCGCGGATCGTCTCGGCCGCTGAACTCCCCGCGATCCCGTCACCGAGGATCACGTGCGACGTGGTCATGCTGGAACAGTTCGTGTCCGTCCTTAATGTGGGTTGCTATCTCCAGAACCCTCACACTGGACGTTCGTCAACACGGCGCACGCGAATCTGAAAATCGACGAGAACTGCTCTCTCATACTGCCGGCTGGACGTTCGGACATATTCGCCACCCCGGGTGCCGAGTTCGGTCTCCGTGGTACAACCGGCAGTATCAGTCCGAGATTGCCTGCTCGGTCTGTTCGACGGCGTCGGTATTCAGTTCGTAGAGGTTCTGTCGCGCGTCGGCGAAGTAGACGTCCTCTTCGACGACCCCCACCTCTTCGAGTCGTTCGAGCGCGTAGCGCACCGTCCGCGCCGAGAGCATCGACTCCTCGACGATTCCCTTCTGCGTCAGCGGCCCCTTGTACTCCAGTACCTTGAAGACGAGTTTCGCACTCGGCGGCAGATCGGAAATGGCCTCCCCATCGGTCTCAGGCATTGGCTGAAAAGAAGAACTGACTCCGTATAAAGATTGAGGCAACGGATTCCTCTGACGAAAGTAGTTTTACTAGCGCAAGCATAGCAGTATAGATCGTTCAGGATGGTCGCCGACTGGCGTGACGTAACGAACTGCTTTTCACTCCGGGTGGCCGACTGATGGATATGGCTACAGAGACGGTCGAGATGGACAGCGCTCACGTCAGGAGCGTGACTGTCACCACGCTCGCCTCACTCGCGGGGATCGTCGCGATGCTGATCTCCGAGTACGCGGTCGAGGCCGACCCGAGCAGTAACGTCTCCCTGTTCGTCGTGGTCGGTGCGATCGCTGTCCAGTTCCCGATTCTCAAACTGGCCGGCGTCGATACGGACGACTTCTCGACGAAGGATTACCTCTACATCGCGTTCATGACCTTCTCACTGTGGTTCGTCTCCTGGACGCTCCTTCTGACGGCTTCGACCGTCTAACTCGGTGACTCACTATGGCTGAAGATAGCATAGCCGTCGTCGACCTCGACCGTTGTCAGCCCGACCGCTGCAACTACGAGTGCATGAACTTCTGCCCACCTAACCGGACGGGCAAAGAGTGCATCGTCGAGCGCGGTGACGCATACGACGAAGACGAACCGTTCGAGGGCGGACCTGATCAGGTCCGCATCTCCGAAGAAATCTGCCTGGGCGAAACCTGCGGTATCTGCGTCGAGAAGTGCCCGTTCGACGCCATCGAGATCATCAATCTCCCCCAGGAACTGACCGACGAACCGATCCACCGCTACGGCGAGAACGCCTTCGCCCTCTACGGTCTGCCTGCCCCGCAGGAAGGTCGTGTGACTGGGATCCTCGGGCCGAACGGCATCGGGAAGACCACGGCCGTCCAAATTCTCGCGGATGAACTTACGCCCAACCTCGGCGAATACGCTGCCGAGTCCGACTGGGCCGAGGTCCTCGACGAGTATCGCGGGACCGCCCTGCAAGACTACCTCGAAGCGCTCATCGACGACGAGGTCGACGTCGCCCGCAAACCCCAGTACGTCGACCAGATTCCCGACCAGTTCGACGGGACGACCCGCCAGCTACTGGAGCGGACGGACGAACGGGGTGAACTCGACGCCCTCGTCGAGCGAGTCGGCATCGAGCCGGTCGTCGACCAGGACATCGACACCCTCTCCGGCGGGGAATTGCAACGCGTGGCGCTCGTCGCCACACTCGCTCGCGACGCGGACTTCTACTTCCTCGACGAGATCACGCCCTACCTGGACATCGGCCAGCGGATGACCGCCGCCCGGCTCATCCAGGAACTGGCCGAGGACGGCGATCGCTCGATGCTCGTGGTGGAGCACGATCTGGCGATCCTCGACTTGCTCGCCGACGCCCTCCACGTCGCCTACGGTGAGCCGGGGGCGTTCGGTGTCATCACCGACCCCAAATCGACCAAGAACGGCATCAACGAGTACCTCAAGGGGTATCTCGACAACGAGAACATGCGGATTCGTCAGGAGGCGATCACCTTCGAACAGCACGCCCCGCGCAACGTCACGCGCGGCGACGTCGCAATCGAATATCCCGCTCTCAAAAAGAGCTACGGAGACGGGGAGTTCTCGCTGGAGGTCGAAGCCGGCGAGATCAAAAAGAGCGAAGTACTGGGCGTCGTCGGGCCGAACGGGATCGGCAAGTCGACGTTCGCGAAGTTACTCGCAGGTCGACTCGAACCGGACGAGGGCGAGATCGACGCCAGACTCGACATCGCGTACAAACCCCAGTACATCGAGATCGACCAGCCGATGCGCGTCGACGCGTTCCTCTCCTCGATCACCGACGACTTCGGCTCGTCGTACTGGAACACCGAGATCGCCCAGCCTCTGCAACTGGAACGCGTCATGGAGCAGAACCTGAACGATCTCTCCGGCGGGGAGCGCCAGCGCGTCGCCATCGCAGCCTGCCTCTCGAAAGACGCTGACCTTTATCTGCTGGACGAACCCTCCGCACACCTGGACGTCGAACAGCGTGTCATGGCCACGTCGGCGATCCGCCGCTACGCCGAGAACCACGACGCGACGGCGATGGTCATCGACCACGACATCTACATGATCGACCTCCTGAGCGATCGCCTGTTGGTGTTCGACGGCGAACCCGCCGACAACGGCCACGCCACCACGCCACAGGGGATGCGCGAGGGGATGAACGAGTTCCTCGAAAACCTCGACGTCACTTTCCGCCGTGACGAGCGCACCGGCCGCCCCCGGATCAACAAGCCCGGGAGCAACCTCGATCGCGAGCAGAAACAGGCCGGAGAATATTACTACGCGCCCGAGTAAATCCGTTAGATCGCGTCTGCGCCGATTTTCTCACTCGCTGCGAATCGTGGTTTTTTCAAAGACCCCTTCGTTCATACGCCCACTGTATGGCGAGCACAGAAGTCTTGGCACTGCTGGCAGTCGTGCCGATCGCGATCGCATTTGGGCTGCTCGTGATCGCACGGTGGTCGGCGGCGCGTTCGATGGGCGTGGGATGGATCGTCGCAACGGCTCTCGGCCTCGCGTACTGGCAGATGGATCCGTCGTGGTGGGCCGCAGTAGCGCTCTACGGCGCACTCGAAGCAGTTGGGATCATCCTGATCGTTTTCGGGGCGATACTGCTGATGAATTACCTGGACGTCAGTGGCGCGATTTCGACGATCCGCTGGCACTTCAGCGGTATCTCGACCGATCGGCGGATCCAGTTGCTGTTGATCGGACTGGGTTTCGAGACGATCATCGAAGGGGTCGCGGGCTTCGGGACGCCCGGCGCGCTGGCCGCACCGTTGTTGATCGGGCTCGGCTTCCCGCCGCTCGGGGCCGCGGTGTTTGCGCTGTTTTTCAACGCACCAAACCCGCAGTTCGGTGCGGCCGGGACGCCGATTCTCGGCGGCGTGAATTCGGTCATCAGTCCGGAAAAACTCGCGCAGGCATCCGAGCCGATCACTCAGACGGAGTTCCAGGGATTGGTCTCGGCGTACTCCGGCGTGATGACCGGTCTCACCTTCGTCTTCTGGGGCGCACTGGGGATCTTCCTCTTGGCCTACTGGTTCGGCAACGACGGTGAACGCTCGCTGCGTGGAGCAGCCCGTGCGACCGCACCTGTCGCGCCGTTCGCGTTCGTCCTCGGGGTGGTCGCCGGGGTGACGCAGTGGGCAGTCGCATGGTTCGTTGGGACCGAACTGCCATCGATCATCGCTGGGTTCGTTGTCTTCGGTCTCGGTCTCGTGATGGCCTCCCGAGGAATTCTTGTCCCTGAGGACACCTGGGAGTTCCCGGAGCGAGAGTCGTGGTCCGACAAGTGGCTCGGCGGCCTCAGTCTCGACAGTATTGAAGACGACAATCCCCAGAAAGAGATGCCGGTGTGGCTGGCCTGGACCCCGTACCTGCTGGTCGGCGGGGTCCTGCTGGTGACCCGCTGGCCGACGCTGGATCTCGTGCCCGTGTTGCAGGAGTTCACTGTCGGCATCGACGTGATTTTCGGGTACAGCGATCTCAACTGGTCGATCCGCTATCTCTACTTGCCTGGCACCATGCCGTTCATCCCGGTTGCGATACTGACGGGACTGCTCTACCGGATGAGTGGCCAGAAGACCAAGAAGGCATGGAGTGAGTCGATCCGGCAGGTCGCACCGGCCGCGCTGACGCTGGTGATTGTCGTCTCGCTGACGCAAATCATGATCAAGTCCGGGCAGTTCAACGCCGGGAGTATCCAGTACGGGATGATGGACGCACTCTCGATCGCGGTCGCGGACGCCGCTGGCGCGGCGCTGCCGATGGTCGCCCCCTGGATCGGCGCGCTTGGGACGTTCGTCACTGGGTCGAACACCGTCTCGGACATCCTGTTCGCCTCGCTGCAGTACGACGCTGCCGGCGATGTCGGCGTCTCCCGGTCGATCGTCGTCGCCATCCAGAACGTCGGTGGTGGTATTGGGAACATGGTCTCGGTCCAGAATATCGCTGCGATTTGTGGCGTCGTCGGGATCACCGGCCGCGAGGGTGACATCCTTCGGAAAGTCATCATCCCGACGACGATCTTCGCGCTCTTTGCCGGTGCTGTGGGCACGATCCTGGTCTACGTCGTCGCGCCCGGTGCGTTCTAAGGCGTAGTTTTTCCTCGGCGGCAGTTCTCGTCTCTTGCATGTCCGGAATCGTCTTCTTCGGAACCACAGACAGAGCGCGGATCGTCGAGTTCTACACCGATCGTCTGGGATTCGAAATCTGGCTCGAACAACCCGGCTGCACGATCCTCCAGTACGACACCCTCCTTATGGGGTTTTGCGAGCGAGAGGTGTCAGAGACAGGGGGAATTGTCACGGTGGTACTGGACGACCGCGACGCTGTCGACGCGTGGTACGACCGACTCACAGACCTCGCCGAGGAGCCACCGAGCGAGAACGCCGAGTACCGTATCTACAACTTCTTCGGCACTGATCCTGACGGCCGCTCGTTCGAGGTCCAGACGTTTCTGCACGAGACTGACTCCATGTGAACTGATTACACGGGACCGAAATCCGTAACCGCGTTCCTCGCGGAACGAGGGTATGCGCGACTACCACGCCCACTCGAACTACTCCGACGGCCGCCTCCTCGTCGAGATGCTCGGGGCCGCCGAGTCCGCCGGGCTTGAGGGGATTGGGATCGCCGACCACTGTAACGTCTCTGCGGAAGCGCCCTTCCGGCAGTTCACCCGTGAGTTCGGCTTCAACCTCGATCTGACCTACGAGCGGCGGCGCGAGGCGATCGAATCGATGCGCGAGCGCTACGACATCGACATCTACGACGCCGTCGAGATGGACTACCGGCCCGCAGACGAGGCCGAGATCGCCGCGTTTCTCGACGAGGCGGATTTCGACTACGCCATCGGCAGCGTCCACACTGTCGAGCAACGCAATCTCCACGACGAGCGTTACTTCGGCGAGAAATCACAGGCCGACCGTGAGGCCGTGATCGACACCTACGTCGACCGCCTCGTCTCACTGATCGATTCCGAGTTGTTCGAGATCGCGGCCCACCTCGACCTGCCACAGCGAAACGAGGCGCTGCGTGGCCTCTTCACCGACGACCATTACCACCGGATCGGCGAGGCGCTCGAAGCCTCCCGGACGGTCACGGAACTGAACGCTGGCCGGTACCACGAGGACTACGGCGAGTTTCATCCCGGGCCCGAGTTCCGCGAGGTGCTCTCGAACTACGACGTGACCTTCGTCCGCGGGTCTGACGCACACGTCCCCGAGAGCGTCGTCGCGAACAACGAGGCGCTGGGCGAGTCGATTGTCGAACTTCCCGCGGCGTCGCTGTCAGTCTGAGCCAGTTCGAAGCCCTTAAACTCACGAACGGAGAAACATCGACAACTCGCTGGTGAGCGGGCTCCCAGCGGGCACCTGCACGGGGCGCTGATCGCTCCGCTCAGGCTGGAATGTGGTCGGGCAACCGACTGAACCACTCGACGCCCGCGGTGAAAACATGGCAAAGAGCTTCTACTCACACATCCGAGAAGCCTGGAAGGACCCGGGCGATGGCAAAGTGGCGGAACTGCAGTGGCAGCGAATGCAGGAGTGGCGCCAGCAGGGCGCAATCGTTCGCGTCGACCGACCGACGCGACTGGACAAGGCGCGCTCGCTGGGCTACAAGGCCAAGCAGGGTGTCGTCGTCGCACGCGTCAGCGTCCGCAAGGGCAGCGCACGAAAGGTTCGACACAAGGCCGGTCGCCGATCGAAGCGACAGGGTGTCAACCGAATCACCCGACGCAAGAACCTCCAGCGCGTCGCCGAAGAGCGTTCGACGCGAAAGTACCGCAACCTCCGCGTGCTCAACTCCTACTGGGTCGGCGAGGACGGCAGCCAGAAGTGGTTCGAAGTCATCATGCTCGATCCGAACCACCCGGCGATCGAGAACGACGACGACCTCAACTGGATCTGTGACTCCTCACAGGAGAACCGCGCGCTGCGCGGTCTGACCAGTGCTGGCCAGTCCAACCGTGGCCTCCAGCAGAAGGGCAAAGGTACTGAGCACACTCGCCCGAGCAACAACGGCGGTCGCGGTCGCGGCAAGTAACCACTCCTCACGTTTTTTAACGGTCGTCAAAGCGATCACTTTCGAGCCGGACGTTAGTCGCCAGCAAAGACGGTCTCTATAGTGGCAATCGAAACGGTTTACTCACCGATCACACTGAGGCGTGCGATCGGGTGTGCCGCCGTTTTCAATGCCTACTATCGAATCAGCAACGATCACTATCCACGAGTTTAGGCGACGTTGTCGGTGACGGTTTCGCGGTACCTTTCGGTCGTGGGCCCGTCTTCGGGGACGGCACTGACTGCGTAGAAGGTCGCCTCGGGGTCGCGGTGCTGGCGCCAGTGCCACCAGGTTCGGGCGATGAGATAGAGTTTGCGTGTTCGGCCGAGGTTTGCGTCCCGCGTGAGCGTATCGTAGTCGATCGCCCTGATCCGGCGGTGATGCTCGGCGTAGAGGACCGCCGAGCACAGCACCGCGAACTGACAGTCCTCGGGAAGATATCTGATTCCTGCGACGCCGTCACGATAGAGCCGTTCTGTCCGAGCCATCTCGGCTCGCATGGCTGCCTTGAACGACTCCGTCGCTCGCTTCTCGACGATGTCGTCTTCGCTCGCGCCGAACTGTTCGAGCGTCTCCTGGGGGAGGTAGATCCGGCCGTACTCGGTGATGTCCTCACCGACGTCTCGCAGGAAGTTCGACAGCTGGAACGCCTCTGCGAGTGCGGCGGCGTGGGGCCTGGCGTGGTCTTTATCGTCTGGGTCCATGACGTCGAGCATCATGCTCCCGACCGCGACTGCCGACCCACGAACGTACCCCTCCAGCTCCTCGTAGGTCCGGTAGCGGTCTTTGTCGATGTCCTGTTGCATCGCGTCGATGAACGCGTTCACGTCCTCGTCGGCGAGATCAGACTGTGCACGCAGCGACTGAAACGCTGCGAGGACGTCGTCGTCGGCCTCGCGTTCACCCAGTGCTTTCGCCCGGAAGTCTTCCAGTCGCTCGTGTTGCTCGTCGGCTGGCAACGCGTCAGCCTGGTCGACGACCTCGTCGGCGACCCGAAAGAAGCCATAAAGGACGTACGTCGCCCGACGGATTCGTTCCGGCAACAGCCGTGTCGCGTAGTAGAAGGTCTTTCCAGTCCGCTTGTGGATCTCTTTGCTCGTGGTGATGGTGTCGTCTAACATCGAAGGCGGTTGATATCTGTTGTCGTGTGTCGCGTATGTAGTTAATTGTTGGGCTGGTCGTTCACAGCAAATACGTCTACCCCATTCCGATTACTTATACCATATATTCGGTCCAGTCGGGAATAAGTCCGATACCTCATCAATTTGGAACAGTTACTCGTCTCCCGGCTGGACTGCTCGCGCATGAACGCGCTCGCGAGCCTGCCGTCGACAGGTCACTCCTCTCCCGGCTGGACTGTTCGCACACGAGAGCGATCACGTGCCAGTCGTCGACAGGTCACTCCTCTCCCGGCTGGACTGCTCGCACACGGAGATGCTCGCGAGCCGGCCGTCGAGAGCTCAGCCATCGAAGATTTGTGTGACGAGTTTCCGTTGGGCGGCACGGAGGTGCTGGTGGTATGTCGACGGCGAGATCTCCATCGACGCGGCGAGGTCTTCCCCGGACGTTGCTCGCGGCCACTCGAAGAACCCACCGACGAACGCTTTCTGGAGGGCGGTTCGCTGACGGTCGGTCAGCGCTGACATCAGTTGGCTGACGAACTCTTCGCGGGTCTGGGTTGGTCGCTCGCGCTCGCGATAGGCGACCAGTTCCACCGACTCGAACGTCTTCGAGAGCGTGTCGATCAGTGCCCGAACGTTGGCGTCGCCGGCGAGTTCGGCTTCGACGCGAGCGACACCGTTCGAGATGGTCATCGACCTCGTCCGGCCACCGTGAGCCGCCAGCGTCGAAACAATCGGCGGCTCATCGACCTCGAACTCGAAGAACGATCCCGACTCGAAGTCGGAGACGTGCGCCGCCGCGTCGATCCCCGGGTACTCGTTCGCCCGTTCGAGGAGTACCTCTGTATCACAGCCATTCGCAGTGAAAAACAGCAGATAGGTGTCCTCGTCCTGAGAGACGGCTCCACCGTAGGTCAGCTCACAGTCCAGGTCGCGACTGAGATCGAAGACGAACCCTCCTCGGTCGGTGATCTCGAGTTCGACCTCGACGACTGTATCGGCTGTCAGCAAGCGCTTGCGCTCGATGGCATTGATTGCAGTGGCGATCGTCCGGCCCAGCGCTTCGAGGATCACCGTCTCGCGGTCGTCGAAAGCGTCCGGCTCGTCGGCGTAGACGACCAGGACGCCGTACAACGAGTCGTCGGCGACTAGCGGGAGTGCTGCCATCGCTTCCGCATCGGGACAGAGTTCACGGTGGGTGCTCGCATCCGGTAACTCTCCCATTGCGGACACGACCTGCAACTCGCTCGTCTCTACGGCGTCGGCGACCGGGTCTTTCTGTGTCTGTTGATCGATCTGTACGTCAGCCGGTGGGTCGGGAGCGCCCGCGACGCCGACCAGTCCGCCGGTCCGAAGGTCGACGTCGGCTATCCACGCCCGGACGTACGGCTCGGCGGCCACGAACTGCTCACAGACTGCCGTCCGAACGTCGTCGCTGGTTTCGGCAGCCATCAGTGCAGCCATGACGTCTCTGACGAGCCCGTTGACGCGACTAATGAGATGCTCGAGTCGCTGGCGTTCTGCCTGAAGCTCCCTTGCACGCTCTTGGGCGCGCAACTCCGCCAGCTTTCGTTCGGTGATGTCGCTGTGGGCGACGACAACCTCCTCACCATCGTCGCTGAGCGGGACGACTCGCATCAGAAACCACTTCGACCCGCTTGGTGTTTCACAGGGATATTCGAGTGTGAACAGCGACTGCTTGCCGTCCATCACGGAGCGAATCCCCTCGACCGCCTCTGACGCCGTCTCGTCGCCGGCCATGTCGATCCCGGTGAAGTAGTTCGACCCCGTCGCGTCTTCGCTTTCCTCGCCGAACTCGTCCCAGGACTGGTTGGTGAAGAGGATCGTCCCGTCGCCGTCGAGGACGGCGATGTTCATCGGGAGCGTATCCAGCGTCAGCCGAGCGAGCGGTTCGTGCTGTTCCATTCCCTCCTCAGTCCGATATAAACTATTACTCACCGAGTTCCCCTAAACGCACCGGTGGTCGTCACACCGGCTACCGATCGCGCCCACTGGGCGGATTCACGAACAGCGCATCGATCACGACGAGCCCACCGAGCAGTGACGCGGCACAGATCGACGTCTGCACTGACAGTGACCACAGGTGTCCCACCAGAATCGCTACCACGAATACCGACGGAATCACCGCGAGCACGAAGTCGTGTCTACTCACGGCTGGAGAGCGGATGATTGACCGGCGGTCCTCAACAGTGTCGACAGCGTTGTCACTGGTGGCCATAGTCGATGCACCTCTTCATCAATTGCTTTGTGAAATTCGCTATTAAAGATTTCGCCAGGATAGTCGAACGAACACATTTGAGAATTTCTACAAACACACAGACTAACTCAGCATAGCATAGTAAAATAATATGAAAATATAGTCCTACGCCTGTGACTGGTGCAGACAGATCGAGCGGCACGAAGCAGAGAGAAAACGACTTCTCGGGCAATCTCCAGGGATAGCGTTACTCGTCGTCGACAACTTCGATCCCGCGGTTGTTGACCGCTGCGGGGTCGAGGCCGACCTCTTCGAGGAACTGCTTGTACTCGCGTTCGCACTTCTCGGCTTTCTGCTGGCGTTCGGAGGCCCGATCACACAGTGCCACCAGATCCTCGGGGACGTCGTTGGAGTAGACGATCCAGTGGTTGATCAGATCGGAGAGTCGGCGGATGGGCGAGGTGAAGTGGCCGTAGATCTCGAAATTCAGGGCGTGATGGCCGCCGAAGGGATCGTTCATGTATTTCGCCCGGGGCATGACTTTCATCACGGCCCACTGAATCTTGTCCAGTTGCCGGCCCGGGGCCTGTTCGAGGGTCGCGTTGACGGCCTTTCGGGGGTCGTCCCAGGCACTGCCCGGAATTGAGACGCCGTCGAGGTCCTGAATCTCTGTCAGTGCTTCGTCCCACTCCTCGGGGGCAGGCTGTGGGTGGACGCGGTACATCGCTTCGACGCCACGGTCCCACATGAGTTCGTGCGTGACGGCCTTGTTGGCCTTGAGCATGCACTCCTCGATGATGGTGTGGGCGCGGTCGCGCTTGGGATTGAGCACGAGCGAGCCGTCTTCCTTGCGCTGTTCGTGCATGCTGTCGGCCAGTTCCCACACCGCTGCGAGGTCGTCGTGCAGCGGCGCGTCGGGATCGTCCAGGCGGTTCTCGGCCTGGGTGTAGGTCAGGCGCTCGTCGCTCTGGATCACCGATTTGTAGATCTCGATGTTCTCGTAGGAGAGATTATCGGGATCGAGGTGCATCTCGACGGTGTGGGCGAGTCGATCCTCGTTGGGCACGAGCGAGCAGACCGTCTCCGCCAGGATCGGCGGGAGCATGTGGACGGTGTAGGCCGGCAGGTAGACGGTGTTCCCGCGCTCGACGGCTTCGGTCCACATCGCAGTCTCGGGATTGACGTAGTGTGTCACGTCGGCGATGTGGACCCAGAGCACGATCTCGTCGTCCCGAATGTCGATCGAGATGGCGTCGTCGAAGTCCTGGGCGTCGATCGGGTCGACAGTAAACGCGGTCTTCTCTCTGAGGTCGGTCCGCTCGTCGACTTCGCTCTGAATCTCCGCCTGCACGTCAGTGGTGCGTGCTTCGGCTTCCTCGAGCACCTCCGGCGGGAAGGCGTCGCGGATGTCGAACTTCTCGAACAGTTCTTCGCGTTTGTTTTCGAGATGGCGCTCCAGTTCCTCGTCGATCTCGACGGGTCCCTGGCCTTCGGCGGTTCCGGCCTCGGCCTGCGCGCTCGCGTCGTCGGTCATGCACAGGCGTACGCCCACCCCGTAGGTAGGCGTTTCGACAGGCCTACCGTTTCGACAGTGGCGACCTTCAGACTTATCGCTCGGCTTCGTCGGGCATCTCGGCGTCGAGAAAGCGTGATAGGAACGTTTCGCGGTCTGAATTGCCGGCGTCACACTCGACGAGCGTCGCCTCTAATCCCTTTCGCGGTTGGTGACACAGATCGCCATGGCAGGGCTTGCAGAGATACTCAAATTCCTTTTCGGCTCGCTCCCAGCGATTCCCGTGTTTGTCGTACTCACGGGCGTCCGCTCGTCGAACCGACTCACCACACGCCGGGCAGGTTGCCGACGATTCCTCCTCGCGACGGGAGCCGAACATACTGGCTCTTATCGACGGAATCCATATAGGTGTTGTCGGCACCCGACTAGCTCGTTTAAGTAGCCCGCCGATAGAGATCAGTCGCCCAAACGGTCTATTTATGACCACCGACAGTAACCGACACACATGAACGTCAAATCCCGACATCACCTGCGGGCGGACGCGATCGACGAGATCACCGACAGTGTCGAGGAGACGCTAGGCGTCGAGATCGACGCCGACACCTTCGAGAAAGTCGAGTTCGAGGACAGCGACTGGGACGTCGTCCTCGTCGACGGCGAACCTGCAGTACTGTACGTGGACAGCGAGGCGCATAGCGCCTCGAACCGGAGTGGCGAAGCCACGGAGCCTGAACCATTCCTTACGGTCAAGGGAGCCAACGAGTACCCGCCCGAGCGCAACGTCGTCACCGTCGACGCGGGTGCGATCTCGTTCGTCTCAGACGGCGCGGACGTGATGCGTCCCGGGATCGTCGAGGCGGACGACTCGATCGGTGCCGACGATCTGGTCGCCATCGCTGAGGAAAACCACGGCAAGGTGCTGGCGATCGGTCGCGCTCGTGTGGACGGCTCGGAGATGGTCGGCAAGGAGGGCAAGGTCGTCGACTCGATCCATCACGTCGGCGACGAGTTGTACGAGTTCGTGGTCTAGCGCTCGTTCGTTTTCGTGACTCCTCCGAGCTAACGGCGATGGGGGCCGACCCTGTTGGTTCAATTGCTTTCGTCTGGCTGTGTGTTCCGTCTTCCGAGAACTGCGTTGCTATCGAGGTCTCGAACGTTCTGCCACTTCATTCTCTCGAAGGAAATAGGCATTTGAACAGCCCCTGTCAGTGCGACAGTGGATTTATACTTCACGACGAGAATCACGTTGTGTGTCGCTCGCCCGACGACTACTGGACGAACCGCTGCATGTGCTCGTTGTCGGATCAGGCGGGCCGACAAGTCATGTACTGGCGGGGGTCAGAGACGACTGTGTTGTCGACGTGGTGTCTCCACCAACCGCCGTCGAGCGTGCGGGTGACTCGCGTGTCGTCTGTATCGTGATCGATCGGGATGAGACCGAAGACTGGGGCCAGTTGCTCGATCGGTTGACCGCGGTGTCGGATCCACCCTCGGTCGTCCTCGTCGGCGAGCAGCCGAACCGATCGGCGATCGACGCGACTTACACGGAGGGTGGGTCTGTGCTGCTGGCGTTCGACGACGAGTCGTCACTCCAGTCTGGGGTCGAAACGGCGGTCGAGAGGTATCTCGATCGACACTCGGACGCGCTTGCTCGTGCGGCGTTGGAATCGTTGTTCGAGGGGACCGACCGGACGATGTTCGTCAAAGATCGTACGGGGACGTATCTGAAGTGCGAAACACCTGATGGCGGTCCCGACCCGCAGTCAGTCTGCGGGCAGACGGACGTCGACCTCCGCTCGCACGGGGGGTTCGGTACCCACTGGGCAGAACACGACCGTCGCGTGCTCGAATCGGGTGAACCCGACCGTAGCGTCGTCGATCCCGCGGACTCCGAGGCGCAGTTCGAGTCGACGGTCGTTCCCTGGGAGCGCGCGACTGGCGAGGTCGTCGGCGTCGTCGGATCCCGGAGGGAGATCAGCGATCAGCGTGCCAGGGTGGAACGGCTCGAACACGATCGTGAACGACTCGAACAGCTGGCTCGGTATCTCTCACACGATCTGAAGAACCCACTCGCCGTCGCGGACGGCTATCTCGAACTGGCGCAAACTGACGGCGACGAGGCCGCGCTCGAACACGTCGAGGACGCACTCGATCGGATGACCGAGCTAATCGACGACCTCTCGGTGATGGCACAGAACCGGAGCCAGATGGCGACGACCGTGCCACAGACAGATCTTTGGACGGTCGTGAACAAAACATGGGACTTGCTGGTTCGCGACGAACCGGCCGTCGAACTCGATCTCGAAATGCCGGCCGGGACGCTCGTTAATGCCCCTGCGGCGTCGCTCCGACCGTTGCTAGAGAACCTGTTCAAGAACGCGCTCGTCCACGGGCGAGTCGACGACCAGGACTCGCTCACGGTGACTGTCGGCACGATAGACGGTGGGTTCTACGTCGCCGACGACGGTCCCGGAATCCCGGAGTCCGAACGTCGACAGATATTCGACGAAGGGTATAGCTCAGCGGATGGACGGACCGGTGATGGCCTGGCGATCGTCGCGGACATCGCTGATGCGAACGACTGGACTGTCTCGATCACCGACAGCGACAGCGGTGGTGCCCGGTTCGAGATTACTGATTGTCTGCTCGTCCCAGAACCGGATCACGAATACACGGCTGTTGATTCGCTCCGACTGACGGAGACAGTCGATATCGGCGCAGTGAGAATACCAGGAGAAGTAAGCGCCGACGAGACTGGGTCGCAGTGGACTATCACCGCCGAGGGACGTGATATCTGGCACGACCGGAACGATTTCACGTTCCAGTGTGTCGCCGTGGACGGGCCAGTCCGAATCCAGGGTGTGATTCCGTCTATCGACGCATCCGGCCCGTTTAGCAAGGCCGGCCTCATGATCCGTGACGAACTCGATCCGGAGAGCTCACATGCTCATATCGGCCGTAATGCCGATCACGTCGTCGAGCTACTTCATCGATCGTCGGCCGGCGACATGACCACCGGGAACCAGCTCACGGTCAGCGAGGACGCCAAACGCACCGTTCGCCTCGAGCGGACGGGAAAGCTGGTGACACGATCGCTCAGCACTCCGGACGGCGAGTGGCAACCGATCGATCAGCGTCGGATCGATCTCGACGAGACGGTCTACGTCGGCCTGGCAGTCTGTTCGACTGTCCCGGGCGAGACGAGCACGGCGACGTTCGAGGACGTCGTCGTCCAGCGTCTCGAAACCGAGTAGTTGAGTCCTCACGCCCACTCTATTCGGCGTCCAGTTCGTCTTCTTCGTAGTCGTCCTCGTATCGCTCCAGCGCCATCTCGAAGCCGCGCTTTGCCTGTTCGTAGGTCTCCCGCAGGTCTTCGACTGGCGTCTCGGTCGCGTCAACCCGGAGATCGTCGTAGTAGGGGTCGATCGCCCGGTCTTCGGTCGAGCGGACGAGCAGCGCGGCACTCTGGACGGGCAACTCCTCGCGCTTGTCCCCACCCTCGGCGTGGCCCGCGGCCAGTGCGTCGATCAATCGGTCCGCGAGCGGTCGCTGGACATCTTCAGCGATGTCGATCGGGGAAGCGCTCTCCTCGTAGGCAGCGGCGGTCGCCTCGATGACGGACTCGCCAGTCAGGAGGTTGCCGGCGACGGTGTAGTTCTCGCCCACGCGGTCGCCGAACCAGGGTTTGCACTCCTCGCCGGAGAAGGCGAATTCTCCATTGTGATCGACGCCGTGGAGCTGGCGCTGGGGGCTGCCGTCGTCAGCGTTTAGCAGTGCGTCGAGCGCGTCCTCGACCGCGAGTCCGTCGTCAAGATATTCGACGCCCTTCCGACCCAACTCGACGTTGACCAGGCTTTGCGTGGCGACCGCGCCGTTCTCGCTGGCGAACGGGCACAGCGTCCCCACGCCGGGAAGCCGCGTCGTCACAGCAACGCCGAAGCGGGTCTGTTCGTCGCCCTCCTCGTCCAGATAGCGTTCGCGAACGCAGATACTGAACGTCATAATCCAACCGACGACGGGCAGTCACCTCAGCGTGTCGTCACTCATCAGGTACCAGACAGTACGCGTGGCCGGGCTGTTCGAGGACCGTCTCGGTGCCGTCGTCCCAGTAGCCCGAGATGTCGGCGCGCTCGGCGTAGTAGATCTTCCCGTCGTGGGGGACGGGCTCGCTGGTGACGTGCCCACGATTCTCGACGCGCCAGCGCGTCTCGCCGGTTATCTTTTCCAGGGCGTAGAGGTGGGTGTCGTACGAGCCGACGAGCACGCAGTCGCTGGTGACAGTGAGTGATCCCAATACTGTGCCGCCAACGTACCGGGACCATTGCTCTTGGCCGCTTTCGGTATCCAGTGCGTAGACGTAGCCGTCGCCGCTGCCGACGTACAGAGTCCCGCTGTCGGGATCGATTCCCGGATTGGACATCACGATTCCACCGGTCTCGAAGTCCCACTCCTTGCTTCCGTCTTCCAGCGCGAGGCTGTAGACGCGGTTGTCCCACGAGCCGACGAAGGTACTGCCCTCGTACACTGGGGGCGTGCCCTTGACCTCGCCACCAGTCTCGAAGCGCCACTGGAAGTCCATCGAGGGGAACTCCCAGGCGTAGACGACACCATCGTTCGACCCACTCACGAGGCGTTCGTCCACGGGCGAGATCGCCGGCGAGGGATGCGGCATTCCGCCGATATCGAGGTCGTCGCTCCAGACCGGCTTTCCCGTGGCGGCGTTGGCGATCCACAGCGCACCTCTGTTAGGGTCGAGATACTCCGCCATGAAGTAGAGGTAGCCATCCCAGTAGGCGGGGCTGGAGCCGATGGCGGTCGGCCAGCCCATCGAGGCCTTCGAGAGCACCCATTCCCGGCGGCCGGTCGCGACGTCGATTGCATAGAGGTCGCCGTCGTAGCCGCCGACGTAGGCCGTTCCGTCGACGATGGTTGGCGTGCTGTGAATCCCGAGGTGGGTCGCCTCGGTCTGGGTTGTCCACCCATGTTGCCCCATCGTCGAAACCCCGTGCACCTCGCCAGTGTCGGCCGCGATCAGTACGGAGTCGCCGTCGGGTGTGGGTCGCGGACTCGACTTTGCGGCCGTGTGGCCGATGTAGTTGACTGGCAGTGACCACTGTTTACTGACGGCGTCGGGGACGACCGCGTCGGGGTAGTATCCAAGCCGACGGAGCCCTCGTCGGAACATGGAAATCTCGGTGTCGGCCGGGTAGATCTCGGCGTAGGGGCGGTCTTCGGGGTAGAAGCCGCTCTGGGAGAGATCGTAGTGCCCCTTCCCACCGGGGAGCGTTAGACAGCCAGTTGCGCCGACGACACCGGTCGCGACACCTGCGAGGACCGACCGGCGGTCGAGCAGCCGATCGGATCTGGATTTGGGGGGCGAGCCCATTTCGAACGCGGCTACGCAGGCAGCGTATTTCAGCGTGTGGGAGTCGACGTCGGGATCGCTGCTGGACTCCGAGGTATGTCTGACGTAAAGCCTATTGGGGCAGGCCACGCTGGCATGCATATGGGTCTCATGAGCAAAATCCTGGGGGAATCAGGTTCCTCCCGACGGACCGAGGACTACGTCGAACTCACGGCCGAGGACTTCGACGCGGACGCACCGGAAGCAAATACCACTGTGCGGATCGCGCGGATCGGTGAACAGGCAGACGTCATCGACATCAAAGACGCAGTCTACGACGGCGATATCGTCATCGCAGACATCACGCGACACACGACCAAAGATCAGACGATGGAACACATCACGGACGAACTCAAGCAGGTCGCTCGCGAAGTGGGCGGCGACATCGTCCAGAAAGACGACGATCAACTCATTATCACGCCCTCTGGCGTCGCGATCAGCCGCGAACGACTCGGCCGATAATCAGACGTCGTCGACTTCGTCCGGCTCGTCTTCGACGGATCGCTTCATCGAATCCCGACGGGCCTTGGCGTCGCGGCCAGTCGCTTCGAGCAGGAAGTCGTTCTTGATGGTGACGGCCTCTTCTGCGGCTTCGACGTCGCCCGAGGCGATGACTTCCTCGGCCGGACGCTCTTCGATGTCCAGCGCGAGTTTGTCCTTCTTGCCGCTGTACTCGACGGTCCCGACGGTGACGCGCTTGAAGACGGCGTTGTCGGGGTCTTCGATGATGAAGAGGTCGCTGCCATTGTACTCCTCGGTCCCCGAGATCGGGCCGAAGTAGTCTTCGACGGTCGCTTCCATGTCCGGGATGCGGTCGGAGAGATATTCGCCCCTCCGCATCTTGTACTCTCGCATAGGATGGCGTTGTTCGGGCGACGGTATACCCTTTTCGCGTTCCGCCGAGGCGCTCCTCACTCGTCTCTTCGAGACTCCTCATGCTGTTCGGAATCTCGCTATCTCGCGGTTCCTGACGTCATCGCTCGTCTTTTCGAGACTCTTCCCTACGGTCGGAGTCTCGCTGCTCACGGCTCACTTTCTTCTCCGTTCGCATTTTCGATGACTCCCTGCGGTCGTCATCGATACTCGTGAGTCACTGCGTTCCTCGCTCGCATTCAAGGCCCTCGCTTCGCTCGTGCCTCGCTAGTCCCGCACTTGAACCAACGTCTCCTTGTGACACTCCGGACAGAAATCCCCCTCTCGCAACGACGACGACTCGACCGGCGTCGAGAACCCACACCCCTCACAGACGAACGACCCTTCGGGGACTGTCACTGCGCCAGGACCAGCCGTCTCGGGTTCGCTGGCGGCGTCGATCTCCTCTTCGGAGGGCCACTCGTTGGTTTCGGGCTGGGGCGCTGGCTCGTCGGCGTCTGCTTCGTCCTCGGCGTCGATGAACTCCGCGTCGGTCTTCTCCTCGTCGACCGTGTCTTCGGTGTCGTCGTAACCGAACTGGTTGAACGCCGCGTCCGTCGATTCGTCGTCGCTCTCGTCGCTTTCCTGGGGCCACTGCCCGGGTTCGCGTTCCGGCTCGTCTTCGTCGTCTTCGTCCAGGATCTCCGCGTCGTCGGTCACCGGCGGCTCCTCGTCGACTAGCTCGTCGTCTTGTGCGGTCGCTTCGGCGTGCTCGTCGGTGCCGTCCTCGACCGGCGGTTGCTCGGTTTCGACGTGCTCGCTGCTGGCCTCCGTCGGCTCCGCGTCGGCCTCGGCTTCGGCGATCGCCGGTGCTGCGCTGGATTGGTTGGTTGGATCCGAGGATCCGTCGTCGGGTTCGATGTCTTCCGGTGTCTCGAGTGTGGTCACTTCTTTGTTCTCCGAGACGACGCGCCGCTCGCCGCAGCGGGTGCACGTCTGGAGTTCACGGATCGTGCTGACCACCTCGCTCCCCTGTTCTTCGCGGTCGCGCTCGACGGTCGTCTCGCCGAACGCGTGCCCGAAGAGCGAACACTTGATACCCATTGTGATATGGTGGCCGCCTTCGGATTATAAGCCTACTGGATGGTGGGGGACAAGCACAAGACATCTGCGTCCAAACGGGCGAGTATGCAAGCCAAGCCGGAGTACCGCAACCGAGACGAGACGGAGGTGGCGGTGCTCGACGCCCTCGCCGACAGGGGTGACGAAGGGATGACGATATTCGAGCTTCGCTCGCACGTCGACCACGACATCGACAGCCTCGAATCGGCGCTCGCGGCGCTCAAATCTGACGATCTCATCACCGTCGAGAACGACAACGAACGCACTGTCATCACTCCCGACGAAGACGTCATCGGACCCGATCAGCCTGACGACGACTCCTTTTTCGACCAACTCCGTCGGAAGTTCCCCTTTTAAACCACCACACCGCTGTCACGCCGTCGCCGCGCAGTTGTTCGGCCCGAGTTCCAGTTCGAGCGCGTCCTCGGTTTGCTCCTGCTGTCCGAGATTGATCGCGATCAACCGTTCGTAGTTGGCCGGCCGCGGCGGTAGATCGGCGAGGATCCGTTCGACGAACGCCTCCTCAGTCGTCGTGAACGCCCAGAGCCGACGACGCAACGCTCCCAGCCGTGCGCTGTAGGTCCCGTCCGCAGCGCGCTCGGCCGCGTCGCTGTAGTGGCCCGGCGCGACGAGCACGTCGTCGGGAAGCGACTCGAAGCGCTCTCTCAGTGTCGTGTAGAGTTCGTGGGCCAGCTCGCTCGCGCCCGCGTCGTCCCGTTCGAGATCCGGCCGGGCGACACTCTCGACGAAGAGACTGTCACCCGACAGCAGGACGCCGTCGACGACGAGCGCGGTCATCCCCGTCGTGTGCCCCGGCGCGGCCATCGCTTCGAGCGTCGCGCCACCCACAGAGAGTGTCTCGCCGGCGACGAGCGTCTCGGTTTCGAAGGCGATGCCGCGCTCGCGAGCCGCCGGCGACAGCATGGCGCTCGCTCCCGTCTGTGCGGCCAGTTTCCGGAGGCCGCTGACGTGGTCAGCGTGGACGTGCGTGTCGATCACGTAGTGGATGTCGGCCTCGAACTGGTCCGCGTCGGAGACGTAGCGGTCAGTGAACGCGGCCAGGGGATCGACGACCGCTGCCTCGCCGTCGCTGACGAGCAGATACGAGAGACAGCCGCTGGACGGTCGGCGGTACTGGACGATCCGCGCACCATCGGTCTCGAGTTCCGTGCCGACGTAGAGATCGGCCCACCCTTCCATCCCCTCGGCGAGATTCTGTGCCTCGTGGCCAGCGTCGGTCAGGAACTCGGCCACCTCGGCGCTTGCGCGCCCTTCGGCACAGACGACGGTGATCGGTCCTTCGCCGTCGATTTCGGCGACGAGGTCCTCGACTGTCCCGGTTGCTTTCGCCTGGAGGACTTTCGCTCGCGGGAGGAACGTGAATGCCACCGAGTCGCCGGTGATCCGCCACTGATCGACCGCGGTACGGTCGCGGATGTCCAGAATCCGGACCGGTTCCCCGGCCTCGATACGGTCGTAGAGTTCACGCGCGGTTATCGCGGGCGTCGGATCGCTCATGATCCACCATAGCACGTGGGCCGGAATAAACTGTGAGGGGGCCTGTGATGGGACGACCGGGCAGCGCAGTGTCGGGAGTACGTTCAAGCCGCTGGCGTCCCGCGTAGGGATATGGACTCGATCGAGGACTGCGTCCGTGCGGAGGCAGCGACCGAACTCGAACGACTCGGCTCCGATCGCGGACTGATCGCACTGACCGACGCCGACCTCTCGGCGGAGACGATCCGCTCGCGACTCGCGGGCGTCCTCGCCGGTGTCGAGACCGTCTACGAGGGGTGGGCCAGCGAGGACGAGATCTTCTCGACGGCAGCCGAGTCGGCCCGCGGACTGGCCGAGACTGCGGCTCCCCACGGTGTCGACCCTGCGACCGACCATTCGCTCGTCACGGCACTTCGGGACGTCGACGGACACACGGCTCGCGTCGGCGCGGGATTCGTCGGTGTGGCGCTGGTGCTGGACGGCTGGGCGCTGCAGGGCGTGAGTTTCTTCGTCAACGAGGCCGACGAGACTGCGGCCGACGACTTCCGAGAGGTCCGGTCTGGGCTCGACGATTTGCTCGCGGCGGGCGAAGACGCCGTCGCGGCCGACGAACAGGAGGTTGCCGTAGCCGCAACACTCGATTTGATCGCGACCGCCTACGACGATTACGTCGAGACACTGGACGGACTGGGTCTGGATCCGAAGACGGTCTGCTGAACTTTTAGTGGTGGCCCCAGTAGTCGAGATATGCGCGTCGTTTCACTCCTCCCGTCGGCGACCGAGATCTGCTACGCGCTCGGGATTGAGCCGGTCGGCGTCTCCCACGAATGTGACTATCCGCCAGCCGCACGCGCGAAACCAGCCGTCAACGACGTCCGAATCGATCCCGACACTGACAGCGCGTCGATCAACGAGCAGGTCGCGGCCGCCGAACAGGGCGAGGGGATCTACGAGATTGACGCGGATCTTCTCGAATCTCTCGATCCTGACGTTGTGATCACGCAGGGACTCTGTGACGTCTGTGCGGTCGACCAGATACTCGTTGCCGATGTGCTTGACGCTCGTGGCATCGACGCCGAGGTCGTGACGACCGACACCCACTCACTTGCCGATCTCTACGAGGACATCCGGGAAATCGGCGCCGCGACGGGACACGGGGAGCGCGCTGCAGCGCTGGTGGCCGACCTGCAATCTCGGATCGAGACGCTTCGAAATCGCACCGTTGCGATCGGAGATTGGCCCAGCGTCGCGGTCTTCGACTGGATGGATCCCGTGATGGTCGCCGGCCACTGGGTCCCCGAACTCGCCGCGGCCGCGGGCGGCCGGTATCCCCTGATGGAGACAGGCAAACATTCCCGCCCCTGGGAGTGGGCAGAGATCCGTGCGTCCGATCCGGACGTGATCGTCGTCGCCCCCTGTGGGTTCGATCTTGACCAGACGCGCGAGAACCTTCCCGACCTCACCGACCGCCCTGGCTGGAGTGACCTTACGTCGGTTCGGAACGACCGCGTATACCTGCTGGACGGACACCACTACGTGAACCGACCCGGACCGCGACTAATCGAGACGGGCGAACACCTCGCTGGACTGGTCCATCCCGACGAATTCGAGTCGCCGCCCGGGGATGTCGCTATGTCGGTGAGGAACACGACCGCGAAGAAGTGATACCGTCCGGAGCCTACGCCAGCGCGACGATTCCGATGTAGACGTTGTTTGCTACGATCAGCGATCCCATGCCGAGGACGCCGAGGAACCAGACACGCCAGCCAGGCACGCTCTCGATGAACTCACGACAGGTGAGAAGCAACCCGCCCGCCACGGCGACGACGCCCGCCTTCAGCACGACGAGCAGCGCGGGGTCGTGTGCCAGCAGCGTCTTGATCCACGGATTTGCCTCGCCCTGGATCGATCCCGTCGCCTCGATGGCCCACAGCGTCGAGAGCGCGTCGCCCAGTCCCCAGACGACGACCAGCGCAGCGACGAGCGCCGCGTAGCTCGGGAGACTGACGGCGATTTTCGGAGGCGAGAACTGGCGGACGGACATCTGTGATATGCCTTAAGAAGGTGGAAGAAACGGCATAAGTTTCGTGTTCCAGTTCCCAGAATCGATAACTGGCTATTCCGCCGAGATCGAGCAGCGGTCTGCGTAGGCAACCTCGTGGACGGACGCGATAGCGGGATCATCACCACAGACTGGGCAGGCAGGGTTGGCTCGGATGGGGATCGATTCGACGTTCATCTGGCCGGCGTCGACACACCAGAGTCGGCCGTCGAGAGAGTCGCCGTGGTCGAGGAGGAGTTTGATCGTCTCGGTGGCCTGGATTGTCCCGATCATCCCGGGGACGACGCCGAGAACGCCAGCAGTGGCACAGTCGGGGATCGCACCGTCCGGGGGCGCTTCGGGAAACAGACAGCGGTAACACGGCGAGTCGGGGCCGCGTTCGAACGTCGAGACCTGGCCTTCGAAGCGATAGACGGCACCGTGAGAGACGGGGATGTCGGCGAGGACGCAGGCGTCGTTGAGGAGATAGCGCGCCTGGAAGTTGTCGGTGGCGTCGACGACGACGTCGTAGCCGTCGACGAGATCCATCACTGTCTCCGGACTGACGCGCACCTCGTGGGTCTCGACGTCGACGTCGGGGTTGAGTTCGGTGACGAACTCGGCAGCACTCTGGACTTTCGGCCGGTCGATATCGGCCTCACCGTGGATCACCTGCCGCTGGAGATTCGAGCGTTCGACGACGTCGTCGTCTGCGATGCCGAGTCGGCCGACACCCGCGGCAGCGAGGTACTGGATCACTGGCGATCCCAGGCCCCCGGCGCCGACGACGAGGACGGCAGCGTCGAGCAGGGCTGCTTGCCCGTCCGGGCCGACGTCGTCGAGGATGATGTGTCGGGAGTACCGATCGAGTTGGGTCTGGTCGAGCCCGAGTGACATGCCCGCCTCTTGGCTCCGCGAGCGAATAAGCGTCCGGAAACGGAGCGGGGGAATTATATTCCTCACTATTGTACCTGCTCGTATGGACTGTTCCCGGTGCGGGGGCAAGCTGGAAACGTACTCGCTGGGTGAGAAGGAGGCCTACGTGTGCACCGACTGTGGGTTCGCAGACACGCCGGTCGAGCACGAGGTGACACCACGGCCGGAACCGGAGCCCTGGACAGCGGCCCTGAAGCGCTTCCACGAGAAGTTCGTCGAGGGTGACGCCGCCATCGTCGGATCGGGCGAGACGGCCGCACTCGTCGAAATCGACCGCGAACAATCGGACGGCGGAACGGCTGTGGACGACGAGGACACAGACGCCGACGTGAAAGAAGAAGACGTAGAGGCCGATGCAGACGACGAGAATGAAGAGGCCAACACGGACGACGAGAATGAAGGAGCTGACGTAGAGGCCGAGGACATCTCAGACGTCGCCGAAGAGCGCGAGAAGCCAGCCTGATCCTCGCTGTCGGTCGTTTCACGCGAAAGAGAGCCGCTTCTCTAGAGCATCGTGCCTCAAAAAACGACGAGGGTTTCGGAGGAAGCTGGCGTCAGTCCTCGGCTTCGACGGCTTCGGCTTCTTCGTCGGTGGGTTCCTGGGGCTGCTCTTCGTCCGAGCGAGCGGCCACGAGGCCACCACGGGCGACGGAGTACATCGGCTCGTCGGCGTGGGAGACGCCGCTGATCGAGAACGGAATGTTCGCCTCTTCGAGGTGGCGTTCGAAGAGCTTGGTGAAGCCTTTCGGCGAGGACGTCCCGCCGGTGACGACGACCGGAACGTCCAGACCTTCCTCGACGTCTTCCTCGTCGACCTCACGCTGGATGTTCTCGATGACGTAATCCAGCAGGTTCTCGTAGTAGATCGACAGGGCGCCTTCGACGCCGCCGACGTCGGTGGTGAAGTCCAGCTCGAAGTCCTCCTCTTTGATCGAGGTGACCTTGTCGACAGGCGTGCCCGTGGCCTGTGCGGCCTGCTCGTCGACCCAGTCGCCACCGCGCGCGACCGAGAACTTCATGACTGGCACCGCGTAGTAGGCCAGACAGACGTTGGTCATCCCAGCACCGAAGCTGATCCCGAGCCCGGTGAAGTCGTTGTCGGCCAGCTCGGAGTAGATGACGGACATCCCCTCGTTGATGGGTTCAGCGTCGTACCCCATGTCGTCGAGGAAGCTCTCGATGGTCTTCTGGTGGTACAGCGTCGAGAGATCCGAGTCGATCGGGTCGGCCGGCGTCGAGAAGTAGATTTTCTCGTTGGGATGGCTCGGGGAGCCAACGACCTGTTCGATGATGAGTTTCATCATCGGTATCGCGGACTTCTCGTCGCTCGAGAGGATCCCGTGTTTCATCGGCCGCCGTGTCTCCTTGTTGAAGATATTGGCGAAGTTCAGGGCGTCGTCCCCGACGACGTATACCTTGTCGTCTTTGCGAATGTGGAGTACGTCCGAACGGCTGAGCATCTGCTCAGCCATGTCCGAATATTCGATCTCGACGAACGAATTCCGCTGTTGAACGAAGACGGTTTCGTTGCCTTCCTGCTGTGCCGAAATGATGTTCATGGTGCCGACGTCTAGTCCTTTCGCCATGTTCCCCACATCTAAGGGAGGTGTAATAAATCTATTTGAAAGGGGATAAATAGATAATTACTGTAAATTAATCGTGGCCAATTTCAGCACTTTCAGGCGCTTATACTGTCGATTTACGAAATTCGCAGTAGGCGTTTCAGACGCTCGATAATTCCAACCGATCCAACTGAATTCGTAGCGGTGGCCGCTTCGGCTTTTTCCTGGTCTTCCTTTCGTTTCTTTCGAAGTTCGTTGAGTTTTGTCGTCTGGTCGTCGACAGTCGACGTGGACGTGTCGGTCTGTTTCTCGCCGCCTTTCATCGCTTTCAGGCCCTGGACCTGGTCGTCGGTCGTGGACGAACTGGTGACTTTCGTGGCTTCGACTTGCATGCCCGAGAAGTCGTAGCCTTCCTCTTCGAGATTAAACGAGAGGGACGTTCCTTCGTTCTTCTCGACGCCGCCCCATGTGATGTCGACGTCGTCCATCGCTGATTCGATGTCCTGCCGGATCTCTTCGTCACTGTACGATTCGGTGGGCTCGGGTTCTTCCATCGGCTCGATGTCCGCCGGCCCGGGTTTGGCGCGCTCGATCTGGTGGGCGACCAGCGCCGAGGCGGTCGAAACGAGTACGAGTGCCATCCCGACGGCGTAGGAGACAACGACGTGGGCGGTGTACTGTGCGCCCTCGACGTTGAAGTTGTAGGGGTAGAGGATCGAGAATCCGATCACGGCGACGAACGTGATCGCCGTCCCCGCTGCGCCAGCGTAGATTACCCGGTTGTCAACTGGTAGCAACACCAGAATCCCCAGCAGCAACGTCGGGACGGCCATCATCCCCATGCCAAAGGCAATTTCGCGGAACAGCCAGAACGGATCGCTCTCGAAGGCGAAGAGGAATCCCCCGAGAAACATTATCAGTCCCAGGCCAGCGAGCGCAATCCCGCCGAAGAACAGCCCGAAACCCAGATACACGTCGATTCTATCGTCGGGTTCACCGATGTACTGCCGGTACAACTCGAACAGTACGTTGTCCGGAAGGTCTTCCTCCGGGGTGTCGTCGTCGCTCATTAAACTGACTTTCCCGCCCCTCTGTAATTATTGTTCCCCCACTTGTCTCTGGATGGGTAGTCAAATGTTGCGTATGTTTCCGGCGCGAGAATATTCCACAGGGGGGACGGCGATCACTCGTCACTGAGGCAGTATTCATCACCGTCGTCAGTGTAGGACTGGTGCGCCACCGAGGCCATTCCAACACCTTTGTATCGGGCCAAACCTGAACGACGGGTATGACAGCGCAGGTCGTCGTCCTCGGCTCCGGGTACGCGGGTGCAGGAGCCATCAACAGCCTGGAGTCAGAGCTGGGCGACGAGGCCGATATTACGTGGATCTCGGACGTCGACTATCATCTCGTCCTTCACGAAGTTCATCGCTGTATCAAAGATCCAAGCGTCCAGGAGAAGATCACGGTCCCTATCGACGCGATCAAATCGTCGGACACGCGTTTCGTCCAGGGAACCGTGATGGACATCGACACCGACACACGGACGGTCGAACTCGAAGACGAGGCCCCTGTCGAGTACGACTACCTGTTGCTCGGGATTGGCTCTCGGACTGCCTTTTTCGGGATCGAGGGTCTCCGTGAGCACGCACACACGCTCAAGAGTCTCGACGACGCCCTAGCGATCCACGACGCCGTTGCGGCGGCCGCCCGCGAAGCAACAACATCTGACCCGGCCGAGGTAGTGGTCGGCGGAGCCGGTCTCTCGGGCATCCAGGTCGCGGGCGAAGTTGCGGAGTATCGCGACGAAGCGCGCGCACCCATCGACATCACGCTCGTCGAGGGGTTGGACAACATCCTTCCCGAAAGCGATCCCGAACTTCAGGGCGCACTCCGGAGTCGGCTCGAAGCCCGAGACGTCCGGATCGAGACCGGTGAGTTCGTCGGCAAAGTCGACGACGAGCGGATTTACGTGGGCGACGACGAGACGATGTCCTACGACGTCCTCGTCTGGACCGGCGGGATCACTGGCCGCGAGGCGATGGAACACGTCACACTCGACAAGGACGAACGCTCCAACCGCGTCCGTGCGGAGACGACCTTCCAGACCGACGACGAGCGCGTGTTCGCCATCGGCGACGCGGCACTCGTCGACCAGAACGGTGAGCCTGCACCGCCGACGGCCCAGGCAGCCTGGCAGGCAGCCGAACTCGTCGGTGAGAACGTCGCTCGACAGATGCGCGGCCAGCCCCTCAAGACCTGGAAATTCAAGGATAAGGGGACGGCTATCTCCATCGGGGAGGAGGCGGTCGCCCACGACGTCATGTTGTTGCCGATCTCGACGTTCGGCGGGCTGCCCGCAAAATTGTTGAAGAAAGGCATCGCAGCGCGTTGGATCGCCGATGTCTCTTCGGTCCGGCGCGCGTTGCGAGCCTGGCCCGACATGTAGGGATATGTCGTGAGACTTATTCCGCCCGACGCCTACCCGTAGGTATGGACCTGCGGGTCATCGAAAAAGACGAGAATGCGCTCTCTATCGAGATCGCTGGCGAGGATCATACCTTCATGAACGTACTCAAAGGCGCGCTGCTGGAGACCGACGGCGTCGCCGCCGCGACCTACGACATGAACCCCGAGCAGTCAGGCGGTCAGACGGACCCCGTGCTGACGATCAAGACTGAGGACGGCACGGACGCACTGGACGCCCTGGAGGCAGGGACAGATCGGGTCATCGAGAAGGCCGACGCGCTGAGCGACGCCTACGAAGCTGCGGTCTGACAGAACGCTACCGTAACGAACACGCGTCCGTCTGGGCCAGCATGGGCGCCGACGCCGACTCGTTGCAGGCGATAGGATTCACTCGATCTGATCGAATCGAGTGGCGGGAGCAGTTCGTCCGTGACAGATTGTGCTGTCGCGTCTTCGCTCACAGGTTCTGCCGTCTGCTGTGGCAGATATCCCAGTCTCCCTGAACATTTAACGTCGAACTCCTGGAGGTTCGATCTGATGTCGATGTCGGAGTCGGTGTAAGTCTTCTTGACGGTCCCTCGATTGACGTACGTCGCCAGATCGTCGAGACTGCTGGTTCGCTCGATCGACGTCGCGCTTCCGTCTTCCAGATATCCGATTATTTGTTGTTCGACGTCGGTCAGTGAGATGTCACCGATAGTGGACTCGTTTCCGGGAACGTTCTCGACGGTCGGTGGCCCCTGTGGGGTGAGCCCGGGGATGGTGATCACGCCGAGGTAGCCAAGTACCCCTACCGCGAGGAGCGCGACGACGACCAGTGCCGCGCCGACTTCGAGTCGACCGGCGAGGTCGAAGTAGCTCGCTGAACTGCCGGGATCGAACTCGTCGTAGTCGAGGGGTTTCTTCTCGAATTTCGCGTTGCCACACCGACTACACGGTGGGTTGTTGCGCTGGTGGTGGCGACCACACTCACTGCAGGCCCAGACGAACTGTTCGTGATCCTCGTCGGCGCTGGCGGTCGGAACGACTGCCCGTTCGAACTTGTGGTGGCCGCAGTTGTCACACGGCGGGTCGTTCTTCTCGTGTGGCTTCCCACATTGCGGACAACGCCACTTCACAGGTGTAATTCGGTCCCTGGCTGTAATAAACAGGCCGACATCTTCTTGCCATGACCGAGTTGATTCACTCTAACGTGGTGCTCAGGGTGCGTCTGGGCGCTTCGTCACGATCCGAATCGGCCGATACCGTTTCCACTAGTGGTTCTCAGCGTGTCTTTCCGGAAGTTCCCGCACTCCTCTGCTTACCAATGCAAGTGTCGCCGCACCGCCGCAGAGCAGCGCTACCAGAAACAGCAGGATACTCGAATCGCCACCGTTGTCGAGCGTCTCGACCTTATACCACGTCGAATCGTATTCGACGAAGACGTATCCCCTGCCACCAACGTCAGGATCACTGTCGTCGTGAAACTCGGTGGGATTTGCACGTGTCGTATACACGCCATCACTCTCTAGTGCCGACAGGAAGACATCTTGCGCCTCCGGTGAGAGATGTTCGAAGTCGTACGGCCCGCCCATCCTGACCCCGAGGACTGTCTGGTATGGCTCCTCTGACCTGTCGTCCGGGCCTCCCTCGAAAACTTCGACGTTGTACTCGGCCCCGGTGCTGGTGCGATCTAGTAGTTCGTATCCGCCAGCGGTCCCGAACGCGACTGACACGCCGAGCAAGAGTAGAATTATGGCAGATAGCTGCTCTCTCGTTACGTTCGCATCCCAAAGGCGCTTGAGTACAAGGACGAGAACCGCAGTAGCCCCGACTAGCAAGGTGATAGTAACGGGGTCTATCGTAGAGAGCACGATTGAATTAAAGGCTCAAGGTGAGCCAGGATATGTCTTGTGGAAAATACTTTCCCCCCGACGTGCCTTGCAACGGCGCGCGTTCGGTGACCGCGCCACGCTCGCCGGTGCGGGCCACCCTGAACCTAGAGCCGAACCGGAACGCCACGCTCGTCCAGGTATTCTTTCACGCGCTGGATCGAGTATTCCTCGAAGTGAAAGATCGAGGCGGCGAGTCCGGCGTCCGCCCCGGCTTCAGTAAAGACCTCGTACATGTCTTCGGGGCCGCCACAGCCCGAGGAGGCGATTACGGGCGTCGAGACGGTGTCACAGACGGCTTTAGTCAGCGGGATGTCGTAGCCGTCTTTGGTTCCGTCGGCGTCGATGGAGTTGACGAACAGTTCACCAGCACCGCGGTCTTCGGCTTGCTGGACCCACTCGAGTACGTCCAGGCCCGTGCCTTCCCGGCCGCCTTTGACGGTACATTCGAACCAGCAGGATTCGCCGTCGACCTCGGCGTAGTACTCGCCTTGCTCGTCGAATCTGCGCTTGGCATCGACGCTGATGACGATACACTGGCTGCCGAAGGCGCGTGCGCCTTCCTCGATCAAACTGGGTTCGGCGATCGCTCCCGAGTTGATCGAGACCTTGTCAGCGCCCGCCCGGAGTGTCTCCTTGATGTCCTCGCGCGTTCGGATTCCGCCCCCAACGGTGAGCGGGATGAACACCTCGTCGGCGACCTGCTCGACGGTGTCGAGCATCGTCTCCCGTCCCTCGGCGGAGGCTGTGATGTCTAGGAAAACGAACTCGTCGGCCCCCGCCTGATTGTAGCGTTTGGCCATCTCGACGGGGTCGCCCGTATATTCCAGGTCTTCGAAGTTGACGCCCGTGTACACCGCCGCGTTCCCCTCGTCGTCGAGGTCGACGTCGATACAGGGGATGATCCGTTTGGTGAGCATCTACTACTGCGACGTTGACCGCGCGCGGTGTTGACCGTTTCGTTCGGCGCGAACCTGGCGCGATCAGATGTCGCCGCCACCGCCGCCACCGGTGCTTCCGGCGCCACTGCTCGATTCGCTGCCGTCGCCAGCAGTGCCCGAATCTGCCGACTCGTCTATGTCGTCCTCTGGCGGGTCTTCGGTCGCTGGTTCGTCGCCTGGCGGCTGCTGATCGCCCTGTGGGTGGTCTCGCTGACTGCCCTGGGGTTGGCCAGGCTGTTGTCCACCGCGCGCCTGACTGCCCTGGGCCTGGTCACTCTGTGGGTGGCCTCGCTGACTACCTTGTGGCTGGCCGGCCTGTTGGCCGCCACGTGTCTGGCTCCCTCGCGGCTGACCGCCCTGGGGCTGGCCTGCATTCTGTGGCTGGCCGGGCTGGTGCTGAGGTGCACGTGGCTGTCCGCCTGCTGGTGGCTGTCCTTGCGCTGGTGGTTGTCCCTGCGGCGGTGCACGGCCGGCAGGCTGCTGGCTCCCGAATTGCTGCTCTTTGAGGACGGCTGCAGCCCCGCCGATGCCGCCGAAGACTGCCGGGTAGATGATCCCGGCGACGAGCACGATGTTGGTCAGCTCGTCGGAGAAGACTTCAGAGTTACTCTCCATGAACGCGCCGACTGCCAAGACGCTGAGCCCCATCAACACGGCGTAGCTGATCGCCATGGTCGCCCCCTGAGCGGCGGCGCCGACCTCGTCGAAGTTGGCAGTCGCGTTCGAAACCATGCGATAACCCAGCAAGGCTAGAATCCCGACGACGATCAGAATGTAGACGATGTCTGGGACAGTGTCGTATCGGGATAGTAATTCGTCCATGCCGGTAACGTCAAACGCACCTGGATAGGCTGAATAGTAGTTCCCACCGAATTCGGCAGCGACCAAGTCTCTCCACCCTATCTTATCGTAGTACTCGAATCCTGTATCGCTGTTTCCGACCTCCAGTATGAACAGGAGATTCGTGAGGACGAACGTGGTAATCCACGCCAGGATGCCGACACTGATCCCCTTCCCGATCGAAACGTTCGATAACGATCCACCCGTTTGCTGCTGTTGCCGCACTCCCATGTGACGTTCTCCACGATCATCATATAAATAATCCGGTGGGATAGCGTTCATACTGCGACCCGTATGTTTGGATAGATATTCGCCACACCGGGTACCGAATCAGTTCGAAGTGGGGCAGCCGCTCGTATCAATAGCTAAAAGACGGGCGCGGCCGAACGGCCGGGCATGACCGACGAACAGGATACGTCCGACGACGAGCACGATACGACACACGACCACCACGACGAGCACGACCATGGCGCTAGTCGCCCAGATTACGACCCCGAAAACGTCGAATTGCCGTCCCGAGAACCGCCGCTTCGGAGTACTGCCCCCCAGAGCGAGTTCACGATGGGCCAGGTCCTGACAGGCGTCGTCGTACTCGCTATCGGGCTCGCGGTCGTCTTCGGGATTCCGCTGGCACTGGCGTGATCACTCTGCGGGGACGGACTGCTTGTACTCCTCGCGGAACTCGCCGATCAATTGGCCCATCTTCGCGTACCAGTCGTTGAGCACGCGCTGCATGTCGTCGGCAATCTGGTCTGGGTCCGTCGGGCGGTAGACGTGGTAGTACCCGCCCTGCTCGTAGTTGACCTGTTCTTTCTGGATGAACCCCGACGAGAGTAACCGCTGGACCGACCGATAGGCCGTCGAGCGCTCGCGCTGCACGTCTTCCGCGATCTCGTCGACCGTCAGCGGCTCCTCGGCGGTCGTCAGCGTTTGGAACACTTCCTTGTCGAGTTCTTTCAGCCCGTGGATACACTCTAGCAGTCCCTCACACTCCATGTCCTGTGTGAGATACTCGGTCATCGATTCTGGCATTACTCTCTTCTACGCGAACTCGATTCAAAAGCCTTGTGAGTAGTGCGCATAACCGCGGAAGTCACCCCCACTGAACGGTTCGATTCATATCGACTGCTCCCCTCTTGTGCTTTCCCTTACTACGAAGTATTGTATATCGAGAAACGAACCGGAGTGGCGAACCGCTCCCGTCTGACGCGATCGTCCCGATTCTTCGACTGTGTACCTTGTGGTATTGTGCCCATCGAGCAAAATTGTTAAGGCCGCTGCTTCCGAATGCTTGGGTATGACCGATACAGACGAATTAGAGGAGATCCGAGCGCAGAAACGAGAGGAGATACAGCAGCAGGCCCAGCACACGCCTGCGCCGGACGAGCCAATCCACGTCGAGAGTGGTGCGCACTTCGAGGAGGTACTTGGGGAGCACGATGTCGTCCTCGTCGACTTCTACGCAGATTGGTGTGGCCCGTGTCAGATGCTCGAACCGGTCGTCGAGGAAATCGCTACCGAGACCGACGCCGCCGTCGCGAAAGTCGATGTCGACGCCCACCAGCAATTGGCCGCACAGTACGGCGTCCGTGGCGTGCCGACTGTTGTGCTGGCGGTCGACGGCGAGACAGCCGAACAGCTGACGGGCGTTCGGGAGAAGAGCCACTACGTGTCGCTGATCGAGCGCTACAGCAGCTAACCGGGTCGCTCACCGGCGGTCGATTTCTGTGTCGACTGCCCGCTGGAGCGATGCGTACGTCTGGTCGTTCATCGCGTCACGGACGACGGTGATCGCGCTTCTGATGCCGGCGTCCCGGGCCCGCTGGGTGATGTGACCGAGGAATCGGACGACGCGCTTGGCGTCGGTATACAGCAAGAGCGTGTTGAAATCGTCGAACAGGACCCAGCCGTGCCCGTCTTCGAGCGCTCGAAGGGCACGGTTGTACTGCATGCTCAACCCCGTGAGGTCGCTCGGGTCGATGCTCTCGGTGGCCCACATCGGCCCGTCGTAGTCGTGCTCGGTCGCCGATAACGGCAGATGACCGGCAGTCGAGACGTCGCCGCCCGCTTCACGAACGAGTCGTTCGATAGTTGCTGGTGAGCGTGGTGAGACGATCAACAGCTGCTGGTAGGCTGCTGCAGGTAACAGCGAGAACGACGGCTTGAGCGAGTCAGTCGCGACGAGCGCCTGTGTGCCCGCATCCAGCCGCAACCGACGCGGCTGTGTCGACTGAACGTCACTGTGGCTCGTCATCTTGTCCCTTCCCACTATCTGCCGCTGGTGGCCGTTCTTCCACTGGTGTGCCCATAGTTCCCCACTGTTACTCTACACGAGTGCGGCAGAGACCTATATAACTTTTTGACGCTGTCAGACGCCTGTCTGCTCTCGGTCCGTCGCCAACCTTTTTCTATCTACCACGTGTGACGTACCCACATGGAGGAAGCGTACGTTCGATTGCTCTGCCCCGAGTGTGCTAAAGACTGGGAGTCGACGCCCAGGGATCTTCCCGAACCGAATCGCGTGTATCACTGTCCGAACTGCCACGCTTCGCGACACCTCTCAGAGTTCATGCGGACCGATCACGACCTCCAGACACTCAAGCGTCTCCAGTAATCGCCTTCGGTGGCAGCTACTTAGCTACTGGTCGCCGAGCGCGCGCCACACGCTTCACACTGTAGCAAGATTGCACCCTGCTCTCGGACGAGCTTGGTGTCCGGCAGGCCACACTCCGAACAGATGACGAACTCCTCGATGTATGCGTCGAGCGCCTCGGAGACACGGCGTGTCCCGAAGCTGCCAGTCAGCCGTGCGCGGCCACTCTCGTCGATGTGGCCGCTGGTCCCCACCTCGTTCTGGAGGAACTTCATCACGTGGTCTTCCTCACGGCCGAGTCGGTCGACTGTTGCCTGGAAATTCTCGTAGACGGTGACGTTACCTTCCTGTCGGACATTCGGGTCGGGCACGTCGAACCGTTCGCTGTCGCCGTCGATGTCGGGCGTCTCGTCGAGCGCCCGATCGAGCATGTCGTCGTAGTCCATACCTGCTCTAGCTGGGGCCGCATCAAAAGCCTTTCAGAGTCGATCAGCCCTCTCGAACCAAAAAGCGTGTGAGGTAGTATTTCGTCCACCCTCATATCGGCTGATAGACCGTGATAAAACCCCGGAATACGAGAGGTGTGTGTTAACGATACTCAGGATACTACTATAATCCTTGAGTCGGTAGAAAGGAGTGACCATGAAGAAGCAGGAGCTCATTCACCTTCACGGCCTGCTCGCACAGGTACAAGATCACTACGAAGGGCGGACCGGAAATACCGTCGACCACGACGAGTATCTCCAGCAGAGCGTGCGGCCGACATCGATCCACAAGTCGAAAACAGACCACAAAGCTGCGGTGTTTGCGCTCGCGGACGGGCTATGTGGCGAACTCGAATCTGAAGTCAAAGAGCCAGTTTCTGCGGCTGCTGACTAATACAGACTGGGAACCGAGTGGGTTCTCTGTCTCGATACACGTTCGTCGTTGATAGTAGTCACTGTAATGATTTACTGCTACGACCGCACCAAAGCGTGCGGTCGATGCGGAACAGACTTCCAGTACTCACTATGAGCAGCCGCTACGTTCGCCGAAAAGCAGCTCTCACTCGTCGATCAGTTCCTCGAACTCCGGGAGGACCTCGCCGTCACTCGATCGGGAGTTCTCACTTTCGTCACTCTCTCCGTCGTCCGCAGTTGTCTCATCCTCGGTTTCGTCGTCTCCGTCCGCTTCGTCTTCTTCGTCGATGACTTCGATTTCGACGACGTCGAGGGGGATGTTGGTCAATCGTTGACCGATCTCCTTGCGGGCGATGCGCGCGGCGTGTTCGTCGCGCTCGACGTTGAAGACGGTCATCTCGAGTTCGAGCGCGACGAGACTCTCGTCGGCGGCGATGAACGACGGTTCGAGTTCGTCACCACAGTGCGGACAGGTCCGCTCGCCCATGTTGATCTCGACGTAGTTGAGATCCGGATTGAGCATCTCACCGGTCTTGGAGATGGCGATCCGGACCGCTTCGTCGGCCGTCTCGACGTCGTAGACGGGGACAGCGGCTTCGACGACAACGCGACAGTCCATATGTTATCATTACTCTCCCTCCGATATGAAGGTTGGCCAGCGTTTCGCACCGACCTCGTAACCGAAAAGCCACTCCAGCCCCGAATCCATCCAGATGCCATCCGGAACGATCGACGTGTCGTCACTTGCTGGCAGTCTCGACCTCCAGGCGACGCTCGAAAGCGGACAGTCGTATCTCTGGCGACGGGCGGACGGACAGATGTACGCCGAGAGTGAGCAAACGGGCGGTGATGCCTGGTACGAGACAGTAGTTCGGCCTGATGAGGCGGAAAACGCCCGTCTCGACGAGGGGGAGCCGGCTGTCGTCCGCGTTCGTCAGCACGACGGCCGCCTGGAGTGGGAATCGACGGTCGAGGCAGCGGGGGTCGTCCGGTCGCTCCTCCGGCTGGACGACGATCTGCCGGCGATCCGCGCGGCGACGCCCGATGACCCGCTGCTCGAGGCTGCCTACGATCGCTACTGGGGGATGCGCCTCGTCCGTGACCCACCGTTCGGCTCGCTCATCTCGTTCATCTGTTCGGCCCAGATGCGCGTTTCACGGATCCACGGGATGCAAGTCGCACTCGCCGAAGCGTTCGGCGACGTCGTCGAGTTCGACGGCCAGACCTACCACGCGTTCCCGACGCCCGACCAGTTGGCGGGCGCGAGCGAAGCCGACCTTCGCGATCTCGGATTGGGCTATCGCGCGCCGTACGTCCAGCGCAGCGCCGAGCTGGTTGCTTCGGGCGACGTGCATCCCGCTGGGGCCCGCGAGATGGCATACGAGCGCGCCCGTGAGTATCTGACACAGTTCGTCGGCGTCGGCGAGAAAGTCGCCGACTGCGTCCTCCTCTTTTCGCTGGACTTTCTGGAAGCCGTGCCTCTGGACACGTGGATCCGCAAGACGATCGCGCAGTACTACCCCGACTGCGACCGCGGCAACTACGCCGAAACCTCCCGCGCGATCCGCGAGCGTCTCGGCGGGGAGTACGCCGGCTACGCCCAGACGTACGTCTTCCATCATCTCCGCAACGACGGTGGCGTGGACTAGCGTTTTTGAGGGCGGCCGTCCCATACTCTCGTATGACCGATCGAACGCACGCACACGTCTTCGTCTCGGGCCGCGTCCAGGGCGTCTTCTTCCGGGCGACGACCCGCGATACAGCACGCGAACACGGTGTCGACGGTTGGGTGAAGAACCTCGCCGATGGCCGCGTCGAGGCTGTCTTCGAAGGTCCTGAAGACGCCGTCGAGGCGATGATCGAGTTCTGTCACGGGGGGAGCCCGCAGGCGCGTGTCGACGATGTCGAAGTGGAGTACGGCGATCCCGAGGGACACGAGGGATTCGAGATCCAGCGATAGCCCCCGAGTTTTTGGCCTGGCCAGTCGAACCCAGATGTATGAGTCTGGGCGAAGACATCACGGGCCAGGAGATGGCGGTGATCGACGCGAACGCGGCCGCGCTGGGCGTTCCGCGCAAGCAACTGATGGAGGCGTCGGGCCACGCCGTCGCACGTGCGGTCAAAGCTGACGCCGATCCCGACGACGAGATCGCGATCGTCGCCGGCCGCGGCAACAACGGCGGCGACGCCTTCGTCGCGGCCCGGTTTCTGGACGACTATCAGATCCGTGTTCACCTCCTCGGTCGCCCGGAGACGATCACGACCGACATCGCCCGCGAGAACTGGGAGGCCCTCACGCGAGCCGAAATCACGACCACGGTCGTCGGGGATTCGACCGCGCTGGACCTGGGAGAGCCCGACCTGTTCGTCGACGCGATGCTCGGCACGGGTATCAGCGGCGATCTTCGAGAGCCGATGGCCACCGCGGCCGCGCAGATGAACGCCAGTGACTCCGCAGTCGTCTCCGTGGACGTCCCGTCGGGACTGGACGCTGAGACGGGAACACTCGCTGCAAACGCCGTCGCGGCCGACCACGTCGTCACTTTCCACAAGCCAAAGCCGGGTCTGGACGCCCTGGAGGCTCCGGTGACTGTTGCGGATATCGGGGTCCCGTCGGCGGCCGAGCGCTTCGTCGAGCGTGGTGACCTCCAGAGACTTTCCCGACCGGCCGACACGCACAAGGGCGACTTCGGCGAGGTGCTCGTGATCGGTGGGGGGCCATACACCGGTGCGCCCGCGCTCACGGCACAGGCGGCCTTGCGGGCCGGCGCGGACCTCGCTCGCGTCGCGTGTCCGGAACCGGTCGCCCGCGAACTGCAGGGCTACAGCGAGAACCTGATCGTCCGGCCGTTCGAGGGCGAGCGATTCAGTCCCCACGCCGTCGAGACGGTCGCGGAACTGGCCGCCGAGCACGATACCGTCGTCCTCGGGCCGGGCCTCGGCGACCACGACAACACCCTCGTCGCGGTACAGAACTTCCTGACGCAGTTCACAGGCACGGCGGTCGTCGACGCCGACGCGCTCCAGGTCGTCCCAGGGGTCGATACCGATGCCACACTACTCTGTACGCCTCATCAGGGTGAACTCGAACAGATGGGTGGCCAGACTGCCGACGGATGGCGCGACCGCGCCGACCTGGTCGAGGCATTCGCAGCAGAACTCGGACACACGTTTCTGGTGAAGGGGAGATACGACGTGGTCTCGGACGGTGAGCGGACGCGGGCCAATCGAACGGGCAATCCAGGGATGACCGTCGGTGGGACCGGCGACGTACTCGCTGGTGTGATGGCTGCGCTGTCGGCGACGCAGGAGCCATTCGACGCGGCCGCGATCGGAGCGTACGTCAACGGTACGGCGGGCGATCGGGTCGTCGACGCACAGGGCTACGGACTGGTCGCCACGGATCTGCTCGATTCGATTCCGCGAGTGATGTGGAGGGGAGACGATGAGTGACGACGAGCAAGGTGACCCTTCCGCGGAACTGACGCACACCGACGACTCGGGCGAGGCCCAGATGGTCGACGTCGGCGACAAACCCGATTCGAAGCGCCGCGCGGTCGCTCGCGGAACGATCCACCTCCAGAGCGCTACTGTCGACGCCATTCGAGCGAGCGAGATCGGCAAGGGTGACGTCCTCGCTACTGCGCGGATCGGCGCGATTCAGGCGGTCAAACACACCTGGGAGACGATCCCGATGTGTCACCAGATCCCGATCACGAACGTCGAGACCGACTTCGAGGTCGAGGCGTCGGCGGTGACACTGACTGTCGCCGTCGAGACCACGGGCAAGACGGGCTGTGAGATGGAGGCGCTTGAGGGCGTGACGACCGGACTGAACGTCGTCTGGGACATGGTCAAATCTGCCGAAAAGGACGCCGACGGGGATTATCCCGAGACGCGGATCACCGACGTTCACGTGCTCGAAAAACGCAAACGCTCCGTTGAATAGCGGCTGCGTCTGTCTCGATGGTGGTCGTCCCGTCGCTACCGATGTAGAATCAAAGGGGAGCGGGGCCATGGAGCGTGTGACAATGATCCGGGCCCCGTATCTATACCCAGTTGCGCCACTCCCATGAAGGCCGGCCTACCGGAGTGAAAGTGAAAGTGCGGGACACGAGACGGTGGTGTGTACCGCTAGCGCACCTACCGGGCTAGCGGGAGGTTGTAGCTCGTCTCGCGGTCGACGACGACGTCCCAGGTTCGCTCGCATGCACAGGAGACTTGCTCGAAGACGCTGGGGTCCTGCCGGAGGTCGAAGTCCTTGATGGCCTTCTGGACGCGATCGTCACACTCTCCGCAGTTGTGCGCCCCGCGATCGCTGCCGTGACCGACCGGGTCCGAGACGACGATGACGTCTTCGTCGGCAGTCGATTCGAGGACTTCGGCCACGCTCCAGAGCCACGGCGGGCGGTAGCCATCGTCGAAATACAGCTGTTCGACCTCGGTGTACTTCTGGACGTTCGTTGGATTCATCGAGACGGTGTGACATCCCTCGACGGCGGCGCAGCGCCGGACCGAGGATTTCATGTCCTCGATCGCCTCGCTCTCGCTGAGGAAGGGGGGCTTCATCAGGAGGTAGGCCTTGATCCCAGCGTCGACATCCTCGGCCGCGGCGTCGGCGGCGCGGGCCTCCGCACAGGCGTCCTCGAAGTCCGCGAAGTCGAAGTACTTGTTCACGCAGTCGTGGCGGACGCGATCCGTGGCCGTCTCCAGTCCGACAGCGACGTCGGTGTTCAGCCCTTGGTCAGTGAAATTCCCGATCTTCTCTCGATCGACGAAATCGGGGAGGGACTCGACGACGATCCGCTCGCGGTCGCCGAAGGTTTCGGCGATGGCCTGGCGCGTCTCGGCGGGGACTTCGCGCTCGTCGAGGAAACTTCCGGAGGTGTAGATCTTGATGAGCCCTGATTTCTCGTCGGCATTCTCTTGCTCGTGGTCCAGACAGGCCTGGACCTGCGTCATCAGATCTTCGTGGGCGACGGTGCCGCCTTCGACGCTCTCGGCGACGTAGCCACACATCGTGCAGCCCCCGGCACGGGCCCAGCGACAGCCCCCGGTATTGAGGATGATCGTCAGACTCTGGTAGACGCCGTCGGGCGTGTTGTCCTCGTCGATCCAGACCCGGGTGGGCTCAGTCGGATCGTAGGTCTTGTCCTTGCGCCCGCGAATCTCCCGCATCACCTGGTTGTGGGCGTCCATCCCCTTGCCCTGCTCGTAGACTTCGGGGCTCGGCTTGCTCATATTGCCCTTCGATAGTCGATGAACGTGTAAAGCCTCTGTGTTCGTGGATTTTGACCACGTTGATGGCTAGGATTGCTCTCGACTCGCTGGCTAGGTACCATTGTAGAATCCGCGAACAACGCAGGAAAGCCCTCGGCTCGCTCGGGGCTCCGGGGCTCGCTGCGCGCTTCGTTCGCTTCGCTCACTCCAGTGCTTGCGTCGCCCGGGAACCGCCGAGGCGAGTCTCGCCCTTTCATCCGCCAGGCCCGCACCGCTACCGCATTGTTGTAGCCCCATACCTCCCCGATCGCGCGCAGTTCTGCGCGCGACACGCTTCCTGACCGCCCTGCCCTTCCCCGGGTTCCTGCGGCTGCGCCGCAGGGTACGGGAGACGGACTCTCCCGGCACGCGCCACGAGGGCGCTCCCGGCCACCGCCGGAAAACAAAATTCAGAGATGAATATCTAGGAATTTACTTGTTCTCGGTCGGCACACCGCCGAGATCACCGTCGTCGTCGAACAGTTTCGCACGAAGGAATCGAACCCGGAGCTGGTTGGCTTCGTTGCGGACGTCTGCCGGGCGGATGTCCTCAACCTGGCCGTCTGCGACGGCGTCGACGATCGTCTCGAGCTGCTCCTTTTCGCTGGGCGTGAGCTCGAACTCGTAGGTCCGGGCCTCCTCACCTTCCTGTTTGGTCCACTGGCGGGCGGCCGAGACGACGACCGAACAGGGCTCTCGACAGGGAAATATTCCTGAGCCACCGTCGGTTTCGAGGGGCGTCTCGGCGTCGTAACCCCACTCGCGGCGCTTGAGACACTGTGAATCGTCACAGCAGGCCTCGGCGACCCACTCGACATGTTCGTGGCCCGCCTGTCGATCCCAGGTCTCGATGACGCCGTAGATCCCGGTCTGGCGGGCCATCGTCTCGTGCCAGTGCGAGATGTCGAGATCACCCTCACACTCGCGGTGCCAGTTCTCCATCGTCGCGGGATAGAAGAAATCCACAGTTGAGACGAGGCTGGCGGCGTCGAGATCCTGAAAGACCCACCCTCCACGGAGCGTCGGCGCAGCCTTGAGTGGGCGGTACTCCCCGTCGGCGTCGAGTTTCGCGATGTCGCGAGCGTCTCGCGGGTCCTCGTAGCGCTCCAGATCGGCAACGGCTACCCCGGCATCGGCCTCGTGGCGGAGGTCGTATCGTCGCTGCCCGTCTGCGTCGAGAGAGACTGTGAGATGTAGTTGCCCCCACGAGCAAGTGACGCCATCTTCGAGTGCGTCGTAGCGCTCGGGAACACCGTTCGCGTCGGCGGCTTCGAGCCAGCGGAGGAAGGCCCAGCGCGCCGCGGCCTGCGGCGCAGTCTGGTGCCAGAAGAACCAGTTTTCGACGTACTTGCTGATCTCCGCTAGCGCCGACCGCGGCGTCTCGGCCGGCGCGGTCAGCGTCGCCTCGGGTGTCTCGACCGACAGCTGTCCACCCTGGCGCTCTGCCCGCAGTCCGTCGAAGTCGACCCCATCGGCGGCCGCCTCCGCCAGCGCCTCGTACGGCGACGTGTCCATATGCGAGTGCAGGGACTGGATTGGCTAAAGGGCGACCCTTTCGACATTTACTGCTCGATCAGCGCCGCGCCGCCCGTCTGCTCGCGCACCTGATCCAGCGCGTCACCGACGGCCGCACCGGCCTCAGCCGCTCGCTCGAGGATGACGTCGGCCATCAGCGGCTCGGTCCCGACCGCACCGGAGTACCAGATCCGTTTGCCGTCGACCTCGGCAGGCGTCTCCCAGCCGGTTCGGTAGTCTTCGGTCAGCCCCATGTCTTCGGGGATGTCCTCCTGGGTGTGATAGCCATCGGCGATAAAGAGCGGGACGACCACGATGTCCTCACTGTCGAAGAAGTCAGTCACGTCGTCGACTTCGGGGTCTTCGTCCATGAATAGTGCCTTCACCTCGTCGAAGCGACCCCGCTCGCGGATGCGATCGGCGTGGTACTCGATAGCCTTCGCGGAGTTCTCGTTGCGTTCGGTTCCGTGGCCGACGACCGCGAGGCCGACTCCCGCTCCGACGTCGGGGTCGCCGGTGACGCTTTCGGCCCGGCGGACGATCACGTCCGACATCGCGTGGTGAGTGCCGACCGGGCCACAGTAGTGGACGGTCTGACCTGTGTCGTTCGCAGTACACGTCGCGTGCGTCGCACTCGTACCATCTGACTCCCACAGGTCGGGCGACCACCCCTCCAGGCGGAGTTCCCGGGGGATGACCTCCTCGGTGAAGTAGCCCTCGCTGACGAACAGCGGGACGACGTAGACGGTGTCGCTGTCGAGCGTCCGCAGGACTTCCCGAAAGTGGGGTTCTTCCTTCCAGAAGGCCTCCCGGACCGCCTCGAACGCGCCCGTCCCGCGGATTCGATCGGCGTGTTCGAACGTCGGCGTACTCGAATCGGGATTGAGATGAGAGCCGTGCGCAGCGATGACGAGTGCCGGCATGGACGGGAGCAGGGCTCCCGGAAGTATAGTGTCACCGTCTCCCCGGAAGATTGCAGGCTTGTGGAATCGGCGGGTATTTTTCTCCGCGACTCGCACGTCCGTGCATGTCACTCGCTGCGGACACCCGAGAGGCGGTTCGCGCCCACCCGTTCGTCTACGAGGGGTTGCGCGCGGGCATCCTCAACTACTCGGCTGCTGCACGGTTTCTGGATGTTGGCGACACTGATACTGTGGTCGCCGCGTTGCGGCGATACGCCGAGGAACTCCCGGACCCGGAGGACATTGACCGCGACCTGCGCGTGACCATGCACAGTGGCGTCGGCCGCACCGACGACCACAGCGAAGCACTGCTTGTCGTCGGCGACACCCCACTCGCGGCCGACGGCGGCGACGCGACCGCCGTGGTGGCGGCGGGAGACGTCGATCCAGATCTACTCGGAACAGTGCTAGGGCAGTGTTCAGCTGGCGACGTCACCGTGGAGGCTGCCGGGGTCGGTTCCGACACGCTCGTACTCATCGTGGGCCGACGGGACGGTCCCGACGCCGTCCGACTGCTCGAGTCAAACGCAGGCTAGCGATCCTCGTCTTCCTCTGTCCCCTCGTTGCCGGTCAGTGCGGTCATTTCGCGCATCTCTGCCAGTTCCTCGTCCGAGAGATTGCGATACGCTTCTCCATCGGGTGTCTCGGTTGCGATCCCGCTGGTGATGATGGTGCTGACGGCCTCGTCGACGGTCATATCGACAGTGTTGACCCGTTCGTCCGGCACGTGCGCGAGGAACCCGCCCATCACCGGGTTCGGAGCGAGCGGGAGAAACAGTGTCTCGAGGTCTCGCTCCCCTGCTGCCGCGGCGATCGGAACAGCCGCGTCGCTGGTCTTGAACCCCATCACCCAGACATCGTCGTAGGGGAACTCGACGAGGACGACTTCCTGGAAGTTGTCGACACTACTCTCTAGCATGGCGTCACCCATCCGTCGGAAACTCCCGTAGATCGATCCGATAGCCGGAATCGCGCCGATGACGGCGTCGAAGTAGTCGATGAGTTGCTCGCCGTAGCGGTGCCGTGCGATGAGGCCGACACCCACGACGATACAGATGAGGATGAACAGGGCGGTGACTTCAGTAACGAAGTCGACCACGTTGCTGTAGATTCCCACTGTGAGCAGGAAGTCCACGAAGCCCCACTGCTGGACGCTCTCGATCAACCCGCCATACTGGAGCACCTGAATGAACGGTTTGAGGGCGCTCGCGACGAAGTCGAAGGCCATCTTGAGAACGTAGATCGTGATGACGAGCGGAACGATGACGACGATCCCCGTGAGGATGACGTCGAGAATAGATCTGTAGGCCGATTTGCTGGCCTCTCGGGCGGTGTCAGCGTGCTCGGTGACGTCTGGCGTTGCCATACGCGACCTGCCGGAGCCACGGCAAAAAGAGCACTGGCTAACGGAGGCGCGACTCCGACGGATTGAAACGCTGGCTTGCGTAGTGACGGGCAATGACACTCCGCGTGAGTAACACGCTGACCGGCGAGCGCGAGCCCTTCGAGCCAGAAGACCCCGACTCCGTTCGGCTCTACTACTGTGGGCTCACTGTCTCGGATCCGCCCCATCTCGGCCACGCCCGCGGGTGGGTCCACGTCGACGTGATGGCCCGCTGGCTGCGCTGGCTCGGCTACGAGGTTCACCACGTCGAGAACTTCACCGACATCAACGAGAAAATCGTCGCCCGCGTCGGCGAGGCCGGATCGAGCGAGGCCGACGTCGCCGAGCACTACATCGGAGAGGTCATCGCGGCCATGCGCGACCTCAACCTCGGCCGCGCGGAGGTCTACCCCCGCGTCTCCGAGCACGTCCCAGAAATCGTCGAGCTCGTCGAGACCCTGATCGAGAAGGGATACGCCTACGAATCAAACGGGTCGGTCTACTTCGACGTGACCAGTTTCGAGGACTACGGCAAACTCTCGAATCAGGACATCGAGGAACTGGAGGCCCAGGGCGACGAGGACGAACAGTCCGAGAAGCGCAATCCCGCCGACTTCGCGATCTGGAAAGCCGACGGCGTCAGCCCAGAGGAGATCGAAGAACACCAGCACGCCGAAGCTGCGCCCGCCGAAGAGGCCTGCGAGACCGCCGAGACGTGGGACTCGCCGTGGGGTGAGGGCCGACCGGGCTGGCACATCGAGTGCTCGGCGATGAGCATGACACATCTGAACGAGACGCTGGACATCCACGTCGGCGGCCAGGACCTCGTGTTTCCTCATCACGAGAACGAGATCGCCCAGAGCGAAGCGGCGACTGGCCAGCGCTTCGCGAACTACTGGCTGCACGTGCGCCTGCTTGAAACCAAGGGCGAGAAGATGTCCTCCTCGCTCGGAAACTTCGAAACTGTCCAGGAAGCCATCGAGAACTACGGGACCGATGTCGTCCGGACCTTCCTCCTGTCGACAGCCTACCACAACAGCGCCGTCTACGGCGAGGACACCATCACCGAGGCTACCGAGCGCTTCGACCGCCTCGAACGAGGGTACGAGCGCGCTGTCGAGGCCTGCGACAGTGTCGACGCCCGGACCACCGTCGAGGATGGCGACCTCCGAGAGGCGGTCGCGACAACCCGTGGAGAGTTCGAGGCCGCAATGAACGACGACTTCAACACGCGGGCGGCGATGGCGGCCCTGCTGGATCTGGTCGGCGCGGTCAACACCCACGTCGATTCTCACGAGGAGTACGACTATCAGGGGCTTCGCCGGGCCGTCGAGACCATCGAGGAATTTGCCGGTGGAATCTTCGGGCTCTCGCTGGGCGGCAGCGACGGCGGGGACGTCGAACTCGCGCAGGACGTGGTCGATCTCGTGTTGGGGATTCGCGAGCAGGAACGCAAGGCCGGTAACTACGAACGGGCCGACGAACTCCGTGACGAACTCGAAGCGCTGGGCGTCGAGGTGCAGGATACGGACGAGGGGCCAGTGGCGCGGCTGGAGTGACGCGGGTCGAATCGAGCCATAGACTTTTTTCGGCGGGCGCTGAGGGCCAGATATGATCGAGGCGCTCGTCTACCGCAGTGGCTCTGTCGAGTCCTACGAGGATCTCGCGGAAGCCAAGGCCGCCCAGGGAACGACCTGGGTCCACGCGACGGAGGTTACTACTGACGAGCGTGCCCATATCGCCGAGACGTTCGATCTCCACCCGCTGGCGATCGAAGACATAACGAACAACGTCCGGGCGAAGACCGAGGAGTTCCCCGAGTGCGTGTTCGCCCTCCTCAAAACTGCACGGCTCACTCGGGGCGAGACAACATTCGAAGAGGAGATCGCCGACGACCCCGTCGGTGTGTTCTTCGGCAGCGACTGGGTGGTTTCGATGAGCCCCGGTACGGCGTCGATGGTCGATCGCGTGAAATCGGCCGTTCAGGCCGGTGACGAGCGCCTGCTCGAACGGGGGTCAGATTTCACAGCCTACCGGATCGTCGATGTGATCGTCGACAGTTACTTCGATCTCCTCGATACCCTTGAAGACCAGATCGAGAGCATCGAGGAAGCAGTCATCGAGTCCACCGAGATCGACGTGCTCGACGAGATCAACAGCGTCCGCCGTGAGTTACTCTCCTTCCGGAAGTTGCTGTGGCCCGCTCGAGAGGCGATGGGCGTGCTCGCTCGCGGTGATCTCAAGCTGGTCCAGGACTCCACTGAGAAGTACTTCCGGGACGTCTACGATCACGTCGTCCAGCTCGTCGATCTGACCGAGACCTACCGCGATCTCGTGAGTGGCGCGCGGGACATCTACCTCAACAGTCTCTCCCAGTCGACTAACGAGGTGATGAAGGTCTTGACGGTGGTGGCAACGATCTTCATCCCGTTGACCTTCGTCGCTGGCATCTACGGGATGAACTTCGAGTACATGCCCGAACTCGCGTGGCGCTACGGCTATTTCGCAGTCTGGATCGTGATGCTCGCCATTGGGTTGGGGATGGTCTGGTTCTTCCGGCGGCGTGCGTATATCTGACTCTGTTGGGGATCGTGATACCTCCCTGATTGCTCGGTAGGTAGTGGGGAGGATCCTGGAGTTACTTCTTCGAAAACCCTCACTATGTTCGCTAGGGATCACAGTCGTCAGAACCGCAGCGATCATCAACACTGGAAAGCCCTCACCACGTCTTCGCGCGGGCCGGCGGCCCGCGCGAACGGTCCGAGAGCTTCGCTCTCTCGCTACTCGCGGTCGCTCTGCCGGATATTCTCAGTCGCGACGCTCTTTCGGATGGGGCCGACAGAGCGGCGCTCCTCACTCCGCTCGGCGCGAGAGTGGTTCGCCCCTTCAGTCCACCAGGTACCGCGCTGCCTTATTGTCGCCCCACACCTCACGGGTCGCTTCGCTCACGGCTGCGCCGTTCGCATTCGAGGCCCTCACTACGTTCGTGCCTCGATCTCCCCGTTCGGACATCCGGAGACGCTCCCGATGGTCGCGTCTCCCACACCACCCCGGTCGCGCGCAGTTCTGCGCGCTCGCGGTTGCACCGCTCGCTCATTCCGAGATCTTCGATTTGCTCAGATCTCGCGCGCGACACGCTTCTTGACCGCCCCGCCGTGGCCGGGAGCGAGTGCGTAGCCGAGCGACCCGGGGAAGGGCAGGCTGAGTCACCAGCATACGGTGGCCGGAGGCCGCCGTTTCCCCGGAATCGCCCTCGCAAGGCGATTCCGGCCTTTTTCCCCAAGTTTTTGCGATGAGGGTTCCCGCAGTGAGCGCGTTTATGCGCTCGCGAGGAAACCCGAAGAGCAAAAAGTGGTTCTACAGAATCAGCGGGCCCAACAACACCCCCATCAGCGACACCCGGCGCGCACCGAGCCGCGGCGGCAACAGACCGACGAGCGTCGCAACGGCGAAGATCCCGACGCCGAGCAGGCCGGATAGTAGCCAGATAAGCATGACGAGCAGACTGAGGACGCCCACCGAGACGCGGGTGTTGTCCAGCCGACCCACGAGTCGAAGGTAGCGATCACCGACGACAAGCACGAGGACGAACCCGACCATCGCAGCGATGGCAATCGACGCGATCCACAACGAGAGCGATTGGGGTGCTTTCACCGATTCGACCGCGACGAGCACACCCGTTCGCGTCGAGCCGAAGGTGACGAACGCCACGAGTGCGAAGATCGCCGTCGCCGTGTTCACACCGCTCGTCGCGACGACGAACCCTCTCGATCCACGGGATTGTGGTACGGCGAGCAGGACCATCGTCGCCGCGACGGCACTCGACACACCCGGCAGAAAGCCAACGATCGCCCCGGCGAGCGTTCCAAGCCCAGCCAACACGAGCACGGTCGACCGTGTGGTCAGCACGTCTGGATCTTCCTGGGGTGGGACGCCCGCACCACCGATAGCATCCAGCAGAACCGGCGCACCGAACAAGCCTGCAAAGAGCGGTGCGAGCGTGTTCCCGACCGGCACGAGCCCACCCACGGAGAGATCAAGTGTGGCCCATCCGAGCGCGGCGCTCGCGGCGAAGCACACAGCCGCACCTATTCTGGCTGGCCGATTCGGCTCGGTCAGGACCAACACGGCGACGACCGCCGTGAGAACGATCGAGAGGTGCTCGTTCAGCCACGGCATTCCGATCCGCATCCCCTCGGTTAGTGGAATCGCTAACGGCACGGCAGCGACGACCGCCAGCCCGCTACCCAGCGCTGAGAGTCGCAGCGCTTCCCGTCCCTGGCCCGCGATGACGAGTTCGTGGCCCGGCAACGCGCTGGCGGCCATCGCCGGATCCGGTACGCCGAGTGCCAGCGCCGGTACGACATCCAGAAACGTGTGGACGACACCAGCCGCGAGCATCGCGGCCGCGACGTACTGCGGTGGCCCGGGAATCGCCGTCGAGAATGCCGCCAGCAACAGCGCGAACGTGTTTGCATGTAGTCCCGGTGTGAGCCCACTCAACGTCCCCAGACAGATGCCACTCCCGACGTACGCCAGCACCAGCGCTGTCACACCCGGATCGACGACGATTCGGACGCCGGCGGCCTCCATCGGGTCCCTCTTCTGCCGGGTTCACTCATAAACCCGAGCACTGGTGGAAGTAACAGTTGCACCGCTACGGGAGCGGCGTCGAAAGAACTGAAATGGTGTCGCGGGAGTTAGCCGAAGAGTTCGCCGAGACCTTCGCCGCTGGCCTCGTCGTCTTCGTCGTCGTCTTCGTCGTCGCCACCCTCGTCGGCGGCCTCCTCTTCTTCTTCGGCTTCGTCGCCGCCTTCGTCGGCGGACTCGACATCGTCGGTCGTCGCGGCGCCGCCCGTCGCGGGGACAGCGGCGGCCTGGTCGACGGCCTCGTCGATGTCGACGTCTTCGAGCGCTGCGATGAGCGCCTTGACGCGGGACTCCTCGACGTCGACGCCCGCTGCGTCGAGCACGTCGGTGAGGTTCGCTTCGTTGATCTCTTCGCCCGATTCGTTCAGGATGAGTGCTGCGTAAACGTATTCCATTGTTATCACCTTGTGTTAGAACATGTCACCGAGTGCTGCGCCAGCGTCGCCGTCGTCGTCTTCGTCCTCGTCAGCGGCTTCGTCGTCCGCTTCGGATTCCTCGGCAACGTCGTCGGCGTCCTCGGTTTCACCTTCGGTTTCGTCTTCGTCAGTCGATTCGGTTTCCGGCGCCTCGAGGTCACGAAGTTCCTCCGGCAGCGCCTCTTGATCGTCGATCTGTGCAGCGAGCGCGCGAACCTGGCCGTCGGCCTTGCTCACGAGGTCGGGCATAACTGCCTCGTCCTCGATGGCCGCGTAGATCGCGAGGTTCTTGGCCTCGCCGCTGGCCTTGCCGAGCTGTGCCGGCAGGGTCTGGGCGGTCGGGAACGAGGCGTTGAGCGCCAGGTTCCGTGCGCGTGCGACGGCCGTCTCGACGTCGCGGGTGTACTCCTCGACGTCGATTTCCAGATCCTCGGGCTCGAAGAGCACGCCGTCGGAGAAGACAGCGCGCAGGTCGAGACCGACTTCTTTGGGCTCGACACCGAGTTCCGAGAGGACGTTCGCGAGGTCCGCGGAGACCTCTTCACCAGCGTCGAGAACGTGGCTGTCCTCGACGACCTGGATCGAACCGTCCTGGATGCGTGCGTTGGCACCGATACTCTGGAGTTCACCGACGAACGGACCCGGGTCGACGCCCGTGTCGCCTTCGTCGATGACGACATCGTTGGGTGCGACCTCGCCCGCGTTGATTGGGGCGGACGTCTTCGAGGCTTCCAGTTGCTGGTAGAGCCCGAAGGGGTTGTCGTTCGTGCCGATGAGGCCGACGTGGCCCGAGATGAATTCGGTCAGTTGCTCGAAGCCGTCGTCGACTTCTTCCAGGGCACGGGCCAGCAGCGTGTTGCGGCTGACGCGCAGTTCGGCCGTCCCGTGAAGGTTCCGGCGCATGTCCTGAAGCTGCTGGCTCGGGATGCCAGTCAGGTCGACGATACCGACGCTGTCGTACTGGCCGAGCGTCTCGACCAGCGCGTCGATCTCTTCTCGTTTCCACTCGGGAATCGTCTCGGTCTTGCGCTGGCTTTCTGCGCTCATTTAGGCCACCTCCACGGATGGGCCCATCGTCGTCTTCACGAACACCGAATCCACGTTCAGCGGCCCCTTCTCGAGGTCGGCGTGGAGTCGGCGCAGGATGACGTCGATGTTGCTGGCGATGTTTTCGGCGGACATGTCTTCCGCACCCACGCGGGTGTGGAACGTCCGGCGGTCACCGCTGCGAAGCTGGACCGTATTCTTCATCCGCTGGACGGTTTCGACGACGTCGTCGTCCGGCTGCAGCGGCTCGGGCATCTTACCGCGTGGCCCGAGGATGGTCCCGAGGTAGCGACCGATATCCTGCATCATGTCGGCTTCGGCGATGAAGAAGTCGGTGTCCTCGGCGAGGTCCTTGGCTTCGTCGTCGTCGTCGCCGAGGTCTTCGAGCTCGTCGCCACTGAGGACGTCGTCGGCGACATCCTCGGCTCGGAGCGCGGTCTCACCTTCGGCGAAAACCACGATTTTTGTCTCCTGGCCGGTCCCCTCCGGCAGGACGACACTTTCGTCTACACGGTTCGACGGATCGTTGAGGTCAAGATCGCGCAAATTAACTGCGATGTCCACCGTTTCGCGGAAATTCCGCTCAGGTGCCTCATCGAGTGCGCGAGAGACTGCGTTCTCTATTTCCTGATCTGCCATTGTTCACCTCCGTAGTGCGCCTGATGGCTTCTACGGGTCAGTGAAACAGGCGGACGCCTGTCTCGTTGAATCAGAAGCCGATGTGAAACTTAAAGGCGTCGAACGGGATCCGCGAGCGCTAGCGAGCGGATCCGACTGAGCGAGCGGTGACGTCAGGAACCACGAGCAAGGCGAGGTCCGTCAGGACTTCGCACACGTGAGCGGCGCGCGGACGACCTTCGGGAGTCCACGTCTCGAACGAACGGAGAGCGGTAGCGCGCCGTGAGTAGCGAAGGCTTCCTTACGAATGAGAGGGGTGTGGAACGACCCGCGAACGGAGTGCGTGAACGGGTGTGAGCGCACTCAAACTCACGAGTGCAAAGAGGAGTGAAAAACGTGGAGTCGCTCGCGACGCTCGTGCCTCAGGCCTTCGGCTCGGAGTCGCTACGCTGCGGCTTCTTCCACCTCAGACTCCTCGCCACAGCTCGGAGTCTGAGACATCGAAAGACTCACTGCGTTCGTTTTTCGGGTTTTTGCTTCGTCAGTGCCGGCTTACGCCGCCGCTTCCTCAGCAAAAACGTCGTCGTACTCGCCAGCGTCGATCTTCTCTTTGAACTCTCGCGGATTCTCGCCCTCGATGGTGACGCCCAGCGAGGTGCAGGTGCCGACGACTTCCTTGGCGGCACCTTTGAGGTCGTACGCGAGGAGGTCGGGCAGCTTCTGCTCGGCGATCTGCTTGACCTGGTCGACCGAGAGGTCAGCGACGAAGTCTTCCTGCGGCTCGCCGCTACCGGTGTCGAAGCCAGCCTCGTCTTTGACGAGTTCGGCCGTCGGCGGAACACCGACTTCGATGGTGAACGAGCCGTCGTCCTCATACTCGATAGTGACGGGGACCTCGGTGCCGTCGAAGGCTTCGGTCTGGTCGTTGATCTCCTGCACAACTGCCTGCACGTCTACGGGAGTCGGCCCCAGTTCGGGACCGAGCGGCGGGCCAGGGTTGGCCTGGCCGCCAGGAACGAGAACTTCGATTGTGCCTGCCATATCCATGAGTCCGTCGGCGCGGGTTTAAGAATTGCTTTTCAGTACCGGCCGTGTGAAAACGGATCACAGCCCAGTGGGTCGTCGGTAGATGGCTCCAGGAATCGCTGTCAGCGTCCGTGCTTGGTCACACAGGTCGAGAGCCCAATCAACTCCACCGGCTCAGAGTTGTCCGGCGAGTAGACGACCATCTGCCCTTTCTCCATGTAGGGGACCTTCGATTCCAGATTCGAGGGGATATTGACGGCAGAGATGGCGTCCTCGTCGCCCAGATTCAACACGACCGTCGTGTTTATTTGCTTGAACACCGGGTCGGCGATGTCCTGGGGGTCCTGTGTGATGAGAAACAGACCCAGACGCTCCTTGCGGCCCTGTTTGGCGGCGTCGGTAAATTTGCCGATGACTTTCTGGGCCTGGACGGTGTCGGCGTCGGTGAGGAAGTTGTGGGCCTCGTCCATCCCCAGAATCAGGGGCGTCTCCTCGATCCGATCGAAGGTGGGGTCGTTCGAGAGCTTCTCGTCGACGATGAGCGACGCCAGCGCCAGCACGACCGTCTCGGTCGCTCGCGAGTCGTTGATGTGGTACGTCGGGACCACGGTAATCCCGCCGGGTCGGACGAACTCGTGCACGAGGTCCGTGATGGGTCGGGCGTCCTGATCGAAGACGCCACCGAAGCCGAGCGCACGCCGCCGAACGGCGTCGAAGGTCGCCTCGTGGACTTTGCCTGATTCGTCTAACTCTTCTCGAAGTGCGGGGTCGTCCAGAAAGGTGGAGAACTGGTCGTAGGTCCCGCTGCGGCCGTACTCCTTCTGGAACCGCGGCAGGAGGACGTTCACCAGCGCGCCGTACTGATTGTCGTTGAGGCCACTGCCGGCGATCAGCCAGGGGTTGTCGTACACCATCGCAAACGGAATGGTGAACGGGACCTGCTCGGCGCGGTGGTGGTCTGCGGCGTAGGATGCACCCGCAACATCCGGAACGAAGGCCACTGTATCGTCGACGCCACCGCAGGCGATGCCCTCGCGCTCGCAGCGACGCTGGAACTCCTGGGGAAGCTCGCCGTCGTCGTGCATCTGTGAATACTCGTCCTGGGGGTCGAAGACGACCAGCGCGGGCGAGATATCGCGGTCGCTGCCGGACTCGACGGGATACGTTCGCTCGTCTGCGAGATACTGCCGGAGCATGTTCTTCGCACCGTGGGTCTTCCCTGAGCCCGTCCCGCCAGCGACGAGGGTGTGCCTGAAGACGAGCGGGTCGCCGTCGGTGTAGTCGTCTTTGAGTCGATAGTCGATGGTCGGCGGCTGGGCTGCAGTCCGGACTTTCTCGCCGCCGACCGAGAGATGGCCCAGAAAGACGCCGTCCTCGGGAATTTTCAATCCTGTCTTGATCTCGCTTGGATCGTCGGCCTGCCGGACCACCGTTTCGGGCTTTGGGACGCGGTCGGTCATCCGGCGCCTGAGGTCGCCATCCTCTTCGTACAGAACCGCGACGGGCTCCAAGGTCGCCATGAACTTGAAGTCCTGTTCGTCGATCTCCCGGGAGTTCATCGCGCGCTGGGCGTGGATCTCGGTGGCGTCGTCGGCGCGAAACTCCTGGGCGTATTCGAGGGCCGTAATTCTGCAGAACAGACGCTCGCCGTCGGGATAGGGGACGAGGAGGTACTTCCCGATTCGAACGGCCGAACGGTTGCCGACGGTCACGTACGCCCGGAGGTTGGTATCGTCTTCGTCCTCGCTGATAGTCAGGCCCTCCGCGGCCGAGAGGACGCCGATACCATGGTCGTTGCTCGTCGGCGAAACGTCGACTGGTTCGAAGCGGTCGTCGTCCTGGCTGCTGGTTTCCGTCGCCGAATCGTCGAGCACTTCGGAATCGTCTGGCGCGGTATCTGTCGGCGGATCGTCCACGCCGTCATCGTCATCGCCGTCGAATTCGGTGAAATCCCCGAGGTCGGACATACTCCGTGCAATGGGTGGCCGTCACTAAGTATTTCGTCCCTCCCTGTCCGTTTCCCAAAAGGTCTCCAAGGAGGGGCGTCAACGTGGAGACGATGACCGCGTGGTTTCGCGTCATGACGTACAACGTCCGGTACGACAATCCGGACGACGGCGAACACCGCTGGGAGTTCCGCCGCGAGGCGGTCGCGAACACGATCCGCTTTCGTGAGCCGGCGCTACTTGGCCTGCAGGAGCCGCTAGGCCACCAGCTCGAATACCTCAAGCGCCACCTCCCCGGCTACGAGTGGGTCGGCCGCCCCCGCGTCGATGGGGCTGAAGAAGGCGAATACTCGCCCATCGGTTTCGACGAGCAGCGGTTCGACCTCGTCGAGTCTGATACCTTCTGGCTCTCGGAGACACCCAACCAGGCGGGGAGTCTCGGCTGGGACGCCCGCCACCCCCGGATCGTCACGTGGGCGCGCCTGCGAGACCGCCGCACCGACGACATCTTCGTGCACGCCAACACGCACTTCTCCCACGACGGCCCGCAAGCCCGCCGCGAGAGCGCGGCACTCCTCCGTCAGCGACTCGACGAGATCACCGGCGACGATCCGGCGATCGTGACTGGCGATTTCAACTGCGTCGCCGGCGAACCACCGCACGAGACGATCGTCGATTCGGCTGCCGGCCAACGGACGTTCCACAACGCTCGGGTGGTCTCAGCGCACGGCCACTACGGCCCGCTGACGTCCGTGACCGACTTCGAGCACCTCGTGCCCAATCGCAAGATCGACCACATCTTCGTCACCGACGGTGTCGGCGTTCACCAACACGGCGTCTGCACCGATCTCTATGCGGAGGATCGCTACCCATCCGATCACTTCCCCGTTCTCGCCCAGATCCGGTTGGAGTGATAGTGATTGCTGTAGCGATTTCCCGGTACGATCGCACGACGTCGTGTGGTCGGTCCGGAACAGACCGACAGGAATCACTATGAGGGCCCCGGCGGATTTTTGCTGCTTGCTATCCTACCGTGTGGTATGTTACTTATCCGTGGGACCGCCGGCGGGACGGCCCTGACGGGAACGCTCTACGAGCCCGGTGAGGAGCCGCCGAGCTACCGGGGCGCGCCCGACGAGGGGACGCCGTACGTCTGGGTCTGTGACGCTTTCTACGAGGTCGCGAGTGGCGGTCAGCTCCAGACGGTGGGCGACCGTGACATCAATGTCGCCTTCGAGACGCCGAGCCCGCGTGGGTTCGAAACTCGGGCGCGTGCGATCGAGGCAGCCAGAGAACACATCCGGACGCAGTTTCAGCGCCTGGGCGTCGACGCGGCGACCGTCGCGATCGAGATGGTCGAGGAAGCCGAAGATAGTGACAATCGATAGTGGCTACTGAAGCGAGTCATTCGATCAGCAGATACATCGCCACCAGGACGCCTGCGAGGACGGCCAGCGAGCCCAGCAGGACGACCGTGTTGTCGATGACCAGCGCCGCGACGACGGCCATCAGCAGCGCAAGCGAACCCAGTGCGAGCACGAGCACGTCCGGGCCGACCGGCAGGTCCGTCGAATTCCCTATCTGCGTCGTCTGGGTCGGGCGGTCGCGGGGCTGGGGTTTCGAGAGTGACTCGTCGACAGCGACGGGGTTTGATTCCTCGGGCGGCTCTTCGAGGATGACGTCGGAGTAGCGGGTCGTGGCCCCGTAGGCAGTGACGACCTTGAGTTTGCCCCGTGTTGGGGGCGAGCCGACGACGTCGACGGTGACGCTGCGGGTCGAGTTAGCCTCGACGTGGTGGTTGTTCGCTTCGAGACGTGCCACCTCCGAGAGAGCATCGTCGAGGTGAAGGTGCACGTGGACGGATTCGCCGTGGTTCTGGAGGCGGACCTCGAAGGAGTCGGTCGTCGTGAACTCGTTGGGGACCTCCAGCCCGTGAAGCTCCTCGCGGTTGACGTGCACCGGCAGCGTGTCTGGCACGACTGGCTGTGCGCAGGCACAGTAGAAAAAGGTTCAGGCCAGTGTCGCTGGCACGTCAGCCCGTGGTGCTGTAGCGTTTCGACCAGTAGTAGATCAGTGGCGTTCCCGCTACCGTCGGCCACAGCCACGCCCCAATCCCCAGAACCGGCGTGAGATTGACGGCCGAAACGGCACTGACCGTCGCGATATACGCCGCGATCATCCGCTGGAGGTGACCGACGAGCCACTCCCCGGCGGAACCGCTCCTGAACTGCCGAATTTCGAGGCCCCCGTACGCGACCCCGATCACCCCGAAGACGGCCATCACGATCCCGAAGGAATCGCCGCCGAGAGCTCGGCTCGCGCCCCATCCCCCGAGGGCGAGACAGGCGAGGACGACGCTCCCGGCAGCCAGCCAGTCGACCGTGTGCGCCGAACCGGGTGAGCGCTTCCGGGCGAGGACTCGATACCCAGAGAACGCGAGGTACCCGCTGAAGACGGCCACCAGCGTGAGGACGATCCGGAACGTCGTGGTGTCGGTCAAAACGAGCACGAACACGGTCGCGACAACGACGGCCATCGAGCCGAGGAATATCTTCCCGGCTCCGCGATGTCGCCGTCCGCCCTTCTCGGTCAGGAGTGCCACCACGCCCGCGAACACAGCCACGGTGCCTGCAGCGATATGCACCCACAGCGACCACGTTTCGATGGTCGGCATACGTCGTACTGTCCGACTCGCTCAATAAACGTTGTCGCGAGAATAGTGCGATCACGAGCCGAGTGGCCGGTACCGCGGGAGCGAAATCGTGCCGGCGCAATCAGGCTGGTGACTCTTCACGCATGTCCGGTGGCAGGAGATTCGGGATCCCGTCTTCGATCGGATAGGCTTCGCCACACTCCGAGCACGTCAGCGTCCCGGCGAGTATCTCGCCGTCGTCGTCGCGCTCGTCGACCTCCAGTTCGAGGTCGTGTTTGTCCAGCGGGCAGCAGATGATGTCCAGCAAGTCTTCGTTCATACCCCTCTCTCCGGCCCGCCCCGTCAAAAATCCCCCGGGAGCGACCGACTCCCCCTACGCTGGAGGATCAGTATTCAGGTTCTTCCAGGACGATCGACTGGTCGCGGCCGGGGCCGATGCCGACGGCGTAGATCGGCGTGTCGAGTTCGTCGCTGATGTATTCGAGGTACGCCCGTGCGTTTTCGTGGAGCGCGTCGTAGCCCTTCTCGGCGACGGCGTCCCAGTCCTGTTCGGGCCAGCCCTCGAACGTCCGGAAGTTCGCTTCACAGCGGGCCCACTGCTCGGTCGTCGCGGGGATGGTCTCGATCTCTTCGCCGTCCAGCGTGTAGCTGTGGCCGACTTGCAGTTCGTCCAGGCCTGACAGCGTGTCGACGTGGTTGACCGCGAGGCCAGTGAACCCGGAGACGCGCGCAGCGTGGCGCAACATCGGCATGTCGAGCCAGGCGACCCGGCGCGGGCGGCCCGTGACGGTTCCGTACTCGTCGCCTTCCTCACGGATGTAGGTGGCCAGCTCCTCGTTCTCGCCTTCGCCCTGCTCCTCGTAGCCGGGGGTGTCGCCGACGACGCCGCCCAGCTCGGTCGGCATCGGGCCGCTCCCGACTCGTGTGAGGTAGGCCTTGACGATCCCGATCACTTCGCCCGAGCCGACGACCCCCGGCGCGAGCCCAGTACCGGTACAGGCCCCGCCAGCGGTCGGATTCGAGGATGTGACGTAGGGATAGTTGCCGTGGTCGATGTCGATGAGCGTTCCCTGTGCACCTTCGAGAACGATGTTCTTCCCGTCGGCCATCGCCTCGGCGAGGAACGCGCTGGCGTTGACGGTTCGACCGCTGTCGGCGAGTCGCTCACCGTACGCACGGTATTGCTCGAACAGCGCGTCGACGTCGAACGCGTCGGGATCGTCGAGGTCCTGGATCGAGAGTCCGTAGACGTCCTCGACGACCGCGCGCTTCTGCGGGACGACGTACTCCAGCTTTTCGCGAAGAATTTCCGGGTCGAGCAGGTCGCCGATCCGGACCCCACGACGGCCGGCCTTGTCCTCGTAGGTCGGGCCGATCCCCCGTCCCGTGGTACCGACTTCCTGGTCGTCCTCACTCTTGACCTCCTCTTCGATTCCGTCCAGCACGCGGTGATAGGGGAGAATGGCGTGTGCCCGGCGCGCGACGCGAACGTCCGGGTCGAGACCGCGCTCGCGCAGCTTGTCGATCTCCTCGAACAACGTCCGTGGGTTGACCACGCAGCCGTTACCGAGCACGCCGATCTTGCCCCGGACTGCACCGCTGGGAACGAGCGACAGCTTGTACTTCTCGCCGCCTTCGACGACGGTGTGTCCGGCGTTGTCTCCGCCCTGGTAGCGAACGACGAGGTCGGCATCCTCGCCGTAAAGGTCGACGACACCGCCTTTCCCCTCGTCGCCGAGTTGGGAACCGACAATCGTGACAGTCATCACGGCCGAATTCCGTCCACCCGGGTAAACAGATTACGGTCCGCACTCCGTCGCAACTGTCATCATATACCATCCCAGATTGCTAGTGAATATATCACAACGTGTAAATAGACCGACGCTGTAGTTCGCTACAGCGGTTTCTGGCCGGAAATACAACAACATTTAAACCCTGGGCATACAAGTTAACAAATGCCATGATAGACCGGCTTGAGAAGGAAGTCGACATGCTGGAGCGCCATCTGCAGGTGTTGCGGATGGTCATCGAGAACGAGCCCATCGGCATCGTCAAGATGTCTAACGAGACCGGCTACCCACATCACAAGGTTCGCTACTCGCTTCGCGTTCTCGAAGAAGAGAACTTGATCGAGCCCTCCAGTCAGGGTGCGATCACGACCGAGCAGACCGCCGAGTTCGTCGACGACCTCGACGAGAAGATCGATCACATCATCGAGAAGCTCGAAGGGATGAAGATCGACGGTGCGGCCGAAATCGAGAACTAAGCGACTGTCCGAGCGCCGCCTGTCTCACAGCTCCGGGACTGCCAGGTGAAACCCACCATCTCGTGATTCGACCAGACAGAGGTGGAACCCGTCTTTTCGCGACAGGCGCACGAAACTCTCGCGTTTGTCACGACTCAAGATTCCGCCACCGGACGCCTCGGCTGCGGTCTCTAGGGCGTCGGGATCGAAGAAACTCGACGTAACGAAGAAGGCCCCAGCGAGGTGGTCGTTCGATTCGCCGACCCGCGTGGCGGCAGTCACCAGCGTCGTCATCATCTCGTCGGTGGCAGCCTCACGCGAGTCGTTGAGGTTCGTCACGACCAGTGGGTTGCCCATCCGATCGCGCAACACGACGTCGAAGTGTTCCTGCGTTCGCTGCTCCTGGCCGTTTTCGGTGACGGAAACGGAGACCGAGCCGTTCAGTTCGGCGCGGTCGATCCGTGGGAGCGCGTCGTACAGGTCCGCGAGCGCGTTCTGGTGGCCGGTGTCCCGGACCTCGTACAGCAGCGTGCGGACGACCCAGTCGACGAATCGATAGTGGAGCGTATCGAAGAGAAATTCCTCGAAAGGGCGGCCGTCGACGGCCGCGTCGTCGGCTTCGAAGCCCGTGTGGTACTCCAGATTGAGATTCGCATCGACAGCGTCGGCGTCGGCCGAACCGTCGTGGGCACTCGTCAGCGTCGCGTCTCCTTTCGACTCGTAGCGGACGAAGAGGTTCGTCCCGTCGATGGCCTGTGCCGGGCTGAGCGAGATCTCCGCGGTCGTCGTCTCGGTCGACGTTGACTGCTCGGCAAGCTGCTGGCGGAGGTCCTCGATTTCGGCCTGGAGTTCGTCACGTTCAGCGCGCACGCGCTCGAGTTCTTCCTGCAGTTCGTCCCGTTCTGCCTCCAGCTCGTCACGTACCTCCGTGAGTTCATCCCGAGCGCCTTCGAGCTCCGCGCGCTCTGCTTTTAGCTCGTCGAGTCGGCGCTTTAGATCCGCAATCTCCGCCTCTGCAGCGTCGAGGTCTGCGCTCGTGCCTGATTCTCGCCCACTCCCAGCCGAGCGTCGACCCCCCGTCTCATGCTGCGTTTGGGGTGTCGACTTGGCCGTACTCGATTGGCTCTGCTCGCCGTCGTCCTCCGGGGTCCAGGTGCGGTCGGGGTCCACCGATGGGATCGTCCGCTGTTCGAGGTCAGCAGTGCCTCCCGACGGTGTCTCCTCGGAGATTGCTCGCTCTGCGACCTCGGTCGCAGCGTCAGTCACGTCTGTCCGTTCGGACCGCCGCTCACGGGATTCGCGCTCTGGGATATCCCCGTGTGATCGGCTCTCGGTCACTGGCTCTTGGGAACGAGGTGACTCCCTCGAATGGGTGCCGCTGTCGACAGACCGCGACTGTCGGCGCTCCGGTGGCTGCTCCGATTCCGAGCGTCGCTCTCGCCCTTCGGGACCGTCGCTTCGGGGCTGGTCCGGCCCACTTCGCTGGGACTGGCGTGACCCGTCGTCGCGCCGCGATCGGTCCGACTCGCTGTCCGATGGATGGCGTGGCTCGTCGCGCTGTGCCGTTCGTGGCTGACCCTCCCGTGACTGTTCCGACCCACGGGCCGGCGGGTCGCGCGTTCGCTCGGTGGACGATTCACGCGTCTGGCCACGGTTTTCACGCGCTGGCTCCCGCCCTTCTCGTTGTGTGGACCGTCGTTTCTCCGCGCTACTACTCGCCGACTGCTGTTCGGACGTCCGTTTCGACTCCGGCCCGGCAGCCCTATTGGTTCGCCCACCCGACTGTTCGTCCTCACGTGCCGACGAGTCGACATCAGTCCGCTCCGTCGGTTCGCTCTCCACTTCGGCGTCCGTCGTCGTCTCAGTCGAAGTCACCGTCTCGGTGGAGTCCCCACCGGCGCCAGCGTCGTTTACGTCCGTTTCTGGGTCGGACCTGTCAGCGCTCGTTTCTGGGTCGGACTCGTCAGCGCCCGATTCCGGGTCGGACCCGCCACTCGCACCGGTCGTGGCCGACCCGGTGGCGCTGTCCTCGGGCGGTTCTGGTTCGGGAATCTCGATCGGCTCGACCTCGACCGGCCGGACCTCGTAGATTCCGACCTCCTCGTCGGCCTGCTCGAAGGCGTCCTCGTCGGTGAGGAGTCGCTCGGACTCGCCGACGTAGGCGACGCTCATCGACTTGCCGCCGTGGTAGACAACGTAGTAGTCGCCACTGAGGACGTTCTCGGAGAGTTCGACGTAGCCCGTGAACCCGCCCTCGGAGAGTTTCTGATCAGCATCGCCGAGGGCTGTCTCCTCGCTGTAGTATTTCGCGCGAACCTCGTCGCTTCGCTCCTGCATCACGGCCAGCAGCGGGAGCGCGGCCGTCGGCGCCACGTAGACCGTTCCCGTGGCGTCTTCGAAGTCCTCGATGGAGCCGCCGAGGACGCCGACGACTGTGCCGTTGAGCATGTAGAGCGTGGCCCGTCCCGCCGTGACTGCCCCGGAGAACGAACGATCGGCCAGTGTGCGCAACTCCTCGTAGCCGTCAGAGAAAGGGCGCGAGTCCCACTCGTCGACACGGTCAGCCGTGCGCGTCGTCATTGTCTTGGACAAGTCGTATGCGGACCAAATACTTTGCGCCGCGTCAGACGAACTGCGCTATCGACGGGGCGAGACGAGTCACGAGTCGTGCGGTCGAATAGCAAATGAATACCATCCCGCCGCAGACACGATCGGTGCGCCTTTTTCCCTGGGCGTCCAAGAGGGTGCATGAACGAGAAACCGGGGGTCAGCGATCGGTACCGGATGGCCAGTCCGTGGCCGCTGTTCGTCGCGCTCGGGTTCGCGCTGTCGGAGGTCGGAATCGTGCTCGGCGTCTTCCCGATCGCCGTCGGCGGCGTCTTGCTGTTCGGCGGCAGTATCGCCGGCATCCTCACCGAGTCGGGCTACGCTACTCATCTCTGGAAGACGAGCGCCCTGATCGGGGCGGGCCTGCTCGTCGTTGCGCTTGTACTGGCATTCCTTCAGGGCGAGCTTTCGACGACAGCGGCGCTTTCGGCCGTCGAGACCCCCAACGAACCAGGGTATCGGCTCCTCAGCCGCGGCGTCTCGATCGGTCTCGCCGGCGTCTTCCTGGTGGGTATCGGGGCCGCCCAGATCGGACGCCACCCCGCGCGATAGCTGGGAGAAACCAACAGCCTATTTACTCGCCTCTGCTATGGCTCGGGTATGGATAGGGCTATCTTCGACCGGGACACGCTGCTCGACCTGACGGTCAACGTCATCCCCCTCGGTATCCTGGCGTTTTTCCTCGTAGTGTTCCTGGTGTACGCACCCGGACCGCTCGCGTTCGACTCCGTGTTCACGACCGTCCAGTTGGCGATCGTGTTCACCACCTTCGTCCTGCTGGCCGTATTGACCTACTACGCAGGCAAAGCGATCGCTGGCGCGGAGAAAGAACTCGGGATCCACGCCGAGACGGCCACCATCGAACCCGACGGCGCGGCGTCCGACGAGGACTCATAAACCACCCCCGATATCACGGGTCGCATTAAAACCACAGTGCCAATCGATCCAATCCTTTCTTTACCCCCCGGTCCTGAGAGGCCCATATGGCAAGCGGACAGCTCGCGATAACTGTGCTGATGGGGCTGCTCCTCATCGTCGTCGCCGCCGTTCTCACTCGGATCGAGAACTGGCGGTCGTACACGCCACTGGCGGGCGGCGGCGGCCTCGTCGGCGAGGACAGCGGGTATGGACACTCCGAAAAACCGGCAGGGATCACACGCTGGCTCACGACGGTCGACCACAAGGACATCGGGCTTCTCTACGGCCTCTACGCGCTGATCGCGTTCGCCGTCGGTGGAATTATGGTCATGCTGATGCGGGTCGAACTCCTCTGGCCGGGCGTCGACATCCTCGAAACGCAGACGTACAACGCTTTCCTGACCAGCCACGGGATCACGATGCTGTTCCTGTTCGGGACACCGATCATCGCGGCGTTCGGGAACTACTTCATCCCACTGTTGATCGGTGCGGACGACATGGCGTTCCCGCGGATCAACGCCATCGCGTTCTGGATGCTCCCGCCCGGTGCGCTGCTGATCTGGGGTGGCTTCCTCATTCCGGGAATCGCGCCCGCACAGACGTCCTGGACGATGTACGCGCCGCTGTCGGCCACCCAGACTCACATTGGTGCTGATCTGATGTTACTGGGACTGCACCTCACCGGTGTCTCTGCGACCATGGGCGCGATCAACTTCATCGCGACCATTTTCACCGAGCGTGACGACGACGTCAGTTGGGCGAATCTGGACATCTTCTCCTGGACGATGCTCACCCAGTCGGGCCTGATCCTGTTCGCGTTCCCGCTGCTGGGTAGCGCTCTGGTGATGCTCCTCATGGATCGGAATCTCGGGACGACGTTCTTTGCCGTCGAAGGCGGTGGCCCGATGTTGTGGCAACACCTGTTCTGGTTCTTCGGCCACCCCGAGGTGTACATCCTCGTGCTTCCGCCGATGGGGCTGATCAGCTATATCATCCCGCGATTTAGCGGGCGGAAGCTGTTCGGGTTCAAGTTCGTCGTCTACTCCACCCTGGCGATCGGGGTCCTCAGCTTCGGTGTCTGGGCCCACCACATGTTCTCGACCGGGATGGACCCGCGTCTGCAGGCCTCGTTCATGGCAGTCTCATTAGCGATTGCAATACCATCCGCAGTCAAGACGTTCAACTGGATCACGACGATGTGGAACGGGAAGCTGAAGCTGACGACGCCGATGCTGTTCTGTATCGGTTTCATCGCGAACTTCATCATCGGCGGCGTGACCGGTGTCTTCCTCGCCGCAGTCCCCGTCGACTCGATGTTGCTGCACGACACCTACTACGTCGTGGGGCACTTCCACTACGTCATCATGGGTGCGATCGCGTTCGCGATCTTCGCGGGCGTCTACTACTGGTTCCCCATCTTCACGGGTCGGATGTACCAGAAGACCCTGGGCAAGTGGCACTTCTGGCTGACGATGATCGGGACGAACATCACGTTCTTCGGGATGCTTATCCTGGGGTACCTCGGGATGCCGCGCCGATACGCGACCTACAACGTCTCGGTCGGCCCGGTCGACGTCTTCAGTGTGCTCCACCAGTCGGCCACGGTGGGCGCGTTCATCCTCCTGCTCGGGCAGCTGATCTTCGTCTGGAACATCGTCTCCTCCTGGAAAGAGGGGCGGCGTATCACCGACGGCGATCCGTGGGATCTCAAAGAAGACGATCTGTACAGTCGCGAGTTCCGCTGGTTCGAGCGCCGGATGGAAGACGACATCGCTCTGGCTGATGGGGGCGAGGAATCGCCGGATGGCGATTCCGAGCGTCAGTAGCGCTTGCGCTACTGGAAGTCCAACATTGCTGTTTGATTCTGGAAGAGGAATCGCCGGATGGCGATTCCGAGCAACGGTAGCTCTCCGATCTACCGGCAGTCCTGAATTACTGTTTAATTCTGAAGAGAGGAATCCGTGAATGCGGATTCCAAGCAGTACGTGACTCTTCTGTGCGATCCTCGATCACAAACGAGTGGTCTCGTCGGTCACGTACAACAGCCCAGCGAGCACGACGATTGCGGCCACTTCGACCACGATCGCGCCGAACTCGGCCGGGCCGGTAAGGAGATGATCGAGAAACCACTGAACCGAGGGCTGTTCGGTTCCGACGCCCTCGCCGAAGAGGATGTATCGGCGGTGGCCGAGCAAGTGCCAGAGGAAGTAGCCCACGGCATAGCCAGCCATGACGACGATTCCAGCGGCGTAGAAGGGACGGCGATTCTGGCGCGTGTGAGCGTAGGCGATGCCACCGAGCAGTGCGATCCCCGAAAAGACGAGGAGCGGGTATCGAATACCCCACGGGACGAGTTCCTCACTCCCGAGATATGGCCACCATCCCAGCACGCCGACGACGATGTGGATCATTGCCGCGACGACGAGGAGCTGGACGGCGATAAACTCCAGTGCGAAGATGCGATCGTCGGTCATTGACTGTTCTCAGGGGCGGGCAAATTTAGTCTCGCTGTCTCGGATCGCTCGGGCGCGGCGGGCACACGATCAGCCGGCGATCAGCGCGACACCGGCGACGAACATCATAAACGCGATCAGCGCGAGGACGACGAACAGGAGATCCTTGTCTGACATGGTTCGCCTTTCGGACTCGAAGTGAAAAGACTAATCGCTCTCGGCCCGAACGACCGATGTGACAGAATCCACTGCCTCGCGGTGGCAGGGCCAGCGCGTCCTCTACGTCCTCTACGCCGCGGTCGTCACGATCGCCGCGCTCATGGGGTTCATCATCGGTGTGATCAACCCCGACGGGCTGAATCCCGTCCTCTTCGGCGTGATCGAACTCCCGGCGACGCCCGTCGGGATGGTCATCTTCGGCGTCGTCTACGTGAGCCTCGGCCTCGGCGCGCTCATGCTCGCGGTCCAGTTCGTCGCGGATCGGTTCGACGACAAGCGCGTGGAGTGACGGTGACCCGCTAGTCCTCGCGCATCTGATCCCGGATGCGCTCGGGAACGCTCGGATCGCGCAACGTCGTCGTATCACCGAGGTCGTCGTCGTTGGAGATGTTTTCGAGCAGGCGGCGCATGATCTTGCCCGAGCGGGTCTTGGGCAGGTCGTTGACGACCACGACCGCGTTCGGGCGCGCGAACTTGCCGATGTCATCTTCGATTGCTTTCACGATCTTGTCCTCGATACCCGCCGCATCCACACCTTCACGCAGCGTGACGTAGACGTCCGGCACTTCGCCCTTCTCCGGGTCGTTCCGGGAGACGACGGCGGCCTCGGCGACTTCCTGAACTTCCGAGACGGCGGATTCCAGTTCCATGGTCCCCAGGCGGTGGCCAGCGACGTTCATCACGTCGTCGAGTCGGCCGAGGATGCGGAAGTACCCGTCTTGCCCGTGAACTGCGCCGTCGCCGGCTTTGTAGACCCAGTCTGAGGGATCGTCGCTGTCGGTCTCGGAGAAGTCACGCCAGTATTCCTCGATGAAGCGGTCGTCGTCGCCGTATACAGTTTGCAGCATCCCCGGCCATGGGCGCTCGATGACGAGGTTACCCGCCCGTCCCGACGCTGGCTCAATCTCGTCACCGCGGTCGTCGTAGATGGCCGGCTCGATCCCTGGTGCGGGTTTGCCGGCACTGCCGGGTTTCATGTCGTCCAGCGCGGGGAGGTTGGTGATGAGATGGCCACCGGTTTCGGTCTGCCACCAGGTGTCGACGATCACCGCGTCGCTGTCACCGATGTGCTCGTAGTACCAGTTCCAGGCTTCCGGTTGGATGGGCTCGCCCACCGTGGTCATGTGTCGGAAGTCGAAGTCGTATCCCTCCAGATACTCTTCGCCCCACTTCATGAACTGCCGGACAGCAGTGGGCGAGGTGTGGAAGATGTCGACGTCGTACTTCTCGGCGATCTCCCAGATGCGGCTCTTGTGGGGGTGGTCGGGCGCGCCTTCGAACATGACGCTCGTCGTCCCCAGCGAGAGCGGCCCGTAGACGATGTAGGTGTGGCCGGTGATCCAGCCGATGTCTGCCGCACACCAGTAGGTGTCCTCGGGTTTGATGTCCAGGACGTACTTGCTCGTGCCAGTGGCGTACGCGAGATACCCGCCGGTGCGGTGCTGACAGCCCTTGGGCTTGCCCGTCGTTCCCGAAGTGTACATCAGGAAGAGCGGATCCTCGGCGTCTCGCGTGACGGGATCGACGCGGGCGCGTTCGTTGTTGGCCAGGAGTTCCGAAACCAGTACGTCCCGGCCCTCTTCGAGCTCGGCCTCCGGGTGGAGTTCGCCCTCGTGGCGCTCCCAGACGAGGACTTTGTCGACATCTTTTGCTGCGAGTTCACAGGCCTGGTCGGCCTTCTCCTTGTGGTTGAGGAGGTCGCCCCGGCGGTAGTAGCCGTCGGCGGTCACGACGACGTCGCTACCGGCGTCGTCGATCCGGTCGGCCAGTGCCTGGGCCGAAAAGCCCGCGAACACCTCCGAGTGGGGTGCGCCGATCCGAGCACACGCGAGCATGGTAATCGGAAGCGCGGGTAGCATCGGAAGGTGTAGCGTGACGACGTCGTCTTCTTCGACGCCGGCGTCTTCGAGGGCGGCCGCCATCTTGTTCACCTCGCGATAGAGGTCCTGATAGGTGATGTTGCGCTGCTCGCCATCCTCGCCCTCCCAGAGCAGGGCTGTCTGGTTCTTTCGCTCGTCGAGATGGCGGTCGATACAGTTGTAGGATGCGTTCAACTCACCGCCGGTGAACCACTCGTAAAAGGGCGGATTGGAGTCGTCCAGCACTTCGTCCCAGTGAGAGTCCCACTCGAGCATCTCGGCGTACTCCTCGAAGCCCGCGGGGAAGTCGTCGAACCGGTCGTAAATCTCCGGATCGGAGGCGTTCGCCTGCCCGACGAACTCCGGCGGCGGCCGGTAGTAGTCCTGGTCGGGAAGCCGTGCTTCCAGTTCTGAATCATCATTGTCGACCATCGTGTTCTGACGTTCACGCGAGGGTACAATGAAAGTATCCCCTGCTCCCAATCGCGCGCCGAGAGCGGTCTGTGCGGGGAGCGAGTGTCAACCCGCAACGCCCGTTCCTTCTCGATACGTCCCGTAGTGGTCCTCGAAGATGCTCATGATCTCGCCCATCGTGGCCTGCGTTTTCACTGCTTCGACGATCGCCGGGATCGTGTTGTCGTCGCGCTCGATCGCGGCCTCGAGGTCTGCCAGCGCCTCTCGAACCGCGTTGTCGTCGCGCTCGTCTTTGACTCTCGCGAGACGGTCGAGCTGGCGCTCCTGGACTGCGTCGTCCACTGTGAGAATCTCGGTGTCTTCGTCGCCGTCGGTCGAATAGGCATTGACGCCGACGACCGTCTCCTCGCCCTCCTCGACGCGCTCCTGGTACTCGTAGGCGGCGTCCTGGATCTCGCGCTGGAAGAAGCCCTGCTCGATCCCGCGGAGGACCCCCTCGCGCATCGATCCGCCCCCTTTCTCGCGGATCGTCTCGATGTAGTCCATCGCCTCTGCCTCGATCTCGTCGGTGAGTTTCTCGACGGCGAAACTCCCACCGAGCGGGTCAACGATGTCGGCCGCGCCGGACTCCTCGGCGATGATCTGCTGGGTTCGGAGCGCGACGCGAACGGCCTCCTCGCTCGGGAGTGCCAGCGCCTCGTCGTAGCTGTTTGTGTGGAGGCTCTGGGTGCCGCCCAGCACCCCGGCGAGCGCTTGCAGCGTCACGCGCACGACGTTGTTCAGCGGCTGCTGAGCGGTGAGCGACTGGCCGGCTGTCTGGGTGTGGAATTTGAGCTTCCGGCTCTCCTCGCGGTCTGCGTCGTACCACTCGTCCATGATGCGAGCGTAGATCCGCCGCGCGGCCCGGAACTTGGCCACCTCCTCGAAGATTGAGTTGTGGCTGTTGAAGAAAAACGAGAGTGTTGGCGCGAACTCGTCGACGTCCAGTCCCCGGTCCAGGCAGTCCTCCACGTAGGCGAAGCCGTCCGCGAGCGTGAAGGCCAGCTCCTGGATTGCGGTCGACCCGGCCTCACGAATGTGATAACCCGAGATCGAGACGGGCTTGAATTTCGGCGTCTCTCCGACGGAAAACTCGATCACGTCCGTGACCAGTTTCAGCGACGGCTCCGGGGGGATGACCCACTCTTTCTGCGCGATGAACTCCTTGAACATGTCGTTCTGGAGCGTCCCGCGCAACTGTTCGCGAGGGACCCCACGCTGGTCGGCCAGTGCGACGTACATCGCGTAGATGACGGGCGCGCTGGGATTGATTGTGAACGACGTCGAAACCTCGGCGAGGTCGATCCCGTCGAAGAGAATCTCCATATCTGCGAGCGTGTCGACGGCGACGCCTTCCCTGCCGACCTCGCCGTCGGCCATCACGTCGTCGGAGTCGATGCCCATCAGCGTGGGCATGTCGAACGCCGTCGATAGCCCGGTCTGACCCTCCTCGATGAGGTAGTGAAAGCGCTCGTTGGTCTCTCTGACGGTGCCAAAGCCCGCGAACTGGCGCATCGTCCAGGTTCGCCCGCGGTACATGGTGGGATAGACGCCCCGGGTATAGGGTGGCTCGCCGGGGAATCCGAGATCGGATTCGTAGTCGATATCTGCGACGTCTGCCGGCGTGTACAACCGGTCGACCTCGTGGTTGGAGCTGGTCGCGAAGCGGTCGGTTCGCTCGCTATAGGAATCGAGAACGGGATCGAGTGTGTCCGCCTCCCACTCGCGCTTTGCCTCACGAATCCGCTCCAGCTCCTCCTCGTCGAACATAGCTCAATTTTGTAGTGAAAAGCCATTAAGGATTTGGTGATAGACGACATATTCGGCGCTGTCGATCGTTCCGAAACGAAGAGAGGGGGCAGGGGGCCCGGTCACCATGTCACAACGACCGTTCACGGGCACAGTGCGAGCCGACGGTTGCTCGCATTGTTTACTCAGTATCGAGTAATACTTGAATGGTTCTATTTGGGATCAGTACGTCTATATAGTACAGACTGGTCGTGCGGGAGGGCCAACACGAAGGTGGGGCTTTTTGATAGTAAAGAACTACATGGTAGATGATGAGCATCAATCGCGCAACAGGTGTCTGCATGTTCTGTGGGGGAGACGGGGCCCAGAAGACGTGCAGGCACTGCGACGGGAAATACCACATGGCCTGTGCGCGCGAGCGAGGAAATCTGCGCGTTGAGGAACACGGGAACGCGCTCGTGGGGACGACCAGGCTCAACTACGATTGGGAGTGCCCCAACTGTGGGCGCACGGCCCGCGGTGTGATATAGCCTACAGGTGCTCTCGGACCGTCTCGACGACTGCTTGCTGGACGTCGGCCTGTGGCTGTTCGGCGTCGATACGGACGAAGCGATCCGGTTCGGCCGCGACGAGACGGTCGTAGTTGTCGGTCACACGCTGGAGGTACTCTGCCTGTTCGAACTTGTTGGTTGCGCCGGCGCGTCTGGCTCCCACCTCGGGATCGACATCTAAGTAGAGCGTGAGATCTGGCGGTCGCGTCCAGGGCTCGTGAATCTCCTGAACGAACGAGAGTGCGTCCTCGAGCTGGGAGTGGTCGGCAAGCGTCGCCCCCTGGTAGGCGTACCGGGAGTCCGAATATCGATCGGAGACGACCAGGTCACCGCGGTCGAGTGCCGGACGGATCACAGACGAGAGGTGATCGGCGTGATCGGCGGTATACAGGAACAGTTCGGCCAGCGAATCCGCGCCGTCGTCGGCGATCGAGCGTTCGACGGCCTCACCGTACCACGAGTCCGTCGGCTCGCGCGTGAACGTCGTCTCGACGTCGAGAGCCGTCTCGCGCAGCGTCTCCCAGGCGCTGGTCTTGCCGCTACCGTCGATCCCCTCCAGTGTGACGAGCATACGCCTACCTCACAGTGCGGATTTGTAAGACCGTCGTGATCGGCCCATCACAGGTGCCGCTTTCCCAAACTGTTTGCGCGCCATTTTTATACCGGCTCCGAGCGTCGAAACGAGTATGCAGGTACTCGTGACCGGTGGCGACGGCTTCGTCGGACGGAATCTCTGCGCGGAACTGGCCGAGCGCGGCCACGACGTGACCAGTCTCTCCCGAGAGCCGGATCTGTCGGTTCTTCCGGATAGTGTCGACACGGTCGCCGGCAACGTGACAGACTACGACTCGATCGAACCCGCCTTCGAGAGCCAGGACGTCGTCGTCAATCTCGTGGCGCTCTCACCACTGTTCACGCCCGACGGGGGCAACGAGATGCACGAGAAAGTCCACCTCGGCGGGACGAAAAACGTCGTCGCGGCCGCCGAGGCCCACGACGTCGACCGAATCGTCCAGATGAGCGGCGTCGACGCCGATCCGGATGGCCCCACGCACTACCTCCGAGCGAAGGGGCAGGCCGAGGACGTGGTCAAAGAGTCCGACCTGGAGTGGGTGATTTTCCGGCCGTCGATCGTCTTCGGTGACGGTGACGAAATCGTCCCCTTTACTAAGCGCCTGAAAAAGCTGTTCGCGCCAGGGCTCCCGGTGTATCCACTACCCGGCGGTGGCAAGAAGACGGTCTTCCAGCCAATCTGGGTCGGCGACCTCGCCGAGATTATGGCCGACGCCATCGAAACCGAGGCACACACAGGCCGAACGTTCGAGGTCGGTGGCCCGGAGGTACTCACACTCCGAGACGTGACCGAGATGGTCTACGAGAGCGAGGGGAAGTCCGTCAGGATCGTGCCGCTCCCGATGGCACTGGCAGGAATCGGGCTGACGACGCTCGGTGTGCTGCCCGGGTTCCCGATGGACAGCGACCAGTACCGCGGTCTGCAAGTCGGCAATATCTCGGAAAACGACGTCGATCACTTCGACATCGAGGAATCGGCGTTGCGGAGCTTCGGAGACTATCTAAACATTGCCTGACAGGATCTGGGTCTAATTCAGTATTCGTAGCGTCTTCCCATTGTTTACAGACAGGATTCGTTCTTAGAAATGATAGGCGGGCACAAGGCTTTTAATGATTATACGTTTCTTTCTACCACGAGAACCACCTATGAAGCTCGCGATGATCGGCTTCGGGCAGGCCGGCGGGAAAATCGTGGATAAGTTCCTCGAATACGACGAGCGGACAGGAAGCGGGATCGTCCGCTCCGCCGTCGCCGTCAACACGGCCAAAGCAGACCTGCTCGGACTCGAACGTGTCCCGGACGAGAATCGCGTACTCATCGGCCAGGCCCGCGTGAAGGGCCACGGGGTCGGTGCAGACAACGAACTCGGCGCGGAAATCGCCGAGGAAGACATCGACGAGGTCCAGAGCGTCATCGACAACATTCCGGTCCACGAAGTCGACGCGTTCCTGATTATCGCGGGTCTGGGCGGCGGGACGGGGTCAGGCGGCTCGCCCGTACTCGCAAAGCACCTCAAACGCATCTATACCGAGCCCGTCTACGGTCTGGGTATCTTGCCGTCCAGCGACGAGGGCGGGATCTACACGCTCAACGCGGCGCGCTCCTTCCAGACGTTCGTTCGGGAGGTCGACAACCTCCTGGTGTTCGACAACGACGCCTGGCGCAAGACCGGCGAGTCAATGGAGTCGGGCTACGCCGAGATCAACGACGAAATTGTCAAGCGCTTCGGGATCCTCTTCGGCGCAGGCGAAGTCAATGTCGGCGGCGAAGTCGCCGAAAGCGTCGTCGACTCCAGTGAGATCGTCAACACGCTGGCCTCCGGCGGCGTTTCTACTGTGGGCTACGCCGCCGAAGAAGTCGACGACGGATCCGACGGCGGCCTCCTCTCACGGTTCAAGAGCGACTCGACTAACGACAGTATGGAGGCAGCCAACACGACCAACCGGATCACCTCCCTGGTTCGGAAGGCCGCACTCGGCCGGCTCACGCTCCCCTGTGAAATCGACGGGGCCGAGCGCGCACTGCTGGTCCTCTCGGGGCCGCCGAAGGAACTCAACCGGAAGGGAATCGAACGCGGACGGAAGTGGCTCGAAGAGCAGACGGGCAGCATGGAGGTTCGCGGTGGCGACTACCCCGTCTCCGAATCAGCGTACGTCGCCTCGGTGATCCTGCTCTCGGGCGTGCACAACGTCCCCCGTATCAAGGAACTCCAGCAGGTGGCGATCGAGGCCCAGGAGAATATCGACGAGATCCGCCAGGAAAGCGAAGAAAACTTAGAGCAGTTAGTCGAAGACGATGAAGATGAGCTTGATCCCCTCTTCTAAAGGCACGACGGCACTGGTAGCGCTCGTGATCGCGATGGCGGCAGTCGGCACTGCCGCGGCGGTGACGGCTCCGGACACCTCCGCTCCCGACGAGGCGCAAGTCGGCGAGGAGGTCTCCGTCTCGGTCACACTCTCGAATCTCTACTCGGACAACGACGAGTGGACCCTTCGCGGGACGACCCAGTTGACCAACGTCACAGGCTGGGAAGTGACGAAGGTCCGTCCGGCCGGAAACACGACCGAGGAGTACACTGGCCAGGACTCTTTCGAGACGAACATCAACCGAGCGGACAACGTGACCGACGTGGTCGTGACGATCACCGGTGATGCGCCGCCAATCGAGGAGTTCCAGTACGACCCGCCCCAGCAGTTCGAAGCGGCGAAACTGGCCCAGGCCGTCGGACAGGGCGAGAGCGACATCGAGACCGTGCAGGTTCACCACTACACCAACGAGAGTCGACAGGCGTTGAACGCGATCCGTGACGCCGAAGAGGCAGTCGAGGGTTCGGATAGTAACGACGCCCGGAACCGCCTCGAACAGGCCAAAGATGCGTACAACGTCGGGAACTTCGGTAACGCCGAAAGTATCGCCAATGACGCCAAGAACACCGCCAACGAGGCCAAGAGCTCGCAGGACACGATGACGCTGATTCTCTACGGCGTCGGCGCACTCGTCGTGCTGGCACTGATCGGTGGCGGCGTCTACTACTACCGCAACCAGCAGGACAGCTACGACAAACTCCGGTAGATGTACGTCGTCGTTCCGTTCGACGCTCGCGATCCGAAAACCCGCCTTTCTGCCCTCCTCGATTCCGACGAGCGACAGCGCTTCGCGCGCGCAATGCTCGAAGACCTCTGCCGCACAGTCGAGCAGACCGGCCACGAACCCACAGTGCTTGCGACAGCCGACCTCGACGTTGAGTGGCCGGTTCGAGTCGACGATCGATCGCTCTCAGCGGCCGTCAATGCCGTGCTCGCCGAACGTGACGAACCCGTCGCCGTCGTGATGGCCGATCTCGCGCTCGCGACGCCCGACGCACTCGAACGAGTCTTCGACGCCGATGGCGACGTCGTTCTTGTGCCGGGCCGAGGCGGCGGAACAAATGTCGTACTTGCGCGCCACCCCGACTTCCGGGTGGATTATCACGGCGTCTCGATCCGGGATCATCGAGAGCGCGCGGCAGCCGCCGATCTGGCGACGACCTCGGTCGACTCGTTTCGACTCTCGACGGATGTCGACGACCCCTCCGACCTCACCGAAGTACTCCTTCACTCCGATGGAGCGCCAGCCACCTGGCTGATCGACCACGGGTTCGCTGTCGAAGTCCAATCCGATGGAATGACAACTGTTAGACGTGACTGATTTGACGTTTCCGGGCTTTCCTGTGGCATTTTCACTAGCTCCCAACAAGTTCTGTCACACGATGGGAAGATATTTTTGTCCAGGCACGCAAGTCAGGTGACGAGCGAGCCAATGGAGACGTACGTGCTCCGCGACCGGCTTCGCAGCCTGGTCGCCACGGATCGACTCCTGCAGTTCATGGCTGCCGGGGCGATCGGCACGACCGTGGATATGTCCCTGTTGGTGATCTTCCACGGGCTGGTGGGCTGGGCGCTGATCCCCTCGAAACTGCTCGGTGCGGAGATCTCGTATCTGGTCATGTTCGTGATCAACGAGCGCTGGACGTTCTCGACGTTCGGGAAGACGTCGTCGCGTGCCCGTCTCCGCCGCCTTGCGACGTCGAACGGCGTGCGAATCGGTGGATTGCTCACCGCGACGACCGTCCTCGTGATCGTGACCGAGACGACAGCCCTCTGGTACCCGCTGGCCAACCTCGTGGGGATCAGCGCGGGCTTTTTCGTCAACTACACCTTCGAATCCTGGCTCACCTGGCAGGTCCACCAGGAGTGATCCCCGGACGAATTTTCGACGGAATACAGACGAATTTGAGTCGGAGTTTGGACAACGCATTTTATGCAGTATATCCTCTGTTGACACGCACGGATCCGTGCACACCGCTGGCAGTGGCCCTGCTCCCGGGGCCCGACCGGTGGTGACTGTTCGGAGCGTCTCACGAGTCCGTCTGGACGCTCCGGGCAGTCACCGACTTCCGCAGGTGGATCGAATCCCCGCCCGATGCGGCCGAGCAGCGAGGCGACCGGAGGGGTATCTTTTTACCCCCGAATCCGCAACCTTCGGTCGTGTTCCCGGGCGTCGAAGCGTACGACATCGAGATCACTATCGACGAGCGCGATATCGAGCAACTGCTGTCCGTCGAGCCCGGTCACGTCGAGGCTGCCGGGGAGCTCACCTTCGCCCGCAACGTCTTCGTCCCGCTGACCACGGCCTGTCGATACACCTGTACGTACTGCACCTACTACGATCCGCCCGGCCAGGCCACACTCCTGTCGCCCGAGGCGATCCGCGAAATCTGTCGTGACGGCGCGGCAGTCGGCTGTACTGAGGCACTCTTTACCTTCGGCGACGACCCCGACGACCGCTATACCGAGGTCCACGATCAATTGGCCGAGTGGGGCTACGACTCGATCCACGAGTACCTGCGAGCGGCCTGTGAGATCGCTCTCGACGAAGGGCTGCTCCCGCACGCCAACCCGGGCGATCAGACCCGCGAGCAGATGGCGACCGTCGCGGACGTCAACGCCTCGATGGGCGTGATGCTCGAAACGACTGCCGACGTGCAGGCCCACGGCGGCCCACGCGCGAAATCTCCGGGCCAGCGACTCAACACCCTGCAAGTCGCGGGCGAACTCGGCGTCCCGTTCACGACCGGGATCCTCGTCGGGATCGGCGAGGATTGGCGCGATCGCGCCGAGAGCCTCCTGGCCATCCGCGAGCTACACGAGCGATACGGCCACATTCAGGAAGTGATCGTCCAGCCTGTCGTAGAGAACGAGCGCTGGACCGGCGGCTCACCTACTCTCGCAACGATGCGACGGGTGACGGCGATGGCTCGCGCGGCCCTCCCCGAGGACGTGAGCGTCCAGTCGCCACCCAACCTCGCGCCCGTTCGCGACCTGCTGGACTGCGGGATCGACGACCTCGGTGGTGTCTCGCCGGTCACGGACGACCACATCAACCCCGATCACGCCTGGCCCGCCATCCAGGAACTGGAAGACATCGCCGCCGAGGCCGGTGTCCCCCTGCGTGAGCGGCTGCCAGTCTACGAACACCACTATCGTGAGGGATGGTGTTCCGAGCGGATCGAGGCTGCCGTCGAAGCCGAAGACGCGTCCGGTGAACGGCTTCAGGCGGTGCTGGAGCGGGGTGAGAATCCCGTATCGACACGCAGTCCCGACCCCTAGAGTAGCGGCGTCCCGTCGGCTCGGGGACCGAGTTCGGGTCCGTATGGCGGCCCCTCGATCCGCCGTCGCTGGCGGTAGTCTGTCGAGCGCTCGACCGGGATCCGCCCGATCGATTCGATCATCTCGACGTACTCCTCGAAGGACCGGTACTCCCCGAAGTCCCCGCCGGCGCGTTTCGTAATCTCCTCGGAGAGGATCGTCCCCATGAAGTCGTCGGCCCCACAGTTGAGCATCTTCAGGCCCTGGTCGTCGCCGTATTTGACCCACGAGGACTGGATGTGCTCGACATTGTCGAGAAAGAGCCGTGAGACGGCGATCAGCAGTTCGTCCTCGTCGGTGCTCGCACCAGTCTCGACCATCCCGCGGTCGTGCAGGGGAGTGTTCTGGTGGACGAACGAGAGCGGGACGAATTCGGTGATCGCGCCGGTCCGATCCTGGAGGTCGCGGACGCGGTCGAGGTGGAGCGCTCGATGCGCCTCGTTGTCGACGTGCCCGTACATGATCGTCGCAGTCGTGTCGAGGCCGACGCTGGCGGCGGCTTCGATCGCGTCGATCCACCCCTGCGAATCGATTTTCCCGGGACAAATGACGCCACGGATCTCGTCGACGAGGATCTCGGCTGCGGTTCCGGGAACCGAATCGAGGCCGGCGTCCGCCAGCCGCTGATAGACTTCCTCGTAGCTCCAGTCGACCCCGCGACGGGCGTGGGCTGCCTCTTCGGGCGTGATCGAGTGCAGGTGCACGCCGTCGACGTTCATCGCCTCGATCTGCTCGACGTACGTCCCGGGGTCAGTCTCGTATCGAGCCGGAGATTTGTAGTTCAGATCGCCCCGATCGCTCGCTTCGAGGACCTCGCGGTGTTCGTCGTCGAGGGCGAACGCAGGATGGAGTCCGGAGACGGAGGTCACCTCGTAGATTCCCCGGTCGAGTGCACGCTGGACGACGTCGCGACTCTCCGTGGGTGTCTTGGTGAAGCCGCCGTGGTCGGCGTCGCTCGATGCGAGGAACTGCTCGGAGCGGTCCTTGAAGTTACAGAACAGACAGCCGGTATTGCAGGCGGTCGTGACGTTGTTGTTGAGGTTGGCGACGACAGTGACCTCTTCACCGACGACCTCGGCGCGGCGGCGGTCGGCGGCTTCGAGCACCTGCTCTTTGCGAGTGTGGTCGATCCCCTGCCGGTCGGTCCCGGTCGTCAGCAGTTCGATCGCATCGTCGACACACAGTCTGGTACCGTCACGAGCCTTGGCCAGTGCATTCTCGAAGTGCTGATCGGTCTCGGGACGATGATCCCAGTCGTACTCCTCACGAGGGACGTTAGCCCGACTCCGTGCCCGTTCGGCCATTGCACGTGTCTTGCTCGGGCACAGTAAAAACGTCGTGGGTCGGCGGTCGTTCGGGCCGCTAGTTCGGCAAGTAATCGACCACTTCGGTCGTCGACTCGGCGACAACCCAGACGACGAATAGCAGATAGGACGTCAGGAGTGCGTACGACTCCAGGCTCGACAGCGCGAGCCCGGTCCGAAGGACGGTAAACAGGAGGATCGTCGCCAGTGTCAAGACGGCGAACATCGGGACGGCCATCTCGAAGTTGATCGGCGTCGAGCCGACGATCATGACGCCGACCGGGATCGCCACCAGGAGGTCGAAGGTGTTCGAGCCGAGCACGTTCGCCAGCGAGGCCACGCCGCGGTCGTCCTTGGCTGCACGCAGGCTCACCAGCGCGTCCGGAAGCGACGTTGCGCCCGCGGCGACCGTCACGCCCATGATGAACTGCGGGATCCCGAACTCGGTCCCGAGGATGTCGACCGAGTGGACGAGTCGTTCGACGGCCACCAGGATGACGAACAGGCCTGCGAGCAGGAGTCCCCATTGCCTGTACACGTCCACGTTGTTCCCCTCGTCGGGATCGGCCACGTGGTCGGCGGTGTCCTGATACTGGATGAAGATGTACAGGCCGTACAGCGCGATCGGGATCGCCGCCAGTGGACGGGTGATGTTGCCGGCGATGTGGTCCACGCTGGTGTCCGGATAGTAGATGACGGCCATCGCGAAGGTGATCACGAGCACCGAAACCGCGAGCATGTAGAACTGCGCTTCCTTGTAGACCAGCGTCCGATTCGACTCGATATCGTCTTTGGTTGCGATTCCGGCGATCGCGGGAATGACGAGAATGTTGAAGATCGCCGAGCCGACGATCGCTCCGACGCCGAGTTCGAGCGACCCCACGGTAATGGCTGCGACGACGACTGTCGCAAGTTCGGGAAAGCTCGATCCGATCGCCGTGACGATCGACCCCTGGACGACTTCCGGGAGTCCATAATAGGCGGACAGCTTCTCGCTGGCGCTCTCCAGCCACCCGCTGCCGAGCCAGATTGCGCCCGTCGTGAGCAGGATGAACGTCACGTCAAGCGGTACGTTTGCCATCGCTCGAAGGCTCGAATGGGCGCCACTAAGACGTTCCGACTCCGGCGGTTTCGAGTTCGGAGAACGCGTTCTCACTCGGCTTCGTCGGGGCCCTGAATCGTGATAACCGGGACTGGGGCCGAGCGGACGGCCTTCTCGGCGACGCTCCCAAGCAGGATTCGTGTGATCCCGCGGCGACCGGTCGTCCCCATCACGACCGCTTCAATGTCCTCACGATCGATCACGTCGATGATCGTCTCCGCCGGTGGCCCCTTCTCGACGTGCCGGACGACCTCGTCGATTCCCCGACGCTGAGCCGCGTTCGCGATGGTTTCGACGGCCTCTTCGGCAGCCGCTTGCCCGGCAGTTGTGACACTCTCCGAGCGGACATCCGGGCCCAGCGCGCTCGTCTCGACAGCCGAGAGGGCGTGAACGGTCGCGTCGACTGCCGTAGCGAGATCGAGTCCGTGCATGGCTGCGTGCTCTGCGGACTGGCTGCCGTCGGTCGCCAGCAGGATCCGCTCGTAGGGAAACGCGAACTCGTCGTCGGGGTTCATCCGCGCGGTGAGCACCGGGACCGAACAGAGACGGACGACCTTCTCGGTGACACTACCCAGGAGGTACCGGGAGAGCCCCCGGCGGCCCTGCGTCGGCATCACGACGACGTCGTAGTCGTACTGTTCGGCGTACTCGACGATCGTTTCGGCGGGCGCGCCCTGAACGACGTCCGTCGCGTAGTCGGCGGCGAGCGTATCGAGGGTCTCGGTCGCGGTCTTCAGGACCGCTTCGCCGTGTTCGACCTGTCCGTCGACGACATCCGACTGCACGCGAGTGGTGCTGTACTCGGTCGTGTCTGCGACGTACAGCAGTCGAATCTCGCCATCGGTCCAGTTGGCGATCTCGGCGGCGTGGTGGAGGGCCTCTGCCGCGCCGTCGCTGCCGTCGAACGGGAACAGGATATCCTCGTACATACGTGAACACTGAACACGACATCTGATAGGTCTTCGGTGGCCGCTCGATGTGCAAACCCTTTGGTGGCCGGGGTGGAAGGTCCCAGCAATGACGAGCGTCAAGGACTTCCGGATCGAGACAGAGCCCACCGCCGAGGAGTTCGGCCGCGGGTCGTTCGTGTTCACCGACGACTACTCGGTGTTCGACTGGGGGAAGATGCCCGACCAGATCCCCGACAAAGGCGCGTCGCTGTGCACGATGGGTGCGTTCAACTTCGAGTTGCTCGAAGCCGCCGACGTTCCGACCCACTACGAGGGCGTGGTGGTCGACGGGACCGAAATGAGTCTCACCGACGCCCTCTCGGCCGGCCACCAGCCCCGAGAGATGGCCATCGGTCTCACGCAAGTCCCCGAGCTCCCCCACGAGGGGACGGACTACGACTACGACGCCTACCACGACGCTGCGGGCGAGAACTTCTTGATCCCCCTCGAAATCGTCTTCCGTAACACCGTCCCCGTCGGCTCCTCGCTGCGCACACGAACCGATCCAAGCGATCACGGCCTCGACGCAGAAGAGTGGCCCGAGGAGGTCGTCGACCTGCTCGAACCGATCGTCGAATTCTCCACCAAGTACGAGGAGCAGGATCGCTATCTCACACGCGAGGAGGCCGATCGGATCGCCGGGACGGCCGATATCGACGCCCTCGAAGAGACGGCACTCGCGGTCAACGAAATCCTCAACCAGCAGGCCGCACAGTCTGGGTTCGTCCACGAAGACGGCAAGATCGAGTGTTTGTACTACCAGGGCGAGATCCACGTCGCCGATGTCGTCGGGACCTTCGACGAGAACCGCTTCGCCTACGACGGCCAGGAAGTCTCCAAAGAGGTCGTCCGTCAGTACCACAAACGTACCCAGCCCGGGTGGGTCGGGGCTGTCTCGGAGGCAAAGACGGCAGCCGACGAGCTCGGTGTCGCTGACTGGAAGTCGATGTGTGATCGCCAGCCGGAGCCGCTTGACGACGAGGTCATCCAGGCCGCTCGCGATCTGTACTGTGCCGGCACGAACGCCTACGTCGACCGAGATGTCTTCGACGCGCCGAGCATCGAAGCTGCCGTGGCGACTGCTCGGGATCTGTAGCCTATTCGACGAGAAGCGTCAGGTACTCAAGATTCCCCCAGGTAGGAAGGCGCAATGAAACGACGTGCGTTTCTGGCGAGTGGGGCCGTCGCGGCGCTGGCTGGCTGTCTGGGAGGCGGCGACTCGACGAACAATCAGTCGTCGTTCGTCGACGATTTCGAGACGACGACCACCAACGGCTACGAGATTCCACTCGCGCCGGTCGAGACGACCCACGAGTGGTACCAGAACGACGAAGCGCGGTTCGCCGACGCCCGCGGACGGACGTCCTACGAAGCGTCCCACGTCGAGGGTGCCGTCTTGAGCACGGCGCAAAGTGGGTTCGAGGGTGATCCGGTCGCCGAGTGGTCGAAAGATACAACGATCGTCGCTTACTGTGGCTGTCCCCACCACCTCTCGTCGATTCGCGCGTCGACGCTGATCGAGAAGGGCTACGAGAACGTCGCCGTCATCGACGAGGGGTTCTGGACCTGGTACGACCGCGGCTATCCTGTCGCCGGCACTGACGTACAGAACCGCCCCGCAAGCTACGAGATCTCCGGGCAGACAGACGCTACCTACGCCGGCGAGAGTGCCTGGGCGTTTCACGACCCGACCGGTCAGCGCGAGGCCACGCCGATCGAATCGGACGGCAGCTACTCGATGGAACTGAAATTTGCGGACGTTTCAGCGGACTCGCCGATCCGCGTCACGACGCCCGGATACGAAGTCGAATACCCGCTCGGTGATCTCACCGACGGTGTCGTAGCAGGGCATTGAATTATCCGAACAGACGCGCCCACCCGCGCAGCGTCAGCGGGAGGACGATAATGGCGGTCAGATACGAGTAGACCGTACTGACTGCAGTCAGCAACCCGAACTGGCCGAGGATCGGATTCACGGCCAGGGTCATACACCCGACACTACCCGCGGTGGTGAGCATGCTCGCGGTGACGCCGCCGCCAGTGCCGCTGAGTGTGATCAAAAGCGATTGGTGGACGTCACCTGAGTCGTCGTATTCGTCGACGAATCGGTGGGCGACGTGGACGGAGTAAGCGACGCCGAGCCCGATCGTGATCGCCAGGATCGTCGCAGTCAGTGCGTTGAACGCGATCCCGAGGACAGGCATGGTCCCCACCAGGAGGACAACGGCGACGACGATCGGCCCCATCGTCGCCAGCCCGAGCGACCACCGCCCTTCCAGTAACCCGAAGACAAGCATCAGGAACACGGCAGTCAGGCCGAACGCGACCGTGAAACTCACGACCGCAGAGGCGAGCAACGCCTCAGTCAGTGCTCGGAAGACGATCGTATCGCCGGTCGCCGACGCGTCGAAGCGAAGGCCCGCAGCGAAGGTGCGTGCGTCCTCGGTGATCTCTTTCTGGGTCGCGCTTGACTCGACCTGATAGACCACTTTCGTCGCGCGGCGATCCTCGGTGAGGTACTGCCGGGCCTGCTCACCGTACTCCGAGGCCAGCAGTGCGTCGTAGATGGTCCCGAGGTGCCGATCCGGCACGCCGTTCTCGTCGAGATCGTTTCGTTCGACCAGTGCCGCGAAGTCCGGATCCTGGCTGGCGTATCGCTGGATCACGGTGTGCAGGCCCTGAGAGACCGCCCGGCCGTCTTTGCGGACGAACGACGGCGGCGGGTCCTCGGCCGCCCGAGAGACGGCTTCCAGCGCGTGGGACTGTTCCATCGGCCCCTCAACGTAGAGTGTGATCTGCTCGGTGTTGGTCGTCTCGAACGTATCGGTGATGTAGTTGGCAGTGTCGGTGATCTCGAACTCCGAGGGGGCGACCGCCGACGGGAGGAGTTCGATCTGTGGCGGATGATCGGCATAGGGGAGGAAGTCCTCGGTCTCGAACTTCGACTCGACGTTCGTCGCCGAGTAGCCCGCCGCACCAGTCACCAGCAAGATCAGCGCCAGCAATACCATCGGATGGCGTTTGGCCACCACGGCACTGGACCGCAGCAAGCGCCCGAGTCGCGAATCTTCGCCACCGAAGGGGGTCGTCGAGAACGCTCTGATACCGCGCGATTGACGGCGAACGTCGACCGCGACCTTCAGCGCCGGGAGGAAGATCCCGAACACGAAGAACGTAAAGACGAGCCCGACGGCGACGACGAGCCCGAACTCCCGGACGGGTTCGAGTTCGCTGGTGACGTTGGCCAGGAAGCCGATCACTGTCGTCACCGTGACGATGAAAAAGGCGATCTGCAACTGTTCGTTAGCCAGCAGCATGCTCTGGGATGGGTCGTGCCCCTCGACCCGCTCCTCACGATACCGATTGACAGCGTGGATGCCGAAGTCGATTCCCACCCCGAGCAGAATGACCGGGACGGCGATCATCATGAGGTTGAACTTGATCCCGGCATAGCCCATGAACCCGAACGTCCAGACGAGCGCGAAGATCAGACTCACCAGCGCCAACAGCAGATCGATCGGATCCCGGTAGGCCACCACCAGACACAACAGGATGAACACCAGCACAGCCGGCACGATCAGTGAGAGCGACTCGAAGATCGCCTGGTCGAAGCCCGCCTGCTGGATCGCCGATCCGAAGACCCGGATGTCGCCATCACCTGTCTCGGCGACGCCTTTGATGCGTCCCTGGACGGCTTCGAGCGTCGCCTCGTCACCCTTGGGGATCGTGTGTGTGAGGACGACGATCGTCGCGGCGGCCCGTGGCTCTGCGAGATTGCGATCCTCGCTGAGCAACTGTCTCACCCGTGGCCGACGTTCGAGGAGATCCAGCCCGGCCGCCCGGATCTCCGCCGGCGTCGCAGACTCGACGGCCTCGATCTGCTCGCTCGTGGTGGTGGCGAACGGATCGAGTATCCGTGCGATCCCGGGAGCGATACCAGTCGTCTCCTGGATCCGTAGGGACGGATCGGTCGACAGCGAGCGCTGGAGTCGGAGCATCCGCAACACCGACCGCTTGCTGAAGACGTTCTCGTCGGTGACGACGATCTGTGTCGTGTCTTCGCCCTCGGCGAAGGTGGGCCCGAACTGATCGTCGACGTACTGCTGGGTATCGTACTCGGGGACGCTCTCGAAGAACCGCTCGGTCCCGGCATCGACCGAGACGCCGGAGAGGCCCCCGGCAAAGCCAGCCGTGACGAGCAAGAACGCGAGCACGATTCGAACGGGATGGTCGACGATCTGCCGGCCGAGCGCGTCGACGAACCGCTCGTGGTCCATCTAGCCACCACCTCGCTCCCGAAGAGGTGTCCGTCGCATGCTGATCACGCTTCGAACCGGTGATAGGCCCTGATCCCGAGTCGCCAGCCCACCAGCACGAGGATAGCGAACACGACGACGGCCCCGCCGATCACGAGCAATCCAGGCCCTGAGTCGCTGGCTTCGACGGTGATCGGAACCCGATACGTGTCAGAGAGTTTGCTCTGGCCGCGAGCATCGTCGTACCGGAAGTCGACCGAGGCCGAGTAGTTCTTGGCCATCGCGCTCCCGCCGATTGACAGATCCGTCGTTATCGTCGCCGACTCACCCGGTTCCAGCGACGACACGAACGCCTCGTCGTCACTGCTGTCCAGTGGATCGTCGGTGAACAGCTTCGCCTGGACGTCCGAGACGGTCTCGTTGCGCTGGTTGGTCACACGCAGGGTCAGCGATCCAGACTCACCCGACGTGAAGGTCCCCTCTACCGGTTCGACTGCAAAGTCGTCGCGGTCGTGTTGGATGTCGACTGTGAGGTCGTGCGTGTCGGTCTGTCTGACCGTATTCTCGCTGCCGCGATAGCGAGTCGAGAGTTCGAACACCTTCGGGCCGTGTTCGGCTTCTTCGGTGACGCCGACACGGTGGCGGAACGTCGCCGACTCGCCGGGTTCGAGGTGCCCGACCGCGTAGCGCCTGTTGTAGAAGGTAATCGTCTGGCGCTCGTCCTCGACGGTGACCACGACGCCGTCGACGGGGCGGTCGCCGACGTTCGTGATCTCACCGACCAGATCGCCTTCCTCGCCGACATAGAGATCGCTCTCGACTCGCTGGAGGGTGAAGCTCTGTTCCGGTTCGGGCGTGATGCCGACGGTCGCCGACTGGCTCGGCATGCCGTTGCCAACCCCATTGTCGTAGTCGATCGTGAGATCAGCCGTGTAGGCCTTCTCGATGGCGTTCTCGTCGAACCCGGCACGCATCGTTACTGTTCTGGTCTCGCCGGCCGGCCACTCGCCAACGTATGCCACAGAGGTCGGCGACCCGGTCTCGGGTGGTTCAAGCGAGATCCCACCCGGCGCTTCGATCGGCTCCTGGCCCCCGCCCGAGCCGAAAAACATCGCGCCCACGTTCGAGTTGGCGGTGACGCTGGCGTCCGTGGCGTTCAGCGGCCCCTCGTTCCGGAGTGTAACCTCGACGACGCCGGCGTCACCGATCGGGACCGAGTGATCGATCGACTGGACCGTGAACTGCGGGCGCGCTCGCGGTTCGAACTGGACGTACTCGCTCCGGCTGTTGTCGTTATCGTCGCCGTCGGTGTATTCGAAGGACAGCTCGATCGGATAGGTGCGGTTGGCGACGGCGTTTGCGGTCGTCCCCGGCCGGAACGTGATCGTCTGGGTGTCGTTTGCCGCCCACTCCTCGACCAGCGCCGTTCCCGAGGGCGAGGCGTCCGATCCTAGATACACTTCCGAGTCGGGTGCGGTCGCGGTCACCCGCACGTCTTCGAGGTCGCGGGGTGTCGTCTGGGTCACCGTCACCGTCAACTCGCCGGTGCCGTCTCGCGGTACCGCGTGCTTGACCGTCCCGATTCGGAAGTCAGGCCGTTCACGCGGGACGAACTCGACCTGCTCGGTGCGACTGTTGTCGTTGTCGTCGTCGTCAGTGTACTCGAAATCGAGCTCGATCGGGTACGGACGATCGACGGCGTTCTCGCCGGTACTGGCACGGAACGTCAGCCGGTTGGAGTCGTTGGCCGACCACCGCTGGATCTGTGTGGTTGCCGATTGGGAGGCCGGCGCGCCGAGCGACACAGCCGTATCGGGTGCGGTCGCGGTCACCTGCACGTCCGAGACGTTCTTGCCGAGGGACTGAGAGACGTTCATGGTGATCGTCCCCTCGCCATTTTGCGGAACGTCATGCGAGAGCAACTGGATCTCGAAGCCGCCCCGTTCACGCGGGACGAACTCGACCTGCTCGGTGCGACTGTTGTCGTTGTCGTCGCCGTCAGTGTACTCGAAATCGAGCTCGATCGGATACGGACGATCGACGGCGTTCTCGCCGGTCCCGGCCCGAAAGGTGAGCTGGCGTGTCTGGTCGCGTTCCCAGTGATCGAACTGCGTCGTCGCAGAGGGCGAGGTGTCGGTGCCGAGATACACCTCGGAGTCAGGCGCGGTCGCGGTCACCTGCACGTCCGAGATGTTCTTCCCTACGGTGTGAGAGACGTTCATCGTGATCGTCCCCTCGCCGTTCTGCGGGATGTCGTGGGTAAGCGTCTCGACGGAGAACTCCGTCCGCGCGTCCGGGACGATACCGAACTGGGTGGATTCGCTGCCCTGGTTGTTCTCACTGTCGGTGTACTGGATCGTCGCATCGATGGGATAGGAGCGTCGAATGGCGTCGGAAACAGTCCCTGCACGGAAGCGGAGGACTTTCTGCTCGCCACCGGCCCACTTGCCGACGCTGGACTCGGAGGTAGCCGTCCCGGAGCCGAAGTAGAAGTCCGAGTCACTGGACGACAGTGACAGGGTCGCGTCGGTCACCGACTCGTCGCCGGTGTTGGTGACGTCGACGTAGACGATCCCCTCGCCTCCGACCGGGACGTCGTGAAAGACGGAGTTGACCTCGAACTCCGGTTCAGGTTCGATCTCGACGGTGATCGTGTCCGTCTCCGTCCGATCGACGACGTCCTCGCTGTACTGGTACTCGCCGTCGGCAACTTGCTCGTACTCGACGCGTTCGGCGTGGCGGTAGTCGGTCGTCACCTCGATCTCGTAGGTGCCGGCCTCGGCGTCGTCATCGACGAGGATATCGAACGTGTAGGGACCGCCGGTCTGGCCGTCCTGGATCGTCCCCGCTTGCTGGGACTCCGTCCGGATCGTCAGCGGCGCGTCGTTCGTGTCAGTAAGATTGACAGAAAACGACCGCGCCTCCCCGGCCCGTTCGATCGCCTCCGAGGGGTGGGTTTCGTTGTTGTCCTCGATGACTGCGTCGTTGGTCAGGCTGACCGACAGAGTGGTGTCCTGGCCGGGTTCGAACTGGGCGTCCGGCGCACTCGCGTTCAGGTACGGCGTCCCCTCGACGACCGACGTGTTGCCAGCTGCAGCGACGACGCCGCGCTCGAAGCCCAACAGCGCCCCAGTCGAACCGCTCACGACGAGCACGACGAGCAAAAGCGTCGCGAGCCGCCGTCCCGCCCCGGTCCCGATCATAGTACTCCCTCTGGGCGAGTATCCGGCGCTCTCGCGTTCGGAGATCGGTTCGACCACCAGGGACGTGTCCGATCGATCGACTCGGTCATGGGGACCACCATCTCTCAGTCGGAACTGAGTCATCCGCGGTAATAAGAATTTACAACATAACACGGGTTTATTATTTACAACAATGACGGATTCCCGCGAGCGGTTCACAGACCCGCAATCGCGACGCTAGAACGCGCCAGGACGGTCACCCCAGACAAATCTGTGAACCAGAACGATCACCCAAGACGAATCTGTGAACGGGACTGCGAAAATGTCATGCGACGGGTGTCAGCCGTTATCAAAAGCGGTCCGGCGACAAGCAGTGAAGCGATCAGTCGTCCGCTTCGGCTTCTGTTTCTTCTTCGTCCTGCTCTGCCACGAATTCACCGAGCCCGTCGATCGGCCGGTCGGGATTGAGCTGATCCAGCTTTTCGGGCGCGCCCAGTTGTGCGTCGATCTCTTCCGGATCACGCAGTGTTGTCCGACCACGGTGGACCGTGACCTCGTCGTTGAGGTGCAGATCGATCGCCTCTAGCAACGCGTCGGCTTCGAGTGGCTGGCCGATCTGCTGGAGTTCCTCCTCGGTAGCGTCGTCGGGCACGTTGAACGCTCGCTGGGTGATGATCGGCCCCTGATCGAGGTCGGTCGTCACGTAGTGGGCAGTGACGCCCGCGATGCGGACGCCCTCCTCGATGGCCTGCATGTACGCGGAGGCCCCTGGGAACGCCGGCAGGAGGCTCGGGTGGACGTTGATGATCTGACTCTCGTAGCGGAAGACGACGTCCGGGCTGAGAATGCGCATGTACCGCGCGAGGACGATCAGATCTGTGTCGTACTCCTCCAGTAGTTCGAGCAGTTCCGCCTCGTCGGGCGTGCCCTTCTCGTCGCCGATGTCGTGGAAGGGGACCTCGTACTTCTCAGCCAGCGGCTGGAGATTGGAGTGGTTACCGATCACCACGTCGATGTCAGCCCCGAGATCCCCGGAGGCCCAGGCCTCGAAGATCGCTTCGAGGCAGTGTGATTCCTTGGTGACGAGGACGGCGATCGACTGGGTTTCTCGATCCTTCGGGAAGCGGACCTTGATGTCGACGCCGAGATCGTCCCCGAGGTCGTTCAGATCTTCGCGGAGCTTTGCCTCTGTGCAGACCATCTCGGCAGTGTCGACGAGCATGGTCATCCGGAAGACCCCCTCCCGGACGGCTTGATCCAGGTCTTCGATGTTGATGCTGCGCTCGAACAACAGCGAGGTGACGTTGGCGATCAGTCCAGTGTCGTCTTCGCCGACGACCGTGATCTCGGTGTACTTCTCACGCGTCACGGAACTCACCTCGCGAGCGGTTGCGTACTGTCATTGCCCCAAATGACTCTGTCACCACGCAAAAGCGCTTCGCGTTTCCGGGCCGGGGCAGCAAAGCTATACGGCTGGGAACGCCAATGGAACCTATGCCGGACGCAGACACCGTCTCTGTCCTCTACGTCGACCCCGACGACGACGCCCAGCTAGAGACGGCCACCGACCTCGACATTTCACCGCTCGTGGACGCCGCTGTCGAGACATGCGCGACGATCGAGGAGGCGATCGACACCCTGGAATCGACCGCCGTCGACTGTCTCGTCACCGAGCACGAACTGTCCGACGGGACCGGGCTGGAACTCGTCGAGTGGGTCCGTGACAACCACCCCGACCTCCCGTGTATTCTCTATACGAGCGCGCCACCCGACGCGATCCGAACGGCCGAGTTCGGCAGCGTCGTCGTCGAATATCTCCCAAAGGAGATTCCCGACTCCGTGACGGCCCTGGCACGGTTGATCGACAACGTCGTCAGCCAGCGCAGCCAACTCGCCTATCCGATCCCCGAAACCGAAGACGAGCGCCTGGCCGCCCTCGAGCGATACGACGTTATCGACCTCGAGGCCACCGAGACAGTCGATCGCCTCACGGACCTCGTCGCCAGTCATTTCGGCGTCGCCGTCGCGTTCGCGGGCGTTGTCGACGCGCACGAGGAGCGCTTTCTGGCCTGCAAGGGCGCTGACTGGGAGCAGTTGGACCGCGAAGATACGATCTGTACGTACACGTTGCTCGAAGACGACCATCTGATCGTCGAGAACGTCCAGGCTGACAGTCGATTTGGGGATGTCGAAGTCCTGAAAGAACTCGACATCCGTTCGTATGCAGGCGTTCCGCTGAAGACCCCAGACGGGCTTCCGATCGGCGCGCTGTGTCTCATTCACGACGAGCCGCGTTCGTACACCGACAGCGAGATCGAGGACTTGCATCGATTTGCCGACGAACTGATGGAACAACTCGAACTCAGACGACGGCTCCGAGAGACCGAGCGCGCAGTTCCCAAACCGGACCACCAGGGGGCGCGATGACGACGGCATTGACGGAGGCGTACGTGTTCGATCGACTCCCGATCGAGCCGATTCCGTCAGGGACGAACCTGCTGGTGACGGGCCCCCCACACGGTCGAACACAGGACCTGCTGTACGAACTGCTAGCCGGTGGCGACGATGGAGGCATGCTGTTCGTCACCACCGACGACGACGGAGTCACAGTCGCCGAGACGTACGAGGGGCTGGGCCACACCTTCGATCCGGGACGGATGTGTCTCATCGACGCGAGCCAGCACAACAAAGACACAGCGGACGCCCCGATTCGCCACGTCGCGAGCCCGAGCGACCTCACTGGGATCGGCATGGAGTTCTCCTCGCTGTACGAATCGCTGCGTGGAAGTGGGCTGGGCCAGATCCGGGTCGGGCTGAGTTCGATTTCGACGCTGCTGGTCTACGCCGAGGACTTCCGGGCAGTCTACCGGTTCTTGCACACCATCACCAGCCGAATCCGGACGGCCGATGGGCTCGGTGTCTTCGGCGTCGATCCCGATGCCGTCGAGGACGAGGCCTTCGCGACGATCGCCCAGACGTTCGATGCCCGACTGGACGTCCGCGAGGGCGAAGACGGCCCCGAAGTCCGGATCCACGGCCTCGACGATCAACCGACGGGTTGGCTGTCGCTGTGAGACGAACAGCGGCGATCCACAAGCGTTTTCTCCGGGCGTCACGGCCGCTTCAGTAATGACCCAGTTCACTGCGACGGTGACCGTCCGCCTGAAATCGGGCGTGCTGGATCCCGAAGCCGAGACGACCCAGCGCGCGCTCGAACGCCTCGGGTTCGAGCTCGAAGACCTCCGGTCGGCCGACCACTTCGAGATCGATCTCGAGGCAGAATCTGTCGACGACGCCGCCGAACGCGTCGAGTCGATGGCCGAGCGCCTGCTCGCGAACCCGACCATCCACGACTACGAGGTCGAGATCGAACGACGATGATCGCAGTCATCAGATTCGGCGGGAGCAACTGTGATCGTGACGCCGTCCAGGCCCTGGAGTCGCTGGGGACCGACGCCGAGCTCGTCTGGCACGAGGACGGCCTCCCCGCCGAGGTCGACGGCATCGTCCTCCCCGGCGGCTTCTCCTACGGCGACTATCTGCGAGCAGGTGCGATGGCCGCTCGATCGCCGATCATGGACGAGGTCCGTGAGGCTGCCGACGAAGGAACGCCTGTGCTCGGGATCTGCAACGGTGCCCAGATCGGCTCGGAGTCATCGCTCACCCCTGGAGCGTTCACCACCAACGAGAGCGCTCGCTTCCAGTGTGAGCACGTCTATCTCCGCGTCGAGAACGCCGACACCCCGTGGACGCAGGCCTACGAGGAAGGCGACGTGATCGAACTCCCGATCGCCCACGGTGAGGGTCGCTTCGAGGTCGACGACGACCGCCTGGAGACCCTCGAAGACGAGGACCGAATCATCTTCCGCTACTGTGACAGCGAGGGCAACGTCACCCCCGAAGCCAACCCCAACGGCTCGAAACACAACGTCGCGGGCGTCACGGGCGAACGCGGCGACCACGTCGCCGTCCTGATGCCCCATCCTGAACGGGCGACGCTCGAAGATCTGGGCAGCACCGACGGGACGGGCGTCCTCGAAGGATTCCAGGCCTGAACGAGCGAAGTTTCTGACGCTGAAAGTCTGATTCTCTTTTTAAGTCATCGCAGGGTGAATGCTCAGACAGAGATGAGCAACGCTGCAGTACAGGTGGACGGACTGGCAAAACGATTCGGTGACGTAGAGGCACTGGGTGACCTGTCGTTCCGGGTCGAGCCGAACGAGATCTTCGGACTCGTGGGCCCAAACGGTGCGGGCAAGTCGACGACGCTTCGGATCATGTCGACGCTATTGTCCGCCGACGAGGGTGCAGTCGAGGTGTTCGGCGCCGACGTCGCGACCGCGCCGAACGCGGTGCGTGAGGCGATTCGCTATCTCCCCGAGGAGGCTGGAGCCTACGAGAACCTGACCGGCCGTGGCTTCCTCGAGTTTGTCGCCGGGTTCTACGCCGACGATCCGACGGGACTGGTCGAGCGCGGCGTCGAACTCGCGGATCTCGGCGATCGGATCACCGACAAGACGAGCGAGTACTCCAAAGGGATGACCCGGCGATTACTGCTCGCGAGCTCACTGATGACCGAGCCCCGACTGGCGATCCTCGACGAGCCAACCTCGGGTCTGGACGTCCGCAACGCACGCGAGGTCAGAGACGTGATCAAAGACTATCCAAGCGCCGAGCGCAGCGTAATTCTCTCCTCACACAACATGCTCGAAGTCGAGTACCTCTGTGATCGCGTCGGACTCATCAACGAGGGTGAGATCGTCGCCGTCGGGACGCCGACAGCGCTGGTCGCGGAGTACGACGTCGAGAACCTCGAGGATGTCTTCATGGAGGTGACGGCATGAGCGACTTCCTCCGACTCGTCAAGAAAGAGGCCCGCGAACTCCTGCGGCCGCGGTACATCCTGCCGATCCTGTTCATCCCGATCGTCTTCGTCGGGATGGGACAGGGCTTCGGCGGCATCGACGACCAACTCGACGACGAACCCCAGGTGGGGCTCGTCGTCAACGACAGCGGCCAGTATGCCGATCTGCTGGTCGAAACATACGAAGAACAGGCCAACGTCACCTATCGCGAGTCGAACGTCTCCGCCAACGCGGCCGTCGACGCGACCCGAGACTCCGGCGGCAAGACCGTCGTGGTAATACCCGATAACTTCAGCGAGCGGATAGCGGGCGGCCAGCAACCGGGCCGCGTCGAAGTCTACAGCATCGTCGACAGCGTCGGCTTCGGCGGCGTCCTCAGTGCCGGACAGGGGAGCACACCGCTGAGCACCGCAAACGAAGTGATCGCCGCCAACGTCACGGGTGCGACACCAGCCGAACTGAACCCCGTCACGAGCACCGATCGAACCTACGTCAGAGGCGTGCGGATGGATCGACCGCCGTCGGTGCTCTCGGAAGCCGTCTCGACGCAGTTCATCTTCATCCCGATCGCGATCGTGATGGTCATCATCTTCTCCGGGCAGATGGTGATGAACTCGATGGGCATCGAAAACGAAAACAAGACACTCGAAACCCTGCTGACGATGCCGGTCAAACGCCGGACGATCGTCGCCGCCAAACTCGTCGGGAGCGCCGCAGTCGGCCTGTTCGCTGCCGGGATCCTGGCCGGATCGCTGTGGTACTACCAGACTTCGCTCTCGTTCGGGGATGGCGGGGCCGGCTTACCCGACGCCTTCGCACTCGGAGGCGTCGACTACGCGCTGATCGGCGCGTCTGTCTTCCTCGCCGTGATCGCCGCGCTGGCGATGGCACTCTGTCTGGGCATCTTCGCCGGCGATCAGCAGGGTGCGCAGGTGCTGGTCTTCCCTATCGCCGTCCTCGCAGGTGCGCCAGCGGCCGTGTCGATGTTCGCCGACGTGACGACGATGGCGCTGCCATTCCGGGCGGTGATGTACGCAATCCCGTTCACCTACCCTGCGCTCGCCCCCAAGGAACTCATGTTCGGAGACTCCCTTCTCATCGCTGCTGGCGTGCTCTACCAGCTCGTCTTCGCCGTCGCCATGGTCGGATTGGCCGTCCGGCTGTTCAACTCTGACCGCGTCGTCACCGGCGACGCCGGCCGGCTGAGCGACATCTTCTCGTCGCTCCAGCGGTAGGGTAGCAAAACCAGACTCTTCTCGCGCGGCGAACTGTCGCGTAAGACCCCTCCACTTGAGCGGCGAATTTCCGCTCAAGTCCCTCTACTCGCGCGATGGTAGTATCGCGCGAGCCACTCACGCTGACGCTTCGACTAACTCGCCCGCTTTTGCCCGCGATTGCTCGACGATCGCGGGACGACCTTCGAACTCGACGACGACCTGCTCGCCGTAGTCGACGTTCTCGACGGAGGCGTGATCGTGGATCCACGACACCAGACTCATCGTCTCGTCGGTCATCGGGAGAACCAGCCGCTCGCGCTGTAGATCCGGCAACGCTTCATCGATACGCTCGCGAAGCATCTCGATATTGAGCCCCTCTTTGGCGCTCACGGCGACGGGATTCGGGGCGAGCGCTGCCAGCGCCTCTCGTTTCTCCTGTAGCTCCGCGTCGTCGACGGTATCGATTTTGTTCAGAACTGTGAGGATCGGCGCTTCGTTTCGCTCGTAGAGCGTGTCGTGGGAGGTCACGAGCTTCTCGCGGATCTCTTCGACGGACTCGCCCACGTCGACGACCAGCAGGACGAGATCAGCGCGATAGACCGAATCCAGCGTCGACTTGAACGACTCCACCAGCCAGTGGGGCAGATCGGAGATGAATCCGACCGTGTCGGTCACCAGCGCCTCCCGGCGGTCGAGATCGGCCCGTCGAGTGGTGGTTCCGAGCGTCGTGAAGAGTCGATCCTGACTCTCGGCCGTCGAATCGAGGTCGGGGTGGAGACCTTCGTTCGCGTCGACGTCCAGATCGGCGGCGAGCCGCCGCAACAGCGTCGACTTTCCGGCGTTGGTGTAGCCCGCCAGTGCGACGAGATCGAAGCCGGACTCGCGGCGCTGTTCGCGCCTGTGCTGTTCGGTCTCCTCGATCGATCGCAGTTCCTCGCGGATGTTGGCGATCTGATTCTTGATGTCTTGCTCGCGCGATTCGTCGTACTCCCCCAGTCCCATGAAACCGGGGCGCTCGTCGCGTTTCGCGAGGCTGGCCTTGGCCTCTGCACGCGGGAGTTCGTAGCGTAGTTCCGCGAGTTCGACCTGTAACTGAGCCTTGCGGGTCTGGGCGCGCTGGCCGAAGATTTCCAGGATCAGCCGGAATCGATCGAGGATCCGGACGCCCTCGGGAAGTTTGTTCCCGAGATTGTACGTCTGGTAGGGACCGAGCTGGTTGTCGAAGATGACGACTGTGGCTTCCGTCTGGGCGACGACTGTCGCCAGTTCGTCGGCTTTCCCTTCCCCCAGGTGGAATGCGGGGTCCTCGGTCCGGGTCTGGGTTACCTCGCCGAGGACCTCATAGCCCGCTGCACGGGCGAGGTCCCGAACTTCGGTCGTGTCCGCGCTACCGGAGTCGACGCGTTTGACGATCACGGCCGACTCGGTGTGAGTGTCTGTGTCCGTCACTTACCACGACGTAGTGGACGACGCTATATAATTTTGTTTCAGAGACACCGCTCGGCGTGCAATTCCAAAGGGAACGGCGGGAGATGGGCTCCCGCTCGTGTGACACTACGGAGCCGGTATGGCTCCATCAAAACCTACGAGATCCAGCCAAATAAGCGCCTAGCGTCGTTTCACGGGTGATAACGCGTCACCTCGTGGTCGCTGAGACGACGCCCGGAGTCGCGGAGGGCGACGCTACTCCTCGAACAGCGAGTCGACGTCGGCGTGATCGCCCAGCAGTTCCTGCATCTTCTCGACGGTCTTGGGTTCGCGCGTCGGGCCACTCCGGATGACGTCTTCGGCCCGGTCGATCACCATCCGGGTGTCGGACTGCAACAACAGGACGGGAACGCCGCGCTTCTCGGCCTTCCCGAGGACTGCGCCGGTCGGCCGGAAGCCGCCGCCGAGGATGATACATTTGATCCCCGACGCTTCGAGGGCTGCGGTGACGATTTCGGACCGATCACCGCCAGTAATCATCGCCGCGTTCTGCATGCGGCGGAACTGCGTGAGCGCGCTCTCGCCGGACATCGCACCCACAGTAAAGCGCTCGATGAACACGTCCGTCGAGACGTCGCTCGTCAGGACTTCCGCACCGAGGCGGTCGGCGAGTTCGCCGACGGTCATGCCGGCCAGTTCCTTGACGCGGGGCAGCACGCCGAGCACCGGAATCCCGCGGTTTTCGAGAAACGGCGCAACGTCCTGGGTCAGCTGATCGAGAGCGTTGTCCGGGACGGCGTTGAACAGCACGCCGGCGAGGTTGTCGCCGATCTGGTCGGCGGCGGCGAGGATCTCGTCGACGTCACCGGGTTCGTCGTAGCGAGTGAGCAGCACGACCTTCGCGTCGATCAAGTCGGCGATTTTGGGGTCTGTCAGGTCGACGATCCCACCCGTCGTGAGTTCGTCAGTCCCCTCCAGAACCATCAGATCGCGGCCCTCGGATAGGAGTTCGTAGTTTTCGAGGATTCGTTCACGGAGTTCGTCCGGTCGCTCGCGCCCGCGGATGGCCTCCTCGATGAACGTCGGCGTGTAGACGATCGGTTCGAGTTCGTGCATCTCCGCGTCGAGGTCGAGCAACTCCCGCGCGAGCATCGGATCTTCGTCGCGGGTCTTGCCCGTGGCACTTTGCAGGCGCGTGCCTTTGGGTTTCATGTAGCCGACGCTGTGGCCGGCCGCGTCGGCCAGTTTGGCCATCGCGAGGCTGACTGCGGTTTTCCCGGTCGCTTCTTCGGTCGAGGTGACGAGTAGTGGGTCCATAGTTGATGTTCCTCCTCTAGCGTGTTATAGTTCTTCGTGATCGATCGTCGCGCGAATGTCCACCGCCGAGACGCCGTCGGGCGACGCGACGAGGGGATTGATGTCCAGTTCCAGAATTGCGGGGAAGTCTGTCACTAACTGTGAGAGCCGCTGGATCGTCTCGACGACCGCCGGCTCGTCGACGGGATCACGGCCGCGCGCACCCCTGAGGAGCGGCGCGGAGTCGATCTCGTCGAGCATCTCGGTGGCTTCGGACTCGCTGACGGGTGCGACTCGGAAGGTCGCGTCTTCGAGCACTTCGACGAAGATACCGCCGAGTCCGAACATGACGAGCGGCCCGAACTGCGGGTCGCGGTTCATCCCGACGATCGTTTCGGTCCCGGTATCGAGGTCGAGCATCTCCTGCAGCTGCACGCCGAGGATGTTTGCGTCGGGCTGGTAGTTACGCGCCCGACTGATCAGGTCCTCGTAGGTCGAGGCGACTTCGTCGTTCGGGACGTTCACTTCGACCCCGCCGATGTCGGACTTGTGCAGGATGTCCGGGCTGACGATCTTCATCACGACGTTGCCCTCGATAGTCTCGGCAGCCTCGACGGCAGCCTGCTTGTCCGAGACGATCTCTCCCTGTGGCGTCGGAATGCCGTACGCATCGAGGAGATCCATCGCCTCGACACCGAGTTTGTTCGTCTCGCGTTCTTTGGTCCGTTCGAGGATCTCGCGAGCGCGCTCGCGGTCGACATCGAATTCCGCGGGAGAGCGATACTCGGCCTGCGTGACATCGCTGTACTGCCGGAGGGCGTCGAGGCTCTTGACCCCTCGTGCGGGGTCGAAGTAACTCGGGACGCCGACGTCGTCGAGGACCTCCTCTGCGTCGCGCGCGGAGTCACCGCCCATCAGACTCGCGGCGATCGGCGTCTCGTACTCTTGCTGTTTCTCTTTGATGACCTCCGCCAGATCTTCGAAGTCCATGACTGCGGTCGGACAGGCGACGACGATCACCGAGCCGACGTTCGGGTCTTCGAGGACGACGTCTAGCGCGTCGGCGTAGCGCTCTGTGGGGGCGTCCCCGAGGACGTCGACGGGGTTGAAGATGTTCGCGGCCTCGGGCATCGTCTCTTCGAGTCGTTTGAGCGTGTCGTCGTCGAAATCCGCCATCTGCAGGCCCGAGTCGCCGACGGCGTCGGTCGACATCACGCCGGGGCCGCCGGCGTTCGTAACGATCGCGATTTCGTCTCCATCAGGGAGGGGCTGGTCTTCGAGGATCGCGGCGTAGTCGAACAGTTCCTGGACGCTCTCGGCGCGGATGACGCCCGCCTGCTGGAGGCCGGCCTCGTAGGCGCGTTCGCTGCCGGCGATCGCCCCAGTGTGAGAGGCTGCGGCGGAGGCACCAGCCTCGGTCCGGCCGGATTTGACGACGACGATCGGCGTGTCGTCGGTCACCTCGCGCGCGGCGTCGATGAACGCTCGGCCGTCGTCGATGTCTTCGAGATAGCCGAGGATGACGTCGGTGTCGGGGTCGTCGCCCCAGTGGCGAATGAAGTCGCCTTCGTCGAGGACGGCCTTGTTGCCGACCGAGACGACGTTCTCGAAGCCGAGGTTGCGGTCGCTGGCCCAGTCCAGCACAGCCGTGATGAACGCCCCGGACTGGCTCATAAAGGAGATCGAGCCTTCGAGTGCCGATTGGGGGCTGAACGTGGCGTTCATCCCGACGGGCGTCGAGATGACGCCCAGACAGTTCGGCCCGACGAGGTTCATGTCGTACTCTTCGGCAATCGTTTTGAGTTGCTGTTCTCGGGAGGCGCCTTCGCTGCCGGACTCGCCGAATCCAGCAGTTATCACGACGACATCTGTGATGCCGGCCTCGCCGGTCTCTTCGAGTGCGTCGATCACGATCGAGGGCGGGACGACCACGACGGCGAGGTCTGCTTCGGGCGCGTTCAGGACGCTGTCGTAGGCCGACAGCCCGAACACCTCCTCGGTGTTGGGGTTCACTGGAACGATCTCTCCTGTGAACCCGTTCTGGAGGTTCTCCATGATGGCGCGCCCGACCGATCCGTCGCTCTCGGTCGCTCCGATCACGGCCACCCGGTCAGGTGAAAACAACGTATTGAGGTTACCCATCGTCTCCCCTGGGACTAGCCCGCGAACGCTGAAATACGTGTCTTCTCGTTCCGAGCCGCTGGGAATATTCGAGATTGATCGTGAACGTCAGTACCCCAGTCCAGCCACGAACGTGGTAGTCGACACGGTCACGAACGTGGTTGTCGACACGGCCGCGTCGGACGCAGTCGACACGAGGCAGAAGGTGACAGACGGCAGACGACTGTCAGACGCCGCCGCAACCCTTTTTTCTGTCGACTGAGTCCTTTTGGCAATGAGCGGTCTCGAGGACTTTCTCGATCAGTTCGCCGACGGCGTCGACGGAGTGTGCCTGTTCTCCCCGAGTTCGTCGATGTTCGAGTCGTACGACGCCGAGCCCCCAGTCGTCGTCGTGGGGCCGGAGAACACGGTCGGAGCCGACTCGTTCGTCGAGCTTCCTCTGGATTTCAGCAACCCCACCGAACGCGTCCGCTTCGGGATCGAGGGGGCAGTCCAGCAGGGCCTGGTCGACGAAGAGATGACCGTGCTCTGTGCGCTCAAGAGCTTCGGCGACGACATCGACACCGTGATGCGCGTCCGCGCAGCCGAGTTCACCCGTTCGGGCGTCTACGATCTGTTCGTCAACTCGCGGGCCGAACCGGCGGTCATCCGGAACGTGCTCGAAGTCTCGGTCGAACTCGGCAAGAAGGGCCAGAAGGGCAAACCCGTCGGCGCACTCTTCGTCGTCGGCGACGCGGGGAAGGTGATGAACAAGTCCCGGCCGCTTTCGTACAACCCCTTCGAGAAGTCCCACGTCCACGTCGGCGATCCCATCGTCAACGTCATGCTCAAGGAATTTTCGCGGCTGGACGGCGCGTTCGTCATCTCCGATTCGGGCAAGATCGTCTCCGCGTATCGGTATCTCGAACCGGCCGCCCAGGGTGTGGACATCCCGAAGGGGCTGGGGACTCGCCACATGGCTGCCGCGGGCATCACCCGCGATACGAACGCCATCGCGATCGTCCTCTCGGAGAGCGACGGCCTCGTCCGGGCGTTCAAGGGCGGTGAACTGATCTTAGAGCTCGATCCGGAGGACTACTGATGTATCCCGGGCAGCTACAGACGGTTCCCGCCCAACTCGACGTGCCAGCGTTGATCCGCGAGTTGTTCTCGGAGAAGGGCGCGGTCGCAATTGCCATCATCGTTCTATTCCTCGGTGCGCTCGTCGGCTATCTCGTCTGGCGCGGGACGCGGCGGTTCCTGATCAGCCAGGGCGTCGACGACGCTGTCGAGGGGACGCTGTTCGAGCGCACTGTCAACAACGTCGGGCTCTCGACGGTCGGCATCCTCTCGCAACTGATGGCACTCGCGGTCTACATCCTGAGCGTCATCGTCGCGATCAACGTGGCACGAATTGGCAACCCGCAGTTCTTCTGGATGCGCTTCGTCGAACTCCTCCCGCGGCTGTTCATCGCCGCCCTCGCGATCATCCTCGGGCTCGTCGTCGGTGACAAGGCCGAACTCGTCGTCAACGAACGCCTCAAGAGCGTCAAACTCCCCGAGGCTAGCCTGCTCGCCGAAGTCGTCAAGTACAGCATCTACTACATCGCGACGCTGGTCGCGCTCGGCCAATTGGGCGTCGCGACCGCCGCCCTGTTGATTCTGCTTGCGGTCTACGCCTTCGGCCTGGTTTTCTTGAGTGGGTTGGCGCTGAAGGATCTGCTCGCCGCTGGGGCTGCCGGGATGTACCTGCTGTTGACCCAGCCCTACAGCATCGGCGACGAGGTCAAGATCGACGAGACGCGCGGGATCGTCCAGGAGATCAACGTCTTCGTCACCCACGTCGAGAGCGACGGCGAGGAGTACATCATCCCCAATCAGCGCGTGTTCAAAAGCGGGATCGTTCGTATTCGGAGCTAGCCGTTTCTGCTGGTTGGAACGCCCTCCAGAGAACGCCCTCGACTCGCTGGCTAGGTAAGAGGTGCTACTGCAAGATACAACAACGCAAGCGTGTCATAGCGACGTTCCCAACCCCTCTTGCAGTCATCCGTGGAATTCAGCACAGCCGATTTCGTTATAAATAAGTATGGAATGTTATCAGTTTGGTATAATCTAAAGAGAATTTATACTATTTTGGAGGAATTTTCTGATATGGGGATAGATTGGCAGGAATCCGGCGGTTTCGTGGCAATCGGCCTGTTAGTAATCACGTTCGTATTGACACTGGCAGGATTCGAAACAATCGTAGGATACAAAGTATTGTCTGCCGGGCAAACGGCGTTCGGGTTCCTCGCGGCGGGGAACTTCAGCCTCGGTGTGTTGTCGGCTGGCATCTTCTCAGTCGGCGTGTTCTCGGTGGGCGTATTCTCGGTTGGAATATTTTCGATTGGAATATTCGCCATCGGCCCGTTCGCATTCGGGATGTACGCAGTGGGGTTCTACGCAACGCAGCGATACGTAAGTCCCTCGGAACAAAGTCCCTAGTTGATCAGGATTCAACATTTGATCTGGCCGATAAGTGTGATGATGACGGAGATGCGCCCCTCGTCGGTAAATACGCGGAATACACTGAGCAGGTATTCAGTTTCTGCACTCCTGACAACAACTTTCCTATGAACTGTTCTATGACACCCTCCAACGCAGGGAAGACCTTGAATCGCTCGGGGCTTCGGGACTCTCACGGCTCCCTTCGGTCGCGCCACGCGAGTCTCGGCTTTTCATCCATCGGACGACTTCGCTGCGCTCGTCTTCCGTGCCCTGCGTCGCTTCGCTCCGCAGGACACCAGGCCACAACCGAACCACAGCACAGCGCCACACCCTCCCCAACCGACTGCGCTTCTCGCTCGCACTGCTCGCTGCGATGCTCATCCCTCGCGCTTACCAGCGCACACGAGAGTGCACTCGGCGCGCGCCTGACCGTGGTTACTCCTCGTCAGAATCGTCGTCTTTGTCCGGCTCGTCGACGACCTCTGCGGGGACGCCCGCCACCGTCGCACCCTCGGGGACGTCCTGATCGACCAGCGAATTCGCCGCGACCTGGGCGTCAGCGCCGATGTGAACACCCGGGAGGACGATCGCGCCCGCACCGATCATCGCGCGCTCGCCGACGACCACCTCCCCAGTGCGGAACTCGTCCTGGAGGTACTCGTGACAGAGGATGGTCGCATCGTAGCCGACGATGGCGTCGTCCTTGATCGTGATAAGGTCGGGCCAGAACACGTCAGGCGTTGCCGTCAACGCCCACGCCACGCCGGTTCCGATGTCGGCCCCGAGTCGGCGGAGGAGCCAGTTTTTGAGCTTCAGACTCGGCGAGTAGCGGGCGATCCAGACGACGATGAAGTTCAGCGTCACCCGCAGGGGATGGCGTGTCTCCGGCCAGTGCATCAGGGAGTTTCGTGGGCCGGGAGTGGCTTGCCTGGAGAGACGATCGTAGCGAGACTGTTCCTCGTCGGACACGTCTCCGGTTTGGACACCCGTGAATAAGAAGCCGCCGACTCCGAGGATGGTAGTTATCGCAACTCAGCCATGTGATCGATCCGCTTTTGCACCAGATCGGGCTTGCCGATGTCGTGGCGCATCCGCAGGCCGTCTTCGCCGGCTTCGCTCAGGACGGCTTCGGCGATCTCCTCGGCCTCGGTGATGGAATCTGCGACGCCGACCACTGCGAACGATCGAGAAGTCGTCGTGTAGATGCCGTCCTCGCGGTCGTCGACGCTGGCGTAGTAGAGGATGGCCTCGCCGTCGTACTCGCTGGCGATCTCACGAGCCCCCTCCTCGTCGACGGTGACTTTGGCACCTGCTTCGGGATCGGTCGGATAGCCGTCGGGGACGGCGTACTTGCAGACCGTGGCCTTCGGCGCAAAGGATAGCTGCGGGAGGTCGTCGCCGTCCCGGGCGGCCGTGAGCACGTCGAGGAAGTCCGTGTTCAAGACTGGGAGGGTGTTCATCGCCTCGGGGTCACCGAAACGGGCGTTGAACTCGACGACTCTCGGTCCCTCGTTGGTGAGCATGAACTGGCCGTAGAGGACGCCCTTGTACCCCTCAAGAGCGTCGACAGTCGCCTCGATAACGTCGACGGCGGCCATGTAATCGTCGCGATCCATGAACGGGAGTTCGAGCGTCGCGTCGCTGTAACTACCCATCCCGCCGGTGTTTGGCCCCTCGTCGCCCTCGTAGGCGCGCTTGTGATCCTGAACTGCGGGGGTGACCCGAACCTCGCCGTTGGCCACCAGTGCCTGCACGGTGAACTCCTCGCCGATCAATCGCTCTTCGAGGACGACGCGGTCGTAGTCAGAGCTGCGGAGATACTCTTTGCCCTCCTCGGCAGTGATCTGATCGCCGATGACGCGGACGCCCTTGCCCCCGGTGAGCCCGGCGGGCTTGATCGCGAGATCGCCGTCGTACTCGTCGATGAACTCACAGGCGGCGTCCATGTCTTCGAAGGTCTCGAAGTCGGGACAGCCGGGGATGTCGTGCTCCTGCATGAAGCGGCGCTGGAAGGCCTTGTCCGTCTCGATGCGGGCCTCGGCCTCCTGGGGGCCGAAGGCGTAGATTCCGGCCTCGTCGAGCGCGTCGGCGACCCCTGCAGCGAGGGGCGCTTCCGGACCGATGACCGCAAGGTCTGCCTCGACACTCTTGGCGTAGGTCGTCACGGCCTTCGGGTGAGTCGTATCGAGCGCTTCGAATCCATCAGCAATTGCGGCGATTCCGGGATTTTTGTTGCCGGCACAGGCGTACAGGTCACAGTCAGAATCGGCCAGCGCGCGGGCGACTGCGTGTTCGCGGCCCCCGCCACCGACGAGCAGCACGGTCTCTGTCATACGAGATAGGCCGCGGCACGACCGGTAAAAGGTTGCTGTTCGTCCGGAATGCTAACCGGTGAAGACGATCGGGACGGGCGTGAAACAGAGTACGCCGAGAACCAGGGTCAGGAGGCCAACGACTTTGCGCCCGCGCCCCACGTCCGAACTGTCGATCGGTGTGACGCTGCCGGCACGGCTGAACACGAGTGCCAGGACGCCCCAGACGAGCCAGATGCCGACGGCGCGGCTATCTCCGAACAGGAGCAGTCCCCCAGCGAGCGCGAACAGTGCGCCAGGGACCAGCAGCTGAAACCGTTCGAAGCGCTCGCCGATCAGCGCCCGCGTGACGTGCGCGCCGTCCAGTTGCCCGACCGGGAGCAGATTCAGGAACGTGACGAACGCGCCGACCCAGCCACCGATCACGACCGGGTTGACCATCAACGAGGGGTCCGCGTAGGTCAGCGGCTCGCCGACGGCGGCGGCGATCACCTGGATCAACGGCGGGTAGCCCAGTTCGACCTGGCGGACGATCGCGTCCGGACCCACCTTGACCGGCGGCAGCGCGACGCCGATGGCGGTGACGACCACCGTCACGGCCAACCCTGCCAGCGGGCCGGCGACACCGATGTCGAACAGCGCTTTCCGGCTCGGCAGGTGGTCTTTCATCCGGATGACGGCCCCGAACGTCCCGAGGAGGTTCGGGATCGGGATGAAGTACGGCAAGGTCGCCTGGACGTCGTGATACCGACTCGTGACGTAGTGGCCGAACTCGTGGACTCCCAGGACGCCCAGCACAGCGACGGTGAACGGCCAGGCCTCAAGCAGCGAGAGCGGGTCAGCGGTCAGCGAGAGGTCGTACCACTGTGAGCCGGCGTACAGCGTCGTCGCGACCGTCGCGAAGAACAGCACGACGTTCGTCCACGGGATCCCATCGATGCTCGTCGAGCGCTCCTCGGCGACCAGGACGTGCTCGCCGGTTTCGTACCGGATCGAGACGTGGTAGCCACGCTCGCGGAACAGCGGTGCCAGTCGGTCGACGAGCCCGTCTTTCGGTGTCAGCGGTTCGCCGTAGTATCGGACAGTGTCTCCCTCCTGGACGACCTCGTAGACGTGGAAGATGTCCGCCAGCGCGTCCGGATCCGGATAGTCAGTCCTCGGCGGGGACTCGGCCATCACTCCCGCTATGGACTGCCGTCTCATATACTTGTTCGCGGTCGGGTGGCGCTCTCGCTGGGTTGCCACTGGGTTGCCGAAGCCGCCGGGGTTTACCGTCCGTGGATTGAATGCGGGACTATGACCGACGACCCGCTCGCCCGCAACCGTCTCCCAGCGGAGGCCAGCCCCTACCTCCAGCAGCACGCGGACAACCCCGTCAACTGGCAACCCTGGGACGAGACCGCACTCGACGCCGCTCGCGAACGGGACAAACCGATCTTCCTCTCGATCGGCTACTCCTCGTGTCACTGGTGTCACGTCATGGAAGAGGAGAGCTTCGTGGACGAGGCGATCGCCCAGACGCTCAACGAACACTTCGTGCCGATCAAGGTCGATCGCGAGGAGCGTCCGGACGTCGACTCGATCTACCAGACGCTCGCCCAACTCGTGAGCGGTCGCGGCGGTTGGCCGCTCTCGGTCTGGCTCACGCCCGACCAGGAGCCGTTCTACGTCGGGACGTACTTTCCCCCGGAACCGCGCCGCGGGATGCCCGGTTTCGGCGACCTGCTGGAGAAACTCCGGAGTTCATGGGAGAACGACCGCGACGAGGTCGAGGACCGAGCCACGCAGTGGACCCAGGCGATCGAGAACGAAGTGGCGTCGACCCCCGACCAGCCCGGCGAGATCGGGGACGACCTCCTGAATTCGGCCGCCAACGCCGCCATGCAGACCGCAGACCGCGAACACGGTGGCTTCGGCTCCTCGGGCCCGAAATTCCCTCAGACCGGGCGGCTACACGTCCTCTTCCGGGCCCACGAACGCACGGAGAGAGACGTCCTGCTCGATGTCGTCGAGGAGACCCTCGACGCGATGGCCGACGGCGGCATCTACGACCACGTCGGAGGTGGCTTCCATCGCTACTCGACCGATCGGGAGTGGATCGTTCCCCACTTCGAGAAGATGGGCTACGACAACGCCGAGATCCCGCGGGCGTATCTCGCAGGGTATCAGGCCACCGGGAACGAGCGGTATGCCGACGTCGTCGCGGAGACGTTCGACTTTCTGCAGCGCGAACTCCAGCATCCCGAGGGTGGCTTCTACAGCACGCTCGACGCCCGGAGCGCGCCGCCGGACGACCCCGAGGCTGGCGACGAAGAGGGCGCGTTCTACACGTGGACACCCGAAGAAGTCCACGAGGCGATCGCTGAGGAGGCGACTGCGGAGCTGTTCTGTGAGCGCTACGGCGTCACCGAGGCCGGAAACTTCGAGCGGACGACCGTGCTGACTCGCAGTGCGTCGGTTTCGGAGTTGGCAGAGAGCGCCGACCTCACTGAGGGCGATGTCGAGGAGCGGCTCGAAACCGGGCTGGAGCAGGCCTTCGAGGCTCGCGAGGAGCGTCCGCGGCCGAGTCGAGACGAGAAGGTGCTGGCGAGCTGGAACGGGCTGCTGATCTCGGCACTCGCGGACGGTGGAATCATTCTGGACGAGGACTATGCCGAGGTGGCGGTCGACGCGCTGGATTTCTGCCGGGAACACCTGTGGGACGCCGAGGAGGAACGACTCTCCCGGCGATTCAAGGATAGCGAGGTCAAGATCGACGGCTATCTCGAAGATTACGCCTTCCTCGCCCGGGGTGCGTTCGACACCTATCAGGCGACCGGCGACCCGGACCATCTCGGGTTCGCACTCGAACTGGCCGACGCGCTGGTCGAGCGCTTCTGGGATCCACAGTCGAAAACGCTCTACTTCACCCAGACTGGCGGCGAGAGCCTGATCGCTAGGCCCCAGGAGCTGAACGACCAGTCGACGCCCTCCAGTGCCGGCGTGGCCGCCGAGACGCTGCTCGCACTGTCTCACTTCCGCCCCGATTCGAGGTTCGAGGACGTGGCTTCGGGGGTGCTGTCGACCCACGCTGAGTCGATCGAGGGCAACCCGATCCAGCACGCCTCGCTGACGCTGGCGGCGGATCGCTACCGAAACGGGTCGGTCGAGTTGACTGTGGCTGCCGACGAAATGCCTGCCGAGTGGCGTGAGGTGTTGGCGAGGACGTACCTGCCGGCGCGGATTCTCGCTCGACGGCCGCCGACTGCGGAGGGGCTGGACGAGTGGATCGAAGGGTTGGGACTGGACGACGCGCCGCCGATCTGGGCCGGTCGGGAAACGCAAGACGGGAAACCGACCGTGTATGCGTGCCGTGACTTCGCCTGCTCGCCGCCACAGCACGAGCTAGACGAGGCGATCGCGTGGCTTCTGGACTGATCGCTCTGGACGCTTTTCCTCGATCACGCCCCGACTCCGACGGCTCTCAGTAGCTGCTGTCTCGACCAGAAACGCTTCGAAAGCCCCGACACGGACGGCTCGTGTGGCGCGCTGCGGTCCGCAGTCGCGTTGCTCCTTGCGGTCCTTGTCGCGCCGGATGTCGCCCTCCGCGTCGCCCCTTTCAGTCAACCCCCACAGCACGGCGACCGCGCCACTCCCCCCCAGCCGATTCCCTCACTCGCTACGCTCGCTCGGTCATCCCTCGCACAGTACTGGCGAGCACGAGGCTCGCCAGGTGCGCGCCTACGGCAAAATTCGGGGGTGTCGCGCTCGCTCAGTTCTCGCCGAAGTACTCGCGAATCTGGTCGGCGAGGTAGACGGCGATCGGCACGGGTTCGTCCTCGACGAAGCGGGCGACCTCCTCGCCGTCCTGGAGGACGACGACGGTCGGGATGTACTCGATCCCGTATGCTTCGACTTTCGGTCCTTCCTTGGAGCCGTCGTCGAGTTTCTCGACGGGGATCTCCTCGATCCGGTCTTCGGAGACGCCCGCGGCGTCGAGTGCAGCCCCGAATTCGGGCAGTTGCTTGCGGCAGTCGCCACACCAGTCGCCGCCCCAGACGATGTAGGTCAGGTCGTCGTATTCGGTGAGGGTTTCGACAGTGTCCCCGTAGGCCTCGGCGTCGAAGACGGGATCGGGTCGCATCGTTTCGAGAGTCATGACTCTCAGTTCGAGAGCGGCGGATAAAACGGTCGCGACTCGGTATGGCCGCCGTGAGAACGACTACTGATCGAAGGCACTGACGACTTCCGCGGTCGCGGCGTCGATGTCCCACTCGGCGACGAACGAGGACATCGCGGTCTTGAGCTCGATGAGCTGGTCCGGTCGCACGCCCAGCCCGTGGGTGATCGATAGCGGCTGGGAGCGCGAGGACTGGAAGGACTTGTGCTGTTGCTGGAGGAAGGCGTTGAACTGCCCCATCGAGACGTCCGTCCGCGGCGGGATCGACCCCTTCTTCTGGTTGAACCGACGCTGGCCATCGGCCGACCCGGCGTACTGCAGGAAGGTGCCGACGGCCTCCTCGTTGTCAGTCATCGACGAGGCGATCACGGCGTCCATGTTCATCGCGTACTCGCCGTCCGTGCCCGGGAAGGGGACGTGCTCCCAGTCGCTGCCGTAGGTGAAGCCGTCCGTCTCCGTGTACGCACCTGCCGCCCAGTCGCCCTGGTGGAAGAACGTCGACTCACCCTGGATAAAGCGCTCGTTCGCGTCGGTCAGCGACATATAGAGAGCGTCGTCGGTCCCGAGGTCAGCGTAGGCCCCGACGATGTCCAGTGCGTCGGCGATAGCCTGGCGGTTGGCCGAGGCGCGGCCATCACTCACGGCCTTGTAGACGTCGTGGCCGTGCTCGCCCAGCAGCACTGTCTCCCACAGTTGGAGGACTGTCCAGGGGTTCTTCATCGGGAACAGCATCCCGACGCGACCAGTTTCGGCCTCGGCCTGACGGAGCATCTCGACGAATTCACGCGGACTCGACGCGCTGGAGGGGTCGACTCCAGCCTCGACAGCCAGATCGACGTTGTAGAAGAGGTTATTGATCCGGTGGATGTTCAGTGGCACGGCGTGATAGACGCCGTCGAACGCCGAGGCCCCGCGCGGTCCGTCGAGATACTGTCGTTCCATGTCCGACTGCGTCCAGACCTCGGAGATGTCCGCCAGAACGTTCGCCTCGACGTACGGAAAGAGGTTCTTGCCCGGCCACTCGATCCACAGGTCCGGTGGCGTCTCTTTGAGGATCCGGCTTTTGACAGCGAGACTGAGACTCTCGTTGGTGACGTCGTCCAGCGAGACGTTCGGATGTCGACTCTGAAACCCCGACAGCAACGCCTCCATCGCCGCCTCGCCGTCGCCGCCCACCATCCGGTGAAGCAGCTCCGTGTCGGCCCGGCCCCGGGAACTGACTTGCTCGCCAGAATGTGACATAATCGTCTATACTGCCGTTTCTGCTACCTTGTATTGAACTTATCGCCGACGTTCTCACGTCTGGTAATCTACGTCTCCGCGTAGAAATTCACAGATTTTACCGGGGGAATCGATTCCCGTATCCCGTCCGGAGTAGGGACGTCTCCGACCGGCTACGCTATTCTCTATTCCTCGGGAGCGCACCCACCGTGATATTCTCGGAGCGACGATATCCGGCGGAAGATGGTGGTTTCGAGCCGGTCTGAAAACAAAATCTGATATTGGGTGGAAGGATATATATGGTCGATTGGGTAACGTAGACACATGCGATTGTTCGCCGAACGGGCTACAACTGCGGCACTCGGATTCCAGCTGGTGCACGCGTTCTATCAGGCTTTCCTGCCGTCTCTCGTCTCCGGGCCGGCGTACGTGTTGCTCGCCGTAAGCGGGCTACTCACAGCGATCGTCACGCTCGGATACGCTGTCTTCCGGCTGGACGATCGATTCGCAGACGTTCACGCCGAGCGAGAGAATCTCCGACTGGAACGGGATACACTCGAGAACGAACGCGACACGCTTCGATCCGAACGTGATGCGCTCGAAGACCGTCTCGAAGCGGCCCGTGAGTCGCTCGCGAAACTTCAGGACCAGCGCGTCGCCACCCCACAGACGCCGGTGACCACTGACGGTGGTGTGCAGGCGGCAGGCACCCTCTCCGCAGAAGATCTGGACACGTACATCGAGACCTGCTGTGACACTATCGAGCGGACCGGCGACGGCGACCTCGGCCAGCGTCTCGATGTCGACACACCCTCCGAGGCACTCAATCGCCTCTCGCGGGAATTCAACGAGATGGCGACGGCCTTCGAGCAGACCATCGACACAGCAAACGAGTTCAGCGAGGACGTTGCCGGGTCCTCCGAGCAGGTCACGACCGCGACCCAGGCCGTCATGGAAGCCAGCGAGAGCGTCGCCGAGACGATCCAGGAGATCGCCGACGTCTTCCACGAACAACACACCCAGATCTCCCAGATCTCCGAGGAGATGGGAGACATGTCGGCGACGATTCAGGAGATCGCCGCCTCCTCAAACGAGGTCGCCGAGAAGGCCGACCAGACCGAGCGCGAGACCGTGCAGGGAATCGAGGCTGCTCGTGGCGTCGCTGACGCGATGGACGAGGCAGGCGCCCAGACCGACAATGTCGTCGAAACCGTCGAGACGCTGGACGACCAGATGAAAGAGGTCGGACAGATCGTCGACATGATCGACCGGATCGCCGAACAGACAAACATCCTCGCACTGAACGCCTCGATTGAGGCCGCCCACGCCTCTACGGGTGAAGAGACCGGGTTCGGCGTCGTCGCCGACGAGGTCAAGACCCTCGCCGAGGAAACCAAAGACGCGACCAAGCAGATCGAAGACCTGATCGAGGAGATTCAGGATCAGACCAGTGACGCCGTCGAGGAAATCAACGAGATGCAGGAGACCGTCGAGGACGGCCAGGAAGATGTTCAGGAAGGGCTCGCTGCGCTCGAATCGATCATGGACCACGTCCAGCAGACGACCAGCGGCGTCAAGGAAATCTCCAACGCGACCGACGATCAGGCAGCGTCCAGCGAAGAGGTCGCCTCTATCGCCGACGAAGCCGCCGAGACCTCACGGGCGAACATGGAAGAGGCCGAGCACGTCGCTGCCGTCGCCGAAGAGCAGACGCTTGCGCTCGGCGAGATGTACGTCAACGCCAAGATGCTCACGATGCGGTCCCGACAACTATCGACGCTGTTCGACCGCTACGAGACGGAGTGACTCCCCCGACGTTCGACGGTAGTAGGGACCTACTTTTACTATCTGTTCGCTCCTCGATTCCTGTATGGACGTAGGTGTACTCACGGTCCCACTCGGCGACCAGTCTCGCGAATCAGCGTTCGAGTACCTCGCCGACCTCGGTGTCAGTGCGGTCGAACTTGGCTGTGGCGGCTATCCTGGCCAGGGCCACCTCGACCGGGGGGCCCTGCTCGAGGATCCAGATGCGCGGGCCGAACTGCGCGGAGACCTGAACGAGTATGATCTCCGCGTGAGCGCGCTCGCGACCCACAACAATCCGCTCCATCCTGACGACGACCGCGCGAGCGAAGCCGACAGAGAACTCCGCGAGGCGATCGAACTGGCGGACGTACTTGGGGTCGGCACTGTCACGTGCTTCTCGGGCTTGCCTGCGGGAAGTCCGACCGACGAGACGCCGAACTGGATCACTGCACCGTGGCCCGGCGAGCACGCCGACGCTCACGAGTACCAGTGGGAAGTCGCGACCGACTACTGGCAAGACCTGGCCGAACACGCCGCTGAACACGAAGTCGACGTCGCCATCGAGATGCACCCGAACATGCTGGTCTACGAGCCATCGGGGATGCTCGAACTTCGCGAGCGGACCACCGACCGGATCGGCGCGAACTTCGACCCCTCGCACCTGTACTGGCAGGGAATTGAGATCACCGACGCAATCCGACTCCTGGGAGCCAACGACGCGATCCACCACTTCCACGCCAAGGATACCCGGATCTACGACGCCCAGGCTCGGACGAAGGGTGTTCTCGACATGACTGCCTACGACGATGTCGAGGATCGATCGTGGATCTTCCGCTCGGTCGGCTACGGCCACGGCGAGGACCACTGGCGAGACATCGTCTCGACGCTCCGGATGGTCGGCTACGACGGCGCACTCTCGATCGAGCACGAGGACGCGCTCACCTCTGCCAGCGAGGGGCTCGAAAAGGGAATCGAACTGCTCCAGCGCGTTATCTTCGAGGACCAGCCCGGTGAGGCCTTCTGGGCCTGATAGGGCCGACTGTAACTACTTGAAGGAATCCGACTCTCAAGAGCGCCGACTTCTGTACAACCGTACAGCCGCCAATATGAATCGAAGCGTCGTTATTTCTCGCTCTCGTCGTCCGACTCGGACACTTTCTCTTCGACGGCTTCCTCGACTTTCTCTTCGACGGCTTCTTCGGCTTTCTCAGTGACCGTCTCTTCGGCTTTCTCCTCGACAGCTTCTTCGGCTTTCTCAGTGACCGCCTCCTCTGCTTTCTCCTCGACTGCCTCTTCGGCCTTCTCGGTAACCGTCTCTTCTGCTTTCTCTTCGACGGCTTCCTCCGCTTTCTCCGTGATCGTCTCTTCTGCTTTCTCTTCGACGGCTTCTTCGGCCTGCTCTTCGACTGCCTTCTCGACAGCTTCGTCCACCTTCTGTTCGACGGTTTCCTCGGCTTTCTGCTCGGCTTTCTCCTCGACCGTCTTGTCCACTGTATCCTCGACAGTCTGTTCGACCGTCTCGGAGACTGTTTTGTCGACAGTGTCCTCGACCGTCTTTTCGACTGTCTCGGCGACAGTTTTGTCGACAGTTTCACCGACAGTCTCCTCGACGGCCTCGCCGACCGTCTCGTCGACTTTCGCCTCGACGGTTTTCTCGACGGTTTCGCCCACAGTCTTGTCGACGGTTTCGCCGACAGTCTGTTCGACTGTCTCACCGACTTTCTCCTCAACGGTATCGTCGACAGTTTCCTCGACTGTCTCTTCAACCGTCTCTTTGACCGCGGACGTCATCCAGTCGGGGTCGAAACGCGCCATCTTCCAGCCGACGTGGACGATGTAGGCGACGAGCACACCGAATCCGAACGCCAATCCGATGTCGTTGCCGACCAGCAAGATCAACCCGACCGACAGCGCGATCAACAGCCCGTATGTCAGATCGACCAGTGAGTCGACGCGACTCGGATTCATTCGTCGATCACCGCTGTAACCGCAGCGACACAGTCCGTTTGCCCGACCGCTCGTGGAGAAGTCATATCACAAGCGAATAGCCCCGGAGGCAAGTAGCTTGCCGAACTCGATCGACCCTTTCCGACCGGGAGCTACTCTTCGGCGTATTGGCGTTGGCGCTCGCGGTAGGACTCGGTTCCGAGGACGTCCTCGAACTCCTCGAAATCGACCGAGTCGACAGCATTGGTCGTCCCGTGGGTCGCCAGCGCCTCGTAGGCTTCCCCGACCGCTCGGGTCATCGCGAACAGCGCCGTCAGCGGGTAGACGACGATGTCGAATCCGATCTCGTCCAGTTCCGCAGCCGACAGCAGTGGCGTCTTGCCGCCCTCGATCATATTCGCGAACGTCGGGACGTCGAAGGCCCCGGCGATCCGCTCCAGCTCCGCGCGAGACTGTGGTGCCTCGACGAAGACGACGTCTGCACCCGCTCGTTCGTAGGCACGCCCGCGCTCGATCGCCTCCTCCAGCCCCAGCGGTTCGCGCGCGTCCGTCCGGCCGATCAACAGGAAGTCGCTGTCGCGCTCTGCGCGGACATCAGCGGCCGCTCGGATACGGCGGACGTGCTCGTCGGTCGGAACGACCTGTTTCTCGTCCATGTGTCCGCAACGCTTTGGCCACTGCTGGTCTTCGAGAATCGCGCCCGCGACGCCCGCGTCGATGCACTCGCCGATCGTCCGCCGGACGTTCAGGGCGTTGCCGTAGCCGGTGTCCATATCTGCGACCAGCGGCACGGAGATGCTGTCGGCGATCCGGCGAGTCCGCTCGACGTTCTCCGAGGCTGTCATGAGTCCCAGATCCGGCAGTCCAAGCTGGGTCGCGGCGATCGAAAACCCGGAGGTGAACACGGTCTCGAACCCGGCCTGTTCGGCAAGTTTTGCCGATATGGCGTCGTAGGCACCCGGCAGTACGGTAATCTCTGGCTGAGCGAGCAGTTCTCGGAGCTCGGCCGCAGGGTCGTCGGTCATACCTTCGACGTCGCACACCGCTCGAAAAAAGCTACCTGACGCGATAGGGGTCTTCGCCGGGGAGGAATCGGCCGAGGTCGACCTCCTGGCGGTAGTCGCGCTGCTGGAGCGTGACGAGCGCGTCGATCAGTTGCTGTTCGTCCTCGTCGGTCCAGGTGCCTGGATCCTTGATCGGGTAGATGAGCCAGCCCGCGCCCTGTCGCTCTGTGGCGTGGAGGGCGTCCATGTCGAGGTCGCCGTTTCGCAGGGCGTAGTTCGCCAGGACGTGGGCGGTGGCGCGCTCGCCGACAGGCAAGAGGACGTGGGCCGTAATTGCGCGTAACTCGGAGTCGAAAAAGCGTTCGAGGTCGTCGTAGTCGTCCTGCGTCGGCGTTCCGGGGGTCACACACATACAGAGGTACGAGAAGTACGTCTTCGCGACGTCGGGTGGTGTCCCCGCCGATTCCAGTAGGTCAGCCTCGACCAGTGCCGACTGGAGGCGCTCGCTGGCGGGCGTGTCGGTGAACGGGATTCCCGAGTCGATCCCGCCGTGGGCCCCTGGGTGATCCCCGATGACGTGGAAGTGGGCGTTGGCGTCGCCGTACCCCGGCACGAAGTTCGAACAGTCCGGCTGATGACCGAAGGGGTTCGAGCGACGGTGCGTGACGTTCTTCACGCCTGATCTGAGGGGGTGAGCCGAAAAAACTCCGACGGTTCCGCGCAATCTTGACGAACGATCGTTCGGGATCGAGCGTCAACGCTTTCCTGACAGCCGTCGGATCTTCCGACGATGCGCGAGGCGACGCTGTGTCACCCACTCCGGGTGGACGAACTCCTCTTGATCCGCAAGCAGCGCGGCCCCGGTACCGGAAATCTCGTCGCGCCTGGCGGCAAGATCGAAGCCGACGAGACGCCCCGTGAGTGCGCGATTCGCGAGACGCGCGAGGAGGTGGGCCTGCACGTGCAGGACCTCGAGAAGCGCGGCGAGTTGCGGTTCGTCTTCGGTGACGAGCCGTTCATGTTCGTTCACGTCTTCCTTACGCGGTCCTTCGAGGGCCAGCCCACCCGGACCGCGGAGGCGATTCCGTGCTGGATCGATACCGACGACCCGCCCTACGAGGAGATGTGGGACGATGATCGCTACTGGCTGCCGCTCTTGCTGAACGGTGAGCGCTTCAGGGGCGAATTTCACTTCGACAGTGACGGTGAAGAGGTGCTGGAGTACGACCTGGAGACTGGCGTAGAATTGTGAGGGACGGGGCTTATTTGTCACCCCGCGTCGAACCCCGAGACATGGAACTGTTCGGAACGGCTGGGATCCGTGGTCCCGTCGCCGACACTGTCACGCCGGAACTCGCACTCGACGTCGGACGAGCCGTCGGCGTCGAGGCCAAGACGGTCGTCGTCGGACGGGACGGGAGACAGAGCGGGACCGCCCTCAGTGCTGCTGTCGAGGCAGGGCTGACGAGTGCCGGTGCGGACGTCGTCCGCCTGGGTCAGGTCCCGACGCCCGCGCTTGCGGCGGCCAGTCGCGGCCGCTACGGGATCATGCTGACGGCCAGTCACAACCCACCGGCCGACAACGGGATCAAGTGCTTCGTCGACGGCGTCGAGTTCGACAGCGAGATCGAATCCCGAATCGAAGAGCGCGTCGAACGCGGCGTCGACCCAGCGGGGTGGGCCTCGTGGGGCGAGTCCAGAGACGCCGAGACGCTCCGGGACTACCGCGCCGAAGTCGCCGACTACGCCCGCGAGCACGGCGCAGCGCTGGAGGGGCTCATGGTCGCAGTCGACTGCGGCAACGGCATGGCGTCGCTGGCGACCCCACAGGTACTCCGGGCCCTCGGCGGGGAGGTTTGCGCGCTCAACGCTAACGTCGACAGTCACTTCGACGCCCGCGGCAGCAAGCCCACGCCCGAGACGCTGGCTGGCCTGTGTGAGTTCGTCGCCGCCCACGAAACGGTCGAGTTGGGAATCGGCCACGACGGCGACGCTGACCGGATCGTGATCGTCGACAGCGAGGGCGAAATCGTCCACGAGGACACTGTGCTGGCGATTCTGGCTGAACACTACGTCCGCGCGAGCGACGCGATCGATCCCGTCGCGCTCACGACGCCCAACGCGTCGGGCCGAATCGACGAGCGCGTCGAGGCGGCAGGCGGCCGGGTCGAGCGGATCGCCCTGGGCGCGCTCCACGAAGGGGTGGCCGAAATCCGTGCCCGGACCGACCCGGGAGCCGATGTCGTCTTCGCGGCCGAACCCTGGAAACACATCCACCCCCAACTGGGTGGCTGGATCGACGGCGTCGCCAGCGCAGCCGTCTTCGCCCGGCTGGTCGCCGACCGCGGACTCGACACGCTGCGTGAGCCCGTGACCGAGCGCCCCTATCTGAAGTCCGAAGTGACCTGCCCGGATGGACTGAAGCGCGAAGCGATGGCCGACCTCGAATCGAGACTTCCCGAAGCCTATCCCGAGGCGGCAGTCTCGACGGACTACGGCGTTCGACTCGCCTTCGCGGACGGCTCGTGGACGCTCGTCCGGCCGAGCGGGACCGAACCCTACATCCGGGTGTACGTCGAGAGCGACGACGCCGACACGCTGCTCGATGAGGTGAAAGCCGCTATCAGCGACGCAGTCGAAGCAGTCGGCTAATTTCGAGTGGCGTGTTTCGACAGCGCGTCGACGATCGCATCGACGTCGTCGATATCCTCGCGGTTGTAGCGGAGTTTCGAGTGATACCACGTCGAGCGCGAGAGTGTGAGTTCCTCGTGATCGAGGCTGAACGACGCGATGGTGTCCCACTCGTGGATCGTCGAGTCCACGACGACCCCGATGTCGGTGATCTGGACCGCACTGGGCTCCTGGTGATCGTGGAGGAGCACCAGGACGACGGACAGCCCGGGCAGCCACGTCAGAAACAGGCTGTCGTCGAGACCGTCGCTGAAAGCGAGGACGACGACCGCGACGACGGTGACGAGACCGAGCATAACCGCGCCCACGTTCGCGACTCGCTCGTCGATCGCCGAGGCGGGTCGGGCCTCGAAGGTCAGTTCGACCGTCGCGTTCTCGATCCGGTCCACGTACCGGCAGTAGACGGCGGCCAGGATCGCCACCGGCCACGCCACGACAGCGAGCGCGCCGACGAACAGGGGGGTGCTCGCGATCTCCTCGGGCACCGGGCCGATCCCCAGGCCGAGGGCGAGCCACGCGACTGGGATAGCGAATCCGGCGATCACACGTGGCCACGTCTCCACCCAGCGCTGGGGATCGATCCGGGCGGTCGCGATAGTTCCGAGAAGTGCGCCAAGCAGTGCACAGCCGGCAAGCAACGGCAGCATCGGCTCTGCAACGAGCGCCGAAAGTGGAACCGTGACGACGGCGACGTAGGTTACCAGCGTCGCGCGAAGGACGGCGTTTCTCATCACCTGCTGGTATTCGTTCCAGTATAAAAACGGGGGCAGGACAGTTTCCGGGCCTGAAAGTGCGGGGCTTTCTCCCACAGCGTATTTCCCGGCTGGCGACGAGAGACGAGATATGGACGACCTCATCGAACGAGCCCAGGAGGCGATGGACGCCTCCTACGCTCCGTACTCGGAGTACCGCGTCGGCGCAGCACTCCAGACGGCTGATGGAACCGTTTTCACGGGCTGTAACATCGAGAACGCCAACTACTCCAACAGCGTCCACGCCGAGGAACTGGCGATCAGCAAGGCCGTCGAGGCCGGCCACCGCGAGTTCGACGCGATCGCCGTCGTCTCCAGCGAGCGCGACGGCGTCACTCCCTGTGGAATGTGCCGACAGACGCTCGCGGAGTTCTGTGGCGAGGACTTCGCCATCTACTGTGACGAGGGCGACGGCGAGGTCAGCGAATACACCCTCGGCGAACTGCTGCCGAACACGATCACTCGCCGACACCTGGACGTATGACCGACGACGACCACTCCGTCCCCGGCGATTCCGAGGACCCGAACGACGACGAACAGTACCACCTCGAAGTCAGATCCGGCGATGTCGCCGAGAGCGTCCTCCTGCCGGGCGATCCCGAACGGATCGGCAAGATCACCGATACCTGGGACGACGCCGAGGTCGTCGCCGACCACCGCGAGTACCGCACGGCCACGGGGACCGTCGAGGAGACGCCCATCTCCGTCACGTCGACGGGGATCGGCAGCCCCGGCGCGGCCATCGCGGTCGAGGAACTGGCACGCGTCGGCGCCGAGACGCTGATCCGGGTCGGTTCCTGCGGTGCTATTCAGCCCGAGGCCAGCGTCGGCGATCTGGTGATCACGACGGGTGCAGTCCGTCAGGAAGGCACGAGCGAGGAGTACGTCCGCGAGGACTATCCCGCAGTCGCCGATCATACTGTGGTCTCGGCGTTGATCGCCGCCGCCGAACAGCTAGACTACGACTACCACGTCGGCCTCACCTGTTCGACTGACTCCTTCTACGCGGGCCAGGGCCGGCCCGGATTCGAGGGCTTCGAGGCCCGCGGGAGCGACGAACTGGTCGAGGAACTCAAACAGGCCAACGTCCTCAACTTTGAGATGGAAGCGAGTTCGATCCTGACGTTGGCCTCGCTCTATGGCCTCCGGGCCGGGGCAGTCTGTACGGTCTACGCCAACCGAGAGACTGGCGAGTTCCGAACCGAGGGCGAGCGCAAGGCCGCCAAGACAGCCTCGAAAGCGGTCGCGATTCTCGATTCGATGGACGGCACAGCCGACGAAGCGGGGGCTGATCGGTGGCATCCCGGCCTCGACGTCGATCGGTGACGCGGGCGTACGACAACCCATATTAGTGGCCCACTCCGAACGCTTGGATATGGTCGAAGTTCTCCTCGTCGTCGGTGTTCTCGTCGCGATGTTCGTCGCGTTCAATATCGGGGGATCGACGACTGGCCCGGCATTCGGGCCCGCCGTCGGCGCGAAGGCAATCTCGAAACCGACGGCTGCGCTCCTGATGACGGTGTTCTTCTTCGTCGGGGCGTGGACGATCGGTCGCGAGGTCGTGGACACACTCGGGAACTCACTCATCACGGACCCGACTGTCTTCACGCTGGAGACGAGCATCGGCGTCCTGTTTTTCATCGGCCTGGCGCTGTTCGTCGGGAACGTCTTCGGCGTCCCGGCCTCGACGTCGATGACGGCTGTGGGTGCGATCGCTGGACTCGGTGTCGCGACGGACTCGCTGTCCTGGAGTGTCATGGGCGAAATAGCGACCTGGTGGATCGTCGCCCCGGTGATCGGCTTCTGGGTCTCGCTGATCATCGGTCGGTACTTCTACGCCCGGATCAACCGACTGGTCGCGATGGATCGATCGGACGGGCCGCTGGTCGATATCGACCGCTCGGGCGTGATTCCCTCGGTCAGCGTCCACGAAACGACCGGGCGACGGGAACTGTTCGGGGTCGTGACAGTGGTCGTGATCGGCTGTCTAATGGCCTTCAGCTCGGGCACGTCGAACATCGCCAACGCCATCGCACCGCTCGTCGGCAGCGGTGAGATCGAGATGAACCCTGCCATCCTGCTTGGGGGTGTCGCCGTCGGGATCGGGACGTTCACTATCGCCCGCCGGACCCTGGAGACGATGGGCAGCGACATCACCGAACTCCCGCTGACGGCCGCGATCGTCGTCGCGACCGTCAGTTCCGGACTGGTCATCTTTCTCTCGGCGATCGGTATTCCTGCCAGTTTCGTCGTCATCGCGACGATGTCGATCATCGGACTCGGCTGGGGTCGGGCGACTCGCCCCGTCACGGTCCCGGAGGCAGTCACAGGCGAGGAAGTGCCCGCAGTCAGCGTCGACGCACTGGCGAGCGACGAGCCCGGCGAGGAACTGCCACCGATCGGCGAGGAAGACCCCGAGGTCCCGAGCGCGTCCGACCTCTTCGATCCGGCGACGACGGCCCGGGTCGTCCTCATGCAGAACGTCGTTCCCGTGATCGCGACGCTCGGCGCGTTCCTCACGTTCCGATTCGTTCCGATCTTCGGGATTTAGGCGACGGGGGCTTTTACCCCTGGCCCGCGGTAGTTCGAGTATGATCGAACGCATCTTGATCCCGATGGACGGCTCGGAGATGTCCGAACAAGCCCTCGAATACGCGCTGGAGAATCACCCGGACGCCTCAATTACGGTCCTGTACGTCGCTGGTGAGCCCTCGCCGATGATGGGGAAGGCGATGCGTATCGCGATGGGGACCGACATCAACGAAGCCGCCCAGGAGGTTGCAGAAGAAATCCTCTCGCCGGCACGTGAGATCGCTGCCGACTACGACGCCGAGATCGACACTGCAATCGGACTTGGGAACCCCGCCCGGCAAATCCTCAATCGTGCTGGCGACTACGACGCGGTGATGATGGGCGGTCACGGCGGCGAACTCCGGTCGAGTCTCCTGATGGGCAACGTTGCGAGCAAGGTATCGTCTCGCGCACCAGTCCCGGTGACGCTGGTCCGGTAAGTATCGATACTGGCCCTCTAGGCTTCGCCGTAGACCGGGACGGCCGCGCCGCTGGTGACGCTCGCGGCGTCGCTACACAGCCAGCGGACGACGTCGGCAATTTCTGACGGTTTCACCCATGACTCGTGGTCGGCGTCGGGCATCATCTCGCGATTCATCGGCGTGTCGATCACGCTCGGCATGACCGCGTTCGCTTGCACTTCTCCAGGGTTCTCTTCGGCGATCGTCTCGGTGAGGAGTCGCACACCCGCTTTGGAGGCGCGGTAGATCCCGTCGCCTTCGCCGCCTTCCAGCGAGGAGCGTGCCGAGACACTGACGATCGCTCCGTCGCGCTCGCGGAGGTGCGGGATGGCGTGTTTCGACGCGAGGAACATCGTCTTGAGGTTGACACTCATGAGGAACTCGAAGGTCGCTTCCTCGGTTTCGTCGATCGGCGTCCCGCCGCGCCAGGTCCCGGCGACGTTCGCGAGGTGGTCGATGCCGCCGTGATCGGCGACGATCGACTCGATCACGCTCTCGACGTCGCTCTCGTTCGTGAAGTCGCCCTGGTAGACGTCGATCGGGTCGCGGTCGGGATCGAGCAGAAAGTCTTCACTATCGGGTTCGACGATGTCGACGGCTGCGACGGTCGCGCCCGCGTCGGCGAAGGCCGCGGCGATGGCGCTCCCCAGCGCACCGCCGGCCCCCGTGACGACGGCGACGTCGTCGCTGAAATCGAAGCTCACACTCATGGTACTCGTCAGGAAGGACCCCGCCCGAATAAAACTAGTCGGTGCATGGGCGTCGCCGTTCGAATTCCTGCGGAAGTCACTGCCGGGTCACTCGTCGATCGGGAACTGTCGTTTGATCGTGAAGACGACAGCGAGATACGCTGGGAGAGCCACAAGCAGCATCCCAGCAAGAATGGCCCAGTCTTCGAGTCCGAGTGCGACCGTTCCGAAGTACCGATCGAGCGGCGTATACAGCACTGCGAGTTGCAATGCGATCGACAGGCCGACCGAGAGCGCGAGCCACGGATTCGAGACTGTCGGCGTCTCGCGCAACCAACGGATGACGTACAGCTTCTCGAATTCGAGGAAAACGAAACCCGTGAACACCATCGTCATCGCGTACGGCGTGACTGTCGCTGCTCCGCCGAGCACGTAATACATCAGCCCGAGCATCAGTACCGTCGAGATGACTCCGGTCCCCCCGATGAGGGTGAGCATCGGACGTTCGATGATCCCCCGCTCGGGGTCGCGCGGCGGCCGTTCCATCACGTCGCCGCTCTGGGGATCAGCCCCCAGCGCCAGCGCTGGCAGACCGTCGGTGAGGAGGTTGATCCAGAGCAACTGGACCGCCGGGAGCACGAGATATCCCCCGAGCGAGGCGAGAAAGACCAGCGCGACCTCGGCGACGTTCGCACTGAGCAGGAAGGCGACGAACTTCCAGATGTTGTCGAAGATCGCTCGACCGCGTTCGACGGCACGTTCGATCGTCGCGTAGTTGTCGTCCAGCAGGATCACGTCGCTGGCCTGCTTGGCCACGTCGGTCCCGCGAACCCCCATCGCGACACCGATATCGGCGTTTTTTAGCGCTGGTGCATCGTTGACGCCGTCGCCGGTCATCGCGACGACGTGCCCGTTCTGCTGAAGCGCGCGCAGGATCCGGACCTTGTGCTCGGGGGAGGCCCGCGCGAACACGTCGACCTCTTCGACACGCTCTGCGAGCGCCGACTCGTCGAGTTCCTCGAGTTCACGCCCTTCGGTGACGGCCTGTCCCATGCCGAGTGAGCCCGCGATCGCAGCGGCGGTCCGGACGTTGTCTCCGGTGATCATCTTCACGTCGATACCAGCCCGCTCAGTCGCCGCCAGCGCGTCGGCGACCTCCGTCCGTGGCGGGTCGATCATCCCCACGAACCCGACGAACACCAGCTCTTCGTCCAGCGATTCCCCGTCCGTGTATGCGACGGCGAGGACCCGGAGGGCGTCGTCGGCGAACGCCCGAACCTGCTCGCGGATCCTATCGACCCGCTCCGGGGTGAGGTCGGTCGGCCCATCGGCCGTAAGCACGCGGGACGACTTCGAGAGGACAACCTCCGGTGCGCCCTTGACGTAGCCCACGTCGTCGTGGACGGTTCCCATCCACTTCTGCTCGGAGGAGAACGGCACCTCCTCAGTTCGAGGGTGCGCCTCGCGAAGTGCCGCGACGTCGATGCCCTGTCTCTCGGCCGCCTGGACCAGTGCCTGTTCGGTCGGATCGCCTGACTCCGCCGTGGCATCGTTGCACAGCGCCCCCGCTCGCAGGAGGCGGTCGATTCGTTCTGACGCTGGCTTGCCAGCATCGTCGAGGTCGACGACGCCGTCGCTCACCCAGGCCCGGCTGACACGCATTTGTCCCTCGGTGAGCGTCCCGGTCTTGTCGGTACAGATGACGTCCACCGATCCGAGTGCCTCGACAGCGGGGAGCCGCCGGACGAGCGCGTTTTCCTCGGCCATCGTCCGCACGCCAAGCGCGAGCGTCAGCGTCACCACGGCCGGCAGCCCCTCCGGGATTGCGGCGACGGCCAGCGACACCGCAGTCAGCCCCGATTCCACCAGCGGCGTGTCCTGAAACAGCAACAATGGGACCACGAGCGCCGCCAGCGCGAACACGCCGAGGCCGAGCCGGCGGCCGAGTTCGTCCAGTTCCGCCTGCAGCGGCGTCTCCGTCTCCTCGGTGGCCGCAAGCTCACGAGCGATGTCGCCGACTTCGGTGTCCATCCCCGTCGCGGTGACGACGGCGAGGCCCCCGCCACGCGTGACGTTCGTGCTGTTGTACACCATGTTCTCGCGCTCGGCCAGGGGCGCGTCGGGATCGACCACCGCTGGTGATTTCGAGACAGGAGCGCTCTCGCCGGTGAGTGGCGCTTCGTCGACTTCCAGACCTGACTCGTCGAGTATCCGGGCGTCTGCGGGGACGACGTCGCCACTCTCCAGCTCGATCACGTCGCCGGGAACGAGTTCGATCGCGTCGACGGCGACGGGCGTTCCGTCACGTCTGACGGTGGCCGTCGGCGCCGCCAGTTCGCGGAGGGCTTCGAGACTCTGCTCGGCACGGTAGTCCTGGACGAACCCGAAGACGCCGTTGACCACGACGATGACGGTGATAAGGACGGCGTCGACGGTGTGGCCCGCCCAGGCCGAGAGCCCGGCTGCCACCAGCAGCACCCAGATGAGTACGCTATCGAACTGCGCGAGAAAGATCGTCAGGCGACTCCGGCTGCTGGCGCTTTCGACCTCGTTCTCGCCGTACTCTTCGAGGCGACGCCGGGCCTCCGCCGCGGTGAGCCCCGCCATATCGGTGTCGTAGGCGGCCAGCACGTCCTCTGCCGGACGGCCGTACGGGGCGTCGTTCATCACTAACTGTTCAATTCCCGCACACTTGGTCGTTGCCGTGGTGGGGTGGACAGCGGTGTCGTCACAGCGATGGCGGTTGAATAGATGTGAACGACCCGAAGCCGTCCACTTCCCTGTCCGCAGGTGTCTCCACCACGCGTCAGGTCCGGCGACGTTCGCGGGGTAGTCGATGCCGCCGTGCTCGTCGAAGCGGAGTCCGAATACGAGGACGAACAGAAGGACGATGACGAGCAGGTGGATGACGAGGCACAACGCACGCCTGCGGTCTCAGAGGATAGTATCCGGTTACTCCTCGTCCGCGTCGGTCACGTCGCCATCGAGGAGCCGTCTCGCGGCGTAGGCTGAACCGCCCGCGGTGCCGAGCACGCCCGTGAGCGTGCCGAAACCGGGCCCGTCGCCGTCGGCGGTCGTCTCGTCGACGGTCGTCGCCCCTTGATCTGGCACGATCGTCACGCTGACCGTGTCGGTGTTCGTTTTTCCTTGCCCGTCCGAGACGGTGACTTCGAACGTGAGTGTCGTCTCGTCGTCGACACGCGGGGCAGTGAAGAAGGCCGCGGCGGCGTCAGCACCGTCGAGGTCGACGGCCGGGCCGCCGGTCTGGTCCCACGCGAAGCTGAGTGACCCGTCGTTCGGGTCGGTTGATCCGTGGGCGTTGATTGGGACTGTTGTCCCGGGGTTGACCGGCTCTGAGAGGCCTGCACTCATCGCGGCGTCGACGACGGGGGCCGGGTTCTCCGACTGCGGGCGCACGGTGACTGTCGCTGTCGCGGTCGCGCTGTTGCCGTCGGTATCCGTAACCGTCACCTCGAACGTCAGCCTGGTCTGTTCGTCGACGGCAGGCGCGGTGAAGGTCGGCTTGGCGACCGAGGGATCCGAGAGGTCGACGGTCGGGCCGTCGGTCTGGTCCCACGCGAAGCTGAGCGACTGGCCATCGGGATCGCTCGATCCCGTCGCGTTGAGGGTCGCGTCGTCAGTCGCGAAGACGGTCCGGTCGCTCGCGACCGGGAACGGCTTGCCTGCGTTCGCTCGCTGTGGGACGTACGGGAGCTTCGCGGCGCTGTCGGCCGCAAACGCCATCGCTTCGGATTGGCTGACGCCGTCCGGTGTGATCATGTCGATCGCGTTCGAGTTCTGCTCGTCGTCGCGACCGCCGCCGAGCTTCCATTCCGTTGAGCTGGCGTTGACGGCCCGAATCTTGCCGGTCGCGAAGCCGTCGTACCCGAAGATTAGCGGGGCGAACTGCATCCGTTCGAGCGCCCCGTCGATGGCCTCGGCCGGGAAATCGAACGCGAGTGCTTGCAGATCGGGATAGACAGTCGTCCCGACGTCTTCGGAGACGATCGAGCCGTCGGCTGCCTCCACGGCCTGCAGGCTGTACCCACTGACAGCGACCCGGTAGTGGTAGGGCTGCTGGAACCGGGTATTCGTGCCCTTCCGCCCCTCCGCGCTCGCCGGGATGTCCGATCCAGCGTTGGGATTCCGGATGTAGACCTGCGGGAAGACCAGCGAGAAGCCCTGGCTTCCGGACCACGGATTCTCGATCTCGGTATCGATGTAGTAGACGAACCGGTAGCGAGAGCCGGCGCGGTAGAGTTCGACCCGTCTCATGTCGAACGTGCCGGGCGAGAGGATCTCCGCGCTCGGGTAAGTGTAGCTCCCGGGGCCGTGGTCGTCACCCGTCTCGTCGTCCCACTCTTTCAGCAAGGTCCCGGAGAACGTCGACAGCGAACGCAACGGGAGTGTGTCACCGCTCTTGAGGACGTCGGCCTGTTTCGCCTCCGGCGGCACGATCATGTCGACGACGGCCGGATCCGCGTCCGACGACCCGCCGCCGAAGGTCGTCTCGGACGCTTCGGCCCCGATCCGTCGAACGTTCCCAGGCGCTTGTGGATCGTGTCCGAACACGAGCGGTGCCAGTGCCGCCTGATCGAGGTCACCTCCCACCGCGTTCTTGGGGACGCTGAAGGCGACGGCATCGAGCGACGGATACGCACCGACGGTGACGTCGTCGGTCACAGTCTCGCCGGCACCGTTCTCGACGACGCTCTCTCCGTCGAACCCGGAGACGACGATCCGGTAGTGGTAGGGATCTGCGAAGGCGACGTTCGCCCCCTCGCGGCCGGCGGTGGCCGTCGAGACGCCGCTGGCAGCCGGATTTCGGACGTAGAGTTGGAACTGCTGTAGCGAGAACCCGAGGCCGCCGTCGCGAGGATTGGTCAGGTCTGCCATTTCGTAGACGAAGCGGTACTGATCGCCGTCGTCGTAGACGTCGAACGCGTCGATGTCGAGTGCACCCTCGGTGAAGTCCTCGCCGGTCGGATAGGTGTACCCCCCAGGACCACTGTCGTCGCCGGTCTCGTCGTCCCACTCCGCGATCAGTTCGCCGTCGAGCGGGTCGGTCAGGAGGACGTAGGGGAGACGGACCTCGTCCCCGGTGAGAACGTCGTGCTGGCTGGAATCGTCGGGGACGAACAGGTCGATCACGGGTGTCGTGGTCTCTGCTGCAGCGCCGCCGAACCGGCGCTCGCCTGCGGTTTCGCCGACCGGAACGACTCCGCCAGGAGCGTCGGGATCGTAGCCCAGCAACAGCGGCGCGAGTTGTTTCTCCGCGAGCCCACCCGGGATGGCGTGCTTCGGCAGGTCGATCCGGATCGAGTGTGTCGACGGGCTCGCGAACACCGATCCCTCCGCGACCACATCGCCTGCGGGGGTCTCGACGCGAGCGCCGTGCTGGCCGTCGGCGACGATCCGGTACTGGTAGCGTTCGAGGAGCGTCGCGTCCACGCCGTCGCGGGCCGCGTTCGCCCCGTCCGGGCTGGTCGGATCCCGGACGTAGATCTGGAGGTGCTGGACAGAGAAGCCGCCGTCATACTCGAAGGGGTTCTCGACGGGACCGTCGACAGTGAATCGGAGTTGATAGGCGGTCTCGGATTCGTAGAGGTCGAGGCCGGTGAGATCGAAGGCACCGTCGGCGTATGCGTCGCTGGTGGGATAGGTGTAGTTTCCGGGACCGGTATCGTCGCCGGACTCGTCCTCGATCCCGGCGACGTGTGTGCCGAGTCCCGAGAGTGAGGGTGTCTCTAAGATCGCGACCGAGTCGACTTTCACGCGCGTGGTCTCCCCGTCGCTGTCGACGCCGAGGTCAGCCCCAGTACGGAGGTCGGTCGTCGAGACGGGGCCACGGAGGTCGACTGCTGCGGAGTCATCGCCAAAGTTGAGCACGACGACGACCTGCTGCTCGCCAGCGTCACGGCCGTAAGCGACGACGTGTTTCGAGTCACTCTGATAGAACGCGCCCACGAGGTCGGCGTCGTGCGTGAGTGCTGGAATCTCGTCACGCGCGGCGATCAGCGACTTGTAGAACGCGAGGTGGTCTTCGTCGTACTCCTCCCAGTTCATGAACGCCCGGGTGTGACCCTGGTCGGTGACACGGGGCTCGCTGTATTCCGGGAGGGCGCGCTCCTGGCCATGGTAGAGCATCGGTGTGCCGGGCAGCGTGAACGTCGCAGCGGCCGCGGCCCGCTCGGCTGGCTTGTCGACGGAGTCCAGATAGCGCGGCAAGTCGTGGTTTTCGAGATACTGGAGAAAGAGCGTCCGATCCGGGATGCCGCGTCGGTTGCGCTCGGCGAGCGCGTCGAAGAGGCGGCTTGCGTCCAGTCCCTGGCCGATGTCGACCAGCGTCTCGTAGAGAACGTCGTCGAAGTGCTGGTCGAACTCCTGCTCGCTGAACCGTGGCATGTACGGGATGGTTTCGTCGAGCAGGAAAAACTCCGAGTCGTGGGCTTTCACGCGCTGGCGGACCTCCTTCCAGAACCCGTGCGTGGCGCCGTAGGCGACGTCACACCGGAACCCGTCGACTTTCTCCGCCCAGAAGTCGACGACGCTGAGGATGTGCTCGCGCATCGCGAGCGACTGATAATTGACGTTCATCAGAGTGGTCCAGCTGAAGTAGTTCGCCGGCGTGCTGTCGGCCATCCGCTCGTACCACTCGTAGTACTTCGAGTCAGGGCCCCTGTCCAGAGCGTCCTGGAAGAACGGATGGTTGTCCTCGGTGTGATTGATCACGAGGTCGAAACACACCTTGATGCCCCGCTCGTGACACGTGTCGACGAACGCCTCGTACTCCTCGATACTTCCGAGTTCCTCGGCCGTCTGGAAGTAGTTGATCGTGTCGTATCCGTGCGGGCCGCCGGGTTCGTCCCGCCGGTGGCTCCCTGCGGCGACGATGGGCGTCAGCCAGACGACGTCCACGCCCAGCTCGTCGAGGTAGTCCACCTTGTCCTGGAGGTATTGGAAGTCGACTTCCCCCGCCTCCGAACCGAACGACCGGGTGAATATCTCGTACATCGTCGCGTCCTTAAGCCACTCCGGCGGCGCGTTCTGCGGGGTGGCGGCCTGAGCGTCGGCATCGAGTTCGATCGTCTCGATGACACTCGGTCGCTCGTCGAGGGCGAGAACGTGCAGTTTCGCGCTGCCGTCGATCGCACTCGCCGGGACGCGTGCACTCGCGCCGTCGACCGCGATGTCGGTCTCCGAGAGCACGTCTCGATCGTCGGTGAGGAACTCGACTGCCAGGTCTTCGGGTGCCGTCTCGCTGTCCGGGGCGACGGCCTGGTTGGCGTCGACGACGAATTCCCCGGCTGCGGTGTCGTAGGTGGCTGTCGGTCTGACTCGCGGCCGGCCCGGTGCGTCCTCGCTCGGTTCGGGAACGACTCGCACTGTCAACTGGTGGGTTCCGTCGGGTGCGTCCAGTTCGAGGCGGTACGTCCCGGGAACATCGGGGTCGAACTGCTGAACGTTGTCTGTCCCGTAGTCGTATTCGTCAGGGCTGGGCGCGAAGCCGTCTATCTCGCTGTCTGCGGGTGTCTCCACCACGCGCCAGGCTACGGCGTCGGAGGGATAGTTGTCCGGATCCCGCTGTGGATCGGGAATTCGAGGGGCCAGAAGATCTCTGTCGTCCGGGGATGTGTCGCCCTTGTAGTCGGCCGCCGGCGGATCGGCGATCGTCTCACCAGCGTGCATCACCCGAGGCGGCCCCGGGTGGTAACTTTCGTCTCCAGTCTGCTGTGCCGAGAGTGATTGTGTCGCTGCGTCGGCGCCCGGGAGCGCCGAGAGCGCACCCAGCCCGGCGAGTGAACACAGGTAGTGTCGTCGGTTCATTGGTGTCAGTCTGCCCGATCTGACGGCGTAGCTCCCAAAATATCTATTCAGAATCACGTTTCTGTTTCTCGACGGTCACGTCTTCGAGTTAGTGAATCTCGAATATCATCGATAAACGTCTTCAGAGACGTTATTTCGAAACTTCGTCTACGATTGAAGGCCGACCGTCTGCAGGTTCTGTGCCGCTCGGCACGGCCCGTCGCCAGGGGGATGTTCCGAAGAGTCGTTCGGTATGCCGCCGTCGGCTAGGGTCGACGAGCCAGCTCTCTGCTGCGGGCGAGATGGACGCAGCGAGCGCTCTTGCCGACAGATTCAACACGCCGACCGCACTTCCACAGGCATGGACCACCAGGGCCTGGACGTGGACAGTGACGCAGCAGCGGCGGCGTTCAGCGTCCTCTCGGATGACACCCGCGTGGAGATCCTTCTGGCGTTTCCGCAATCGGAGTCGATCACGTTCGCCGACCTGCAGCGAGCGACAGATATCGAGGACAGCGGTCGGTTCAACTACCATCTGGGAAAGCTCGTCGACGACTTCGTCGTCAAGACCGACGACGGCTATCGGCTCTCCTCGGTCGGGGCGAAAGTCGTCGACGTGCTACTAGATGCACGGTTCGGCCCATCCTCACCGCCGTCGATCGACGAACCGACCGGCGTCGCCTGCCTGAACTGCGACGGTCAGTTGCACGTCTTCTACGAGGACGGCGACATGCGTCTGGCCTGCCAGGCCTGTGACGCGGTCGTCCAGTATGCATTCTTCCCGCCTCGCGGCCGCACAACGCGTGACGTCGACGAAACACTCGACGCCTACTCACAGCAGGTCTGGCGTGACGTGACGCTGGCCCACCGTGGGGTCTGTCCGCACTGTCGCGGTCGAATGCGGTCGGAACTGGAGGTCGATCCCGAGTGGTCCGTCGAGTACGCGGCGACGAGCCGGTGTGGAGACTGCGAGACGGTCTACAGTTCACCGGTCGGACTCCGGCTGCTCGCCGACCCGGACATCGTGTCGTTTCTGGCCACCCACGGTGAATCGGTCGACGACCGGCGGTTCTGGGAGTTTAACTTCGTCCTCGATCAGGACGCTATCTCCGTCGTCTCTGAGTCGCCGCCTCGCTATCGACTCACGATCACACGGCCACGAGAACAACTCGAAGTCACGCTCGACGAGACGGCCCACGTCGTCGACACGGCCCGTCGTCGGTTGCGATAGTCGCCTTGCTACGCTCGTCTAACAGACATTCAAGACCGCTGTATCAGAGGCTGGTGAGGATTAGTTGAATAGCGGCGATTGACTTCGACCCCTCACCGACGCGTGTCGGGCTGATGGCGGGTGTGACCGAGATGCTGAAGACTTCCTGTGCTTCGAGTGCTATCAATCTGGGCAGCAGGACCTACCGTAACTAATCAGAGCAACTGAACATTTTGAGAAATGGATTCAATCTCCTCGTTGTGATGTAGACACAATCTAATATGAGAATGGTATCATTATCTCTTTCCGGGCGAAAACCTTGCAGCCTCAAGTGCAGCAGCCCACGAGCCAAATCGATTAAAATAGATACCTGCACTGAAATTTCCGTCTCGATCCATATCTGTTGACGTTGGGATACCGTCGATCGCATCCCCCAAACGCTGCAATTCGTTGATTAATTCTTCGTCTGGGATCTTCTCCATTGGCGGCTGTGGTTCGAATCCAGCAGCCTCAATCGCTTGATTCCACGAACCAAAGTGATGGCGGTACGTCACTGGGCTGAACTCGCCGTACGTACGCATCTCGCGCTTGGTCGGGGCGTGTCCAAGATCGTCGGCAATTCGCGTAATTTCACTCAGAAGTGCATCACGTGATTTCTCTGTCCGATCAGGGCGACTCTCCAGATCTGCGGCCGCGAGTGCCTCATTCCACGAACCAAAACGATCCTTGTAGGTACTGAGTCCGTGTCGCCCCTTCCCGTACATATCTTGTTCTGCGGGAACCTTCTCTAACTCTGCGGCAAGTCGTTTGAGTTCAGCAATGAGTGCGTCCTGTGGAATACGCTTGCCAGTCGGTTGCTCAAGATCGGCCATTGAAAGCGCATGTGCCCATGACCCGAACTCTGCTCTGTATTCCACCAGAGTAAACGATCCGTCTTCTGTGATTTCATCTGGGAACAGGGCCCTACCGAGATCGGCGGCGAGTTCTTGCAGTTCAGTGAGTAGCTGGTTTCGGGTCGGCGTCATACACTCTCATCTTCTTCAGAGTGATAGGTAGTAGTCGGTGATTGTTCGGGTGAAGGCTCTGTTCAAAGACTCTTATCCGGGTTTACAGGACGTCCAATCTATCTTCAATCACGGCCAGAGAGCAATTCTGGAGCCTCAATACAATACAGGTAGGGCATGTGGTACTCAACAAGCACGCCTCGCAGACGGCCCCTGTCGGTCGCGATCAAGTAGGTGGGGTCGGGCGGCGTGCGGACAAGAGGTAGACCAACTATGACAAAACGACGCAAGTTCCTGCTCGGAATGGGATCGCTCGCTGCCGGTGGGGCAGCTGCAATGGGGAGTGGCGCGTTCACATCAGTAGAAGCAGAGCGGACTATTGATATCGAAACGACTGGCGACGCCAACGCGCTTCTAGAAATTAAGCCCAATGATGATTACGAAGGAGACCCGTCTCGGTACCTGAGTTGGACCGACGATGGGCGTCTTGAGATTGATCCTTCTAAGGTTAATAAAGATGCAGTGACAAAATTTAAAGATTTGATCAAGATTAGGAATACGGGCGGAAAAGACCTTAGCCTATATATACTGAACGATTTCGGAGAAAGGCCACAAAACGATGATGAAGCTGATCCCATTCGAGGAAGTGGTTACGGGAGTAATGGCCCTGTAGATATTCTTCATGATGGAGACAGTATTGTTGGTGGTAATCCAAATCAGGTGACAGGTGGTCCACCGAGTCTTGATTCCGGCTCGTCTGTCACACTGACGCTTGTAGTTGATACAAGAAATCTTTGGGAGGATTATGATGAACTAAGTGGAGATTACAAAATCATCGCGGAGTAACCGAACCCGCTCTCAAGCCGCGTCCGATTTTGATCAGAGTCAATTAGAGAATATAATCACGTTTTACACGGGTGACAGTCCTGACAATGACAGGATAGAAAGCAGTGGCGTTGTTCTTGGGCCCGGCGAAGCAGTTTTGGTTGGCATGGAAATAGACTTGAGTACGTATAGTGGTGCAAATGACTATCGGAGTGCACTGGAAAAGATCGTTGACGGTGGGGGCTACGGGAGCCTTGTTATCAAAGCGGAAGCAACCTGATAATTAGTCTGTCCGATAGGTTCACCGCCAACACGTAGTTTCTTTCGACGTTTTTGCGGACGTTTCCCCGGCATTGACTGGTGTTCGACAGTCGAGAGCGGCTTGTAATACGACGGAATTTCCTACAGCAGCTAACGCCATCTTATGAGTCGTATTTCTCGTTATAGCGATCAGCCTTACACTCCCACGCAGCAGGCACAACTTGCCCATCACGCTCTTTAATACCGACAAGATAGCTGTGGTCATCTTTTTCGAAACTGTACGCGCGAAAGCATTGCGAGTTGATATTGAAGTCCCCGATGTTGTGCAAGTTCTCTGGCAAAATGAGAACGGCGAACGTATCCTCGACGGGGAGCCGGTCGTTGAAGTCGTGGCGAGCGTCGTGATCGACCGAAATGGGGAGTAGAGTCGCTTCGCTTCCTGCTGCACTCGATATGTCTGCTGGCGGGGTCCGTCTATGAACACTCCTTTTTCGTAATCGACAGACAGCGGCGCGACGTGTATGTATAGTATTCAAATGTTTGCCCCTGTGTTGCCGGTATTTCGGGGTTAATTTGGCTGTTTTTGGGTGGTTCTGAGGCCAATATTGAAGGAGCAGCGGCTCTACGGTATGTTTAGGATCATTCGGTTTCCGTAGGAAACCGGAAGCCGGTGAAGGGATTTGAACCCTTGGCCTATTCCTTACGAAGGAATCGCTCTACCAGTCTGAGCTACACCGGCGCGTTCATTCTATTCACGCCCCGAGCCCTGCTTCACTGTGTTCAGCAGGACACCGGCACTCTTGCAGGCAATGAATTCTTGGAGCGATTACCACAATAAGGGTTGCGAATCCGACCACCCTAGCGAGTCAGTCGCACGTCCAGACACACGTTCACCTCGTGTGGCGCGTACGACCGCACCGTGTGGCGTGTCTCCACGTCGATCTCGTACCCCGCTGGCTCGGCCGCCGCCCGAATCGCGGCCTCGCCCGGCCCGTAGGGATCGTCCTCGTGCTGGATGTCGTAGTAGTGGAGCACGCAGTCGTCGCCTGCCAGCTCGACGGCCGTCTCCAGGAACTCGTCAGCGCTGTGGGGCAGATTCATCACGAGCCTCTCGGCCCAGTCATCGTACTCGTCGGCGACTTCCCGGACGTCCCCACAGATCGCCGTCACTCTGTCCTCGACATCGTTCCGGCCCGCGTTCGCGTTGAGGTACTCGATCGCGGCGTCGTTGATGTCGACGCCGACTGCGGCCGCGCCACGCTTTGCGGCGGGGATCACGAACGGGCCAACCCCGGCGAACATGTCGAAGACGTGCTCGCCTGACTCGACTTGCTCGGCGACCCGATGGCGCTCGGTCGCCAGCCTGGGCGAGAAGTACACCTCGGCGACGTCGACCAGGAACTCACAGCCGTACTCACGGTGGACGGTTTCAGTGCCGTCGCCGGCCAACACGTCCCAGTCGCGGACGCGCTGCTCGCCTTTGACCTTCGAGGCGCGATTGATCACCGTCTCGACAGGCAACGCTGACTCCATGATCGCTGCGGCGATTTCCTGTGCCCGCTCAGGATCGTCCTCGTCGACGATGACGATCTCACCGAGACGCTCGTATGATGGCTCGAATCCGAGGATGTCCTCAGGCAGTGTCTGTGTCTCGCGGACGGGAACGTCCCGGAGTACGACGCCGAAATCGTCTGGGACCGCGTCGGGATCGCCCACAGGGATATAGAGATTCCCGTCGTCGTGGACGATCTCGTAGTCCTGGGCAATTAGATCGGCTTCGGCCAGGCGCTGACGCGTGGCTTCGCCGTCTTCGCGGGCGACGCGGACGCACGGAACCTCCATCGGTTCTACTGTTGGCCATCGACTGGCGATAACACTGACGCTTGCCTACGCGGCTTCGACGCGACCCTGCAGCGCATCGATATCGAGTGCGACGATGCGGAATTCGAGGTCTGACTCCGGCTGCTCGAACACTTCGAAAAACGGGACATCGAGGTCGTTGACATCGTCGACCACGTTGACTGGGGCGTCCGGTTCGAGAAACTCGGCTAGTTCTCCCTCGACGACGACGCTCTTCCAGCCGTCGGCCGTCTCTCCGTGGACGACGAACGTCGCGCGGCTCGTCGTCTCGAAGAACTCGCGCTTCTGACTGTCAGGGCCGTACGCAAAGCGAAAGTAGAGTCGCGCCTCGTCAGGATAGTGGACGAACGAGATCGGGAAGCCGTAGGCCGACCCGTCGCCGTCGGCCAGCGAGAGGACGCCGGTCTGGTGCTCCTCGAGGAAGTCGTCGATTTCGCTGGTATCCATCAGTGTCGCCGTTCGATCAGACATACACCTCTATCCATTCACTGGCTTATATATCTATATCATAACGCCTCTTCCGACCGTACTATCGCTCACATTCGGGGTGTTTATTCGAGTCGGCCGTCGAACGCCTGTATGCTCACTTTCGTCGGTCTCGGTCTCTACGACGACCGGTCGATCACCCTCCAGGGCCGCGACGTGCTCCGCGAGGCTGACCGCGTCTTCGCCGAGCGCTACACCAGCAAGCTCGTCGGTGCGACCTTCGAAGATGTCGAGAACGCCCACGAGATTGAGATTGAGATCCGCTCACGGGAGGGTGTCGAACAGGATCCCGGACCAATTCTCGACGCCGCCGAAGACGGCGATGCGGTCTTCTGCACCGCCGGGGATACCATGATCTCGACCACGCACGTGGATCTGCGCCTGCGGGCCCACGAACGTGGGATCGACACCCGGATCGTCCACGGAACGACTGCGGCCGCGGCGGCGAGTTCGCTCACGGGACTGCAGAACTACCGGTTCGGGAAGGCGACGACACTCCCCTTCGAATCCTCGCACGGCGGCGAGGGCGTCCCCCAGAGCGTGATCCAGACGATCGACGCCAATCGCGAGCGTGGGCTTCACACACTCGTGTTTCTGGACATCAAGGTCGAGGAGGGCCGAGAAGACTACATGACCGGTGCTAGGGCCGCCGACCTGCTCGCGGCCGACTGGGACGAGGACGCGCTGGGCGTCGTCGTCGCTCGGGCCGGCAGCCCGGACCCTGTGGTCACTGCCGAGACGCTCGACACGCTCGCTGATGTCGACTTTGGCGACCCTCTGCACATGCTCGTAATTCCCGGAGAATTGCACTACATCGAGCGAGATGCACTCGTCGAACTGGCCGGAGCGCCTGAGTCTGTGGCGGATTCACTACTCGTCTGAACCGCCGTCGGTCCGGACGCCGACGCTGAGTGCTTTCTGGAGATCGTACTCCTTGCGCGTGAGGACGTATAGCCCCTCTTCGACGATCGCGAGCACTTCGGGTAGTTGCATCACGACGATGTAGGTGATCCCGACCAGGGCGGCGACCGAGAGGAACTGCGCGAGGATCCGGTCGGCGACGATGTAGGAGACCTCCAGGTGAGTCTGGAGGCCGAACGCCGACATCACGAAGTCAGGGAAGATCTGGAGGTGCTGATAGCCGAAGGTGTAGGCGATAAAGACGTTGCGCCCGATGTTGAGCACCCAGATGATCCCAACTGCAGCGGCCAGGGCCTTCAGTTTCCGGCGAAGCGGTGCGCGCACGGCAGCGATCAGGCCGCCGAAGATCGCCATGCTGCCGACGCCGGTGCAGGCCATCTTGATCGTGTAGACGATGTTGTACCCGCCGTTTCGTTGGTCGAACTGGAACAGGAAGGACTTGTGGAACGACTGTGGTGCCTCGCTGGGCGTGACGCCAGCCGGGAAGTTGTTACCTGCCACGACGCTGAAGTCCGCACCGATCAGCGAAAGGACGGCCGCCGTCTGGTCGGTGACGATCGCGATCAGCGGATCGCGCAGGAACGGGACCGTCGACAGCGGGAGGTAGATGAGCCACGCGACCGCGACACCACGCGAGATCATCAGCAGGCGGTCCCGGCCCGTCGCCAGCAGGTAGCCGACATACAGCGAGAGCGGAATGGCAGCGATGACCGCGATTCCCTCAGTGATTGACTTCTGGTCGAAGACGAACTGGTAGATCGAAGAGACCCAGAACAGCGCCAGCACGACCCAGCCGCCGACGAGGACGTATCGGCCCCACTTGCGGTCGTAAAACTCCACGAGAGCGCCCGCGAGGAAGACGAGCATCACCAGCCAGGAGAGTGCAGCCCACCACTGGTGAGCCCACTCGAAAGCGCCCGCGACTCCAGAGAGCATTGCCTGCCCCGTACTTACCCGACGGCAAGTATATGCTTTGCCGTCCGTCCGTGCACCTGTGCTATACGACCGCTACGGCCCGTGAAACCTCGATGTGTGTGGTACGCCGTCTCTCACAAGGTTTATTCGTACCACCCGCCACGTTTCGCGTACGATGTACGTCGGTGATCGATTTACACCACGGTCCGTGTGATCACCGACCGTCAGGTCCGCGATTTTCCGCCCCCTGGGGCGGTGTGATTCATCATGTCTAAACCAGATCAAGAGCGATCCGTGTCGATAGAACTGCCAGACGGTTCAGAACTCTCTTTCGACGGTCCCGTCACCGTCGAGGACGTCGCCTACGAGATCGGCCCCGGCCTCGGCGAGGACTGCCGAGCGGGTCGCGTCGACGGCGAACTCGTCCCGCCGGAGTACGAGATCACCGAGAACGCCCGGATCGAGATCGTCACCCCCGGTAGCGACGACTACATCCACCTGATTCGCCACTCTGCTGCACACGTCTTCGCCCAGGCTCTCCAGCGCGTCTATCCGGCGGCCGAGCTGGCCATCGGCCCGTGGACCGACGACGGCTTCTACTACGACATTTCGGGCGTCGACATCGACGAAGACGACTTCGAAGCAATCGAAGCTGAGATGGAACAGATCATCGAGGCCGACTACGACATCGAGCGCGTCCTCCGGGACCGCGAGGACGCCGAAGAGATCTACGCTGACAACGAGTACAAACAGGACATTCTGGAGACCGAGGCCGCCGGCGAGGAGCAGATCTCCTTCTACGTGCAGGACGACTGGCAGGACCTCTGTAAGGGCCCTCACGTCGAGTCGACCGGCCAGATCGGTGCGATCGAACTCCTCCAGATCGCCTCGGCACACTGGCGCGGCGAAGAGGACAACGAGATGCTCACCCGCGTCTACGGGACCGCGTTCGAAGACGAGAGCGACCTCGAGGAGTTCCTCGAAAACCGCCGGAAAGCAAAGGAGCGCGACCACCGGAAGATCGGTCAGGAACTGAACCTCTTCTCGATCGACGGGACGACCGGTCCGGGCCTCCCGCTCTACCATCCGAACGGCAAGACCGTCTTGAACGAACTCTCGGACTACGTCGCGAACCTCAACCGGGACGCCGACTATCGCGAGGTCGAGACGCCACACGTCTTCCGAACTGAACTGTGGAAGAAGTCCGGGCACTACGAGAACTACCGCGACGACATGTTCCTCCTCGATGTGAACGACGAGGAGTACGGCCTCAAGCCGATGAACTGCCCCGGTCACGCGACGATCTTCGATCAGCAGCAGTGGTCCTATCGCGATTTGCCTGTGCGCTACTTCGAGGACGGCAAAGTCTACCGGAAAGAGCAGCGCGGTGAACTCTCGGGGCTCTCCCGCACCTGGGCGTTCACGATCGACGACGGCCACCTGTTCGTCCGCCCGGACCAGATCGAAGACGAGGTCGAGGCGATCATGGACATCATCCTCGACATCCTCGGGACGTTCAACCTGGACTACAACGTCCAGTTCGCAACCAGGCCCGAGAAGTCCGTGGGAAGCGACGAGATCTGGGAGCGCGCCGAGTCCCAACTCGAAGCAGTCCTCGAAGACGCCGACGTCGACTACGACGTCGAGCCCGGTGACGGAGCGTTCTACGGCCCGAAGATCGACTTCGCCTTCGAGGACGCGCTCGGCCGCTCGTGGGACGGTCCGACCGTGCAACTGGACTTCAACATGCCCGAGCGATTCGATCTCTCCTACGTCGGCGAGGACAACGAGGATCACCGCCCGGTCATGATCCACCGCGCGCTCTACGGCTCTTACGAGCGCTTCTTCATGGTGTTGATGGAGCACTACAACGGCAAATTCCCGCCGTGGCTCGCCCCCGAGCAAGTCCGGATTCTCCCCATCAGCGACGACCAGATCCCCTACGCTAAGCAGATCCAGAATCGCTATCTCGACGACTACCGCGTCGAGATCGAGGATCGATCCTGGACGGTCAAGCGCAAGATCCGGGAAGCCCACGAGGACCGGGTGCCCTACATGCTCATCCTCGGGTCGAACGAGGAGGAGGACGGGACCCTCTCCGTTCGTGACCGCAAAGAACAGGAAGTCAAGGATGTCGATCCCGAGACGTTCGTCGACCATCTCGACACCGAGGTCGCCCAGCGCCGGACGGACGTGACGTTCGTCCAGACCTACGATAACTGATTAGTCGTCAGTCGCAGCCGCTTTCTCGGCGTCCAGATCGTCCAGTGCCCACTGGACGACCCTCGACTGGACCAGTCGTTGTTCACCGACGTCTTCACCTTCTTCGTAGACGGCGATGGCCTCGCGAGCGTCCTCGCGCATCTCCGCTTCGAGCGGGCGCTGGTCGGGTTCGTCGCGAATGTCGTTGAGCAGTGCCTCGAAGTCCTCCCGGAGGTCGAAACTCGACCGGGCGGCGTTACACCGAGCGAGCGGACTCACACCCACGTCGAGGACCAGTTCGGCGACGAGCTCCCAGTCGTCGCCACAGAAATACAGCGAGACCTCGCCGACGATGTCCTGCCAGGCGATGGGGTCGCTGTGCTTGCACAACTGGAGCGCTCGTGGCGGGAGGTCCAGCCGTGCGGTCGTCTCCGGCGACCCGCACAGACAGCAGGGCTTCTCGGTCTTGCCGGTGTACATACCCGCCCTGTGGACCAGATCGACTTGTAGTTGTTCCTGGTCGAGTCGGATCGTCCCGTGACGGCCCGTGTGGCTACGCCGACCAACGTGTGACTGTCGAGAGTCGCTGTGTGACGTCAGACGTCGACAGCCGCCTCTCTCTGCATACCCACCGCTCAGGAACGACTCGACTGATACATCTCTCCAAATCGGAACTGGGATTTACAGTTTAAACCCGCTTTTTCCGACAGAATTAAAACTTTGATGATAATTTTAAATAACCAATAACTATTTGAGGCCATAGGATAGTTACTGTCCCATGCTAGCTCATACCGAGCATAGCTGGGGTGAGGGATCGAACGAGACATCGCCGAACACCGCTGGACTGCGCCCACGGTTCGGTACAGGTGGCGAACTAGCGGCAGGACGAGAGAGGCAAATATGGCCTCGATAGTCGAACTCCTGCTGGCGTTTTCACCCTTGTTCGTCGCGGGGGTATTGCTCGTCGGCTTCCTCTGGCCGGCGACGCGTGCGATGCCACTCGCGTGGTTGACAGCCGTTCTCGTGGGATACCTCGTCTGGGAGATGCCGGTCGACTGGATCGCGGCCGCGTCGATCGGGGGTGCGATCACGGCCCTGACCATTCTCTGGATCGTCTTCGGTGCCCTGTTCCTGCTGTACGTCCTTCAGCAGGTGGGTGCATTCGACCGCATCAATCGCGGATTCGCCGCCGTCTCGGACGACCGCCGGGTACAGATCGTTCTGCTGGCGTTTTTCCTGTCGACGTTCATCGAAGGCGCTGCCGGGTTCGGGACGCCCGCAGCAGTCGTTGCACCGCTGCTGCTCGGGCTTGGATTTCCCGGACTGGCGGCCGTCGTCGTCGCCATCATCGGTCACATCATCGCGGTGACCTACGGTGCCGTCGGAACGCCGATCATCATCGGAATCCGGAACCCGCTGCAAGCCTTCGAGACGAGCATCAATGGGGGCGGATTCACCGTCGTCGAGTTCGCCGATCAGGTGGCGGCGTGGGCGGCCACGTACCACGCGCTGGTCGGCTTCGTGATGCCACTCATCGCCGTCATGATGGCCGTGTACTTTTTCGGTGAGGAACGCTCGATTCGCCCGGCGCTGGAAGTCGCGCCGCTGTGTCTGTTCGCGGGGATCGCCTTCGTGATCCCGTACTGGATCTCAGCGTGGTTCCTCACCGCCGAATTCCCGTCGCTGATCGGCTCGATGGTCGGCGGTGGAATCACTGTCGGCGTGCTCAGAGCAGGGTACCTGCTCCCCGACAGCCACTGGGAGTTTCCCGATCAGGAGGACTGGCCCGACCACTGGGTCGGCTCCGTCAAACCCGGTGGTTCGGACACTCCCTCCGACGGTGGTCTCGACCTGGCGGCGGATATGTCGCTGGTCAAGGCGTGGGCTCCCTACATCCTGCTGGTGGTATTGCTGGTCGTCACGCGGGCCAGCGATCAGATCGGCGAGGCGATCGGCGACGCAAGCGTCGGCGTCACAGTCTCGGACGTGTCGCTGCTGGGAACGGACATCGGTGACTTCACCCTCGGTATCGTGCTCGGGTGGAGTGGAATACTCGGGACTGAAATCGGAAATACTATCGCCTGGATGAGCGTTCCCGGGTTCTGGCTCGTGCTGAGCGCACTCGCAGCGATCCCGCTGTACCGAATGTCCGGAACGCAGGTCCGGGACGCGCTGGACGAGACACTCGAAAAACTCGTTTCGCCGTTGATCGCACTCGTATTCGTCATCGCGATGGTGCAAGTGATGCTCCAGTCGGGGAACCCGCCCGGCGCTGAACTCGACGGGATGATCGTCGTCCTGGCACGCGCGACGGCCGACGTGCTCGGGCCGGCCTATCCGTTCGTCGCGGCGCTGATTGGTGCGCTCGGCGCGGCGATGGCAGGATCGAACACCGTCTCGAACATCACCTTCAGTGGGTTCCAGTTCGAGGCCGCGGGTGAAGTCGGTGCGCCGCGGCAACTGGTCGTCGGCGCTCAGGCCGTCGGCGGGGCCATCGGGAACCTCGTCGCTATCCACAACCTCGTCGCAGCGCTGGCGACCGTCGGTCTCGTGGGTCAGGAGGGTCGAGTGATGCGACTGAACTTCATCGTCCTGCTGTACTACTCGCTGGCCGTCGGCGTCCTGACGATGCTGTTCAGCTACGTCTTCTTTCCCAATCTGTTCTAATCGCAACCACCGTTTATATTTCAGCAGACCAACCAGACCACCATGTCAAGACATAACACCTCACGATCGAGTACCGACCCGGCGAGCCACCCAAACGCCGACTACGACTACCGTAACGAAGAGACGAACCGACCCGAGGTCGTCGCTGCGCTCGAATCCCGAATCGACGGCGACGTTCGGTTCGACACGTACACACGAGAACTGTACGCGACCGACGCCAGCGCCTACGAGCAACTCCCCATCGGCGTCGTGTCCCCGGTTTCGACGGCCGACGTCGCGACAGTCATGCGCTACTGTGCCGACAACGGGATCCCGGTCCTGCCCCGCGGTGGCGGCACCAGCCTCGCGGGGCAAGCGGTCAACGAGGCCGTGGTTCTTGATTTCAAGCGTCACATGAACGAGTTCGTGTCGTTCGATGCAGCGGACGAGACCGCGCGGGCACAGCCGGGTATCACAATCGCGCGGCTGAACGACCGCCTGTCCGGGCACGGACTGAAGTTCGCACCTGACCCTGCCTGGGGGGACAAGTCCGTCCTCGGGGGCGCGATCGGGAACAACACCACGGGCGCACACTCGCTGAAATACGGCAAGACAGACGCGTACATCGAGGAGTGTGAGGTGGTCCTCGCCGACGGGACAGTCACCACCTTCGGATGGGTCGACGTCGAGGACCTCCACGACCGGGCCGACCGCGTCGCAGAGATGGATGACCCCGATCTGGAGGACCGCGTCTATGCGAAGGTCTCACGAATCCTTCGCGAGGAGACCGACGAGATCGAAGCCCGGTATCCCGACCTCAAGCGCAACGTCTCGGGATACAATCTCGATCACCTTCTCGAGAACGCCCGCGAACACGATGCCGTCAATCTCGGGCGCTTGCTAGCCGGGAGCGAGGGGACGCTGGCAATCGTGACGGAAGCCGAGGTCTCTCTGGAGCCGATCCCCAACTCGAAGGCCGTGGTCATGCTGACCTACGATGGGGTCATCCCCGCGATGCGGGACGTCGCGCCAATCCTCGAACACGACCCCTCGGCGGTCGAGGTCATGGACGACGTCCTGCTGGATCTGGCTCGCGACACGACCGAGTTCGCCGACCTCGTGGCGACGCTCCCCGAGGGGACGGACTCGACGCTCCTGGTCGAATTCTACGCCGACTCGATGGACGAGGCGCGCCAGAAGATCGCGGATCTGCTGGCCGACCGGCTCCCCGGCTACGAGGCCGCGGTCGAACCGAGCGACGACCATCGCGAGACGGGTGTCGACACCCAGGCAATCGACGCGCTCGAAGCGTACGACCCCGACCGGCAGGCGAAGTTCTGGAAGATGCGCAAGTCCGGACTCCCGATCTTGCTCTCGCGCACTGGTGACGACAAGCACTGGCCGTTCGTGGAGGACACGGCCGTCCCGCCCGAGCACCTCCCCGAGTATGTCGCCGACCTCCAGGAACTGTTCGACTCTCACGACACGTTCGCGGCCTACTACGCCCACGCCGGCCCGGGCGTCCTTCACATCCGGCCCCTGTTGAACCTCAAAGAAGCCGAGGGGATCGAGACGATGGAGGCAATTTCCGAGGCGGTAACCGACCGCGTAATCGAGTACGGCGGTTCGGTGTCGGGTGAACACGGCGACGGCCGCGCCCGCACGAAGTACAACCGGAAGCTGTACGGCGAGGATCTCTGGCAGACCTTTCGGGACCTGAAGACGACCTTCGATCCCGACTGGTTGCTCAATCCCGGCAACGTCTGTGGTGACCACGATCCGAGCCAGGGGCTCCGGTACGACTCCAGCTACGAGTTCGAGGCTGAGTTCGACCCCGTGCTGAACTGGGACAACGACAACGGCTTTCAGGGCATGGTCGAGCTGTGTCACGGCTGCGCCGGTTGCACGGGTCACCAGGATACGACCGGGGGCGTGATGTGCCCGACCTATCGGGCCGCCGACGAGGAGATTACCAGCACGCGCGGCCGAGCGAACATGCTTCGGCAGGCCATGAGCGGTGACCTCCCGGACGACGTCTTCGACGAGGAGTTCGTCTCGGAAGTGATGGACCTCTGTATCGGCTGCAAGGGGTGTCGTAACGACTGCCCCAGCGGCGTCGACATGGCCAAACTCAAAGCCGAGGTCGGCCACGAGTACCACCAGCGCGAAGGGGTCACACTGCGCGACCGGCTGTTCGCCAACGTCGAAACCGTCCTCAAGCTTGGAAGCACCTTTGCGCCCCTCTCGAACTGGGCGATGTCGATGCCCGGATCGGGATGGATCGGAGAGAAGACCGTTGGTATCGCCCGGGATCGGACGTTACCGTCGTTCCACCGCCGGACCTTCCGTGACCGAGTGGACGCTCGCGACGGACCGGCCGTCGCCGAGACAGCGGCCGAACGGAAGGCGTTGCTGATCGCTGACCCGTACACGAACTACAGCCACCCCGACATCGGCGAGGCTGCGCTGGACGTTCTCGAAGCCGCCGGCGTCCACGTCCAGGTCCCAGACGACGTCACCGACAGCGGACGCCCGGCCTTCTCGAAAAGTATGCTGGAGCTCGCTCGCGAGACAGCCGAAGCAAACGTCGCGGCGCTGGCCCCACGAGTGCGCGATGGGTGGGACGTCGTGACCGTCGAGCCCAGCGATGCCGTGATGTACCAGCTCGACTACCTGGATCTGCTGTCGGGCGACGGGGTCGAGGTCGTCGCCGAGAACGCCTACGGGATCTGTGAGTACCTCGACGTGCACGGCCTCGACGCCGATATCGCGTTCGAGCCACCCGGAGAATCGATCGCCTACCACGGCCACTGCCAGCAGAAAGCGACCCGGAAGGATCATCACGCGGTCGGGGTCCTCCGGCGGGCCGGCTACGACGTCGACGCCGTCGATTCGGGTTGCTGTGGGATGGCCGGCAGCTTCGGCTACGAGGCCGAACACCGTTCGATGAGCGCGGCGATCGGATCGATCCTCTTCGAGCAACTGGACGACTCTCCGGCGACCCAACCGGTCGCGCCAGGCGCGTCCTGCCGGTCACAACTCGAAGATTACGACGGGACAGAGGGCGAACCGCCCCACCCGATCGAGATGCTCGCCGCCGCGCTGTAGGCACGGACGTCGCGACGCTCGATTTGCCCGCAATAGCAGTCTGCTCGAACCCATCGCAGGCTGTTCCGGAGGCTGTGAGCGGCTCCTGAGCCTGTCTCCCTACCACACCGGCTCCCTGGGGTGATACACGAGGTCCCCAAAGAGATAACATAGCGCGCCCCTCATGCTAGGCACGTTTCAGAATGCCTCTGGATCGACACGGACGAACGTCGATCCAGTGCTGTCAGAGATCAGATACAGATGACGACACGATCAGACACCTACGACCGGTTCGCCGACAGCGCGGCCGCATACGACGTGGAACTGACGCGCACGACTGTCGAATCGCTCCCGGAGACGATCGCGGATGTACTCGAAGAGCCCGCAGTCGGGGCACCGTTGCCGTGGGAGGGGTGTTCGCTTCCGGACGCCGTCACGATCGACCCGACGCCGGCGCAACTGAACGCGGCCGTCTCCGGCGTCACGGCCGCCTCCCTGGCCATCGCCGACTACGGCAGTCTCGTCCTGGAGGCGACACCGGGTGGGTCCGAACCGGCGAGCCTCTTCGTGGACACGCACGTGGTCGTCCTGCGAGAACAGGATATCGTGGCGGACATGGAGACGGCCTTCGAGTGGTTCGGTGATCGCTTCCGTGAGACGCACGGCTCGGCGATCATCGCCACCGGCCCCTCGGCGACGGCCGACATGGGCGCGCTCGTGAAAGGTGCGCACGGCCCGAAAGCGGTCCACGTGGTGGTGCTGCGATGAGTTCCGAGAGTCGATCAGCCAAGGCTGCCAAGATCCGCCACCTGCTGGAGACGGAGGGCGAAGCCGTCGCAACGAACACCCGGGGATTCAACCAGGGTCGCTACGACTCCGTTGCCGAGCTGGAAGACTATCAGGGACTGAAAGACCAGGCTCGGGCGATCAAAGAGGACGCTATCGAGCGACTGCCGGAGCTGCTAGACAAGCTCACCGAAACAGTCGAAGCAAACGGCGGGACCGTGTACATCGCCGAGGACGCGGCCGACGCGAACGAGTACGTCGCCGAGGTCTGTGCCGACGCCGAGGCCGACCGCGTGGTCAAGAGCAAGTCGATGACGAGCGAGGAAATCGAGGTCAACGACCATCTCCACTCGCGAGACGTCGACGTCGTCGAGACCGACCTCGGCGAGTGGGTCCTCCAGCTCGCCGACGAGGCACCGAGTCACATCGTCGCGCCGGCGATTCACAAGTCCCGTCAGGGCATCGCCGAGCTATTCGACGAGCGGTTCGATCCCGACGATCCCCCCGAAACGGCCGAGGAGCTAACGATGTTCGCCCGCGAGAAACTGGGCGAACTCATCGAGGGCGCCGACGTCGGGATGACGGGCGCGAACTTCGTCACCGCCGACACGGGGACGATGGCGCTCGTCACGAGCGAGGGCAACGCCCGCAAGAGCGTTACCGTCCCGGACACACATGTCGCGGTCGCGGGCGTCGAGAAGGTTGTCCCGACCGTCGAGGACCTCCAGCCGTTCGTCGAGTTGATCGGGCGCTCGGGGACCGGGCAGGATATCACGAGCTACATCTCGCTGTTCACGCCGCCGATCGACTCCCCGACTGTGGACTTCGACGAGCCCGACACACCGATTACCGACGGCGAAACCGACCGTGAATTCCACCTCGTATTGATCGACAACGGCCGGCTGGCGATGCGCGACGATCCCGAATTGAAGGAGACGCTGTACTGTATTCGCTGCTCGGCCTGTTCGAACACGTGCGCGAACTTCCAGTCGGTCGGCGGCCACGCCTTCGGCGGTGAGACCTACTCCGGCGGTATCGCGACCGGCTGGGAAGCCGGTATCGAGGGCCTGGATACTGCTGCGGAGTTCAACGACCTCTGTACCGGCTGTTCGCGCTGTGTCGAGGCCTGCCCCGTGAAGATCGATATCCCGTGGATCAACACTGTCGTCCGCAACCGGATCAACGAGGGCGGAGACGGCGGCAGCTTCGACTTCCTCGTGGACGGGCTGACGCCAGACGCCGAAGACGACGCCAGCCCCACGCTCCAGAAGCGGGTGTTCGGTAACTTCGAGACGCTGGCGAAACTCGGGAGCGCGACCGCGCCACTGTCGAACTGGATGGCTCACTCCCGGCCCGTGGGGTGGCTGCTCGAACGGTCGCTGGGCGTCGATCATCGCCGTGAGTTTCCGGCGTTCCGCCGCCAGACGCTCGTGAAGTGGGCGCGCAACCGTGACGAGACTCCGTCCGCTGAGCCGGAGCGCCGCGTCGTCCTCTACCCGGACGTCTACACCAACTACATGCTCGTCGAGCGTGGGAAGGCCGCAGTCAGGACGCTCGAAGCGCTCGGGGTCGACGTCGAGGTACCGTCGGTCCCCGGATCGGGGCGACCACCACTCTCACAGGGGATGATCGACACCGCCCGAGCCAAGGCCGAGGGTGTCGCCGATGCGCTCTCTCCCTATCTCGAACAGGGATACGATATCGTCGTCATCGAACCGAGCGACCTCGCGATGTTCACCGGGGACTACGAGCGCCTGCTGCCGAGCGAGACGCACGACCCGCTCGCAGCCAACAGCTACGAACTGCTCGAATACGTCTACGGGCTGCTGGAGAACGGTGCGAGCACGGGCGCCCTCTCGGTGGCAGACGGCCCCGAGACCGTCGCCTATCACAGCCACTGCCAGCAGCGAACGATGTCTCTGGAAGCTCACACGGTCGCGGTACTGACCGAGTGTGGCTACGACGTGACGACCAGCGACGCCGAGTGTTGCGGGATGGCCGGGAGTTTCGGCTACAAGACGCAGTACTACGACCTCTCGATGGACGTCGGTGAGAACCTCGCGGGCCAACTCCGAGACGCCGAGGCCGACCACATCCTCGCCAGCGGGACCTCCTGTACCGACCAGATCGGCGACCTGCTCGCGAGTGACCCTCGACATCCGATCGAACTGCTTGATCCGGGGCGGTGAGAACCCCCGACGAGCGATACTCCGGAACCAGTCCGGCCAGAAGGGCTAACCCTCCTGAGTCGAACTGACAGCTATGACGAGGTGGCTGGCCATCGTCGCGCTGGCATGTTGTCTGCTTCTCGCTGGCTGTAGCGGGGTCGATCTTCCCGGCGGATCATCGGGGGGTCCGGCAGCCGCAGACGCTGGTGACGGCCCGCCCTACCCGGATCCGTGGCCCGGCTCACCGACGGTCGTCGCTATCAACGACACCACAACCGACGAACGTAATCTCACGGTGCCCGTCGCTAACGCGATCGCATATTGGAACGAGAACGACGATCGCTACGGTACCTACACGGCCGAGTTCGTCCTTCGGCCCGACGCCGAGGACCCGGACGTCCTCGTCGAGTTCGTCGGACGGATCGACGAGTGTGGACACGTCACCAAGGAGGAGACCGTCGGCTGTGCGCCGATCCTCTCGAACCGGAGTCTGGCCGAGCGACCGACGACCGTCAGGATCGAGACGGGCTACACCGACGAGTCGACTGAGCTGATCGTCGAACACGAGTTCGGTCACGTCCTGGGACTGAACCACGGCGACGAGCCCGCGAGCCTGATGACCGGCTACGCCGACCGGCTGGACCGACTCCCGATGGCGAACGTCTCCGAGCGGCGGTACACCTGGAAGAAGGCCGACCTCGCTCTCTACGTCGACCACGAGTCGCTGCCAGGGTCCCGCGAGACGATCGACCGCCAGATCGGACACGCCATCGCGTACTACGAGTCGGGCGCCGACGGCGGGGTCCCTGACAACATCACACTCACGCGGATCGACGACCGCGAAGCGGCCGACGTCGTGATCACCGGCGGGGACATCGACGGTGCGAGCACTTCCCGGCTGAACGGTGTGAGCCCGGACGCAGATCCTGCACTGGAGTACTACACGAATCAGACGATCGTAGTGTCCCGGGACACCGACCCGGAGACGCTGGGCTGGCACGTCGGCTTCTGGCTGGGTGACAGTCTCCTCGCACCCGATAGCTGGGAGGAGCTTCCCGAGCCATTCGATGATCCCGACACCGACGACAGGCGCGACTGGTGGTAAACCACTTTTTCCGCCTCGGGTGTCCTCGCGCGCTCTACAAAGCGCGCTGCGGGAACAGCGTTGCGGCTGCGAGGCGGTGAAACCGCCTCGAATGGAGATGGCGTCGCCGTCTCCCACGCAACGTCATTCGGTCGCGGGCGTCGCCCGCGACCCGCGTCGCAAAAACTTGGTTCTCGCGAGCGAAGCGAGTGAGAGCTTGGAAGTCGCAGCCCGCGCAGTGAGTGTAACGAGCGAGCAGGACCGTCTTCCAGCGGGAAAAAGGCCAGAATCGCCTTGTGAGGGCGATTCCGGGGAAACGGCGCTCACTTCGATCGCGCCGTACGCTCGTCACTAACCACTACCGCAACAGCGACCGCGCCTCACACCTCCCCAGCCGATTCGCTCGTTTCACTCGCTCATCCCTCGCACAACGTCGTCGGGCCACATGTGCCCGACAGTGCGCGCCACCGCAAGTAACCGGTTTTATCGCCTGACTACTTCGATCTCGTGGCCGTCCGGATCCTTCGTAACCACTTTTTCCTCCTCGGGTTTCCTCGGGCCTTCGGCCCTGCGGGAACCCTCGTCGCAAAAACTTGGGGAAAAAGACCCGAAATCTCACTCCGTTCGATTTCGGCGAAATGCGCCTGCGGCGCGTATGCTACTTATCGCCTGACTACTTCGATCTCGTGGCCGTCCGGATCCTTGGTAAACGCGTAGTTGTAGTCACAGGATTCTGGGTCCCGGTAGTCCTCGGCGTGGCGGCTCATCAGCATCTCCCAGTACTCTTCGAGGTCAGACTCGTCCGCGCGCACGGCGACATGGCCCCAGGCGTCGCCCATTTCGTACTCACGACCGTCGTAGTTGTAGGTGAGTTCGAGGCTCATCGCCTCTTCGGGGGCGTCCTCGGGCTTCAGGAAGTACAACGCGAAGCTGCTGTGTTCGCTGCGGCGGAACATCTCGTAGTCGAGTTTCCGGGTGTACCAGCCGATCGATTCGTCGACGTCTTCGACGCGGATCATCGTGTGATCGATGCTGTACTTCGCGCCGTGGTCGCGCTCGACGATCTCGATCTCGTGGCCGTCCGGATCTGTGACGAAGGCGTAGGAACCGCCACAGGAGTCGGGATCGCGATAGTCCTCGACGCCCTGGTCCAGCAGGTCCTCGTAGGCGTCGTAGACGTCTTCGACGCGCACGGCGATGTGGCCCCAGGAGTCGCCGAAGTCGTAGCTGCGGCCGTCGTGGTTGTACGTCAGTTCGAGGACTGCGCCGTCCTCGTGCATGTCCTCGGGGCCGAGAAACGCCAGCGTGAACGAGGAGTGCTCGCTCTTCTTTTTGAGTTCCCAGTCGAGGTGCTCGGTGTACCAGTCGATGGATGCTTCGAGATCTTCGACGCGGACCATCGTGTGGTCGAGAATGCCGTCCATATGTGAGGAATGGGGTGCACCCGGCAAAAGGTTGCTGAATAATCTCACTGTGGGAATGACACCGTTGTGTCTGGTTGGTTGTCGTGGCAACTACTTTACCTGATGCGCACACAGCGTGTATCAATGTCCGAGGAAACGACGGAACAAAGCCACGAAGACCGCCTCAATCGACTCGAAAACATCTTCGAGACGATCGGTAGTCGTTCGGAGTTGTTAATGGACGTTCTCGAACTGGCAACTGCGTTCATTATGGTACTTCTGTTCGCAATCGGAGTCTACGATCTCGGATTGAAGTTGTACCTGATGATCGAGTCCGGGACGTTCACAGATCCCGACGAAGTCATCAAATTAATCGACACGGCTCTTCTGCTGTTGATAATCGTCGAGATATACCGAACGGTGATTGCGTACGTTGAAGACAAGAATATCCTGCCGATCGTAATGAACGTCGGCGTGGTAGCGATGGCCCGGAAGATTATCAGCTTTCGGACGTCGAAGTATTCGACGAAGACCGAAGCGCTCCTCAGTGCTGCAGCCTACGGGCTGTTGTTAGGTGTTCTGATGTTGTCGTTCTACCTCTTGCATCGGATTCAGAAAGAGACAGAGTTCAATATTTACAACGCTGGTGAGGAAAGCGAAGAAGCAACCGCCTGAGGGGTACGTCCCGAAAGTCTCTCTCTCACCACGCCATCCGTCGACCGATGACGAAGACGACGAGTGCAACGAGTAACGCCCCGATGAACGATTCAAGTCCAGCCAGCGTCCGTGCGACGGGACCGATCGGCTGAACGTCTCCGTATCCCAACGTGGTGAACGTAACGAGGCTGAAATACAGCGTCCGCCCGATCGCCGTCACGCCCTCAGGGCTGAACACCTGTCCGAGACTCATATATCCTTCTGTCGTGATATTCCCCGGTCCGCGTGTCCCTTCTGTTATTGTTGCATAGAGCAACGCCCAAGTTATGACGACAACTGCGGAGATGTAGACAACTCGCCAGAGCCGCTCTCCATATCCACAGGTCTGGTACAGCAGGCCATTTCCAAACCACTTGCCACCTGCCGTGAGTCGATTCTGTAGAGATTGACCACGACCAGTCAGCAATTCCCAGTTTTTCTTCCGTCTAAAAAGGAACTCCTTGATATAGAACTCCGAGGCAGCCTTTCGCTGGCCGAACGCGTCTGCGCTGTTTTTCGCCTTGAGATACGTACTCTCGAGAATCGCCGGTGAGAGTGCGTGATTGTCTCCTGTGTCTCCAGTCGCCTCGTAATATTTAAAGTCATGAATCGTCCAACTGTCCCGAGCAAGTAGTTCCATGTGATCTGAGAAGTCGAAGCCCTCGAAGTCGGTATTCAAGAATAGGAAGTAGTCGAACAGTTCGTATTGGCTGTTGTTCGGTTCGAACCTGACATCCCGAACTGTCGCCCGTTCCAGATCATAGAACGAGTCGCCGGTCGCAGGTTGGGTTATCCTCCCTCCGTTGAGGACGGCCGCCGTCATCGTAATCAAGACCGGGCTGCCGTCTCCCCTAACTTCGAACTGTAAACTTTCTTGGAAGACACATCTTACAAACGAACCATCGTCGCTGAACGTAGTTCCGACGAACCGTGCTGTTTCGAATGTGCTCTCGTCGAACGTAGCAGAAGCACCGAACTTCGCCTCGTCAAACCTGACTTCGCTCGCTTCGATCCCGTGGAAAACACTTTCTCCAGAGAACGTCGATCGGACGAAGCTGACGTCCTGAAACTCGACATTAGTGAAATCTGCGTTTGCTTTGAACCGCACGTCATCGAAGCTGACGTCCTCTTCGCTTGTGTTGGATCCGCTATGAAACTCCGTTCCCCCGAACTGAACTTCTCGATCGAACGTCGCGTTCTGGAAACTGGTATCTCCGTCGAATGCAGCGTCTTTGACTTGAAGCCGCCCTTGGACCCGACATTCCTCGAGCGTGGCCCCTTCGTCGAACCAGGCGAAGTCGAAGGTTACGTCACTTTCGAACGTCGTCGACTCGAAGTTAGCGTACCTGAACTCCGCCTTTGAAAAGTCGGCCGTTGACTCGAAATGCGCTTGGCTGAAGTCACAGTCGTCTTCCAGGACAGTCGCGCTCCCTTTCAGAGCGGCACCCAGGAACGTGCTTCGTCCGCCGAACGTCGTCTCTTGGAACGAAACGTTACTCTCGAAGATCGTCTCGTCGAACCGGCTCACTCCGTGAAAGCTGACGTTCTCGAATACGGTTCCTCTCGCGAACTGCGCCATATCGAAGTTAGCCTCTCCCCCAACTTCGATTTCGCCGAACAGCGCCCGGTCGTCGAAGGTGGCATCGATGAACAACACATCTGCCTCAAACGTCGCATACTCGAAATCAGCGTATCCGAACTCCCCACGTTCGAACGAGACGCTGTCTTTGAATACTGTCTCGTTAAACGTCACGTCGTCCTCGACAACGTTCGCTCCGCCATGAAATTCAACTCCCTCGAACGATGCACCTGATCCAAATGTTGCTGCGTCGAACGACGCGTCGGCGAAGAACCGGGCTTCCTGGTAGTCGGCACGCTGCCGAAATTTGCTGGTATCGAACGTCGCATCGCCCTCGAACTCTGCCCCAGCGAAATCTGAATTTTCTCGAAACGTCACGTTCTCGAACACGGCTCTCCTGAATCGCGCCTGGTGGAAATCGGCCTCACCGTGGAACGTTGCCTCCTCGAATGTGAGATCAATCTCTCGCGTGTTCGCGCCACCGTGGAATTCGGCCCCACTGAACGTCACAGACGCCTCGAATGTTGCGTTCTCGAAACTAGCGTCATCTTTGAATCGAGCCTCGCCGAAGTCGACTTCGTCGAGAAACGTGACGTCCGAGAAGACTCCATCTCGGTTGTAGACTGTCTCGACGAACGTTGCTTCGGCGTCGAAAACGGCGTTCGAGAAATCTGCATATCGAAACTGCCCTCGCTCGAACGTGACTGCCGTTTCGAAGGTCGCGTCTTCGAACGTGACGTCGTCTCGCTCGACGTTCGCTTCCCCATGAAATTCGACACCGCGGAAACACACTACCTCAGGCCCTTCGAACGTCGCTCCACGGAACGAAGCGTCCGCTTGGAAACGTGCTTCGTTGAATTGTGTCTCCTTGGTGAAAGTCGTCTGTTCAAAGTAGGAACGCTCCTCAAAGGTCGTATAAGAGAAGTCCGCCCCAGCAGCGAACGAAACTCCGGAAAAGTCGGCATATCCGAACTGACTTCCCTCGAAGTCGACCGGAACGTGGAATCGCGTTCCGGTAAAATTCAGATCGTCCTCCTCGACGTTCGCCCCACCCCGAAACTCCACGCCCCGGAAACACACGTCGTCCTCTCCTTCGAAGGTACTCTCTCTGAAACTCGCGTCGCCGTCGATACGCACCTCGTTGAACTGTGCTGTGTCTCTGAAGGATACCTCGTCGAACTTGAGGTCGTCGTCGAACGTCGCGTCTTGAAAGTTTACTGAATTCTGGAACTCTGCCTTCGAGAAGTCCGCGTATCTGAACTGACTCCCCTCGAAATCCGCCCTCGCAGTGAACGTGGTGCCGACGAACCGCACGTCGTCCTGTTCGACGTTGTCTCCGCCGCGGAATTCGACTCCTCGAAAACACAACTCGCCGTCGAAAGTCGCCTCGTCGAATGATGCGTCGTCTTCGAACCGCGTCTCGTTGAACTGGGTCTCGCCACCGAATTCAACGTGTTCGAAGTATGCATCTTCGTCGAACGTCGCGTTTTCGAGAACGACGTCTCGTCGAAATGTCGAGCCGGAGAAGTCGGTATATGCGAACTGACACGCCCTGAAGTCGGCGTTCGAATCAAACGTCGCATCGACGAATCTGACGTCGTCGACTTCTACGTTAGCCCCTCCGTGAAACTCTGCACCTCTGAAGGATGCGTCTCCGGATATCGCCGTCTTCTCAAACGACACGTCGGATGTGAATCGACTTTCGTCGAGAGCGAGCGCCCCTTCGAATTCGACGCTTTCGAAAGACGTCGGCCCCTCGAACGAGGCTGCATCGAAATTAGCGTCCGCCTGGAATACCGTTCCGGTGAAAACCGTCGTCTCGAACTCGGCTCGCTCGAAGTCCGCCGCACCACCGAAGACTGCCTCCAGAAAGGTCACGTCTTCGTCGTCAACGTTGTCTCCGCCGTGAAACTCAACTCCCCGAAAGTCCACGTCGTCGAAGTTGGCACGCTCGAAGGTGGTATCGTCTCTGAACCGCCCCTCCAAAAATACAACTTCATCACCGAAGTGTACGTTCTGGAATCTGGTCTCGCCACCGAACGTCACGTCTTCGAAGGACCCTCCCTGAGCGAACGAGGCATCGTCAAACGTGGTGGTTTCGAACGCCGCGTTCTGAAAATCGACGAACGATTCGAACGTGGCGTTGCAGAAATTCACGTCGTCTTCGATAACGTTTGCGTCACCGTGGAACTCTACACCGCGGAACGTCGTCTCGCCACGGAAGACTGCGTCCGAATAGTTCGCATCACCTTCAAAGGTAACCTCATCGAAATTAGCCTCATTCTGAAATTCTACGCCGTCGAATGTGGCGTATCGGAAGTGGGACTTGGTGAAGAGAGCATCGTCTGCGAAGGTGGCTTCCTGGAACGTCGCATCGTCAGCCAGCATGTTTGCGTCGCCCTCAAACTCGGCTCCGCGGAACAGCGCCTCCTCAGTGAAGTACGCTCGCTCGAAACTCGCGTCACTTCCGAAACGAGCCTCGTCGAACGTGGCCCTGCTGTCGAAGGTCACACCGGTAAAATTGGTGTCACCCTTCACAGAGACGGACTCGGCCGCCAAGTCGCCGATAGTCGCCCTCCTGGCGACGAGGTTGGACTCGAACTCGGCATCTGTCATCGCAAGCCGCTGGATATCGGCATCGTCTAGACGAAGCGGCTGCTCGATAGATGCTGCGTTCATCGAGAGACTGCCGAATGTCGCGTGTCGCAGATCGAACGGATATCTATCGGGCGATGTAACAATCGCATAAGACAGGTCGAGGTCACCGAACTCCGCTCCGATAAACTGTTTCTCGGTCGCACCGTTCGCCTGCACGGACTCCAACAGTTTCTCGACCACTGCTTGTTGATCGATCTCTCGCTTTCTGCGTTCCGCTGGTGTGAGATGAAAAACACACTGGGCCGCGTCTTCGTGAGCTTGATGGGGACAACTCCAGACTTCGTCTACGGTTGTCACGCCTTCATACTCGTCCGGATCGAATGTGTAGGAGCATCGGGTAACCATCTGCGACGCTGGAGAAGTATCGGATGGGAAACGTAAAAAGATTGTAGTTAATTCCGAATTTATGAAATTTGAAATCTATTTATCAGCCAATAGTTATTTCTGTTTGGATTACGGATACCCACCTTGGGTCATGGGTCTATTCAGCTCAGAAACATATTACTGTGCAATCTGTGGCAACGAAGCCGATACGAATAACGCGGTCAGCTGTAACAACTGTGGTGCAGTGTTACACGCTGAGTGCCTCAAACGGATCGGGAATGCGAAGAAAAAGAGCCGTCTCATCCGGAGTGATAAAGTGAAAATAAAGTGTTCAGAGTGCGGTCACGTTGGTAGTCCCGGTTGAGGACGTGTCGCCATTTCTTCACTGCTGACCCTCGGTGATCGTTTACGCTACCGAATAGTGCCACTGGGTGGTCGTGCTTTTTTCATCTTTCATGTGTCAATCGTATATATGGGTATCAAGCGTGGAACTGTTCTCGGTCTCACCGGGATTGCAGGTGCGCTGATCGAGCAACAACTCGGATTGATCGGTGGCGTGCTGATGGATGTATTCGCAATCGGTCCTCTTCCGGCGCTTGGAAGTTGGACTTTGGGTTGTGCGCTGGGTGTTCTTGCGGGCGATGCCGCGACTGCGCTGACCGGCCAAGAGGTTGCCCTCGGTCGCTGGGCCGGCATCAAGAAAGGGCTCATTGCGAGTCTCGTCGCGGGGCTCGGATTTTATATGAGTACGACTGGCCTGGCAACTGAGTCGATTGGCACGTATGTCGAAACAGTCCCGAAACTTGCTCCCGAGGACGTTATCAAGATCGGCTCCATCTGGCTCGGGGGCGTCTTGGGAGACTTCTTCGGGGCCTAACAGTCATCGTCCCACGAATGCCCCCTTCAGATCTGGCCAGTAGACCCACCACACCAGCGTCAGCGTCGTGATGGTCGCGATTGGGACCCCGGTCCGCCCGGGAAGCGCCCCCCAACCCAGTGCGAACTGCAACTGCGTCAGCCCGACCAGCGCGAGCAACCCAGCGGTCACGCGGCGGTCTTCGCGGTCGAACAGTCCGAGTGCGGCCGAGAGGAGCGCCAGAACGTACAGGACGACCCCGAGCGGCCACGCGTAGACGTGCTGGGGAAGCCCCTGCGTATAGACGAACAGGTAGTCGTGAATCCACACGATGAACCCGGGCCGGGCCACGTCGAGGAAGCCGAACGGAAAGTACAGCGTCGTCACGGCGCTGGTCTGGATCAGCGACCACGGCAAAAGCCCCACCAGCAACACCAGCAACAGCCGTCGACGCGGGCCAGTCATCAGCGACTCACGACGATCCGCAGGACGTCCTCGTCGGCCAGTTCGTGGTCGCGTCCGACCTGCTGGTCGTCGTGTTTTGCGCTTGGTCCCGAAACTCGGGCGAACCGGAATCGCTCGTCGAAACTGCCGCCGAGTTTCCGGCAGGCGTCACCGATCGTTTCGCCCTCGAACAGCATCAACGGCTCCTCGTAGTCCACGCCTCTTCCTGGTTTGTCCATGTAGATTCGCATGAGACCGAGTTCGTCGTATATCCGGTCTTTGAGCACGTCGAGCCCCTTTTCCTTCACGGCGCTGATAAATATCGCATCGTCGGGATCAATGTCGTAGGCACGGAGGTTTTCGTCGACGGTCTCCTTGTAGTCGGGCTCGATGAGGTCCGCCTTGTTGACTGTCACAATAGAGGGGAGATACTCTCGGTTGTCCTGAATTCCGTCGATGAGCTGGTCGATATCGACCTGATCACCGATGGTCACGTCGGCGTTGACGTAGCCGTGTTCGCGCAGGACGCTCTTGACTGTCTCCTCGTCCAGATCGAGATCGACCGAGGCGTTGACGGTGATGCCGTCTTTGTGTTTCTTCCGGACGGAGATGTTCGGGGGCTCGGTGTCGAGTCGGACTTTGTTCGCGTAGAGTTCTTCGCGCAGGCGCTCGTACTGTTCGATCTCGAACACAGAGAGGACGAATACGACGAGGTCGGCGGTCCGGACGACAGAGAGCACCTCCTGGCCGCCACCGCGCCCGCTGGCAGCCCCCTCGATGAGGCCAGGCACGTCCAGCATCTGGATGTTCGCACCTTTGTACTGGAGCATCCCGGGATTGACGTTCAGCGTCGTGAACTCGTACTCGCCGACCTCGCTGTCGGCGTTGGTCATGGCGTTGATCAGCGTGGACTTGCCGACGCTGGGGAAGCCGACGAGCGCGACTGTCGCGTCGCCGTGTTTCTCGACGGCGTAGCCGGGGCCGCCGCCGGACCCGGACTGGCGCTTTTCGAGTTCGTCTTTCTTTTCCGCGAGTTTGGCCTTGAGTCGGCCGATGTGGGCCTCTGTCGACTTGTTGTAGGGCGTCTCGGCTATCTCCTCCTCGATCGCCTCGATCTCCTCTTTGAGCCCCATTACCCGCTACTCCGCGAGCGTCGCTCAAAAGGGCTTTCGTCCGCGGTCGAAGGCAGTCTGTGGGACTTCGATACACCTATACGCCGGCGCAAGGAGATTCGGAATAATGGATGCGGATGCCCTTCGAGACAGCACGCAGATCCTCCTTCCAGCCGAGGCGCTCGACGGGATTCGTGGCGATCTGGACGACCAGTTCACGCTGACGATCCGCCAGGAGGACGAGCAGGTCCGCATCATCGGCAGCCCAGTCGAGATCAAAGACGCCAGCGAGTTTCTCACCCGGAACGGTATCGCGGTTGCGTAATCACAGCAATGCAAGGCGGAAGTCCACGACTTCAGTTGTGGATTACTGACACGCTCGTCCTGAAAACGAAACGCCTTCTTGTCCCACCCATCGAGATGGAGTCATGAGCGTCATCCGGGTCGTCTGGGGCCACGCCACGGCACCGACAGCCCTGTCTTCGTTCGATGCTGCTCTGGCGCAAGCCAACATCCAGAACTACAACCTGATCACGCTCTCGTCGGTGATCCCCGCCGAACCGCCGGTCGAGCGCGTCGGGACCGCCCCCGATCTCGGTCCCGCCGGCGAGGGATTGACGGTCGTCCAGAGTCACGAGACCGTCGAGCCAGACAGTGAGAACCCGGCCGTCGCCGGGCTGGGATGGATCCGCAGCGAGTCGGGACGCGGCATCTTCTACGAAGTCTCCGGGACCGATCGCGAGGCGGTCGAGACTGCGATTCGTGAGGGACTGGCTGCCGGCCGAGAGCTTCGGGACTGGGTCTTCGAGGACGAGCCAGTCGTACAGATCGAGACGGCCGACCCGGACCCCGAGGAGTACGCGACTGCGGTCGTCGTCGCGGCCTACGGCGAGAGCGAGCAACTCGTCTGATTGCCCTCCGATCCCGGGCAACGTTTGTGATACGGACCGCTGTACCGATTTACCGCTACGATCGCCCGACTCCGAGCGGTCGATGCGGAACAGACGTACAGCGGTCCGTATGAACGCTTTGCGCGTACCAGCGCTTTTTTATCCCTCCCTCGCTTACTGAGGGACCAGTTCATGTACGGTAATCTGTCGGGTGGAAACGGCGTCACGTCGGACGAACCGGCGTTGACGCCCGACCAGCGCAGGGAACTCCGCCGCGACCTCGCCAGCGTCGCCGCGCGGACTCGCGAACTCCTCCCCGGTGACTTCGTCGTCGGTTCGGAACTTCGAGCGGGAACTAGCGGTCTCGAAGCGACAATCGCTGTCCAGCCACCGGTCGGCTCGATCGTCAGCGCCGGCTACGCGCCCACGAGCGACGACGAGGACGTCTCCATTGCGGACGACGAGCGTGAAGACCTCGCAATGGGACTCGCGGCGAGTGCAGCGCTCCAGGTCAAACAGGCGTTCCCCGACGACGAATCGCCCGCGGCTCAGTAACTAGTTCTGCACGCCCGTCTGGAACATCGCGTATCCGACCAGTCCCGACGCTGGTACCGATCCGGCACCGACGGCCATCGATAGCGACAGCGGGGAGAGGAGGCCTGCGACGGTGCCCAGAACTAGCGGCACTGGTATCAGTGCGAGCAGCCAGTCGGCGGGCGACGGGGACACTTCGGGCATAGACGGAGCGTGTGCCGCGCGATAATTAAATATTATTACTCGGTCGGCGGTGTGGTGAACACCGACGAGATTACGCCCGGATAGATCAGGCGATACAGCCATCTGTCGACGGCTGAGAGGTCGAATTTGCCTTCGGGCGCCGCTGGAGTTCGAGCTCGGCACACTTCGTCGGCGGCCGGCGGCTCTGAAAACGAGAACGGCGGTGTCAGAACCCCTTACTTGCCCCAGAAGGGATCGCGCTTGCGGTGAGTGTCGAGGTACTGCTTGAGGACTTCGCGCTCGCCGCCAGTGATGTCCTCTTTCAACTCCTGTTCGAGGATCTTGGCGTGCTTTTCGGGAATCTCGACCCACAGCGTCTCTCCCTCTTTGATCTGGCGGCCGACAGTGGGGCCCTCGATGGAGACAGCGACCCGATCGCCCCGGGTGGACTCGTCGACGTCCTCGCCCTCGTCCTGAATGGTCTTGAGGTGGCCGACGCGCTCGAATTCGCCGTTCTCGAAGCGGCCGACGTTGACGTTCCGACGGAGCTTCCCGCCGAGGACTTCGACGCCGACGACGGCAGGGTCCGATTGGCGGAAGGTGTGGTCGGGGAGGAGCTCGAAGCGCGCCGGTCGGGTGATGTTCTCGAGGATCTGATCCTGCTGGGCGGTCTCGATCGCTGTGACGTGCTCGTCGTAGTCCTCGACGAGCTGGTAGATGACGTCGTCCTCGAAGATGTCGACGTCTTCCTGTTCTGCGAGGCGGCGCGCGTCGTCGAGGATGTCGACGCCGAAGGCGAGGATCGCCTGATGTTTGGGGTCATCGGCGGTCGCGGCCATCCGGACGTCCCGCGGCGCGACGTCGCCGACCTCGGCATGCATGATCGGGATCTCCTCGTCTTCGAGTGTGCCGGAGATCGCCTCCAGCGATCCCAGCGTGTCGGCCTTCACGGTGACGCCTTCCTCCTCGGTCGAGACTTCGATCTCGGCGAGTTCCTTTTGGACGTCCGCGATGACGTCGTCCAGATTCTGATCCCGGACAACCCGGATCGGCGCGCCGGCCATGGCGTCGTCCAGATCGGGCGCGGCAATCTTCACGCCGTCGGCGGCAGCGATCTCCTCGACCGTCTCGAACTCCTTCTCGGTGCGAATTTCCGAGAGCGGCTTGGGCTTCAGGAGGGCGCGGACTTCGGTGACGATGGGGTCGTTGACGCCACCGACGACGATTTGATCGTCCTCGCGGATCGTCCCGTCGTAGATGATCGCGTCGAGGGTAGTCCCGAACCCACGCTCTTCGGTGACCTCCAGGACTGTGCCGGCCCCCGGCCCTTCGACGTCGATTGCCATCTCCTCTTTGAGGAAGCGCTGGGAGAGGCCCATTAGCACGGTGAGAAGGTCTGGAATCCCCTCGCCGGTCATCGCCGAGAGCGGGACGACGCCGATGTTGTTCTGGAAGTTCTGGACGCGCCAGTACATATCCGCAGAAAAACCGTTGTCGCTGAGCTTGCCGATAATCTCGTAAAGGTTTTCGTTCAGATCCGATTCGACGCGGTCGTTCTGGCGCTCGATGGACTGCTGGATCGGCTCGGTGTCGCCTGGGTTCCAGCCGGGGACGGTGTCGGCTTTGTTCGCGGCGACGACGAAGGGGGTCTGCGTTCGTTTGAGGATGTCGAGCGCTTCCAGGGTCTGGGGCTGGAAGCCGTCGTTGACGTCGACGACGAGGATCGCGATATCCGCCAGCGCACCACCGCGCGACCGGAGTGTCGAGAAACTGTGGTGGCCGGGCGTGTCGATGAACAACAAGCCCGGGAGGTCGAAGTCGGTCGGATCGACGAGCTTGCCCGCGATGTCGGAGATGACCGAGAGCGGCACGGCCGTCGAGCCGATGTGCTGGGTGATCGCTCCAGCTTCGCCTTCGGTGACGGCTGAGCCCCGGATCGTGTCCAGAAGCGTCGTCTTGCCGTGGTCGACGTGGCCAAGCACGGCGACGATCGGTGTGCGTAACTGTCCGGTCGGCTGGGTTTCGGCGTCGGCGTCGGAATGTGAGTCAGACATGGGTACCACCCTCGAAAATTCTTATCTCAAGGAAATCGAGTGCGCCAGTTAAGCGTATCGTATGCCGGACGTTCGTGCCAAACCGTCCGCTGACACTCCGTAACGTAACGTGCATCCCAAATATCACTTATCAGAATACTTAATACTTCTTTAACTATGGTATTGGTGATGAATACTGGGCGTGGAGAGGCGGGTAGCAGCGAGCGGGTGACGCGGCGGTCTGTGCTCGCGGCGGGCGGGGCACTCAGTGTCGCTGGACTGGCAGGTTGTACAGACGCGATAGACGGATTGATCGGCGAGGCCGCCGCTGGGACCGTGACGAACAAGTACGCGACGCCGGCCGCGTTCTACGGTGGTGACAGTCCGACGGACGGGAGTCGGGCGGCGTCTGACTATACCGTCGAACACGTGCCGATCAGGATCTCCGGGGAATACGAGGGCCTGGATTCGTCGGTCGACCTCTCGGGATACGTCACGACGTCACTCCTCCGGGCACAGAACCACAACTCCTCGCGCTCGAATCGAACTGATGCGATACGGGTCGACTCAGACGACGACGGCGACGGCCTCGCCGACGTTCTCGAACTGGAGCGACAGCTGTCGACGCAGGTCGCCGCCGCGAGCGATTCGATCAGCAAGCGATCAGCCCGGAATACCAGGCCGGAACTCGGTGACGTCGACGACACGATCACGGCGATCCAGGCCGAACTGGAACATTGTACGTCCGACGTGTGTGCCACCGTTCGTGACAACGCCGACGCACGAAAGGAGTCGACTCAGGCCGCTATTGACGCCGTCGACGCGGGCGACTGGGCGCAGGCCGAGACTTCGATCTCCCGTGTCGAAGACCTCGTCGCAGGAGATATAGACCGGTTAGAAGCGGCGCTCGACGCCGACTCCGACGCGGACGGTCTGGACGACGGGTCGGAACTGGCAGCCTATCTGGACGGCGAGGCCACCATCGGCGAGCGGTTCGTGTTCAGCGTGCCGGACGCGCGTCTCGGCGAGGACGGCGACAGCCTGCTCGGCGAGCTGACGCCCGAAGTAGTACTGGAGTACCTCTCCGGTGGCGACGGCCCCAAATCCGACTCCGTCATGCTTCGCAAGCGTCCAGGACTCGCGGCGGACATCGAGTGGCCGTTTCCCACGGGAACCGGCCCGTACAATCCGAACGAGCAGTTGCTGGCACTCGGCTACCGAGGTCGTTTCAGCAACCTCAGTACGTCTCTGGACCCGAGTGTCAGGGGCGAAATCGACGACGACGGTGACGGGGATGAGACCATCGACGAGGGGGTCTTCATCTCCAACGGGACCGTCAGCCGCGCCAACGGTGGCGGCCTGTACGCCTGGGGCAGCAACCGAGTCCAGGGTGAGAGCGACGCCTCGGGGACGGTCGTCCTGGCGGTGGCAGCCCAACCCGAGGACTGTCCGGAACCAATGCCCGCGTTGCTGTACGTCCGCCGGGTCCGTCACGACGACCAGCACGTCTTCGCCGGCGGCTGGATCCTCGACGACAGCGCGCTGTATCACAACGCCGTGACGATGCTCGTCGCCGAGGGCGCCCCCGAACTCAGCAGCGTCGCCCACGACCGCGGTGTCGAGGAGATGCGCCGGTCGATCACGTCCGGGCTGTCCCGCGATCGGAGCCGACTGGGCTCGCAGACGTACGACGGTGAGTTGAGCGAAAAGACACTGTCGTTCTTGCCGCCCCATCACCGCGAGGGAGCGGGCCGCGAGGAACTGCTCTTGCAGGCCCACGAGATCGTCGGGGGCCGGAATTCCCGGACTGGCAAGGAGATCAAGATCGCGCTGCGGGATGGCTCGGTCGGTCCCGACGCCGAGTCGCTGCAGACGACGGTCGTCCCGATCGACAACCCGATTGTCCATATCAGTCTCGGGGACGGCTGTGAGGACTGCGAGGAGTGTTCGTGCACGACGAATCTTGTCCCGGCGGTCAACACCATCAGTTCCCGTTGAGCGGCCGAGAACCTCTCTCGACAGCCGACACACGTCAGACGCGGCCCGTGGCGTTTATGTAACCTGACTCGGTATGGCTCCACATGGCCGAAATACTCGCCGAGAATCTCTCCGGGAAGGCCGTCATGGGGACGGACGGAGCCGAACTCGGTATGTTGTACAATATCACGATGGACATCGACTCGGGCCGACTCGTGAATCTCGTCGTCGAACCCGACGAACACGTCGGTGACGTCGAGTTCGACTACGACGATCAGGGCCGTCTTCTGGTCCCGGTCAATCGCGTACAGGCTGTCAAAGACCACATGATCATCGACCGCTAAATGTTCGTCCTCGATTCCTCGGCGTTCATCAACGAGTACCACACCGACGCCAAAATCGCGAGTATCCCCCTCGTTCGCGAGGAACTCGAAGACGAGAGCGCCTATCGTTTCGACGCGCTCGAAGGGTCGGGCATGCACCTCCACATCCCCGACAGCGAAACTGTCGAACGGATCGAGCGTGCCGCTCGCGAGACCGGCGATCTGGACGAACTTTCTCGGACTGACATCCGCCTGATCGCGGCGACGTTCGAACTCGACGGCACACTGGTCACCGACGACTACGCGATGCAAAACGTCGCCGAGAAACTGGAGGTCACCGTCGAAGTGATCGCACAGGACGGCATCGACGCGCAGCGCGAGTGGCGCTTCCAGTGTCAGGGCTGTGGCAGAGAATTCGACGAGAATCACGATCGCTGTCCGATCTGCGGGAGCCCTCTCTCCCGGAAGAACCCGGCCTAGGGCGACTCTGCACGTTCGGCTTCCAGCGCATCGAGCCCCAGATCCAGCAACTGGTAGAGGACTTCCTCCTCGGTCAGGCCGTTCTCGTGTGCCAGCCGCTGGATCTCCCGCGACAGATCGTCGTCACAGACGACTGTGTACCGGGTTGGCATATCACTTGATAGTCTACACCGCAGCATAAAACCCCGTCAGACAATCGACTAGAGATTGTACGTGATCTCGGCGTACAGGAGGAGAAACTGGATCGCGTTGAACAATCCGTGGACCACTGCGGGGACGATCAGTTTCTCGGTTCGCTCGTACAGGAACCCGAGTGCGAGCGCGAGAACGAACACGACGAACAATGAACTCAGCGTCTGAAGAGGATCGGTGTTCGAATACTGCAGCAGGTGGACGGCGGCGAAGAGAACGCTCGCGAGCACAATCGACTGCATTCGCGGAAACAGGTCGTAGAGCCGCTTTTGGATGATGTTTCGAAAGACGAGTTCTTCGCCTGGTCCGATGACGAGAATCGACAGCGGCGCGAGAACGAGCAAGGCGTCTGTTTTGCCAGTTTCGCGGACCTGCTCCTCGATTCCACTGGGCGCTGAAGGAATCCCCAACTGCTGGAAGACGACGCTGATAGCCGTCAGCACGACGAACAATCCGACCGTTCCGGCGACGATGTAGCCGACGTCACGGAGTACGGGTGTATCGAGGTCGATGAACGTGGCGTCTTTCTCCGAGAAGTGCAGGTATGCGAGGGTCGTGAGGACGAGCCCGACCCCGGAGGCCACGATGGCGACGGTAAACTGGATCGTGAGCGTCGTGTCGAGTCGGCCGTCCGCTGTAATCTCGACCATGCCGAATTCGGCGGCGACAGAGGCGACCAGACTCAACAGGAGCGAGCCCAGGAGTAGCCCGGACAAGGCCACGAGTAGCAGTTCACTGAACACCCGGATACGCTTGACCGGATCTATCCCGTCATCCACCGTCGCCGCGTCCATACCCACTCTCCGGCCCGAATCGTTGTTATGGGCTACGTTTCGCCGCGCAACCACGCCGTTTAATTCGGTGTCGTTCGAAGAGCAGGCGATGACAGACGCCGGCGTCGCCGATGCGAGCGAACAGGACGAGGAGCGTACCTACGGCGGCGTCTTCGGGACCTTCCCCTACGCCTATCGCAAGAGTGAGTCCCGACTCTTGCGCTCGTACGTCGTCGTCGGGGGCCTCGCGACGCTCGTGCTGACACTGGGATTCGTGCTCGCGCTGATCTACTTGCTCGGCGGCTCGTTCGGCGCACAGGCCGGCGTGTTCACCTTCTCGCGAAGTTTCTACATCGTGGTCGCGCTGGCCGTGATCGCGCCCATGATGGCTCCTGTCTTGTTCGTCGCACGCCACCATCGCCGCGGCGATGCCGACCGAGGATACGACCGAGCGCTGGCCGCCAGTGGCTACGTCTTCCTGTTGTCGCTGTACGGTATGCTCGTCATCTCCGCGCCGGCGGACCTCCGCGACCCAGCGAGTGACTACGGCGCGCTCGCACCCGTGATCGAGTTTTTCTACGGGCTCCCTCAGCTGGCGAGTCTGCTCCCACCGATCGCGGCCGCAACACTGATCTATCTCGTCCATCGCTGGCGACGCTGATCGTTGATCGATACTCGTCAGGGCCTCACATGCCGACGCGGAGCCGAAAAGGGCAAAGACGGCCATCGTCTACGCGACGGTATGGAACGCACAGACGGGACCTTCTTCGTCACCGAGGCCGACGCCGACTCGGCAATCCTCACCGACGTTGCTGACGGACAGGTCCACACGCTCGCCGAACAGGTCGAGCCGCCGCTCGAAGCAGGCGAAGTCGTCGTCGGGACGCTCGTTGCTGAACCGCCGATGACCGTCGCCTATACCATCGACGAACTCGACTCCCGACGGACGATCCCCGTCGAACGGAGTTCGGAGTCGCCGACCAAGCAGGAGCGAGAGATTGCGGCCGAGCAGTCAGTCGGTGAACTGACCCGCGAGCCGCGCGCTGGCGAGGGCGAGATCCACGTGCTGACGATCCCGGACGATCACACTGACCAGGCCGTCGAAGACGTACTCGAAGATCCCCAGACCGTCGCTCGGGCCGCCCGACTCGGTGTCGATCGCGTCGAGATTCGGGCCGAGGGCAGCGTGTTGAGCGTTCGCTACCTGCCGAACTAACTGCCACTGTCGAAATACCCGGACGAGGTCCGAGAGACTCCGGATATCTGGCTCACGCCAGCTCGAAAAAACACTACGCCGGCTTCAGAAACGCTTTTCAGTCGTCGTCTTCGCCGGTCTCGCCAGTGTCATCGTCTTCTTCGGATTCCTCGTCTTCCGGCTCCTCTTCCTTAGATTCGTCTTCTTCAGGTTCGGCTTCGGATTCGTCTTCCTCAGCGTGGTCGGCTTCATCACGCTCGTCGTCTTCAGATTCGTCTTCGTCTTCCTCTGCCTCGTCATCTTCCGATTCCTCGTATTCGTACTCGTATTCTTCCTCGACCAGCGTCAGGGACCCGTCTTCGAGAACGTATTCGAGTTCACCTTCGAAGCCGCCTTTCTCGAGTTCGATCTCGACTTCGTCGTCCTCACTGACATCGAACGAGACGGTTCCGTTCTCGTCGGTCACCGTCGTCTGGTCGTCGTAGGTGACCGAGACGTTCTCGGCAGGGTTGTCGTCGGCAATGACACTCACCTCGAGTGTTCCGTTGTCAACGTTCGCCATCGCGTCGACATTGCTGGGAGAGTTCGTCGTTTCGTCCGCCTGTGCACTCGCGTCGACCCCGGTACCGATTGCGCCGGTCGCTGCGGCGACACCGGTGACACAGAGGAGCGTGGCTACCATCAGGGCAACAATTTTTGTTCGACTCATGCACTCGACCGATAGGCTGGAAGAGTGATATAGCAGGTTGATAATTAGCCTCGATTCACTCAGTTTAATCCGCTTTAATCGCCAACCGGTAGCCTATCGGCTCGATCTGAACGCCGCTTATCCGCTCGGCCCGCCCGCGCTCTGGACGCGCCAGCCGCCGTCGAGGTCACAGGCCGCTCTGACTGTGAACTCGATCGTCGTCTCGGGGCCGAGGTTGGGTCCGCCGTCGACACACTCGACCCGGATCGGGATGTCCAGAGAGTCGCCACAGCAGCCGACGCCGACGAACTCCGACCAGATCTCGCCCTCGCTTGCGGTGTCGTGGGCTTTTCGCAGGTAGGCTCGGAACGCGGACGAATCGACGTGGTGGCGGCCCCAGTCGCTCAGATCGGCGGGATACGAACAGACGAGTCGGGTCGCCGTTGGGTCCATACAGTCAGTACGGAGTCGAGCAGGAAATCGCTCACGCCGGACTCTCTGAGCGTGGGTTCGGGAGACTGACTTAGGAAAACTTATTCACGGCCGTCTCACACCCACGCCCATGGTCGAGTTCGAGGTACCGGAGATCGATTACGACCGGTACTCAAATCGTCAGTTGGCGACACCCCCACTGATAGTCCTGGGGGTCTCGTTGCTGCTGATCAGTGTTTACTATCTCCTCAACGGGACGCCCGCGCCGCTGGGATTCGATTTCACCGGCGGCACCGAAATACGGCTCGCAGAAGTATCCAGCCGCGCCGCTATTCAGGATGCGTTCGGGCCGGGAGTCGACGCGGAAATCGAATCCATCCGCCAGGTCCAGGGAACCGGCGAGTACATCGTCACGTTCCTGACTCAGGATTCCGGCGAGATTCAGGCAATCCGTGACGCTGCCGGCGGGGCTGGGTTCGACATCCAGGCCGAGACCACCCGCTCGCCGGCGTTCGGAAGTACGAACACGCAGAATGCGCTGTTCGGCCTCGTGGTGGCGTTCGTCGGGATGAGCGCGCTCATCTTCGTGCTCTTCCGATCGTTCGTGCCGTCGATCGCAGTCGTCGTCTCGGCGTTCTCTGACATCATGATCCCGATCGGGGTCGTCAACCTCCTGGCGTTGACCGGGCTGATCGAAATCAAGATGACGCTTGGGACGATCGCGGCCCTGCTGATGTTGATCGGGTACTCCGTCGACTCGGACATCCTGCTCAACAACCACATCCTGCGACGCCGGGGGAGTTTCTACGAGTCGACCTTCCGAGCGATGCAGACCGGTGTGACGATGACAGTGACCTCGATCGTCGCGATGATCACCATGACGATCGTCGCGCTGGTGTTCGCGATCGATTTGCTTCCCGACATCGGACTCATTCTGGTGATCGGGCTCGCTGCTGACCTGATGAACACGTATATGCTCAACCTGAGTCTTCTTCGCTGGTACAAGTTCGAGGGGGTGGCTCGATAATGGGAGTCATCCGTGAGAACTGGCGGATCGCCGCGCTTGTCGTCATCATGCTGGCCAGCACGTTCGCGCTGTTCGGCCCGATCGGTGGCGGAGCCGGCATGCAGACCGAGCTTGTCACGCTCTCGGAAGACGAGAATACCCTCACCGTCGACGAGAGCACGTTCTTCCTCGAAAACACCACGGTGGAGCTGACAAACGAGTCGACGAACGAAATCGTCGCGACCGACGCCACCATCGATATCGACGGTGACGTGCGTAACGTGACCGACACTTCGGCGGTCGTCGCGAATGGCACGATCGACGTCCGCGGTGGATCGGTCGTCAGTCCGACAAACACCTCCGTGATCACGGCGACGAACGAGTCGATCGCCGTCTCCGGGGAAGCGACGCTACGCACCGAGAATTCGAGCGTCGACCTCTCCGTCGAGCGCCAACAGGATAGTGGGCTGACGAACCTCCAGTACGGACTGGACCTCTCGGGCGGGACGCGTATCCGTGCCCCCATCGTCGGGCTGCACGTCACGGACCTCAGTATCGGCGACCAGCCACAGCTCGCCAGTGATCTGGCCGCTGCCCTTGACACCGACGAGATCAACGTGCAAGTCCGCCCCCGCGATGGCGTCGTCGAGGTCTACGATGGTGCCGTCAACAAGTCCGAGTTCGCGAGTGCGCTCCAGTCGGCAGGCTTCGACGTCCAGACCAGTGACGTGCAGACGGGCGTGACGAGCCAGACGCGCGACACCGTCGTGAACACGCTTCAGGGCCGGATCGACCAGACCGGACTCTCTGGTGGGTCCGTGGCGACTGCCGGCGACGGGCTCGTCGTCGTCGAGGTTCCTAACACGAGGCCCGAGCAGGTCCGTAATATCGTCACCGACCGCGGTATCGTTCGAATCATCGCCGAAGTCCGAGAGCCCGGCGGTAACACCACGAACACGACGGTCATCACAGGTGACGATATCGCGGGCACGAGTCCGATCGGTCAACGCCAGGGCGGTGCGTGGGAAGCACCGGTGAGGCTTACTGACAGCGCGGCGCAGGACTTCCAGAGACAGATGAACGACCTCCGGTTTACGGAAAATCCAGGAAACTGCGATCGCGCCCGTGGAAGTGGGGCGGGGAGTTACTGCCTGCTCACGATGCTCGATGGTGAGCTGATCAAGGCAAACGGGCTGAGCCTGGGTTTCGCGGATAGCCTTGGACAGGGTACCTGGTCGGACAGACCGGAGTTCACCATCGGCGCGTCGACATCTGGAGAGGCCCAGGACATCAAGCTCAGCCTGGACGTCGGGTCGCTCCCGACGACGCTGGACCTCGGTCAGGGCGCCCAGTACGACGTCTCCTACATTGAGCCGAGCTACGCCCAGAGCTTCAAGCCGCTGTCGGTGATCACCGGCCTCCTGGCGTGGTTCGCTGTCGCCGGGATGATCTTCCTCCGGTACAAGAAAGTACAGGTCGCCCTCCCGATGCTGTTCACCGCCATCGCCGAGGTGTACATCCTCCTTGGGTTCGCAGCCATCTCCGGGCTGGCACTCGACCTGTCGCACATCGCGGGGTTGATCGCCGTGATTGGCACGGGGGTGGACGACCTGGTCATCATGGCCGACGAGATCCTGCAGGAGGGTGACGTCGCCACCGGCCGGGTCTTCCAGAGTCGCTTCCGCAAGGCGTTCTGGGTGATCGGCGCGGCCGCCGCGACGACGATTATCGCGATGAGCCCACTGACGGTTCTGTCGGTCGGCGACCTCTTCGGGTTCGCCGTCATCACCATCGTGGGTGTGCTGGTCGGGGTGCTCATCACGCGGCCGGCCTACGGTGACATCCTTCGCAACCTCGTGCTGAGCGAAGACCAGCGGTAACGACTTTCCAATCGGCGCTCTTTCTGTCGCGTATGGCCGACGATGACCTCTACTGTGAGACCTGCGAGCGTTCAGTCGCGCGTGAGGATGCCACTCGATCGAAGACGATGGCCGATCTCGATCCGCAAAAGTGGCAGGTACTGAACTGTCCGCAGTGTGGAAACAAACTCAAGACGATCTTCGTCGGCGACGAGTAGGGGGCTTCGAACGTATCCAACTCGGCCACCCTCGCTACTCGAATGCGCCCAATTCGGCCACCCTCGCTACTCGAATGCGCCCAATTCGGCCACCCTCGCTACTCGAATGCGCCCAATTCG
>Ga0207756_100040_pt1 | contig 199008 bp, 205 predicted proteins | sample A23M1SouthBayCA_FD_187748 | JGI IMG/M metagenome (GOLD analysis project Ga0207756, IMG submission 187748) | Aerobic enrichment media microbial communities from Eden Landing Ponds, California, USA - A23 M1 (3) (SPAdes) | ecosystem: Environmental > Aquatic > Marine > Unclassified | place... | reverse complement strand
AACCCGCCAGGTTTCAATCCCGTCGTGGGTTTCTGAACCGTTGCAACGCTTCGGAGGGGGCGCCCGCGCCACAACCCGCCAGGTTTCAATCCCGTCGTGGGTTTCTGAACCGTTGCAACGAAGTAATCGACGTAGCCGTAGTCCGGGTCAGCAGGGTTTCAATCCCGTCGTGGGTTTCTGAACCGTTGCAACCAAGCCGGGCGCCAGGTGAGCACTGGTTCAGACTGTTTCAATCCCGTCGTGGGTTTCTGAACCGTTGCAACCCGCATGACCGCCCCGGGACTCGAACCCGGGCAGAGGTTTCAATCCCGTCGTGGGTTTCTGAACCGTTGCAACTGGGTGAGGAGGGTGGAGCCGACGCCGAAGGCCGCGTTTCAATCCCGTCGTGGGTTTCTGAACCGTTGCAACAGACGGATATGGGGGCTTGGACATGAGTCCCCGCGTGTTTCAATCCCGTCGTGGGTTTCTGAACCGTTGCAACCGTTTGCCGGCTCTCGCGTCTATCTGACGTGGCACCGAGTTTCAATCCCGTCGTGGGTTTCTGAACCGTTGCAACAACCGTTTGGCGGTCGGTTCCGTGGATGTGAATAGCAAGTTTCAATCCCGTCGTGGGTTTCTGAACCGTTGCAACGGTTTACGATGAACCTCATACCGATATAGATTCGTTTCAATCCCGTCGTGGGTTTCTGAACCGTTGCAACGATCGAGGAGGCGGGCGGGGCCGTTCATCGGCTGTTTCAATCCCGTCGTGGGTTTCTGAACCGTTGCAACGACGGCGACGACGATCTCCGCCCGGTCGAGGAGCAGTTTCAATCCCGTCGTGGGTTTCTGAACCGTTGCAACCAGGCCGCGTTTCCCCAACCCGTCGAGCGGATGATGTTTCAATCCCGTCGTGGGTTTCTGAACCGTTGCAACCGAAGTCGCTGCCGAATTGGACGCAGAAACGGACGACTTGTTTCAATCCCGTCGTGGGTTTCTGAACCGTTGCAACAGGCGAACGCGCCGGGGAGAAGGACCGCGTCGCCGAGTTTCAATCCCGTCGTGGGTTTCTGAACCGTTGCAACGATGCGGGGGGGGGTGGATTCGAGGCGTGGCCCCGTTTCAATCCCGTCGTGGGTTTCTGAACCGTTGCAACGTTCGAGGTCCTGCTGTCGCCACGCGAGCGCCCCGCGTTTCAATCCCGTCGTGGGTTTCTGAACCGTTGCAACCCGACGCCGTGGTCGCGGAACCCGCGAAGGCCGTCGTGTTTCAATCCCGTCGTGGGTTTCTGAACCGTTGCAACGCTCATGCGCGACCCGCAGGGCGTCGCGTCGATGCTGTTTCAATCCCGTCGTGGGTTTCTGAACCGTTGCAACGTTCGGTACGCTGGTCCAGGCGGTCTTGTCGTCGTTTCAATCCCGTCGTGGGTTTCTGAACCGTTGCAACTGAGCCAGTCGATGGCGACCGCGATCCGTTGATCCGTTTCAATCCCGTCGTGGGTTTCTGAACCGTTGCAACATGAGAGAGGTCCTGTGTTTCTGGCCGCTCTATCTGTTTCAATCCCGTCGTGGGTTTCTGAACCGTTGCAACGGGCTTCCGTATCAGGATGCACAACCGCACGGAGGGGTTTCAATCCCGTCGTGGGTTTCTGAACCGTTGCAACGTTCCCTGCGTCCGTCCGCTCCAGGTCCGAAGGATGGTTTCAATCCCGTCGTGGGTTTCTGAACCGTTGCAACCTATAATTTCATGACCCTCTACCACCCCGACCAGTTGTTTCAATCCCGTCGTGGGTTTCTGAACCGTTGCAACCTCGTCGGACGCCTCCGTGAACTCCAGAATCTCGTGTTTCAATCCCGTCGTGGGTTTCTGAACCGTTGCAACGCCTTCGCTCATGCCGACACCCTCGCCAACGGTGTGTTTCAATCCCGTCGTGGGTTTCTGAACCGTTGCAACCCCGACCGGAGTGAGTGGCTCCCCGTCGATTACCATGTTTCAATCCCGTCGTGGGTTTCTGAACCGTTGCAACCAAGCCGGAAGTCTCGGAGCGTGCCGTTATTGCCCTCCGTTTCAATCCCGTCGTGGGTTTCTGAACCGTTGCAACCGGAGAGGCAGCCATGCGCCCTTCCGAGGTCCACCTGGTTTCAATCCCGTCGTGGGTTTCTGAACCGTTGCAACCGCCGTCGGGCATGGTCGGGTGTTCCGCCATGAATGTTTCAATCCCGTCGTGGGTTTCTGAACCGTTGCAACACGGGTCCTCTCGGACCGGGCCTGCGTCGGGGGTTTCGTTTCAATCCCGTCGTGGGTTTCTGAACCGTTGCAACATGTCGAACCAGGCAACTCTCTCCCCGGAACCCTGTTTCAATCCCGTCGTGGGTTTCTGAACCGTTGCAACCACCCCACGCCGTTGCTGATAAGCGCGAGCGTCTGAAGGTTTCAATCCCGTCGTGGGTTTCTGAACCGTTGCAACAGGGGGGTCTGAGACACGCATAGCACCTATAGTTTTCTCTCGAAGCGCATCAACGGAGGAGTCGTTCGTGGACCCCCCCTGTACACGGCTTTGAAAAAGGTCGACGAAGGTTGGGGGTGATCGCCGATTAGATCACGTTCGATTGCTCGTCCGGCGGGTCCGCACCGAGGTCGGAGATATTGTCTTGGCAGGATTCACAGAGTCGATATATGCGGATGCGGTCCCCGTCCTCCGATTCAATATGCTCTTGGAGATCATCCTCAAGTTCGACACGCTCGCGTTTCGAGACATCGACCTCAAACACACTATATTGTCGCCATGCACCGTATCGTTGGAGTGTCTTGAACACACGACGCCGATTCGTATCGTCGCTCACGTCGTAGGTGATCGCGAGCCTCATCGGGTTACCTCCAGCGCATGATATTCGTCTAGCTCACCGGTGATCGCCTTTCGAAGCAAGATCGCCTGTTGGTGGATCGCTTTTCGGCGTGTGACCTTGTACTCGAAACGCGGATGCGTCAGCTCTTCTTCCATGTACGCATCGAACTTACTGAGATACGTTTGGAACGCGTCATCATCCAATCGGTTGTTCTCGCGGAACTCGTCATGTGTCACGACACCGCGGTTAATCAAGCGCGTAACGAAGGCATCACAGAACAGCGGTCGGAACTCCTCCTGTAAGTCGAGTGCAAGCGATGGGCGCCCATGCCGATCCGCATGAAGTACACCGAGGAACGGATCGAGATTGTAGCTTCGTAGCGCACTCAATACCTCGTTTTTCATCATCACGTAAGTTAGCGAGAGCAGGGAGTTGACGTGATCTTCCGGGGGACGTTTCGTTCGCGTTTCGAACGTCCAGCCATCGACCAAGGTCTCGTCCAAGCGCGCAAAGTACCGTTCCGCCGCCTCACCTTCAGTCCCCCGGAGGTCGTCTTTCGAGGTTGCCATCTGGACGTGTTCCCCGAGGTCTTTGAGGACCTCCGTCCCGGTTACTCCTTTTCGACTGAGTAGCGTGCGCCCGTTCCGGATTTTGGCAGCGATCATCGCCTTTGCGATGTCGAGTTCCATGTCCGGTTCAAGCGCGTACTGGGCCCGGCGGACTTCTGCGATCGTGTTGCGCTCAGGGACGAAGCTTCCCCGATATTTCCCGTTCTGGGTGAAGTAGTTCAAGACGATCCCATGTTCATTGGCACTGGCGACGAACGGCGTTGAGAAGTTCACGCCGCCAAAGACGTTGATGGTGTCGAGTTTCTCAACGGGGAACGAGGCGAGTTCGCCCCCCTCACCGTCAACATCATAAACGGTGATGCGGCCGCCATCGGTGCGGACCTGCGTCCCTTGTGTTGTCACGTAGATAATGGAGTCGTCGAAGGCCCCTTCGCTGGCTTTCATACAAGTTCCTCCCATTCGGTGCTGGGCATCCGGTCGGGCTCAAGTTGGATTGTTTCGACGGGCATGCAGTACGAGCGGGCTGAACACCCGTCACACTTCGCCGGATTGTCCGTAATTGGCGGTACTGAGTCGGAGTCCATCGATCGCATGGCGGCAAGCGTTTCTTCGACGCTCTCGCGGAGGTCATCGGTAATCCGAATATGCATACATTGGTCTGTCTCGTAGAGATACACTGCACCTTCCCGAACTGGTTCGCCGAGATGTGCCTCTAGAAGCAAACAATACCCCGCGATCTGTAGCTCGTCGCTGCGATAATATGTGCCACTTTCCGCCCGCTTTCGTTCTACGGGAATCGGATCTCCGTCGAGTTCAAGAACGTCGATTTTTCCTTTGAGTCCGAGCGCTTCGTCCTCTAAGTACATCTCATTGACCCATCCGCCACGAGTAGATTTGTTTTCGTGTTGGGTTTTCCCTTCTATCCGTTCGTAATTCTCTCCCTGTGTGTCAAAATAGTGGAGATACCAATATCGACGGGGGCAGTAAACGTACTGATTCAAATCGGAGACGTTTATCAGGTCGTTCATATCTGGCGCTGCTCAATATTGATGGTTGGGATGCCCCCCGTATCAACATAGATGACGTAGCGGTCGTACCGGACTTCTATCGGTAGGGCAGCTTCTTCGATCGGGACTACATCAAAGAATCGCCTGAGAAGGCCTTCGTCAACGGCTGTAGAGCTAATATCTGCATCCTCAATTGCGGGGTAGAGCCACCGGGTGAACATCTCCCTGACTTCTGTATTCGAGCCTGTGTAGTTCCGGGGCCGGTTTTCGTAGCCCGGGAAGCGTGCTGTGATAGCGGCCCGTCCCTCTGACCGGCGTTCGACAACGACGGACCCGTCGGTGGCAATTTCAGTCACGTCGTAATATCGGAGAGTCGTAAGCAGGTCATATGTCGTGAGAGCCATTCGGTCACCACGGGGATAGCGGACATCAACGGGCAGGGAGCGCCCCCGGAGACCGCGGAACGCGCCGAAACAAGATTGAGTGAACCGCAGAATTTTTGTTTCAGGGCCACCCGTCCGGATCGGGGAACTCAACCCACCTGCGGAACTGAGTGTATCCTCGACATCCGCAAGGAAACCACGCCACCGACCATACTCGGTTACAGAGGTGAAGTCCTCGCGGAGTTCCTCGTTGAACCACTCGTCGCTTTTACTACGTGAATGGAGAGCGTGCGCTGCCCGCATCCCCACCAAGTCACGTAGCGCCGAGATGTCTGTATCGTGGCTGTGTTCTGAGCCCAGCCCTTCATAGACCGAGTCGACAAAATCGGGATAGGATATCTTCTCCGGCCATCCCATATCGCCCAGTCCATACAGATGGACTGTGGCAGGTTGTTGTCGGCCTGCCCGTCCGAATCGCTGGAGAAAGCCAGCAGGGTCCTGGGGTGTTTCCATGAATAACGCCCGGAGATCGTAGTTAAGCCCGACTTCGCCTTTCGAGGTTGTATTCAGGATGTAGAACGTTTCGTCGTCAAGCGCCGCCTCGGGGTCGTTCGTATCGAAGCCGTTGTCTTTCGCGGTGTGTTCGAATACCGACGGGTACGATTCAGAGAGAAATGTATGAAAGTCGTTGCTCGCCGCGACGCTGTTGAACACAAGCGCGACACGGGGCTGTGTCAGGTCGTCAGCAGCCTCAATCTGTGCTCGAAGTTGCTCAGCGATAGCCTCGCGGTCGTCCCGCATCGTTGTCGCTTCGTGTCGCTCAACTTCGACCGGATAGCGGAACTGGTCGCCATCAGCGACGTAGGTTACGCCGATATCGCGGACGGGGAGATTGAGCTCTTCCCGTACGAAGTCGACGAAGGACTCGTTGGGTGTCGCCGACGCGAGCAACACTTGTGTCTGAGGAGTACGGTCCAAGAAGATGTGAATCTGGAGGAGAAGGCCACTCGCGGCGAGGTTATCATAGAAGTGAAACTCGTCATAGATAACACCATCAAACTGGTTGAAAAACCGCATTGGCTTGCTGCTACCTTGATATAGGTCTTGAATAAGTGCCTGTAGAATATCAGGGTTCGTGACGACAATATCGTGTCCAGCGTATCTGTCCGCGAACTGTAAGATATTTTCAACTCGGGTATCACCGTGTCCTGAAAGGGTATCACTGTTGAGTGGCGCTGCGCTGACTCCTTCGTCGTCGAACCGCTCAACTTGCTGGTGCAGGAGTGCGTTCGTCGGATAGACGACCAGGGCGAGTGATTTCTCTTCGATGAGTTCGTGAAACGTTGCCGTCTTGCCGGCGCCCGTCGGAGCTCTTAGGACAGCAACGGGCTCACCGTCAGGGTCATGTGCCCACTCAGCAGTCCGGTTTTGGAACGCTCGGGCGTGTTCGAAACCCCGCTCTGCGAACCCATCCACAGGTGATTCTGTTTCGAGATATGCGGCGTCGAGTTTCATTGGAGGATCTGGGGAATGACTTCTTCACGGACGAACTCGGGGTCCACGCCAACGAAGTGTTGGAGTCGTGGATCGTTCCCCCGTGAGAACGAATCGCTGTGTTCCAACAGTTCGCTCCGTGTCTCCTCGGGCAGTTCATAGACTTCTGAGAGGAGATATTTGTTCAACACCAATTGGTCGATATCCGCTTCACGGGCTCTGAATTCACCGGTTTGTTTGATGCCCATCCTGAAAGAGGGGCGTTCGGGGAGCGGGTCTTCACTCCAGACTGTGAATTCGAATGTCGATCCCGGTGAAAGACCCTGATAGCGCCGAATCGTTTGCCAGGCAGCTCCCGACCGCTCCAGTATCTCCGGATCGGACTTTTTACCGGTTATCTTGTCGGCTACATCCGGGTCGTTCGTCGTGAAATGGCGCTCAGAGCGGTAATCGGTACTCCGGAATGTCCGCTCCCCGGCATCGACCGCAATCGGTCGCATATCGCTCACAAAGAACGGCTGTGACCGGAGATGGTCGTATGACGGCTCCGTTGTCTCCGTTCCTTGGAGCGCATAGCGCTTTTCCAGTCCGAAGTACCGGTAGCCGAGTGCATGCATCAACGCTGTCGCCGCAAGGGTCGGCCGCGTTCTAATCGAACGCCCTTCGGCGCTCGCGTAGAATAGCGGGGCATACAGACGTGCCTCAAACGTCTGTTCAATCATCCCCGCCGAAAACCTCCTGGGCGTCCTCGGTTAGACGCTTGCACTCCTCTCGAAGCACTTCATCCGCGTCGTCGCTCTCCCGTCCCGCGACGGCAGCCATACGCTCGTACCACTCAGGGAAGGCGTCCGCACCTTCGATGTCTCCGTACACCTCCCAGTCCGTCCGGCGTACATCTTCGATGTAGGCACCGATACTTTCGGTCAGGTTATCGCCATCATGGTATTCCATAAGCAGTTCGCCGGTTGAGAGTGATGTATCATGATCACCCAGTATGATCGCCCGAACCTCATTTCGGATGTTGTGTCCCGTCCGCGTTTCTCGGGCACCATACTTCCCCGTGTTAAGGAGATTGTGTATGACGTAGAGCAGCATCGGGCCAGTCGCTGCCTCTAGCGTCACGAAATGAACCAGCGAGTTTCCTGGTTGAACTTTGACGTAATCGAACAGAGAGTCGGACTGCTCGTTGTCGTCGGTCCGCATGGTACCCGATTCGTACACAGCGTTTCGGGTCTCCTTGTTCATCAAGTCGTACTCCTCAGTCGTGTAGGTGTAGCCCTCAATCACGCGGGACTTGATAGCGAAGTCTTGGTCGCCCGTCCCGGCGAGCCCATAAGTAAGCGACCCTACGTTGAGCGATTCGAGAAGGGTGGCCGGCTCATTGTAGGCGTACGCATCATCGACGAGGTCGTCGTCTAAACTCCGAAGCAGATCGAGCCCAGTCAATCGCTCCTTGCTGGTGAACTTCTCGCCGTTAACCTGTGCGTGCAATTGGTCCCCGAACTGCTGGGTCTCCGCGCGATCAGTGTTGGAATTCCGGAACAGCGTCGGCTCCGTAATGTCGCGTTCGACGACGAGGGTAACGCTGGGCTTCTGTTTGCGGTAGATTTCAAACGATTCGACGAGGCCGGTGTCAGGGTACGTGAGTGTCATTGGTCGGTGTGTGGTGGATTAGTTGGCGGACTTTCGGGGTCGTCCGTACTATCAGCGTACAGCAGCCGGTCGTACGCGTACAGATACGAGTTCACAAGCGCATCCTCCCAGTCGGAGAGTTTCTTGAGCGTGTAGAGGTCGTTCTCGACCAGATACGATTGAATCGCCGCTACAAACGCAGCAGCTTCCTCGGTCGAAACGTGCCCAGCGTACTGCTCACGTTTGGCGGCGCTGTACACTTGCCCTTCGACGTATTCGAGGAGCCGTTCATCGTCCATACGCTGATTTTTGCCGCTGAGGAATGCGGCCAACGCTTCGCGGAATATTTTCGTTTTCTTGTACTTGCTGTCGAATTGCTTGCCGAACAGGTCGACACCTCGTTCGGCGACGGTTTGCATGTTCATGAGTGCGGAGCGGTGATAGGTTTCGAGATACGTTTCGAGGTCCGAGAGCTGCGTTCCATATTCGTGGTTCACGACCGCGAAGTGTGCCAAGTCGTGAAATGAATCTCGGTCCAATTGGAGGTACGGGTTACTCATACCGGCGTTCTGCCCGACTGTGCTAATGATTTTGCACAGTGCAAGCGCGCGTTTGAGATGGGTGGGCTCCGTTTCTCGATCGATGAACGTCGGGAGCGGACCGAACCGCTCGATCCGATCGAGGCCCAGCAACTCCTGTGGTCGGATGGCGTCTTCGTCGACGAAGACCGCGTTTGCGCTTTCGAAGCGCGTGAACGGCCGTCCGAGCACCACCTTCATCCCGGTTGCTTGGGCAAGTTGCATGAGTTGTCGGACGACCACCATGCGATGGTTCTTTTCTCCCATCGCCGGGATGTCACCGAACTTGAACGGCTGAATGTAGTACTGAGGTTTGATGAGGTCGGTCGTAATCTCGGCGTCGGCGACATCCGGTATCTCGCCTTGTTGAATCCCGACGCGTTCTCCGCGAAGTCGGATGTCGGCGAGGAAGTCATCGAAGTAGTAGTACGCGACACCGACGTTCGCGTTGAGGTTGACGCCGTGTCGCTCACACAAGTCTGCTAAGAGTGCGTATTCGAGGTTACACACCTCACAGATGGTTTTGTACTTCGCGTGGGGCGGGACACGCCGCGAGAACTCTTGGGTTCGATAGACCGCCGAGAGACCTTTTTGATACGCTGTTTCGGCCGGAGAGCCACAGAGGAAGCACATATCCTCCTTCTTGGGGATCGGAGGTGATGCTGTATCCCCGAAGAAACGGTTAGTAACCGATTTGACAGCGTCACTCTCCGGCTCTAGGTCAGCGTGCAGTTCAGGACGGATCTTCTCAGCGAATTCATCGAGGAAATCGCGGTGTTCCTCGAAGTTTCGAATTAGGTAAGCGATAAAGTGTATCTTTACTTTCATCGCGCCCTGTTCGTCGTAGATCCGATCGTAGGCATCTTGGACCGAATCATCCTCAAATTCGGATATTCGGTCGTTGTAGATCGCCTTCGCGAGCACAGCGAAGTACTGGTCAAACTCCTCGGAAATCCGTTCGAACCCTTCGACACCGGCTGTCCCATCACTCAAGAGGTCGCGGAACTCTTCGGCGATGATTTCTTCCTTCCTCTCGGGGTCAAGGGCGAACTCCTCCAGTACGTCATACTCGAATGCATTCCAATTGAGCTTGCAGGAGAAGGCATACTGGTCTACAAGGTTCTCGCTCACTCGTTCGCGAACGGGCTCGCGGAGTTCGTCTCTGGTAGTGGGCTCGCCCAGATACAGTATCTGGTCAGACGTGCTGCCGATAATGACGCCGTATTCTGTGCCGCCACCCTCGCCTGTCAACACCTCCTTGGTCGCCCCAAGCAACTCGTTGTTGAGAATCGACTGTTCGATGCTGTTGAACGAGAGTAGATGGACGTCGTCGTCGCTGAATTTCTTTGCGAGCTCATCACGACCCTTCTTGATGCCGTCCCGAAGGACGACAGAGGCAACTTGGTCCCCAGTGCGGCAGTAGCGCTCAAGGCTCGCAAATTCCGTGTCGGTCCCTCGTGTTTCGCTACTGTCTTCGGTTATCTCAGTCCGTTGTACGAGATAGTGGAGGTCGTTGCGATAGCCCTCACCGAGGAAGGCTTCGATACCGAAATCATCGCCATGATCGAAGTACGCCTCAAAGGCCTCCGATGTGTTACCGTCGGTGTGGACATCGTAGGCCTCGGAAACGTACTTATTCGTATCGTGGAGCGCTAACGCCGCGGCCAGGACTTTGAGGTCCTCTTCTAAGTCATCTAGATCGTGGCCGCTACGAACGGCTTGATAGGTGAAGGAATTAATACCGACCGAAATGGCGTTGATGATGTGAGCCGCGAGCGAGGTCGTCTCCTCGGGGTCAGTCTTCGCGTCGTACGCCCCCGTGTGTTCGATGATATTGCCAATGAGATTGAACTCATGGACGACGTATTCATGTGCCCGTTGCGCCGCTGCAGCCGGGGTGTCTGGCACACTCATGTGTTGAGTGTCACCTCCGTGTAGCCACAGCCACGAGCGACCGAACTGCCGACACCGGCGTACGTACTGAACTCGGCCAGCGCCGTCACCGCCGTCCGGACGGCCTCACTCGCGTCCTTGAACTTGTACGTACACTCGCCGGTGAACCCCTGCGCAAAGATCGGCCGGGTATCGGAGCCCTCCCCGACGCGATTCACAAGGATACTGTGTGTCTCGTAACTCCGCGCGTCGGGTTTCTCGATTAGGTTCGCCTCGAAATCCTCCCGTGTAAGTGCAAGCTCCAATGCTTCTTCTTGTTCTTCTGGGACAGTATCGGACCATTTCCGCAGGAGCGATCGGAAGGTACTCCCTCGATGGGGGAACATCGTCGTTATCTCGTCCGCTTCCTGAATGCAGGTGGGCGTCCGAAACTGGAATTCAAGTTCGAAATCTTCGGGGTTCGACGCGACCGTCGCGGCCGCTTCTTCGAGGAGTTCCTCGTGCGTTACGTTCTGACTCGCGAAATCGCGGACCTGCAACGACCCTTCGGCGAGCTCGATCGTATCGCCCTCGAAGACAAAGGCGTTCGCGAGCGCCTGGAACACCTCTTGATCACGGGGATCGGGAACCCCAAGCGAGAGCGTGTAGGTCTCGTCAGCGAGCACGCGCTTGTGATGGGCGCGATCGCTCCCGCCAAAGTGCCCAATGAGTCCGCTGTTCCGAATGCTTCCCAGCGGGGAGTTATGGATGTGCTCGCTCATGGATTCTGAGACGTCGTCGATCGCCCCCAGCAACGCACCATAGGTTTGATAGCCATCGGCGCTGGGAACCTCGAAGCTCGCTGTGGGCTCAAGCGAGAGCTCGATCGTACGCATCTCTCACCTCCGTGACAATGTTCATCTAGGGTATACCTAATAGCACCCCCACTTGTATTTTATTGACCAAATTACACCTCGCGAATAGAATGCAGGAGTTCGGGGAGGTGTGCAAAATAGTGGGACGGTACTGTTTTGGTGGTGACTTCCTCACTAGGTATGTGCAGACCTTCGTCTCGACGCTGGGATACTACAGTACACGCGTGATCCGGCCAGTGTTGAATGACGGGATCGACGCCGGCGATACGGTCGTGGTGTTGCGGCCGGCTGGAGATGATGATCGTGGCTCGCAGGCCGTACAGGACGTGCGCCAGACGCTGACTGAACTCGGGCCGGGAGTGGAGGTCGTCGTCGAAGAGATCACGTACGACGATTTCGAGCGGGCGGTGCTGGAGTGTGTTGATGTGCTCCAAGTTGCGAGTGGAACGGTCGTCGTGAATTTTGGCGGTGGGCCACGCGAGGTGTTTTTGCCCTTTGCGATCGCGACACTCTCGAATCTGGGGTATGTGGATCGGACATTGCAGTTTCGGGACGTTGACGAGACCGTCCAAGAGGTGCCATTGCCCGATATAACGAGTTCGGTGTCGGGCGCAGCGTTTGAGACCCTCCAAGTGATTTCGGAGTTAGGCGGTGAGACGGACGTACCCACAGTGACCGAAGTAAGCGAGAAATCCCGGAGTACTATTGCGAGGCACGTGGAGCAACTTGAGCAGGCTAAGTGTATCGAGACCGCCAAACACGGGAAAACGCGGGTGATTGCGTTGACGTTAGGCGGTGAGTTGCGGTTAGAGTGAGCTGGGGCTTCGTGGACCTTTATGAAAGGCGTGTACAGAGGGGGTCCATGAAGCGGAGGTCCGATCTGGCGGGTGGAAAGAAAGATACAGGTGCTATGCGTGTCTCAGACCCCCCTGTTGCAACGACGTAGAAACCCAGAACGGGATTGAAACTCGAAGGACCTTTCGGGGAAGTGGTCGGCAATCGCCGGTTGCAACGACGTAGAAACCCAGAACGGGATTGAAACCATACATTCAATAACCACGGGGGGATGATACTCGTTGCAACGACGTAGAAACCCAGAACGGGATTGAAACTTCTTCGCGAGGTCTTGGTCTCGGAGGAAGCTGTGTTGCAACGACGTAGAAACCCAGAACGGGATTGAAACCTGAGGTCCGCAGGAACGCGTTCGTCTTCAGTCGGCGGTTGCAACGACGTAGAAACCCAGAACGGGATTGAAACTAGTGTTCGTGTCCACAGCCGCTTCTGATACTGATTGTTGCAACGACGTAGAAACCCAGAACGGGATTGAAACGCGCGTTGGTCCCAGCGACTGCGAGCGTGTTCGGAGTTGCAACGACGTAGAAACCCAGAACGGGATTGAAACGGGCTCGACGAGCTGACCGAGCACGTCGTCCGCGACATGTTGCAACGACGTAGAAACCCAGAACGGGATTGAAACATGTGGATTCCTGTTTTACCGTTGTTTTCGGCCCAGTTGCAACGACGTAGAAACCCAGAACGGGATTGAAACCACCGTCCTAACGCTGTGGGGCGGTCGGAAAGCCGTGTTGCAACGACGTAGAAACCCAGAACGGGATTGAAACGGGTTGATCCAGGTCCCCGAGCGCACATTGCTCGGTTGCAACGACGTAGAAACCCAGAACGGGATTGAAACATTACGCGGCGCCGCGGACGATGGCTGAAGTCCTCGTTGCAACGACGTAGAAACCCAGAACGGGATTGAAACTCGAGGTCTATCTCGACGGCGACTCACTCGTCTTGACGGTTGCAACGACGTAGAAACCCAGAACGGGATTGAAACTCGAGGTCTATCTCGACGGCGACTCACTCGTCTTGACGGTTGCAACGACGTAGAAACCCAGAACGGGATTGAAACATGTTAAACGTGTTCCAATACCCGACGGGCTCAAACGGTTGCAACGACGTAGAAACCCAGAACGGGATTGAAACCTTTTCGACCCACAGTCACCGGCATTCGACAACGCGACGTTGCAACGACGTAGAAACCCAGAACGGGATTGAAACATGAGATAGCGCTCCGCGTGGCGGGGCTAAAAGTCGTTGCAACGACGTAGAAACCCAGAACGGGATTGAAACCGCTCCCTGAGTGCGGTAATGCAACCCTCTTCATAGGTTGCAACGACGTAGAAACCCAGAACGGGATTGAAACTGTTGATTCGGGGTGTGACCTGCATATCATTTCCGAGTTGCAACGACGTAGAAACCCAGAACGGGATTGAAACGGGCCGCACTCCTGGGCGGGGCCGCTGTTGCATCCCGTTGCAACGACGTAGAAACCCAGAACGGGATTGAAACTGGATGCGACCCATGCAGACCGCTTACAGCGCCACGTTGCAACGACGTAGAAACCCAGAACGGGATTGAAACGTCGCGCCTCGAAAGAGCGGGCGATGGGGCGGCAAGGTTGCAACGACGTAGAAACCCAGAACGGGATTGAAACGCGACGTGCAACCCGGGACCCGCGGCCTCGGCGGTGGTTGCAACGACGTAGAAACCCAGAACGGGATTGAAACTGCATGAACGTCTATTCTCGCACAGACTGGGCGTGTTGCAACGACGTAGAAACCCAGAACGGGATTGAAACCTGAAGACACCCAGTCGCTGGGTTTCGCCAGGAAACGTTGCAACGACGTAGAAACCCAGAACGGGATTGAAACCCGTTCATTGGTCCACACCCGTGCCCTCAGAACGGGTTGCAACGACGTAGAAACCCAGAACGGGATTGAAACGCGCGTTCTATACCGCCCATCTACCCATCCCCCTCGTTGCAACGACGTAGAAACCCAGAACGGGATTGAAACATGTCGACGACCATCGGGTCGACCCGGATCGGCGCGTTGCAACGACGTAGAAACCCAGAACGGGATTGAAACGTTGGAACACCGAGCCGCTGGGTTTCAGCCAGAGAGTTGCAACGACGTAGAAACCCAGAACGGGATTGAAACGGTATCGTCGTTACTCATCGGTATCACCTTCAACGTTGCAACGACGTAGAAACCCAGAACGGGATTGAAACATGTTCGCCACGGCGTCGCGTTGGATTTGGGACGTTGCAACGACGTAGAAACCCAGAACGGGATTGAAACGCGTTTCGCGCGCTCGTCACGGCTCTGCAAGCCGGGTTGCAACGACGTAGAAACCCAGAACGGGATTGAAACGGGAGAACGCCGACTGTTTCATCGTCGTCGGCCACGTTGCAACGACGTAGAAACCCAGAACGGGATTGAAACTAGTCCTACGTAACGGCTGTTTTCATCGTGAGAAATGTCGAACTAATAGGGTTTCAACAGAGCCGGGAGAGACTATCCACCGATTGAAACCGAGGGAACCACCGTCGCGCCGAGGCGCTCGGCGGGTCTTCGGTGCACAGCAGCCGCGGACGTGTCTACCAGAACGGCCGGGTGAACGCGTGGAGGATGCGGCGGCTCGTCGAGATGACGACGTAACCGATAGAAAGCGCGAAGCCACCGACGCACACGAGCCAGAGCCCGGTCGTGGTGAACAACGGATCGACAGCGAGGAACAACACCCCGACGTAGGCGGTGACCCACATCGAGAAGACGGCGATGGTCAGGAGCGGTACGTTGACGGGAGTGGCATATCGGACGGGCACGGTGCTGTGGTCGTGAGTGAGTCGAGGCTGGTCGGATCGGACTGGCCGGCGGCGCTCGACCACGCCGCGGACAAAGCAAGACGAAGCGAATGCCGTCGTGGGCGCTCGCCGCGCTGCTCGGCTCCCTCACCTCCCTTGAGGGCCAATACTCGCCGTCGGTGGCGACCCGTCCATCCGGGAGGTCGTCAAGACGCAGCGGTACCGGCCGAGCGAAGCGAGGCCGGGGCGGTGGCGGAAGCGATGGGCCTCGCCCCCCAAATGAGCGAGCGTCAAAAAACCCCGAGCGGGGATGACTCGCCCCCTACTGGGCCGGAGCCGGTTCGGGCGCGATGTCCTCGATAGCCGCTTCGACCGCCGCTTCGATGTCGGAGACGTCCGACTGGTAGACCGACTGGACGGCATCGGTGGCCTCAGAGTCGCCGCTGGCGAGCGCGCCAAGGCGCTTCTGAGTCGCGTCGATGGTCTCGGCCACCCACGAGTCGCGAGCATCGCGGTCGACGACCGTGATGGACTCGGGCTGGATAGACACCCGCACACCGTACTCTGTCTCGTAGTGGTGGAGCTTCCCGACCACAGCGACGTACGACGGCGTCTCGGCCGACCGGAGCATGTCAAGTGCCTCAGCCTGGTACTGCCCGGCGTAGAGGTTCACAGCCGCACCAGCAGCCATCACGCGTCCCTTCCAGAACTCGGCGTCACTCCCGACGTCGGCGGTCTCGATGAGCGTCCCGACGACGAACACGCGGTTGGCGGCTTCGCCACTCGGCAGGAGCGTGAAATTCGGCGCTCGGTCATCGCCCTCGTCTTCGGGACGAGTGAACGAGTGGGTCGCCTGGGTGAGCTCCTCGGCGAACAGGCGTTTGGCAGGCTGGCGCTGCGTGACCGCTGGGGCGATGGCCGGCTCACTCAGGCCGGGGTTGTCCGCCGAGTAGCCCGTCTCGACCGCTTCATCCACGAGGAAGTACTCACCGACGACCGGGCCGCGAACGTCGAAGGTCTTCCCGAAGAGCGAGGCACGGAGTCCCACTTCGACAACGCTCGGGTCGAGGACGTCAGCCGCCTGTTCCTTGGCCGTTTCGAGCGAGATGCCGCTGATAGCTTCGGTCATCTCGGCGTTGAACAGCGCACGGACAGCGCGCTCACCGTCGTCGAGGATGGCCTTGAGGCGAAGGTCGAACACGCCGTCGACCTCGCCGTGCTCGGAGCACCGGCCATTCTGGACGACGCGCGTGCAGTCCTCGTGGGGGCAACGCTTGATGAGGCCACTCCCCTCTTCGAGCTCGACGAGCGTCCCGGTGACGCGCGTCTTCCCATCGGTGGGCTCGACGGCCTCCGCGGCCTCGCTGACCTCGCTGGCCTTGTTGAGTGAGATGGAGTACTTACCCTCGTACTCGTTCGTGATCGCCGAGGCGATGTCGTAGGTGACGCCTTCTTCAAGCGTGGGTAGGCTCTCGGTGTTCTTCTGCCAGACGACGAACTTCATCTGCGCCGTCTCATCCCCAATAAGACCGACCTGTCGCATGGAGTCGTGCTTTGGCTCCCAGAGGTCGACGACCTGTGCGCGGACGTCCACCCATTCCTCCGAACCGAGGTCCGAGATGTCGTCGATCATGACACGCTCGAAGGCGTGCGACCCACTTGTGTTGCCACTGAAGCCGGCGAGCGCCGAGATATCCTCGGACAGCTCGCCATCATCGAGGCCGTACTCCGTCGTGAGGGTTCGAACCGTCGTCGTCGTTGCCTCCTCGAGGGGGACGCTGAACTCCTGCATGGCCGCGATTCGCTCTTGAACGGTCGGCGCCGGTACGTCTATACCCATCTCGCCGAACTTGCCGCTGATGTCTGCCGCACGCTGCTCCACGCTGAGGTTGGAGTTTGCACTCATAGTAGTCTCTCTGAGGGGATTCTCACGAGTCAGGACAGAACGAGGACGCGACGTACGGACTCGGGACTGAACTGCACAGAACCGAACCGTCAATCGCGCCCCGCCCCGCCCGCTCTCCCTCACCCCCCTTTGGGGGCCAATACATTCGGGAGACGCACGCAGGAGAACCGCCATCGGCGGAGCGTAGTCACGACACGGCCCCAAACGCCATTCAGAGGGGGTCGTGTCCCGGGACAGCTCGCACGCTCGCACCGAATCACTCGTGAGTTAGAATGTCGAGAAGACGGACGAAGTCGTCATCGCGCCCTCTCTCGCTTCCCTCACCCCCTTTGGGAGGCCAATACCCACGTCGGAAGCGAGGAAAGTAGAAACCGGGCTGTTCGGGGGGTCGTTTTGGAATCCTTTCAGGAACTAGAACAGAGAGAGTGATAGAAGCCTTCCTAAGAGAGTTTGTTTCGACGGCTCTGTTTGGAAAGCGCCCGTTAGGTAGGGCTGCAAATTCATCGGGAGAGGGACTTTGTCATTTCCACGACGGTCCCTTCAGTATCCTCTGCAAATTCGTGAGTGTGTTCCGTAATACGCTGGTATCCTTGCGCCTCATAGAACGGTACTGCGTTGAGTGAGGCCCACAATCCCAATGATATAACTCCGTTTCGGCGGGCCTCTGCTTCCAGCTCAGCGTAGATACGTGTCCCAACACCCTGTCGAGCAACCGACGGGTGGATATAAACAGCGGTGATTTCACCGTCAACCGTTGTCCCAAAGTAATCGTCGGCATCGGGTTTCATCCAGCCGAACCCAGTAATTTGGCCGTTCTGCTCGGCGACAACAAAGAATGTGTCCGTAGACTCGATAGGATACTCATCGGGGTGACGGTCGTGCGCCCACGCTCTGACCTGTTCATCGTCATAGGCCTTCCACGCCAGTCCCTCAATTGAAGCGAGATGCACGTCTCTAATTCGGGAAGCATCCTCGGGGGTTGCTTCACGTACCATAATCCCCATACTGGATATAAGACAACGTGTGCTGATAACTCTCTCCTCTTTAGCTATCGGTCACTCGCTTTGCGAAGGTATCGACCCCCAGAAAGGCGGTGTTTAGATTAGCTGATTCCATGCGAAGGCGAACGCTTGTGACCAGATTTCACAGTCTCGGATTCGGCGTGACTGAAACAGTTTGGGAACTGGTCGCTTCGGCGTTTTACGTCTCGAAAGGCACATTCGACGATGTTCCGATTCCCGTGGCATTCATACTAGAATCCTGTTTGACAGTCAGGTTTTATTTCTACAGGGTGAGTAGTCCACCCTCATGAGCGACGACGTGGTCATCGGTTTAGACGGGGGCGGAACTCGGACCCGCGCCGTCGTTGCCGATCTCGGCGGGCATGTGCTTGGAAGCGCCGAACGGGGTGGGGCAAGCATCGAATTCAACGACGCTGACACCGCCCAAGAGAATCTCCGCGGTGCGGTGCGGGCCGCGCTCACTGACGCCGGACACTCGGTTCACGATGTGGCGGCGTTCACGGCTGGTATCGGTGGTATCGGAGCTCCCGGGGCCACCGAAGAGGCCGAACAGGCACTGGATATTGACGGCCTACAGTGTCAGCCCCGTGTTGTCAGCGATGCGACCGTGGCCCACATCGGCGCGTTCTGCGGGAACCCGGGAATTATCGCAATTGCGGGGACCGGGTCACTAATCTTTGGGGTCACAGCCGAAGGCGAGCAGATTCAAAACTACGATTGTGTGCATTACGCCCGTGCTGGTGCACACGATATCGGGGAACGGGCCGTTCATCGGATACTCGCGGGGGACAGGCCGGACCGGGAATTAAGCGACCGCCTCCTAGAATCTTGGGAGTGCGGGTCCGTGGCCGACCTTCGAGAAGCGGTTCGCAATGAGGACCGCTTTACCAATGCATCATCCGAGAACCCGTTTGACCGCGTCGCTCCGTTAATTACGGCTGCCGCAGCCGACGGGGATACGTTCGCGGCCGACATTTGTGAGGCCGCGGTCGAAGAGGTCGTCACTGGGGTACGTATCGTTGGGGGGTACCTCGACACTCCGACCGATGTTGCTCCTGCTGGGAGTGTTCTCAGCAGTGAGTATATGAGCGCAGAGCTTCGGCGACAAGTCGAAACCATCTCTGGCTATCAGTACGTTGACCCAGTGATGAAACCGGTCGCAGGTGCTGCTTTCGATGCACTTAGCCGAGTGAACGAAACTGACGACGTGGTAACCGAACGACTAACCGACTACCCACTAGGACACAGTTGAGGAATTAGGCGTGCGGAGATACGTGCCGACAGATGGATTCAAGTCCAATATTTCCTAAAAATTCGACTCCGCTACCCCCCCACTTAGGTAGTGTTCAGATTAGTTGATCCCATGCGAAGGCGAACACTTGCAGCCAATGTTCAACAGTCTCGGCTTCAGCGTGACTGAAACAGTTTGAGAACTGGTTGGTTTGTCGTTCTACTTTTCGAAAGACACGTTCGACGCTGTTCCGATTCCCGCGGCGTTCATACTGGAATCGGAGGCCGTGTCGGTCAAGCGCCGCCTGCAACCAGGGCGCAGAATCGACGAGAAAGAGCGCGCCATCGACAAGATGTTTCTCGCGGAGTTTGGCAAGGAACATCTCGGTAATCGCTTGATTTCTCGTCGGAGAGGGCTTGACGTGTAGCAGGCGGTTCGTATCTAATATCATATCGTCGAAGTGGCCCTTTGATATCAACCTCGGTTTGAATGCTTGCCACCGGAAAAAGAACCACCCAGAATGTTCGTGGTTTTAAATGTGTGAAATATAAACAGACAGCCAGAACTAATGAAAGACAAATTGTCTCGACGGGATTTCTTCATCGGCCTAACTGGAATTGTCGGTGGTGGATTCGGTGGATATGTTGTCCACGGTCAGATTGACTCACAGAATCTCGTCAGTCAATGCTGGATTTAGTTGATCTAAACAATCAAGACGAGTCTCCACACGAGGTTGAGGTCGTAGTCAGAATTGGGAATGAGATATTGCAATGGGATAGCTACCAAATTGATGCAGATACAGGCAATGCAAACCGGGCTATAGAATTTGACGCGCCAGTGGATCCGGAGGATTTCAGTGTTGCAGCGCGCCTAAATGACGGGAATACCGCTTGGACCGACGATTCCGGCGCTGAATTTTTGCACGGTGTCTCTGAAGGAGAACCAGGGTGTTTCTGGATTGAGATTCGAATCACCGAAGACGCTGAACTACGGATGATACGTTACAAGGAGCAACTATCGAAGTGCTGAAGCGACATATAGAACGTAAACGATAGTCCACTCTCCTGTAGTTACGGCGTGCCATATTGGCTTAGCCATGGATATACCTATGACAACGATCGTTACCGCGGCCGGTCTCAATGCGATTTGGGTGGTGGGATCCGTAGAGCGAGAAACGGATTTCGTGAAGGCGAATCGCTAGAAGCCTTCCTCGCGATAGCAGTCCGAAGAGAAAGCATTGACGACTGAACTACGGTCCCGGACTCTCGGCGCGCCAGTCTTTCCCGCGATAACAGTCCGAAGAGGACGTAATGACGAGCGAACTACTGTCCCAGACGCCCGGCGAGCCGATCATGATTTCGGCGAGTATGCATCCCTTCTGACCCGAAAACGATGCCCACTCCCACCTTCCAGGAGCCCATTCCTGCAGTCGCGTCCGGACCTCGTAGTCCGCAATGTCCTCTGGAATATCATCTAGCGTCTCACCCGCCGAACGGCTCTCGCCCTCGTTCGCTCCCTCAAGGCTGATGTTCCGCCAGTACACGGGCTCACCGTCCGCCAGAATCTGGACACCGATATCGTGTGGTTCTGTGTGCCAATTCGTGACGAGAAAAGGATCAAACTGAACGTTCCCTTCCGGCGGACCGTCCGATTGCAAATACGAACACCCAGAAAGTGTACCTAGCACGGCGGCAGCGCCCGTCTTCAGGACGCGGCGCCGCGTCCTGTCCTCGGAGACCATAGTATTCTTGAAATTTTGAAACTTAAATAACCAACCGTCTTGACGTTCCAAGGTTTTGGCACGGTGTTCTCTTAACCAACACTAGCGGAGCGGGCTCGTTTTGTTGGTTAAGACTGGAACTGACAGCGAACGCCGTAACGGATAGTCGTAGGCAACGATCTACCGGGGCAGTCCGACGACCGCGGTCGCGTACGCGGCGCTTCGGATCAGATATACGAGTGGGATGATCCTTCGGTGGGGTGGTAGTCCTAGTGGACTCGGCTCCCTCGGCGTGAGCGCGCCACTCACAGTGCTAGCTGGCCTTGCCCTGCCCGTCGGCGATCTGCTCGGCTCGCTCGGTATTGAGTACTACGACACGCAGCCAGTCGTTCTGTTTGTCGGTCTCCTTCTGGTCTGTTGTGGGATGAACGGAGTCGCCTGGGAAATCAGGCCACACGTTCGGTGAGCACCCGACTAAGCGGCTGTTTCAGCAGCAGTGTCGAACTAATTGGATGGAGTCCGTCGATGTTCGTCTGGATTGATCGTAGTACGACACATAATGTACCTTAGCCAATCTCACTGAGATTCGCCAGACGGTACAGGCGAATAGCTCGAAATTCAATTTTATGAGAATTCCTTCGGGATATTTAAGTATACGTCTAAAGAAATCACATATTACTGCGTATGGGTCTATTCCTAGGGGCCCGAAGACAGAGCCTCAATAGGGGTGGAGTTCAATCACCAGCTAGATTCTCTCATTCACGATGAGTAGAGCAAGGATGAAGAGGCCACCGGCAACGAAGGCAAGGGCAGTGATGAGAGGGTCGGCAGTTGCACTTCCGACATCGCTTGGTGCGCTCATGTTCACACCGCCAGTCTGTGGCGGTCCGTCGCTGCCACTGACGGCAAGCGCGATAGCGATAGCCCCAATCGTAAGAGCTGACAATGGACCCACGAGTTGCTCAAGCAGGCGGCGGAGCGAAGACTCGGGTTCATCGCCTGCGAACAGCACTAACGAGTCGTCCGCAGGTGCATAGACCGTCATCTCTGAACCACTCTCCGAATACCACGTGTCTACCTCCTCGATGAGATCCGCCGCTGTGAGTTTCGTCAGATGATACTGCACGTTTTGGACTGTTGTATCAGTCGCATCGGCAAGTTCCGAAGCCGGACGGGGTTCATTGTGGAGTTCGAGCAGGACCATCCGGGCGGTTTCCGAACCTAGGGCGTCGAACACCTCGTCGGCGTCGGCTTCATCTAACTCGATCAGTTTCGGCTCCCGATCTTCTAGCTCGGGTTCCGACCGGGACGGAAAGAAACGCGTCACCAATCAATCACCCTCTCGTACACGGTAGTAGGCGAATTGCGGCCCACTCTTCATGAACCTATCTCCCACGTAAAGAGCCATTTTAGCTCACCGCGGATTTAGGGAATCCGTCCCCGTCGGTGTGGATATGTCCGCTCACACACGCCGGCTGGCAGTCATCGCTGTGCTGGCGCTCGTAGTCCTCTCAGGGTGCCTGAGTTCAGTCACAGGGTCTGGAGACGAGGCTATGAGCCCACAGACAGTTGAGACGCCATCAGAATGCCAGAGCGGCGAGACCACGCCGTACTTTGATTACCCATCGGATCTGCCTTCACAAGCGAGTGGATTCGAACTCAGTGCAAGCAAGGATAGCGTTAACGCTGCTGAATCAATCGAGTTCGAACTGACGAATATTGCCAACGAGCGGAAAACGACCGGGACCCGTCATCGCTATGCGCTACAGCGTCATGTCGCCGATAGATGGGAGACGGTAACGCGCTTCCGTGAGGGACGGAGCGGATTCAATGCCACCGCGATCCCCCACGAACCGGGCACCGGCTTCACCTGGTCATTCCGTATGAGCGCCTCTGGGTTCTCCAAAGGAAAATTCGCCGTCTGCGAACAATTGCCCGCCGGCGAGTATCGGTTTATTTACGAGGGGCCATCCGCACTAGCGGTCGAATTCACATTGGATAACCGTAGCGGGTAGCTACCCTCAGAGGATAACCGTTCGTTTGCCCTCCTAACGAACCGAACGTCAGTGCGGGGCCCGATGGGCCGACCCTGTTAGGTTTGCCCAGCTACCTAACAGCTGTTTCCGAGTCCAATAGTGGTGAAACTATTCATCCCCTCGGGAATCTATTTCTTCCGGGAATCCATACCTCTCGGAAACGACGCACTCTCTTACGTTACCCGGAGGATTGAGATAGTTGTTCGGTAGGCACGGAATGTAGCCATCGGGACGCCCAGAAAGTACATACCAAGTGACAATACATCAATGTTCATGTCACCGCCCTCCCGTCGAGCGGTCCTTCGCTGGGGTGCGGCCCTCGGAACTGCTGGACTCTCCGGTTGTTCGAGTGTCTTCGGCGAAGACAACCCGCTTCGGAGTGATGGCCCTGACTATAGCTATGACTGTGAAACTGGTCGGACTCGCTACGAGGGCGACGCCGCGGTTCCGTCCGAGGCAACGTGGCCGATGCTCCAGTACGATGCCGGCCACACGAGTTACAATCCCGATGCGACCATCCCCGAGGAGGTAGACCTGCGCTGGCGCTATACCGCGTGTACGGAGGTCGATGGCATCGTTACGGTTGCGAACCAGCACGTCTATCCCGGTCAACTCATGGTCGATGCGCAGACGGGGGCTCCGACCACCGGCCAGTGGACGGGGTATCAGAAGCCGGCCATCGGCAACGAGACGCTGTGCGTCGGGGGCCACGACTTGCACGCCTACGATACCGCGGATATGAGCCACCAGTGGACGTTCAAGCCGACCGGCAAATTCGGAGGTGTCTCGGCACCAGTCGTCTACGATGGGCTTGTCTATATCGCCGGCAATCTCGACGACCCGACGCTCTACGCGGTTGATGTGACTGACGGGAGCGAGCGCTGGCAGTTCACACCGTCCAACGAGTACAATTCTCCCCCTGCCATCGCCGACGGCTACGTATACGTGGTTGACGAAGGCGGTGTTCTCTACAAACTCGCCGCAACAACAGGTGAGGAACGCTGGCGACGCGACACGGAAGTAGACACTCTGAGTGGCGTTCTAACTGTCGCCGACGAGACAGTGTATCTCCCGGGCGATGATGGGACTGTTGTGGCGCTCGATACGGCCGACGGCCAAAAACGCTGGCGCTGGCACACGGATAATTCGCGTTGTTTCGTCGCTGTGGCCGACGATACGGTGTTCGTAACGGGTAACAAAGGCTGTGTGGCCCTCAGGGAGGAAGATGGGACGAAACGCTGGGAAACGACATCCGTGACCGGAGCGGCCTGTAGCGTCGCCGCGAACGCGCTGGTGGTTGGGGGAGACGAGAAACTCCATGCGCTTTCGCGGGACGATGGGACGGGGCTGTGGTCGTTTAAGACGCGGTCCGTCTTGTTTTATGATTACACGGCGAGTGGCATCTCAACTGCGCCAGCGCTCGTTGACGACGTTGTCCTCGCGGCGACCCAAGCGAGTGACCTCTATGCCCTCGGACCCACCTGAGCGACCGATTCCGAGACTCGATGAACCTGTCGTTAGGTAATCTCTATGGGAAAAAGAAGTGAACCGGTTCTTCGTTCTACTTCTCTGGTCCACTCGCATCTTCCGAGAGAGAGATAGCTCTTGGAAGTCAACTCCTCGAAATCAGTCCGATTGAAATGATTGAGACGTCCACCGGCATTCCAGCGCGGGGGTCTGTCCGTCGCGGCGTGGCCAGATCGCTCGCTGAGCGCCTTCCGCGTTGAGCTTGGCGAACACTTCGGATTCAGGAGCAGTTGTTTTGGAGAAGATCCACCTCTCCGGAGGGGTCAATTCCGATGGTGAGAACCTGTTCATCACAACTGTTCTCCCAGATGTAAGTCGGATGCTCGACTGGCTCTCGGCTCTGGAAGCTACTAACCCGAACATCAACCGTGTACGAGCCTTGTGGGACGACATCTTCACGGATCCTGAAGACAGCGTTCGTCGGTTCGACCTCGATTTGCTTGTTGTACACCGTTTCCGGACTGGACAAGAGCGTGTCTCGGGTTGACACCTCGATATCAAGCTGGAGCGTCTCATCTGTACGATTCGCGATTTGAATATCGGCATTCGACGAGTGTGAGGGAGCACTACAGCCTGCCCCGAGTACAGAAATCAATCCAATATGGAGGAACCTACGACGGTCCATCGTGTTATTTCAGTGCAAAATTTAAGACAACCAATGACTCGCGGTTGTTCTATAGAGACGGACTCTGGAGTTCGGATTCTGGCGGAGCACTCTATACGATTGTGTCGCTGGTAGGACACGACGCGGAGACATTGAAGAGGTAATCGTGTTCCAAAGAGTCTCCATAGGAACACCGCGCGCTGGAATGGGTCGCGCTTGTCGGTATATCCCGATGACAACCTAGTGCCATCTCCTGAATGTGCAGATATCTAGGAACGCGCGATGTTCTACATCATAAAAGAAATTCGAGTGCTTTCTCAAACTGGCGAGTTGTAGGTCACGCCGTAGACGTAGATAGTGGGTTCATCCTGTGACGCGGTGTCCGCGTTGTACTCAACATCAGCACTAGTAATCTCTTTCAGTCCGATAACGAGATCGCCAATATCGGCATCAGTATCGGGATATTCGTCGACAAAGTGCTCGGCATAGTATTCGAGTGGATTTGACCAGCGCTCGTCCGACGACCAATCCAACCGACTCTCGGTGAACTCCTGAACATCTGAATGCAAGACCATCAGGTTGCCATTCATACAGAAGAGGTTAGAATCTATCGTCCGCTCAAAGAGCGATAACTATCCCGACGTGAACGGCGACCTCGTCAACTTCTTCGAGGTCCCCCGTGAGAAGACGAGTTCGTCGAGCGGCTGGACCGCGTGCCATACGCGCGAGAAGTCCACGACGAGCCTTCTGCAATGGTCTCAGAGATCCCCCCGATGGTGCGTTTAGTCGAAGAAGCGGGAGAACATCCCCCGCTGTTTCCGGCGTTCGCGTTCGTCAGCCTGAATTTGCTCGTTCGCTTCTTCGTACTCGCGGAGGACGGCGTCGAGGCCGGTGAGGGTCTCTTTCGCCGTCATAGTATCTTCGCGGCGAACCATCGGACGGAGAATCTGTTTGAGCCGTTTCACAGGATTGTCGGGGAGGTCGGCATCCCCTTTCGAGAGAAGACCGGCCTGCCTGAGCTGGCTGCGGTAGCGTTCGCGCTCTCCCATTAGCTCGTCCATCGCCTTGAGGTAGGTCTCAGCGGTGAACTTGTAGCGGTCACGCTCCGCTTCAACTTCCTGGAGTCCCCGAAGCCGCTCCTCGAGGCGGTTCTGATACCGAGCGAGAACGCGGTTGTCTTCGCGAGCGACCTTCATCGCTTGCGCGGTGGGCGTACGGCCCTCGATAGGGCCAACGGTCCAATCGGTGGGGTGCTTCTTGGCATCGTCGAGCGTGGGGTCGGTCCGCGACCATTCAGGCCCAGCCTCCGCGACAGACTCGGCCATCATCCGCCGGGTACTGTCGTCGAGGCCGGGGTCGGTGTCCGTCCCACCAGGGGCGGCGGGCTCGACGCCCTGGGGGTTCACATCTTCACCGGGAGTGGCGTCAGCCGCGTCACCCGAATCGTCCACATCTACCCGTTCGCTCGCATCCCCACTCTTGTTGTCCTCGTCGTCGAGGTTGAGGAGAACATCAGGGCCACGCTCAGCGGGGGGTGTGCCGTCACCCGTGTGCAGCGGGCCTGTTTCGCTCGGTGCGCCCTCGGTCGGTGAAGACGCCCCATCACTCGCGGAAGATGCCCCAACCGACCCAGCGGCGTCCTGTGGCTGCTGGGAGGATGCTGATGATGACGCGTCGTCGGTGGGTGCTCTACTGTTGCTGGAACTGGTGGCCGTCGACGGTGGCCCGTCGGCTTGCGAGAATGTTTCGCCTTCCTCGCTCGGGAGTTCGTAGTGGTCATTCACACGGAGGAGTGCACGGGCAAGGGCGACGGCGCCGTACGTCGCGCCACTCGCGTAGTGGGGATCATCCCACTTGGGGCGCATCAACCCGGAGTTCCGAAAGAGCGCGTCCATTCGTTCGGGGTCTCTCCCGGTCCAGAACGCGAGGGTGTGAACGAGCGCCATATCGGCCTCTGATTGACTGGGATAGTCGGCGTCGTGAGAGCCCCACATCGAGGAGTCGCCCTCGTAGAGTCGGTGTTTGCGCTCGCCGCCCCGAGAGTCGTACATCCGGGTCAGAAGCTCGCTATCTGATAGTTCGACACCGGGGCCCGCGAGGTCGTCGAACGTACTGGGGCACACGGGTGGGAGGTACTTCGTCTGAACCCGCTCAAGCGCTTCCCGAATGGCCGGGTCGCGAATGTTCCTGAAGGCATCTCCGTAGCGCTCGACGAGTACACCCTCACTCTGCCGGCCTGCGGCTTCGGTTGAACGCCGACCACCTCGATTCCCTCCACGCTCTGATGTATCGGTCGTGGTGGTCTCCGCGAGACTCAACTGCCCGTCCGAGGTGGTCTCACCACGGATGTACGTGCGGTGGACGGCGTCTAAATCGTCCTGACAGGTCCGAATCTCGGCGGGCGTCCCGTCAAGGTGCGCGCCGGTCACCGTGAAGTAACGGTCAGAGTCATACATCTCAACGCGACCGCGGCGGTTGCCGCCGGCGGTGAGCTCGCCTCCGACGAGGATATGCACGCCCGTACCGGAGGGGGAAACCTCCGTGTATGAGTCAAGCTGGTCGATGATATCTTCGGCCCAATCCTCAAGATCTCCGCTATCAGGGTCACGACATTTATCGAGGTCGACGCCGGTGATAGAGACGTCGTCGGTGAAGACAAATCCGAGGCCATCGCCGGTCACTCGGGAGTCGTTGAAGCTGTCCCAGGCAGTGTCGAAGTCGCGACGATGGCTGGGGTTGGTAACGTCGCAGTTGATGTCACCGCTCGTCCGATATGGTTTCGTCGGGATTTTGGTAGATTTGCCGTCGCGCTCTCCTTCGCGCCAGAGAATCCAGTTCTCGATGGTGCGGATTATGTCGGGGATTGCGTCGTTTGTTACGTCTATGGTGGTCATGATTGCATCGTGAGGGATAGCGGGGGCGTCGCCACTCGACGACGGGCGAAAGAAACCCGAGTGCTCAATCTCGACCCGGATGGGGGTAAAACCGATACCCTGCGCGCGAGTTGCGCAACGTCGGTGACCTCCTCCCACCCAATACTATGATATGTAGCATCGGAAGGGTCGAATAGAGGACTGATATTGCTCGATAGACCCTCTAAAGCGTTTTTCATACGTGCGCAAAAGCCCGACGGTAGGAAGGTCACCTGGAACCCTGATTCGGGCGATAGAGGCCTCGTACTCTCTGTGCGCGGTGTGCGCGAAATCCGCGCAGGGTTGCGCATCCTCGAAAGGACCTCGGAATCCACCGTTCCGAACGAAGCCACAGAATCGTCTTTTAGCGCCTCTAATCCACTTTGAGAGCGTGGGCAAAAGCCCGACGGGGTGCAGCCTCTGACCGACCCCGATTTTGAGGGTAGAAGCCACCTCCTGTCCGTGCGCGGCGTGCGCGTACTTTTCGCAAACCCCTGGGGATGGCTATTCGAGTGCATCGAGTAGATTGGCCGCGCTGACGAACTCCCATTCTCCATCTTCACCCCAGATCGACTCGGTCAGTTCCCCGTGAGACCGACCCCGTCGCTTGGCGGGGAGTTCGTCAATCAAGCCGGCGTTCGAAAGTGCCCTAGTGATATTCCATGCTTCTGATAGATTGGGGACGACCCAGATTTTCTTCTCGACGTCGAAGCGGTTGAAATCCTCGTAGTGCTTGACGATATGTTCGTGGCGGACGTTCCAGATTGCCTCCCCGATCACAGCTGGCTTCTCGTCTCTGAACGCGACGACATCGGGCTTCACGTCGGTCCCGAATATCGGGGTATATCTCTTGACGAAATATTGATTTTTCTCATCGTTCGCGAGCGTGCGAGCGAGTACCTCAACCATCACCTTATGGTAGGTCTTTTCGTTCACGTCGCCCTGGTCTTCACCGAATGCGACACGTGCACCACACGCACGCTGGCCGTCTTCGGTGACGGTGTAGTAGACGCGGAGTTTCTCGGTCATCTTCTCGAGGTGGCCGAGATCAATGAGGCGTTCAACGTCTACATCAGGGAAGCGACGGTTTATCCGCTCCATCGTTTCGAGGATGTCGAACTTGGGATGGCGACCGTTGACCGTCGTCACGATGGCTGCGAGGAATTGCCGCTCCTGAACTGTCAGATTCTCGCCTCTGCCAGAACCAACGCCACCGACTCGGTCATCTCTCCGTTCGTCACCCCCGGTGTTCGGGGTACTGGCGGTGGCCGAGCCTGCTCCATCTGTGAGAGTTGATTCCCCTGCTTCCCCAGCGTGTGCACCGGCGGTATCATCCCCGTCCGTGACGGTTGGGTCGGTCTCATTGTAGAGGGGGTTATTGACTCCATCTTCCGGATTGTTAACCGAATCTGGATCGCCACTTTCAACCGCCGTTTCTGCCTCTGAGTCGTCGTTATCTGCGGATTCAGGTCGCCGTGAACCAAAGTCGTCCGAGAGGTCGTCCGCGGGCGGGGTGAACCGACCCGAATTACCGGGCGTATTGTCCCCGTTTGAGCGGGGGAACTCACTCGGTTTTGTCCCGACTTGAGTTGCTGTATTCTGCTTGTTCTGCCACTCACCATCTCCATCTTCGGTCTCGCCCTCGGAGTCGGTGGCCATGCCCGGGTCAGCAGCGCCGTCCTCGCCGCTTTTCTCGGTGGATACTGAGAGCTGTTCTGGGGATGCGTTCGTGTTGCTTCCGGGCTGGAGACAGTAGTCGTCGCGGGTTTGGCGTGTCTTCTTCGCGTTGATCTCGCTGAATGACTGGCCATACGGGGAAACCGAATCGGCGCGTACGGGAGCATCAGAATTGCTGTGTCCAGCGGGAATGCCGACCGGAAGGAGTGTGACGAGTTCGGGGATGTCGGTCATGAAGCCCGTGTCGGGGAGTTGGGCGACCCACTCCCCGCGTGGGAGCGACGTGATCCGGTCGATGAGTTCCTCGTCTTCGATTCCCTCGTGGAACAGCGTCATCACGAGTTCGTCGTCGACGGCGAGTTTCCCGATGAGTTTCGTGTTGATGTTCCGCAAAATCTCTTTGTAGGAGGAGACGTCGAGCGCATCGGCTTTCACCTGCTCGGCGAAGTGCACGATTACCTCAAGTGCGAGACCGAACTCACGACCGTCGGGAATCATGTCGTCACGGACGAGTTCGGATTGTAGCAGTGGCGCGGCCTCGTCGATGATGAGGTTGATGACGTAGCCATCGCTGACAGAAGGCGTCTTTCCGAGACGGTGGCGGAGGCGAGCGCCCGACCAGATATAATCGAGCAACATGAACGTGAAGAGGTTACTCGAGGCGGGTCGGAGGTCGCCGGTGTCGATGAGGACGACGCGCTTGCTCGCGAGGATGTCCTGAATATCGAACATCGGCGACTGGTGGGCGTAGTGGTCGTTCTCCTCGTCCCACTCGGGGACGAAGTTGAGGATCCGCCAGATGAACGACCGCTCGGCGAGTTTGGTGATCCGGTTCATCACCGCGTCGATAGAGGTCATGAACCGCTGGCGGTCGGCGTCGACGTGGCGCTGAAGAGTCCGAGCGAGCGTATCGTCGCTCACGTCCGGGAGCTTTCCCTCGACCCGGATTCGCTCATCCTGACTGCCGAGTTTCTGCATATCCATCGCGGCCATAAGGAGGTCCCTGATGGGCCAGGCGTCCTTGCCGTGGACGGGGTCGAACATCGCCTTGATGAGGCTGTTGAGAATCTCTTGGGCGACGAACGCCTGGTCAGCCATTTCGCGGCCGAGGACGTACACGAGCAGTTCGTTGTAGCGGTCGATTTTCTCCTGGATCGCGACCGTCCGACTGACGCCAGCGGCGAGCTGCGGTCGAATATCGAAGTAGGGGAACGCGAGAACCTCATCGTTCGGCCCCGGGACGGGGATGTGGATGACATCGTCGAGGTTCCCGAATTTCTCGAAGTGAGCGCGCTTGTAATCCGCGGCCATCGACCCGCCCTTCTTGTCGAAGACGAAGATGGGGCCGTCGAACGATTCGTAGGCACTGAGAGCATCGTTGGTCATTGCCGTCGTCTTCCCGCCACCCGTGGTGGCGGCTCGCAGTACGTGATGGGTGAGCTGCTCGGCCGAGAGATTAATCGGTATGTCGGGCCGGTTGTCGACGGCAGTCTCGGCGTAGCCGATGTGCATCCCGTGATTGTACTGCGAGAGGAGGTCCTCGTCGGTCGCGGTGAGCGGCGAGCGAGCATCGGGTGACCCACCAGAGGAACCACGACTCGCACGGGGGAGTGCGTCCGTGTGCGGCACGACGACGAAGTTCGCGAGTTCGTCGGGAGAGGCACAGAGGATGGGGTCACCTTTGCTGAAGCGCCCGGAGAGCCCGCTTGAGGACGCAAGGCGGGCGTGACAGAGCGCCGCGAATTCGGTATCGCTGATACCCAAGAGCTCACCCTCGATACCGTAGTACGGCCCTGAAAGTGAGGTGAAGGCGTTCGAAATACTCTGGATGGTCTGTTCGTTGCACGCGGCGCGGAGCGTGAGGTCGAACGTCGTCGTGGGTTGTTTGTGGTCGATCTGCGCCATCCGCGAGCCGGTGATTTTGTTGGTATCGCCTGCGGTGACCGTCCCCCCGACCTGTTCGGAGATATCACCCCGGTGGATGTTCCGGCGCTCCTGTTCTGACGTGCCGAACATCTGGCGGGCGAATTCGTTTTTGAAGGCGCTGAACGTCCCGTGGTTCCCCATTTTGAGGTTCCGCTTGTGGACTTCGGCTTCGCTCGTCCAGTCGTCGCGGGGCTTGAACACGGCCTGGAACATGAACGGGTCAGTGGAGTGCACAGCCTGCTCGAGGAGAACGCTGAGCGGCGACCGATACTGGTCGTCGTTGTCCGTCGCGATGTCGCTGAATGGCCGCAGGAGCGTCATCCAATCGTTCTTCTTCGAGGAGATGCCTTTCCAGCGAACCAGCGAGGGGCGTTTGTCCTCAGTGACTTCCTCGGGACGCAGGGGGACGCCTTTCTTGATGAGCTGCTGATCGGCTTCTTCGGGGGATGGACCATCACCGTGTCCGATATCGTGGTCCGCGAACAGGGTTGGGTCCTCGAATCCGCTGAGGCGTTCGAGGTCGCCAATATCTTCGAGCGAGGCGATGCGTCGCCCTCCTACCTGTGCGTTGCCGCTATCGCTGGCGAAGGCAGCGACGGGATTGAACGGGACAATCTCGAACTCGAAGGACTCGGGGTACATCGCGGCGACGTTGGCTGCGAGCGTCTTGAACGCGGTTGCGTCGTACGGCGTCACCGAGACGTAGAAGTCGAAGCGTTTGGTGTCTCGCGGTTTGTGAACGACGAATTCGAAGGTTTTCTTGGTGTCTTTCAGTCCGAGGCGGCCGACGAGGTTGAACCGCCCAGTGTCGGTGACGCCGGCGCGGTAGAGACCGAAGAGCCCAGCGATGATGTTACCGGGCGTAACCTGCTCGCGGGCGGGTGAAATATGGATGTAGGGGCGGGCTTCGATGGGGTCACCGAGTTTCTTTCCCGGTCCAGATCCAGCCTCAAACTCCTCGTGTGCGGCGAGACGATCGTTCTGCCCACCATCGGTGTCACTGCGATCCGTGGGCGCGGGCGTCTCTACGCGAGCAATGTTAGATGGCTCTGGCCGAGTCTCTGCCGGGACTCCATCGTCGCCACTCTGTGCCTGAATCTCGCGGGCGTCGATATCCGACTCCGTGCCCGCAGACGATGGTGCGTCGATGGCGTCGGCTATTCTGGACCGACCCTGAGCCCGTGACGTCAAGTTCGGTTTGTTCGCCCCGATGTTCGAGATGTCGATGCCTTTCTGCTCGAAGACACCCTCGATTGGTTGGGAGCTCTCTGAGGCGTCACTCCCGTCTTCGCGGTCTGTCTTTTCCCGATCCGAGGGTGCTGTGGTCATCGCACCACCGCCACGAGGTGGTGCATAGTTCCCCCGTGCGAGGATACAATGCTCGTGCGCGTCCCCGCGGGGAAGGTGGTTCGATATCTGTGGGTGTGTATGGTCATTATCGTGGTTCGTGTGGGAGCGCCTCGTCTCCTCGACGCCGGTGTTGCAGGTCGCTCGGAGGCTGTCACTCCCGAGCTGTGAAACAAGCCCACCCAGAACGGACCTGGGTAGTGAGTCGGGCCCGGGTAGACGGTGATAGTTCGAATTTCGGATCTGCCGGTGGCAGATTACGGGGTGGCGATCCACTCGAGGACGCTCACGAAGATCGTGACGCCGAAGTAGAAGACAGTCATGCTGACTCCGCCGATCATGAGCCACATCCCGTTCTCTGCGCGGTCGGAGTTCTTTCGAGCGGTGAACCAGACCACAGCGCCCAGCGCAAGGCCGACAAGACCGGCGTACTTCAGGACGAGTAGGACGGTGTCGTAGAGGTTGGACATGATACCCTCGAACTCAGCGGGCTGCGCTGCAACTGGCTGAACGAAGAACGTCAGGGCGATCAGACCCACGAGGAGAGTCACTCGGTGCTTCTTGAGGTGTTTCTGTACAGGGAGGGTGTTCATGTGATTTCGCGAATCTGGGTACGGTAGGAGTGTAAATAAAGAAGCGTTAGCTACATTGAATGTAGAAATGTGGTGACTGTGGAGATGTGGGGGATGTAATAGTGGAGAACTATCACCAGAGCCCCATATTAGAGCGTCTCGCGGCTATTCAACCAGAGAATCGGAATTGGAAGGGTCCACAGAGATACGCGGGATTACGGGGAGTATCACCACTCAACTTATCTACATACGTGGCATATTCTCGTTTGGACAGGGAACACCCTCCACGTACACCTCGTCCACACGGTGATAGAAGTGTCCGCAAACAACAACACCCAGACTAGTGGTACCACTCCCGGCTGCACCGATTCCCAGCCGACAATCAACGTCTGTCTGCGCCGAGAGACGCATCGGCGCCTGAGTGCCTACAAGAATTACAACCCGCTATCGAACAAGACGTTCGACGAAGCGGTCAACGAAATCCTCGACACAGTCGAGTTCCCCGAGGCGGATGCCTTCGAGAATATAGCCTTCCCGACAATGTCCTACACGGGCGACCAAGAATTTCCGAGTCCAAACGAAAAGTAGAGAGGTCACAGATTTTTCATCGTAGCTGTTCTCAAATCATCGTCTTGGCGACTGCGATTATTTTCGACGACTCCAGTTCACTCGCCATCCCTTCAACCGATCCTACGCAACAGAGTTGGGTCGATAGTCACTGCAACAGTTGCATAGGACTAGCAGTATCCGCGTCCAGAACCAGCTACTCACTCTTGGAGAATGTCATAGAACAGTTCACATCCTCACCGAGCTGGTCCGTGAAAAGTTAGATGTAGGGAAAAGAAGATACCTCTATCAATAGTTTACACGACTATGGCTGATGACAGTCCGATGGACGAGTTCTTTGACGAGAAAATCAATCTATACGAATTGATGGACCAGACTCTGCTCGACAAATCAAATTTGAATACTAACCTTTCCGAAGACGAGTTACTTGAGGAGGCTCAAAATATCTCCCGTGACGGTCCTCCAGATACCAAAGAAGAACAAATCGGATTTGTTCTTAGTTCTCTGAAAAAGCAGGCAAAAGAAGACCCTGAAGGGTTCATTGAGGAACTCCACAACTCGAAGAAGAGGGACATCGCTAAGCGGCTATATCCGTATGAGAGCCATGAAATAGATCCTTTTAAACCAATATTCAAGAACATTCGGGAGTTCACGGATACTGAGCTAGATATTGTTGGAGACTGGTTAGATGAGTACCACGAGTCGGACGATGGGATAGCACATTCACAACAGTACCATCAGTTGGTTGAGCAAGAGCTAGGAAGTAATCGGAAGATCACAGTTGACGACATAGATTCGCTGGAGGAAGGGATAGACCTGTATTCAGATGTCATGAATATCTGCGACGCGGGTTACCCAGTACCGGTCGCGCTTTACTGGGTTGAATGTGGTAGTGACCCACGAGAGAAGGATCCATTTTCGATGGGCTTCACACGGGGATTGCAGGAATTAGAAGAGTCAGGTTTTGAAGCGATTCCCAATCACATCGATACCAACCTGAGACACGGGATCAAACATGGTGATTTCGTAGTTGACCCGAAACAGGAACACGTCCGTATCGAAAGTGGCGCGAACGAGTACTCACTCGTAGATCTGGAGATTGCAGTAAATGAAGCACTTCTGGCGATTGATGTAATGGAAGCCATGGATACCTATGTGTCCTTGGTAGACTATCAGCGTAATTTCGAATTCCTCGGATGACAGGTTCGCAGTCTTCAGCTAACGGCTAGTTCCGATGCGCAGGCACTGAAATGAAAACGGTTCAGGGTGTGTTCGGTGTTTCCTCCGTCTTCTCGGAGGCGCCATCGAACTCGTCTCGTGGGTTGAGGACGGTAGCGACAACCGTCGGCCGCTCGCGACCGTGAACTCGCGGGGGTCCCCACTCAATCTGGACAGTGTCATCGACGGTGATGCTGTTCTCAGTAGTCCAATTGTAGGGCACCTCGAGGACGTACTTCGCCCGCCCCCAATATTCCGTGTTGGGTTCGCCGTCGGGGTTGAGTTCGGCGTGATGGATGGCGGTGATCGTCCCGTCAGCATCGATGAAGATGATGTCGATAGGGAAGGCCATGTCCCGCATGACGTATGCGCGCTCTTTCTCACGCTCGTGGAGGAAGAACATCCCATTCCCAGAAGTAAGTGACTCCGTCTCTGAGAGGCCGATGTAGAGTTCGCGCCACGTCGCGGCGACGGGGCCTTCAACGGATTCGAGATAGCCATCGTGTTCGTCATAGATGGTTGCCGTCGCGTAGTTTGGTGACATGAGGTCGGAGTATATCGTAAGTCCGACCCACCCAACCATCGGCACGAAGACGATGAGGAGGACGGCGATGACGCGACGATCCGTTACCCGATCGACGATTCGACGGGCGAGCGTGTCTTCGGGGAACACCGGCCTATCTGTCGGATCGATATCTCCGCCGGCTGCCACCCCGTTCTCTGGTGGGTGCTCGTCTCGGTGGTCGTGGTTGTCGGGATCTGTACTGCTGGTAGAATCTGAATCCGAATCTTGGGGCATAGTGTGGGGATATTAGAGGAGTATCCAGGCGAGCGTGCTGAACACGTTGCCGCCGATGCTCGCGCCGATGAGGGTGAGGCCGATAACGATACTACGGCGACCTCGTGCGTTTGCGGGCGAAGTCGAGCTTCCGAATGCCCACCAAGTCACGCCGATGATGAAGATGGTGAGGCCGAGTGCGTGGAGCATGAGGCTGAGTCCGGTTGCGAGCTGAGAGAGCGCCGTCGCGTGCGGTCCTGGTACGGCCCCGTAGGGCCAGCCATCCGGGAGGAAGTGGTTGCCAAGGATGAAAACAAGGACATCGTAAATGACGTCGAGGCCGACCAGAGCGACGAACCCCGCCGCACCTCCGATAGCCATCCCTCGGTAGCGGGCCATCGAGCGGGCGTCGTTCGAGGCGTAGAACCATCCCATAACGCCAACGACGAGCGCAATGAGCGTCCCGTAGCGACCGATGACTGCCGCGATCTGGTAGAGTTTGAGTGCAGGCGTGACGAGCGCGCTGACACTACTCATGTCGTCTTCCCTCCACGGCGCTTGGAGGGACGGCGACGCATCCGGACGTACCAGACGGCGAAGATTCCGAGCGCGATCCACTCGACGAAGATGAGAGCATCACTAATTGCCGTCGAGATGTAGGCACCGACCGTTCCGACGGCACTGAACGTGAGTTCGCCCGGCGGGAGCAGATACGTGAGGCTGTCGCTCTTGTAGTAGGCACTGCCCCGGCCAGTTTCCCACACATCGCCGTCGTAGCGCGCGTGAACGACGACGCCATCCCATCTAATCGATGCACGGCCAGTCGCGTTCGTGGTGACGGTCTCTTTCGTTCCATCGCCGTGGACGACGGTGAGGGTCTTCCCTGCGAGGACTCCCCCAGAAGCGTCGGTGAGGACAAGTTCCCCCTCGTGGCCGACGCCCGTCGAGGACGAATTGACGTCCGTCAATCGGAGGGCAGTCTGCGTGTACGGCTTGGAGTACGCATCGATCTGTGAGCCACCGAGTGTTCCACCGAAGGGCGTACTCACGCCTTCGACTCGCACGGACTCCCCGGTATCGAGGTCATTCGAGTTGACGGTGGCGACGAGCTGGGTGTAGAGTTCCGTGGGGGCCTCATTCTCGGGGGCGTTGACGCCGTCCGGGAGGGGTGCGCCCGCGAGGTTCGTAGCCACGGCCCCAGCAACGGGAGTTATCCAGCCCCAGCGTTGGGATTGGACGTCCTGCTGTGGGAAGCCCATGGTGACGTTGGCGACGCTCGTCTGATATCGGTAGATTGCTGGCCAGCGATCGTCCTCGGTATAGGTGACATCGTGTGTCGCTGCCCCGCTCGTGCTTCGGACCTCAACTTCGTCGTTCCGGGAGACGCCGTAGAATCGCCACGGTGAATCGACGTCGATCGTTTTGCCATTGATATCGAGGTGAAGTTGTGTCCACGGGTCGGCCGGGAGGTCTTGGTCGCCGTCCCATGTGAGGATGAGACGGTCATCGCCGGCGCCGTCGATGTGGGTAACGGAGACATTGAGATTAGGCGAATCGAAGTCGGTGATCGTCACGGGGACGCTGTACTGCGTCGTGTGCGTGTAGGTGTCCGTACTGGAGTGCGTCCTCTCTTTGCACCGCGAGCTCGTGATACCCCAGCGAGTTTCGACTTCGCTGGTCACGTCGAGTGTAGCGGTCAGCGTGTATCTCCCACGGGGGTACGCGAAACTCCGGCTGGTCGTCTCGTCGATGGCGAGCCACGTCCCCGGAATGATTTCGTTCCACTCGGACTCTCCACTGAAGCCGGGACGATCCAGTCGGAGGGACGTTACCTTCGCGCTCGAGTTAACGAGTTCGTACGTCGCCCACTTCGTCCGATCGTAGTGGTGATTGTGAGTGGACGTAACGGTTCGCGTCGTGTTGTTCTCCGTGACGTTTCGTGCCGTATTGTTTCCCGTGATGTTTTGCGTCGTATTGTTCTCCGTGATGGTTCGCGTGACTGTGTGTGTGACCCGGCACTGGTCCTGATAACTGTAATCCGGGGGGGTGACAGCACGGTAATCGTAGGGGACGTAGGCTCCACGAGTGGGTGACCCGCCGGAAACGTAGCTATCTCGATACCAGACACTGCCGAACACCTGTGTGATGCCGACCCAAGAATCACGAACGGTATCGAAGTTGCTCTGCCCCCATTTCCGGGGGATACTCGCGCCGTTGCTGGTCTGGAAGAGCTCGTGTCCATCCACCATCGGGACGGCGACGCGGTCGGATCGATTAGCGTACGCCATATATTGGTCGACAACGTGGAGACTCCGACCGATGGTGTCCCCATAGTACGCTTCGTGGATGAGCGCCTCGTCTGGATTCGCGACGTAGTGTTCTTCTTGGCCGGAATCCCATCGAACCTCGGCATTGTAGACGGGGCGCCACTGGCCGTCCTGGTTAGTGACGCGGACGAACCATTTCCCGTCGGTGCTCTTCGGACCGTCGTACGTATTGTGCTCATGCACGAGGAGGAACTGCGTCTTCTGGGTGGAGAATCGAGACGAGTAGGGGATCCATCGGTCCTTGTGGGGAATCGCACCGTAATCAGTGATTTGCCGGATGTAGAGATCCTGAGTCGCGGCGTATCGAAGGGCCTGCGAGGGCGATTGTGATTCGGCGTTGAGCTCAACCGGGCCGAGCGGATAGTCGTTCTCGAAGTATCCCGTGTATGAGATATTCGCCGGATCAATATCGGCGTCGTTGTTCGCGAGAACCCGATAGGTGTTATCATAGCTCTTCTCGACGCCAGAGTCGGAACTGGGAATGAACAGACGGGAGCCGAGCCCGTCCGCGGCCACGATAGTTACGGGCGTGAGGACGAGAAGCACGACGCAGGAGAGGGTGATGACTACGCGCCAGCCATACGTTCGGTGCGGTCTCTGCGCTTGCCGTCGAGCCTGTGAATCCGTCTCGCCGGGGTCTCGGGGTGAATCAGCCGGAGAGGACATAGTGGATTAGGCCGGTAAAGACCGGGAAGGCAAAGCCGACGAGCGAGAGAACAATCCCGGAAGTCGCCATCGCGAATCCGCGCCGCCGGTTGGTCACGGAAGGGCTGACGAAGTACGCGACGATGCCGACGATCATCGTAATGAGCCCAGTCCATTTGATGATGGACCCAACCCAGCCAGGGAGTTTGACCGCGTCTTTCAGGGCGGCGATAAGCCCACTGAGGTCGGAGTTAGATTGCAGGGGGACGAGCGACGCGTGGTGTACCTTCAGGTCGGCGAGGTGGACGCTGTCAGCATAGAGTAGGGACGCATGCGTGAACGCTCGCGTGAAGCGCGCACTAGCTCGAAACCCACCGATGGGTTGGAGTGGGCCCGCAGCTGCTCGAAACGTCGGGCCGAACGAGGAGAGCGCGTCGGCGACGGTACTGGTGATTGAGAGAGGACTCCCGAGGACGATCCATCGGCTGATGACCTCGAGGAACTCTGGTGGAACTGTGATCATAGGAGGGTGTTCTCTTCACGCACCGTCTGGTGTGACGACGGTGGCGTTTGGTGCAGTCCGGAAAGCCTGCTGCTGGTATATACCCTCCTCGGCTACAGCGAATGTGGCGCCACATCGGCCACATCTACCGTAGAAATGTGGCCGTGAAAACTGCTTATCTACCGACTGCCTACGAAGGTTGATGGAAACTCCCGGTGGACGCCACCCGGGGCTCTGTCCACAATCCACAGAAAGAGAACACCCTCCTATGCCCGAAATCCAAGTTGATTGGCACTCCCCAGAAGAGGCTGACCGCCTTCGCGACCTTCGTGACCGGCACGGGATGGTCTGGCGCGGCGTCCTACTCGAGGGGGCTAAACACGCAGAAAGTATAGACTTGCTCAAGGCGCTTACAGAGCTCCATCCTGCACTCACCACAACGCTTCCCACTCCGGCGGGGAGCGACAACGAGGCGATGAGCCGGTCGGAAATCACCGAGCAGTGTCGCGAACAAATCCGCGAACAGCAGCACATCCGATCGACGACCGAGATCCCGCACTCTGCGTTCGAGGTCGACACCGAGCAGAACGGAGACGGTGAGCCAGGCTCTGAACGAGAGCGGACACCGTCTCAGTCCGATGCCGCCCGAACGCGTGCTTACGAACGATGGGACGTGCAAGAGGCCCGTGTCATCGAAGACGATGAGCCACTCCACCCGCCCGATGCGCACGATGACGTGACAGACGTCCCCCGCCACGGGGGAGAGGGCGTTGACCGCCTCGATGACGAATGGGAGGAGTGGAACGCCGACGATGAGTATCTGTCCGAGTCCGGCGGTGAGTACTGATGGTCGAGAGCACCCGGATTCGGGTCTCCTCACAAGAAGAGTACGAATGGCTTGATTCCGTCCGGGTGAAGTACGGGCTTACTTGGCGCGGAATGCTGCTGAAAGCCGAGCAGCGATTACTCGCCGCCGAACGCCACTGGCCGGAAGAGTTCCGAACGCCGGAGCACCTGATCGGCGACGCCCACGTCGACGCTGACGATACCGTCGAGATGGAGGACGAAACAGGGGCAGACACGGACGAGGTGGTCGGATGAGTAAAGACGTCCCGATGGCGTCCCATCTGCTCTCCGCGAAGGTATTCGGTATTTCCGCCCGGAAACTGTCCGAGTCGGTTGGCCCACCGCTCATCGTCCCGATCGTCCTCTATGCGATTGGCCTCCCGTTCCTCGTCACGGCGCCGTTCGTGATTCTCGGAGGCGTCATCGGTCTCGTGATTTACAAGCGAACCCCGGAAGGCCAACGTCCAATTCGGTATGCGGCAGCGATGGCTCGCCACTTCCGAGGACGGACAGAGTACCTCTGGAAGCCACCGGAGGCTGACGAACACGATATCGCACATCGTGTGCCCTTCGAGGGCTGGATTACGGGTCGCCCCCACGCAGGCGAGAGTGACCTAACGGACACTGTGGACAGAAAATCGACTGCAAATACAGATACGGTCGCGGACACGGACGCCGACCCCGCTGTGGATTGGCCGGTTGCGACGACAACGCCCGGAGAGACATACAATGACTGACTACGAAGACGCCGGTTCGACGCTGGACCTCATGGACTTCAAGAACGTCCGTGACGGCGGCGTCGTGGAAACGCCGACGACGTACGCGATGCTCATGCGGGTTCAGCCTCGCGAGTGGCTCATCCTCTCTGAGGAACGCCGCGAGAGCCTGTATCTGTCGTTCATGACGTTCCTGCGCGGGATTCAGTTCCCGATGCAGATCCTCTCGATGACGACGGCGTACGACCCAGAGCCCTATCTGGAACGATTCGAGAACATCGAGCGCCCGCTCATCGGAGCGAACGGGGGTGATGCCGACGCAGATGGCGGGTTGGACGAGTCGCCGCTGCTGGATTACGGCCGGGAGTATCACGCTGAGTGGCTCCGGAACGTCGTCGATGTCGCGGAGATTCGTGACCGCGAGTTCTTCGTCGCAGTCTCGGTCGCAAAAGACGAAGAAGCCGACGACGGAATCATGGCCCAACTGCGGTCGTTCCTGCCCGGCGGGAACGATATCGAGACGGACAGCGAGACGGAAGCGGTCTGCATCGAGGAAGTAAAAGCCCGTGCCCAACGCGTGGCTTCGAAGCTCCCGCAAACACAGGTCAAAACAGAGATTTTAGACACGAGAGCACCTGTACTTGAGGTCCTCTACGAAGTGTACCACGGTGAGAAGCCGTCGATCTCGTTCACGCAGGGAACCTACACGACCCCGGAGAACCACGTTCAGGAGGTCGCTGATGCAGCCTACGATGTCGACGCGGCAAACGCTGAGAGCGTTGAGGACGCTGAAGGAACGACTACCGACGCGGTTGCTGACGACTCGCTCACGGCAGCAGACGCGGATTCGACTGTTGAGCGAGACCAAGCAGACCGATGAATCCCCTACACAGACTCCTCGGGCGCAATGACTCCGAGGAAGATACGAATGAACGCATCCCGATAGATGATCTCTCGGGCGAAGAAACGCAGCTCGCGCTCGAATATCTCGACTTGCTCGACCGCGACGCAACCCGGAAGGACATCGAGTGGGCGGCCTACCAACTTCAAGCCGAAGACGTCCCATTAGTCTCGGCCATCGAATCGATAGACGAACGCGAGAACCTTGATAAGAAACTCGTCGCGCCTCACGCGATGGAGCGCCATCCCGAGTTCCAGGTCCGCGACGGGAAGGTGACGCAAATTATGACCGTCACTGGATTTCCCCGGAAGGTCAATCTCGGGTGGCTCGTCCCGCTGACGATTGCAGACGTCGACCTCCGACTGTCGTTCCACATCACGCCACGTGACCCTGCGAAGACCCGACAACAGCTCCAGCGGCGCTACACGCAGGCGACGACGGCGCTCACGCTCAAGAACCGAAAAGGGAGAACGGATACCCACCAAGACGAGCTCGAACGCGACGACCTCTTCCGCATCCTCCAAGACGTGGTCCAAGGGACGACGAAGGTGTACGATATCGCCATCTATCTGGAGTTGATCGCGGACTCCCACGAGGAGCTAGAGGAGATGCGCGAGCGCGTGGATACCATCCTCGCCGAACAAGATGTGGAGACGACGGCCCTTCGCCACCAGCAAATCGAAGGGAACGGAACCATCGTGCCGCTCGCAACGGACACGATCAAGAACGTCCACCCGATTCAATTGGAAGCGCTTGCGACGCTGTTCAATCTCGTCGAGCCGCCGATCGACGACGAGGACGGCATCATGATGGGCTTCGACGACACGAGTCGGCCGGTCATCATCGACCGGTATTCGCACTCGGGGTTTGGGATGGTCATCTCCGGAAAGACGGGGTCAGGCAAGTCCTACGCCCGGAAGCTCGAGATTTACCGCCGTCTACTGGCCGACCCGACGGTGCAGTGTGTGCTGTTCGACCCGGCGGGTGATGACTACCCGTTCTTCGCGAAGAAGCTCGGTGGTGAGGTCATCCGCTTCGGCGGCGCGCAGAAAGTGAATCCGATGGATATCGAATCGCCGTCGGGCGACCTTGGCGCGGCTGAGGACACCTATCCGCTGACGGTGCGCTCGGTTGTCGAGATGCTGAACACGCACTACGAAGACCGGGGCGGCCTCCCCGCTGCGGAAGAGGGAATGCTGATTCAGGCAGTCCACTACGCGTACCTCTCGAAGGGGATTGTTCTCGGCGAGTACGAGTCGTACGGGAACGAGTCACCGATCATCGATGACCTCATCCGTGGCGTTCGGATTATCACCCACGGTGGATACCAGACAGCCCTCGAGGAGGGACTCGTCGACGAGACGGAGTTCGAGCATTTTCGCGAGATGGGCGTGCTATCCGACGATGGTGACCCCAGCACAGAGACACAGATCTCGGTGCCGATGGCGGTCTTCGTCCCCTCTGAGAAACACCAAGAGGTTGCGAAGGCACTCGAACCGAAGTTCGAGTCGTTCAAGCCCGGGGGTATCAACCACAATCTGAACGGCCAGACGAACCTCGAGTTGAACTCGCGGCTAGTCGTGATGGACATGAGTTCGTTTGCGGACACGGGCGAGATGCCGCTTATCCTCCACGCGATGCTCCAGTGGGCCTATCTCGAAGCGAAGCGCTCGCCGAACAGATTCGATGTCACGTTCGACGAGGCGCACTACCTCCTGGGTCGCGAGTCGACACGCGATCTCATCAACCTCTTCATCCGCCACGCGAGGCACTACGATGCCGGCCTGACGCTGATGAGTCAGACGGCCCACGAGTTCTTGCGGACGGAGGAGCGCCGCGAGATTTACGAGAACTGTGACATCAAGATGCTGTTCTACACGCAGTCCGTCTCGGACGCGACGAAGGAGTACTTCGATCTCTCGCCGGCTGAAGTGAAGTACCTCCAGTCGGCGCCACGTGGCCAAGAGTCCGGGTACTCTGGATGTCTATTGTCGACGACGAAGCATGGACGTCGCCGTCTCGAAGTTCACTCCGGGGAGTTCGAGCACACCATCATCGACAACGACCTCGACCCGTGGGCGTACATCGAGGAGATAGAGGGGACGCCTCGGCCAGCGGACGTGGCTGCTGGACCGACTGAGTCTGAACTGTCCCTGTTGGACATGCCGGACATCACGAATCGGGAGTTGGATATGGAGCTCTCGAGTGAGATCGGCCGAGATGGGACGCCGTCGAACTCTGTGACGACGAAGAACGAGGAGTCCGCAGACACCTCGATGTCGCCCGGTGACAGCTGATGGTTGATGTTGTCGGCTGGGCGGGGTCGGTCGCGGAAGCCATCTGGGGATGGCTCGCTCAGACGGCGTTGGATGCCGCGACGGAGCTCTCGACGGCGCTCACTGATGAACTCATCAAGGGCCTGCTGAAGATCCCGAATCCATACGCGTCGACGGCGGCGAGTGGTGCGTGGACGGGGATGTTCGAGATATCGTTGGTCCTGCTCCCGATCATGATCGCGCTCGCGCTCATCGCGTGGCCGTTCAGCGAGGAGCGCGAATCCGGGTTGATGGAGCTCACTGTGCGGACGGTGATGGTGTTGTTACTCATCGCTGTCTCGCAACCTGCGTGGGGGTTCGCAATTGACGCGACGAACGCCGTCGCGGTCGCCATCCTCGACATCAATCCGAGTCCGGGTGGCGTGAACTATGGGTTCGGGAGCGATCTGTTGGGCACGTCGGCGACGTTCGGTTCGTGGTCGGTGAAGTTCGTCGTCTCGATCGTCGCCGCAATCCTGGCAGTGATCGGGTTACTGCTGGCGACGTTCTTCTTGCTCCTGCGCTGGTTCATGGTCTGGATGGTCTACATCGGAACGCCGTTTTTCGCTGTCGTCTGGTTCGTTGGCCGCGGACCCTTCAAGTCCGTCGGGAGTGTCGGTGCGACGTTCATGCGGATGGGTGTCTTCTCGCTGTTGGCCGGGCCAATCATCGCCATCCTCGTGTTGACGTTCCAGGTCATCGAAGAGGGCGGGATACTCCAGACTGCGGGGAGCGGTGTTGGCGGGAATATCGGCCTGTTCTTCGCAGAATTAGCGCTGATGCTCATCTTCCCGGTTATGCTAATCGTGACGATCTGGAAGCTGATCTCGTGGGCTGGACAGCCCATTGGAGTCGGTGAGGCAGCGGCCGTCGCGACGATGGCTGTCACGGCCGCCGTCGGCGGCGCGGTCGCTGGCGCGGCCGCTGGCGGGTCCGGGAGTGCCGCCGGTGGGGCTGGTGGAACGGCCGCCGGCGGTGCATCGGGCGGGAGTGCGTCGGGCGGTTCGACCGCGGCGGCTTCCTCGGGTGCGAGCGCGGGGAGTGCTGGAAGTGCGAACGTGGGGGCCGGCGGGTCCGGTCTCGCGAGTCGGATGACTGCGCGTGCGAAAGGCGCTGTCAGCGATGTGAAGCAGGGCGCACACCGGAAGGCGTCGTCCCACCTCAATCACGTCGGGACTTCGGAGAAGTTAGATACGGCACAGTCGGCGCTGTCTGAGGCCGAGTCCGACCACCAATCGGCGTCGTCACAGGCGAAGTTCATCCAGAATTCGATGGCAAGCGAGGAGATGGACATGGCCGAAGCGAAAACGCAGGGCTTCCTCGACGCCGAACCGGTCGAAGACCAGACGCCGACGTTCAAAACCGACCCCGATACCCTGGATCGGAAGATGACGTATATGGGTACGGATGGAGCAAGTCGGTCGGTCAATCTCTCCCGGAAGTTCCGGACAGCGAAGGCTAACCAGCAGGACGCCAGCGAACGCATCGCGACCGCCGCGACCGACGTCGCGAAGAACTCGGCACGGAAGCGCCGTGTGGAGACTGGCAAAAAGGGCGCGAGAGGCGGGAAAAACGCCGGTGCCTTCACCGCGAAGGCCGGCGCAGCCGCGATGGTTGGTGGGGTCGGGGGGAATTCCTACCTCGCCTACTCGATGGGGAGCCGGGCTGGAGGTCCGATGATCGGATCGAGTGGCTCTGAGTTCGGAATCGCATCGGGCGGCCAGCCTTCCAAACCACTCGAGGTCGACGAAGGAGATGACAGAGGTGAATAGACTGCGGAAGATTCCCTCTAGATATATTGTGTGTTGCTGCTAAGGCCTAGAAAATGGGCCATGTCTATTATCACCATCCGGGTGACAAGCAGTTTTCATTAGATTATGTTACGCAAGACATCGATGAAGTAGTTTCTCGCCTTCTCTCGTATGACGATGAGGTTGCGGTAAAGGTAGATGAGTATGATCTTGACGAATACTTCTACGTGATATACACCTCCCGTGGAGGTGGGAAACCAGTTAGCAAGATCAATCTAGATATTTCCGAGGCTCTCGAAAAGCTGGACACTGATAACGGGGGTATCGTTGCACGCTTATTAGAGGCATATCAAGCCCTCATTCAGCGAAATGAGGAAGAGGAAGGATCGCCAGTACTCGCCTACAAAGATCCAGATATCGAAGCATTAGGAGAAGTCCTCGACAGGGTATCGTGGACAGGTTCTGCTACTGACGTTGCTGGCCGGTTAGCTTCAAACTTGATCCTGAAACATGCACTACCGAATGCCAACCATCGAACTGCGGTCGCAGTCATTCAACTCTACCTGCGATGTTATGACCCTGAATTCGCACTGCCAAAAACCACGGAGAAAGCTGGGCCGAATACGTTCGATTGGAGAGAGTGGGTTAATACCTATATCAACGAATCCAAGCGTATTCTCACCGTTCGACGGAAGAACGTAATTTTCAAAATCCTATACCAGTTCGGTGCAACTACTCTAGAACGGAAGCACAACGTCCAGATCGATCTTTCCTCGTATACTCTCGATCTGTATCCTAATGAAGCAAAAGAGCGCTACGCCACAGAGCACGAGCAGCTTTGGATCAATTTCGCTGAAGAGGCCGTTGAACGGGTTGGACGCGCAGATCTGAAGAACAAACCTGCGTTGTCGAAGTCAGAGTTCGCAGAGAAAGTCAGGACACTCGATTGAGATGGTTGTTAGTCCTGGAGTGTGGCGACCGTCTTGCCCGCCTCTTCGGCTTGGCTGCTACGCTCCATGTCGAACGTAGCAAGTGCCTCGTCAACCGCCTCATCAAGGCTCATTGTACACTACTGTTAGTCTCGAAAGGTTAAAAACGCTTGGTTGGACCGGATCAGTACTGGCAGATTAGTCTGAGTACGTGGTCTGGCTGGATGAGTTACGATGGGAGTGAGGCCGTTCTCGGGGCGGGTTCGGCCATGACGATGTCGTCGTGCGGAGCCGACCGGACGACGAAGGTACAACCGACGACAGGATCGAACTCGTCAATAAAGCCAGGTTCGGTCCGATAGTAAGCGAACGAGAAGTTCGGCGATCTGTTGGACTTCAGCACGCATCACGTGTGAGTCGATTCCTGGGAGGAGTCGGTCTTCGTCGAGCGACGAGAGCGTGAGATCAATATCCACGTCGATGTCGACATCGGCGTATCCATACTTGGGTTCGCCTTCACGTCCAGGTTCGTGGTGATCGTCGTCGACGCCGAAGGAGGTTGGCGACATCGGATTCGGGTGTCCGGTAGCGGGGCCCTCGAGTTCGGGCATCGCGATACCAATCGCATCGGTGAGAATCGTTATCGCGTAGGGACCGCTGAAGAACAAAAGATCCTCGAGGCGGGTGCGCCCGGTGACGTGGTCGACGTCCAGGACTGCGAAGCGTTCGGCTTGTGACACGAGCTGGTCGAGAAGGAAGTGGCCGTTGTTGGCACCGGAAATCGCGAGTTGAAACTCGTCAACGGCGCGGGCGACGACTGAAACGTACTCAGTCGGGTAGCCGAGGTCGACGACAGCGTGATAGATGTTTATTGCGGTGACGGGAGAGAATAGCGGCGTGGTCGAGGAATCGTCCGGATCGGTGTCGAACGGGGCGCCAGTCGGTTGGTCAGACATGAGCAAGCCGCTTAGCCGCGTCTTCGTATTTAAAATCGAACCTGAGCACCCCACAAGAGGCGATATTCGGTTAACCAACAAATCTATGGCGATTGGGTGTTTTGTTGGTTAACACGAGGCGACCGCTGATGTCCTACGAACCACCGACGCCGCCGGTAGAACTCCCGACAGACATCGTCAACACACTCAACGGGTACGCTCCAGATCAGCTCCAAGATGTCGCACGCTACGCCGAGGAGCTAGCAGAGCACAAAGCTCGCGAGGGCCGCCTCGAGGAGGAATCGGATGACGACGAAGTCGACGACCGACCGGATGACCTCCCAGACGACGTCCCGTCGAAGGCCACAATCACGATCAAGGAGATCAACGACAACCGGTACTACTACTGGCAGTGGCGGGAGGGAAAGAAGATCAAGTCAAAATATAAATCGCCAGTCAACCCTGACGAGTAGTCCCTGACATTCATCAGTGATGACGTAATGGTCGGCGAAATAGACACCCCGTGTGCAAAGTGTAAATGTGCCATATTCCGTCGGTAGAGATCTATTAAGCGGATTTTGTATATTGGAGATGGCTTACAACTCGTGAGATGACACAGACCTACGGAGGGACTCTGTGTGAGAGATGAATTGAGTAACAGGTCGATCAAGAACACCCCGCCTACGAAATGAAATTTGAACGTTGAGCATCCAGAGGGACAGAGACGGCCCCAATTTTCACATCGATGACGGGGGGATGATCGACCCTGTGTTTACACATCGATGACGGGGGGATGATCGACCCTGTGTTTACACATCGATGACGGGGGGTATCAGATGGACAGTTTGCACTTCGATGGCGGGGAGGGGAACAGATAGTTCTGACTACAGATACGTGAATTCACATGAAGGCGGGGCGATTCTACGTTACACATCGATGACGGGGGGTCTTAGTTCAGATGTACTTCGGTGTCGGTTCTATCTAACGAGCCGTGAAACCACTGAATTCAGGCTATTTACTGGATTAAGCGGGCGAATAAACATCGACGGAGGTTAATCTTTTTAATGCTTCGGCGTACAGCAGTCATATGGCCGGTAGTAATCAAGAAGGGGCGGATCAATCCACCCTTGATGAAGAAACTAGTTCTACATCGGATGGACAGCAATTAGAATCCGCCCGTGAGGATGCTGCCGGAGACTCAAGCCAAAATCAGGAATCGGCCGAAGAGAGCGCTCAGCGGTCGATCCGTGATATGCTCGATGGTGAGGGGGACGCATCGGTCTTCGTCAACCGTGACCTCGTCGAGCCTGACACGATTATCGATGAGGAGCGAATCGTCGGCCGTGACGATCAGCTCGAGTCTGTCGTCTCGTTTCTGAAGCCAACTCTCCAAGGGAATCGACCGCCGAATATGCTGCTGTACGGTCCCGCAGGGACAGGTAAATCACTCATTATCGGGGCCGTCACGCAACAGATCATCGAACTCTGTCAATCCAAAGGCGAACGTTTCGGCGTTGTCGATATCAACTGCCAACCAATCAATACGCTCGATCAGGCCGTCTACGAACTCGTCCAAACCGTCGCCCAAGACATTGGTACGGAAGTCGGTGTTCCAGAGACCGGCGTATCGACGAAGCGCAAGTACCGACGTCTGTACGAACTCATCAACGAGTTCTACGATTCGGTCATTTTCATTCTCGACGAGATTGACCTCTTAGTCGGCCGGCGCGAAAACGACGAACCCGCATACTCGAAGCTTCTCTATCAGCTATCGCGGGCGAGTAACACGAACGAAATCGAAGGCCGCGTGTCCGTCGCAGCGCTGACGAACGATCCGAAATTTATGGAAGACATCGACGGGCGTGCCGAGAGTTCATTCAACCCACGTGATGTCTACTTCCCAGATTACGACGCGAACCAGCTGCGCGAAATTCTCGAAAATCGACGTGACGCGTTTCGTCAAGATGCTCTCAAGGACGACGTGATTCCCCTCGTGGCGGCATTCGCTGCACAAAGTCACGGTGACGCACGGAAGGCGATTGACCTATTCCGCGGCGCCGGTGACCTCGCAGACGAACGGGGAGATGAAGTGGTTACGGAGGACCACGTCCGAGAATCTCAGGAGGAGATCGACAAAGACCGATCGCTGAAGCTCGTTGAGGGGCTTACGACACAAAAGAAGATTTCATTATACGCAACTGCAGCAGTTGCGCATCACTCAAACCGGACGGGAAGCTCCGTCCCCAGCCCGGTTGGTTTCAAAGTCTATCAATGGGTGACGAATGAACTCGATGCTGATCAGATGACCCGAGAGACGTATGTCAAATATGTCAAAGAACTTTCGACATACGGATTGATTTCAACATCCCGGAAAAGCCGCGGACGAGGCGGCGGGATGTATATGGAGTTCACATTTACCGGCGATCCTGAAGCGATGATGACTCGGATTATCGATGATACTCGCCTGGAAGGAATAGCCCAGCAGGAAGAACTCCTCGGATCAATCGTTAATGCTCAGCTGAAAGAATTTCACGAGGAGTGAGAATCCGATGCAGAACACACTCCCCGTGTTCGATGTGTAAAGTCGAAATAGTAGCGGGACAGAGGTCGAGAGAATCCTGAACTGGTGTCGGTGAGTCAGATAACACGGAGCATCCACTCCCAGATCCTTCTAACGCACTGGAAATGAGATCAAGACACGAAGTCTCGTGACCCCCACCCCCCGTCATCGATGTGTAAACAGCAGAGGGTGGAAGGGGGAACTCACGCGGAGGCAAGCTACGAAAGTCGGGTTTGACGCCACGAGACGGTTGATACCAGGAGAGTTTGTGGATGGAGACGAGAGTGTGATGGAGATATCTATGTTCGGTTAGTCGAAGCTTTGCTTCTCCTAACTTTCTCATCTAGACTCAGTACGGTTCTGGTTATAACGCGCTACATATAAAGCTTTGTCAGACAATATCTGTTACTTACGAGAATATACTTTCGGCCGCTAAGTTGTTCTTCTTCGTGTCTGTGGCGTCATCGCCCGTTTTCGCCGTTCTCTTCTCGTCACCTCCCTCCCTCCTCTCACGTTTTTACACATCGATGACGGGGGGAGGGGGTGTAACCGTGAATCCCTATTGAAACTCATCGTGATGACTGTCCTCAACGTCGGAGTCAGGGGTCACTCAGACTGAATAATAGAATCTGACGGCCCCGTTAGACCGCCAACTCGCCCTTCTCTGAGAGAAAATCGATACCGGCCGCATCGATGGAGTCGATGTCGAGCTAGTGGGTGTACTCGCGTTTGTCGTAGATCTCGCGCTCGTCTTCAGTTCCGACGGCACTCCACAGCTGCAGTTTGTCGGGAGCGTTCCAGCCGCTCTGTACGTTGATCCCAAAACAGACTATCCTCACCGTCGCACTCAATCACTGCATCCTGCCGGATAACGGGGTCGCCGCGAATGGCGAGATTACATACTCCAACGTTCGTCGGTTCCGGGCCTCATCGCTTCGATACGACGGATCGGTGGGCGACTGGTCCGACGCTCGGGCCGGTCACCCGGAGTAGTAGTACTCGCCCTCGCGTTTCTGCTGGCTGTCGAGTTGCGACCCCGGCTTGTTGATCCGGGGGCGACCCGTTCGCTCGTCGCGGCGGAACGTGATATCCAGATCCGCGAGGAACTCGTTCATCCCGTCGCGCATCTCTTGGGGTGGCGACGCCCGGCCGTGCTTGGCCGGCTCGCCGTCGAACACCATCAGCCGATCGGCGAGGAGGTCGATCATGTAGATGTCGTGGTCGATCACCATTACGGTCGCGTCGTGGTTCTCGGCGTACCGGCGGATCGCCGTCGTCGCCCGCACGCGCTGTTCGACGTCGAGGTGCGCGGAGGGCTCGTCGAGCAGATACAGATCGGCGTCATCCGAGAGACACGCCGCGATGGCGACGCGCTGGCGCTCGCCGCCCGAGAGGTCCGCGAGGTTCTGTTCCATAATCCGCTCCAATTGGAGCGGTTGGGCGATCTCCGTGTTCCAGTATGAGGAGCCGAAGTCGTCCGTGATCGAAGAGAGAAACGCGTCGACGCGCATCGGCTGGTCGATCTCGATGTACTGCGGCTTGTACGAAATGTCGAGCGCGAAGTCGAGCTCGCCCGAATCGGGTTCCAGGTCTCCGGTGAAAAGCTTCGCGAGCGTTGATTTCCCGATCCCGTTCGGCCCGACGACGCCGAGTACCTCGGAGCGGTTGATCTCGCCGCCTTCGACGTGGAGCTCAAACTCGCCCTCGCCGTAGGACTTCGACATGTCCGGGTACTCGACCAGCGTCTTGCTCCGGGAGGAGACTCGGGGCGCGTGTTCCTCGAAGGTGATCGCGGAGGGACGGATCCGCATGTTCTCGTTCGAGAGATACCCCTTCAGGTACTCGTTGATCCCGTTCCGAACGGATTTCGGGTCGGTGATGACCCCGTACGCGCCGGGCTCCCCGTAGGCGACGTGGAGGGTGTCGGCGAGCAGGTCCAAGATGGCGAGGTCGTGCTCGACGACGAGCATCGAGCGGTCGGCGGCGTCATCCTCCGCCAGCTCCCGGATGAGCCGGGCGACGATCATCCGCTGCCCGATGTCGAGATAGGGGGTGATCTCGTCGAGGAAGTAGAAGTCGGCGTCGCGGGCGAGACACGATGCGATGGCGACGCGCTGGAGTTCGCCGCCGGAGATGGAGTCGATGTCTTGGTCCATCACCGGGCCGATATTGAGCCGCTCGATCAACTCGTCGAGCGCGCCGCGCTCGTCGGTGCGCTCCAACAGCTCACGAGTGTTGCCGTCGAACCGCTTCGGGATCTGGTCGACGTACTGGGGCTTGCGGGAGACGCTTACGTCGCCGTCCCTCAACGATTTCAGGTAGTTCTGGAGACCCGTGCCGCGGAACCGGTCGAGCACACGGTCCCAGTTGCCGTCGCTCTCGTGGTCGCCGAGGTTCGGGACCATCTCGCCGGCAAGCCCGTGGACCGCGGTCGACTTCCCGATCCCGTTCGGCCCGAGGATACCGGTGACGTTGCCTGGCTCGGGGGTCGGAAGGCCGTACAGTGAGAAGGCGTTCTCACCGTAGCGATGGACCGGCTCCTTGTCGAGTTCCTGTGGAAGGTTGATAATCTCGATGGCGTCGAACGGGCACTTCTCGACGCAGATGCCGCAGGTCTCGCCTAGACAGATCTCCTCCGAGATACGGATCTGGCCTGGATCGCCCTCGGCCGCGTCCTCGCCGCGTTCGGTGATGCACTCCTTACCCGTTCGGTTCGGCGGGCAGAAGTTCGCACACTCGTAGTTACACCGGTCAGGCTGGCACCGATCGAGGTCGACCACGGCGATGCTGTCGTCCGCCATCTTACGCCAGAGAGCAGATCGTCGTGACGACCACACCGCGCGCGTGGCCCGTTATCTCCGACTCGTTGCTCATGCCATTGAATCCGGGAACACTCGTGAAAAGCCGTTCGTTCTGCCTAGTAGCCTTCACATCTCTTCGGTGGCCTGTCAACGCGACTGACGGAGGTGAGCGTGCGAGACGATGTCTGTTATGCGTCGTGTCGGCGGCGGAGAACTGTGGTCGTGGCTCCTCGCGATGGAGCACTACAATTGACCAGCAGGCTGACTAGTCGGACATACCACGGTGTCTGCAATTCGTTCACCTGACGGCGGTCAGCACGCTCCGCCGCCCACGGCGCCGGCCGCACCCGCACCAGCACAACTTCTCCTCTTTTCATCGAATCAGCCGATTCTATCCTTGTACACCCCGTCACGGATGGGTAATCGCTATCTCAATCCGGATTGCTATTAACCAACGATTCCTGCCAATCCCACGATTGTTGGTTAATCGAATCTCAACAATGTGACCCACGTACGTCGAATCCAGTAGGTGAGGACACACCACCACGTCCGTAATTTCTCGCTTTGATAGTGCGGTAGGTTGTGTGTTCCGCCGTCTTAGTCACGCTAGCCCTGTTCAAACAAATCGATAGAGGTGACTATCGCCCCGAGAACTCAAGCAAGTACATTGTCCGTGTCCGGAGTACTAACCAACAGAACTGCTTCCATCTGAGGCGTTGGTTAACCCTATAACGATAACTAATGCCGATTAGTGCGTACAGTCCGTGGCGCTGTCCAGAATCCGCTTTGTATGTTGTACTCGTCTCTCCGGTGGACACCCACACCCCTATCGATTTGTTCCAACTAGGGGTGTAGGTGGGGGTCGGATTGCGACTCCTGCTAAATATCGCAGTACAGAACGGTGATACTTAAATACAGATACTGGGAGAATTCCCCGATAGAACCGGAGTGAACAAATCGATAGGGGTGTGTTCTTCTAGCTAGAACTAGACTAGAGCTAGAAAGAGAAGAAGACGACCACCGATCCACTATTATTCTAACCGAAACGGTCTTGAGAACGGTGTGTGGGTGGCGGTACCCCCCTCGACTCTTTCATCTCAAACAAATCGATAGGGGTGTGAGTGTGTTACCGTCCTCTCGCGGTGCCGAGCCGGAACAAATCGTTAGAGGTTCTGGGAACGGCTTTCTCTTTTTATCTAAACCTACGTATTATCTTCTATACCCTCGGAAAACAAATCGACAGGGGAATCTTTTAGTGAGAGGGCGAAGACGAGAGTGTATGCCTTCGGACCCCGATGACCCCTCTAACTCTACGGGTTCCATCAAGGATCTCATCCTCGAGCAAGAGGAAGCCGCGAACCTGATCAAGAACCGGTCACTCCTTGAGCCGAACGAGATCGTCGATGAAGAACGTATCGTCGGTCGCGACGAGCAGCTCACCAATATTACGCAACACCTTCGCGTCGCCATCGACAACGAGCGACCTCCTAATCTTCTTCTCTATGGTCCGTCCGGAACCGGAAAATCGCTTATCATCAACGCCGTCTGTGAGAACATCGTCGACCTCTGCGAGAGTCGGGATATCCGGTTCGGCGTCATCCAGATGAATTGCCAAAACGTCGGTACGCTTGGTTCTGCGGTGTACGAACTCGTTCGAAAGGTGGCAGACGATACTGGTGCCACTATCGAGATTCCCGAACACGGCATCCCTAATCGGAAGAAATGGCGCGAGTTGTATCGTCTCATCAACGAGTACTACGATACAGTCGTGTTCATCCTTGACGAACTGGATATGCTCATCGGGCGACGGGACAAGGAAGAGCCGGCGTTTTCCCGCCTCCTCTACCAGCTTTCACGCGCGGGTTCGACCGATGAGATAACGTCCAACGTCTCCGTGACCGCCATCACGAACGATACAAAGATGATGGAGAACGTCGGGAGTCGGGCCCTTAGTTCGTTCACACCCGAAGACGTCCACTTCAACGACTACGACGCGAACCAGTTGCGCGAGATTTTGTACGCACGGGAGGACGCCTTCCACCAGGATGCGCTTTCCGACGATGTCATCCCGCTTGCCGCGGCCTTTGCTGCACAGACGAATGGCGACGCCCGGAAGGCGATTGACTTGATGCGAACTGCTGGTTCGATCGCGGAGAAAGCGGGTGCAGACCGGATTAACGAGGGCCACGTCCGGGAAGCGCAGAATAAGGTCGAGAAGAATCGGGTGCTGGAGGTAACCCGTGGTATCAGTACGCAGAAGAAGCTCTGTCTTTTCGCAACGGCGGCTGTCGCCTCCGAAACAGGGACGGGAGCGGCCAAAAGTCCGACCGGATACCGTGTCTATCAGTATCTGACGGATACGCTTGACGCTGATCAGTACCACCAGGAGACATACGTGAACAAGATGAAGGAGCTTACAACGTACTCGCTGGTTGAGACGGAGCGGAAAAGCCAGGGCCCACACTCGGGCAGCTACCTGAACTTCACCTTCGGCGAGGACCCGGAGACAATTATCGAAACACTCCGAGAGGACTCCCGTCTCAATGAGGTGCACGAGGATGAACTCCATACTGTCGTGAACGCCCAGGTCAACCGGTAGGAAGCACCTTCGCCGAGTGGTCTATTCTCTGAAGGAGATTTGAGTCGGTCAGAACATATCGATAGAGGTGGGTCTGGGGGTTGTCTGATGAGTGTGCTATCGTATCCTGCGACAAATCGATAGGGGTGTATCCGGTCGGTTTGTCACACCGTCTCACTACAAATCGATAGAGGTGAGGGGGACCATGGTAGCGTGTCCCGCAACAAATCGATAAGGGTGTGTCTTCTTTATTGTCGTCCTCTATCCGAACAAATCGATAGAGGTGAGGGGATATCAATCACCCTAACGATCCGGGTACCGATTTACCCAGTATTTCTGATTTGTGGCGTGGTACCATTTAGTTCAGACATATCGATAGAGGTGTGCCTGGGGTTCGTCCCTTTCTTCATTAACCAACATCTAGCGGCATTCTCCCGATTTGTTGGTTAACTCATGGCGATTAACTAACGTCGCTCAACACGCTCCGCCGCCTGCAGCGCCGGCCGCACCCTCACCGGTACAGCTCGCAGCACCCGAGGAAGAACGCACACCTGCCGACGTTGCGTGTCACACGCTCGTCCTTGATCGGGGGTCCCGCCGCGTCAGCTATGCAATGCTTCTGATCGAGGAGTTGGATATCGATCAGGAGACGCTAACGGAGGTGGCACGGTGGTACGATCTGGATGCCGCGGTCGCTGCGATGTACCAGGCACTGCAGGGAAGGCACAAAGACTTGAACGAGCTCCCTGTCGTCCTTCCAAGCGAATCAGAATTCATAGCGCTCAAAGAACAGTACGGAGTCTCATGACTGTATTCAAGGGTGGCGAGGCGATCAAAGAGTTTCTCGAGAAAGTCGACAGCTGGCTCTCGAAATCCGTTACCGTGTATCTCCTCGGTGGGTCTGCGATGACAGTAGTAATCAATTTCTAAAGTGCGGTGTGAAACCAGTTTTGTAGAATTCATAGATATGTGTATTTTTCAAGTATGAGGAATTTTCGGGGGAAGGGTTATAGAAGAAACAGTACAAGGAGAAAATTATGAACGGCCAGCCTCGACCACTTGGATTTGTACTTTTGGAATGGGGTCATGTTCTCATTGGGATTATATACTTGCTCTTCGGACTTGGCAATCCCCTCCACATACCCTTGGGATTGCTTTTCATATTGGGTGGGTATGGAATCTGGAAACAGACATACAGCGGTGTGGCTTTGTTGGGTATCGTATGGTCAGCCGAGATCGCATACACGGCGTACTATGGATTGGACGCAAGTGTAGTAATCTCCCCATTTCTTGTCTTTGGATATCTTTTTCTCCGGCGAGATAAGTTTGGTACGTCTAACTTGGCCGAAACAAAATCATTAAGTAGTTGAAAGAAACCACATCTTCGGAAATATAGTCGGAGTACAGAACTATCTTATCCGTTATTACTACGAACTGCGAGAGTGGTATGAGAATCCTGAAGAGTGTTGGCCAAGTAATACAACTATATTCATTCTATGAACCGACGTAATGTATTACTGAGCACGCTCGGTGTGCTTACGGCTACTGTTGGTTGTTCGGGGTTAGGTAATGGGGTTACAGATTTCAGCATCTCGACTGACTCCGAAGAGACGCTTACGGCCACAATTCGTGTGACCACTGTCGAGGACAACACCCAACTGCTATCCGAAACGTTCGATATCGGGCCAGATAAGCGAAAACAGTACGAGGAGGTCGTAAGCGGACAAACCGTAAACGTACATCTTAGCGTTGAAGACGGTGCAGAAGACACGTACGAGTGGTTCGACGATACGAATGACTCCGGCAAACTTGTGATTCAACTCTCCCGCGAATCAATCTCCTTTCAGCCGGCGATTAGTTGAACGTCCAAGCATCGAAGCAGATGATCCCTCGGGCACAGTCTCGTTTAGAACCTCATCGATAGAACAAGCGGGTCATTGGCGACCACTCTGTCGATTGCTCACTCACAGAGTGTGGAAACGTCGAGTCGGATTTTTAGGCGTGTAAGATTATGCTTCGATGAAGTTTCGGTTAGTATGATCGTCCCGACCGTTCAATCTTCACTAATCAAGGGAAATCTGGTAGCCGAACTGATCGACGAAGAACGCCGCGTTTGAGACCGTGAGTCGAGATCACAAGAGACCTCCTCGAAGAGGTGAGCCTTCTCACGCGGCCGAGCGAAAGAGGCGGGAGCGACGCCCACACAGACTCCTAACTGGGGTCGCCAACCACGCCTCGGAAGGGACTCTTCACGAATTTATTTGAAGAAAACGTATGACAAGGTCACAAACATTCCGATAGCCCCAATCACAAATCCGACGGCTGCAATAAGGAAATCTACGTATAGAAGATGTGATAGACCTATACTAACTAAGTATCCTGAAAGGACCGATACCAGAATTACGAAAAAACCTGTTTGCCAGTCTTCAATCAGTCTGACGCCATTCTGCTCGCTCATGCGTATGGGTAGTCACGACCTCACAAAGTCATTTCGGTTATGATAGGTTTCTTTTCGTATACTATGGCCTACTCAGTAGAGATATAGACTCCCAGTATCTGAATAGCTCTCAACACTCCGTTTACAGCCAATGGAAGGATTCAATACTGACCTACGAGCATCAAACGGAACCCGTGGTAACTTGCTAAAAGGACTTGGAGCGGCCTCAAAGTATTGTGCTACCGTTTTTATCATTCCGGAAGGGATTTACAATATACGAGAATATCTCTTATAGATGGTCTCCAGTGATATCACCCGAAGGGAATGTCTATTTGCTGTTGCGAGTACTGGTATTATAACGGGCTTAGCAGGATGTGTCCAATCAGAACCGACGGCCAACGAAGAAGGTGTTCAACGTCGAGTTTCCATTGCTGAACAGGACTCTACACCCGATTCCTCTGACTTGGAAATTGAAGTCTCGGTAACAAAGGAAACAATAACGAATTCTGAAACTGCATACCTTGAGATAACGACAACGAATCAAGGATCAGCGCGGTCAGTTTCAGTTGGGGCGGACAGTTGCAGATTGTTTGAGGGCCCAGATGGTGGTAGTGATGACCCTCTTGGCCTGTGGCTCTATAATCCAAACTACACTGATTCGCTCGACCATAAGAAAAGCCGCTGGAGTGTCGACCGGCCTGCCAGCGAAACTAGGAACTTCAGCTTGGCGGGATGTTCTCCCACGCGGTACGGTAGTGGCGACTCTGTTTCTAACAAATACGCAGTCTGGGACGACTACAGAGAAAGTGGCTACTTAGAGCCGAATACATACCGTTGGGAGGGAGAGGTCTCAATCTGGTCGAGTCTAGCTACAGAACCGGAGAACGATCCAACCCAATCTTTCAATTGGGGGTTCTCACTCCTTGTTGAGAGCGCGATCTCGTAAACCGTCCACTCACGCCTCCTGCGTTTCTTCTCAATTCGGCGAGATGGATCTCAAGACCCGACGGAAGGTTTTCCTCAAGGGCGACTTCGAGAGACTACAGCAGTGGGTAGCCGATACAACTGATCTCACCCCGGCCGACTTCGAAGGCGACGGAAGTACTTTCGCGAAAGCCGAGAGAGATGTACTCCGAGCCAGCTGGAATAATGCTTAGGTTCAGCGAGTTAAACCTCTTCAAGATCAACTCTTACAACGTTGAGAAAGCGAATGGCTGGATTTACTATCCACCGATATTGTCGCCTGACGAGTGGGAAAGTGTGTTTACCGAATTACACGAAAACTTTCCGACAACCAGCGCGAGAGATTCATCGAGGATTTCGATCTGGATGCTCTCTGGGAGGCATATCTATACGATTCGCCGACAAATACACGTTAAAAACGTAGGGAGTCCGTTTGTCGTAGAGCCCCCCGGATGGCTCTGTAATGATGATCGAACCACTTGACTGCCGGTCTGGTGTTGCAAAAATACGAACTTATTTATGTTCGATTCGTAAATATGCAACGTAGTGTACACTGAAGCAGAGCTTGGGGCGCTGGAAGCCCTTCAGAATGAGTCGACGGTTTCGGGACTCACCGAGGAACTTGACCGGAGTCGCAGTTACGTGTCCGAACTCGTTGCCCGGATGGAGTCGAAGGGGTTGGTTTACACCAGCCGCGAGGGAAAGCAGAAGCGGATCAATCGGTCAGACGCCCGAGCCATCGAACTGTTCGACAGCTTCGTCCAACAGTACACTCATATTCCGTTTCCTGAACTGCTCGGGGGCGCAACGCTCCGTATTTTGTACTACCTACAGTCGCCGGCGACTGCCACGCAACTCGCAGAGCAAGTCGATGTCCACCGGAGCACAGTACATCGGTCGTTATCCCCACTGGAGAACCGCGGGATGGTCTACAAGTTGGACGGGAAATACACGCTCAACGACGAATTCGAGGAGCTATCCACGGTGGCTCGTGAGTTTGCGCACGTGCGGCATAGACACCGCGTCGAAGACCACACCGAGTCGTTCACGCTTCTCTGGGAGTCGCTGGATGAGTTTCTCGTCCAGACTCGCGTCGAAATCGAGGCAGACGCGTTCCACCTGACGGGGCCGGAACTGTTCCAAGCGTACGACCTCCCGTTGATGGCTCGTCAGCGTCGGTACTACCTATACTCGGAGTCGATCGATGAGGTATCGCCGGCGGAGTTGTGTTGTCATATGCTCGTGATCGACGATGGAACGCGCTCGCAGTCCTATTGTCTCCTCTTGATCAGCGAGACGGCAATTGAGCGCGACGAGTTGCTCGAAGCCGCACAAAAGTACGAGGTCACCGAGCGAGTGTCGAACCTTCTCGAATATCTCGATACCGAGGGGGAGAGCCGGTCGGGGCGCCTCCCGCGGTGGGAGGAGTTCCGTGAACTCGCTGACGAATACGGGGTAGACGTATGAGGCGTCGATTCGACAGCGAGTACATCGAGTCTGAATTGCGGCGTGTCGGCAAACAGCTCGAAACCGAACTGACCGTCTATCTGATCGGCGGCGGTGCGATGTCGTTCCGCGGTCTCAAGGAGACGACCAAGGACATCGACCTCATCGTTACCGACGGCGACGACCTCCGAGTGCTACAGGCGGTCTTGCTGAATAACGGGTACGACATCGTCAAAGAGCCCGGGGAGGAGTACCACGACCTCGGAGCGCAGCGGATCCTCGAGAACGACGAAGGGTGTCGTATCGACATTTTCAACCAACAGGTGATCGACAAGCTCGTTCTTTCAGAGGGAATGCGCCGGCGTAGTGAAGCGTATCTCGATGCCGGTGGGCTGTCGGTTGCACTGGTTAGTGCCGAAGACATCTTCCTGTTCAAGTCGGTCGCCGGACGGACCGACGACATCGAGGACATGTTCGCGCTCGTGCAGACCGAACTCGATTTCGACGTTATCGAGGACGAATTGGAGCGGCAGATCGACTTGCTGGGACAGGAGTTGTTCGTCACGCACGTGAACGAGGCACTACTGGAACTCGAAGAGCAGCACAACATCTCGACGCCGTTGGCCGAGCGGGTCTCCGAAATCACCGAACGCGTGTACCGGGAACTCGAAGTGTTACAGGCCTTCGACGAGTCAATCTCACGGTCAGAGTTGGAAGCCTCGGTTGACCTCTCTCCCGAAGACGTAGACGAGGCTCTCGAACACCTCGTGGAGAAGGACGTCGTCGCGATCGACGACGACGTGATCGTCCGGAAATCAACTAACCTCTGACAGAGCCGCGAGGGGCGAGCGCGGCCCCAAACGAGCCAACCGAAAATACATGAGGCTCTGAAACATCTCCTCAGTTATGTTTTCTCGACGTGCTTTTCTTAAGGGTACTAGTGCTCTTGCCCTGTTAGGAACGGGTGGTTGCCTTAGCTTCTCTTCTCAGGAACACCGAACTTGGAAGACTGATTTAGGTAAGCGAAATACCCAAAATCCACAGAAAATTGCTGTAGGTGGGGAGAAACTGTACGTCATCGGTAGTGAGGGAAATGCAACGGTTCTCTATAGTATAAACAGAACCAAAGGAACGGTTGATTGGCAACAGCCAGTTCCACGCTCCTATAGCATAACCGCGGATAATTCGGCAGTATACACGGTAGTTGATCCGCTTTCCAGTAACGAGGCCGAAATTCGATCGTACTCAAAAGCAGGCGATCCACGGTGGACAAAAACGGTGCCAAACACCGCACCGGCAGTGGTCGGGGACGATCACGTATTCATCGGTGGCGAAGCTGGGATAGGTGCTTTCAGGAAGTCTGATGGCCAAACGGCTTGGAGATATGGGTCTAGTGTTGTCGCGATTGCGGCTGACTCCACTCGCGTCTATGCCGGTGGTGAGTTTGGTGTTGCTGCTTGGGAACGACAATCTGGAGAAGAAGACTGGACCACTGAGAATGAGAATAATACAACCGTTTATTCTAAGCCATCTCGATTGGCATTTAACCATCTCATACTTTCTACCGACGAGGGCCTGAAGTCGTATCAAACCGACACGGGAGAACTTCATTGCACCTTTCGGGGGAAGATAACACTGAGTACGTTGCCTCTCCCCCGCAACAAGGATATGTGTGGGTTCTCAGAGGAAATTCATTAACCGGTGGAGGAACCTCCCAGCGGAAAGTTTTACGCGTCGAAGTGGAGACTGGGGAAATTCACTCTCAACGTACTCTTTCAGGACAACTCTCTGATGTCGGTATCGCTGAAAACACGGTATTTATCGTGACTTGGGATGGAACGATAATAGCGGTTGATCCGGAAGATTTGACGGAGTTATGGCGGGAGAACGTTTCAAATGAGCCCCTGTCACTTTCCGTAGTAGATAATACTGCATATACATTGTCAACTGATAGGGTATTGCGGGCATATATGTAGTAAATGACAGAAATATCCGAAGTTCCTTACGGAAATCCGTGAGAAACACCTTGTCGATAACCACAGCGTTCTGATGTGCGAACGAGACGCTTTGCGTCTCGTAAACGCGCTCGTTCTCGTCGACTCTCCGCCCTGGACTGGGCTCACGACATCAGTACTGTCCTCTACCTCTTCAGGAAGGACTGTTTTCACTCCTCATCCTGGATGGCCGTGCGATACATGCTAACTAAGCCGGCGTAGAAACCTCTGCAGACTCGATATATTTGTTCTCCCATTCTCGGCGAGCCTCGATCTCGCGGCGACCGCGTCGGGTCAGCGTATAGGAGTTGGTTCGCTTGTCGATCTCGCCTTTCTCTAAGAGGCCTTTCTCAACGAGCGTGTCGAGATTCGGGTAGAGGCGGCCGTGATGGATTTCGCTCCCGTAGTACTCCTCCAATTCATCCTTGATGGCGAGTCCGTGTGGTTCCTCGAGCCCGGCGGTTACATAGAGGAGATCGCGCTGGAATCCAGTCAAATCGTGCATATATGTGTATGAGAATGAGTATATCTATATCTTCTGCTTAAGCCACGGAGCGCCATAGTGGGATTCAATCTGATTTAGAATAACAATAATGTGCTAATTCTGGAGCAAAGCTCTCTCAGCAAAAGCTACTCAACTACTTCACTTGCAAGTGTGGAGAGTCGGCAGTAATCTCATTCCACAGGCGGGGTGTAGGAGGCCGTTCTGTATCTACGCGCTCAAATATCAGGGATATTTTGCTCTGTCGCGGTGGTTAATCTTGCTCGGTGTTCGCGAACGCCGTTAACTCCGGCACTCGTGTGTCCTCGAGTTCTCGACGAATCTTCGACCGGTCCCAGCCCAACGGCGACAACAGACTTTCGACAGCTCTGATGAGTTCCGTCTCATAGTACGACGGATCGTACGACTCAATCTCCTCGTGAGCCAACGCGACCCGTTCTCCGGATCGCTTCTCGTCGTCGACGACCACGTATTCGATGTCCTGTCCGGGGTAGACACCGAGGTCTTGATCGCGAGCGCGCTTTAACGCCGCCACGTTCTGCGTATTCTGGGTGTATCCTTCGAGTGGCTTGGAGACGCGATTCCGTTCAACGAGCGCATCGACCGACACCGTTCCTGCATGGAGCTGACTGATTGCCTCTTGGAGTCTGCCGAGGACTGCGTCCGGTGACCGTGTCGCATCGAGTCGATCGAGACAGTCCCGCTGAACCTCCTCGATGAACGGCGGGGTTGAGCGCTGCCGGGCTTCGATGCCTCTCACTTTGAACTCGTCGTCGCCGGCGACCTTCCCGAAGTACTTCGTCAACGCGCCGGCGTCGCTCTCGCGCTGCGGCACGAACGCCACCCAGTCGTAGTGGGCTTCGTGTTCGAGCCGAATCTCGACGGTCTCCGTAATCTCCGTCGCGAGCGCCTTGAGGTCCTCACGATCATCGTCGTCGATGTCGGGGTCCGGGGTTACCCAGATCGAATCAACGATTCCGTGGACGACGTGCCAGCCGCCGGCTTCCAGCCGTTGTTTCGCCGTCAGCAGAATTTCGCGAGCAAACGCGTTAATCGATTCGTGGCACTCGATTCTGCCGTACTTCGCATTGCTAAACCCTTGATACCCAAAGCAGGCGACGAGAATCCACTTCAGCGCACCCGACCGCCCTTCGAGTTCCGTGAGTCGCTCCTCGTCGGGGTCGTCCTGCTCTTTCTCGTGGCGGATGGACGCCTTGATCTCGTCGCGAGCGTCGATGATCGGTTGCAGCACGTCGACAAGGTAGCCTCTGTCGTCGCAAATCGAGTACCCAAGGCCGGGGACGTCCTCGCGCTCCTGGTGGCAGTCACACCGGATAACGTCTGGTGAGACGTTCCGCGAACAGATGATGTTCGGGTACAACGAGGAGAAATCGAGTTCGTGGACGCTCTCGTGGAGGCCGACATCGGGCGCGAAGATGAAGCCGCCACGGTCGGCGTCGTGGAGCGTCCCCATCGGCTTGTAGAACTCGTGCCGCCAGGAGTTCCACGGGACGAGGACGCCGCGGTCGTGGGCCTCGCAGATCTGGATCGCGTGAGGACGTTCCCGATTGACGCCCAGGCGAGCTCCTGGATGGGCTTTTTCGAGCGCGACACGAGGTCGAGGACGCGGTTGAGGTTCGTCTCCCCGTAGAAGAACGTGTTCGACTCATCGATAATCGCCCGGCCAGGCACGTTGTACCGCGCTGGCGAGTGACCAACGCGACCATAGCTCGAGTATGTCGACCGGCTCGCGAGCTGCTGGTAGTCGATGTCCGGCCACCGACTCAGCGTGAATTCTTCGACGCCGGCGTCCGTCGCCATCTCGTACAGCGTCGGGACGATCTCGCTCGTCGAGCAGACTAGGATGTCCGGATCGTGTGCGTCGAGCGCTGCTTGGACGGCCGACAGAATGTTCGTTGGGGAGCCGGTGATTGTGTCGCCGGCGACGGCCAGTTCCCCGTAGACGTCGGTGCCAGTTTCGATCACCGGGACGCTGAGCCGGAGAGTCGACAGCTCGCTCGCCGGCGTCGGATCGATCTCTTCCTCGAGACAGTACCGGAACTCTCGCGAGAAATCGACGTTGAAGCAGGCGAGATCTCCGATCGGATAGTCCGACAGCTGGCGTGCCTGCCGGGCGAGTGGGGTGACTCGGTCGATGTGGGCGATGTCGACGGCAAGGACTGGCTCTTCGTCCCGTCGAAAGCCGGGGCGTCGTGCAACCCGTTCGGTCGCGACGACGTGCGGGGTGCTGGTCGTACACCGACTGGAGTGTCGTGAGGTCGATATCGGTCTCTGGGTCACGAGGGGCGACGTAGAACCGTGGGTTGTTCTGAGGACGTTTTCAACGTCGTGTTTCTCACGAACCTCGCAGAAACTGCTGTGAAAGCCGTTGTAGTCGTCGTAAACAGCCTTACTTTGTCGTGTCTGTCCCTGTCGGCACTACTCCCCGGAGCGGCAATCGAACCAAATTTCGATGGTCCCGTCCCCGCGCATCCGGATATCAGTATCGGCGTATCGAAACGAGATGGAGACTGCCGAGGGCTGGTCTCCGGTGAGCAGTGCATCGAGCGCATCAGCGTCGATGTGGCGGTAGAGCGGTGGGAGATCAGTCGTCGTCCGATCCGTAGCGGCAGCGACTGCCTCAACGAGAGCGACGCTGGGATGCTCCGATTGATCCCACTCATGGAAAACTTTTGTCTGGTCCGGCTCTGATTCTGTGGTCCGGTCGGTTGTTCCCGGGTCATCTCGATCATCCGAATCGTGGCTCATTGTAGATCACCAAGCGTGCCGAGAGTAACCCCCATCGGAAACTGACTCACTATCGGGAACTCTCTCTGTACCCTTTCACCGTGTGGTCGTAAAGCTTTGTTGTGGGTATTCGTGTGAATGAGTGGTTCCTACTTCCGGTTGCTGTCGAGCTGCCAGGTGAACATCACTTTCAGGACGACGACCAGACTGTTCGACGGGCCGGAGCCCCAGATGGCGGTTTCGTCGCGGGGCTCGGGCGGATAAGCACCGTTCCCGTCGACGAGGACGCTCACGAGCGTCTTGTCCTGATCAACCATCAGGAGGCGTCCGGCGGGTGTCTCCGACCAGTCCCACAGCGATTCGAACAGCTGTGCATCGGCGATTTTCCGTTCGAGATGGTCCTCCGCGGATTGTGACATCTCCGCGAGGCGAATCGACACTCCTCGGTCGCTCGCACGGGAGATGCTCTCAGCGATCTCCTCGGTTAGGAGGCTCTCGGCGGTCATGTATACGACCTCGTCGTCAGCATCCGAGATAAAATCGACCACGCGTTCGGTCACGGTGTCGCGGCCGGTCACGGTCCAGACGCCCCGCTGCTCTGACGTTCGGTTCGTAGTTTCAAGCGAATCGAGTGCGTCCGTCAGCGTCGTCACGCGATGGTCGTACTCCTGTTCGAAGTGCCGGCCGGTCGTTTCGGTCGAAATCGCCCAGTAGCGCTTGGGGTTCGATTGTTTCACGTCGACGAGGCCGCGATTCTGGAGTTCCCCGGCAGCATCGTAGACGCGGGTTCGGGGGACATCGGCGACCTCGCTCACGTCCTGTGCTGTCGCTTCGCCGAGGCTGATGAGCGCGACGAACGTTCGGGCGGCGTAGGTACTGAGCCCGAGGGCTTTCAACTGTTCGATGGCCGTGGACCGTGCTTGGTCCGATTGGTCGCCGGACATTGTCGTCACCGATCTCGTGAAAACCACCGTACGGTGGTTTTTGACGAGTAGCGACAGAGAGGTTGGGACCAGTTCTGCGACTACACGCCACTCTACCCTCCGTGCTACCCGCACAAAGATGTATTGTGATTAAGTGAGTGAATTAATGAGTAACACCGATTTCGAAGAAGCCAGAGACTCCGGAACCGGGATGATTCTGTGATGATATTGATGACATCGGTGTACCCGGTACGATATACTAAACACCCGGGGCACGAACCGGACGGTAGCAGTCAAGGTTGGGACCAATGGACGATGTTTCAAATCAAGACAAAGCGATCGAACTGCTCCAACAACTCGGGCTCAAAGAGTACGAGGCCAAGTCGTTCGTGGCGCTCGCACGTCGCCAGCGTGGGGCGGCCAAGGACATCAGCGAGACCTCCGAGGTGCCCCGGACGCGCGTCTACGACGCGATTCGAGTGTTAGAATCGAAAGGACTGGTGGAGACCCAACATTCGAATCCGCAGGTGTTTCGAGCGGTCTCCATCGACGAGGCAGTCAACACCCTTCAGTCGGAGTACGTCGAGCGGACCGAGTCACTCCGGAGCGCCCTGAGCGCGCTTGAACCGACTGACGAGGGAGAATCGACGGAGGCGACTCACGAGGTGTGGTCCATATCGGGGGATCGCGGCATTACGAGCAGGGCGCGACAGTTGATCGAGGGAGCGACGGAGGAGTTGATCCTCGTGATCGGACACGAGAGTATTTTCACCGACGGGTTGACCGAACAGTTGCAGTCGGCTCGGGAACGGGGGGTGAACGTCATCATCGGGACGGTCGATGAAGAGCTCCGGACCGAGATTCAGGATGCCCTTCCGGATACTGAAGTGTTCGTCTCGGGACTGGACTGGTTGAGCCACTCACCGCTTCCGGGTGATGATACCGAAATCAGTCGGCTGTTGCTGGCCGACCGTGAGGCGATCCTGGTGAGTTCGTTCACCGAAACGACGGCGGACGGCCGTGAGCACGAGCAAGGTGTCTTTGGCCGCGGGTTCGACAACGGGCTGGTCGCCATCACTCGACGACTGATGGCGACGGGGTTGCTGTCCGTGAACGATCCCGAAACTGAGGAGCGCTGACTCCCGCTCGCGAGCGGAATCGATTTTGTATCGATCCGACTCACGGGGTTTGTAGCGCTCCGACTCACGGGAGTAGCTGCCGTACGCAGTGGGCGAGTTCGGGTACGGTTATCTACCAGGCTATGTAACTCAGTTAATCACAAACCACATAATTGTTAAATTGTGTGGGTGTTACCCGTGTGGATTATCATGGGGACGTATGAAAAAGGTCAGGGCAACCACGTCGTTCGACGACATGGTGGATGCATTGGCTGACATTCAGCGACGCAAACTGTTGGTTGCGTTGCTAGAACACAATCCCCAAGACGATACACCGGTTGCCATCGCTGACTCCGAAAGTGACGCCGATGCCGTTGACCGGCTCGTGACAATGCATCACACCAACCTCCCGAAGCTAGCCGCCTATGGGTTCATCGAGTGGAACCAGGACTCCCACGAGGTAACGAAAGGGCCGAACTTCGACGAAATCAAGCCACTACTTGAACTGCTGGCTAACCACGAGGACGAACTGCCCGCTGACTGGTTGTGAGCGGTGTACGGTCGCTCTACACCTTGCGTACCGTTTACTCCGCCTGCGGGTCGCGTTTCGGAATGAGTCCCTGCGAGAGCAATCGGCGCGCAATCACGATGAGACCATTGCGGAATCCCCCGCCGAAGATGGCCTGTTCCTCGTGGGTGTCTGGGACGAGCGTGCTGACAAGGATTGCCGACCGGTCGACGAGGAGCAGTCGCCCGATGGCGAGGTCGTCCTCGGCGATATCCGTGCTGCGGAGCCAGCCTAACCCCGACAGGAACGTCGTCGCTTGCGGAACAGCGTTGTGAATCTGCGCCTCGAGGTTCTCCGTGACCGCACCGACGAGCAGATCGACGCTCTCGTCGAGCCCGTTGAGACTCCCGACCAGTTCGTCGGTCAACAGCGAATCATCGCCGACGACTAACACCACCTCCTCGGCCGCGTCCTCGATGAGCGTGTTCGAGCGGTTTGCGATCGCGTCTGTCCCCGCCATGCTCCACACTTCCTGAACCAGGTCCTCGTCCCCGGAATCGAGTTTCTCAGCGTCTTTAAGTGCCGCTTCAAGCCGTTCGACGCGCGCCTCGTACTGGTCCCGAAGCGTCTCGGTGGCCTCATCCAGCGGCACAGCCCGAAACCGTTGGGGGCTTGAATGCTGGATTTCAACGAGTCCCTGGGCTTCGAGGACGCGAATCGCGTCGTAGACGCGCGTTCGGGGTACGTCGGTGATTTCGCTGAGGTGTTTCGCCGTGCCCGTCGAGAGCTGCGAGAGCCCGACGAAACACTTGGCTTCGTACTCTTTGAGTCCGAGCTGCTGGAGTACTTCAATCGCTTCGTCTAATGTGTCATCTGTACTCATGTGTCCCAACTCACAACCCGGGCGAATCCCGAGAACTTGCAGAATCTCGTTTCGCCGGGCAGATAGGCGTTGTCACTACTGGATGGAAAACTGAACGGTTCTCACCCTCCGGTCCAACCGATATACGTACTGCTGGAGGTCTGCTACAATCCTGAGGTAATAGTTGTGATTCACTACCTCACAAACAGGCCGGTGTTTCGTTCCACATTCCGAAGCGCATCTACGAAGAACTTGGCGGTGTCGAGGTCGAAGCTGTCGGCGACGGTCTCCTCGGCGTCGAGCGGCAGTCTCACCCGCGCCGTCGGCATAGTTGACTGCGGAGTTACCGAAAGTCGTCCTCGAAATAGAACGTAGCCGACATGAAGTAACTGTATCCGCCCGCTACCGTGGTCGAAGCAGGCGGGCAGAGCAAGTGTGCGTGTGCGCCGGGGTGTTCACGGCGGCCAGTCGGAGCGTTCCGGGGGTGGTCACTTTTCGGTGTCGTCCTCATCGGGTTCGAGAATGTGCGGGCTTCGTTCATACTTCGGGGTCGCTACGAACTTCTCAATACGGCGGCGTTCCGCGTCGGTGATGTGGTGGGACATCAATCGTTCCTTCCCCTAGAGACGAGAAAGTAATACGCCTATTAACCGGGGACGCAGCCGGACGGATGGTACCGTGGTGTGGGTCGCGGTTCAGTTGTCCATCGGCCGACGGGCTTGGGGTGCGTCTCGCGTTCCGCGACGCGGCGCTAGTCACCGGCTAACGAAGGCCTCGGCCTACTTCCACATGAGTGGGACGGTCGTCGTACCGAGCATCCATTCCCACCCCCCCCATCCCCCACTTGGGCTCGGTCGAAGCACGATCGTCCCCACATACTGATTTATACTGGTTTGGAGGCGAATACCCCGGCCCACCGGGGTCGGGGATGAAGCCGACACGCGGGGACACAAACCACCTCTACTCAAGAGACAGCGATGGAACACAGTCACTGCTAGCGTACCCGACACAAGAGGTAGCGGCGCGACTGGAGCACCGTCTCGACGTTCATTCGGCGAGGTCCTTCGCCTGGATGATGTCCCACGTGTCTTCTCCGTCGGCGGTGGTACCGTAGACGCGTCCCTTCCGGCGTTCTTCGGGGACGAGTAGCTCGACGAGCGCGTGCTGACGGAGTGATTTGAGGGCACGGGACACGTGCGTGACGGAGAGGTCGGTGTCGGACGCGATCTGCGTCGGCGTCGCGGGGCCCTCGGCGAGCCGCTCGAGGACCATAGTGCGGTGCGTGGAGCTGATGACGTAGCCGATGATGTCCCAGTCTGGGTCGGCTGTCATCGCAGCTCGTTCCGCCCTGTCACGTAGTGAGTGCCGGTGAGGACGGCGAAGACGGTGATGACGAGCAGCCCGACGACCGCAGGTGGGACGCCGATCGGTGCGAGCATCGCGACACCGTAGAGGATGAGGCCACCGGTGGCGACGCTGACGTAGGCGAGCGGCCATGGGACGGTGTCGTCGCCTCGATAGGGGAGATAGGCGTCGAGTTCCGCGACTGTTCCGGTGAGTGCGACGGTGCTGGCGTCTTTGTCGTAGGTGACGACACCGCTGTTGGCGAGTTTCGGGATGTGCGTCTGGTGGAGAGAGACGTAGACGCGCTTCACCTGCGGGTCGGTGAGGTCGTCGGGGTCGGTGTTGTTCTCCCGTGCGGCGACGGTCCGCGAGAGCGCCATCACGTCAACGGGGGTGTCGCACGTGCGCAGGAAGTCAATGACGAACCGTCGCCTGGTGTTACTCAGGAGGTCGTAGGATTCGTCCTGCGTCAGTGTCTCGTGTGCTTGGTCGGCCATTCTGAGGGGTGATTACGGGCGCGCCGCGTTCGGGCTGTGTCCCGACCGTCGCGGGAGTTCGTCGTCATTCGACGGTCACGCTCTTCGCGAGGTTCCGCGGGCGGTCGATGGGGCGGTCCAGGCGGTCGGCGACGTGGTACGCGACGAGCTGGAGCTGGACGTTCGCGAGGACGCCTGCCACGTCCGGGTGGGTGTCGGGGATGGGGAGGAATGTGTCGACGGCGTCCGCGACACGGGTCGACTCCTCACTTCCGATGGCGACGACGGGTGCGTCGCGCGCGCGGACCTCTTGGACGTTGCTCAGCGTTTTCTCGTCGTGTCGCCCGGAGAACACAGCGACGACGGGGGTGTCCTCGGTGACGAGGGCAAGCGGGCCGTGTTTGAGCTGGCTCGCGGCGAATCCTTCCGCGTGCTCGTAGGTGATTTCCTTGAACTTCAGCGCACCCTCGAGGGCGACGGGATAGGCGGTGTCGCGACCGATGAAGAAGTTGCCGCTGTTGTTCTCGAACCCCTCGCTGACGGTGACGGCGGTCGAGGCGTCGAGTACTTCTTGGACGTCCTCGGGGAGGCGGTCAAGCGCGCGCAGTACCGCGTCGCGTTCGGGGCTCGACGCCATGGGCGCGTCCGCGGCGAGTCGTTCCGTGAGAAGGGTGAGCGCGGCGACCTGCGAGGAGAACGTCTTCGTCGCGGCGACGCCTATCTCGGGGCCGGCGCGGATGGGGAGGACATCGTCGGCCTCCCGCGCGGCCGTGGAGCCGACGACGTTTGTCACGGCGAGAGTGCGCGCGCCCCGCGATGCGCCGTCGCGGAGTGACGCGAGCGTGTCCGCCGTCTCCCCGGACTGTGTCACGGCGACAACAAGCGTGTCCGGGCCGACCGGAGCGGGCGTCGTCGTGTACTCGCCCGCGTCGAAGACGTAGGCGGGGACACCGCGCGCGGCGAGGAGCTGGCGTGCGTACAGGGCTGCATGAAAGGATGTCCCGCACGCCACGAAGTGAACGTCCGAGACGCCGGCAAGCGAGCCTTCAGGGAGGGCGTCCAGCGAGACGTCGCCGTCGTCGGTGATACGCCCGTGGACGGCGCGTTCGAGCGCCGCGGGCTGCTCGTGGATCTCCTTCAGCATGAAGTGAGGGTAGCCGTCGCGCTCCGCGTCGCCGGCTTCCCAGTCCACATCCTCAGTCGGCCGGTTGACGACGTTGCCGTCGGCGTCCCAGACCTTGTGAGCGCCGCCGGTCAGCCGGACGAAGTCGCCATCTTCCAGGTAGGCGACGCGTGAGGTAAACTCGAGGAAGGAGGGGACATCGCTCGCGAGGAACCGCCGGTCGCCGTCGATGCCGACGACGAGCGGAGAGCCGTTGCGCACGGCGTAGACCGCGTTCTCGCCGGCGACGACCATCGCGATCGCGTACTGGCCGTTGAGGCGCTTGGTGGCCGCGCGGAGCGCCGCCATCGAACTCTTCCCGGCGGCGAGTTCGTCTTCGACGAGGTGGGGGATGACCTCGGTATCAGTGTTGCTCTCGAACGTGTGCCCGGCCGCATTGAGTTCCCGGCGGAGCGCCGCGTGGTTCTCGATGATGCCGTTGTGGACGACGGCGATGTCGCCCGTGCAGTCCGCATGCGGGTGGGCGTTCGCGTCTGTCGGCGCGCCGTGCGTGCTCCAGCGCGTATGGCCGACGCCCGCTGTGCCGGGGAGCGCGTTCGGCGGAAGGCGTTCGACGAGGCCGTCGACGACGCCTTCGCGCTTCGCGATGTCGAGCTCGTCCGGCGCGACAGTCGCGATACCGCTCGAGTCATACCCACGGTACTCGAGGTTCCGGAGGCCGGTCACGAGCGTGTCCGCGACGTCACGCGTCGCGACACACGCCGTTATTCCACACATCTGTACCCCCGCGGGGCGTCTCCTCCGCTGTTCGTCCGGTTCGTCCGCCGATCCGGCCGTCGCCGCTCGGTGTTGGGTCCTATCATGGTGTAGCCGGGCACGAGGCCCTTCTAACGTCCATCAATCCCGCTATCCGGACATTGTTATACGGCAGTTTTTCCCGGTTGGAACAGGCTTCCTGTGGGGACTCGTCGCGCGTCGTGCCGGCGTTCAGGTGGGACGCCGTTGGTCATCAGGTTGGAACCTCTTATCCACCGATATTCAGCGTATAACTATCCCCGTTGGCTGTCCGGTGTCAGGTAGTAATGCAAAGTAGACACTGCCAACTATCGGGAACGGGGAAGTTACCCCCTGACCACCGTGGACCATCGGGCGACCGGGCCGGTCGGCGGGCGGTCGCTCCCGGCGGCGGGGTTCGACCTCTCGATTTGAGTCGTGTCACACCGGCTGAACGTGTAGAAACCGGAGGCAGATTTATACATCTGAATGACAATTCCTTTAATAGTAGTTCGCCCTGGGCCGCACGGGACATCGGGGGGCGTCCACGTGCGGAGAGGCAGAGGGGGCTATCACAGACCCGATGGAACCCCGACTCGCATCCGTGCTTGCGACTCCACCATCCGGATGAGACGCACCCGCAGGTGGTTTCGACCATCACGACCGCGTCTCCCGAGGACCGACCGAAGACACAGCCGGCGGCGATCACGGAGCATCCATGAACGCGAACGCCTATCCCGAGACTGCGGAGACAGAAACTACCGAATCGAGCGACACACGACCCACGGAACGGATCGACCATCCGGAATCCCTCCCGCTCGACATCACGTTCGAGATCTTGAAGAACCGGCGTCGCCGCCTCGTCCTCGAGTACCTCCGGGAAGACGGCGACACGGTGACGATCGGCGAGCTCGCCGAGCACATCGCCGCCATCGAGAACGAAATTACCGTCCAGCAGCTGAACGCCCAGCAGCGCAAGCGTGTCTACATCGGTCTCTACCAGTGTCACCTCCCGAAGATGGACGACGCCGGCGTTATCGCGTTCAACCAGAGCCGCGGACGCATCGACCTCGACCCGCAGGCTGAGCCGCTCTTCGACTACCTCGACATCTCCCACGACCCTGTCGAGGACGTGAACCCGATCTACTGCGCCGGACTCGCCGTCGGCGCCGGCGTGCTCTTCGTCGCCGCGAGCGCCCTCAGCGCCCCACCGATCGCGAGCCTCGCAATCTTTGTGGCTCTCGTCGTCGGCGTCGTCGTCACGACCGCCGATGGCTGGCTCGACAACGACTGACGCCGCCGGCAGGCCGCATTTCTCCGACCGTCGTCCCCGTCAGCGGTCCTGTCGAGAGCTGTCGGTCGTCTCCCTGCGTCCCTCTCGAGCGAGCTGGTCACGGACGCGCTCACGGACATCGTCACCGCCGTCGGGATCGGGCTCCCCCGTCTGAGTCAGGAGGCGCTCCCAGTCGCCGCGCGGGAGCCGAACCACCTGCGCGTCGCCCGCGCGGTCACCGCTGTCGGCTCGTGTCCCCTCAAGGTGTGCGTTTGCGCGGGCGTCGAGCACCATTGCGGCGACGAGCGCGAGGGCGCCGATGGCGAGGAGGAGCGCTCCCACGCCGACGCTGGGAACTGTGTTCCCGCCGTTGCTGGCCGTCCACGCGAGCTCGGCGACGCCGAGGAAGACCGAGACCACGCCGACGAGGTAGGCGACGACGAGCGGGCGGAAGTCGAAGAGCAGGTATTTCGTGCGCACCCGCCAGAGGAAGTTTCGGAGGAGCATCCACGACACCCGCGGCACGTACGTCGAGTAGGAGATGTGGCTCTCCTCGTCCCCGTACGTCGGCGGCGTCGGCACGTCGAGGACACGCATTCCCGCGACGTTCAGCTTCACGAGCAGGTCGTTGCAGTAGCCGTAGAACTCGTACATCCCGTCCACGTCAGTCTCTTCGAGCGCCCGCAGGGAGATGGCCGTGTAGCCGCTCTGCGGGTCGCCGCTCCGCCAGTAGCCGCTCGCGACCTTCGTGATTCCACCGAGCATCGCGTTCCCGACGAACCGGAACGCCGGCATGTCTCCACGATCCGTCCGCCCGAGGAAGCGGTTTCCCTTGACGTAGTCCGCTCGGTCCTCGACGATGGGGTCGAAGAGCCCGCTGAGCGCCTCCGGCCGCATCTGTCCGTCACCCCCCATCACCGCCGTCGCGTCGATACCGTCCTCGCGAGCGCGCTGGTAGCCGGTCTTGATCGCGCCGCCGACGCCGCGGTTCGCCCCGTGCTGGATGGCGACGACGCGCTCCGCGAACCGTGGCTCGGTGACGCGCGCCCGCCACTGTTCGTTCGCGTTGGCTGCCGTGTCGCGGATTTCCTGCCACGTCCCATCAGTCGACCCGTCGTCCACGACGTAGACGCGGTCGACGAACGGTGGCACCGACTCGATTGTTTCACCGACGAATCCTTCCTCGTTGTACGCCGGGACGACGACCCCGACCGTGTGTCCTCGATACATTGTGTTCTCGCCGCGTCCGCGGCGGTCTACCAGTCGATAACGCCACGTGACCCATTGTTACCCAGTCCCTGTCCCCTCTCCCCCGCCTCATCGCTCGCAACCACTCCTCCACGCTAGTCGTCCTTCCGAACAGAGTGCATAACGAACCCCTTGACGCCGCTCTGTCCGAGTAGATGCAGTCCACACTCCTTCGTCACCCGTGTCAACGCGCGTCCACGCGCGTCCCACGCTGCGTCGCTCGTCGAACCGACCGCGTCGGTCCCTCGCGGGGCACGTGAGATGTGGCCGTGGGAACACGTCGCCTTCGCCTACCTCCTCGCCTCGACGTACACGCACTGGCGCTTGGGTCGCTCGCCCGGCGAATACGCCGCGATCGGCGTCGTACTCGCCTCCCAGCTCCCGGACCTCGTCGACAAGCCCTTCGCGTGGGTCCTCGGCGTCCTCCCCGGGGGCCAATCGCTCGCGCACTCCCTCTTCGTCGCCATCCCCTTCGTTCTCCTCACGCTCGCCGTCGCACGCAGTCGTACGAGTCCGGGTGCTCGCGTCGCCGGCGCCGCAGTCAGCATCGCCTACCTCAGCCATCTCGTCGGCGACGTCATCTACCCGCTCGCCACGGGCCACGGCATCCAGGTGCGGTTCCTCTTCTGGCCGCTCCTCCCCGTCGGCGGCGGCGCCACACACCCAGACGTCCTCGCCTACGTCGCCCACCTCGCCGGCGCATTCCTCGGCTTTCTCTCCACCCCGCTTGGCCTCCTCTACCTCGCGCTCGAAGTCGGCCTCCTCGCCGCTGGCCTCCTCCGCTGGCTCCGCGACGGCACGCCCGGTCTCGCCCTGCTCCGTACCCTCCTTGTCCGCCGTCGTTCCCTCCGAGACCAACGGCGCTAACTCTCCGGATATCTCGCTGTCCATCTGCCGGACCACCTGACTTACAACTGCGAGAACAGCCGCACAGCCCACCACCAGCCACGGCGAAACCCCGTGATTCCTACGGCATCGTACCGTCGGCGAGCGCCCGGAGTCCCTCCTCTAGGTCGACCTGCGGCTCGTAGCCGAGCATGCGGCGGGCACTCGAGATCTCTGCCTCGCTGCGCTCGACGTCCGCGGGACGCGGGTCGACGTGAACGATCTCCGAGGTCGAGTCCGTCACGTCCTGAACGATCTCGGCGAGTTCGCGAATAGTGACGCTCTCGCCGGTGCCGACGTTGTACGCCGCGCCCACGCCGCCGGTCGTCGCAGCAGCGAGGTTCGCCCGCACCACATCGGAGACGTGGACGAAGTCCCGGGTCTGCGAGCCGTCTCCCTCGACCGTTATGGGCTGGCCGCACTGCGCCTGCTCGAGGAACGTGCTGATGACGCCCGAGTATTCGCCGCCTGCCTGCCGCGGCCCGTAGACGTTGAAGTAGCGGAGCGCGACGGTGTCGAGCCCGTAGCGGTCGTGGTAGAGGCGCGTGTAGTGGTCGAGCGTGAGCTTGTCGACGCCGTAGGGCGACGTCGGCTGTTTCGGGAGGTCCTCGTGGATCGGAATTGAGACGGGGTCGCCGTAGACAGCGACGCTGGACGCGGTGACGACGCGCGCGTCCTCGCGACGCGCCGCCTCCAGGAGGCCGAGGGTCGCCGTCGCGTTCCGCCGGTGGCTCTCCACGGGCCGCTCGACGGATTCGGGGACGCTCACGAGGCCAGCCTCGTGGAAGACGAGGTCGACATCCTCCATCGCTTCCGCGACGACCGCATCGTCGCCGATGTCGCCTTCGACCACCGTCGCGCCGGCCGGGACGTTCTCGCGTCGCCCGCCGGAGAAGTCATCGAGCACCCGCACGTCGTTTTCGGCGACGAGCGCGTCCGCGATGTGGCTCCCGATGAAGCCCGCGCCGCCGGTCACCAGTACTGTCCGTCCCGTCACGCTCTCGCCGCCCGCGGCGTTCGACATACTACTCGGTAGCCACCCCCCGGGGTTTGTTAGCCGTCACCTGCGCCAGCCCTGTTCCCTACTCTTTCCATCCTAGGGTGACCCGAGTGACTGTGCCGTCGCCCGCCGGCTCCAGAAGGGAACGAGACCGTTCCCTCGGATTCACGCGTTCGGGGGCTCCTAACCACCGGTAGCCGGAGTCAGCGAACTATCGGCTCTCTTCGAGGACCGTCTCGTAGACGCCGTAGAGGTTTTCGATGGTCTGCTCGACACTGACGTCGCGTACGGCTGCTCGTCCGTTCGAGCGCGTCCCGCGGGAGAGCACCTCGACGAGCGCCGCGGTCAGCGCCTCGTCCGTCTCACAGACCGCGGACGGCGTCACGTTCCGGAGGCGCTCGCGCACGTCGCCGACCGGAGTGGCGACGACGGGAGTGTTGCAGGCCATCGCCTCCTTTACGGAGTTCGGCGACCCCTCCCGTTTCGACGTGAGGAGGAGGCAGTCGGCGGCGTTCATGTAGGTCGGCATCTGGTCGTGGGGCACGCCGGAGACCGTGTTGATCGTGATCGGCTCGCCGAGCGCCTCCTCGGCGGCGGCGACGACGCGCTCCGCGCGCGGATAGTCCTTCACGTCGCGGCCCGGCGGGTAGGGAAAGAGCACCTGGTGGCCGCGCCCCCAGCCGAGTTCCGCGCGCGCGGCGTCCTGATCGGCGGGCGCGAACAGCTCGAGGTTGACGCCGTGCGGGAGGACGTAGCAGGGGCGTTCGAGCTCGTCCGCCATCTGTTCGCTCATCACGACCGTCGCGTCCGCCCAGCGCGCACACCGCTTGCTCAGCCAGCCGTACTCCCCCATCAGGTCGGACCCCCAGAGGGAGACGACGACGGGGTGCCAGGGCTGGAGGAGGGCGTGTGGCGCCGTCAGCCCGTAGTTCGCGTGGACGATGTCGTAGTCACCGCGCGCCTCGCGGAGGACGGGGAGGACGAAGCGCGTGTAGTCGGCGACGCTCCGCGTGCGGTCACCGTCGGACTCGTGGACACCGGGGACGGGGAGGACAGTGTGCTCGACGCCCCGGTCGGCGAGCCGCTGCACCTGCTGTTTGAAGAAGCGCGCGTTCGCGTTCGTGACGAGGTTGAGGACGCGCACGGCGTTCACCCCCTCACGAGCCGATACGCGGTCTTCGCGGCGCGCATCCCCGCGCCCCCGGACTCGAGGACGTAGTAGGGGCGGAGCGAGGCGCCGAACTTGCTCTTGTAGCGGCAGAGCCGCTCGGTATTCGCGCCCATCAGGTCGTACGTCGACACGGACTCGCGGGGCTCGCCCGCGGCGATGTCCTCGACAATATGCCAGTGGATCAGGCTGTTGACGCTCGTTCCGTCGAAGGACGACCGCGCGCCGCCGAGCCAGAAGTACGCGGCGTCGTTCGAGTAGAGCGCGACGACGCCGCTCAGGAACTCCCCGTCGGGGGAGCGCGCGACGTACGCGCGACAACGGTCCTCCGTGGCGAGGTTCCGCGTGAGGTCGCGGACGTACGGCCACGGGAGCGAGAACCCGCGGTCTTGCTCGCCGTAGCGCTCCTGGGTCTGCTCGAAGACTCGCCGGACGTCGTCCTCGTCCGTGCTCGCGGTCACGCTCACGCCGGCGTCCCGGGCGTCTCGGATCTCCCGCCGCAGGCTCTTGCTGCAGTTCGTCAGGAATTCGTCCGGGTCTTCGTCGATGTCGAGGTGGTAGGTGAAGGCGGTGTCGAGGTCGAGTTCGGACCAGACGTACGGTCGCGGGTCGGGGTACGAGGTCGGGCAGATCGTGCGGAAGAGCGTGAAGCGCTCGTCGGCGTTGACGGCGTCGAGAACGCCCTCGGCGAACGCGGCGTTCACCTTCTCGCGCTTCCGGCGCTTCGGGCTCGCGGGCGTGACGAGCGGGCCGAGCCGAGGGACGCCGAACCCCGGCGGAGGCGACGTGACGACGGTGCCAACGGCGCGCTCCTCGACAAAGACCGGAAAAAGCCCGACGACCTGCTGGCCCTTCTTCCCCGCGTAGAGCCGGAGGTCGCCGGGGGCGTGGTCCGCGAGCGCGTCGAGCGCGCCCGGTGCGTGGAACACTTCGAAACCGCTGTCAGGGAGGGCCTTTCGCCACTCCTCGAGTGAGATCTGCGTCGTCTCCATATATGTGCGGGGCGTGCCCCTACGGGATTAGTTATAGAGCGACTACGGGGTCCCTGACTCGCTTACTCGGCGTCCCCGAGCACTCCGTCAGCGTCGCCGAGGTCGGCGGCGTCGTAGAACTGGCCGGGCGACCCAACCCAGGCGTCCATGTCGAGCGCGCGCTCGATAAGACGGCGGTAGAGCCGCGCGTAGTTCGGGAAGTCGGCGTCGCTGAAGTACCGGGGGTGCCAGAGCACTGTCGCGACCGCGTTGTGCTCGCGCGCTTCCACGAGAAGCTCCTCGCAGGCCGTCCACGCCGCCTCGAACTCGGTCGTAGGATCGGGGAGCGCCTGCTCCATCAGCGTCAGCGGGAAGACGACGAAGTCGTCATCGAACGGCCGGTAGAGCCCGTATCCGTGGCGGAAGCCGTACTCGCTGCTCGATCCGAGGCTCGTGTCGTAGCGGAGGCCGACGGCGCGGTGGTGCCGCCAGCTTCCCGGCGGGTCGAGGTTCAGGTAATGCTGGCGGCCGCCGCGGACCGGCCGGCCGACCGCCCGCTCGACCGCCCGTTTCTCCGCGGCGAGGCGCTCGCGGTCGTCGAAGGAGTGGAAGGAGCCGTGGAGGCCGACCTCCCAGCCGCCGCGGTCAAGGGCGCGGAGCACGCGCACGACGTCCGTGTCCTCGATGTCGTACCGGCCGGCGTAGAGCTGCCAGCTGTCCTTCGACAGCCACTCGCGCAGTGGCCGGTCGAAGAGCGACTGCTCGTCGAGCGCGTAGAACGCCGAGCGCACGCCGAGGTCGGCTTCGAGCGCCGCCACTGCCTCGAACTGCCAGTAGGGGTTCGTGCCGGGGAGCCCCGACTCGAGGTGGTGCCAGCGCCGCTCCGCGTCCGTCAATGCGTAGTAGACTGACTGATACGTCTTATAGGGGCGGTCGACATCGTGCGTGAGGAGGAGCGCGAACGCGTCGTCGTCCGGGATCGGGCGTTCGTCCGCGTCCGTGATGGTCGCTGCCGCCGGCGTGTTCCCACTCCTCATCGTCGCCACCACCTCCGCCCCCCGGGAACCGCCGTCGGCCACCAGTGTCGGTTCACGGTCAGCTCCCCGCGTCGAGCGCGCGACTCGGTCGCCGTCTGCTCACGTCTGTTCCGTATCGAAAGCTGATAGACATACCCATCCGTCCGTCGCACGCCCCCATTGTTACCAAGCGGATACCCCTCGCGGCGTCGCGCCTCCCACATCACGTCCGGCCCGCGCGGATGTGGTAGACGCCACTGCGGTTCCATTCTGGCTCGCCAAGCGGGTCGGGATCGAAGCCGGCATCGACGAGGAACTCTTCCACGGCGGCCACGGTCGTGCCGTAGCGCGCGGTCTTTTCGGTGTGGATCTCGGCGTAGATGCGTTCGACATCGTCGAGACAGTCGCCGAGGCCGCGGAGCGCGTGGAGTTCGGCACCCTGCACGTCGATCTTGAGGACCTCAGGTGTCGGGTAGCCCGCTCCGACGAGAGTGTCGCCGCGCCGGCCGAGGACCGAGCGGTCGCCCCACGGGGCGACGTAGTGGTGGCCGGCACCGAGGCCGCGGCGCTCGGAGGTGAACGAGAGGGGCTCGTCCCGGTCCCAGAGCGCGATGTCGGCGACCCGCCAGCGGTCCGCGGGCGCGTTTCGCGTGAGGTTCTCCCGGAGGCGCGCTGCGTTCTCCGGCTCGGGCTCTACCCCCACGACGACGCCGTCGTCGAGCGCCCTCGCGGCGAAACACGCGTAGAGGCCGACGTTCGCGCCGACATCCCAGACGGTCTCGTCGCCGTCGAGGTCGTCGATGAAGGCCTCCAGCATCGCGTTCTCACCGAGAAAGGTGGTCGCCCGCAGGAACTCGTCGCGCGTCGCGATGGCGAACGTCGCGTCGACCCCTGCCGCGTGCGCCCGGTAGCGTCCGCCCGTCGCGGCGATTCGCGCCCGCCAGTATGCCCGCTGTACGGCGTTGTCCACGCCGAGTCGCCGGCAGGCCTCGAAGACCGCCTCCGACGCGGTCATCGCTGGTCGGTCCGCGTCTCGAGGACGTTCCGCGTCCGCGGGATCACCCCGAGGAGCGGGAGCGGGTCGGTCGGATCGAGGAACTCCTCGCGCGTCGTGAGGAAGGACTCCGCGAACGGGAGGAGCGACGACCAGCGGCCGCGGCGGAGCTCCTCGCGCAGCCAGAGCAGGTCCGTGTAGAAGAGCTTGCGCTGGTGGACGTCCATGCGGTATTCACCGTACGCGATGGGCGGGAGGGGGTCGCCGACGAGCTGGAGGTAGTGGAGCCAGGGGACGTCCACACCGCTGTTGATGGCGAGCGCCGTCGCTCCCCAGTAGCGGCCGTTCACCTCGAGGAGGGAGAAGTCGCCGTCCGGCGTGCGCATGAACTCGACGTGGACGGGGCCCGTCCAGTCGAGCGCCTCGACGATACGTTCGGCGTACTCACGCATCTGCGGCTGCCACGTCCCCGTCCGTATCGCGCCGATCCCCCCTGAGGGCGGGTAGACATGCTCTTTCTCGTGTTGGAAGACGGCCTTGAGTTCACCGCTGTCGGCGAGGCCGACCGTGCACATCGTCTCGTCGCCGGGGACGTACTCTTGGACGATTGGCAGGACGGAGCGCAGACCATCGTCGTCGTTCGTGATCTCGCGGAAGCGCGCGACGAGGTCCTCGTCGGCGGCGACGTAGTTCGCGCCGTCCATCCGGTTCGTGTACGTGTCCCCGTTCTCGCCGAAGAGCGTCGTCCGCCGGGGTTTTACGACGACGCGGCCCTCGCGCTCTCGCTCGATGCGTTCGACGTCATCGATGGAGTCCGGCGCCCACGTCCGTGGGTGCGGAACGCCAGTACCGTCGGCGAGCTCGGAGAGCCGGAACTTGTCGTTCGCGGTGACGAAGTGCTCCCAGTCCTCGACGCCGATACGCGTCCCCGTCGCTTCAAGGCGATCTCGGTGACGGGAGAGGATGCTCGTGAGGATGTCTGTCACAGCGAACACGGCGTCGTAGTCGTGCGCGTCGAGGTGTGCGTGGAGGTCCTCGACGAACGCGTCCGCGTCCTCGCTCGGGTTCGGGTAGACGTATGTGTCGTCGGTGTGCCGGGAGAGCATCCCGGGGAGCCGCCGCGCGTAGCCGCCCGCCGTCACAGACAGCCCCTTGCGACCCAGGCTCCGGCTGATCGCGAGCGAGTTCTGCGCCTGACTGTCGAGTACCAGGACCTTACTCATCGTGTAGTCGAATAGCGAAACCGACTACTCGTAATGCATCACCTACCGCGAGAAGAGGGCGGGAGAAACCGCGGGCCGCGGGGTTAGAAGCTCGCGGGGTCGACGGTCTCGCCGTTCACGGTGACGGTCGCGCCGTCGTCCACGGTGAAGGCGGTGATGTCGCCCGCGTAGACGTAGCTGTCGGTGCCGCCCGCGATTGTACCGTTCGCGGTCGTCCCCGTAATCGTGTCCCCGTCGTCGATGGAGGCGCCACCAGCCGTGCTCTTCGCGAGGGCGTCGCTCACGGTGAACGAGTAGCTCACGATGTTCGACGCGCTTCCTCCGGTGATGCTGACCGTGTTCGAGAGGTCGGAGCCCGCGGAGTCGGCGAGCACCGCGGGGTCGACGGTCTCGCCGTTCAGCGTGACGGTGGCGTCGCCGTCGAGCGAGAACGCCGTCAGGGTGCCCGTGAAGTCGTAGGCGTCGACACCGCCGGCGACGGCGCCAGTCACCATCGATCCGTCGATGTGGTCCCCGCCATTGATCGTCGCGTCGCCCTCCGAGCTCTTCGTCACCGAATCGCTCACGGTGAACGAGTAGTCGGAGCGGCCGGAGTTCCCGGTGAGGGTAATCGTGTTCGTGGTACTGGAGTCGCCGAGCGTCGCGGGGTCGACGGTCTCGCCGTTTACGGTGACGGTCGCGCCGTCGTCCACGGTGAAGGCGGTGATGTCGCCCGCGTAGGCGTAGCTGTCGGTGCCGCCCGCGATTGCGCCGTTCGCGGTCGTCCCCGTAATCGTGTCCCCGTCGTCGATGGAGGCGCCGCCGGCCGTGCTCTTTTCGAGGGCGTCGCTCACAGTGAACGAGTAGCTCACGATGTTCGACGAGCTCCCTCCGGAGATGCTGATCGTGTTCGGGAGGTCGTCGGCCGTCGTCGTTGTCGTGGAGTCGGACGTGCTCGACGTCGACGAGGAGCCGGATGCGGCCTCGACGGCCGTCATTGGCGCGCCCGCGGGCGGCGTCAGGTCGGGGCTCCCGGTGACGTTCTGCGTGTCGACGTCGGCGCTGATGCCGCCGTGGACACGGCAGTCCGTCGCGACCATCCCCGTCTGGCTGTCCGTGACGAGCGCGCCCCAGTCGGAGTAGATGTCGCAGTTCTCCACCTGGACCTCCCCCCAGCCGTCGTGCCCCCAGATCCCGCGGCCGTTCTTCACACGCCCGCCGTCGTCCGGGCCTTCCGCGACGACCTCGTCCTCGCGCGCGATGATGACGCTGTTCCGGACGATGTCGCCCGTGTGGCTGATCCGGACCTGCGCGATGTTGTTCGACCGGAAGTAACAGCCGTCGAGGACGGTATCCCCCGCGGAGCTGCCCTGCTGGACGGCCGTCCCGGAGGCGTAGAGGCCGTTGTTGATGAAGCCGCCGAGGTGGACGTTGTTCAGTTGCAGGGTGCCGAGGTGGGCGTTCGACCCGGTGGCGTCCACCCAGATCCCGACCGCCTGCGCGTCCGTACTCGACTGGTACTCCTGACCGTCGCCGAAGTAGCAGTTCTCGAGTGTCCCCGTTGACCCGGAATCCGGGACGGAGATTGTGACGAGCGTGCCATCCGAAGACTGCTTCCCACGCACGCCGATGTTTCGCATCGTCCAGTTGTTCGCCGTCGCGTTGAAGCTGCAGGTCGCACCGGACGCCGTGATGTCGACAAGGAGGTTCTCCAGCGTCTCGCCGTCTCCGACGCTGAACGAGCGGTGGCCGCCCGCGGGGACGGTGACCGTTCGGTACGACGCCGCGGCGCCCTGGCCGGACGCCGCCAGTCCCGCTAGCCCGGCGAGACCGATCCCTGTCGTCTTGATGAGTGTTCGTCGGTTGAGTAGTGAGTCCTTACCGTCCGCCGTCCGCTCGTCGCGTGCCATGAAAACCGGACAGGCACAGCCTAACTGAAACCGTTCCGACCACCTGCCCTTCCGTTATATGACTTCTACCGTCTCATTACCGTAGGATATTGGCCACCTACTCATCCCATGCTGTCCCGGTATCGGCCAGCTACGGTGAAGAAGGTACCCTCTGTGCGAAGAGTACGGTACCATTACCCACAGTATTCCGACCTTACACCGCGATTCCGAGTCACCTCGTAGCGCCCCAACCCACCGGCCGCTCGCGATGCACTCCTGGGCCCGCAACTGCGACGACCACTGCCGCCTCGCAATTCTATGAACGGGCACTATCGGGTGTGGCAAGTCGTCGACCCCGAGGGGATTCACGGGAACTAACGGCGAGATGGAACCCGCGAACGCTTCGGAAGATGTGGAGCTAACCCCCAGTGAAGGAAGCCCACGACTTCAGTCGTGGGTTGATGACGTGAGGTAGGAGGCGACGTGGCGGATGTCGAGGTGACCGGTGGCGGTGGCGAGGCCGGCCCAGACGCCGCCGCCGAGGGCGACGACGCCGGCGAGCGTGAGGAAGCCGGAGACGCGTGGGAGGAGGACGAAGACGGGGAGTGCCATCGCGGCAGCGATGGCGATGACGACGCCGGTGTGGCCGGCGATGCGGCGAGCGTGGAGGCCGAGCTCGCTGTGGATGGCATAGACGTTCACGCCGGTGTATATCGAGTAGGTGATGACGGTGGCGAACGCGGCGCCGGTGGCGCCGTACGTGGGGATGAGGAGAAGGTTGAGCCCGACGTTTCCGAGCGCCGTCACGCCCTTCGCCACGGCGCGGGTGTTGGCGCGGCCGAGGTAGTCGAGGCCGTCGCTCGTGATCTGGTTCACGGTATCGACGAGGACGTAGGCGGCGAAGATCTGGACGACAGGGACGGCGCCGAGATAGGCCGCGCCGAAGACGAGGCGGATCATCGGGCGGGCGACGAGCGCGAGGCCGACGGCGGCGGGGACGTAGAGGAGGAGGATGTGTTCGAGCGACTGCTCGTAGAGGTGGCGGGCGCGCTCCGTCTCGTCTCCGGCCTTCTGCTCGGCGAGCGCGGGCGAGATCGTGAACCCAAGCGAGGCCGCGGGCATCGAGAGGAACCCCGAGATCTGCTTCGCGAGGGCGTAGTAGCTCACGGCGAGCGGGTTCACGAGCGCGCCGACGAGGATAACGTCGACTTTCTTGTCGAGGACGTTTGCGCTGCGGGTTGCGGTGAGCGGGACGCTGTATCGGAGGATGCGTGTCGAGAGCCCTGCCTCGAGCGTGTCGTCGTGATCGAAGCGCGTGTAGAAGCGCGTGTAGAGGATGACGATACCGAACACGCCGGCGAGCGCGAACCCGACGACGTAACCGAGGAGCGCGCCGAGCGCGCCGAAGCCGAGAAGGACGAAGACGACGGCGAAGACGAGTCGGGAGACGCTCAGGACGACGCGGATGGCGGAGCTCCACGTCACCCGATTGAGGCCCTGGAAGACGACGACAGCGTACTGGTAGAGGGAGTAGAAGCCGACGTAGCCGACGCCGGCGAGCAGGAGCGGGAGCAGTGCGGGCGTCTCGACGAGCCGGGCGATGGTCGGGGCGAGCGCGGCGAAGGCGACGGACGCGACGACGAGGAGGACGAGGAGATAGGTGAACGTTCGCGAGAGGATTTTCGGGACCTGACCGGGATCGGTCTCGGCGTAGGACGTGACGTAGCGCGCGGTCGATTTCGGGAGGCCGAGGTTCCCGAAGATGGCGGCGACACCGACGACGGAGAGCGCGAGATTGAGGAGGCCGTACTCGGTGGGTGAGAGGAGGTAGCGGGTGAAGACGATGAGGAGCGCGGCGTTCGACACGGTGAACACGACCTGTGCCGCGAGGTGCGCTTTGAACCCGCTCGTGAGGCGGTCGACGAGCGCCATCAGCCGTCGTCCTCCGTCGTCGAGCGACCGCCGGCGGTCCGACGGTGCGCCGTGCACTGTGTCATTACGGGGTTCGTCGCGTCCGCTCCCTTTTGTAATGGAGCCGGTTTCCGGGGAGTTCCGTGCTGTCCGCGATTCGCTTGCCGGCGGACTGCTTGGAACGCTCGCCGCCGCCAGCCGTGCAGTTCAGTCACGCCGTCGGGCTGGGAAGGTCTGTGATTCGTGATGGTTGCCCTCCTAGTCGATGTAGCCGAGGCCCCGCAGTCGGTCCTCCACGTCGTCGAAGTCGTCTCTTCCCTCTCCGCTGGCGGTGTCGCCGTCCGTATCGTCGTAGTCCGTAGTCCGCACGTCGGTCTCGGCGGGCGGCGAGCCGGGCGCGAAGATCTCGTCGAGGACGCGGCCGTCGACGCGGTCGGGGACGGGTTCACCAGCAGCGTGGAGGACTGTCGGCGTTACGTCGTAGACGCTCGCGTCCGCGGGCACCGAGCCGGCGTCGACATCGGGCCCCCACGCGAGGAAGATGCCCTCCGGGCGGTGGCTGGCGTTCATCTTGGTCGCGGGCGCGACGGCGTCCTCGCGGAGGGATGTGACGGCCTCGTAGCCCTCGCGAGGCTCCACGGCGAGGTCTGGCGCGTCCGGGTCGGTCGGGAAGATGTCGGTGCCGTCGAAGACGTCGAGGACGCGCTCGCCCGTGTCGGGGTCAGTAATGGCTTCGAGCGCCACTCGCGCGTCTCGCGCCACTGCCTTGCGGTCGTCGGGGTCGACGGTGCCACGGTCGAACCGTTCGGTGTCGTTCACGTAGACGTGACCGGGGCCGTAGGCGAACGCGGATGTCGTATCGTAGTCGACGTCGTAGAGAACGTGCTCGCCGGGAATCTGCGAGGCGACGCGGTCCGTCACGGCGTCCGGCAGGTAGCGGACAAGCGTGGACTCGTCGACGCCGACACGGTCGAGCGCGCCGAGCACGCCCGTCTTCGTCACACCGAGTCGGGAGAGGCTGCCGCGGACGCCCGCGTCGTCCCGCCGCCCGAGCAGGCCGGCGTCCGCGAGCGCAGCGTTCACGGAGACGGTCTTCTCGATGGGGCCGAAGCCGTGATCGGAGACGACGTAGAGCGTCCCGTCCCGCTCCTCGACGTACTCCATCGCCTCGCCGACGATGTCGTCCATCCGCGCGTAGTACTCACGGAGCACGTCTTCCTCCCAGACGAGGTGCTGGAGGCGGTCGGGGAACGTGTAGACGAAGAACGTCAGCCGCCACTCGGCGCGCTCAAGGAGGAGGCGCATGAGATCGCGGCAGTTCTCGACGAGCGCGCGGAGGTCCTCGTGGAGCGCGGAGGTTGAGCCGTCGTACTCCCCCCAGGTGAGGCCAATCTCGTAGCCGGGGATGCGCTCGTCGATATCGGTGGCGAGCTCCGGCGGGAACGTGAAGCCCTGCCGGTTCTCCGGCGTCATCATCCCGCTGACGACGACGCCGTCGATCTCCCGCGCCGGATACGTCATCGGGACGTTCGCGACCGCGGCGGGCGAGAGGAGATCCCAGAGCATCGGGCCGCGGATGCGGTCGCTCGTCCGCACGCGGTGTGTGTAGTCCGACTGGAGTTCCCGGAACCAGTAGGAGCCGTGTTTGTCCGGGCGCACGCCGGTTGCGATGGACGGCCACGCGAGCGGCGTCGTCGCCGGCGTCGTGCTCTCGAGCGGGCCGGTGGCGCCCTCGTCGACGATGCGCGCGAGGTTCGGCAGGTCGCCGCTCGCTGTCCACTTCTCCACGAGGTTCCACGGCACGCCGTCGAACCCGAGGACGAACACGGGCTTCGATTCACTCATCGGCTCGCCCCCCGGAGCGGTCGAGCGGGTCGAGGAAGCGCACTCGGTGAGTTTACAGACTTAGACATGTACTCATTCCTCGCCGCGGCCGTGGTATTGTTAGCGGGCGCCTGTGCGTCCCCGTCTCCCCCTCGGTTCTGGACGTAGTAGAGACGGACGCCGCCGTTCGAGGCGACGCGGTCGACGCCGACCGTGCGGTCGGGGCTGGAGAGACTCCCCTGCGGGTACCGCAGCCCGGCGTAGAGGCGTTCCTCGATGGCCTGGTCCGCGTCCGAGACGGCAAGGTAGCGCGCCGTCGGGTAGTGCGTCGTCAGGTTCGTCGTGAGGACGGGCGGCGGGACGACCGAGCGCAGGCCACCGACGGGAACGGCCGTGTCGACGCGCGTGGTGCCGTAGATCACGTCGGCGTACCGGCCCGAACCGCTATGCACCCCGAGGAAGGGGGTGTTCGTGTCGGCGTGTTCGAACGCCCACGTGTACCCGGTGATCTGGGATTCCGTGACCTGGGAGTTCGGCTGGTAGATAAACGGCGCGAGGAAGTACGTCGCGAGGCAGAGCGGGAGGAGGACCGCGAAGAACAGAGAGAGCGCCGGCCACGCTGTACGCCGGAGTCGACCGCTGCGGGCGAGGCGGACACCCCGGGTGAGCGCGACGGCGCCGAGGATGAGGACGGGGACCATCACGAACCCGACGTATCGGAAGCGTTGTTCGCCGCTCAGCGCGACGGAGAACACGGCGAACGCGACGGCGAGCGGTCCCATTGCCGCGGTGAGGTAAGTGGCGAGGCCGCGGCGCGGGCTCGCGTCGGGCGTCCGACGGAGCGCCGCGAGCATGACGAGGCTGGCGAGCCCGCAGAAGAGGAGACTCGGGAGGAAGAGCTTCACGAAGAGCTCGACGATACCCCCGCCGAGCGCCGCGAGCGACGTGCTGTGCGTGCTGATCGTCCCGGGCTGGGAGGGGCCCCTGACGAGGAGGTTCTGAAGGACGACGGTGGAGACGGACTGCGTCCGATGGTGCTGGGGAACCCAGGCGAGGAACGCGACGGCGAGGAAGGCCGCTTGGGGGAGGAAGGAGCGGTGGTAGGTGACGGCGTCGAGGCGGTTCCAGACGCGGGCGAGCTGCTGGACGGCGACGATGGAGCCGAAGACGAGGGCGACGTTCAGCGCCTGCTGGGGATGGACGAGAACGACGGAAGCGGACGCGAGCGCGAGCAGCCCGCCGGTCGGGGTGACGCGGAACCACGGTCCCTCGACGGGCGTCGTGAGATAGCGGAAAGCAGCGTAGAGAACGAACGGCGCGAAGAGGATCGCATCGGAGCTCGGGTGTACCATCACGAAGACGCTAACGTCGTTGATTGGGAGGAGGAGGACGCCGGTGAACGTCCCGACGACGAGCGCGTCGGCTCCCGGGTCACCGGCGACAGCGCGCACGCAGAGCGCGACGAACGTGACGAAGAGCGCGACGAAGATTGTGACGACGAGGATGAGGCCGAGGCGGAGGGGAACACCGAGCGCGCTCGAGAGGAGCAGGCCGCTCGTGTGGACGCCCGGATAGAGGAGATCGAATGGGTTCATCGCGCCGGACGCGATGTCCTTCGCCCAGCCGTAGTGCGTGAGGGCGTCGCCGGCGCCGTAGAAGTAGTAGCCGCGGAGCACGGGGAGGGACGCGACGGTCACCGACGCCGCGACGGCGAGCGCGAGAGCGGTGACGCGGAGGCGGTAGCGGGGTCGGATGAGCCCGGCGGTGGCGAGCGCCGCGGCGAACCCGATCCCGACGCCCACCCAGAACAAGACAGGCGTGGCGCGGTAGATTGAGAGTTCGTAGCCGGTCGTCGGTGACGCGTGGGCCACGGCGACCGCGCCGGAGAGCGCGGCGAACCCGACAAGGAGGGCGAGGGTCGCGAGGCGGTCGGCCTGTCTCGTCTCGCGGCCGCCGTCCGCCCGAAGCGAGTCGCCTTGGGGACCGTTGGCGGCCGTCGTGCGGGCCGTCCCCCCGCACGACCCAGTGGGATGTTTTCGAGCACTGTGGGTAGAAGGGTCGTCTTCGAACACTGTTGGAACGCGAAGGCTACGGGACGGTTCGTTATACTGCTCTTAACCCGCTCACCGGCCGCGTACCGTTTCCCCTATCACGCCGAGCATCACGCCGGTCACGTCCTGCTTGTCGTCGAGGAGGCGCGCGCGCCGCCGCTCCCACTCGGCGTCTGGGGGGAGGTCGTCGAGGAGGCGTTCGACCTTCGCGACTGCCGCGCTCTCGTCGGCGAACGAGAAGAGGAGGCCGTACTCCCCGAGTTCGTGGAAGATGCTCTCCGTGTCCTCGGCCACCATCGAGTTCGTCCGCACCGCGGGCGTCCCGAGGATCGCGGCCTCCGAGGACATCGTGCCGGAGTCGCCGACGTAGAGGTCGGCGAACGCGAGGAGGTGGTGGATGAGGTGCGGAGGGACGGGGAGGCGGTGTGCTTCGAGGTCGTCCGGGAGCGGCCCCTCACTGGAGACGTAGACGCGGCCGTGGTCGGCCAGGTTGTCGACGAGTTCGCGGCGCGCGTCGGGGCTGATGCCGGAGTACCCGACATCGTGGTAGGCGCCCCAGCTCGCGAGCCGAACGACCGAGTAGGGCGCGTCGGGGTCGACGCCGTGCGCGCGGAGGCAGTCGGGGTCCGGGGTGAACCAGTTCGGGTGGAGGTAGGCGAGTTCTTGGAAGTCGACGGTGAGGTGGCGGGCGCGCGCGTTCGGCGTCGGGATGCCCGGCGGCGTGCAGTAGACGTCGACGAAAGCGTGCGTCGCGAGCGAGTAGATCCGGTCCATCGTCGCGGACTTCACGTCCGTGTCGTTGAACACAATGTTCGGACGCCGGAGGAGCGTCGAGGCGTGGACGACCGCGGGGTTCAGTCGGCTGACGAAAACATCCGGGTCGAACCGGCGGGCAGCACGGAGCATTCGGAACTCGCGCGCCCCCCACTCTCTCGCGAGCCCGCCGAGCCCGTTCCCCGCCGTCGACAGCGGGACGTGTTCGATGCCGTAGGCGTCTAGGAGGTCGGTCGTGACCTCTTTCTCCCGCGAGGTGACGAGGACGTCGTCACCGTCCGCTTCGAGCGCGTCGATGGCGTTCCGGAAGAGGTGGACGTGCGCCGGATGGTTCACGTCGAACAGGGCTCTCAAAGCCCTCCCTCCACGATTGTTCGCTGCATCTACCCTTGCGGAGGCCCCGGGCGAGTATTGTTACGGACCCCCTGCAGGGAGAAATCGCCAACGGGCCGTCGTGCGCTGCGCCCACCCAGCGGCGCTGGCGTGCTGCTGGGGCACTAGTCAGAGTATAACCAAGCCACCAACCCGGGACATGACTGATGATGCGAGTACTCGTGACGGACGGCGAGATGAACAAAGCGCTCGCGGTAGTGCGCGCGATCTCTGACGACACCACGTGGACCGGTGTAACGTCGCGTTTTCCCCTATCTCCGGCCGGGGTCTCCCGACACACCGACGCCCAACACTGGCTCCGCGACGCCACGCCGGACGGCGTCGTCGACGGCTTGAATCGGCTCGCGGGCGACTACGACGCCCTCCTCCCGGTCGGCGGTGGGACGTTCGAGATCGTCTCCGAACACCGCGACCGCCTCGACTTCCCCGTCGAACGCCTCCTCCCACCGCAGGACGCGATGCGAGTCGCTCTCGACAAACACCGCACATACGCTCACGCCGAACGCGAAGGTATCCCCGTGCCCAACTCCGCCCGCGTCACCGACTCCGACGACCTCCGCGAAGTCATCGAACGGGTCGGGTTCCCCGCGGTCCTGAAGACCGGAAGTGAGACCGAAGCACGGTTCGTCCGAATCGCCGAGAACGCGGACGAACTCCGCGACGCCTACCGCGCGTACACCGCCGACCACGACGTCGATCCGGTCGTTCAGGCGTACCTTCCCGGGGCGACCCGCGGCTACTTCGGGCTCTTCGACGACGGCGACCTCCTCGGCGGCTACGCCCACCGCCGCGTCCGCGAATACCCCCCGGAGGGCGGCGCAAGCGCGTGCGCCGAGTCGACACAGGACGACGAGCTCCGCGCGTATGCCGAGGGTCTGCTCGGCCCGCTCGACTGGACGGGCGTCGCGATGATCGAGTTCAAGGAGGACGCAGCGGGGACCCCGTCCGTCGTGGAGATCAACCCGAAGATCTGGGGGTCGCTCGACCTCGCGATCGCGTCGGGCATGAACTTCCCGGCGGCGCTCCTCGACCTCGCCGCCGGGCGAGAACCGCGAGACTTCACGTTCGCGCCGCGGCGCGTGCACTGGCCGCTGTCGGGTGATCTGACGCACGCATGGCGGCGACCGTCGTCGGCCCCCGCGGTGCTCCGTGACTGCTACAGCAAGCACACGCGCTCGAACGTCCGGCTGGGCGACCCGATCCCGCACGCCGTCGAGGCCGGAATCACCCTCGTCCGCCAGGACCTATGACCGACTACGCGACACTTCTCCGGAAGGCTCCCGGGTTCGCAGTGAAAAAGACGCGGCGCGCGCTCGTCGCGCGCTGGCAGGCGTGGCGCTTCCGCCGAGACCCCGACCATCCCGCGCTCGACGCTGACCGCGCCCGCGCGGCGCTCCGCGACGCCGACAGCGTCCTCTTCCTCTGCTGGGGGAACATCTGCCGGAGTCCGCTCGCCGAACGCCGCCTTCGCGACCGCCTCGAAGCGGCGGGCGTCGGGGACATCTCCGTCAGGTCTGCCGGCCTCGGAAGCGTTGAGAACCGCCCGAGCCCGCCCGAGGCCGTCGCCGCCGCCGAACGGCTGGGTGTCGACCTCGCCGACCACCGCTCCCGCCTCGCCGACTCCGCCGTCGTCGCCGACAGCGACGTCGTCTTCGTCATGGACGACAACAACTACTACTCCGCCACGCGGGGATTCTCCGACGCCGCCGACCGCACCTTCTTCCTCGGCGTCTTTCTCCCCGACGGCCGCGTCCTTCCCGACCCAAACGGAGCGAGCGAGATGTACTTCGACTCGGTCTACGCGGCTATCGACCGGGCAATCGACGGGGTCGCCGACGCCATCGAGTCCCGCGAGAACTAATCACTTGACGAGCTGGAGGCCGTACTTCGCGGTGTTCTTCGCCGTGTCGAACGCCGTCTCCGTGACGCGCTCGACGTAGCCCTTCGCCCAGCGGTCGGGGTGGCTCAGGAGGCAGAAGCGGCCGTGTTCGCCACTGAGGACGAGGTCGGCGAGCTCCGGCGTGGTCGACACCTGGACGGTCTTCCCGTCCGGGCCTACCGTGTGGTCTTTCACCTTCAGCGCGCCGTCCTTCCACGTCCGCCCCGTATCCGAGTAGTAGTGGACGTCCGTGAAATCCATCGAGAGGTAGGCCTCGCCGAGCAGGCCGTACGCGTCGAAGTCCGGGGTCGCGCCCCACAGATCGCGGTTGTCATGCGGCGTGAGCGGGTTCCCGTGCATGCAGACCGTGTCCACGTCGACGAGTTCGCGGACCGACGCGAGGTTCGCGCGGAAGTACTCCCGTGCCAGTCCGACGTCGCCGTCAGCGCGATCCAGATCCTCGTAGTGGTAGCCGACTTCGTGGCCGAGGCTACTGATTTCCTTGACGACCCGCGGGTCGAACACCTCGTCGACCGTCCGCACGTAGTACGTGCTCTCGATACCGCGCTCGGCTTCGAGGCGCGCGAAGTCGAGGGAGTTCTCGGGTTTCCGGTCGACGTCGTGGCGGAGCACGACGAACCGCGGCGGGAGTTCATTGCGCGTGAGGTAGTCGCGGACGGTGAGACAGGGGACGTCGTGCTCGACGAACGCGTCCAGGAGGGACGCGTACGCCTCGTACGTGAAGTCGGGCATACGTCGTACGGCACTCACGACCGACCTATTGTTACGCGCCGCCGACCCCCAGCGCCCGATAGCGACGGCGCGCTCCGGGATGACGCCACCGCAGGCTGATGGGCCCGAGAGACGCCCGATTTGGGTGGAAGGGAGTGTATAACAACGTCCGCATCGGCGGAACCACCGATAGATGCCCTCGCTCTTCTCGCGCGTCGTCCGGGTCGCCCGCGCGACCCCGGTCGACGTCCCGATCGTCTTCGCCCTACTCGCGCTCGCGGCGCTCGCCCTCCCCGGGGACTGGGGGCCGCGCGCCGCCGTGGGGATTCCGTTTCTCCTCGTCGCGCCCGGTTACGCGCTCCTGCTCGCGCTCGACCCCGCCCGCCCTGGGTGGCCGTCGAGCGGGCGGTTCCCGGTCGGCTTCTTCACCGGCGGCGAACGCCTCCTGATCGCCGTCGGTGCGAGCGTCGCCTCGATGCCGCTCGTCGGGCTCGCCCTCGGCGCACTCCAGCTCGGCTACGACCCCACGACCGTCTTCCTCGTCTACGCGCCACTCACCTTCATCCTCCTCCTGATCGGGGACGCCCGCCGCCGCCGCCTCCCCCGTGAACGCCGGTACGTGCTCCCCGTCCGGGACTGGGTGGCGCTCGCGCGGCGGACGCTCGACGGTCCCCGCGTCGACACGGTGCTCTCCGTCGCGCTCGCCGCTGTCGTCCTCGTGTTCGCCGTCGGCTTCGGAGCTGCACTCGTCGCGCCCGCCGACGGCGAGACCTACACGAACGTCTACCTCGCCTCGGAGAACGCCACCGGCCACCTCGTCGCGTCCGACTATCCGACGAACCTCACGCGCGGCGACGCGGCAAACGTCACTGTCGGCCTCGACAATCACGAACAACAGCGTGAGACGTACGCGATCGTCACCGAACTCCAGCAGGTCCGCGTCGTCGGCGACCGGACCGTCATCGAGCGCCGTGCCGACCTCGCCCATCGGAACGTGACCGTCGAGGCCGGCGCGTCCTGGCACGACCCCCTCATGTTCACGCCGTCGTTCACGGGGACGGACCTCCGGCTCACCGTCTACTTCTACCGCGGTACTGCACCGACGGAGCCGAGCGAGGCGACGGCCTACCGCACCCTTCACCACTGGGTCACCGTCTCGGACAACGAGTAGTCAGGGGAGTTCTGGCTGCCCGCCGGAGTAGTCTGGCGACCGCGCGGAATCTCGGATTGCGGTATCTAAAGAACCAGTTCCCGGCGAGCCACACGTGTTCGCCCGGGTAGGTCAGAGTCAGTTTTCCATCACGTATGGGACGCTCATCCCCACCGGCACGTTTGTCGCCCGGGGCTGGGAGTCTACTGACAAGCCCGCGACTTCAGCCGTGGGAGGATGTCAATGCGCGCCGCTCCCGACAGTGTAGTGGTCGTGGTCGGTGCCCTCGAGAGCGTCCCCGAGGGCGTCGCGGGTGTCCACGACGCAGAGTGGGTCGGGGAACGCGCCCCAGTCGAGGGTGTCGTACTCCTCGTGGTCGGTGACGAGCACGACGGCGTCCGCGCCGACCTCGCTGATATCGTCGAGGGCGACGTCGGTCGCGTCGATACCCTCACGCTCGGCGGTGACGAGCGGGTCCGTCGCGTAGACGGTCGCGCCCGCCTCACCGAGGGCGGTGCAGACGCCGCGAGCGGGACTGGCGCGCGTCTCCGCGACGCCGGCGCGATAGGTAAGACCGAGGACGAGCACGGTCGCGTCGGCCGCGTTCACGCCGCGTTCGGCGAGGCGGCGGAGCGTCGTCTCCGCGACGAACCCAGGGGTCGCGTCGTTCACCGCTCTCGCCGTCCGGAGGAGCGGCGCGTCCGTCGTCAGCCAGTTCAGGACGAAGTACGGGTAGTAGGGGATGCAGTGCCCGCCGACGCCCGGCCCTGGCGTGTGGATGTCGCAGTACGGCTGCGTGTTCGCGACGTCGATGGCCTCGCGGACGTCGATGCCGAGTTCGTCCGTGAAGCGCGCGAGCTCGTTCGCGAGCGCGATGTTCACGTCACGGTAGAGCCCCTCGAAGACTTTCACACACTCCGCGGTCGTCGCGTCGCTCACCGCGAGCACGTCGTTCGACGTTATCTCGCCGTACACGAGCCCCGCGGCCCGCGTCGACTCGTCGTCCACACCGCCGACGACCTTCGGGTGCGTCCCGCGGATGTCGTCGAGCGCGCGCCCGCTCGACGTCCGCTCCGGGCAGAACGCCACGCCGAACTCGTCCCTGTCGAGCCCGCTCTCCGCGCTGAGGAGGGGTGCAGCGACGTCCGCGCAGGTCCCCGGAGGGACGGTGGACTCGACGACGACGAGGTCGCCGGCGTCGAGCCCGCTCGCGACGTCGACAAGGACGGATTCGACGACGGAGAGGTCGGGATGGTGGTCGTCGTCGATGAGCGTGGGAACGATGACGACGTGGACGCTCGCGTCGGCCGCGGCGTCCACGGGGTCGTTCACGGCGCGCAGCGAGCCGTCCGCGACGAGGTCCGCGACGAGGTCGTCGAGGCCGGGTTCGCGCTGTACGTGGCAGTCGCCGGCGTTCACACGGTCCACGACGTCAGGGTCGACGTCGGCGCCGGTGACGTTCCCGGTCACGCTCGCGTAGACGGCGGCGAGCGGGAGTCCCATCTTCCCGAGGCCGTAGACGGCGACGGGGACGTCCCCGTTCGTGAACGCCGCGCGCTGCACGGGCGCGGGAGCGCCGGAACGGTAGAGATGCGCCGGTTGGTTGAGGCTGCTCACAGCACCACCTCCTCCTCCTCCTCGTGGCGGCCAGCAACGAGGGATTCCACCTGGTCGGCGAGTTCGACGGCGCGCAGGCCGTCCTCCGGCGTCACGACGGGGTCACCCCCCGTTCGAACCGTGTCGACGAACGACGCGAGCTCCGCCTTCAGCGGCTCGCCGTTCTGTACGCTCGGGCGCTCCACGACGCTCTCCGTGCGGTGTCTGACGTTTCCGTCGGACTCAACATAGGAGGGGAGGGAGTGGCGGTGGATATCGACCGACTGGTCGATGTAGTCCACGACGACGCGGCACTCGCGGGCGGTGACGTTCAGCCGGCGAACCTTCTGCTGGGTGACGCGACTCGCGGTGAGCGATGCGACGACGCCGTCGTCGAACTCGAAACACGCAGTCGCGTACTCGCCGTCCGTTGCTCCGACGGCCGACACAGACTCCGGCTCCCCATCGAGGAGCGCGCGAAGCACGTCGATGTCGTGGATCATCAGATCGAGGACGACGCTCGCACCCATGTCGCGTTCGAGCGGCGGGCCGAGGCGCTCGGCGTCCACGGCGAGCACGTCGAGGTCGGAGACGATGTCGAGGAGCGTCTGCACCGCGGGGTTGAACCGTTCGACGTGACCGACCTGGAGGACGCGGTCGGCGGCGTCCGCCCGTTCGGCGAGCGCGCGCCCCGCGTCGAGGTCATCCACGAACGGCTTCTCCACGAGGACGTGCGCCCCGGCGTCGAGGCAGTCCTGGACGACCGGGACGTGGACCGGTGTCGGGACGGCGACGGAGACGATGTCGGCGTCCGCGAGGAGGCCCGGGGTGTCTGTCCCCCGCGTCCCGTACTCGGAGGCGACACGCGCCGCTGCAGTTTGGTCTTGGTCGGCGACGCCGACGAGTTCCACGCCGGCGAGCTCCCGGTAGACCCGCGCGTGGTTCCGCCCCATGCTCCCCACGCCGATGACGCCCGCCCGGAGGCGGTCGTCGCTCATCGGTCACCTCCTGTCGAGGGTGCCGCGGCCAGCCCGTCGCGCTCACCGTCTGGCCCGGCAACGTCGGCGAACGTCTTCACGGCGTCGACGACGGTCGCGAGGTCGTCGATGTCGAGGCCGGGGTGAACAGGGAGCGAGAGGACGCGCTCGGCGGCGCGCTCCGCGACCGGCATCGAGGCGTCGACATCCGCGTACGCGGGCTGTTCGTGGATCGGGATCGGGTAGTAGATACCCGACTGGACGCCGCGGTCGGCGAGGTGCTCGCGGAGGGCATCGCGGTCGTCCGTCCGGATCGTGTACTGGTGGAAGACGGAGCACGCGCCGTCCGGCTCGACCGGTGTCTCTACGTGGGCGTCGCTGAGCTGTTCAGTGAGGTAGGCGGCGTTCCCGCGGCGCGCGAGGTTGAAGTCGGAGAGGCGCTCCAGTTGTGCGCGCCCGACGGCCGCACAGAGGCTCGTCATCCGGAAGTTGTAGCCGACAACGGCGTGCTCGTAGCCGTTCGTGCGCCCGTGGTCGCAGAGACGGCGCGCGCGCTCGGCGACGTCGGCGTCGTCGGTCGTTATCATCCCCCCCTCGCCCGACGTCATGTTCTTCGTCGGATAGAAGGAGAAGCAGGCGGCGTCACCGAGCGACCCCACCGGCTCCCCGTCGAGGGTCGCGCCGTGGGCCTGCGCGGCATCCTCGACGAGCGCCACGTCGTGCTCGTCCGCGAGCGCACGGAGCGCTGTCACGTCCGCCGGCGCGCCGTAGAGGTGGACTGCGAGGATGGCGGCGACGTCGTCTCGCTCCTCCAGCACCGCTTCGACCGCTTCGGGGTCGAGCGTGAGTGTTTCCGGCTCGACGTCTGCGAACACGGGCTCGGCGCCGGCGTGGCGGACGGCGTTCGCGCTTGCGACGAACGAGAACGGCGTCGTCACGACGGTGTCCCCGCGGCCGACGCCGAGCGCCGAGAGGGCCGCGTGCAGCGCCGTCGTCCCGTTCGTCGTCGCGACGGCGTGGTCGGCCTCACAGACGGCCGCGAACTCTCCCTCGAACTTTCTGACTGTCTCGCCGTCGGCGAGCTGGCCGCTGTCGAGGACATCGAGGACGCCCCGGCGTTCGGCGTCGCCGATGTCGGGGGCGGCGATAGAGATCGTCACGCGTCGTTCCCCCCCTGGAGGTCCTCCGGAAGCGGTTGGTGTTCCGCAGGCGAGCCGACCGCGAGCGTGCGCGGCGGCACGTCACGGGTGACAGTGGCGTTCGCCGCGACGAACGCGCCCTCGCCGACGGTGACGCCGGGGAGGACGGTTGCATTCGCGCCGATAGAGACGTCGTCCTCAAGCGTCGGTCCCTCGAGATCAACGTCCTGCCGAAGCGGATACGGGTCGTTCGTCAACACGGCGTGCGGGCCGAGGAACACGCGGTCGCCGAGCGTGCTGTTCGTCGGGACGTAGGCGCCCGTCTGGAGGCGCACACCGTCGCCGAGCGCACACCCGCCGTCGACGACCGCGTGCGTGCCGACGAGGACGCCGTCGCCGATGCGCGTGTCCTCCCGCACGACCGCGCCGTGGCCGGTTGAGAAGTCGTCGCCGATCTCGACGTCCGGGTAGACGACTGTCCCCGAGCGCACCGTCGGGTTCTCCCCGACGACCGCGTGCTTGCCGTCCGAGCCGAGAGGGGTGACGTCCGCCGCGACCCCGTCAATGCCCGTCATCGCTCGCCCTCCCGAGTCGTCGCTCGTCCGCGCTGTACGCCGGTCGTTGCACGCAGCCGGTCGGATGGCCGTCCGGCATGATGTCGTCCAGAATGTCGTAGAGTCATAGTTCTCGAACACCGCCCATGGCGGTTGTGCGTTCATCCCCAGCCGGCGGCATTGTTATGCGGCGGCTCTTCCCGGTTACCGGCCGCCTGTCGTCGCCGGCTGACGGGCGGGAGACCGACCTGTGCCGGCAGCCGCGTTGGCCCGTCAACACCCGGAGAGGCGGGAGTAGGACAAGGGTACGGCGGATAAGTGGATACGGACGGCCTACGTAAGGCGTCGCTACCTACGACGCGGTGAGAACATACCGTCAAAACTGCGTTCGTAACCACTCGTGACCGAAACGACGACCGAGACCGAACGACTGCTCGCCGACCTCGCGGACACCGACCCGCGCCTCGACCGCGAGTATGTCCGCGTCTCCTCCGTCGGCGACATCGAAATCTCAGAGACAGCCTGAATGTTGCCCACCACGAGGAGCCGAATCGAGAAGCGATCCGTGACGCTGTCACCGAAGTGGGGTCGGGTACCGCGCTATATCGGGAAGTGACAGAACAGCTTCGACGCCGCGTTCATACCCCACGTCCCCTTCTGCACGCGGTAGTACGGCACGAGATCGGAGTCGAACTTCGCCTTGAAGTGGCTGAGCCGCTTCAGGTTTGCACCCGCGAGGTCGTAGCTCGAGATCGATCCATCGAGGGCGCTCTCGACGTACCACCAGACGAGGAGATCGCCGACCGGGAGGTCGACGTCACGCGAGGACGTGGCCAACCAGAGCGTTGCCGTGTCGCCGGCTTCCAGGATGACTTGGCCGCCGGCGAACTCGCCGTCGACGCGGCAGACGAGGGGTCGAACGGTGCCAGCGGGCGGCGCGTCGTAGAGACGCGTCACGAAGTCGGTGCCGATGGGGTAGTGCTCACCCTGTTCCTCGTGGCGCGCGGCGACCGCAGGGAGGATCTCCGCGATCGCCTCGCGGCCGCCTTCGACGATCTCGTAGTCGACATCGTGGACGTCCGTGACGTTCCGGCGGGCGTTCCGGCTGAAGGAGGCGAGGAGGTCGTCGCGGTCGCGGTCGAGGTCGACGACGTACGTGTAACGTGGCGTGGGCTCGTAGTCGTTCCAGATGAACGGGCGCGCGTCCGTGTAGCCGGGGGCGGTTAGGACCGTCGTGAACCTCGGGTTGTACTCGTCGTCGATCCACGCCTGGCAGGCGTCGACGAAGCGGCTGTTCCGGCGTTCGACGCGCAGGCGTTTCGCGCCGTTCATCGGCTGCATGACCGGCCCGAGGTAGGGAACCTTTTGGGAGGGCGGCGGGGAGAACGCGGCGGTGACGGGGCCGGCGGTTTTCGTGAAGAACGGGAGGACACCGACGGGTTCCTCGCCCTTGTAGCCGGCAAGATGGTGGGGGGTGGACGCGGAGTCCTCCGCGAGCACGTCAAGCGCCTCCCACCGGTGGAAGGCGGTGGCCGTCGGGGCGTCGGTCAGGAGGCTGTTCCAGGTTTCGGAATCGTCGATGACGCGAACGTCGATACTCATTGGTGGGTTAGTGATCGGGGTCGTCGGGAGAGTTCGGGCGGCCTGGCGTACCGCCGGTCGGGTCTGTCGGACTCACGGCGAACGGCGCGTACTCGGCGCGAGTGACGGCGTCGACGGGCGGCAGAGTTTCCCCGTCGGTCCGCTCGTTCGGCGGGACACCAAGGGTCGAGAGCACGGTCGGCGCGACGTCGTAGCGGTGTGCGCTGCAGAGAGGTTTCGTTGCGTCCACGCTGTCGCCGGAGAGCGCGAGGAGGGGGGTCGCGCGTCGGCCCCCCGGCGGCCGGCGGCGCGCTCCGACGAGAAGCTACCGACTGGCGGTGGGTAGACGGCCCCGACCTAGTCGCTACTGCGCCACCATGGGGTCGCACGTGGCCACAGTTCGCCGGTGTCCGGTCCGTAGGTTGCCCCAACACCTAATTATCCGCCCCCTGTCCTGCCGGCGATGACACGACGCACACGACCCCATCGCCCTGCAGACGCGCACACTGGCTTACGGCGACCGCCGAGCGGGCGGTGAGCGTGTCCGCTCGTCTCCGGCGCGACTGGCAGCGCGCGCCCTACCACCCCGACCCGAACGCGGACCTCGGCTACGAGCTCGTTGAGCTCAAGACGGTGCCGACGTCGGCGCGCGACGTCCCGCGGACGCTCATCATTTCGGCCGACGAGACATTGTTCCGCCCGGACGCCTTCATCATCGCGGACGATGAGGCCGTCGTCGATCTGGCGCGGATGGCCTGACATCATTCGCCGTCGTCACCACCATCGGTCGCTCTACGGTCGTCGATCGGTCGTAGCTCGACGGACGGCCCGTCGACGAGGCCGATGACGACCTCGCCGGCCCAGAGCGCGTACGCGTTCGACGGCCGCTGTCCGCCGCAGAAGCACGCCGACTCGTCCGTCCGCTTCACAGTGCCGTCACCGCCGCCGATCGTTGTATCGTCGCGGCGCAGGGGCTGATATGTTGACACGGATAATCGACCGACAGTTCTCACGGGGTGGGTTTCGTTACCCGCTGACTGACGGGGGTCGGTCGGGACGGTGACGCCGGCGTCGAGTCGCGTCGATGTCCCCCCGGCGGAACGGGGCGTGCGCGGCGAACTGATCGGCGAGCCCTACGACTACCGCTATGCTTCGAATCCGTCGGTGTCGCCGCCGACACCCTCGACCACTTCGAGATGGACTGCAATAACACCCACCGCGCGGACACATGGGACGCCGCGTCCCCCTAGTCCTCCGTCCAGTACGCGAGGTCCTCCCGCCGCGCCCCGCAGGCCGGACAGGCCTCGGGGAGCCCGCCGCCGATGGCATCCATCTCCCCGCAGCGCGTACACCGCCACAGCAGCTCGGCCTCTCCGGTGAGGTGCGTCGATGTCAGGCGGTCGATATCGCCGGTGAAGCCCGCGCGCAGCGCGACGCGCGCCGTACCGCCTTCGACGCGCTGCACCACCCCTGCCGGCTCGCCGTCCTCCCGAAAGAGCGTCTCCCCGTTTGTCACTGTCTCCTCTGACTCGCTTACCGATGAGCTGTCTGTCATCATCGCGCTTTTCGCGGGTCGAGACCATCGTTAGTCGTCCCTTTCTCCCGACGCGCCGCGTGAGAGCGTGCAAACGTGTCCTCCCCTCCACACCCACAACAGCGCACGCTCGCCCCCACGATGCCTTGGACGATCCAGATGAACTCGCTGAATCCAACACGCCCACGCCGATCCCCTGTCTCGTTTTGACCTCTCCGCGCCCCGCTGCGAGTGGCGAATCCAGCTCCACCACGTCCACCTGCCCGCGCTCCGCGATGTGGGCGTCGTCGCCTACGACTCACGGGACGGACCGGTCAAGCGCGGCCCCGGGTTCGACGAAGCGGTCACGCTACTCGCGCTGTTCGTCGACCACTGCGAACCGAAGGCGTAGCTCAGCTCACGCCCTCGTCGTCGTCCGTGACGACCTCGATACGCCCGTCGCTCGCGATAGTGATGGAGACGTTGACGTACGAGAAGGAGAGGTGGAGGGGGCCGCTCGCCCCGGTGAGGAGCACGTCGAGTGCGTCTCCATCCAGGGTTTCCTGGAGCGGCGGGAGGTCGGTCGGCTCACGGCCGGTCGCCGCTGCGACCGCCTCGACGAGTGCCGTGCTCGGCTGGACGGATTCGTCCCACTGATACGTGACTGTGTCCGCGTCCGACGGCGATTCGCCGGCTTCGGAGTCGGTGTCTTCGTAGCTCATATGTTGTCAGCTGCCCACTCCGGCGACGCCCGCCGGATGGCAGAGGTGAACCTTCATATCCACGTACGTCTTCATGATACATAGATTCGTCGTGATTATCCGAGTGAACGCCCTGATTCACTAGTCGCGGTCGCCGTCGAACTGCCAGACGAACATCGTCCGCAACACCACGACGAGCAGGAAACCGAGTACCAAGTCCGCTACGGGTTCGCGAACACCATTGACGGTGACATGCCGCTGCCAATGAACTGCGATAACGACGATCTACAGCGCTACTGCATCGGCCAACCAGTGTCCCTACTCGATCTAGGGCAGTCTCCCGCTCCCGGATGCGATGTACGAGCAGGTTGAGGAGGAATCCACCGGGCCTACTGAGCAATTCTAAATCATAGGGTTCCCTCGGGGATCTGATAACCATGTTACAGAATAATGCCGGACGCTTCAGATTCCCCGTCTATCAATTCTAGAAATGGCGGAATCATTCCCGAACTCGTCGGGGTATTTTCTACGCTCTCAAATCGGGCCGACGGGTACTGTGAGGAGTGTGGCACTCGCCTCCAAGCACTCCCGTGGTGCCCGAACTGTGCGGCCGGCGACGAGGCCCGCGCCGACGCGGACTGACCCCTCTTCGTACGGAGCGGCTACCCACGGTAGCACACCCTTTCGCGTTTGTACGCGCTCTATACTCATACCCCGGCCCACCCACCGTCGGGTATGGCCGAGGTCCGCTATCCCGACGGTCACTGCCAGGAGTGTGGCGAACCGCTGCGCCCGCTCCCGTGGTGTCCGAACTGTCGGCAACTCGACGAGATAGACGAGGAGTAGACCCGAATGGATTTCCCCTTCCGTAATACAAATGTTCCTATGCAAACAGTCGTGCTCGCGGCTGGGCAAGGGACCCGGATGCGCCCGCTCACTGAACAGTTCCCGAAGCCGATGCTCCCCGTCGCGGGTCGGCCCATCGCGGCCCACACGGTCGAGGCGGCTGCCGCGGCCGGCGCCGAACGCGTCGTGCTCGTCGTGGGCTACGGCGAGGAGGTCGTCCGGGAGTACTTCGGCGATTCCTACGCGGGCGTCGATATCGCCTACGCGGTTCAAGAGCGCCAACAGGGCACCGCCCACGCCGTCCGCGCCGCGAAGGCGGAACTCGACGCAGGGCCCTTCGCCGTCCTGAACGGCGACGCCCTCTACGACGTACCCTCCCTGCAGACGCTCTACGACGCCGCCCCCGCAGTCGGCTCCTACCGCGTCGACGACCCCACCCAGTACGGCGTCCTCGAAACCGACGGCGAACGGGTGACGGGCGTCGTCGAGAAGCCCGCCGACCCGCCCTCCGATTTGATCAACACTGGCGCCTACGTCTTCCCTGCCGCGGCGCAGGACTGGCTCGACGTGGAGGAAAGCGAGCGCGGCGAACTCGAACTCACGGACGTCCTGAGCCAGGCCTGCGCCGAGTTCGAGGTTTCGGCGGTCCCCTTCGAGCGCTGGCTGGACGTCGGCCGGCCGTGGGAACTCCTCGAAGCGAACGAGTGGAAACTCGACGAGATCGACCGATTCATCGCCGGCGATGTCCACGAGGACGCCCATCTCGACGGTCCCGTTCACGTTGCGCCGGGCGCCGAAATCGAATCCGGCGTCGTCATCGAAGGCCCCGCCTACCTCGATGCGGGCGCGACGGTCGGGCCGAACGCCTACGTCCGCGGCGCGACCTACCTCGGGCCGGACGCGAAGGTCGGCCACGGCGTCGAGGTGAAAAACAGCGTCCTCCGCGAGGGCGCCACCGTCGGCCATCTCTCCTACGTCGGCGACAGCGTCCTCGGCTGTGACGTCAACTTCGGCGCCGGCACGAAAGTCGCGAACCTGCGCCACGACGACGGGACGGTCAAAACCATGGTCAAAGGCGAGCTCACCGACACCGGACGCCGGAAGTTCGGCGTCGTCCTTGGCGACGGCGTGAAGACGGGCATCAACACGAGTCTCAACGCCGGCGTCAAACTCGCCGGCGGCGCGACGACGATGCCCAACGAGGCGGTACTCCGGGACCAGGAGTAAAGGCGGTACTCCGGGACCGAGAGTAACTTCCCTACTCCTCGACGAGCGCTCGGGCCGTCTCCAACAGTTCGGTGGCCCGTTCCTCGCTTCGCGCTTCCGCGGTCAGGCGAATCAGCGGTTGGGTCCCGCTCGCCCGGACGAGTATCCAGCCGTCCTTGAAGCCCACGCGGACGCCGTCGATGGCGCTCACGTCGTCATACTCGTCATGAACACGCTCCGCGATGCGCTCCATTCGGGCTCCTTTCTCCGCGTTTGGGACCTCAACGTTTGCCCGCTTGATTGGATAGGTGTCAATCTCCTCAAGTTGTTCGGCGAGCGGCCCGCGGTCGCTCACCAGCGCCGCGAGCTTGCACGCCGCGAGGGGTCCGTCCGGGCAGAGCGTTTCGTCGGGCCATATCCAGGCGCCGCTCGGCTCGCCGCCGAAGGCAACGCCTTCTTTGACTGCTTCCTCGGCGACGTACACGTCGCCCACCTTCGTCCGCGTCACGCTCGCGCCCACGTCGTCGAGGGCGTCGGCGACGAGGAGACTCGTGTCGACGGGCACGGCTACGCGCTGGCCGTCGCTCGCCTCTTGGAGGGCGAACAACGCGAGCAACACGTCGCCGGGAACGAACTCCCCCTCCCCAGTGACGGCCATCATGCGGTCGGCGTCGCCGTCGTGAGCGATGCCCATCTCGGCCTCGGAGTTCGCAACGACCGTTTGGAGGGTTCCGCAGTTCTCGGCGGTCGGTTCGCTCGGGCGCGCCGGGAACGAGCCGTCCGGGTCGGCGTTCAGGGTTTCTACAGTACATCCCAGTTCTCGCAAGGCTCCCGCCGTCACGCCGCCGGCACCGTTGCCGACGTCGACCACGACTTGTGGGGGGTCGTCGATGCTGACGGCGTCCACGAGGGCGTCGTGGTGGTCCCGGTCGGCGCGCTCGTACGTCTCTTTCTTTCCGACTCGGTCCCACGCGGCGAAATCGTAGTTCTCGCTCTCGATGCGTGCCGTAATCGCCTCGCGTCGCGCCTCGTCGAACGCTTGCCCCGAGGGCGCCCAGAGCTTGAGCCCGTTGTCGGGCGCCGGGTTGTGCGAGGCCGTAATCGAGACGCCCGCGTCGGCCTTTTGCCATTCGACGCTTCGTGCGATGGTCGGCGTTGCGGCGTGCCCGAGATCAACCACGTCGCTTCCCCCTTCGCGGAGCCCCGCGACGAGGGCGTCGCGGAGCATCGCGCCGCTCTCGCGGGGGTCGCGCCCGACGACGACGCGGTCGTACCCCTCCGCGGCCAGCGCCCGTCCGACCGAGAGGGCTGTCCCTGCGGTTACGTCCTCCCCGACCGTTCCCCGGATGCCGCTGGTTCCGAACACGACTGTACGTTTCAAGCGGGGCGTTTAAGCCAGTTCCTCCAGCTTCGAGAGCAACTTTGCGTAGAGCGCCGACGAACACGCCTGTCCCGAGTGCGCGACTAACGAACACCTCGTCGTCGACGATGAGGTCGCCCTCTCCCGGAAGGATGTGTTTGTGGTTCCCGAACATCGGGTTCGTGAACACCGTGTCGCCCTCAGTCCACTCACTGTCGCGCAGCAGTCTAAACAATCCCTCCATTTCCTCAAGGACGTCATCTTTGAACGCTTCGCGGTTAATCCACGAGTGGATGGCGTCGCTCGGCTTCCAGCCAGCGTTGACGAGTGCGGCCCGCACCACCCCATCGGTGTTCATACCGGTCTGGACGTACTGCTCCGCGAGCTTGGACAGTTCCTCGTCCTCTGCCCACTTGATGGCACTCCGCCGCCGCTCCCACACGGGGAGGTCGTCGTTCATCTCCTCCCACTCGCTCCGGTTGGAGATGTTACTGTAGTCTTCCCACCGCATTCCGTCGAATTTGTAGACCGTTATCGGGGGATTCTCATCGTCAGTCCATTGGTGCTTGGAGTCTCCCCACGTTTCTCGCCACGGCTGAACCACTTCGGTGCATCGCCGGTACAGAAGTAGCTCGCAGAGAAACTCGAACGCATCCCCGATGAGTCGATGCCCGTAGCCGTTGTTCTCAACTTCTAACTTCCCCTCGACGTCGGTTCCAGGGTTCGGGTAGGTGGAGTCGATCTCCTGTCTGACCTCGTCAATCTTGATGAAGTCCGTTACACCAGTCGTCATTCGGGGTGCCCGGTACTCGCACCCACACCGGTAAATAAGTGAGCAGAGCCCCAGCCCGATCTATCACTCAGTGTCTGATTTGTAGAAATCAAAACTGCGATGCTTGGGCTATCGGCACAACCTCGGAGGATGGAACTGATGTGTCCCTTCTATTCTCTATACATGACTGCGAAATAGGAGCAGTGTGGCGATTTCGGGCTACCGCCACCAACTCACGACACGGCGTAGACGTGTCCGTAGACATCGCCGGCGAAAATCGCGTCGTCAACGAGCGCAACCGTCCCCCTCGATGGATACTGCTCGACGCCGTAGAGGATCGCGCCAGTGTCACGGTCGAGCGCGACGAGGAACTCACCCTGGCCCACGAAGACGACATCACCGCCGACGCAGACATCGTTCCCCCACCCCGTCGCCACGGGTGCGCGCCAGTGGACCGCGCCGGTCTCGGCGTCGACGGCATGCAGTTGCGTCGCCATCGAGGGCGCCCTGACGTCCACGAACACTGTCGGCGACGAGCGCGTGTCACCGCCGTCAGGGGGCGTCACCGCTGGCGAACTGGCGACGTAGAGTTCCGCCCTCTCGTCGCCGCCACCACCGTCCGGGGTGCTCGTCCAGACATCGCCGGGCCACCGCTCGGTGAGCCGCCACTCGACGGTTCCGTCCGCGAGGTCGATCCGGAGCAGGTCGGTCTGGGTGGCGAGAAAACACGCGTCACCGTGGACCGCTAGCCCGCCGCTAGGATGGATATACTCGGGCAGTTGCAGGCGCCACGCCACCGCCCCAGTTGCGCGATCGAGCGCAAACACGTCGCCGATCACGAACGGCGAGATAACGAGGTCGTCGACGATCGCCGGCGGATGCGCACTGGCGTACTCCGCGTCACCGTTCTCGTTGGTCAACGACTGCTCCGTGATCCCGGACTGGTCGGCGATGTCGAACCGCCAGCGTACGCGACCGGTGCCGGGGTTGTACGCTCGCAGGATGCCTTGCATGGTCCCGAGGCAGACTGTCTCGCCGGCGACGGTGGGGGCGCTAACCGGATTGGACCATCCCGTCTGCAGTTCCGCCTCGGAGATTCGCGCGAACCACTGCTCCTCGCGTGCCTCGAGATCGATGGCTCCGAGCCCTTGACCGTAACTCACGTACAGCGTATCCTCTTGATGGGTTATACCCTCCGTCCCTCCCCTATTAGTTCGAAGCCGCCACATCTCGTCGCCGCTACGGCTGTCGTAGGCGTACAGTTCCGTGTTGCTGTCGCGGACGTAGCAGGCCCCCTCCACGATGACTGGGGAGCCGTTGATAATAAACCTCGACGAGCCGGGATTTGTGGGCACGATCTCGATCTGCGATCGCCACTGCGTCTGTGGGCAGTCTCGTGGCGGGGTCGCGTCAGAGTTGTACGCAGTGAGACGTTCGTCGAAGTAGGTCGTCGGCCAGGCGCCGTCGAGCCCGTTGATGCTGCTTTGCTCGGCGGGGTCGGTGGTTCGCTCGCCGTCAAGCCCACAGTGGACCGTGCCGTACTCGTCTTTGCTGCGCGGGTCCTCGTTATCGAACGTCGGCTCCCCGCAGCCCGCGATCGAGCCGAGCGCCGCTGAAGCGACGCCACAGAGAAGGGCTCGTCGCCGCATCACGACACCGTGGTACTGTGTGCTATGATTCGGACTGTCACAGTCGGACGAAATGACGGGTACTTCATTGAGAGATTGTTTTCGACGCTCGCTTCTTTTACCCGTGGGTACGTTCGTTGACGAAGGGATCGAGGACGTTGTTCGGCAGCCGCGACGAGACGGTACTCGACGATATCTCTACCCCGCCGGCGGTCTCACCGAATACCCGTTCGGGCGTCTTCGGCTGGGTTGTGAGGTAGTTCCCCGCCGAGGAGACACCGGGGAGGATGGCGGCGAGATCATTGGCTCGGCTCTGTATCTGGTTTGCGTACGGCGGGGCCCCTCCGGCGAGTTGGTTGCGAATCCGGAGCAGGTAGGCGCTTTGTGGCATATAGTAGGGTGTGATGCGGAGGCCAGCTTCGAGGTTGAAGAAGACGAACGGCGAATTGAACGCTTGGTTGCGGGTCCACGGGAGGCTGGTGTAAGCTCTTCGCTCTCCCTTTTTAAGATGAAAATGGTGCTGTGGGAACCGACTGGTGTCCCACACCCGACCGTACTGGTTACCGCGTGCATCGACGAAGAAGTCGATGAACGTGTAGATGTTGGGCACTTTGAATAGCGCTGCGAGAAGCGGGGCACAGAACACTGAGTCCGCAGTCGAGAGCAGTGAAGATGCCGTTACCGTTCCGTTCAGGCCGCTGAACCGCCAGCCGAGCACGTCCCTGAGGAAATTGTACATACCCTTTGAGCCGATTATGTTAAGTACTTGTTGTGCTACCCTCGTGTAGCCGCCGAAGATCGTCGAGACTCGGAACGCCTCAACGCCGTTATTGAGTCGAACTTTGGACGTATTGAAATATCGTTTCCGGTAGCCTCCGGTTACCGCCGTGCCATTACCGGTGTCGGTCGTGATAGCCTGTTTCAGATTGTTCGTGGATTCACCTTCGAGAGTGGAGGACTGGCTACTGCCGCTGAACGAGCTGACACGAGACGCGCTCGCGTCGATAGTGGTGCTGTCGGTCGCGACGGCGCTAACTGTCATTGTGTTCAGCAACCGGTATGCCCTGCCCGTGTAGGTCGGTCGTTCTTCGTACTTGCTTGACAGACCCGTCGTCGAGCCGCCGGACGTGCTATGTTGTCCGGCATCCACCATATCGCCGGTGAGCCAGTTGTCGTACAGCTTCGTCGAGCGAATCCGGAGCAGATTGAACGTCTGTCCGAGGAAGGTGGTATCAAAGTCGATATTCGCGTCAGGAGTGAAATACGGAATGGCACTGTTGTATTCGTCTCCAGCTCGAAGCCAGGATGCAACGTTCGTCCCGCCGGTGTACGTCGAGTTCTCGCTGGCACCCGGAATCGAGGAGACTGCTTGCAGACGGCCAGTGTACGTCGTCGCCATCACCAATCACCTCCAGTCTTGTAGGTCTCGCCTTGGATCGTGTATTCGATTCTTTGTGGAGCGAGGATCTCGTACTCGTAGGAAACGGATGTGCCGTCGGCGAACTCAATGCGGCCCTGCTCATAACCTTCGGAGCGCTCTTCGGCAACGAACTCTTCGATTATCCCGCGCTCGAGCGTGAGGTCTCGAATGGCGTTTCGTGAGCCCACGTTGCCGATCACAGCTGGATCGTCGCTCGCACGGATTCCGTCTAGGAACACGAAACCGCGAATCGGGTCCCCATCTTTTCCATTGCTCTGCTGATTGCGATCGGTGGAGAGCTCGATCGAGAGCCGCTCCGCGCGCTCTCGGGTCGATTCTGCGAGCTCAGTCATATCCCACTAGACGCGGCTTCTGAGGGCGTTGACGAGTGTGTGTTCCTGTGATCGATGAACACCACTCCCAGGGGCCTGAAGTTGGACCTCAACGGTAACTTCCTCGGCGTCTCCGACGGCTGGTAGTATGTCGGCGACGAGGTATGGCCGTGCCTTGAGATCGACCGCTTCGATCCGATCACGGTTTTCGAGCCGCGGCTTTGCTGCTTGGCCAATTGCGACGCCTAATGCCGACGAGCCGAGAGTAACAGCCGAAGGAACCTCCGCGGCCGGTGTCTGGAACAGCTCGTGATTACCGTTGATCGACCAACCGTCGAACCCATCCTCGAAGTCACCGAGCACGCCGTCGTCGCTGGCGTCGCTCGTCTCGCTCGTACCCGGGACGGCTGCAGCCCCACTACTGGCCATCGCAGCACCACCGAGTAGGGCACCGATTGACGTGAGTACCTCTCGGCGGGCGGTCTCAGGATTCGTCCAGCCGTCGACACACTTCTGGAGGTCTGATCGTTGATCATCATCCGAGGCCGTGAACTCGCGCGACGTTTTCTGTAAGGGTTCGTCGGTAGCCTTTGGTTCTGTTCTCCCTGTCTGCCGATCATCATTGGTATTTGAATCCATAGGTTACTCACCCGAGATTTATTAATCATAGATGTATAGTAAAACTAGTTGTCGGAGTGAAAGTGAATCCATCATGATTATAAACGCAGTCCGTTATTAAAACTCTCTAGCGGTCGTGCGGGTCCGTACAACGGCGCGTTTATGTTACGTTGGTCGTAGGTGGCTAGGAGAGTACCTTTATTTGATGTCAGCGGGACCAAAATTCTAGTTAGCACTGCTCAGCTCTAACTGCTTCGCTTGGAATATGTCCAAAAAATATTGTTTTGACGGATTAAACTAATGCATCGACCTATTGTCACGGAGCTGATAGTATTAGATCTCGGACTCCGACCAGTCATACAATTATAAATATCTATCATGACGTATACTTGTCATTATGCCTGACACATAGGCGGGTTTAGTGTACTAATTGAATGCTCCTCCTGCGAACACTATTTAAAAATCATCTCCCAACGGTGAGACGAATGTCGTACCGAAGCGTAAACAGTCGCACCCCAAGCAACTCAACGCGGTGAACTGCTTTGATTCCCCCACTCTCATCATCAGGTTCCACGACCAGCGTCTCGTTCAGTGGCAGTCGCACGCCAACCCCGCTGACCAGTAGATAGAGCCCGGCATCGTCACCGTTAGCAGCTTTGGGGAAAGAGGAGAGAACGAGTGCTTCACCGTCAGCTCCGCCATTTTCGACACGGAGGATACCGGTCAAGTTGCTCCCCGGGAGCGGAAACGTGACCCGCAAGTACGACCGGCCGATACCAATGTATCGGTCATAAATACCAACGTAGGTCATACTGTCGGCCCCGGTGGCTCGATCGACGTTCGATCGGATCCACGCCCGATCACCTGTCTGGGCATCTCCACTGGTCACAGCCACGACACGACCAGACAGTACGCGGTTACCGTCGGCAGCAACGAGTGGTACCGACAGCTGTCCGACCCGAGTTGCGACTGGGCGGTACAAGACTGCGAGTTGACGCCACGGCGTCGCCCAGTCCGGTGAAACAGCCAGTTCGTACTCGCCGGATCGCTCGAAGAATCGCCGGACAGAAGCGGCGACTATGGACGGATCGAACTGATCGGACTGATACGCGTTGACCTCGTCCATCATCCCCGAGACGGTGGCGTTGCCGGTCAGTCCCCGGCGGTCGAGAAAATCCTCGCCCACGGACCAGCCACCGGTAAGGCGACTGATCGGGATTCCGGGCGATCGAGCCCGTGATTCCGGGATGGCGAGTCGCCAGCCGACGAGCGCGGGCACCGCAAACCCGTACGCGTTCAGTTGGCCGTGGTAGGTGACCATCGTCCCGAACGACTGTGGCCCGATACCGAGGTACGTGCCGCCTGTCGCCCGTGCGAACCCATATATGACGGCAAACCCCATCGAGATGGTAACCGCGAGCGAAGCGCCGCCGAGGAGTACTCGCTGGGACCACCTCGAAAGCCGTGGAAGCACGCCGACGATAACCACCACCGAGAACAGTGCGACGGCAGTCGTGAAAAACGCGACTGCGATGAACTCGATCGTCGCCGCCAGCGGCAACTCCAGTGCGACGGCAGTGATACCGGTCCCGATAATCCCCGGGCCCACTACGATGATGGCAGTCGTCCACCGAAAAATGGACGCAAACCGCCCGTCGGGATGGTATCGACCGGCCATCCCTGCGAGGATAGGCAGGACGGATCCAGCGTAGTGGAAATGGACGATGGTGAGCGTGACGAATATCGGCTCGAAGACCAGAGACACCCCAGCACGATCGAACAGCAGCGCCGCGCCACCGACTACGATGTAGAGTAGGCCGGCGTCCACCGACACCTCTTCGATCGGCCACGGTCCTCGCTGAAGGAGTCGCCACCCCCCGAAGCCGGCGACGGTCACCGTCGTGGCCGCCCAGGGGAGCGCCGTCAGAACTGCCGCAGTCCCTGGCGTCATTATGAGCGAGAAGAGGCCGAGAAGCGCCGTTATCGGCTGTCCAACGACGGCGATCCGGTACCACCTCGACCGCGTTCCGTCCCGCCGGGGCGTGTCCGCGAGGCGGATGGCCAGCGGAACCAACACGAGCATCGCCAATGCGATGACGTTCTGAATCGGGCCGAACAGGTTCACAACGACGAGGAGAAGCCATCCGACGGCGCCCAGCACCGCGCTCACGTCGGCAAACGCAGGGAGCGATTCCCATCGAGGCTGCCTGTCGCTGGCACCGACGGTCATCGAGTAACACCCATGTCCGCGGGGGCGTCTTCGGACTGGAGCCCCGGGGAGTCCTCGTACTCGACGATGAACCACCCGTCGTACCCGAACACGAATCCGACGAGTGGGTTCGATATCTCCACCGAAATCTCGAACTGATCGCGGTCATTGTCGTATCGTTCAGTCACGTTCACGTCTGCACGGAGCGGTCGCGGGATCGGAAGGGATCGGTGTCTGTAGACGACCCACTGGTCGCCCGTCTCGATGTGAAGCGCCCCAGTCGATGTCGCTGTCAGTCGGAGCTCCGTACGGAGCGTCCGGTGGGTTCCCAGCGCGTCGACGATGCAATCGCGTGCCTCGTCGTACCGCATGTACGCGTCGAACTGGCGGCCCGGCCCCACGTCGAACCACCGAAGGTACGCGAGCGACTCGACGCCGTTCTCCTCGAACGGAACCGTTCGCACCTGGAAGGGAACGTCCGTTCCGCTCTCGGGGAACAGCAGGTTTCGGCCGGTGCCGGCCCACAGCACCGGGAGCGCGAGCCGGTTCCGTTCGATCGAGCGCATCCGGCCCCGCCCCACACATCGTCGGTTATCGGTGCTCGCCAGCGCGTACCGCTCCTGGATCGCCGGATGCAAGTCCGCGTACGCCGACCCGAGAGCACGCTCGAACACGCTGTTCATCCGTCTGGCGGGGTCCGCAGACAGTTCGCGGCCGTCGGGACCCGACCCGCCAGGCGACCAGCGGCCACACCGAGCGCAACCATCCCGATAGTCGTGACGACCGGATTGTACGGCCCGAGCGCGACCGAGGGGTCCGAGAGCACTGCCCCGGCGGTGAGCGCGACCGGTGCTACCCCACCGAGATACGCGAGCCACGCCGAACGCCACCGCCAAAGCAAGGCGACACCGAACGCGACCTCGAAGAGACCGAGTACGGCCACCGCTTCGGCTGCGATCGACTCCAACCCGAGTTCGACGAAGGGCGCACGTTCTGCGGGGTGTGAGACGAGCAACTTGGGAACCAATCCCTGATAGATCCAGATGAGCGCCAGTCCGATCCGCGTGACAGCGTGGGTGAGTAACATCCGATAACTCGTCCCTGGGGACGTTCCCTCCTCAACCCAGCGGGCCAGCACGTCGAAGCTGAGTGCGGTCGCCCACCCAAGGAGCGGGCGAAAAATGGCTCTGTCGATCACCCGGCCCAGTCGTCCCCACCGCGTGTCGTAGTTGTACTCGGTGAGAAAGCGTAGGCCGTCGTCTGTCTCGACGTATCGCCAGAACCCGCGGCCTTCGCTGATGAGGGAGATCGGGTCCCCGCTCTCGAAGGAGAGGACCGATGTCGTCTCCTCGCCGTCTTCGTTGGTAGCGACGGACGTCCCCGTTCCCTCGATGCCGACTCCGAACCCGATCCGAGTCGCGTACGTGAACCGCTGCGGTTCACCCTCCTCGCGAGGGAGGTACTCGATGTCCGAGAAACGCAGGTCCCATCGCTCGTGCTCCGTTGGATCTTGGGTTTGTTCCCAAACACTATCGAGCGGCCCGTCGATGAGTCGTTCGACGTAGATCGCATCTCGATTCATTTCTGAGCCCTGAACGCACGGTAAGGTAATATGTCAGCGAGAATCATGTGTTTTCTTATTTTGGTGGTTATATAAATCTGAGGGGACAGTGAACAAATATCTAAAAATTAAGACATCATGTGCTGCTTAAAATCTCAGTAAAAAGGACGACAATCGATGCTAGAGACCGTAGTGTTTCGGTAAGCTGATTCCATGCGAAGCTGAACAATCTGAGCCAGTCGTCGGCAGTTGCTGCGTTGGCGTTGCTGAAGTATTTCAGAAACAGAAAGCTCGATTTTTTATTTTTCTAACGACATGTTCAACAGCATTCCGACTTCCATGTTTCTCGTATCTGAAATCGATGCCGTGGCGCTGACAGGCATCTTGTAACGAGTGCGAGCTATCGACGAGAAACACGGCTACGGAGACGGTGTGTTTCGCGGAAAGTTCGGTGAGACACAAATGCGCGAGAACCTCCGTTGTCGTCAGTTCAAGCTTCGTGTGTAGCAATTTGTTTGTTTTGGGATCGACAGCAGCATACAGTCAATAGTACTCATCGTTCAGTTGAATCACCGGCCTGTCAATCCAACGTGATCCGGACATCGACCGGCTTCGGACTGTATATTGGCTTTGTGAACCCAATTATGGATGGTGTATTGAGAGCGTTCGACATCGAATACCTCAAAGACAAATACAGTATTCGAGAGTGAGAGTCCAGCAAGATGCAGCTGAATACTGAGCTTCATCAGAAACTCCGGTGCCGCTTCTCGTTCAACAAACTCTAAGATGATTTCGTCTAACTATCCGCTGAGGAGGTCTTTTTGACATGGAGCACTCGTAAAACGAACCCCCTAATCCTTTATTCTTATTTGAACCCCGCGGTATCCGGGGAGCAAACACTGAAATCTCTGGCCAAAAATAAAAGATATGACTATTACGGCCAGACTGAACTACGCAAGTTAGACATTTAGTTACTTCTGTAACACCGATGCAATCGAGACGTGATGTCGGAGACGCTGGATCCACTATCAGACCGTGCGTGCCGGATGACCCACGCCTATAAAACCGGAATTGAGCTCAGAGAAACGCTGCGAGATGGAGCGTGCCTCCGATCGGCGGCCAGTGAGGTCACGCTCTATACAGACCAACTTGAGGACGGCTACCCGGAGTGGCACCCGGCACCCGATTCGTTCCGGGGAATGCTCCGGCTGTTCATCTATCGGGAGCTGACCGGCGACAGTTACCGAACGCTCGAAACGTATCAGGAACTGGCCGAGCCGTTCGGACTGGATCATGTCCCCGACGAGGCCGTGCTCTCGCGAACGTGGCGTAATCGCTTCGACGACGCCGTCCGCGAGTACGTGACCGTCGCCGCACACTATGTGGTCAAAGAGATCCACGATTATGGCCCCGCCATCTCTGCGGTACGCCCGAAAGAGGAAGTCACTGACTCGAAGCCGGAGTCGGTTGAAAACGATGAGCAGGACGAGTCTGGGGGCATTGAGTTCTCGGACGAGCAGATACGTCGAACAACACGCCTCGCACGGGACCACGGTTTCGATGGATTCGACTCTGGCCGAGCGCAGAACGCCTCCTACGAGGATACGCAGTTCTTCGAGCTACAGACGTTCATGGGGATGGTGGGCTGCGGGACCGCTCAGGGGGCTGCTCGCTTCCAGTTCCGGCGTGGGGATGACTACGGTCCACACGGGGACACCCATTTGCGAGCGGTCAAGCAGTTCGAACCGGAGGCACTCATCGAGGGCTTCGATGTAGCCTGCGACCGACTGCTCTCGGCAATCGGATCGGAGGCCTCGTTTCGCCGGCCGGTGACCGCAGCTATCGACATCACCACGATCCCCTACTACGGCGACGTTGAGGGCATGTCGATGGTCAGCGGGGTGCCCGGTGAGCACGAACGGGCATTCAAGTTCGCGACGTTGTCGATTATCGGAGAGAACATTCCGCTGGTCCTAGCTATCGAGCCGATTCGTGAGAGCTCTCATTGGGACGAGAATCAGTCGAATCAGGTCCATCGTGTCATCCGGCGGTTGGTGAGTCGCGCGAAGGAACACGTCCCCATCGAGACGGTGCTCTGTGATCGTGAGTTCGACTCGATGCGGGTGTTCCAGACGCTCCAGAATTACGATATCAACTACCTCATCCCGAAACGCATCACCAGCACCGAGCGCGAGGCTATCGACCAGATGGACGCGGATGGGCAGGAGGTTGCGGTCGAGACGGCTTCAGTGAACGTCGAGTCGGGCTCGCACGAGCTACGGTTTCTGTACGTCCCGTCCACAAGCGGTGAGGGTACGGCCGTGTTCGCGACGAATCTCAGAGTCGGGGCGGATGAGGCCGAAACGTTCTGCCGGCGCTACAGCCGCCGCTGGCAGATTGAAAACGAGTACAAGTCCATCAAGCACGACTTCCTCGCGAACACCTCCTCGAAGGACTACCGCGTCAGGCTGTTCTACTTCGTGTTTGCGGTGCTGCTGTACAACATTTGGCGGCTCACCGACTTCCTACTGAAAGCGGGTGTCGATGGAGAGATGGACTATACGCCCGTGTTGACCGCCGGTGAGTGTGTCGAGCTCGTTGCCTCGGCGCTGATCCCGCCCGACTGAACGCTCGGACACTCGAACGCCCGCCGCGGCTGAGTGGCAATGCTGTCCAGAATCGCCAATTTCCGAGCAATTGTTGATGCACGCTCGGAAGGAGAGTCCAATCAGTGCTGATCCCGATCACTAACCACGCGAAATTGCACCGAGTGGTCGGCGATTCAACCCAGAACTAGCCCATCCTCCGAAACTCTGGGCTATCGGGCCAGCTCGAAAATAGTATAGCAATATATAATTTATACATTTCTCAAACCGCTATTACGGCGGTCTTAGAGGACTTACCTGTCGTATTGAGTCATCTCGGAGTATCACGCGACCACTTACGTTTAGCGTGATAAACGTGAACAGATTCAAGGAGGTGGCCGCCGTCTGCCACAGCGACTACGATGATACCGCCGAACACCCAGGGTACACGCCCTCAGGACGCCCCTGCAGATTCAGCCGAGGCCTCGCGGGGCTTCCTGTTCGTTACTGGGGCCCCGGATCGGCACCTCGACTCCCTGACCGCAGAGGACGGTGACGCCCGATGACTCCTGATGAGGGGCACACGGCGACGGCGTCGGAAGCAGCGACCGTCTCCGTCCTCGACGTCCTGGAGGATTACCTCACGGACAAGGGAAAAGGGCGAGACGGTGAGAGCGGACAGTATCGACGACACGCCGACCGCGAGGTGAACCGATTCGTCGAGTTTCTCGTCGGCGACCGACCGACATCTTCGGTGGTCTTTGAAGAACTGACCGTGGAGGCGCTTCGTGAGTACGCTCGGTATCTCTCCCGCCAGGGGTGGACGGAAGGGACGGTTCAGAACTACTACGCGCACGTCTCCGGGTTCTGTGGGTGGGCGGCTCGCGAGGGCTACCTCTCGGGGAATCCCGCCCAGCGGCGCCGTGCGAAAGAGCCACTCCCCGAGGATACAGGCCGAAAGAGCGGCGAGCAGCAGGCGTGGTCGACCGAACAGCGCGACCAACTTCTCTCACACGTAGACGAGCACGCGCACGAGGCGGTTGACGACGTCGCGACCGACCGGCAGGCCGCGCTCAAGGCCTGTCGCGATCGCGCACTTGTCTACGTGCTCTGTTTCACCGGCGTACGCGGCGCGGAGATACTGGCCGACGACGGCGATGACCGGCGGGGACGCGACGGCCTGCGCTGGGCGGACGTCTCCCTCGAGACCAATAGCATCCAAGTCCTCGGGAAGAGTGGTAAATGGGACGACAGACCGCTCCCCGAGCCCGCCGTTCCTTCCTTAGAGCGTGTCCGAAGCGTCCTTGAACCGTCGAATGACGACTGGCCGGTGTTCACAACGCTCGATTACCCAACGCTCCTGGAGGCGTTCACACAGGCGATGACAGCACGAGGCTACGACCCAAGCGAGGTCGAGGCGATCCGTCACGAGAAGGTCACGGAGGGTGAGGCATCCCTCATCGAACTTCCAGCCGAGTACGACGTCGCGCCGCCGGCGTTGACGACTCACGGCGCTCGAACGATCCTGAAGCGTCTCACGGACGAGGCGGGTATCGACCTTGACGACAAACACGGGTATCTTGCACCTCACGGGGCACGTCGTGGAGTGGGCGAGGTCCTTGTTCGGGCGTACGGCCACGCTGAGGCGGCTCGATACCTCGACAACTCCGAGGAGATCGTTCGAGAACACTACTCCCATATTGAAGCCGGAGAGCTGGCTGACCGCGCTGAAGCCGCATTCGCTGAACACGACCAGGGCAACCAGGGCGATCGCACCACCGATAGCGAGTAAGTTCTCCCCATTCATCCGTGTGCCCCGATTGGTAGTGGGAACAGCGGCCAGTAGAACAGCTGAATCGCGGTATCTGGGTTTGTGTCCAAGTGCCGGTGACTTCCGAACTACGATGTCCCGACCGCTTCAGCTCAGGTGGTCGATCTGCGAAGACAGATACTCTTGAAGGGCGGTGACCGTTTCTTCTGAGACAGCTGAGGCCCCGAAATCACTCCGAAATCCGTGCTTGAGTTCGTCGCTCTCCAAGATCTCCAGTCCACGCTCAAGTTGCTCCCGTAGTGCATCGTCGTCCCCTCGCAGCAGGTGGGGCGTGACAGCGTCGAGATCAATCTCTTCTGCGACTGCCAGGACGTCCCGAAGGTCTGTCTCACGGCCGCTGTGGAGCTTTGCCGCGACGAGGACCGCCCCATCGATGACTCTGGCTGTCGTCGTTACTGTCCCCCCGCTCACCTCCTGCTGGTGGCTGTGGTCGTACAGGTAGTCGAACGACCACTGTGCCTCCGTCTGGCGACACCCAAGGCCGTTCACCAGGAGATCGAAGCCGATCGGCTGCTGCGGTGTGAGCCGCTTCTCGTACTCGATTACTTCGGTGTCGTAGAACCATTCCTTTGCGTGGCTGTCCGTTTCCTCGAAGTCCTGCTGTTCGAGGAACTTGACGAATTCAGCCTTGGAGTCTGGTGCGACGACGATATCGAGGTCCGTAGAGAAACGCGCGTTGAACGCTGAGACAGCATATCCGCCAACGAGAACGTACTCGTGGCCCTCTTGGGTGAGCTCCTCAAGCAGTTCGATGAGTGCGTCACTCCGGTTGTTGAAGCTCATGTCTGCGCCCGTTCCGTCTCCCGGTAGCTAACGCCGATGTCGAGGTCGTCGTACATCCGGTCGAGCATCGCCAGCGCCGACTGGAACTGGGCGTAGTTTTCGCGCATGTACTCGATCGCCTCGGTTCTCGGGATCACTGGGTACCCCTCGACCTGTTCGATGTCGAGTGAGGGGTGTGGTTCGAGGACGATCTGCAGCGGTCCGTCTAGGTTGTCTCGGGGCTGTCGTTCGAATGCGGTGGGAAGGCCGAACGACTCGAAAAACGCCTCCCAGGCGTCGACGTCCTGCTCACGAACGGCTAGGAACAGCGGATAGTCGTCGGGCTCGCGACCGACTTGGTAGCCGCCCTGGGTCCACACGTAGACGGCGTCGATCCGCGTGAACGCGAACGGCCAGTCACCGAACTGTGGGATGACGTAGGCCTCCTCGATGGAGGGTGGACTGACGCCAGCGCTGGTAGCGACGAGGTCGCGGGCTGCGTCGCGTACGCGCTCGTCAACGACAGTGAGACCGTCATCGTAGGAAACGTAGCCTGCCTCTTCGAGCCGGTTGACGGCTTGTCTCACCGTCTCGTACGGCGTGTGGAGATGTTGAGCGACGCGGCGGATAGAGTCACCACTCTCGATGGCGAGGATGGCCTGTGCCGCTGTGTCATCGAGAACCTCGTACATCTGGTAGTTACCAATAATCCGGTAACAGTTAAAAGCCTTACTCAAATGGCCATGATGTCACGATCTTTCCGTCCGTATTGAGGTAGACCTGATCCCTGCCGAACTACCTAGGACGAGTATAACGAACGAAACGAGCAAAACGAACAGAATGAGCTAGACGAATGTGTTGAGCGAGTTCTGAGGAACGAACTGGTTGAGGATGACCCGGCAGCCCTATCATCGATGAGAAAAAACGAGAGAAACGAATATAATGAATGGAACGAATTCATTTCTAGAAACGAGTGTGTTTACTTCACCGAGTGTAACGAATGGGTGGTTTTAACATCGTAGTAATCCTCTCACCGAGTGAAACATCCGCACCGAACTAAACGAGCAGAACGGCTAAAACGAACGAAACGAACACAACGAGACGAACGAAGACAATGAGCGACACCACTACTGCACGAATCACCGTGGCGAATCAGAAGGGAGGCGCGGGGAAGACAACCGACGTCATTCATACTGGCGGCGCACTCGCCGCCCGGGGCCACGACGTTCTCCTAGTCGATATCGACTATCACGGAGGGCTCACCTGCTCGCTTGGCTACAACGATCTGTACTACAACACCGACCGCACAACGCTGTTCGATGTCCTTGACTTCGACCAGATGGAATCGGTGAACGACATCATCGTTGAGCACGAGGAGTTCGACATCGTCCCCGCGAGCGAAAAACTCGCGAACAACAAGAACATCCAGACGTTGCTCGAGGCGCCGAAGAGTCGTGAGCGACTGGAGATGACGCTTGACGAGCTCGATAAGGACTACGACTACATTATCGTCGACACGCCGCCGTCCCTGAACGTCCTTACCGATAATGCCCTCGTCGCGACTGGCAATGTCGTGATCCCTGTCATTCCCGAGAAACTCAACGCCAACAGCCTCCAGATTTTCGCGAAGCAGCTGAGCTCCCTTGAACCGGCGTATGGAGACATCAATCGGCTCGCGATTGTCTGTAATCGGGTCGAACAGAATGGTGAACACCGCGACACTATCGAGGAAATCAAATCGGCGTACTCTCTGCCGGTGTTCGAGATCCCAAAGCGGACCGATCTCTCCCAGTCGATTGGCGAAGGGGTTTCTATCTTTGGCTTCGGTAAGGAAAACAAGCGCGTTGAGGACGCACGCGACCTGTTCAACGAGATCGCCGACCTGTTCGACGAGACGTTTGAGAAGACCGCGCCTGAGGAGGTGGAAGCATGAGCGATGGATGGGGCGATGCATCCGGCATCGAGGGCAACTATGAAGACGGAGACGATGAAGCTACTTCCGACGAAACAGGTGAGGCGGGTGACGCGGTCGGAACCGACTCATCGACCGAAACGACTGACTCTCGTTCAACGAGCGAAACGAACGAAACGAGCAAAACGAAGACAAATATCAAGGACGAGTGGAACGGGCGGACCATATACATCCCCGATGATGTCCTTGACGAGATGGAGGATACCTACCTCGAGTCTCAGCTAAAGCTCCGAAAGTCGGGCCAGAGTGAGTTCAAGAAGAATCGTCACTTCTACCCGCTACTCGTGCAGTTCGGTATTGAGGCCCTCTCTGAGGCGGATGCTAAGGAAATCCAGGCTCGGCTTTCGGAGCTTTCCGGCGAGTGAACCCGGACACCACGCACAATCCAGTCGCGTGCACTGGTGGAATAGATATAAATCAGTATTCGATATAGAACTAATGGCCTCAATCTATATTAGGGCATAGTTCAAACGATGTTGTATAACCGAAGACGGATCGGACTCCGAGGGCCTGATGGAACGCCAGACCACGGGCGAAGACCGTGTTCGGATGACTGCCCGGCAGCTGTCGGAGCCGCGGACGGCCAACTGGATTGCCTCCGAAGCGGGCTGGTCACACGAACCTACCAAGCGCGTCCTCGAACGGCTCGTCGACGATGGGATTCTCCATCGTGACGAGAGCGGCACTCACACGACGTACTACCCTGATTATCGCCGCCAAGCGATGCAGGAGGCGATGCGTCTTCGAGACAGCGGGCACACTGTCGAGGAACTCACGGACCGTCTCGCCGATATGAAGACGCAGATCCGCGACTGGGAGGACGAATTCGACGTCGAGTCGTCGAACCAACTTCGCGGGACGCTCGCCGAACCTCTCGATGCTGACGAAGAGGACCGGCGCCGTGATATTGCACACGAGTGGGAGCATCTCCAACGGCGCATCGAGATTGTCGGCTTCGCCATCCGCGAGTGGGACTTCCTCACACCACCAGCTGAACGTACCGAGGCCAGTCGCTGACCCACGCGGAGGTATCCTCGCGTTTCAGCGCATGGGGGTGTCTAGGATGCCTTTCTCCGCTAACACATCGACGTGACTGCGTAGGTATATTTACGTGAGATCCGATACCAATATAAGATTTTTATACTACTGGTCCGTGATACGGTACATGGGACGTGAGGCGGAAGAAGCTGGCTCAGAAGGGACATCCATTTCGCTTTCGATACCTCCGCTAGACCCGGATCTATTCAAACACAAGGCGACAAGTGATGTCCTTCTATTTTTAACCAACCATCGGTTCAGTGAGTTTTCGCTGCGAGAACTCGCCGCGCACATCGGTCATTCACACCAATCTGTCCGACGAGCAGTGAATGTTCTCAGCGCGAATGCCTTGATCATCGAGTCTTCCGAAAGCAACCGGCGACTCGTCCAGATCAACAGACAGCGCCTGTCCATCCCGGATGATCCGATCCTCCGGATTCCTCAATCAGAGTATCACCAGCCAGTCAAAACTGCGGTCTCGAAGCTCCGAGAGAATCTCAGTGACGTTGTGGGTATCCTTCTCTATGGGAGTGTGGCCCGGGGTGAGGCTGACCGACGGAGTGATATCGATCTCTGGGTACTGACTCGTTCCGGGCGAGCTGAGAACCAACGAGAAGCGAATGCTATCGCACGTGACCTCGAAGACATGGAGTTCGATGGTGACCGATACGCCTACGATATCGATGTCGAAGCCGTCCCAGCGATCTCAGCCTATACTGATGACATTCGGGAAATCATCGTCTCGGGGATCCCAGTCTACAAAACGAACGACTTCGAAACCGTCGAAAACCTCCTTTTGGAGGAAGGGGACACCGATGAGTAACGGGTCGGATCCGATCTCCGTGCTCGATGCACTCGACCGCACACAGGATGCCTTCGAGATGGTGGGACGCGGTCGGACAGCGTTCGAGGACGGGATCAGTGCTGATGAAGACTGGAAGACACAGCTGACGAAAGCGTGTCGCCTCCTTGAAGTCGTTGACACCCTCCAAGCACAGGACGGGTATTATACGGCTGTCATTGAGGTCTGTTTCGGCGCTATCGAACGGTCGATCGAGGCGTACGCGCTCGCGATGACGAACGATACGCTTCAGGACTTTCAGGACCACCAGTTCAGCTATGAGCGTGCCCACCAGATCGGGCTATTTGAGCAGGAGACCGCAGAGGCGATGAAGGGCCTCTACAGCGAGAACCGGACAGAGAGCTATTACGGTGGCGGGCGTCCAACTGAAGAACAAGCAGAAGCAATGACCGACCTTGCCAGCGCCGTCCATCAGTTCGCAGTGAGCCAGATCCGGGAAGGCGGCGTCTGTTTGTGTGGCTGACTACGTTTCCCACTCCACAAGACTATAGACCGGAATCGTCCCCGACAACGTCGACCGGGAGCCGACCTTCGACGATCTCGACGAACGCGTATTCCGGGAGTACGCCCGGCATTTCGGTAGAGATCGGGGACTCAAGCAGAACACGGTACAAACCTATTACCGCTATATCTCTGCGTGGTGCGGGTGGTGTGTCAACGAAGGGTATCTCGAGGCGCACTTCGCGCAGCGGGCGAGCGCGATGGCGCCGCTGCCGGAAGACGACGGCCGCAAGCCCGGCGAACAGCAGGCCTGGACGCCCGAGCAGCGCCACGCATTCAATCGTACACTCGCCACCCAATTACCATAGCTAAGTTAGTTTCTAGAGGTAACTATTATAGTCTCCCCGGGTCTTCCCTCTCCCATGACGGATACAGACAGCGCTACCGACGCAGCTGGGGAGCTCGAAGTATGGTGTGCCGGCGAGGAGTGGTGTCCCGTCACGACGACATCGTCACTCATCGGCAAGAAGTGGCACCCTGTCATCATCCATCGATTACTCGATAACGGCCCCTGTGGGTTCAACGAGCTCAAGAACGCCGTCGACGGGATTTCGAGCAAGGTCCTTTCAGACAGCCTGGACGACCTCGTCGAGAACAAACTCGTCGAACGACGCGTCTTAAGTGAGAAGCCCGTTCGCGTGGAGTACTCGCTTACTGAACACGGAGAGTCGCTGAAACCAGTCATTTTCGCGATGCGCGATTGGGGGTTGGAACACCTCTCGAAACCGTCCGAAGACCAATAGCCACCTACCCCCGAACCCGCTATGCTTTCTGTTTCGACGGATATCATCGTCCTCGCTGCACTCGTCGTGTTCGCCGGTGGCGTCGTGAAGGGGACCGTCGGGTTCGGGTACGCCATCACGAGCACGGCCTTGCTCGCGGTTCTTCTCTCGCCGGCCACCGCTGTGACGGTGATGATCCTGCCGATGCTCGTGACGAACCTCACGTTGCTTCGGGAACTCGACCGCGAGAAGTTCCGGTCCTGTCTGGTTCGCTTCTGGCCGTACGTCGGTGCCGCGATGGCGGGCACCGTCGTCGGTATGCTCCTCCTCGAATCCGTACCGACCGCCGTCCTCACCGTCGGGCTTGGTGCGTTCACGCTACTCTACGTGCTCGTCAAGCAACCGTGGATCCAGCTCCCTGGCGAGCAAGCCGTCGCGGACTACTGTTTCACGACGGGCACAGTCGCGAAGGTCGGCCTCGGCCTCGTGTCGGGAGTGGTCTTCGGGCTCTCGAACGTCGCCGTTCAGGTCGTTGCGTATCTGGATAGCCTCTCGCTCGACCGCTCGACGTTCGTCGGTGTCCTCGCGATGATTCTCGTCGGCGTGTCGAGTCTCCGCGTCGGGTTGGCGTGGCAGTTCGGCCTGTACGGCTCCGGGGACCTCCTGCTCTATTCGCTTCTCGCCTCCGCCCCCGGAATCGTTGGTGTCGCCGTCGGTAAGCGGATCCGAACGTGGGCGCCCGAATCGTACCAACAGGCTGGCGTTCTGGTTCTGTTGACGAGTATCGGTGTGCGGCTTCTCTCGAAGGGACTGTAGCCGTAGGAAACGTCGGGTCTCCTCTACGTAACTCGGTGAGCGGCTGGTTCGCTAACACTCATATACTGACTCTGTGAACTATTCGATATGTTACAGCCAGGTGTAACTGCCCCCGATTTCACGCTTCCGGGCACGAGCGCAGACGAGTCCGACGAACAGGTCTCCCAGTACCGACTCGCGGACTCGCTCGACGCGGGGCCGGTACTGCTCAACTTCTACCTCTTCGATTTCCACCCTGCCTGTACGGAGAATATGTGCGACCTCCACGACCTTGCGTGGTTCGACCTTGACGACTCAGTGACCGTGTTCGGCATATCGACCGACCGGTCGTTCAGCCATCAGGCCTTCGCAGACGAAGAACAGCTGTCCGTCGCGTTGCTCTCCGACAGCGACGGGAGTGTCGCGGAGTCCTACGACGTCCTCTTCGAGGAATTCCAAAGCCACAAGCGGATCGCCAAGCGCTCGGTGTTCCTCGTCGATACCGACGGAACGATACGGTACGCCTGGGCAACCGACGACCCCTCCGAACAGCCCAACTGGCAGGACGTCAAGGAAGCCCTCGACAGCATACGTGAGCGGCCACCGACAACCGAGTGAGGAGTCGCTTTTCGACACGCTGGTTCACTCCGGGGACCACTCGCAGGCGTCACCGTACGTCAGTTCGTTCTCATCGATGAAGGCCGCCAAGCAGGCGTAGTTACAGAAGTAACTCGGCGAACCACAGTCGTCAGTACAGTCACGGACACAGACCGGGTCGTGATCGAATATCAGCGAGCCACAGTACGCACACGTCTCGTCCGAATCCGGCGTCTCGATGGTCGTCGACATACGCTCGCGTTACTCGGGACGAGGGAAAACGTTTCGCCGGGTTGGTATCCTAAGTACGTGGTTACCTCCCGCACACTCGAACAGTTACGTCCCTCCGGAGCGACACTCCTGGTATGACCGATCCGTTCGTCGTCGTCGGCGGGGACGCCGCGGGATTGAGCGCGGCGAGTAAACTGAAACGCGAAGACCCGGATAGGGAAGTCGTCGTCTTCGAGAAGGGGAACTGGGTGTCCTACGCCCACTGCGGGATGCCCTACTACGTGAAAGGCGAAGTTGACTCCCTGACGGACCTCCTCTCGCTCACGCCCGAGGACATCGTCGAGCGGGACATCCGCCTGCGCCGCAGACACGAAGTCGTCGACGTGGATCCGGAGGGCCGAACCGTCACCGTCGAGGGGCCCTCGGAGCGCTTCGAGCAACCCTATGGGGACCTCCTCGTCGCCACGGGAGCACACGCCGTCACCGAGCCGATAGACGGCGCCGACCTGGAGAACGTGTTCACGATGCACAGTATGGACACGGCGGGAACGCTCCGTGCGTATCTCACACCGCCGGGTGACTCAGTACCCGACATTGACACCGAATTTCTGGACGCCGAGCGAGTTGAGGCGTACGCCGGGATGGAACCCCCCGAGACCGTCGCGATCATCGGTGGCGGCTACGTCGGTGTCGAGATGGCCGAGGCGTTCACCGCACACGACCTTGACGTCCACCTCTTCCAGCGGCCCGACACGCTTCTTCCGCCGTTCGGCGAGACTGTCGGCGAGCAGGTCGCGGAGACACTCCGCGAGCACGGCGTAGATCTCCATCTCGGCACGGAAGTGGAGCGGTTGCGCGGGGCCGAACGCGTTGAGGCGGTCGCTACTGCGGAGGCGGAGACCTCGGTCGATTTCGCGCTGGTCGGTATCGGCATTCGGCCGAACACGGACCTCGTCGAGGAAACGGAAATGGCGCTCGGCGGGTCGGGCGCTATCGCGACGGACGACTACGGCCGGACGAACGTCGAGGGTGTGTACGCCGCGGGCGATTGTGCGGAGATGCGTCACGCAGTGACCGGCGAACCGGACTGGGTGCCGCTCGGACTCACCGCGAACCGGGCGGGGCGGGCCATCGGACAGACCGTTGCCGGGACACCGACGCCCGTGGGAGACATCGCAGGGACGGCGGTCGTCAAAGCGTTCGAGACGGAGTGCGGTCGAACGGGAATTCTCTCCCACGACCGAGCACGGGACGCCGGTTTCGACCCCGTCTCCGAAACCGTGACTGCGGGCTCGCGGTCGGGGTACTATCCGGGGGGGTCAGACACGACGGTCACGCTGACGGCGGACCGGGAGTCCAAACGAGTGCTCGGCGGGAGCATCGTCGGCGCGGACCGGGCGGCCATCCGCATCGATACGCTCGCGACGGCGCTCGACCAAGACGTGACCGTCCCGGAACTGGAGCGCCTGGACCTGGCGTACGCGCCGCCGTTCAGCCCCGTCTGGGACCCGATACTCGTCGCCGCAAAAGTACTGAATGGGAAACTCGACGAATGAAGGTTCCAGACGACCTCGTAGATGCTTCCCATGAGTTCCTGACGGCAGTCAGGTGCGGCGAGGAGAGCGAGCAGTTCGTGACGACGTTCGCGGACGCCGCGGAGTCGGAGCTCCCTATCGGCCACGAGTCCCCCGACGCCGCGACGGCGTTCTGGGTTAACCTGTACAACGGGTTCGTCCAGGTGCATCTCGACGCTGACCCATCGATCTACGAGGATAGACGACGGTTCTTCGGCGAAGCACGGATTACCGTTGCGGGGAAGCGACTCAGTCTGGACGACATCGAACACGGGCTCCTGCGCTCCTCGAAATGGAAGTACGGTCTCGGATACGTGCCTCGGCTCTTTCCGAACGGATTCGAAACCCGGTATCGTCTCCCGACCGTCGACCCGCGAGTCCACTTCGCGCTCAACTGCGGCGCCGAGAGCTGTCCACCCATCGCGGCGTACACGCCGGAGGGGATCGACATGGAAATGGACACGAGTACCCGTTCCTTCCTCGACCAGTCGTGTGAGTACGAGGACGCCGAGACACTACGCGTTTCCCGGCTCTTCTTCTATTACCGCGGTGATTTCGGCGGGCGGAGTGGCATCTACGAGTTTTTGGAACGCTACGGCGTCCTTGAGGCAGGCGAGCGACCGTCAGTGCGCTACAAACCCTACGACTGGACGCTTCACACGGGGATGTATCGTAGCGACTGATCGCGTAGAAGGCACAGTAGGAGATGAAGCCGAAAAAGCTGGATTTATCCGAGAATACCGTAGCCGACCCACCCGCCGAGGACGGCGCCGTACACCAGGTGGAAGAAGAGGAACATCCCGACCATCTTCGGCTCGGGGTCTAGCCCGAGGACGACGTTCATCCAGAACACCGCCGCGCCGAGGAACAGTACGAACCCGTAGACGAGCCCCCAGAGAAGGGCCGAACCAAGGGTGGCCACGCTCACGAACCCGAGTGCTGGTACGACGAGGGCAAACACGCCACCCGCGATGACGCCGTAGAGCATGTGTAGCACCATCCCCGGCATCATGTACTCCTCCGGCTCGCCATCACCGACGTACTTCGACCAGAAGAGTGCTGTCGGGGGTGGCGAGTCGTCTCCGAGCGTCATCATGAACACGGTCATTACGATCGTTGCAACTAGGCCGCCGACGAGTCCGCCGATGAGTGTTACCATAATTGTGTCCTCCGTTGAGTGAGGTACCCGGACTCTCGCCCCGATTGTTTGTCGAGGCCGTCGTGACTCCGAGTTACCTCTAGTTACCTCGAGGACAGGAACCCTCATAAATATCTGCTATGTATCAGGTAACCACGTTACCAATCGGTAACAGCGGATTACGACGTTGGTGTGGACCCGTGTAGACTGCGCTCGCAAAAAATGACTGTGAGTACGATACGGGAAGTTGTTCGTCTTCAGACGTCCATATCGTGCTCTTCTCTGGCGTGGTCGTGCAGGTCCTCTTCGGTTTCGAAGGTCTGTCCACACTTGCCACACTCGTGGTCATGGTCTTGTGCCATACTCACACGGTGGATGTGCACACACTTGAGTGTGCATTGAGTTCGTGGTTACCCGGTTACGAGCTGGTTACCTACTGTAGCGAGAAGACTTCCACGACGAAGCCCAAGATGGTGTTTGTGCACTTTCGCCACGCTCACCGAGGCAGTCGATTCAGGCCAACAGCTCGCTTGCGAGGACGATAACGCCGACGACCGAGAATACGACTCCGAGTGCTGGTTCCATGACTTCGCTCGGGACGTATTTCCCTACCCTGGTGCCGACGGTCCCGCCGATCAGCACGCCGGGGACCGACCACGCGACCACGTACCAGACAGGCGTCGCGGCCAGCGCGTGGACGGCGGCGCCCGCCAACGCGGCCACAGCGAGGACGAACACGCTTGTCGCAATCGCAACCCGTGGAGGGAGCCGACACCGGACTATCAGCTGGGTGGTCGTAATCTCCGGCAGGCCGGCGCTGATGAGCCCCGTGATGAATCCTCCGACAGTCGCCAACCCGATACCGGGCGGACGCCAGCAGGTGTCGTACGTGAACGTCTCGCCGTCCGCTGCCTCAACTGTAGTCTCGCCGCGACCTGTGTTCTTTCTCTGAAGAAACGGCCCTTCACCCTCGCCCGGAACGCACTCGTCCGGAGGGTCATAATAAACGAGGAAGCCACCCAGGAAAAGGAGGCCAACCCCGAAGGCAAGTGTGAGTAGTGCGGTCGGGACGACGTGCGCGGCGAGCGCACCGACCACGACCGCCGGTACCGCCCCGAGGAGGAGCCACTTCGCAGTCTGGTAGTCGACCACGCGCTGGCGGACGTAGTTCAGCAGTCCGTTCCCCATCCCAAACACCTCGGTCAGAAGGCCCGCCCCGATAGCCTGTGAAGGGGAAAGACCCACCACCAACATGAAGAACGGACTGAAGAACAGTGCCCCCGAGACGCCGGATGCGAGCGCCACCAACGAGAACAGGACCGATGCGGGGAATACCCACCAGTGTGCAAGGAACTGCTCGACCGGAAACCCCGCCGGGACCGTAACTGATTGCAATAGTGGGAAGCCGAGTGACAGCACTGTCCCGTCCACAGAGGACGTTACGGTGACCAGACTACCCACAGAAACGAGCGCACCGAAGAGGACGGAACGGTTCCAGATCATGAGCGCGTGTTGTATTGACAACGTGGGATGGCAACAGGCCACCTCTCCGGGGATGTCATCCCGAATTACCTCTAATATCTCAGTAGTCACGATTCTTGATAAAGGGCTGTTGTGCGTCTAGTAACCCCGTTACTCGCAGGTAACAGACAGTGGTGCTGTTGGTTCGTTGGACCTCTCGAGTACCTCTACCAATCGACGGTTGTGTTCGTAGCTACTGGTGAATTTTCACCGTGAACGCCCGCCCGAACGGGTTTTGATACGCGATGTCGAGTCGCTCGTAGACGACAGCCGGGAGCCCGATGTCCGCAAGCGTGATCGGTTCGGGTCGATCTTCGAGACCTGTCTTCGGAAGTGCGAGCGTGACCGTTCGGTCCGGGTTGACCGACACCCCGCGTGTCTCTCCCGTCGTAGCATCGATTCCTGATGGAACGTCAAGCGATATGATGGTTCCGTACTCGTTCATTCCGCGAACGAGTTGGGTTGCCCGTTCCCGCACGTCGTCGGTGAGCCCGTAGCCGATGAGCGCGTCGACGGCGACCGTGGTTTCGTTTTTCGGTGTGTCGAGTTCCGTCCGAACTGGAACCCCCATCTCGTCGAGTACGTTGTACTGTCGGGCGGCGGCGCCGTCGAGTGATTCAGGTTCGCGATCCAGGACGATGTCGACGGCTACATCGCGGTTAGCGAGATGACGAGCACACGCCAGCCCTCCACCGCCGTTTCCACCGTTGCCTGCGACGACGACAGCGGAGTCAGTCTCCGTTTCCAGAACCTCTCCCGCGAGCGTCCGGCCCGCGTGTTCCATCATCTGAATGAGAGACACCCCGATATCTTCCGTGGCGATACGGTCGACGGCGCGCATCTGTGTCGTCGTCACGGAGGGGACAGCGATGCCATTTGGTGTCCGGAACACGGTCGAGTCACCGTCTGCAACGAATCCCATATATAAATCTCTGTGCCCCGGCGCCGAACGGCCTCGGGGACAGGTTCTTTTCTGCTCGGGAGCAAGTTCTTGTATGAGCACGCAAACCGAACGAGCGACGGCGACTCGAGTCACTGTCACGTTCTCGCCCGATGACGAGCGGACGGCAGACGCGCTCGATGCCGAATCGTATCGGGGGTACCTCCGGCGGACACATTCCGGTCCAGTTTCGGTCGGCGACGAGTGGGAAGAGTTCGTCAGTTGCGGCTGCGGCACGACCCGCGATGTGACACTCCGCGTCGATGCTGTCGACGGGGGGAACGTGATCGACGAGACGACGACGTTCGAGTTCCAACCCCAGAAATCGTAACCGACGAACGTCGCGGCGTTCGTTCCTTCGATGATCTTTGTCGAGTCCGGGACTCGTCATCGGTCAGCTCTGAACATTAAATTACAGACGTAGTCACGTAAAGGTAATCTAGTTACCTTCAGCTCACCCTTTTAAATTAGCACTACCCCTTGGACACCATACAAGATCTTCTCCGAGAGCGAGTGTATGGCGCGATGGTGGGTCACCAAAACGTTACCGCATTTTCAAGACAGTAACGCCCGTATCCTCACACAAGAGATGTACGATTTAACCGGGTTCCAGCGGGACCTGCTATACGTCCTTGCGGGCCTCGACAGCCCGCACGGGCTCGCAGTCAAAGACGAGTTGGAGACATACTACGGCGGCGAAATAAACCACGGTCGCCTCTATCCAAACCTCGACACGCTTGTCGAAAAAGGCCTCGTACAGAAGGGGAAACGCGACGAGAGAACAAACACGTACGAACTCACTCGTCGGGGTCGAATGGAGATAGAAGACCGCCGAGCGTGGGAAGAACAGTATCTCGAATTTTCCATCGATTGATATCCTACACACGACTGAAGTCGTGGGATTTCTCCTCGATATTATGTGACCCCGAGACACTCGCGTTGTCAGCGGTAGGCTAGCGCACAGACCACGGTACGTAACCTCCGAGTAATCCGGTTACCGGTCCATTCGCGTACGTTTATCAAACACTGCCGCCACTACTCAAGTAAAATCGACTAAGGTTCGCTGTTCATCGGTAGGGTGTCCGACTTGGAACCAGGATGATTGAATCCCGTGCGTTTGTTGGACAGGTAATCTCGACGTAGCCCGGTTACCACAACGTTCGCAAAAGAATATCCTATACCAGCCCGAATATAGTTCGATGACCGACAGCGCGAGCCGCTCGTCCGACGGATCGACGGCGGCCCACATCGAGACGGTAGATGCGTTCGACCAGTTGCTCGCTGACGAGTCACGTGTGCTCGTCGACTTCTACACCGACTGGTGTGGCCCGTGTAATCTGATGGCCTCGGTTGTCGACGAGCTCGCCACCGAGAGCGACGCTCCGGTCGTGAAAGTGAACGCCGAAGACGTCCCTGCGGTCGCCAAGCGATACGACGTTCAATCTGTCCCCACGTTTTTGACGTTCAGCGACGGCGAACCCACGGAGCGACTCGTCGGCATGCAGGACAAATCAGCTCTCGCAGCGACACTCGAGTGAGCGATTTGGATCGGCTCCGAAGATTTGATTTCCGGAGTCCGTATGCGGATGACACAGTTGGTCGCTCCCATTCCCCCACTACCGTCGGCATCGGATATGATCACCCGCCAACGAGTCGGTAAGGAAGTGAGCCTGACGTTACCGCGCAATTAGGTGGCTTGACGGTATGGGTGGGCCTGTATGGTTGTAGACGGGGCGCGAACCGTGGAGGAAGTTCCACGATGACGGCCGTACCGGCAAAGACGAGTCGACGATGGGCACACAGTAGAACCGTTACTGAGCGCGGCGCCACCCCGAGGTGGTCCGTGTGAGCCGCTCCGAGAGTGAACAGGTGGCCATTTGGAGTGATCTATCGGACCGCGAACCGGTCCACGCAAAAGTTGCAGGCGTCGATCTCGTTGTCATCCGATACGACGGCGAGGTCACAGTCCACTACGGACGGTGCCTCCATCGTGGCGTGCTTCTCGGTGACGGGCACGTCGAGGGGGACAATCTCATCTGTGGCGTCCATGGCTGGGATTACCGGGTCGACACCGGTATCAGCGAGTACGATAACACGGAGGTTCTGGAGACGTTCACGGCATGGGTCGACGAGAACGAGGACGCCGTCTACGTCGACGCTGACGAGGTCGCAGCGTGGGCCGAGGACAACCCTCAGCCGTACGACGATCCCATCCCCGGGGCTAGTGGCGACGGCTCACTGAGAGGGGCGGCGGATGATATCGACGGCGGGGCTGTGGACCCCGAATTCTACGGCGACCCCGACCACGAGAAGGAACCGCACACCCATCACATCCAGAAGCTCGCACAGTTGGGGCCCGACGGAATCGGGGAACACGGTGATGTCTCGGCGATGGGCGTTCCCCGCTCCGAACTACCGAGTTGGGACGACTTGCAGATACAGACCGCCCAGCTCGCCCGCACGCCCTTAGACGACGAGGCCCCGGTCGACACGGAACTCGTTATCGGCCCGAACGCGGAGAACCCGCTCACGCTGGACATCCCGATCTTCGTGAGCGACATGAGTTTCGGCGCGCTCAGCGAAGAAGCGAAAATTGCGGTCTCCAAGGGCGCAGACCAGGCCGGCACGGGCATCTGCTCCGGCGAAGGCGGCATGCTCCCGGAAGAGCAGGAAGCCAATTCTCGGTACTTTTACGAGTACGCTACTGGGAAGTTCGGCTGGGACATCGACCTCGTCGAACGGGTTCAGGCGTTCCATTTCAAAGCCGGGCAGGGCGCCAAAACGGGAACCGGCGGGCATCTGCCCGGCGAGAAAGTCCAAGGGCGAATCGCCGAAGTTCGCGGCCTCGAACCAGGGACTGACGCCGTGAGTCCCGCTCGGTTCCCGGACTTGCAGACGCCCCAGGACTTCGCCGAGATGGCCGACCGGGTGCGCGAGGTCGCCGGGGGCATTCCCATCGGGTTCAAGCTCTCGGCCCAGCACGTCGAAGAGGATATCGACTTCGCGCTAGAGGCCGGTGCTGACTATCTGATTCTGGACGGCCGCGGTGGCGGGACCGGCGCCGCACCCGACGTGTTCAAGGACAACATCTCCGTGCCGACGATGGCAGCGCTCGCTCGGACACGCCGCCACTTGGACGAGCGCGACCGGTCGGATGTGACGCTCATCGCGACAGGGGGACTCCGTACCGAATCCGACTTCATCAAGGCGATGGCGCTCGGCGCCGATGGGGTCGCGGTGGCGAACTCGGCGATGCAGGCGATTGGTTGTCTGGGGATGCGAGCCTGTGACTCGAACAACTGTCCCGTCGGAATCGCCACCCAGCGTGAGGACCTCAGGTCTCGCCTGGTCATTGATTCCGCGGCCGACGGGTTGCAGAACTTCTTCGAAGCGACAGTAGAGTTGATGAAGGTGATGGCGCGGGCATGCGGCCACGACAGTTTGGCCGGGTTCGAGAACCGGGACCTCACGGCTTGGAAGAAGGAAATCGCCGATTTGACTGGGGTCAAGTACGCTGGAGTCGGCCAACGGCGTACCTAGCCATTATGAATACAGCTACTCTCCCGACGGCTGTCGATACGTACCTATCTGACAATCGAGAAGAGCTGTTCCAGTTCGTCGAGACGCTGGTCGGATACGACACGCAAAATCCACCTGGTTCGACTGTCGATGTCGTCGAGTGGATCGAAGGACAAGTTGCGGAACCCGAACTCTCCGTTGAGCGCTTCGCCGTCGACCCACAGAAGCCGAACCTTCTCGTCACCGTACCCGGGGCAAGCGACCGTACACTCTGTTTCAACGGGCACCTAGATACGGTCCCGTTCGACGAGAGGGATTGGTCGCACGATCCGCTGGGTGAGCGGGATGGCGACTGTCTCTACGGACGAGGGACCACCGATATGAAGGGCGCTGTCGCCGCGATGCTCCAAGTCGCGCTGGCCTACGCCCGTACCGAGACGGAACCCCCTGTCACGCTCCAGTTCGCGTTCGTGAGTGACGAAGAGACGGGCGGTGACGCCGGACTCTCTACCCTTTTTGAAACGGAGACGTTCGACCCCACGGCCTGTATCGTGGGCGAGACCACTTCGCGTAACGGTCGGTACTCCGTGTCGGTCGCCGACCGCGGTAACATCTGGCTCACGCTCGAAGCCGCCGGGACGGCCGCTCACGGTTCCCGCCCGATGATTGGCGAGAACGCCATCGACCGGCTGGTCGGCGCTGTCGAACAGTTGCGAGCCGAGTTCGGGGAGCAAGAACTGACGGTCGACGCGACGATGGAGGACATCATCGAGGAGTCCGTGGGGTTCTACGAACCGGAGGCGGGAGGGGAGGCGACCCGCAATCTGTACCGGTGCCCCACAATCAACTTCGGCATCATTGAGGGCGGAACGGCGATCAACACGGTACCGGCGTCCGCGTGCGGCAGAGTCGATATCCGGTTAACCGCAAGCATCGACACAGAGGACGCGCTTTCGGGTATCCGGAACTGCTTGAACGGGTTGAACGGCATCGAAGTCACGGATGTTTCCTGGACGCGGGGCACCTACGAGACGCTTGACGAACCGATTGTCGAGGCGAGCGCTACCGCCGCCGAGCGCGTCGTCGACGCACGCGTCTATCGCCGTAGTGCGACGGGTGGCGGCGACGCCAAGGCGTTCCGTCACGAGGGCGTCTCGACAGTCGAATTTGGGTTCGGTACGCAGACTGCGCACGGGACCGACGAACACACGACCGAGCAAGCGCTCACTCGGAACGTAACTAGTTACGCGCTTGTTCCCCACCTATATTCCGAATATCAAGACGAAGCGTAAGTGGAGCACTGCCCCACTGCTAGTCGCCGTCATCCTGTTCGCCTCATGTCCTGTCAGTCGGGGGGATGACTGCCGACACACCGAGGTTTATTTGCGACGCACGTCAGAGCCTGACTGCGATGATCGTTCTTCACGCAACCTTTCCGCTTGACCCGGCAAGCCGCGACGAAGCGCTCCGTCTCATCAAAGACCTCGTTGAGGCCTCACAGGCCGAGGACGGGATGATTGACTATCAGGCGGCGACGGATGTCTCGGACCCGAACCTCGTTCGGTTTTTCGAACAGTACGAGGACGAGGCCGCGTTTGAGGCCCACTCACAGACGGACCATTTCCAGGAGTTCGAAGAGCGGCTTCCCGACCTGCTCGCAGGCGAGCCCGAAGTCCGGCGCTTCGATGTCGAGTCCGAGGCGGAGCTCGAACTGTAGCGGGCGACAGTACAGGCTTCAGAATTACTCCGTCACTCGACGTGCTCGAACCACTCGACTACGGTTCCGTTTCGACGCCGGTTATCTCGAAGCGAGCGCCCCCGTCGGTCGATTCGCCGACCGATATGTCCCAGCCGTGGGCTTCGACGATTTCCCGAACGATGCTCAGTCCGAACCCGGTTCCGTCCTCCGACGTCGTGTGTCCGCGTTCGAACACGGTATCGCGCTCTTCCGCCGGGATTCCCGGCCCGGTATCGGCTACGTAGAACCCGTCCCCTTCGGAGAGTTCTCCGACCCGTATCGTTACGCCGCTCTCCGAGTGCTCGATCGAATTCCGGAACAGGTTTTCGAACACGCGCTGGAGTCGGGATTCGTCGGCATGGACTGTCATATCGGTTGAGACGACGAGGTCAGCGTCGGCAGTGGCGACGTTCTGCCAACACGCGTCCGTCAGCGAATCCAAAGCGACGGCCGTCAGTTCGAGGTCGGACTGGCGTTGCCGAGCCAGCGTCAGGATGTCCTCTATCAAATCGTCCATTCGCGTCAGCGCGTCGTGGGCCGCCGCGAGGGCCTCGGAATCGTTCTCGTCTCGTTCCATCCCGATATATCCGGCCGCGACGTTCAGCGGGTTCCGGAGGTCGTGTGAGACGGTCTCGGCAAAGGATTCGAGGCGCTCGTTCTGTCGTTCGAGTTTCCGCTCGTACTCGCGGAGCTCGCTTACGTCTCGAACGATTGCCAAGACGCCACTTCGCCCCTCGAAATCGAAGGTCGACGCGGATATCTCGGTCGGCACCTGCTCGCCGCCCTTTGTGACACAGGAGAGTCGGTTCGTGCGTGCACTCCCCTCGGCGTGTGTCGTGTCGACGAACGCTTGGAACTGGTCCCACTCCTCGGGATGAATGTCCGATGGGCCGAGTTCGAGCAGCTCCTCGCGGCTGTAGCCGAGTAGCTCGCTCGCCCGCGGGTTCGCCTCCAGAATTTCGTCAGCCTCGGGGTCGAAAACCAAGATGGCGTCGTTGCTGTGCTCGAAGACGGAGCGGAAACGGTCCCGCGCCGCTTCCAGTTCCTGCTCGTGTTCCCGCAGTCGTTGCTCCCGTTCGAGCCGTTCGAGGACTGCGTCCGTCGTCGCTACCAGTATCGACACGACGCGCCGGTCGAAGGCGTCGAACTCCGCCGGTGCCAGCGACCCGCTCGCGAACACGCCGTGATTGCCAAGTGCGGCGATGATTGCCCCGCGAAACGGCATGTCGCTCGCGACGTTCGCTTCCGATTGCACGTCCCCGTACAGCCGGGTGTCGCCCGCTTCGAGAACGTCCCAGAACACGCCTTCACCCCGTTCGAACTCGGGAAGGTCGCCAAACCGCTCGCTCATCGCATCGGAGATGGCGGCCGGTCGCAACACATCATCGTTCGCGTCGCGCAGATAGACGTGTGTGAACGGGAGATTGAGAAGCGTACTGCCCGCGTCCGTGGCGATACGCGCTACGTCCTCCGCGGACGGGGCCCGGACGAGTTTCTGCGTGAGAGCGTTGAGTTCGCTCAGCATCCATTCGCGTTGGACGCGCTCGAACGCCGCCTCGGCCGTCCGGCACACCGTTTCGAACAGTTCCCGGGTCGTATCGTCGATCCGCTTTGGTGTCTCCCATCCGACCGACAGCAGACCGTACTCACCCAGTGGCACGAACAGTCTACTGTCGAGTGAGACGTCGGCGTATCGTTCTGTGTTCTTTCGGGGCTTCCCGAACGACTCGATTTCACCCCGTTCGAAGACAGCCATCTCCTCGCTCCCACTGGTTACCGATTCAAGAGTCTCCGTGTCCAGTGTCGATGCCGCCGGCCGGAGTCGGTTCACATCATCCTCGTACAACCATACGGTGGCAACCGATGCGTCGGCCGCCGTTTCGACGAGCTCGATGATCCGTTCGGCGACGGCAGTGTCCGTCGTTGCAGTCATCAAGTCCCGACTCGCTTCGTTGAGTGCCACCAGGGCGGGATCGGCGCTTCTCGCGTCGGCCTGCACGTTCGTTTTCTCGACAGCGTCTGTTATCCGTTCGGCCAGTTCCGAACACGTTTCCCCTGTCTCCGCCGACACGTAGTCCGTTACGCCCGCAGCTATCGCGTCGCTCGCTACTCGCTCGGATCCCTCGGCAGCGTAGAGAACGAACGGAATCGAGGGGTACTCCGAACGAACGCGTTTGAGAAACGCCACGCCGTCCGTATCCGCAATCCGATACTCGCTGACGACACAGTCGAAGGTGGTGTCCGCGAGCGAAGCGAGCGCACCCTCGACACTCATCGAGGGTGTAACGTCTAGTCGTTCGTTCGTGTCTTCGAGACAAGACGAGGTCGAGCTGGCCGACGCTGAACGGCCGACGTAGAGCACCCGGGTCGTGGCGGGCGTGTCGCCGTCGCTCTCTCGACCGTCTGTCATGCTGTTACGTTTGGTTACTGGGTTATAAAAATATGGCTGGATACCAAGTTGTGCCAGAGGCGCGGAAGTCACCTGGTGGTAACCCGGTGAGTCAGTGGTTCGCTGAACTATATTGGTGGTCGTGTTCTTTCTCTGAATAGGCCGATGCCGACCTGTGACCACTGCGGGAGCCACGTCTCGCGTGACTTCGTGCGGGTGTTCGCCGATGAGGAGGGGGATGTCGTCGGGTGTCCCTCCTGTGACAGCCCACCGTTCAGAGCGACGTTCTGAACGGGCCGCTCCCCCACGTCGAAATCCCGGTTTCCCGGAGGTAACTCCCGGATTTACGTAATCGGCCTTCGTTGCCGGTTGTGTGAGCCAACCCCAAACTGAACTCGCGACGACGACGAGTCTCTGTCCGACGTGTCTCGAACGCGTCGACGGGACGTACGTGGCCCGCGACGACTCCGTCTATCTCACCCGGTCGTGTCCCGACCACGGGGAGACGAGCCGGAAAGTGTGGGAATCCCTCGAACACTGGGAGTGGGCGGGCGACTTCGGCCCGTCGAACGACGGCGACGTATCGGACGATCTCTCCGTCGACGGCGACCACGCCTGTCTCGCAGTCGTCGAGATCACCCAGGACTGCAACCTCTCGTGTTCGTACTGTTTTGCGAGTTCCGGCCCCGGCGGGAAGCAACTCTCCTTCGAGGAGGTCCGGGACTTGCTCGAAACAGTCCGCGAGGAAGGCGGGACACGCCCGATCCAGTTCTCGGGCGGCGAGCCGACCGTCCACGACGATTTGGTCGACCTCGTCGCCGAAGCCCAGGAGATGGGCTTCGAACACGTCGAGGTCAACACGAATGGTATCGAACTCGCGAACCGAGACGGGTTCGCCGACGAACTCGCCGACGCGGGCGTGACCGCGATCTACCTACAGTTCGACGGCGTGACGAGCGAAACCTACGAGGACATCCGTGAGGTCGACCTCCTCGATATCAAGCGGGAGGCCATCGACGCGTGCCGGCAGGCGGACCTCCCCGTCATTCTGGTCCCGACGGTCGTTCCGGGAACGAACGACGACGAGATGGGCGACATCGTCCGGTTCGCCCTCGACAACCTCGATGCCGTGCAGTCCATTAACTTCCAACCGGTCTCTCACTTCGGGCGCTACGAGAAGAACGACGGACGCTTCTCCCTCGACGAGGCGGCGCGACGGCTGGCCGATCAGGTCGAGGCGCTACAGCCGCGTGACTTCCTGCCCGTTCCGTGTTGTTCGTCGTACTGCCAGGCGAGCACGGCGGTCATGCCGAACGGCGAGGGCGGCGTGCTCCCCCTGACGGGACTACTCGATCTCGACAACTGGGACGACCTCGCCGGTCTCGTCGACGAGGCCGACTGGATGGAGCTGTTAGCCGGAACGCCAGTCGGCGCCGAAACTGTTGAGGCCGCCAGCAGCTGTTGTGGTATTGACGTGCCGAGCGGCGGAAACGTCCTTCCGATTACGCTAACCGGCTTCATGGACGCGGACGCGGCCGACGTGAACCGGCTCGACAACTGCTGCATCTCTGTTCCCACACCGGAGGGCGACCTCGTTCCGTTCTGTGCGTACAATATGACGGACGAGAGCGGGGAGTATGAACTCCGCAATCGCCACGGTTGGGGCGGACGGGACAGCGTGAGTGAAGGCGGGACGGCCGTCATCGAAGACAGTACTCCTGACTCCTCGGCAGGTGACGCCGATGACTGAGTTGTTATGAACTCCCTCAACGCGATGTTACAGGACCCGTGGCGGTTGTTGGACGCGGTTGTCGACGGGCCGCTCCACCCCGGCGGGCGGGATGCGACGGAGCAGTTGCTGGACCGGGCAGGCGTGGGGGAGTCCACGAGGTTCCTCGACGTCGGCTGTGGTGCAGGCGACGCGCTGAACGCGGCCCGTGAACGCGGCGCGAACGCAGTCGGTCTCGACCGCGACCCGACTGGCGACCGAGTGGTTCGGGGCGATATGGTAGCGCTTCCGTTCGCTGACGACAGTTTCGATGCCGTACTCGGGGAATGTGTCCTCTGTCTCTCTTCGTCGCTTGCGGACACGCTGGCGGACATCGAACGCGTCCTGAAACCCGGCGGTCGTCTCGCGTTCTCCGATGTGACTGTCGAGGGTGACGCCCCCGTAATTCCGGCGCCGTTCGACGAGGTCCTCTGCCTCGACGGTCCCCGCGAACAGGACTATATCCGTGATCGGGTCGAGGGCGCGGGTTTCGAGGTTGAAGAGATTCGAACGCATCACCAAGACGTCTTGGAGATGCGCGACCGCATTCGGGAGAGCGTCGACATCGAACGGTACGCGAGCCTGGTCGGGAGCGACAACGAACTCCAGGCTGGAATGCAGGAACTCGAAGCTGCCGTCGAATCGGGGCGAGTGGGGTACATCTCGGTCGTCGCATCCGTCCCGTGACCGGCCGTTAGCTCTTTTCAGCCCGCACGACGAGGAGAGATTCACCGTAGAACGTCGAGACGTCGACGGTGCCGAAGGTATCCCGAAGCGCTGCGAGCAGGTCGACATCCGGAACCCACTTTGTCGCGTACTCCGCAATCGGTATCAGAAATGGGTTGAGGAGCCGCCAGCCGCCACGCTGGAACGGTTGTGCGTCGAGTACGATTAGTTCCCCGCCGGGAACCAGTGCCCGTTCGACGGCTTCGATTGCCCGCCCCGGCTCCGGAACGGCACTCAGGGACATCGAGGCGAAGGCGAGGTCGAACGCACCACGCCCGAACGGAAGTTGGCGGGCGTCACCACGGACGGCGTGGACGTTCTCCCAGTCCTCCTCGCGAACTCGCCTCTCGGCCGCGCGAATCATCCCTTGACTCACGTCGACTCCGACGAGCGTTCCTCGGGAGCCGATTTGGTCTCGGATCGGGGCGAAACTGTTCCCGGGGCCACACCCGACTTCGAGGACGGCATCACCGGCTTGCGCGTCGAGTGCATCGAACGCTCGGTCCCGAAACGTGTCCTCTCTCCCGAAAAACGCCAGGTCGTACAACAGATCGAACGCCTGTGGGTGACGACTCCACCAGTCGTATCGCTCTCCGACAGCTGTGCCGTCAGTCGAGCCTGTCCATTTCGATGGTCCGTCGCGGGTCACGTACCAGCCGTCAGTTCGTCGGCGAGTTCGTGGAGCGACTCGATACGGAGGTCCGGGTCGCCGGCAAAGGGCTCCCACGGCGTTCCTTTCCGGTCGACCCACACACCCTGCATCCCGGCATGTGTAGCGCCCAGGACGTCGAACCAACCGGCCGAGACGTGTGCGATGTTAGTGATCGGTGTCCCGGTTCGACCGGCCGCGTGTCGGTAGAGGTCCGCCGCTGGTTTGAACGTCCGAATCTCGTCCGCGCTCACGGTGTCTTCGATGACGTCCTCGATACCGGCGTGTTCGACCAGCGAGTCCAACATCGCGGGATCGCCGTTCGAGACGACGTAACAGTCATAGCCGGCGTCCCGGAGTCGTTCGATACCGTCGCGCACGTCCTCGAAGACATCGAGTTCGTGGTAGACTGCGAGTATCTCGTCGCGTTCTTCGGGCGAGACATCAACATTGTGGGCGGCGAGGGCGTACTGGAGCGCATCCCGGTTGATCTCGTAGAACGGCTTGTAGGCGTCGACGTAGTTGGCGACGAACGTGTACGCCAACGACCGCGAGCGCCAGAGCCGAGAAACCGGTTCTGGGTCGGAAACACGTTCAGCCAAAGCGCTCTCCGCCGCCTCCACGTCCACGAGCGTGCTGTAGGAATCGAACGTCACTGTCGAGACACGATCCGGGTCGAAAGGCATCGTTTATGGTACTGTTCGAACCGTCCTTAGTTCTGTGCTCGTCCTGTGCTCGTCCTGTGCGAGTTCACACAATCGAAGTGCGGAAGCCCACGACTTCAGTCGTGGGAGGAAGCACGTCCATCTAATCATACCCAACCATAGCCCCGCTGACTCCTCCATGTCCCACGCACCACGAGGCTGATATTTATCAGGTAAGACCGCCGTACTACACGTATGGTCGTGAAGGCGCGTCGCACGGTCTGCATCCCACTCGAACTCAATGGGAATGCCATCGATAGCCTTCACGCCACCCGCGACCCCTATCAAACCTGCCAGAACCGCACCATCGAGTACTGCTGGCCCGATCATCCCAAACGACCGGATGACCTCTGCACCTCGAAGGGCGACGCAGAGGCCGCCCTCTACCACCCACTTCGCGAACACACCGATGGCTTGCACGCCAATCTCGTGCAAAAGGCCATCAAGGACGCTGTCTCCGCGGTGAGCGCCTGCAAGAGCAACTGGAAGGGCGGCCGTCGCGTCTCGAAGCCGTCCTTCGAGAACAGGCGAGATGCAGAGTGGGCGATGCGCTACGACAAGCGCGCCGCAACCTACTCGCGGTACAAAGTTAGCCTCGCGACGGTCGACGGTCGCGTCGAAGGGCGGTACGTCCTCCCGGCGGAGTTAAAGGGAACTCCGTATGCGACGTACGTCTTGAACCGGCGGTGGTCGTTTTCAACCTCGACGCTCGTCTACGATGGCGAGCGGTTCTGGCTACACGCCTCGATGCAGCGCACGTATACCACGACGCCGACACCCCCGACTCCCACTAACATTGACGAAGGCGATCTCGAAGCGCAGGAGGACGCGATTCGCATCCTCGGCGTGGATCGCAACGTCAAGGGGAGTCTGGCCGTGACGAGTACGGGCGGCTTCTACGGCAACGCTGATGCGTTGAACGATTACCGTGCTCGGCAGGAAGCCCTACGCGGTGAGCTCCAACAAGCGGGCACGCACGCCGCCCACGAACGACTCAAGGCGCGTCGTGGGCGGGAGTGGCGCCACTACGACGACCTTGTGCATCGCGTGGCGAACGCCATCGTCGATGATGCACTCAAGGTGGAAGCGACGCACGTTGTGTTCGAGGCCTTGACGGACATCCGCTCGCGTATCTCGAACCTGCCGAAGTTCCAGCAGTGGCTCTTCTCCAAGCTCTATGAGACGGTCGAGTACAAGCTCGAACCGTACGGCGTCGTGGTAGATACGGTGAATCCAGCGTACACGAGTCAGATGTGTAGTCGGACAGACTGTAATTGCGTGTCGAAGCGGAACCGCGACGGTAAGGATTTCGAGTGCGTTGAGTGCGGGTACGCGGTGGACGCGGACTACAACGCTGCGCGGAATATTGGACTGCGGTATCTGGAGAAACAGCACCCGGCGAGCCACACGCGTTCGTCCGGGTGGGCCACGAGTCAGTTGGCCCTGATGTCGGGGACACTCACCCCTGCCGGCACGTTTGTCGGTCGGGACTGGGCGTCCACTGGCAAGCCCACGACGTCAGTCGCGGGTCACTGACTTGCAAGGGCGGTGTGTCCGCAGATATCCAGTTCCTCCGCTTCGGTACCGGCGGGACCGCGTGCGAGCGGGTGGGTATTTACCCCTCGCGACTGGTTGTATCCGTATGGTTTCGAACACTCGCCTCTACGGCGCATCGATCGCCGCCGTGTCGGGGATCTACTCCCTCTGGAGCGCGTCGATGGCCGAGCGGATGGTGACGAGCGCGCTGTTGATGGCCGTCCTCGGCGTCGTCGTCATCGGTCACGGAGCGGTGCTCCTCACGCCGTACGCCGAGAAACTCGGCTCCGCGAGCGGCCCGCTGATGGTCGTGTATTCAGTGCTCATGTTGCTCAATCAGGTTTTGCTTGCCACGGGAGTTTTCGACGACGGAAGCGACATGATGGGAATGGGCGGGATGGGTGGCAGTGGAATGACCGCCGGAATGGGGTGGGACGCCGGTATGGCTGCGCTCGCCGTCCTGATGCTTGCCAGCGGTGTCATCATGTCCCGGCGAACGTCGATGAGCGGGTCGGGTGACATGTGATGGTCCGAACAGCCACTCGGGGTTCACAACTCGTCTAGGCATGAACGTCAGAGACGTCCTGCCCAAGGACGCGATTCCGAGTATCGACACACCGACGTTCAGTGATGCGTACTTCGGTTCCGACGATGACGAGGTCCTCGTCGTCGACGGTGACCCGCCGCGGGCGTATCCGATACGGATACTCAGTTACCACGAGATTGTCAACGATACCGTCGATGGCGTTCCCGTGGCCGTGACGTGGTGCCCCATCTGTTGGAGCGCCGTCGTCTACGACCGGCGAGTAGACGACCGTGTATTGACGTTCGGCACGTCGGGAAAACTCGCTGACGACGCCTTGGTGATGTACGACCGGGAGACAGAAACAGAGTGGAAACAACCGACCGGCGAGGCGATAGCAGGTACACTTTCGGGACGACAACTGACAGTTCGGTTCGCGCCCATGATGTCGTGGGAGACGTTCCGCGCCGAGTATCCCGAGGGCATGACACTCCAACCAGTCCGGGGAACGGGCGGGGAGCCCGGTTCGCCGGCCGAAATATACGATATGGAGCCGTATCGGGAGTACGCTGAACGGGAGACGTTCGGCCTGTACGGGATGCGCGGCGAGGGCGACCCGCGTTCGTGGGCACGAACAGATATCGACGCCAAAACGCCGGTCCTCGGCGTCGAAGTGGACAGTGAAGCGCTCGCGTTTCCGGTGCCCGAAGTCGAAGCGCGTGGCGGCATCGTCACCGAGCGCGTCGGCGGGACGGATATTGTCGTGTTCACGACGACTGATGGCATCTACGGCTACGAGAACCCGGGATTCGCGTTCGAGCGCCGTGAGGGCGGCGTCTACGCGGACGGGACGAGGTGGGACCCGAAGACCGGAAAGAGCGAGGACGGCCGCCAACTTGACCAGGTGGCGCAACGCCGGATGTTCGCCTTCGCGTGGCAGGACGCGCACGGGCCGGACTCGTTCTGGGGGTTGTGACGGATTTCGAGGTGTGAATTCCGGGGAGAGACTCCGGACCCCTCGTTACCCGGACGTTACTCAGTTTTCATTACCCTGGCGATGCTTCGGAGGGTATGGAAGAGTTCGACTTCATCGTTATCGGGTCCGGATCCGGCCTCGACGTGGCGAACGTCGCGGCGAACCAGGGCCAATCAGTCGCCGTCGTCGAGAAAGGGCCGCTGGGTGGGACGTGTCTCAACCGGGGCTGTATCCCCTCGAAGCTCCTGTTATACCACGCGGACGTGCTCGAAACGGTCGAACGAGCTGGCGAGTTCCACATCGACGCGGCGGTCGAGAACGTCAACTTCGCCGACATCGTCCGCGAGGTAAACGAGGAAGTCCAGTCGGACTCCGAGTCCATCCGGCGTGGCCTGAGTTCCTCCGACCAACACGAACTCTACGAGGGTGAGGGGAGTTTCGTCGATGAGCGAACGATCGAAATATCGGGCGGGCCGAACGACGGTGCCCGATTGCGGGGGAACACAATCCTCATCGCCGCCGGAACCCGACCTACGGTTCCCGATATCGACGGCATCGAGGCGGTAGATTATCTGACCAGTACGGAAGCCCTCCAACTGGAGACGCCGCCCGACCATCTCGTCATCGTCGGTGGGGGGTACATCGCCGCCGAACTCGGACACTTCTTCGGCACGTTCGGCAGCGACGTAACGATCATCGGGCGGCGTCCGAACCTGCTCCCGGAGGCCGACGAGGAGGTTGCGGAGGCGTTCACCGAGCGCTACGCCGACCGCTTCACGTTACACACGGGCCACGCGGCGACCAGCGTCACCGAAGCAGAGGGGCAGGTGACGGTCGAGGCGCGTCCCTACGAGTACGGCGAGGGGGCGGGTATCGTCGAAGACGTGGATTCGGTGTCGGTCACCGGCGACGAACTGCTCGTCGCGGCGGGTCGCGTCCCGAACACCGACACGTTGAATCTAGATGTAACGAACGTCGAAACCGATTCGCGGGGGTTCATCGAGACCGACGAGTATCTTCAAGCGGCAGACGGCGTCTGGGCGCTCGGGGACATCGTCGGGGAGTACCTGCTCAAGCACAGCGCGAACCACGAGGCGCGAGCAGTCGTGCAGAACATCTTCGGGCGGGAGTCAGAACCGGTTGACTACACTGCGATGCCCTTTGCGGTGTTCGCGTCCCCAGAGGTCGCCGGCGTCGGGGCCCATGAGGAGGACCTCCGTGCCGAGGATCAAGAGTACGCCGTGAACACCTACGAGTACCGGGACACCGCCCGTGGGGACGCGATGAAGACAGAGGGGTTCGTGAAGGTCCTCGTCGATCTGGATGGGGAGATTCTGGGCTGTCACATCATCGGCCCGGAGGCGTCCTCGCTCATCCAAGAAGTCGTCGTGGCGATGAAATCCGGCTCGGGGACGGTTGAGGACATCCGCGAGGCAGTTCACATCCACCCAGCGCTCACTGAGGTCGTCCAGCGGGCGTTCTCGGGTCGGTTCACCCAACCGGGGCACGACCACCAGCACTGAGAGCGCTCCATCCTGTGTTTTCCCATTCGTGCGAGACTACAGGAGGTCTGGGTCGACCTGCCGGCCGATCAGCAGGAGCCCGCCGACGAGCAGGACGACTGCGAGCGGAATGAGCAGCTGGAACCCGGTGATGATCGTGGCGCTGGCCTGAACCCCCACTACGAGAAGAATCGTCGGGCCGCAGCACGCGGCACCGGACAAGAGCGCGGGGACGCCGGCGAGAACACCGGTTGAGGACTCCAACCCACAGGCACGAGGTTGGATCACACCGAGATACGTAAGCGCGAGATTCGCGCCAACGAGCCCTGAAAGGACGAGCGCGACGAGTGCATTGAGGGGCGAGAGGAGGTACGTGAATGGCCCACCCGATATGACTGCAATCGCGTCGAATCGGAAGAACCCGCGGCTGGCGAACGCACGCGAGAGATCGTCGGCGATTCGAACCTCGAATGCCCCCGTTCCACCGCCGACCACCGAGATGTCGCCCACGGTGACGAGATAGACGACGAAATATACCGCAGCGCTCAAGAGAAAGACTCCCCGTGCGTCCCACCGGCTTGCGGCCGCTTCGAGGGCGGCAACTGTCTTCGCTAGTACCTGCGGGCCGCGCTGCGTCGTCTCTGTGACGGTGGAATCAGGCATACAGTGTCGTGTCGGGATAGAACCCGTACCACGCGAACCACATCGCGTCGAAGGCGAGAATTCGCGTCAGGGGTAGGTCTTCTGGTGGATGCGTATCGCCGTCGGCATCCCTGATCTGACCGTCCTCGTATTCGTACTGTCGTTGCTCGGGATTCCTGTACACGTAGCCCGTATGGAGGTCCGGTTCGTACACCGCGAGTACCGGCGTCTCATCGAGGGTGCTCTCGACGAGCTTCTCCTCGCTGAGTCTGTGTTTCTGGAACGCGACGGCCCCACCGGGGGTTCGGGCACCGATGACGATGTCCTTTGGTTGGAGGCGGTCGTCCTCGAACAGCGCCGGGAACATCGGTGGTTCCCTCAGCGAGTAGTAGCCCCTCCGTGGGTCGTAGGATCCGTACGGGTCGTAGTCGTAGTTCCGGGCATGTCCGGTGTCGCGGGAGAGAACCTCCGTCTCCGGATGTTTGCTCGTCCACCGTTCCCACGTCGTCCAGACGACCCGGAACTCCTGTAGCGAGCGGGTCGGGGGCTCCTCCTTCCATGGCCCCGGTATCGAGGTCGCGAGCACCTGTGGCCACCACGCCTCCGTCGCCCTGTCGTACATGATGAGGTTGTTGTTGATGAGACGGCCTGAGACGCCGAACGTCGTGTCCCCACGTTCGAACCCCATCGCTGTCCCCGTCAACGGGCAGTACGTGACGCTTACGGGCGTGTCGTCGATTGTGTCGTTGCAGATCTCGTGCTGGACGAGAATCGATTGTGGGTACGCTTTCGTCGTGTTTCCCGTTGTGACTCCGAAAACGGGGTCACCTGGGTTGAGACGTACTGATTCCGCCTCGGCTGAGACGAAGTTCGGGTCGTCGATGGAGGGTATCCCGTCCTTGGGTGGTCCCCCGGACACAGCACGGTCCCGGAGCGATACCGGATCCATTGGAAGCGGGAGGTGCTCTCCGCGTGTCGGCGGACTAGCCCCGCGCGTTGTTTGCTCCTCCCGTCCGGCCGTTTCTGTGGCCGTCGTTGCATTCTCTCCAGAGCGACGACGACCGACACAGCCGGCGAGACACGCGACGCCAACACCGGCAAGGACAGCTCTCCGGGTCGTGTGCCTCTCCATACCAAGGCGTTCGCTCTGAGCGGACAAAAGCACTCCCTAACCTCAAGGTAACGCGGCACACGCCCTGCGTCCATGCGCCTCGCTACGGCCGGCGTTACCGTTCAGTAACCGGATTACCGTACGGTTCGCGCGAGGTTATGTATCCCCAGTGTGTACAGAGTCTTGCATGACGAAAGCAGCAGTCGTAATCCTCGCTGGTACCGAAGGACACGCAAATGTCGGCCGACTCGTGAACGGTCTCGAAACGGCAAAGGAGTTCGCTGAGACTGAGGGCGACGAAGTCGAACTCATCTTCGACGGCGCCGGGACGCAGTGGATTCCGGAACTCGAAGACGAGGAGAGCGATTATCACGACCTGTATCAGGCTGTCCGTGACGACGCGTCCGCCTGTGACTTCTGTTCCGGTGCGTTCGGCGTTGAGGACGCCGTCGCTGACTCGGGCCTCGTGACTCTCGACGACCACGACGGTCATCCGAGCATCCGCTCGCTCGTCGACGACGACTACGAGATCATCACGTTCTAACGACGAACGCAGTCCAGGGGACAGGTTTCATGACAGAGAAAACAAACGAAATCCTCCGATGTGGGTCCTGTGGGAACTTCGGGTTCGGCACCGACGACATCACGTGTTGTGAGGCCCCGATGGAGACCGTCGGCGACGAGAACGACGCCGTTGAGCACCCCACGATAGACGAGTTGCTCAGGACCGTCTTCGGGATGTCCGACGCGGAGCTCGACGTCTGTCTCTGTGTGATGGAAGGTGGCGAACAGACCGTTCGGGAACTGGCCGAGAGGACGGACTACGAACGGAGCCTCGTCTCCCGACACTTGAACCACCTCGCTGACTTGGGCGTGCTGCACAAAGAGCGGCGGCTTCTCAAAGAAGGCGGTCAGGTGTACGTGTATTCAGCACGGGACCCGGATGCCATCCGGGAGAGTTTCCGGGCACACTTCTTCGCGTGGGTCAGCCGCCTCGACGAGTGTATCGAGACGTTGAACCGACAGAAGGTCGAATCGTTTGTCGACGAGAGTGACGGGGAGTCCCGCTGGCAGATATACCAGGAGTAGCGTTCTAGCTACTGGTCCAACACCGAATAGACGACACCCAGGACAACCCCGTACACAACGTGCCAGAGCAGCGACGGGGGCGCGAAGTTCGGGAACGGCGGTGAGGCGGGCGACCCGACGGCGCTCAACCAGAGCGGCATTATCAGGGCGGCCAACACGGCCCACGTGATGACGCCCCACCCAACGCCGACGCCGATGAGCTGGGTTCGGTCCGCGATGCCGAGCGCGCCGACCGCGCCGGCGAAGACGAGTCCGAGAACGACTCCGTGGAAGATGTGAACGACGAACCCGAGTGCGAGACTCGGTGGGGGTGCGAGCGTATAGAGCGACGGAATCGCCACTGCAAGGGTTGGAGAGTTCATCGCTGTAATCAGTAGCCCCATCACGATGCTGCCGGCTGCGCCGCCGATGACACCGCCGCGCCAGTTGAATTCAGTCGATACTCCCTCCGTCATGTCCTTCGTTTCGGTGGACATACTGCTCTCTTGGACGGAACTATTCATAGCGGTGTGGCGGCTGTGTCCGGGCACTCAGAACGGCGGTAGATTCATATACTAGTTGTCGACTGGCGTTCGAGGCGATTCCAGTCGGCAACGGTAAAGATAAATCAGTCGGGAAGGAGTAGTATGCAATGCCCAGTTTCTTCTCTGACGTGCTTGCATGGGTCGTGATCGCGGCTTTTGTGAGTGCGGCCTTGACACACCGCTATTCGCCGGAACGTGCACAGCGGTTCGCCGCCGGGTCATGGCTGTTGTTCGCCGCCTTCTGGCTCTCGTTGATTCCGTTCTTTACGCTCGAACAGCGGAGTTACGTTGAGGGGATGCTCTGTATCATTGCGGTTCCCGCGTGTCTCTACGTCGCGTATCTCGTGTACGACGAGCGACCGTCGCTGCTGGTGTTGACACGTGCTGTCGCCGTGATGGGCGCGATATACCTGCCGTTTCAGACGATTACGCCGATCCGGCGCACAGCTATTGAGACAGTCACCGTACACGGCCACTTGCTCATCGAGACGGTGGGCTTCGAGACGGCGATCCGCTCCTGTGCCGGGTTACACGAGGCGGGGTATGCGGGAGTGACGTGTCTCAACCCCTACGACAGCATGTTTCTCACTACGAGTACGGCGGGTGGTCCATACGTGACACCGGTGTTGTTAGCCTGTACGGGCATCGGAAGCATCGCTATCGTCGTCGGTCTCGTACTCGCAGTCCAAGGCACGATTCGGCAGAAGGCGACCGGCGTGGCGATTGCTGTGCCCATCATCTACGGACTGAACGTCATCAGGGTTGCGTTCATCGTCCTCGCACACGCGAATCAGTGGTTCCGCGTCTCGCCGCTGACGGAACTCGTCATGTTCCCCTTCGGAACGAACGACCCTCTACTGGTCTCGTACTACGTTTCCGACCGTGTCATCGCACAATCGTTGTCCGTCGTCGCGTTCGTTGTCATCGGGTGGGGACTGATTCGGGTCGTCCCCTCGCTTTCGGTCGTTCTTGATGAGATTGGGTATCTTCTCACCGGCGAAGATCAGGGTATCTCTGAGAAGTTCGTCTGAGAAGACGCACCGACACGCACGAACCGCTTGTAGAGTGTACGCCTCCACGGTTATTTTTGGTTTTACTGATTTTCATCGTAGAACAACATCATATTACAATTCTCGCAGAAGATTGAGCGGGTTCCGTTTCACGACTGTTTTATACGAGGGCGATTTCGTTTGTTGTAGGTGCGTTACTCGTGAGCTCTGGGGCCGGAATTATCCCCCTCGTCGTGACCGTCTTAGGGCTGGGTGTCGCTGCACAAGTCCTTTCGGACCGCCTCGAAATCCCGAGCGTCTTGTTTCTCATTCTGGCAGGGGTTCTCGTCGGCCCCCAGGGGGCGAACCTCATCGGCCTCGAATCCTTCGGGGGAGCGGAGACGCTCGCGGGCATCGTCGGGCTCAGTGTTGCCATTATCGTTTTCGAGGGGGCGTTCCATCTCAAGCTCGATAAACTGCGCCAGACGCCACGTGAAGCCTTCCGGCTCATTACGCTGGGCGCCGTCATTGCGCTCGTTGGAACTGCTTTTCTCGTCCGCTTCGCGCTCGGAACGACGTGGGAACTGGCCTTCTTGATCGGGTCATTGCTTATCGCAACGGGCCCGACAGTCATCACGCCGATTCTAGACGTGGTTCCCGTTCGGGACCGTGTGGGGGCAGCACTCGAAACCGAAGGCATCGTGAACGACGTGACAGCGGCCATCCTCGCGGTCGCGGTGTTCGAGTTTGTCGGACCGACGGAGACACAGGTCGTCCTCGTGTTGGAGTCGTTCGTCTCCCGTTTAGGTATTGGTGTCCTCGTCGGTGTGGGGATGGCAGGTCTGTTGTGGTATCTCCTCAAGCACGTCGATCTCTCCCCGTCGAATGCAGTTCGGAACTCGCGGCTGATTATCCTCGTCGGCGCGATCGCCACCTACGGTATTGCGGACCAGCTCATGTCAGAGGCTGGTATCGCCGCCGTTGCTACTGCCGGTGTTCTCCTTGGGAACGCCGACCTTCCCTACGAAGAGGATATTGAGGCGTTCAAAGGGGATATTACGTTGGTCGTCCTTTCGTTCGTCTTCATTTCGTTGACGACCCTGCTTTCGTTCGATGACCTCCTCTCGCTCGGCCTCGGGGGAGCTGTGGTCGTTTTCGGCGTCGTCGTCCTCCTCCGTCCCCTCGCCGTTTTACTCTCTACTGTCGGGGGGCGCTTCTCCTTCCGGGAGCGCCTGTTCATGAGCGCGGTGGGGCCGCGCGGTATCATCCCCGCGAGCGTCGCAACGCTGTTCGCGCTCGAACTTCAGTCGATGCCCCCGGGAGCTGTGAGTACGGAGACGCCAACGGTTCTTGTTGGAACGGTGTTTCTCGTCATTCTGACGACGGTCGTGGTTCAGGGTGGATTCGCCCGCCACATCGCAGAAGTACTCAACGTACTACCCATGCGTGTCATCATTGTTGGCGCTGGTCGCGTCGGCCGCGGCCTCGCCGAACGACTGGAGGATAGGGGCGAAAACGTCGTACTCGTGGATTCCGAAAAGGCCGTTGTCGAGTCAGCACGCAACGAGGGATTCAGCGTTCACCACGGGGACGGAGCGGACACCGACATACTCGAAGCTGTGGGCGCGACGAACGCGAAGATCGTCGCGGCCGCAACGGAGGACGACGACGTGAACCTACTTGTCGCCCAGCTCGCGCGCTCGAAATTCGACGTGGAGACCGTCATTGCGCGGGTGAACACACCCGGGAACGCCGAGGCCTTCGAGGAGTTGGGTGTGCGGGCTATCTCGGCCGACGAGTCGATCGCACACACAATGGACAACGCCATCGAACGACCGGCGCTCTCCGAGTGGATGACCGAACTCGGCCGAGATGGTGACGTCCAAGAGATTGAGGTTACGGCGGAGAATCTGGTCGGCATGCAGATCGGTGAGCTCGACACCGAACTCCCTGACGGAGTTCTGGTCGCCTTGGTGAGTCGCAATGGAGACTCCCAGCTTCCCGAGCCTAATCTCACTCTGCGTCGTGGCGATCATCTCACCTTTGTCGGGCGTCGCGATGCTGTCGATAAGGCGATTGAACGATGCCATCCGGAACTTCACGGATGAACTATCGAGGACAGAATATCGGGGAGTCAGCGAGAGCCGTCTACGTTGATTCGATTTCGGTTTCGGAACCCGTTTTGCGATGTCGACAGAACCCTGACTTGATATGGCTATGACGAACGACGAGTTGCAGTTTTCCTCGCTCTATCTGACTCGATTCGCCACTAGTTTCGGATTCATGACTGTTCTGACGCTCTTGCCGGACTACATCGATGCGCTCGGGGCAACCGGCGTGACGATTGGTCTCTTCATCACCGCTCTTGAACTCGCTCGGACGGTTGGAATCGTTCCTCTCGGCTGGGCGGGTGATCGGTATAGCAAGCGGCTGCTCCTCGTTGGGGCGCTACTCGTGAGTGCGTTGGCGTATCTGGTACTCGCCCAGGTTACGACCATCTCTGGTTTCCTCGCAGGTCGGTTTCTCCAGGGACTCGGTCTCACAGGCACGGGACTGTTAGGACTCGCCCTCGTGGGTGAACTCGCTCCGAACGACGGTCGTGCGAATCTCATCGGGAAGTACAACGCCTTTCGGATGGCCGCCGGCATCGCGGGGACGATTGGTGCCGGGATTCTCTTCACCCTCACTGGATTCGATATTCTATTCGGGCTGTTGACGGTACTCCTGATCGCCGCTGCTGTGAGTGTCTGGCTGTTCGTCGACAGTGACGAGACCACGATTACTGGCTTCGCGTTTACCGATCTCGCGCTAAATCGTCGGATTGTGACCCTCACCAGCTTTCGCGCTCAGTATGCCGTCGCCGTGTCGCTCGTCCGGAAGTGGGTTCCCATTTTCGTCGGTGTGTCGGCCGCACAAGGCGGACTCGCGTACGGCACTGTTGTTGTCGGCGCAGTCCTCGCAACTGAGAAGGTAACGAATATGCTCTGCCAACCGATCACAGGTCGGTTCTCGGATCGGCAGGGTCGAGCGCTGTTCGTCTTCGTCGGTGGCGGCGCCTACGGGCTGATTGCGTTCGCGTTCCCGTTCGTGTCGACGTTCGACGGGCTTCTCAGCTTCTCCGTTCCGATGGCTGGGGAGATTACTGGTGCTGTCGTCATGGTCTTGATTCTGAATGGGCTGCTCGGTGTCGCAGATGCATTTCGAGAACCCGCGAGTATGGCTCTGTTTGCGGACGAAGGGAAAGGCGAGGGTATCACTAGTAGCTTTGGCGTTCGCTCGCTCGTCTGGAAACCAGGAAGCGTTCTCGCTCCGCTAGCCGGTGGGTGGCTGATGGGCCAGTTCGGTATCGAATGGGTGTTCTTTGCGGGCGGGCTCGCTGCGCTGTCGGGTGTCGTGACGTTCCTCGGAATTCTCTCGTGGGATCACGGATCACATGCACTCCGCCAGTGGTGAGCGGTTCATTCTAAGGACAGAGTTCTGTCTCAACTATGAACTAGTAACAGATCCTCTTGTCAGCACAAATCTGATGGTCGACAGCAGTTGTTTCGTTTGTCGATCACGGAAGGTATTGTTTCAACCCCTCTCGAGGGAGATGTCGGACACCGAGGCGCTCTCGAAGTAACGAGCTAAGCCTTCGACGACGACGAGAAGTCCATCGAATCGGTTTGGGAGGACATCAAACGTGCTGTGCGATCAACCAGTACGCAAAACCTGAGAAAAGCCGAGTATTTCGTTACTCTTCGTCAGCGCCGTCCTTGATCTCTGCGAGCTGATCCATGAGATCATCGGTGGAAGCGTCCGTATCGAACGTAATCTCGCCTTCGTGTTCGTTTTCGTGAACACTCACGCCTTCACTGCCATCATCGTCATTGACGTCCTGATTCTGCTGCTCGGATTCGTCATAGCTTCCAAAACCCATACGCAACGATAGTGGCGTCGCAGATTAAAAACAACCGATGCGCTTGCAGTCTTATGAGATTGTTTACGTTAAATACCAATAGAGACCGTTCAGATATTTCTTAGCTGTAAAGACAAAGTCCGGCATGGGGCCGACGTTCCAACAGGTCGCTCCGCTCGAGAGCACTAAATATTCCCCCCGGCTCTGTTGAGATCCACGACAGACCAGAAATTAAGACATATATCCGACAACCGGGTAACCCCACTTCATGTCAACCACCTCGGGGTCAAGCCCCGAGGCTTGTCAGTGGACTCCCGCTCTATCCGCGCAAGGCGGAAGGCGTGTAATCGCCGTTCGCGTTCAGTGTCCCTGACTTGAGGGCCAGTTGACTGGTGGCCCGTCCAGCACCAGACTTGAGCCAGTGCTGGACAAGACGCCACCCGATATTCCGAGCAGCGTTATAGTCGGCGTGCAGTTCCTTCCCGCACTTCAGGCATTCGAACTCATCCCCGTCACGGTTGTCCTCGTGGGTGAATCCGCACTCGCTGTGACTGCATCGCTGGGACGTGTAGGAAGGTGCAACATCGTCTACCTCAATACCGTATTCTTCGGCTTTGTATTCAACGTGGCGTTGGAGTTCACGGAACGCCCATTGCTGGAACTTGCTAGCGTTCGAGATGCGCTCACGGATGTGCGTCAGGTTCTCGAACGCAATTGCCGTGCAGTCGTTCCCCACCGCCTCCTGCACAATCGCCTTTGAGACACGGTGGAGGTAGTCCGCACTCCACCGAGCAAACCGACTTCCGATGGTCTTGATGGTGAGATGGGCGGAGCGAGTACCTGTCTGTTGCAGGTTGCCGCGACGACGCTCATACTCGTCGCGCTGGTGGTTAAGGTAGTCTGCATTACCGAGGAACGCTCCCGTACTGGTGACGGCGATGTATCCGTCCACGTTCAGGTCAACGCCGAGAACCACTCCGTTCTCGGTCAAGTCGTCGCCAGAATCAGCGGGTTCGACTTCTCTTTTGACTGCGACGTGGAGATAGTACGTGCCGTCACGCTTGTGGAGCGTGGCTTCCTTGCGTTCCCAGTCGTCCGTCCAATACTCCGCGAACGGAGTGTCATCTTCGTCGTTGGGGGTGACGAACTCGGCGGTCACGCGGTCGTCTACAGTAGCGAGCGTAACGTGGTCGTCGTTGTACGTGATGGTTCGACCGTTGTAGACGACGACACTCCCGCGAAACTCGGGCTTGCTGGCTTTCTTACCGTCGTTGAGGATGCGATCTTTGCAGTTGCCGAGTGCATCGGCGGCAAGGTTGCGGGCGGATTGGACGAGACTGGCTTGCAGACTGGTTTGCTCCCGAACAGTAGTGTAGGTTTGGTCGTGGAGCGTGTTCTTCGTGTCCGTGATTTGCGTGGGGTCGTCATTCCATCCAGCGTCAGCGACGTGTTGCGCCGCTTGGCGGAATTGCTCGAACGTCTCATCGAGAACGCCGTGGGCGTCCTCGGGAACGTCGAGCTTTAGCTGGACGTTGCGGACGACCTCCATACTTCATCAGTACTATTGAAGATACTTGAAAGTATTTTTCGAGAGTGGGGGGATTCGGCCTTGCTACCGAGCGTGATTTGTGTCATCGAGTGTCGGCTTCCTCCCCGACCTCAAGGGTCGGGGTATCCGCCTCGCAGTTCTATGAACAGCAGGACGACGGGGCACCTGCCGTGGCCGACGCAACTCAGGACTCCACACAGACTGTACAGGAGTCCTGCCCGGCGGACGACTGCGACAGCGAGCGGGCCTCCTACGAGATAATGCCGAAGCCGGGCGGCTCCTACGAGGTTCGGCTGTTCACCTGCGTTGAGTGCGGCCACAAATGGCGCGAGTCCTGACGGTGCATCTCGGACTTCCGTCTCTTATTATGTATAGACCGCCATATCAGACTCTTAACCCCCGCTTCTCGGTCTCACGTTGGGGCCCCCCCACCGACTCTAAACCAGCTCCCACAACGTTCGTGGAGCTATCAACAGCTTCTATCACAAAACCCACGTCCCTCACTCGAAACGGAAGGTTTCCGTATTTTTCGGCGCATGGGTTCGGATGTTGAATTCTTGATACAGAGCGGACGAGAGCTGGTCCGTCGAGGATTCGTCGCCGTGAACACAGAGGATCCGCTCCGGACGCGGATTCATCGTCCGCACAAAGTTCTCGAGGCCGTTCCGGTCAGCATGACCGGAAAATCCACTGACTGATTCGACGTCGAAGCGGAGTGTCAATTGCTCGCTACGACTCTCCCGGTCACTGAATGGAATCTCACGGCGGCCACTCTGAATGCGCCGGCCCAGCGTACCCTGTGCCTGATAGCCGACGAAGATGAGCGTGTTCTTTGGGTCACCCGCAAGAAGTTCCAGCCACGACATAATCGGGCCGCCGGTCACCATCCCAGAGGTCGAGAGGATGATACAGGGATCGCCGTTTGCGATATCTTCCCGCATCTCCTGCCCACCGTCAACCTGCTGAAACTGTTCAGCGAGGAACGGATTCTCGTCCTCGTGGAGAATCCGCTGGCGGAGTCCGTCACGGAGGAACTCTGGATAAGCCGTGTGGATTGCCGTCGCCTCGCGAATCATCCCGTCGAGATAGATCGGCATCGTCGGGAGTCGATCCTCACGCATTGCTTCTTCCAGAACGAGCATTAGCTCCTGTGATCGACCGACTGCGAACGCCGGGATTACGACTTTCCCACCTTGGTCGTACGTGTCGTTGATCAGTTCTGTGAGCTTTCGTTCGCTGTCATCTTGGTCGGTCTGGTAGTCGTTGCGGCGTCCGTAGGTAGACTCCATAATGAGGGACTCGACGCGGGGGAAGTCGTTCGATGCGCCGTTGAACAGGCGGGTGTCCTCGTAGTGAACGTCGCCCGAGAAGACGACATTGTGGAAGCCGTCTCCCACGTGGAAGTGCGCGACTGCGCTGCCCAGAATGTGGCCAGCGTTGTGGAACGTGAGCTTGATATCCGGTGCGATATCGGTGACGTTGCCGTAGTCAACCGTGATCGTGTGTTTGAGTTCCTCCCGAACCATCCCACTCTCGTACGGCGGCGTGCGTCCTTCCTTGGCCGCGACATCCAGATAATCGAGCTGGAGTAGGCCCATCAAATCGCGGGTCGCCTGCGTCGTGTAGACTGGCCCATCATATCCGTACTTGAAGAGGAGCGGGAGCAACGCGCTGTGATCGAGGTGGGCATGTGTCAGAACGACCGCGTCGAGGTCTGCGATGGGGTTCGCCTCGGGTATCTGGAGGTATGGAACCTCGCCTTCTGCACCGGGTTTGTCCCCACAGTCGATGAGAATCCGTGTTTCGGGGGTGCTGAGGATGAAGTTCGCCCGGCCGACCTCACGACAACAGCCGAGTGTCGTGACGCGAACCCACTCGGTGTCACGCATCGGTTCACGGTGGATTTTCTTGCCAACGCGTTCGAGAAACTCGCGGCGCTCGTCGCGCTCCTGCATCAGGAAGTTCCGAACGTTATCGACTGTCGACGATTCCATCGGGGGTGTTCGGAGAACTTCGGGTGTCCAGCCGACTTCCTGTGTGATTTCACGGAGGGTGCTGGCGCGACGACCGATCACGAGGCCCGGCTTCTCGGCTTCGATGAGCACTTCACCAGTCGCGGGATAGAACTGCAGATTCGTAATGCCAGCATCTTCCGGGATAATATCGAGAATTCGGGGCTTGGCATCCGCTGGACTCGTCTGCGTGCCCGCAGCGGGTCGAACTGTGATTCGGTTGCGAACAGTACTGGCGAGTTTCCGGACTACTCCATCTCGCTCGGCAAACTTCCGTGGCGTTTCAGTGTAGATGACGAGTTCGGGGCCCTCGTAGGTCACCCGTGAGATATCGAGATCGTCCGGAATCTCAGCCTCTACCTGCGCCCGCACAGTCTCAAGTAAATCGCTCTCGTCGTCAGAACTCATAGTTGGGCGAGAGTATGTACTGTAAGCGGTGGGCTATACGGTGGATACACCCGCTTCTCGACGGGGATCTCGGCTGATAGGGGGACTCCATGACCATGGATTTTCGAGTGGGGGGAGGCATTCACTGATCGGTGATCTCTGCACACCATTGCGGATGAGACGAGAGATACCGAGACAGTATGCTCTCCAGCGTACGAACGGATGAAATCGTTCGATTAAGACTACCCGAGGGGCAGTATAAACCTCTTCCGACGCCTGCTCCGCGGAGCCTGAATCCGTCCTCACGTGTATACTACACCACCGATCTGTTTAATCGGCAAGCCCTATGCAACTCTGAATAGCAGGGGTTTTCACACGGGGCCTACTCTCCGTATATAGCCGAAATACGTGTCGTCCCCGAACAGGACACGTATCGTCGCCTCCGATTTCCGTTTCCGGCGGACGATGATTCCTCCCTGTTCTCCTTTGCAGGCGTGCCCTGAGACGGGTCCTGGGATCGCTCTGATCGGATTTCACTATGGAAATCGAAATCGCAACTATCGGCGGCTACGAAGAAGTCGGTCGGCAGATGACGGCTGTCCGTGCCGGTGACGACGTCGTCGTCTTCGACATGGGCCTCAATCTCTCGAAAGTACTGATTCACGACAACGTGCGCACCGAGCAGATGCACTCGCTCGACCTCATCGACATGGGGGCGATCCCCGACGACCGAGTGATGAACGACCTCGGCGGCGAGGTACAGGCCATCGTTCCGACGCACGGTCACCTCGACCACATCGGCGCCATCCCCAAGCTCGCCCACCGCTACGATGCTCCCATCGTTGCCGCGCCCTTCACCCTCGACCTCGTCAAAGAGGAGATACAGGACGAAGGCAAGTTCGAAGTGGACAACGACCTCGTCGAAATGGACGCCGGCGAGACGATGCAGATCGGCGATGAGGTCGAGCTGGAGTTCGTCAACGTCACCCACTCGATTATCAACGCGATCAATCCCGTCCTCCACACACCCGAGGGCGCTGTCGTCTACGGCCTCGACAAGCGGATGGACCACACCCCAGTCATCGGTGACCCCATCGATATGGAACGCTTCCGGGAGATCGGCCGCGAAGGAGACGGTGTGCTCTGTTACATCGAGGACTGTACGAACGCGAACAAGAAAGGGAGAACACCCAGTGAGTCCGTCGCGCGGAGCGAACTGCAGGACGTACTGCAGAGCCTGAAGGATTACGACGGGGGCATCGTCGCCACCACGTTCGCGAGTCATATCGCCCGCGTGAAGAGCCTCGTCGAGTTCGCACAGGAAATCGACCGGGAACCTGTTCTGCTGGGCCGGTCGATGGAGAAGTATTCGGGCACCGCCGACCGAATCGGCGCCGTTGACTTCCCCGACGACTTGGGGATGCACGGGCATCGCAGGTCCATCGAGAGCGCGTTCAAGCGCATCATGGAGGAGGGCAAGGAGAACTTCCTCCCCGTCGTCACGGGCCACCAGGGCGAACCGCGCGCGATGCTCACCCGCATGGGCCGTGGCGAGACGGAGTACGAACTCGACGAGGGCGACAAAGTCATCTTCAGCGCCCGCGTGATTCCGGAACCGACCAACGAAGGGCAACGTCACCGCTCGGAGACGCTCCTCCGTATGCAGGGCGCGCGCATCTACGACGACGTCCACGTCTCCGGCCACCTCCGCCAAGAGGGCCATTACGCGATGCTCGATGCGCTCCAACCGGAACATCTCATCCCGGCCCACCAGAACATGAGTGGCTTCTCAGGCTATGTCGACCTCGCCTCCAAGCGAGGGTACAAGACAGGACGCGACCTCCACGTGACTTCGAACGGGAACACGATTCAGTTAGTCTAGGGCGTTCACACGCACCGGCGTTTCGAGTGAACGACCGCACCGGCGTGTCTTGATGCCTTAGCGCGACGTTCAATCCAGTGAGGAGCGGTTTTAATTGTTCCAGCAGCTCCCCGAAGGTATTTATCTGTGTGTCAACTTAGTTTTGATAAGGGCATCGCCCTGCCTTCATTTCCTCGCTCATCGGTTCGCCATAGCGACGTGGCGTCCTCCGATGGCACTGCTCTGAGATGCGCCGTGCCGGACGTGGGTTCCCGTCGTGGTGAATAGGTGGGCCTCAACAGGGCCACGCCACAATCGCCTATGTATGAAACGACACGTCCCTGCGCTTCGTGTGGTACAGCACTCACCGTACAGATAGCCCACAAACCGGAGTTCCCGCACCTTGTAGATAACTCGGCGGCACACATGGGGGCGTAATTCGTGAGCGACCCAGCGGGCACCCATACCAGCGACGAGTACCGAATCGAGAACTGCGACGTAGACAGTCTCCGTGGGAAGACGATTCTCGTTTCGAGTGCCGGAAACGTCCCACAGTACGGGGTATCACTCCGTCTCCTATCTCGTGCTGGGGACGAATCGGATACCGCGTTCGTCGTCACGACGACGGAGAGCGCCGACGAGACGGCGCGGTGCTACGAGAGCGTTCGGAACGGATCGAGCGCCCCTGAACTGCGTCTCGTCGATACGACATCGGAACAACAGTACATTTCCTCGCCGTACGGGGAAATTCCGACAGTATTCACGCCATCACCGTCCGATTACGAGCGGCTCACGTTGGCGCTTTCTGATCTTTCGAACAGTTCGCCACCGAGAGACGGAGCACGCCATTTCGCGGTTCGGTCTCTCTCGCCGCTTCTCGCGACCGATAACGTCCCGCAGGTGCGCGACGCATTACAACGAGTTACAGGGGTCGCGTCGGACCGTGGTCTCTGTTTGTTAGGAGTCCGGCAGAACGTTCTCGACCCTGAAACGCTCTCGACGATCAGTACCATCGCCGACGGGATGCTTTGGGTGTCTCCCCGATCCGAGGGGCGACTTGAATTGGAGTACTTCGACTCGACCGATCGTTACTTCTGACTGGTTGACGAGCAACTTGGTTAACTGGCTTGACGAACTGAAGTCGGAATGAGACTGAGTGACATTTTTGAATTGAATGGTTGGGATCTCTGTGGGGTATAGTGGCCAGTCTCGATTGTGTCCACGTGAACTGTAACAGGTGGTTCCACCTTCCAGACTACACCATAAATTTAATTTACCACCGTTACATTACTCCGATAACGCGGTTTCGTCCGAAAGTTTCGCACACCGCCCGATGAGGCCGTTTGGCTGAGGGTATGTATCGTTCCCTCCAGCGACGCTACTGGAGGCGATTGAAGGCCCCACGTTTAGCCATACGTGGAAGCGACTGACTCGGTCCACCCCAGCGTGTTCGCCCGCACTGGGGCGGACCTGCTTTTGCTCTTTCGGGACATTCTGTCCAGTCTATACCGGTATGTCTGATTCTAAGGTTAACCACCACTGAGGGCATCCAAAACCTATGCTAATGTGGAACGAACATGGCAATACTCCCACCCCCTACGCCGTGCTTTCCGCGAGCGATAGATGAACCGAACGCAATCGATCGAGCCCCGCGAACTCTCAATAGGGTATTCTTTATCCCACAACACACCGCAGTCGGTCGGTTTTTCGCGTCTGCCGAAAGGATATATGGTTAGGGTCCGAAAGTGGATTTACCCACGACTGCGACACCCGGTCAGGAGCGTCTGTGCGGACAGGTGACGAGGTTGAGAGTACCCCAACACACGGGGTGACCTCCGCTGCCGTCACACTGACACTTGTAGGAGGGTGTTCCGTGGAATCCCTCGGATAAAACCGGGGGAAGCCACTCCGGTACAGACGCCCCGGAAAGTGGCGTAGTCTGGGAACGTGCGACCGTGCTACCCGTTTGTCGGTTCACGCGACGGGCTGTTCCTCCAGGAACTCTTCGACAGGGAGAGTGGTGGCTGGTGCGACGTGTTCTCGTCGAGAGTACGCGGTTTTGTGGGGAAAGAGAACGTGAGGGCGCGAATCCCTTTTTGTGGACTCGACGCGTAGAGTATTCGAGCGATACGAAATCGACGCCACCCTTCCAAATCCCCCATCATGCCATACCTCGCGATGCGTCCGAACGGCGACCGGATTCTTCCACTGGATGTCGGGGATGATGACACGGTTCTCTGTCCACTCTGCGAAGAGACACTCGGCGTTCGCCGGTCGCACTACAACCAGGGGCGATTCGTCTCGAAGCATTTCGTCCACCCGCCCGGCTCAGCGTGTCCGGGGAAGTCGAATTTGCATGCCAAACTCAAGACGATCGCGGCGATGAAACTCCGCGAGATCTTTGAGACAGCGTCGGTGGAGCACGAGCGGACAATTCCGGGCACGGATCGGATTGCCGATGTCGTCGTGACGTTCTCTGCGGAGCTATTCCCGTTCGGGAAGGGCCTCATCGTGGAGATTCAGCTCAAACATGATGACAAAGAGAGCGGCCCGATCTCTAAGGAGTATCTGAACGCTGGCTATTCGGTGTTCTGGGCGTCCCAATCCGATTTTGAGGGCCACGACATGACGTTCGACAAACACCGCGTCAAGCGGCCGTGGCCCCACGCTATCCCGCTCGTCGACGGAGTCGAGGGGTACCCAGAGAGCGTGCAACGATTACTAGAGCCCGATCCAGTCGAGGAAGTGTGTATGGAGGTCACGTTCCCGACGGAGTATCTCCGGGCCCACGCGCTTGAGGTCATCCCGCCGCTACGCGGCTACTATGGGGAGGGGCAGTCGCCGGAGGGCTGGGAGCGGATCGATACGGTCTCACTGCACGGGAAAGGCCGCAAGCGAGCCTGGGTGAACGTTCTGCGGTCACCGTCGAATCATATCTTCCTCGAGTTCTGGACGAAGGACATGAAAGACGGGACTTCAGAGTACCTTATCACGCACATCGGGAGTGAGTTTCCCGAGCGCTTTGAGGCGTTCATGGAGGACGCACGGATCTGGTTCGGGTCTGACGACGTTGACCAGCAGGTTGCGGACTGGGTGGGTGGTGCGTCGGTGAGTTTCCGAGGGACGGCGCTGTGCGAGTCGTGGCTCTCGTTGGTGAAGGTCCCATTTGGCCCAGTGAAGTTCGTGGTTGCCCGCCGGGACATGAAGGGGAACACGCGGACGTGGGCAGTGGATTATCGGAGTGGAGACCTCGGCCGTTTGGCGGCGTTACGACATCCGATTCGGCGTCTATTCGGAGAGATACCGACCGACGCAGAGAAGGAAACTGAGAAATCGGTGACGGACAGTGCCCAGACAGCGAGCAATTCGGCCGAGAGGTCCTGTTGAATCCCTCAGAAACTGAAAAGAACTGCGTACAACAGACAGAGGGTGTATGCAACAACTCAATCTCGTGTCTCCTCTATCTTCGCAATGAGTCACCCATGAGAACCAACTCGTTCGACAGCAGTCAGTGACCCACGACCGTCGTCGTGGGCTTGCCGGTGGATTCCCAGTCCCGACCGACAAACACGCCGGCAGGAGTGAGTGTCCCCGACATCAGGGCCAACTGACTCGTGGCCCACCCGGACGAACGCGTGTGGCTCGCCGGGTGCTGTTTCTCCAGATACTGTAGACCAATATTCCGCGCGGCGTTGTAGTCCGCGTCCACCGCGTACCCGCACTCTACGCATTCGAAGTCCTTCCCGTCACGGTTCCGCTTCGACACGCAGTCACAGTCCGTCCGACTGCACCCCTGACTCGTGTACGCGGGGTCGACGGTCACAACTTCGACGCCGTATGGTTCAAGCTTGTACTCGACGTACTCGGAGAGCGTCGAGAAGAGCCATTGCTGGAACTTCGGGAGGTTCGAGATGCGCTTTCGAATATCCGTCAAGTCCTCGTACACAACGTGCGTCGCTTCCACCTTGAGTGCATCCTCGACGACGGCGTTGGCCACGCGATGCACGAGATCGTCGTAGTGGCGCCACTCTCGCCCACGACGTTCCCGGAGGCGTTCGTGGGCGGCGTGCGTGCCCGCCCGTTGGAGTTCTCCGCGCAGGGCTTCCTGCCGAGCACGGTAGTCATTGAGTGCGTCCGCATTTCCGTAGAACCCGCCCGTACTCGTGACAGCCAGACCCCCCTCGACGTTGCGATCCACGCCGAGGACGCGAATCGCGTCCTCCTGCGCTTCGAGATCGCCTTCGTCAACGTCGGTGGGAGTCGGGGGTGTCGGCGTCGTGGTGTACGTGCGCTGCATCGAGACGTGCAGCCAGAACCGCTCGCCATCGTAGACAAGTGTGGACGTGGAGAACGACCACCGCCGGTCCAAGACGTACTTCGCATACGGAGTGCCCTCTAATTCCGCGGGGAGGACGTACCGCCCTTCTACGCGACCGTCTATGGTGGCAAGACTGACTTTGTAGCGCGAGTAGGTGGCGGCGCGCTTGTCGTAGCGCATCGACCACTCGTTGTCTCGCCCGTCCTCGAAGGAGGGCTTCGAGACGCGCCGTCCGGCCTTCCAGTTGCTCTGGCACGCGCTCACGGCGGAGACGGCGTCCTTGATGGCCTTTTGCACGAGGTTCGCGTGCAAGCCATCGATGTGCTCGCGAAGCGGGTGGTAGAGGGCGGCCTCGGCGTCGCCCTTTGAGGTGCGGAGGTCGTCCGGTCGTTTGGAGTGGTCGGGCCAACAGTACTCGACGGTGCGGTTCTGACACGTTTGGTAAGGGCTGTGGGTGGCGTGAAGGCGGTCGATGGCGTCCACACTGAGTTCGAGTGGGATACGAACCGTGCGACGCGCCTTCACGACCATACATACGTATAGCTGCCTTCTCTGGTAAATACCTGCGTCTCAGTGCGTACTGCGTTGGGGAGGTGCCCCGGCTAGTGCCGTGGGTAGTGTGGTGAAGTGGACGCGCTTCCTCCCATGACTGAAGTCGGGGGCTTCCGCGCTGCTACCGCTGTGAACTCACTCCGACCGGCGCTATCACCCAGTGAGGAGTTCGGGCGCGAAAGCGATGATAACGAGAAGGCCCACCAGTACAGAGACCGACGTGAGTCGCAGGATACCAGCTGCTCGTCGATGAGTTTCCGGCAGGGACTCGGCAATTCCGGACAAGGCCATTCCGGCGCTCAAAAACAGTATGAAATTGCCCGGCGTAAAATCTCCCACGACAGCGTAGTATCCATACACCGCCGACAACAGGAGTGCTCCACAGAGGTAGACCAGTCCAAGAGGACGACCGGAGGGCTCGCTGAACACAGTTTCGTCGAGGATGGAGGGCATCGGGCGTGTCGTCTCCCTCGAAGGATAAATACGGACCCCATTTGCCGCCTGCTGCAGGGATTTTCATGTCCCCGCCGAGCAAACGGTGCCGATTGGCCCTGACCGACCCGCGCTTTGTATTTAGCACTGATTGAGGGTTTCAACAAGGCCGGCCGAGATGGTTCGAGACTAGTCTGTCAATTGCCCCGCCGTCGCGTGGTCGATTTTGATGCTTGATGTTCCCCTGATGCTTTCCGCTTCACTCAGCCCTCGGTCGGTCGACTTCGTGGTCACCTCACCCAAGAACTTAGCGCGGTATTCCCATCCTGTCGACTGGGCGTCCTTCTGCGAGGATTGCATTAAGTACTGCTCCCACGTCCTCTGATTCAGAGTTCGCCCCAAGGGGGCGGCGTGGGCACCCCCTCAATTCCGCCTGGCCCGTGTTCGTGGATAAGCGCCAGAAGGTCCGGCGATGGTATCGATGGTTCGCCCGAGGAACCACTCTCGACTGACGAAGTAGAGCTGGATGTGGCGGTCGACTCTTCTTGGTACTGCGAAGGCGTCTCCCCATGTTTATCGAGGATGGCGTCGTGGCGCTCGGTGAGTTCCCTGAGGATTCCTCCGCGATTCCGGTTCGCTCGCTCGTACTCAAGGTACTGCTCGACGGTTTCTACTTCTCCCATCATCCTGATTGCTGGCAAGATAACGCGGTAGTTCCACCTATCGAGAAGTTTCTCCGGCGGGTACTGTTCGAGAATATCGGCGTCGTGGCTCATCACGATTACACTCGCGTCCGCTGGCGGCTAACAGGCGTGGCTGTTTCCGCCGTCGTGAACCGCCCCCACGCATCCAGGTGAGTGCAGGCGTCGTCAACGACGTACTCGATGGCCTGTCTCGTCGAAACGTCCCCGGGCGGGATCTTGACGAGGTGTGCGAGTTCGAGGGCGTCATCGAGACGGATGTGCGGGTGAATCTGGTAGAGCGCTTTGATGACGGCCTTCGCGAGCGTCTCTGGGTTATCGGTGTGACGGTCTGTGTCGTCGAGGTGTGTCATCACCACCGCGCTGAGATGTTGCACACGGCGGGTGGCGGCGATGCTCGCGTCGACGGAGCCCTCGTCCAGATTCGGGGCGGCCGGCGTCGGATGGTGGTCGGTCGTCGTTCGGTCGGTAGTGGTTTCTGTATCCATTGGGCAAATTCTCCCCACCGACACGGGAGCGACAAACGAGCCCGACTGTAAGCAGAGTCTACACGGCTCCTCCCGCTACTGTGTCTACCGGAATAGCAAGGGGACAGTCACCTCCAAGTATGCGGGGAAGGCGGGCGGCAAGTGATTGCGCCGTCGGCGTTGCTACGCCTGTAACAGGATGAATTAGTAGTGGACGTCGACGGGCGTGACGAACCACTCCTGGTCGTCGTCGTGGGTGTCTCTGGTCGCGATGTTTTCGAGGAGGTCGCGGTATTCCGAGGGGGCGCGCACGGCCGTTCCGTATTCGTTGTAGAGGTAGTACGCTGGGCCACCGTATCGCCCAACGCCGTGCATCGCGTACCGTACGTCGCCGGTGTAGGTGTCGATGTAGTCATCTTCGTCGGTCGCGAGACCGAGTGGGTTCCACGGTTCGACATCTGCCTCGACGCTCGGGCCTTCGAGGATCTCCTCGTCGGTGAATTGCTCGAAGCCAGCGCGGATGACGGCGAGTTTTCGCGAGAGTTCGTCCATCGTCGAGTGCCAGGCACCTTCGATGAGGTCGTTTCCGGTGTCGCTGTCGGCTCGGACGGAGCCGACCTCGCGGATCTCTTCGGGGAGCGAGTCGCTCCATCGACCGCTGTCGGTCATGAGCGTCCCGTAGTCGAATGTGGGGTACAGCGGAGCGTCGTAGCCCTCGAAGAGGCCACGAGCGATTCCTGTTGCGTCCTCAGCGCAGTGGGCCTGCGAGACAACGCGGATGAGCATGTGCATAGGTGGGTAGAGAAGGGGGCGATCAGATCTGGGACGATTTGGGCGCGAGGAAGAATACCTCATTGTCAGGGCCGATACCTTCCGGATCCATCGAGGGGGACAGGAGGGTACCCGATTCGAGTTCGATACCGGGTGGTGAGTCCCCCCGTCGGGCGCTTCTATCTTCGCGTTCGAGTTCTGCATCGGTTATCTCACGGGTAGCGATGATTCGCTGTCCTTCAATCTGGTCGTCAGTGTTGGGTTCCATTTGGAATGGCCTCCGCTGCGCGGGGTCGGACAAACAGGCACAAGCTAGCTGTCCCCTTCCAAACTGCAGCCCGTGGTGACCGTAAGTGGCGACAGGAGAGGGCACACACGAACGTCTTCGCGGATTACGGATGAAGGAGGAAGAGGGTGTTAGTCGTAGTAACTGATGCGCTCGACAACATCCGCGAAGGCGACGTTTTCCCTCACGTCAGAGATCTCGATGGTGACACGTTCACCCTGTTCAGTGTCGGGAACAATAACGACGAAGCCGCGCTCGACACGAGTGATACCGTCACCCTGCTCGCCAATATCTTCGATTTCGACGGTGCGTTGCTCACCTTCCTCAACAGGTGGGGTTTCTGGCGTTTTCTCGGGGCGCGATTCCGCCTGCGTCTCGTTGGTGTCGTCGGTCACCGGTGATGGGAGAACAGCCACACGATACGTCTCGCCCGGCTGAATGTTGTCGAGTCGAATCTCTTGCTCAGGTATCTCCACGACATACGAGCCGTCTCGCTCTTCGGCAGAGGCAGAGAACAGACAGTGAAGTTGGTCGGAAATCTCCATCAGTGGACTCTTGGCCAACATACCTGAGGGAATACACTTGACTCTGCTGTTGCACTACTCCGGCGCGACGAACTCACCACACGCAGGACACTCAGCCCATGTGCCTTCGGTCCCGTCAGCCTTCTCGTGGTCAATAAGCTGCCACGCAGTAGGGATTCGCTCGCCGCACTCCGGACAGCGACCGAGTACCCGCGTGCCGTCGGGCATGGAAGGAGATGGAAGGAGCGTGTGACAGTGTTCCTTCCATTCGTACCTCTGGCGTTCTCGAACCTAAGGCTTCGGCGGGATTTCGCTCTCTGAGCCAGACCGATATTCGTGTGAAAAGTCCCCACAATGGTTAACTCGCTTCCCTCGATAGCCCGAGGTGTGAGCGTCCGCACAGTCCTCACTCGGCTACTGCTCGGTTGCGGGCCGAAAGTGGTAGTCGAGTGTCGCAACTGTGGAACGAGCGTGTCGCCGGGGACTGAAGCATGCCCGGACTGTGACAGACGCGAGTTCTGTCGCTACGAGATACCGGAGTAAGTCGTTGGCGCGGCTTGATACCATAGAGAACTCGCTTATCACCTATCGGACAACGGCAGTCACACTCGTTCCTTGACGACGCTGTCACAGCCCCTCGTAGTACTCAACGTAGTCGCGTTCGGTTTGAGAGCGGTATGCGAGCGTCCGGCCGTCCTCGTAGGTGACGACGATGGCGTGTTCGATAGGATAGGTCTCGTCATCGTCGTAATCGACGTGCGTCTCCCATTCGTCTGGGCCAGAGAGTGGGTCAGGCTCGTCGATATCTCCGCCTGTGGCCGCCCATACAGCGTCGTCGGGCTCTCTGACAGCGGGGCCGTTCCGCTCACGGGACGTGGAGGTCGTGGGCCACACGCCGCGGTCCTCCCAGTAGGCTCGCATCTCGCGGAGGCTTTTGCGAACGGTCCTGCGAATCGAGAGGTGGTCGGCGCGCTGCCATCCGTCTCGCGACCAGGACTCGCCGTTGTAGGCGACTTTGTGGGCGCCGTTCCAATCGAGGCCGATGATATCGGCGGGTGGATCACCGGCGAGTGTCGGCTGGGTGAGCTGCTGGATGACGGCCCACTGCTTCGGTGGACTCGCGCCGAGAAGATGCACACGCTGGCCGCGCCAGTCAGCCACCTCGGAGAAATCTTCTGCAAGGACGTCCGAGTAGCCCATAGAATAGCCAAGCACGAGCGGCGTCCCTGGCACCTCGGCGTCCCTGATGATGCCGATAGCCTCGCGGCATTTCGGGACGATGATGAGTGTCGCCTCCGGGTAGGCGAGTTTGAGCTCACGGGCGGCGTCGACGAAGCGATAGGCGGCTTCGGGTGTGGGGGCGTCGCCGATCACACCGATTTCGGGTTCGTACGTTCGGAAGGTTTCGAGATACCGTTCGAGGTCGGGTCTGTGGAAGTCGTTATCGAGCATTCCGAGCGGGACGTCGACGTTGCGGAGGTGGTCGGTCTGGAGGCGACAGTCTTCGCGGACGCCGGTGACGAACCCGAGTTCGTGGGCGTCGGTCGCGAAGGGATGCCGCGAGAGGAAGGCGACGTAGTCAGCGCGTCGAGCGGCCTTGATATCGAGGGCTCGTATCGACGATTCGGACGTCGCGTGCTTTGGTTGGGCGTGTGCCATGGCTCAGGTAAGAGGTGGTGATCGGCTGCCGGCGCACGGAGACGCCGCCGACAAACGAGCTGGTCACGCCGAAGACGGCGTCTGCGGTGAGTTTGCCCCGACCGTTCCGATTGAGTTGGTCTCGAAGCCGACGGGCGTTGTGAGGCCGTCAGGCACTCGCCCAGCCGAAGAAGAGGTACGTATCGTCTCCCAGGGGGATGCAGCCGGCGGGCCCCCACTTGCTATCAATACGTGGATCTTGTTCGCGGATGAGCTGGCTGGCGTATTCGTCGGGGTCGGTATCACCAACTTCTTCGACCGGAATCTCGGTGAACGACGTCTTCTCGGCTATGGTCCCGGTGTAGCCGGCGCGTCCGTGGTGGTATTGAGCATCTTTGACAGCGTTCTGGAAGGCGCTCTTGGCGTCTCGACCACTCGATCGGGTGAAGAACGTATGCGCCCCCATTAGGGTGCCTCCTCGTTGAGGCTGTCACCGAGGTAGACGCCAGCGGCGTCGTCGGGCGGCCAGTTGTCCTGGCGTGCTTCGTTGGTGGCCCAGAGAGCGAACTCGATATCGGAGACGCGTTCGCTCCCGGCGATGTGGTGGTCGTGGCTTCGGCCGATCGTTTCGAGATCGCGACCGAGGTGGAACCAGGCGTACTCAGTGACGACTCGCTCGGGATTCTGGAGAACCGCTGGTGGGACAGCGAACGCTTCGTGGTCACAGAAGGCCCACATCTCGTCGCCGGAACGCGTCTCCCGGTCTCCTGTAGACTGATAGGTGAGTGTGATTTCGTCGGCTGCCTCGTCAACGCGAGTGATGCGGACGATGTGGCCGCCGTCCCTGGTGACGAAGACCATTCCGGGACGAAGCTGCTCGAAAATCGGTTCCTCGTCGTCGAAAACGTGAGCGGGTCGGCTCATCAGAGGAACTCCACGTTGTGGCTCCCGCACTCATCACACCAGCAAGCACGCGTCTCAAGTTGTTGATGCTCAATTCCGTCGAGATATCCGTTCCCGTCAAATATGCGCGTCTCTGTTCCGTCGACTTCGTGGACGAACGCGACGGTCTGGCCACAGTCGAGGCACTCAGGCATCATCGTCCCTCCGTGGTGGCTGTGTGGTGAGCTGGAACGAGGTCGTCGTAGGTGCGGTCTTCGCTACACTCGACGCAGAAGATACCGTTCTCGCCAATGTCCGACCCGGTAATGGGGCCGTCCTTGCTGGCCTCGACGTCCACGTGGCCGTTCTCAAAGCGATGCACCCCGCCGAACTGGACCTGGTGGATGATCCACGAGAACCGTTCACCGCCACATTCGGGGCAGGCGAGGAACCCACTCTCGGACCCGTTCTCGGTTTCGTTCTCCCGATCGGTGCGTGTGGTCATCGGGCTACCTCCAGGCGAACATCGCCGAAGCTGTACTGATCGACGAGACCTGCTGCGTCAAGAATAGCGCTGACAAGATTCACCCCACAACGGTAGGCTTCGTGGTCGGTTTGGGCGACGACATCCTGTGTGACTTCGATTGTCGCGGGATCGAGCTCACGCACATCGCGAGCAGCGACGAACTCGTCGGCAACCTCGCGGTCGGTATTCTGGAGTGCTATCACGACGATGATGTCGTAGATCCGGAATGGGGAGGTCGCGCCGCTGGACGTGTCAGTAATAGGCATTTGTGTTGGATTCCTCCACCGTCTCGGGGGCCACAAACCGGCGAAAACCGTGGATGATGCCTAATCACATACCTACGAGGTTTGGCCGTCCTTCTTTTCCGTTTGGGCTATGACTTATCAACTGAGAATATGAGTGACTCCACTAGTGAGCCGGAGGCCCGGTCAGCGCCTTCGGCGTCGGGCGATGCTACCGGAGGAGACGGTTCGGCAGGGGTGGGTCGCCGTGAGTTCATGATTGGCGGTGGTGCAGTCGGCGTCTTAGCCCTCGGCGGCGCGGGTGCGTATCTGTCGATGAGTCCCGACTCGGAGGAGGAGTCCTCGTTCCTTCTCCAACAAGGGTATCTCCGGTACGAGGCCAATCCGATTTCGAAGGATGGAATGAACGTCGAGCAGTTCTACGATTACACGGACACGTCTGCGAGCCCCGAAGGGGAGATTATCCAGGACGACGCCGTCTCGCGGATGTTCATCTATGACGGACCGGTGAATTCTTCGCTTGTGTTCCTGCACGGGTCGCGAGATGTCGACCATGGTGGGACAGCAAAATTCTCGTTCTCGGGGTTGAGTCGCGACAAAGGCGAATGGGCGGTACGCGACGATCCAATGAGCGTGAGCGATGACTTCGAGAAATGGGAAGGCGGGAACTCAAAGGTGAAGTGGGAGTGGGGCACGAACACGTCCGATGGTGGTGCATTCTGGGGCGGGCTTGACCGCAAGGACTTCACGATTAGTGTGAATCCGAAAACGCTGCGTGGCGTCGACGCCTGGACGTTTATCTCCGGCGAGCTAGGGAACTTGACCCGGCACGACCTCTCCCAGGAGAAACCGGTGAAGATCAAGCCCACGAAGGGGAGGACCGTGAAGCAGGCAAACATCGACATCATGCCGGACGCCGAGGAGGCCGAGTTCGACCCCTACTCGAACGACCTGTTGACGGTGGCGGTCAAACAGCCGCCGGCTGGCGTCGACGAAAGCGAGTGGGTCGCCCCGGACGATCTCGACCCGGGGAACTATTCGGTGAACTTTGGCTCGAAGCAGTATCTCGCGGGACAGAACGCTGCCCAGCCACAGAACTACTCCCGGGAGGGCGGGACGCTGTATCTCGAGTACAAGGCGAAGGCCGCGAACTTCTCGCTCGACTCCGCGTACGGCTATCTCGTCTCGAAGGCGGGTGAGAGGACGTACGTCCGGGGCCGCGACGTCGTGTACCCCGGCGGATTCAACAACGTGAATGAAGAACCGGCACAACTCGTCGTCTCCGACCTGCACGTCGACCCGGCGAACGACGACCAGAAGAATCTCGCTGACGAGTACGTCGAGTTTACGAACGATGGCGACGAGGAACTCGACCTCTCGAATTACACGATTCGCGACGAAGCCGGCGCGGAGTTCGCGGTTCCGGACGGATTCGCGCTAGCGGCCGGCCAGAGTTTCCGCCTCCATACGGGGGCGGGCGAGTCCACGGAGACTGACCTCTACTGGGATGCTGGAGAGCCAGTCTGGAACAACGACGGCGATACAGTCATCGTGTTAGATGAGGATGCGAACGAGGTGCTCGCGTACTCCTACCCACGAGAGTGAATTTGCTACGGGTCGACTCTGACGAACCCCTGTTGGTTCAATACTTTACCCCTGAAACAGCCGTTAGGTGAGACTGCGAATATGTTACTTGACGTCGCTGCCTGTAATCTCGAACCGTGCGCCACCAGCCTCTGCGGTTGTCACACGAATCTCCCACCCGTGAGCATCGACGATCTCGTTCACGATCGCAAGCCCGAACCCAGTACCAGTCGGTGACGTGGAAAATCCACTCTCGAACACCTTCTCTCGTTCATCTTCTGGAATTCCCGGCCCGTCATCTTCCACATAGAACCCATCGGGAAGCGTTCCAACAGTCACCGTCGTGGTGTCACCTCCGTGGTCAAACGCGTTCCGGATGAGATTCTCAAACAGCTGTTGCAACCGACTTCTATCAGCGAGTATCTCTCTGCTCGGGTCAACTTCGAGCCGAAGCGTTCCGTCTGCGACGTCAACCCCCTGCCAACACTCTTCGACGAGCGACGCGAGCGGCACTGACTCGGGCTCGTTAATCATCGACCCCGCACGCGCCAACGACAGAAGATCCTCAATGAGTGTATGCATCCGCTCAATTGCACGGTAGCACTGCTCGAACTGGTCCTCCTCGCCGGTCTCTTCAGCAAGTTGGAGGTGTCCTTCAAGCACGTTCAAGGGGTTCCGAAGGTCATGGGAGACCATCGACGCGAACTGCTCTAACTTCTCATTCTGCGCTTCGAGACGAACATTCGCGTGCTCGCGTTCGAGTTCGTAGCCGATCCATCGACTCATTAGATCGACGAGCGTCACTTCCCACTCAGAAAACTGCCCCTCGCGGGGTTCAGTATCATAGAAACAAAACGTTCCATACACATCATCGTCGATGAAGACGGGCGCACCAAGATAGCAGGAGATCCCCCAGTCGGTGTATCCCGCCCGATCCGTTTCCTCGGGGGCATCTCGCTTGACGTCACCGAGGACGAGTGTGCGCTCCGTACTCGCGGCAATCTCACAGTTCGTCGCCGACACTGGAACGACATCACCGGCCTGAATGCTATCATCATCAGAGGACACGAACTTGAAAATGTACTCATCGCCCCGGAACTCTGAAAGTGTCCCGTAGGCGACATCGAGTTCCCGTCTCCCCAACTCAAGCAGGGACTCAACCTGCTCCTCAAACGGCTGGCCCCGGTTCGAGATGATATTGTACATCTCTCGGAGGATATCCTCGCGATTGTCCCGATCAGTCACGTCACGAAGCACCGACAGGTGCTCTCCAGAGACGATATTCGCTGTCGCAGCGTATTCGATGATGCGTTTTTCACCATCCTCGCGGATGATCTCGAGTGTTCCCCTATCCACGGTACTCTCCTCGAACTGGCGCCATGCTGCCGCAAAATCATAGTCGTCAGGGAGGAAGTCCTCTATTGAGTGGCCGAGGAGGGTCTCTTTCTCCATGCCGAACAGCTCACACGCACTTTGATTCGCCTCGATATACCGCCCGTCGTCATCCGCAACAACCATCGCATCGAACGCTCCATGGAACGAGGCTTCGTACCGTTCTTGTTGCCGAATCTGCTCTTCTTGCTCTGAGAGGTCACGGACGATTGCAACCACACCACCATTGCCGTCCCACATGACGTGTCGGGCGGTAACTTCGACCGGGACCTCCTTTCCCTCAAGCGTCAACAGTGTCCGCGGGATGTGGTCAGTGGGGCGTTCTCCGGATGCGACTGCTTGCAATTGCTCGTCAACGTCGTCGCGGTAGTCCGGATGAATGAATTCACCGACCTGCCGGCCAAGCAGATCAGACCTCTCGGCGACGTCGTAGAGGTCAACAGCAGCGGTGTTGGCATAGACGAATTCATTCTGGACGCTAACAACAATTGCATCGGGCGAGGCTTCGAGAATCGTTTTGGATCTCGTTTCGGCTTCCTGTTTTTCACTGCGTGACCGGTGTTTGGTGACAACATTCCGTATCCGCTGGCCAAGGACGGTGTACTGGTGTTTACCCGACTCTTTCTGCATGTAATCGCTCACGCCTGCCGAAATCGCATCGCTAGCGATTTCTTCAGACCCACGGCCAGTAAACAAGATAAATGGAAGGTCAGGATGCGTTGCCCGGATTGCTTCGAGAAACTGGAGGCCGTCCATCTTGGGCATATCGTAGTCGCTGACAATGCAGTCAACGTGGTTCGCCGTAAGAAAGTTGAGCCCTGCTTGTGCGCTTTCAGCCGTGTTCGTGGAAAATTGGTCATCGAACCGCTCTAGAAATGTTGCGGTCAGATCCGCGAGGCCGGGCTCATCATCGACACATAGTATAGAGACGCTCTCCGCGTCATTGCCCATACGTTTGTAATTCCCTCACGAGGGTTATGGATTATGGACTACACCTGTCTCTCTGGTAGGCCCTTTCTCTGTACTAACTGGAGACGAGTCAGAAAATATTGCTTGCTGAGAATTTCAGCAGAGCCTACTGGGACAGTTCGAGACCTGTAGTTTCAGGACGTGATGGCTGGCGAAACCGTGTATGCGAACGCCGGGACGATCCAGAGTTCCGCTTCTGTACTTCCGTATTCGGGACGCGTGTACTCCTCGTGATCGGCAGGGACGTGGTATCCATTGAGGAGGTCGACGAACTCGCTGGCCTCCGTGATTGGGGCACCCTCCGCATCGAGGAGATAGAACCACGGTGAGGCCGGAATTTCCTCGATCGGGTCGTCGAGCCAGTCCGTCCGATTCCGTGCCTCGTTGAACAAGCGGAGGCCGTCTTCGCTGGCGACCGGGACGGCATCGGGGAGCGAGCCCCATCCGTTGGTGAAGGGTCGGATGATGGACTCGAAGGTCTCGTGGACGAGGATGAAAGTCCGGCCGTCGAATCCTGTCGGGAGGTCGGGAGTGGTTCCCCGACCATCGAGCGCGTAGGTCGCCTTGACGATTGCTTCGTAGCGTGAGCAGGCGGGGACGACGACGAACGCGAGGTCGTCGATGGTTGTCTCGTAGCCAACGGCGATGTCGTCGGATTCGGGCGTGTAGGCATCGGGGTGTGCGTCGGCTTCCGCGAGCTCGCGTTCGCAGTCCGCACAGTGGGTGTCGCCTTCGGGAAATGGGCGGTCGCACTCGTCGCACTCCTTGGTGGTGTGGTGCGAATCCGGTTCGTCTGGGCCGTAGTGCTCGCGTTCGTAGTAGGTGTCGCCGAAGTCGTCAGCGCTGTAGTAATCGTGTTCGTCGATGGTCATAGGAGGGTGTGTCGAACCCTCTCTAGGCCATCATTCTACTTAAGTGAGACTCGGGCTCACGCGTCGTCGTCATTATCGTGTTCGTGCGGTCGGCGCTGCTCGACCTCGAACATGAAGCGGGCGTTGGCTTGGTCGCCGTTGAGCGTTCGCTGATTGAGTGCAGTATCGGCGAACAGCTTCCCTTGGAGGCCCGGTGCGGCCTCGAGGGAATCGGGGTTTGATCGCCCAGAGCGGATTGCCGAGAGCGGCCGGTCGTCGATGAACTCGTCGCTGCCGCCGATCTCGATCCGCGAGGTTCGCTGGCGAGTGTCGATGTCGACGCCGTGATGGAAGAGCGTTGTCTCGATGGGCTCGTCGTCGAGTGCGAGGAGGCCTTGTTCGTCGACAGTCTTGGTTTCGGTGTTGGAGTCGGGATCGGAGTCGATGATAAAGACCGACTGATGGTGAACGGTGAACGGGCGATTCTGGGTGCTGGGGTTGGCTTTATCGGAGCTCATAGCTGTCTTTGTAGTTTGTTGTCTGGTGGTCGTGCTTTCGAGGGTAGACCGGGAGTAGCCGGAACGGAACAGAATAGAGGGTGGAACAGCTCTCGACGACTCCCCGCGCTTTCGACGGGGGCACAAACAGGCTGGGTGTAACGTCAAGTGCGGGTGGTTGGCTAGATGGAGGGTGTCATAGAATTCTTCCCGAGACGTTTGTTTCGATGCCTACGTTTGGGAGTCGCCCGTTAGGTAGGTCTGCACATCCAACTATTTACGAACCCGCAGGGAGAGTGCGCGAACTGTTCTAGGACACCCTCGTCGTACCCGAATATGAACGGGGTATGAATGCAACACCAATCACCCCCTATACTTTTGCTGACCCGAATACTGTTTCAACACGCCGACGGAAATACAAGCCTGTACCATGTCTATCCTTGTTGACTTCGGCATCACGACCGACCATTTCAAACTTGGCTCCTTCGTTGCCGCGCAGAAAGACTTGGATGGCGAACTCGAACGGATCGTCCCCACGGAGGATCAAGTCATACCCTACGTCTGGGTGAGCGGGCCGCGTGAGGCACTGAACGAACTCACGGAGTCACTCGAAGCGAGCGAGAAGACCACGTCGGTCACAGTGCTTGACGAGCTCCCGGTCGACAATTCGGACCGGTTTCAGTATCTGTATCGTATCGAATGGATCCTCGAAGATCTTGACATCATCAAAGGTATCATCGTAGCGGGAGGATCCATTCTCGAAGGGAAAAGCACCAATTATCACTGGGAGCTGAAGTTTCGGTTCCAGGACCACCACGATGTCGCCGAATTCTATCAGTACCTGGCTGATAACAATATTACTGACTTTACGATTCACACGATCCAGGAACTGGACGGGAGAATGGGTGAGGAATCGTCCCCCTTGACGTCCAGCCAGCGCGAGGCGCTCTTCCTCGCCGCGAAACGCGGTTACTTTGACATTCCACGCGAGTACACGCTCAAAGATGTCGGTGAGGAGCTCGGAATCACCCAGCAAGCGGCATCGGAGCGAATCCGTCGTGGCGTTCGGAACGTTATCTTCAGGTCGCTCCACCTGCCAACTGAATTCGAGGAGTAACCTACCAATACCAGCTTTATATCACAAGCTGTGTTCAGGGCCTACCTTTACCTCATAACCGTAACAACGTTTCTCCGCTATGGCTGAGAACGGGTACTGTGGCCATTGTAACCTACAAGCGGGCTCGAATTATGTAGTCGAACTCACCTCCAAAAATGGCGACGAACAACGGTTCAACATAGTCCTCTGTGAGGAGTGTGCAAAAGCGATTAATACGGAAGATTGGGCGACAGTGGACGCGTCCCCAACCGAATCGATCTAACCAGAAGTAAACCCATGGAAACAGGACCCTCGTCCGAAGAGACGCTGAGTACACCAGAATCGTTCCGTTCGGAGCTCGAGGCCCTCGTCGCTCGAGCTAGAAAACACGGGTTAGATCTCGAACGCGGGTGGCTCTGCGAAGGCGATGAATCAAGGTGGGAAATCGAATTCGTCCGCCTCGCGGAGAGCCACTCCGACGAGTCACAGACGCAAGCGCATCGCGCAAGTGAGTCCAACACTGGAGAGAACACTCAATAATGGCCGATAGGACTCTGGGCCACGACCAGCCGGACTCGGCCGCTGACACCCAGAACTCCAACCCGTTCGAGCGTATTGTCGAAGAGGCTGGGTATGCTATCTATGTCACCGATCCAGATGGAACGATCACATACGTGAACCCCGCCTTCGAAGACATCACCGGCTACACCGCTGACGAAGCAATCGGTCAAACCCCTGCCATTTTGGATTCCGGTGAAGAGACCGAGGGGTACTTTGAGCGCCTCTGGGAAACGATTACCGCCGGCGAGGTGTGGGACGAAGAAATCACGAATTGCCGTAAAGACGGCACCCGCTACGTTGCATATCAAACAATCGCTCCCATCAAGGAGAACGGCGAGATCACCCACTTTGTTGCCAGCCAGACTGACATCACCGAGCGGAAAGATCGCCAAGAAGCACTTGAACGCAACCGCAACGTGCTCGCTCAGACCGAACAGATGGCGGGGGTCGGTGGCTGGGAACTCACGCTGAACACCGAAGAGCTCCGCTGGACAGATGGAACCCGCCGGATCCACGAGGTGGCTGATGACTACGACCCATCGCTTGCTGATGCGATTGAGTTCTTTCATCCCGAAGATCGTGACCGGGTGAAGCGAGCTGTCGAACAGTGCCGGAAATCCGGGATATCCTACGATATTGAGGCGCGGCTCATCACAGCGGAGGGACGTACTCGATGGGTTCACGCAGTCGGGGAGCGCGACGAGCGTGGTGAGACACCCGTCCTGCACGGTGCGATCAGCGACATTTCCGCGCGAAAGCAGCGCGAAGAACGTCTCATGGTGCTGAATCGTGTCCTCCGTCACAACCTCCGGAATGACCTCAACGTCATCACGGGCTCTGCAGATCAGCTGCAAGACGAACTCGCAGACCTAGACCTCTCCACCGATAGTGAAACGGGCGATCTCTCAAACACCATCGAACAAATCGGGGATCGCGCACAGAACGAACTCCAACGGATAGAGGAAACCGCACACGAACTCTCGGAACTTGCCGAGAAAGCCCGAGATGTCGAACAAAGTTTTGATCACGATCAGATTACTGGCTCGGTCGAGCTGCGCCCGCTCTTCGAAGAGGTGAAATCCACGTATCAGGGGGGGTTTCCTGACGCCACGATCGAGATTGTCGGGGAGAACGTGGCTGTGCAGGGGAATAGAGAGGGCCTACGGAAGATCGTGGAGGAACTCCTGGAGAATGCGCTCAAACACAGCGACCAAGAGTCACCCCACGTGACGCTCCGTGCCGAGAAGCGGGATGCTGATCGGGTGACAATCAGCGTTGCAGATACTGGGCCAGGACTACCAGAGATGGAACGCAAAACGATCGAACAGGGAGCGGAGACGTCGCTGATGCACGGGAGTGGAATCGGATTGTGGCTCGTGAACTGGCTGGTGACACAGCTTGGCGGAACAATCAGGATCGAGGATAACGATCCTCGCGGGACACTCGTCCGTATTAAACTGCCTGCTGCGTCCCCGACGGACAGCCCGAACGCGGGCGGAGAATCGTGACCACTATCGTAAACTCTGCTGAGAGGTAATCCACGTGCAGAATGGTCTCTGTCTCTCGCGGGCAGGTTTTGACAGAGTTTGTATGAATCAGTAGCTACGGTGGTACAGCTTTCGTCTGTATCACACGATTTGCCAACACGCAGGCCGAGTATGCGAACCGTTGGCTCTGTTGAAACCCTCAGAGAGTGACAAGTTTAGCGTGCTGAATACAGAGCGCGAGTCGGTCACCCGAAGCAGACGGGAACACGGGTTGTAGTTCGGTCAGAAATCCCATTTCAGATAGCATCTCACCGAGACGGGTGACACCCAACTCTTCCAAAACTCATATCAGATGGCAGTGAGGATACGGAGTATGACTGATACCGGTAGTGGGATTTCAAAACACTACATGAGGTCGATTCAGTCCGCTATCGTCTCAATTCCGTTTGCAGTGATGGCTGCACCCTTAATAGGGAATGATAGCGCAGCTTGGTATTTTATCGCCGTTTCTGTCCTCTTCGTCTTGTATTCGTTCTTCTCGCTAATCCGGGCTTGAGAGGCACGACATCCCGTGAGACTCGCACCATAGACAGTAGGTTGATTCGGTAGAGAAAGAGCGGAACAAACGCGGCCACCGTGCTGAACTCACCCTCTATATTCAGCACGGCTTCAACAAACTATCAGAAGTTGAGGATTTCAACAGAGCCGAACCGTTCTATAACACTCTTTAGACGTGGAAGTGCCAGTTCGCGACTGAACTCCACGGCCCGCCCCAGTCCCCGCCGGACTCTTCGAGTTTGTAGTCGTGGACGCCGCTGAGGAAGGTGACGATGAGGTGGTCAGCGTCCATACCGGGGTCGAGTTTTCCGGTGATGGTGATGCCCCCGTATCGTGCGCCGAGTCGTCCTGCATACTCGGGCGTACAGGTCGTCTCGTCGATGGTGTACGCGAGCGCGATGACGGCTTCGCCGTCGGTCACATCGAGATAGTTGATGCCGTAGTAGCCGCACTCGTGGGTGTAGTGCATCGCGCCGGTGATAGTAAACGTCCCGTCGGATTCGATGACGGGCTCGTCTAGGTAGTCGAGATCGAGGTATGCGAGCAGCGGGCTGTTCTTCCGGTTGGCGTGAGGGGTGTTTGTGACTTCGACATCCTGGAGGCCGTGGTTCGCGGCGGTCAATGGGCCGAGATACGCGCGGTAGTCGGGCTCTTGCCACTGTTCATCGCCACCGCGCCCCTGTTCTGGTTCGACATCGCTGGGGAGTATCCCGGGGCCGACAAGCGAGGTCGGTGCCGTCCGCTCGTCTCCCTTCTTTTCTGTCCCCTCCTGACTGCGGTCGGTGTCGTCATCGATTCCAGCCGCACCTGATTCAGAGCCAGACGTGGGGCCCGCTGTTCCGGGCGTGGTCGTCGGTTGGTCTGCGGCGACAGGTTCTGCACCGAAGAGTCCCAGACAGCCAGAGAGACTACTCGCTGCGAGCAGGCCGACGCCGGCTAGGGCAGATCGGCGGGTTATCTTCCCCGTTGCCCGCGTTCGGGTTCGGTCGGGCGGGGTCTCTGTAGACGCATCCGACGCCATCGTATCTGCCGTCGTCACCGCCGTTGGAGTCGCAGAGGGCTCTGTCTGTGCTTCGTTGCTGGTTGGGGTTGAGTCGATCATGGGAGGGTGTTCTCGAGATGTTGATCCACGGTGGAGTACTGCCGTGTTGGAGTCGTCCGGTGGTTACACTGCTCCGGAGTGGCTGTCGGTGTTCGTGCGGTCAGCTCGGTTGTCTCGGAGTTGTCGTTCTTCACATTCCGAGAGCGCCGCTTCGGGAACACTGAGGTATTTGAGCGCCCATTCTTCGATTTCAGGGAGTGTCATCGGGTGGGGGAGTTCGTGGTGCCCGACGGGCCGAGCGAGAAAGCTTCCGTCGCTATCGCGAAGATCCTGGTTATAGTGCCCAAGGAAGTATCGCTCAAGTCCCCTCACCCCTGGCCCATCCATGATGGTGATCATATCAAACGAATCCGGAGGCACCTCGGATTTCAGGCTGAGTGTCGGATATTCAGAGGGGATGTTCACGCGAGTAGTAGGGACAGTTCGGGCTTAACTCCGCGCAGACCACATTTAATGTGGTACTGTGGCGGATGTGGTGGTTCAACTATCGTCGCTACAACTGCCTGTCACACGGCATTCTCGGTGTGCGCTTTCGCTTCTTCCGGGTTCTGCTCTAGGAGGCCCTCAGGGCGGGGCAGCGTGACGATAATCGTCGTTCCAGTCTGATCACTGGCGGCAGTCTTGAATTCGAGTGTTCCACCGTACCGGTTGACGAGCGTTTGCACGAGGTAGAGACCGAACCCATGGTGTCCTTCTTCAGGTGGAGTTGTGAGCTCCTGTTGGACCTCCTTGGGGATGCCAGGACCATCATCCCGAACGCGAATGGTGACGGAGTCGGGGCCTGGATCGACGAGAACTTCGAGTTCGGGATCGTCGCTCTGGTTGTGGATGGCGGCGTTGCGAAAGAGATTGGAAAACACCGATCCGAGGAGGGGATCGGCTGCAACGGTCACTTCATCCGGAACCTCCGAGGTCACGTTGAGTTCGGGGAACGCACTCTGGACGGCATCGATCTCGTCCCGGAGTGTCTCTGAGAGGTTCGTCGGCCGAATCGAGGTATCTTCCTCGGCAGCTTGTAAATACGACCGGACGTTCTGAATGAGTTCTTCGATGGATTGGGCCTGGCGTTGGATTACTTGAACTCGCTTGGCTTTCTCTTCGGGGAGATCGTCGCCCAGAAGGTCAGCATAGCCCTTGATGACCATCGTGGAATTGAGGATATCGTGCCGGAGGAGGTGATTGAGATGTTCGAGCCGGGTGCTTTCTTCTTCAGCCTGTTTGGCGGCGAGGCGTTCGCGTTCGGCAACACGCCCCCGTTCTAGAGCGCGGGCCTCGTTGTAGCCTGTAATCATTCCTCCCACCGTCCCGATACCGAGGCCAGCGATGAGAGAGCCGTTTGAGTCGATATAGATATCTGGCATTATCAGCAGGACTCCGATGATGAGGCCGATGCTGGTGAAGCCGGTCGCTGCCCAGCCAAGTATTCGGGGGTAGTGCTGCGAAGGGATTGAGCTCCGCTGGATTCCGAGTGCGCTCCCGATCAACAGGATTGGCGGAAGCCAGCAGAGACAGAACTCAAGAACCGATCCTGGGGGAGCCACGAGACTATGGACGATTGCGACTACCAGAAATAGCAGAGCTGGTAGAAACGGTATCCACTCTGTGGTCGTGTCGGGGATATATTCAGTCACTGACGACATAGATAGGGGTGTTGTGAGAAGCTCAGAGAGGGGTAGTTGGTCTGTGTATAAGAAACCGTCAAATCATAGACGGAAAAGTCTTAAGGCCAATTACGGGATTTAACGCGGTCTAGTCGGCTGTGGCGGCAGTTGAATCGTCAATATATCTTTGGCAATCGCTGGAGACGTATAAGGATAAACGAAGGAGTAAGTCTGAATCTTCGCTACTCAATGGAGTTATACTTCGGTTCAATTGTTGCGTAGGGGGCCGAATTGTAAGGGAAACCTCGTTGAGGACACTCCTATTTCGAGTTGTAACAGTCCTGGGACACCCCTGTTTCGAGATGTAAATATGCTGTTTTCAAGCGTTTGAGGGGCTATTGGTGAGATGTAGTATTATCCGGCGTCGGATTTGCGGTCCGGTGTTGGGCATACACTCGGTAGAAGCGTTGTCGGCGGTTACGGAGGCTTGATTGAGCACTCCGGGCTTTGCGAGTACGGTCGAACGCGAAGGGGTCGCGATACTGGATGTGAGTCGGGATTGCGACTTGAGCGAGGTCACCACCGGTGGAGACGCCGAGTTCGCGGAGATATCGCTTGAGGATGGCTTCGGTGGACTCGATCTGCGACCGGAGTGAGCGAAGCGTCCGTTCGTGTCCCGTGGGGTTCCCTTCACGAGCTTCATAATCGATATCGTCTGGGTTGATGTCTTCCCAGCGGGGGATGTCGTGGTTGGGCACAGTTACAGCGTAGTGTTGTCGCTGGTCTCTGGCTGTCCACGGAACCTGATTAGCGGTTGAATCCAGACGCGAACTTGCGTGATGGCCGGAGAGTCCGCGAGGCCATCCATGATCAGGCTCCAGCCTCAGCCGTACCGGTGTTCGCGTCAGTCGACGAGTTGGGGACGGTAATGCCAACGCCCGGTGGGTCTGGGTCTCGGTCCTGGTTGTGGACGGGTTCGTTCCGAGCGCTCCCGGAGACTCGGTCCATATCGTCGTCTTCGGTAGGGCCATCAGAGTCGTGCTCGTAGTTTTGGTAGTCACCAGCGACGTAGAGCGCGATTCGACCGGAGATTGTGCCGTCGGCGTGGGCGGTGAACAGGACGTGTTCGGTGTGGTATCCGAATTTGTTGACGGCGAGTTCGTGGAGCTGTTCAGCTTCATAGCGGACACGCTCGGGCGCGCCTTTCTCGATGTCGAAGGTCATGTTTCGAATCCCTCACCGACTCGGGGGCGACAAACGCGCGTGGAAAAGCACATCCTACGAAACAGAATGAATTCATCCGTCGGTTCAATCGTTGCGTAGGACTGGCCGAATTGCCACACGGTCAAAGCTCCTCAAACGTGAGTTGGCTAGTCGACTCGGACGCTTCGGAGGGCTTTGTATTGGCCGTTGCTCCCTTCGCGGCCCCAGTTGCTGTCCCTCCCGCCATCTCGGCGAGGGATTCCGCGCAAATCCCGAGCGGGCAGTGGCCATAGTGTTTTCCTGCAACAGCGAGCCGATCTCGGGCGGCGTGTGGGTGGACGAAATTCCCGCCGTGTCCCGAGGGGCGCTTGCACTTCGTGCCGATGTCGGCTCCACAGGAGGGACAGGGGACTTCGAGGACAGGGTCGCGAGGCCACGTCCGATCACACGCCTGGCGATTGCAAGAGACGGTCATGAGGCGGTCATGCGAACTCATCGAAGCCGACCTGAGCGGTGTTCTCGCTATCGAGAGTGACGTCGAGGGCGGATTCAACGCCTGTGGGGTGTGCCGTGGGCGGTTCCGTGACGTGCTCCCCGTCTCTCTCTTCGTTTTCGGCTTTGTTTCCGTCATCGGAGTCGGAGCCGTCAACGGTGGATTCGTCGTCGTCTTCCGACGTTGCGGACGCGTCATCGTCGGGTGGCACACAGAAGAAGCGGGCTAGTACTCGGTCACGCCCATCGGCATCGAGGGCAGTGACCGGATGATTCCCTCGAGCGAGCTGGACGCCACTGACGAACCAGCCGCGGTGGGCTTCGAGTTTCAGGGCATCGCCAAGCAGGACGTACCCAGTGAGATCGTTTAGGACAAAGTTGAGGACGGTCATCTTCGCGCAGATGGGGTCTTTGTCGTAGCCGAGGAAGACAGCGGGTGTCTCCGGGGCGATTTCGCGCAAGTGTTTCGCGCTATCGATGATGAGTCGGCCACTCCCACACCCGGAGATATCGCCGATGACGAGTGGGTCTTCGGGGGTGGAATCGCGGAGGTCGTCGCCACCGGGGAGATTCATCGCGGCCATCGCCCGGCTCACCGCGCCGGGTGTGAAGTACTGGGCGAAGTGGCTGCTCGTCAGCCCGTAGTACTCGTAGACGCCGCCGAGGATGTCTTCGCCGGTTTGTTCCATCGCGAGGACGAGTCCCCCGAGGGCATTCGCGTGGCGTGTCGCGATTTCTCGGACGGCGTCCTCGTCGCGACCGTCGTTTGCATACCGCGTTAGTGGTTCTTGATAGGCGTCTTCATCGCCGGTGAAACTGGCGAGGGCGAGGTCAATCCAATCGGAAAAGACCTGATACGGCGAGTCACCAGTATCCTGGCTGATGACGTCGAGGGGATCTGTGACGAACTCTCGGTGTTCAGGCTCGAGATGAGTAGTCATCAGTGGTAGTCCTCTGCTCGTGACTGGTGGGAGACGGCGATTTCGGGGCTGACGAAGCGCCGAGTTCGGTGTGGGATGTCGATGCCTCGAGAGACGGGGAGGAAGATCGAGTCACGGCCGCCACAGACGACGCTCGCGAGGAGTTCGTGTTTGCACATCACTCGCCACGGCGCGGATTGCTTGTATGGACACGCACAACTCAGCGCGTCGCCCCACGGGATGAGCGGGTACTGGCTGCCGCTTCCATATTCGCCGACCAGGAGTGGGGCGGGGGGTTCGATGCCGTAGTCTGCGAGTCGGACTGGGTCATCTGTCTGCGTATGTGAGAGGGCGGATTCTCGAAGGACGTACATGGAATCGAGATTGCGATCATGGGCGAAGGCGTCGGGATCGGTGTCGTCATCAACGAGAACCATCCCGACGAAGGCGTTGTGTTCAAGCAGGCCATCGGCGTCGGGTACAGGCCCGATGCACTTCTCGATGAGTGAGCCGTACGACGAGTCCTTCAGGACCTGACTGAGGTTTGGGCCGGGAATGAGTTCGCGATACCATTTCTCGCGGCGCTGGCGCTCTTCTTCGAGTGTCTGTTCTGGGTCAGAGCTTTCGCGGGCGGTTCGGAGTCGTGCAGCGAGGAACGCCGGTGCATCAGCGAGGACGGCGTCATCGTCGACGTGGTCGTGGAATCGCATCTCTTCGTCGATTCGTGCGGCACAGGAGGTCTCGGCATAGGCGAGGCCGAGCGGCTTCTGCTTGACGCCCTGCCAGGGGTGCGTCGCGGGATTCGCCGGGTCGTACGTCCACGGATTGTAGTTGCCGAGGAGTTGGTCGCGACGGATCGCCCCACCACGCATGAAGTCAAGGCGAATCTGGTGTTCGATGGGTTCGACGTTGGCTGGGTCGCGTTCGACATCGTACTCGTATTCGCGGTCGGTGTGGGCGAGAGCCCCCGGTGGAAGCGAGAGTGTGGGCACGTTGGCATCGGCTGTATGGAGTGTTCGAGAGGACATGGTGCGGTGATTTGTGTGGTTGTCGGAGAGACGCCCCGCTACCGTTCCGGGGGCGACAAACTGGCCAGGAATGTCGCTCAGAGACCGGCAAGGAGACTGGCGAACTGGTCGAGGCGGTCGTCAAGTCGCTCGGGCCTGTAGACCGTCTCCTGGCGTTCGTAGTAGGTAGCGAGTTCTGAGGCCGACCCCGAGAGCGTGCCGGGCTCGGTGTCGGTCGCGATGGTGAGCGAGCACACCGGGGCGTAGGCCCGCCGAATGACGTCTTTCACAGCGTCGGCCGAGGTCTGGTCGTCACCGACGCTGATGATGAGGGGGTCGTTGCGCTGGGCCTCGACCAGGTCATTCGCGAGGCCGATTGCATCAGCGAGTGGCGTCCCTCCGCCACAGGACGTATCGAGGAGCGAGGCCTGGACGTGTCGCGTCTCGATGCTGAATGGCTTGACGAGACGTGCGTTCCCGTGGATGAAGTCGATGACGGCGACGCGGATGCCGAGGTTTTCCGCGGCGAGTGCGAACCGAGTGAGAGCCTGGGTTGCGACATCGATCTTCGTCGGTGTCCCGCCTCGCATCGATCCTGAGCGATCGAGAATAAGGACGAGAGCGTACTGTTTCTCGTTTCCCATCGTCCGGCTTTTGCACACGCGGGAGTCACCGATGGCGAGGCGATGGCCGGCTCGAGTGTCGTAGGCCCCGGCGGAAAGACCACGTCGGGTGCTCTCGCGTCGGTCGAGTCGAAGATACATTTCGAGCGTGTCAGCAACGCGGCCAGCGCCGTCTTCGATGGCGGCCCACTCACGGGGTGAGACGAGATCGTCAGCGATGGGGAGGATTTCGAGATCGGTGAGATCCTCAGGCGAGTATCCTGCCCCTCCACTCCGTCCGCCGTTCTCATCGGTTGCGGCATCTGGTGTTTGCTGGCGGTGTTGTCGGTCGAGATGTTCGGCTAATGAGTCGAGCTCGTCCTCGATGGCCCGCTCATCGATTCGCTCGCGGTCGGCTTCCGTATGGGCTGCACGCTCGTCTCCTGTAAGTGCCTCCTCGTATGCCGACTGCTCTTCCTGGCGGGATCGCGAGGAACTCTGGGCGTGGGCCGGCCCATCGGGGACTTCGTGACTCTCGTCGTTCGGATTACTCGTAGAACTCGGAGAACCCGTGTTACCCAAATCGTCGGGCCCCTCGTCGACGCCTGAAGAGCCACCATCTCGGGACTCTTGGTGACCGTCACTCTCGCTCGATGGCGCCGATGCTTCACTGGGGTCCTCCGTGTGGGTCTCCGATTTCTCGTCAAAGGTTCCGAGAGTGAGCTGGCTAGCCTCCTCGTGAGGGTGTTGGTCATCGAGCGAACTACTCGTAGAATGGCCCCTACGACTCGACCGAGCTTCTGAATCGCTCCCAGTCGGGATGTGTGCGCCTGTCCCGTCGCGTTCCCGGACCTGCTCGGTGGCTTGAGCAATCGCCTGTGCACGGCTGGTGGGTGTTGGGTCGTCGCCGGTCTGGCGGCCACCGTCACCGCTCTGCCGACCTTCACCATTACTCTCCTCACCGCTCTCGGAAGGGGACGCTTCGGCGTTAGCCCTCTCGGTGCTGGTGTCGCCCGCTTCATCATCAGGGCTTGAGTCGGAGTGGTCAGCATCGATATCGTCGAGATCGGGATCGGGAGTGATCTGCGGTTGCTCGAAGATGTTCTGGTGTGGGTCGTCGGTCACCTCTCGTGAGAGAGATACATCGTTCGGATCGAAGTCTTCGGGGAGGGCTGGCTCGGCGTTGTCACTGGACGTGGCTGAGGCGTCCCCTGTGTCGTTCTGAGGGCGTTCGTTTCTACTGGAGATGTCACCGCGCTCGTCGGGGTCAGACGCTGGCTCGGAGCGACCTCTGGCGTCTCCGTTGGGCTCCTGCTGTTGACGCTGTTCGTCGTCGTGATGCTCCTGATTCGGTCCCTCTTCCTGCTCCTGTCCCTGTCCTTGCGCCCCCTCTAAGGCCTGCTTGTCCCCCTCGAGGACGGGCTGGATGTGGTCGCTCCACGTCTGGATGACGCGACGAGCGCGACGAACGGACGCAGTCTTGTCGTGAGTGTGGGTTGTGTCGTCGCGGGCCGAACTCCGAATTGCGAGCGCGTCACGCGAGAGGGTGCACAGTTCCGCGTGGATGGCTCGGAACGCGTCGCGGTCGGCCTCGCTCTTGAATCCAACTCGGTCGTCATCCTCGTCGAGGAGGATGTCCGTGATGCCGGTCGGGTAGATAGCTTCGTCGTATAGACAGGAGGTGACGGCATCCCAGAACGAGTAGCGAACCGTCTGACCGTCGGGAATGTCGTCGTCCGTCTGTGAGTGGAGTCGGCGGGTGAGTTCGAGGCGGATACCGGCGTTGTCGCTGAAGTTCTCGCCGTGGATGGCCTCGCTCTCGATGGCGCCGTCCTCGATGATGTTGATGAGGTCGTGGACCTGCGCGTGGTATTGCGGGTCGATTTCGGAATCCAGCAACTCACCAATCGCGGTGATTGCCGTCTTGAGGATGTGTAGCAGTTCGTGGAAGGCAAGGCCGAATTGGTGGGCGTGGTCGGCAGTGAGCTGGTCGTTAAGCGGGATTCGCGTGAGATCGGCCTCGGCTCCAGTAACCAGTACGAGATAGTCAGCATCAACGCCAGCGAGGAATTGTTCGGCCTGGGCGCGTTCGATGTCGGTCGCGTCTGAGGAGACGATGGCCTCGACATCGGCGGGCAGGACGGCGGCGGTCTGGACGCCAGCGGTGATGACGACGTCGACGGTCACATCGTCGGGGAGGTGTCCGAGGATGAACTCACGGAGACGATCGGCTCGATGCGTGGAGATTCGGGCTCTCGTCGCGGCTTGCGGCGTGAGGTCGTCGATGACCTGTTGGTGATTCCGACGGCGACGGCTGAGTGACATGGTGAATGGGAGGGTGGACGCCCTCACCATGGAGGGGCAGACAAACCGAGCTTGTTAGTTCAGGGCCAGAAAACCGCACCCCATGAGAGGTTCGTGAATCCAGTCGCTCCACCAGATTCCCACCTGTCAGAGCGAAATCGGAGGGAAGCGAGTGGTCACCGTACTCCGGCCGGTTCTCTACCTCAATCTCTTTTTCTGCTTACTCTTCGAGAAGTGCCACTATCTGAGCGACGTAGGGGCTGTTCTCCCAGCTCCGATGGGGACTGATCGTCGTGATCAGCGTTCTCGCTTCCTCGTGGGTCAGATGCTCGTTCCGGGCGTAGTCGCAGATGAGCCGCGGCGTCGGGACGATGCGCGGCCCCTGCAACACGGCGTGGATGAGTGGGAAGTTCGTGCCGCCGAACTCATCGGTGAGAAACCCATCGACAGCGCGTGCGTTCGCGAGGACGATGCCATCAGTTTCGCCATCGTCGAGGCCGAACGTCGGCCGCGTGTCCGGGGTATCATCACGCTCGTACGGGTCCTCGACCACATAGTAATCGCGAGCCGCGAGGACGTTACTCGCGGCCGCGGCGTGGATGTCCTGATACTGCGTAATGTCACGGAGTTCCGCGACGACTTCCGGCGGGACGAACACGTCACACGAGGTGAGCAGGTACTGCAGGGGATCCGGGACATCGGCACCGACGGCTGCATCCGCACGAGGCACGGCGAGACTAACGAGCGCGCTGGTGTCGGCGACGACTGTTCGCAGTCGCTGACCGCTCATCGCTCGTCGTCTGTTGTATCGAGCGTCGTCGCATCGCCATCATAAATATCGACATCGTCAGGGGAAGCGAGATCGAGCGGCTCGTCCTCGAGATCCGCTTTGAGGAGGCGAAGCCTCTGGGCGCTCTCGGCGCCGACTAACTGCTTGACCGTCTCGAAGTCGAGTTGGTCGTCGTAGTACTTCGCCGCGACCAGTTCCTGGAACGTCTCGCTGTCGGCCGTGTCTTCGATATACTCGCGGATGGCCTCGACGAGGAGATCTGTCCGGTCCGTATCGAAGAGGTCGGCGATTGCGTCGAGCCGGTCGACGAGGTACTCCGGCGACTGGAAGTGCACCCGCCGGGGGTCGTCACTCGCGCTCATTGTATGTGCAAATTCTGCACACAGGGGCATAACGGTTTCGGCGACTGCACAGAACTTGCACATTAGCGCGGGTGGGACAGGACTCGGTCCCCGACAGCCTCAGATGTGGTCCTGTGCGTTCAACTCATCGATATGTCCGTTCTGGTGATCTGTCCGAGGAGGATGGGTGCGCCCGAGTATGAGTTTGACCACATCGTCAACTGATGCGTGCTCGGAGTTGCCAGGTCACTTTTGAACGTCGTATACCCACGTGATCGGTCAAGCCACCTCTTCAATAGGGTGTTCAAAGACGCGCTCGCCGGTATCGTCGCACGTTACGGCGACAACTTCATGAGAACTACAACAGGATTCCACGATCTCAGAGTTGATACTTGTTTTCCCACCCGTAGTCGGGCAGGTCGTCAAGAAGAGCCTGAGTCCGTTTAGAATCTCTCCTTTCTCTGTCCGACTTCGAGCCTCCCAGCTCATAGACCGTTTCGCAAAGATCCGACCGGCTGCTATGTCCGCGATGGCTGCGGCGTATGAAGGCCACCGTGCGACGAGGTCGTTCGGCCCAGCAACCCGACAGTCGTTCTCCTCTCGCACGAGATTATAGTTCGCCGGGTCGGCGTCGATATCGAGAGAGTGGATAACCGTCGCGGCATTGAGGCCTGAGTCAGCGAGTGATTCCATCTCCTGCATCCACGCCGTTTCGAACGAATCAGTGAGTTCTAGGTCATCGTCGGTTGGTTCAAGGATGTTATGATTCAATAAGTACGACTCAACATCCGTAGAATCCGCCGTCGGTTCGGAATCGGTGTCGGTTCCGACAACTCCGTGTGCTGTTTTTGGACCGGAGTCCTTACCAAACCATTGTAACACAGAGTCGGGTAGATGGCGTTTCGTTAGTGTGGGTGTCCTCGGGATAAGATATCCTCGGAGGTATATCAGAACCAGAGACACAAACACAGATATAACACCACCGAGTCGGTTTTTTCGTGCAATTGCTGTGCCAGCGAGCACGGCAATAACGACGTTCAGGACGGTACAGATTTTACAACGGTTCTCGCCCGTATACGCAGGCTGTTTGAAATCTTCTATTGTCCGAATTTTCATGTTGTTCGCTAAGTGTAAGAGAGTTATTCAAGCCGTACCCACAACTGGGCACGGCGTCGTTACACCACGCTCGTTTCGGTCAGCAACCGCAGCTGTCGAAGTACCACCCTTCCTCCCCTTCATACCTCGGGCTGCATTCGAGGTAATAGAACGACGCCTCACCACGGGGGTTGGTCTCAAGATCGTAGCATGACTCCTTGTAGTTACACGCTGTCCCGTTGGGAGAACATCCGCTAGTAGACATACTAATAGTGTCTTCAGTGACAGTGGAGGGGAGATTCGAACTGAAGACGGAGTCGACAATTTTTCCGCCGGATTCGACGAAAGCGTATCCTTTTTCGGAATCGGGTCGAGCATAGATGCTCACGGCTCCGTCATTAGTATCAATCTCCAGCATAAGGAGAGCGAACGCTTCGCCGTCTTCCTCTATCGCTGCGAGGTCTACTGCGGTTGAACCGTCTGTCGGGTCGCCGCCTAGTTCCTTCAGCGCGGCTTCAGCATCGATGTAGCCTTTGACGCTGAGGGCTTCGATAACGTCGTCAGCGTTCGAGGTTAGCACAGTCTCAAACGTCTCGGGATCCGTGTATGGTTCGATGGCTTCCAGTTGTGTGTTGCTGGCTGCTGCCACGTTTCCGGAGAGTGCGAACGAAACGCCCCCAGCGACAGCAAGGCTGGAGACGGATTTTAGAATGTTACGCAGATTGAAGGTGTCTTTCTCTGTCATAGCTGCATTTTGTAGACTGAAGGGCATATTTATAAATGTACCTACTAGTAGGAAAGTAATAATTAATAAATAATCAACCAGTGGTTCTATTGATGGTAGGTCCGTTTCGGGCTTTCTGATTGCGGCATCAGGTGGACAACAATGTGTGTTTAATAGGTAACATTAAACGGTTGGAGATATAATCTAAACTATGGTAGGTGCGAACCGGCGGGAGTTTCTCGCTGGGGTCGGTAGTATTGGGGTTCTGGGCATGAGCGGATGTCTCAACGAAGGGGGTGCGACATGGACCGCGGAAATAGGTCCCGCCGGACCCCTGTCGTTTGGGACGGCTGGAAGCGATGACGGAGTTCTATACACCAGTTCTACGGGTAGTGTATACGCGATTAACCCCAGCGGCGATATCGCGTGGACGTACGAGCAGTTCGAAGGTACCATCGAGCATGCTCCTGTCGTCCACCCTACGCAGCTGTGTGTCGCCACGAGTAGCGGCGGCGTGCACGCGGTATCGGGAGGAGAACGGCGATGGTCGTTTACCGAACTATCAGGGCGGGCAGGCCGTCCCGCGATTGTTGAAGAAGGAGTTTTCGTCGTCGCTGAGGGTAATCTCCATGTCTTAGGTTTCAGCGACGGAACCCATCGGGAGCAGATTGACACACCACTCAACGGTGCAGCGTGGGCGGAGGCGACGGATGACAGCGTGCTGCTCGCCCGATCGGAGCGACTCCTGTCCATTTCACGCTCTGATTACACTATACAGTGGGAACATCCGATACAGTCGGGGACACAACCGGTCGTGTCTGAGGGCGGCGTCGCGGTCGCTTCACAATCCGAAGGCGCGCTTGCGGTTCTCGATCCGACAACGGGAGCCATCCGATGGACGGGACTGGAGAGCGACTCGTTGGCCACGCCATACGGGTTCCGTCTGGGAGACCTGTACGTGACGGACACCGCGACCGGTCGAGTTGCAGGGTATCTATCCGACGGAGAACAACGATGGGAGTCCCGGGTGGATGGGGCAGAGAGTCTGTCCCGTCCGTGCCGGGATCCAAGTAACGTATACGTCGTTGATCGGGATCCCGGTACGGTCCATACCCTCGCTGTGCCCGACGGGGAGGTAGGCGACGAATCCAGCGTCGGGACATCCGTGAACCACTACCCCCATGCGTCCCTCGATTACCTCTACGTTCCGACGGATAAGGGAGTGGTAGCCGTGGAAACATGAGGGTGGAACAACACCACAGATGACTTTTAATATATGGAGGGTTGGATTTATTTTATGATTGAGAAAAATCGACGGGGATTCCTCACTGGGCTCGCCGCTGCCGGGGTAGCCGGGGCGGTAAGTGGTTGTCTCAGCGGGGGTGGTCGTCTACAGTGGAAATCCGACATCGGGCCCGCCGGACCGGTACACCCCCATCGAGAAGCTGATACCACACAGAACGACACGTCACCAATCTACGTCGGAGCCGACGGGACTCTCCACGCTATTCTCGACGGCGACTCCGTCTGGACGTACGAAGACTTCGACGGAGTCGTTCCGCACAGGCCGGTCTACCGCGAGGACGGTCTGTACGTCAGTCCCCGGGGCGGCGGCGTTCACGCCGTCGACACCGAAGGGACCAGACGTTGGGTCTTCGACCGTGCCGAGACCGGTACACCCTACCCCAACGGAGACTACGTGTACGCCTTCGGCGGCGGAACCCTCTCCGTCCTGAACAGAGAGGACGGCTCGGTCTCCGAGACGGTCGAAACGGACGTGGAGGGGACCGCCGACGTGACCGTCGACTCCAGCCGGGTGTATCTCACGACACAGAATCAGGTCGTCGCGCTCGACTACGGCACGCACAAGCGCCGGTGGACGCACGAGATACGACCGGGAACGGAGATAGTGCGGTCCTTCGAAGGAGTCATTCTCTCCTCGGCCGAGATTGGGGGTATCGCCGACGTTGACCCGCTCTCCGGGGACATCGACTGGTCAGGCTCGCATCCCGTCTCGACACCGACGTACTACAGGACGAATCAACGCGCGTACGTCACCGAACGCGAGCGGCCCATCGTCGCCAGCGTCGATAGGGAGGGTAACAGAGCGTGGCAGACGGAGCTGGAGAACGTCGAGGACCCCGCTCAACTCTCCCGTCCCGCGCCCGGTCCGGAGTCCGTCTACGTCCTCGACCGCGACGGGGACCGCCTCTACGCCGTCTCCCGCCCGGACGGCACTCCGGAGTGGAGCGCCAGTATTGACGCGTCGACTCGCACGTACCCTTCCGTTGGACTCCATTCGGTGTACGTGCCGACGGAGTCGGGCGTCATCGCCATCAAGAGCTAAAAACTACCAAAATGACACGGACACTCGACCCAAAACGCCTCGGCCTCGCCCTCCTGGTCGTCCTCGCGTTCGCTTCGATAGCTTCCTCGATTCACGTCGGGCAAACCGGCGGGGAGGAGATACAGATTCAGGGCGGTAGCGGTGAACTGTCCCAAAACCTGAGCGTGAGTTCCGGCTACCAGCCCGTCAACCTTCTCCCCTACATTCTCGCCACCATCGGCGTCGGCGTGCTCGTCGTCGGCTACACCCTCGTCCGGGCGCGGCGGAACCGTCTCGAACCCGTCGAGGACTACGAAGAGGGAGACGAACGCGACGAGACGACCGCCCTCGGGGAGGCGGCGGGCGCGGCGGCCGACCGTATCGAGTCCGCGGAGAGCGTCGAGAACGAGGTGTATCGCGCGTGGCGCGAGATGACTGCCATCCTCTCCGTGTCGAATCCCGAAGCGACGACGCCCGGAGAGTTCGCCGACGAAGCCGTCGAGGCGGGGATGGACCGCGAGGACGTTACAGAACTCACCGAACTCTTCGAGGAGGTCCGCTACGGGCAACGCGACCCCGCGGAGCGAGAGGACCGCGCGATTACCGTGCTCCGGCGTATCGAGGAGCGCTACGGGGGTGAACAATGAGTTCGAACCTCCGCCGCGTCGGCTACGTCGTCCTCGCTATCGGGGCGGTCGGCGCCGTCGCCATCCGACCCCCCACCTTCGGCGGGCATCCGCCGATACTGTTCGTCATCGCCGCCGTCATCCTCTTCGGGGGTGTCTTCCGCGCCGCCGACATCCGCTTCGCGACCCGCGAGAAGATGCGCCCGGGCGACGTGACGACAGGGTACGCCGTCCCGACACCCGGCGACGTGTACGCGGACTTGGATGACACTGCATTCCAGGGAGAACTCCGCGAGTTCGCTGTCGAGACCGTGGCGACCACCGAGAACTGTGCACGCGACGAGGCAGAGACCCGTGTTGAGCAGGGCGTGTGGACGGACGACGAAGTCGTGGCGGCGTACCTCGCCGGCGAGGACCCGCAACTGTCGCGGCGGCACCGGCTCAGGTGTCGTCTCACGGGGACGGACCCGAGAGAGACGGTCCGGAAGCGAACGCTTGCGGCCATCGAAGCGCGCCGGTCGGGTGAGAGCGATGTCTGATTCGCCGACCGTCCACCGAACGAACCACTGGACCGGTATCGGCGGCGTCGGTCTCGTCGGTGTGGGCCTGGGTATCCTCCTCGAAAGCGCCGGGCTCTTCCTCGCCGGCGTCGTCGGTATCGGCTACGCGGGCATCGCCCTCGCGAGCACGTCGCCGTTCGTCGCGGCAGTTCCCGACGGAGGGGCGAGCGCCGACGCGAGCGGCGATACGTTGACCGACGCCGACCTCCACGTCTCGCGGGCCGTCGAAGCCCGACGGGTCGAAACGGGTGAGGAGGTGCGGGTGACCGTCACCGTCGAGAACCGCGGCACCACTTTCTACCCGGACCTCCGGTTCGCCGACGGCGTACCCGACTCGCTGCCCGTCGTCGGTGGGGAGCCGAGCGGGGCGACGGCACTCCGGGCGGGCGACGACTACCAGTTCACCTACGCCGTCGAAGCCCTGCGCGGCACCCACGAGTGGGGCCCGCTGACCGTCAGCGCGGCGGGCCCCGGCTGGACGACGGAGGTCGAA